>Ga0080064_1000147_pt1 | contig 207969 bp, 205 predicted proteins | sample Subgrocontami54m_FD_69260 | JGI IMG/M metagenome (GOLD analysis project Ga0080064, IMG submission 69260) | Subsurface groundwater microbial communities from S. Glens Falls, New York, USA - GMW46 contaminated, 5.4 m (SPADES assembly) (version 2) ...
TTAAAAATATTATACCGGCTTTTGACGATCGTACCTTATAAAGTTTATGTTTCTTCCGACGGATATTCCATATTCACCATCGAGAATATTTTAAAATGCTGTGGTCATGTGACCCAGCCTGTTGTGTCTTGTGTCTTGTGCCTTGTGTCATACGATTACTTCTTAACCACCAGCACCGTCGCGTAGGCAGCAATGCCTTCGCGTTTTCCAACGAACCCCAAACCTTCATTGGTTGTCGCTTTAATGTTCACACAGCCCCCATCAATGCCAAGTTCCTGAGCGATGTGCGAACGCATCTTCGATTTGTGTTCTTTCAAATGAGGCTCTTCGGCCAAAACCACCACATCCACATTGCCAACCTGGTAACCCGCGGCCACGACCATATCATTGACCTTTTTAAGCAGGACAGAACTTGATATCCCCTTGTATTGGTCATCACTGGGCGGAAAGTGCTCGCCGATGTCGCCCCTGCCGACGGCACCCAAAAGCGCATCACAGATCGCGTGCAGAACAACATCGGCATCCGAATGCCCTTCCAGGCCCCGGTCGTGCGGAACCTCAACGCCGCCCAGCATGAGCTTGTGGCCTCTTAAGAAACGGTGAACGTCATAACCAATGCCTGTGCGGTAGTGCATACCTAACCTCTTGTTCCTTTTCCGATGGACGAAAGACGAGGGACGAAAGACGAGGTCTTCTTCGTCCATCGTCCATCGTCCTTCGTCCCTCGTAACAATGCCTCTGCAATCGCCAAATCTTCCACTATCGTGACTTTAATATTCCTGTAATCCCCCATCACGACCTTGACCTTGATGCCCATCTTCTCAACTAACATCGCATCATCCGTCGGGTCGCAACAAAGTTGGGACGCGTGCGCTTTCACTAAAATATCTTTGCGAAAAGTTTGCGGCGTTTGAACTTCCCATAATGTATCGCGCGGCAAAGTTTCCAAAACGTACAAATTCTTGGGATCAACTTTCTTGATCGTGGATTTTGCCGGCACCGCAACAATCGCCGCCTTGTCCTTCACCAGCGCCTGCAAAGACCGTTTGATCATATCTTCCGTCACAAAAGGCCGCGCAGCATCATGCACCATCACAACATCCGTATCATCATCGATACAGCTCAAACCATGCTGGACAGAATCCGAACGCGTTGCACCGCCGGCAACGATCATCCCCACTTTTTTAAAATTTCGTTTTTCTACTAACTTCGTAAAAACATCAATAAGATCGCTGTGAACAACAAGAACAATACTATGAACCGGCCTCGAGGCTTGAAACACTTTCAATGAATGCTCGATAAGCGGTTTGCCTTTTAAAAGAACAAGCGGTTTCGGTTTGGAAACTTTAAGCCGCATCCCAGAACCTGCCGCAACGAGAATCACTTGCAGTTTCATGCCGCGTGTTCCGATAATTTCGCAAAGATCATGCGTCCGGCCTGCGTCTGCAGAACGGAAGTAATATAAACCTTGCACATCTGGCCGATCAATTTTTTCCCGTCGCCGACAACGACCATGGTGCCGTCCTCTAAATAACCCACGGCCTGGTTGCTTTCCTTGCCTTCCTTCAAAAGGCGAATTTCCAATTCTTCGCCGGAAAAAACAACGGCCTTAACAGCATTGACCAAGTCATGAATATTCAAGATGCCCACATCCTGAATGGTTGCCATACGGCTCAAATTAAAATCCGTGGTGCACAAACGCCCGTCTAAAATTTTGGCCAGCCTCACCAGCTTGACATCCACCGGATCCGGCCCAGTCAGGTCATCCTCATGCACGCGGATATCCACCGTCGGGTCTTTCTGCATCGTACGCAGGATCTCCAACCCCCGGCGGCCGCGTTCACGTTTGATATCATCCTGTGAATCGGATAAACGCTGAAGTTCATGCAGCACAAAACGCGGGGCCACCAAACGCCCTGCCAAAAATCCGCTTTTGTGGACATCCAGGATACGCCCGTCGATGATAGCGCTCGTATCCAGAATAATAATGCCTTCCTTCAGGTCCTGGCGGCGAAAACGCACATACGGGATAATGATGTTAAACTCATCCTTGCCGCGCAAAGCCATGACCGCCCCTAAATAAGCAAAGGCAACCGTTAAAACAACCCTGGCGATCGGTAAAAAGACCTCGCCCAACGGAAGAAGCGCAAGGATGTCGGAAATCATCTTCGCCATCACAATCCCCAAAAGGAGGCCGAACACGACACTGGAAAGCCCGCGCACCGAAACCTTGCGAAAAGTCGATTCGATGGTGATCAAGAATGCCGCAATGATAAGACCAAAAACGATCCCCATCGGGACATCCTGAATGATCGTCCCTATTTGATACCCAACGACGGAACACAGCAATGTAAAAAAAATACGGATGAATAATAAGGTCATTGTTCCTCCCAGTTTAATAAATCCTCAGAGAGGTAAGAGGTAAGTAATAAGAGGTAGAAAATCCCTACCTCCTACCTCTTACCTCTTACCTCTTACCTCTATAAAACATCCAGCGCCTCCCGCACGGTGGTCACCGCGACAAGCTCAAGCGTTTTGGTCTTGATGTCCTTCGACTTCAAATTGTTCTTAGGCAAAATACAACGCTTGAATCCCAGGCGTTCGGCCTCGTTGATGCGGGCGATCACCTGGCTGACGCTGCGCACTTCCGATGACAGCCCCACTTCACCAAAGATCACGGTGTCAAATGGAACGGTTTTATCCAAAAGCGCGGAAGCAACCGCCACCACGACCGGCAAATCCGCGGCCGGGTCCATCACCCTGACGCCTCCGACGACGTTTAAAAAAACATCTTTGTCCTGCAAATTTAATCCTACGCGTTTTTCCAGGACCGCGACCAGAAGCGCCAAACGATTGGCATCAAACCCCTGCGCCTTGTGGCGCACCATGCCGAACGCGGAACGGCTGACCAGCCCCTGGATCTCGACGAGAAAAGGCCGTGTGCCTTCCATAACGGGAACGACGACCGAACCCGACGCATTTTTCGGGCGTTCGGACAAGAACATCTCCGACGGGTTAGTGACCTCTGATAACCCGACCGCCGTCATTTCAAAAACGCCGATCTCATTGGTCGAACCGAAGCGGTTCTTCATCGTGCGCAAAATACGGTACGTGGAATAACGTTCGCCCTCAAAATACAAAACAGTATCAACGATATGTTCCAGAACACGCGGGCCGGCCAGCGTCCCTTCCTTGGTCACATGGCCGATCAAAAAAAGCGCGATGCCACGGGCCTTGGCCACCTGAGTTAAGATCGAGGCGGACTCCCTCACCTGGCTGACGCTGCCCGGGCTTGAGGCCAAACCGGGCAAATTGACCACCTGGATAGAATCGATAATGACGACGCCCGGATTAAGCTCATTGATATGATCGATGATCATATTCACGTCGATCTGATTAACAATATAAAGCGCGTCCCCCGCTTTCTGGGTGATGCGGTCCGCGCGCATTTTCGTCTGCTTGATCGATTCCTCACCGCTGATATAAAGCACGCGCGCCCCATCTTTGGCCAAAGAACAGCTGATCTGCAGGGAAAGTGTGGACTTTCCAATGCCGGGATCCCCGCCGATCAAAGTGACCGAGCCCGGCACGATGCCGCCGCCCATGACACGGTCGAACTCAAGGACGCGGGTGACTAACCTGTTTTCCTCATCCGCCGAAACCGTGCTTAAAAGGACCGGATCAACGTTAGTGCGGATGGGACTTCTCAAAGAACTTGCCGCGGAAGAAACAACTCCCACGTTCTCCTCGACATAGGTGTTCCAGTTGTCGCACTCCTGGCAGCGCCCCACCCATCGGGGGGATTGCGCGCCGCAGGTTTGACAGACGAATAATGTTTTAGTTTTCATAATGTTATGCTGATCGAACAGCCGTTAAATTACTTTAACTTCTTAGCAGGAATGTTAACCAACTTCCCATGCTCCCAAACCGCCAAAGATAAACCGTTCTTCTTATGCTCCAAAACCACACCTCTAACAGCTTCACGCATGGCTTTTACCGCTTTCTTATCTAATTGAGATTGTCTTTTGATCATTTGTTATCTCCTTAGAAATATTTATTTTGAGGAATATTAGTGAGCATTCTATCTGCTTCACCTCGAACAATCAGCTTAGGAACAATTCCTTCATTGTTAATAATTAGCCAATAATCGGCAAGGGGTTTATATAGACGTTGAAAATTATCAAGACTTTTGGCAAAACGTCTCCTTACATCTTGGGCGGGGACATTATGGCCGCCTTTCGCAACTCGCTCTTTAATGCGGGCCAAAGATAATTCAACTTTAGGCACCAAAAGATAGAAAATATGAATCACATAGCCTCTTGATTTTAACTTCTTAAGGAATGGCACATATGCGGTTCCTGAAAGAGTCGATTCAAACGCAAAATCACTTTTTTGCTCTGCCAAATGATGGATTTGCTCTAGCAAAATTCGTCCTGCCTTGATACCCATAGATTCAGGAGAAAAAGGAGCCAGTCCCTGCGCAATAAGATCGGCATTCACGAAATTCTTACACTTGGCGTATAGGGGTAAAAACTGTCTGGCAAAAGTCGTTTTGCCCGCCCCGTTCGGGCCCGCAATAATATAAAGATTAGGCTTGGTTTTACTCATAAATTTTCTCTAAGAAATCACCGAGGAAGATACAACGCCCATGTTCTCTTTTTTCTAAAACAAATTTGGTCATTTAAAGGTGATTTAAGGTATTTTTTGCTTTCTAATGTTCTGATTTTTGAATCTCGTTCCAGGTTGCGACGTCCGAACGACGTGTTTTGACCTCTGCTGGCGCCCGTCATCCATCTGAACAAAGGATCCTTCTTCAAAATTTTGCGGAAAAATGGCGAGACAGTCTTTACCGGTGAATTTTGAAGGATATAAAATTCCTTCGATTCCGGCCTCGGAAACCAACTGCCCAAAAATTTGTGAGGCTACTGGTACATCAAACTGTATGGGCCAAAGACGCCAATTAGGATCCAATAAAGCATCTATCAATTTAGGAACGGTTCGAATCAGGTCAGGTTCTCGTTCTCCGATATTTTTAGCAGATTTTTTCAAATAGTCTGGGACTAAAAAATCCTTTATTAGGTCTACAAAAGGTTGGAGTTTCTCTGGTGCCTTAAGGTTAATAATGGAATCGAGGGTGCCACTTAAAGAAACGTTTACAACAGATGCAGGATTAGTCAGAGCAAAATCGAAGGCTTGGTTTTCTTGCCCCGGGTCAATTTTCTGACACAGCAATTCCTGACGAGCGGTATTTGCATCACTGGCCAGGTAAAGTGCGGGAAAAGGTGAAAATTGCGAAGGGTTAATATCGCCGATATTAAAACGGCCACCGGCAGGATCATTTATACTGCCAGTAGTTGAGAATGGTTTCAGAGCATATTTATATTTTATCGCCCTCTGCCACTTTTCAAACGTAAAGGTCTTTTGTGCAGCCTCAAGAAGCGATTTTTTGATTTCATCGGCAATTTGGGAGCGCTGATAAGCCAGCTCACTGTAATAGTCCCAATGATATTTTAGAAGCTGATCCTTAAAGGACGCCCATTTCTGAATATCAGTTACGGAAAACTGATCCAGCAAAATAAAAGTTGATCGATCTTGAGGAGGTCGATGCTTGGACCGGATATGAGGAATATGCCGTCTACGCTTGGCCATAAAGTTTACCGTTTATTTTCGGCCAGGGCATTGAAGATAAACTTGAACAATTTTTTGTATCTTCCAAACCGGATCATATCGCGCGGACTTATGTTCCCCAATAGTGGGTTCGGTGTGGTAAACCATAAAGCTGTTTTCGTGGCGTCCCCCTTAAAATGCTCGGCAACAAGATTCAAAAGAATGGCCCATTCTTTAATGCGATCATGGAGTTCTTTGGGAATCTTTTCGTCATACCTCACAGAACTCAACGGCACTTCAGTGGCCTTTGAGATGTCCTCTTTCTTGAAATCAAGAAAATCGATAATTCGGTTGTAGACAGGTTTGTCGTTTTTAAAGAAAGACAGATAATCTTGTTGAGGGACATTTGCGAATATATCGCCAGTTAAGGTTGTCATGTTATTATTCCTCCGCTAATTATTTTATACCACGTTTATACCACAACTTTACCACAATTTAACCATGATGTCAAATGTTAGGCATAAGGTGTTTTTCGCTTGTTTTGAGCTCCGGGGACACATGCCTGAACCTTATTTAATTCGGGTTGCGGCATATGTCCTTTGCATTCGCATGTTTTACACTACAATTCACTCGGCGCCGGCTGAATTGGGATTGCGCAGCGCTTCAGCCCAGAATTTGAAAAGGATGTCCTGGATTTTCACAAGCTCCCGGCGTAATTGGCTGCGTTCCTTCATCATCTTTTTCAAATCCTGTGGAATCTCCCGGCCGATGTACGTGTGCACGACTTTTTTTCCTTCCCGGCGCTGAAGGTAATAATACGTCCGGCCTGAAATGAGGCGCTCTTTAACGGTCCCCCGGGGCAATTGGGCCAAACGGCTGTAAATTTTCTGCCGGGCATTGGAATAGTACGCCTCGCTGTGCTTTTTGACCGCCATCTTGACCAGTTTACACTACAATTTCCGCCGCGCGGCGGAAATGTCTTTATTTAAGTTTAAACGGCACATCAACGGCCATAAGCTTTTTCCATTCCCAATAGGATCCCCTGTCAAACGTATTCTCGATATTGAATCGAACGAACTGTACATATTCATCCATGGAAAGAACGGGGGGTTCGCCCCCGGACCCCTTGATAATAGGTAAATTAAGGTCCTCCATCCGTTGCCTCCATAATTTTCTGGTACAACTCAGTCGTCCCAAACTTCAGGCAAAGCTCTTTGAATTTGGCGCTACGGGCATCGATTTTATTCACTCTTATCAAATTAATAATATCCGGCAGGTCCTTGGTCCAACGTAATTTGTAACTGGACTTGACCGAATGAAGTTTCAACGCGATCAGATGGTCTAAAGAGGGAAGAACAAACTCCAATTTGCCAATCTTGCAAGACACCGCTTCTTTCCTTATTTTGTCGAAAGTGGTTTGATCGACAAACATAAAATCAACATCCATCAAGGACAGTTTTGTACTCTTGAATTGGGCGAAATTATCTTGAAGGCGCTCTTGCTGGTAGCCCGCATCTTTAAGGATGGGAGAAATCCGCTCAAAATCTTCTTTTGTAATCAGAAAATCCACATCCCCGGTTTGCCGACTGACTTTATAATAATTGACCGCATAACCGCCGATCAGAATGCAGGAAATCCTTTCTTTGCGTATAAGATCGGAGATCAGTTGAAAAACAGATGAATAATCACTCATAACTTTTCCCTGATTTATTTCTTCGCCTTCGGCCGGTATAACAATTTCCAGGGATTGTCTTTCAGATCAGAAGAAAGCTCCTCGAGATTTTTATAAATATTCGGGTTATACAAAAACATTCCTAACGTTCCCTTGCCCCGCTGAATTTCATCGACGATATTTTTGACCCCGGACAAAATGTCCGCGAACGACTGCTTATTTTGTTCGGTCAAAACGCCGTTATTGATTCCGTCCATGGTTGCTTCCAATTTTGCCGTTAAACTGTCGATCCTTTGTGTGATTTTCTCGACGGGAACAGGGTCAGCGCTGGCGAGCGTCCCGTTATCCTGGAGCACCTGTTGGGATTGCCCGGGGGTAATTTCAATGTATTTCTCGCCCAAAAGCCCCAACTGATTGATCGTAACTCTTGAATCAGCCGGAATTCCAACTCCCTCGTGGATCCACAGCTCCACTTTGACTTTCGTCGCTCCGCCTTCGGTTGAAATATCAATGCTCTTGACCAATCCCGCCTCAACGCCGGCCAAACGGACGGGCGCCGCTTTTTTAAGGCCATTGGCATAACCGAACATGACGTGCACGCCGCGGCCTTTTTCGAAAAATGAAAAATTACTGATCGACATAACGGCAAGCGTCAGACAGCCAATCGCTATAAGGACGAACGCCCCTACTTTCAACTCCAGATTGGTTTCCTTTGGCATCGTTGGGGTCTCCTTTTACATGGGCTATACTACGTTAACGGTTAGGGTTACGATGCCCGTATCGGTGACGGTAAAGTTTACGGCCCTTAACGTAACCTTTACCGATACGGGCTGCGTAACCGCAAACGTAACCAAAAAGATCGTTACTCTTACTGCTCCTCTTTCGATATGATGTGTCCAAACACCATGCTCTCATCCTCGGTGATGGGGCCATGCGCCTCACCGTGAATAAACTGATGGACGACCGGATGCTTTGAATTACGGATCTCATCCACAGACCCGTCGGCGATCACCTGGCCGTGATAGAACATAGCGATCGAATCCGCCACCCGGTAGGCCATGTTCATGTCGTGCGTGACCACGATCGATGTCACCTTCAATTTATCGCGCATCTCCATGATCAAATTGTTGATCGCTGCCGCGGTGATGGGGTCGATTTCGCTCGTTGGCTCGTCGTACAAAATGATCTGCGGCTCCATGCACAAGACACGCGCCAGGCTCACGCGTTTTTTCATCCCGCCGCTTAACTGCGACGGCATAAGCCCCTGCACATCCTTAAGGCCGACCAAGGCAAGCGCATCCGCCACACGGTCATCCGTGGTTTTTTTATCAAGGTCCATAAATTCATTAAGGACAAAAGCCACGTTTTCCCCGACGCTCATCGAATCGAAAAGCGCCCCGCCCTGAAACACCAGGCCGATCTCCATCCGGATCTTGTTGTATTCTCTTTCCTGGAGATTGGTGACCTCAACGCCGTTGACCTTGATGGACCCGGCGTCCGGCCTGATCAGGCCCACGATATTTTTTAAAAGAACGCTTTTACCGACGCCCGAACGGCCGATAATGACCTTGGTTTCCCCTCGACGGACCGTTAAGTTGAGCCCGTTAAGGATCTGTTTGCCGTCGAACGATTTATAGAGGTTACGGATTTCAATCATATTTTTTGTCATTCCCGTCCCCACTCTTTGTCGTTCCCGCGAAAGCGGGAACCCACATGTGGGGATAAACTCCAGTGGGAATCCACATTATGGCCCCCCGCTTTCGCGGGGGTGACACCCGTTAACTATTAAATACGAAATAAAATATAAACGTGAACGCGCAATCCAGCATGATGATCAAAATAAATGAGCGCACGACCGAGGTCGTGGTCGCGTTGCCAACCCCGTCGGCGCCGCCTTTGACCGTCAGGCCCTGATGACACCCGACGATCGCGATCACCATCGCAAAAAATACCGTCTTTAAAAGGCCGGTGACCAGATCTTTAAGTTGCAAAGCGTCAAAGACCATGTTCCAGTACATTTGCCCGTTGATCCCAAGCTTATTGACACAGATCACATAACCGCCGTAAATACCGATGATATCCGCAAAAATCGTCAACACAGGAAGCATGACCACCATGGCGAGAAAGCGGGGAACGACCAAATATTTAACGGGATTGACAGCAAATGCCTTCAAGGCATCGACCTGTTCGCTGACGACCATGGAACCGATCTCTGCGGTGATCCCGGCGCCCACGCGGCCAGCGACGATAAGCGCGGTCAAAACAGGAGCCAATTCACGGGTCAAAGAAAGCGCGATCACACTCGGGATATAGATCTCGGCGGAAAGCTGCACCATCAAATACGCCATCTGAAGCGCTATGATCATCCCGATGAAAAATGCGACGACAGACGAGATCAAAAAACTTCCCGGCCCCACGCGTTTGGCCTGGGCGAGAAAACGGTACGGCTTAAAAGGCGGTGTCGCCGCCCAACAGATCGTCTGCCACCACAACATCGACAGCTGTCCGACATAGGACACCCAGCGATTCATCCAGGATTGGGCCAATAGCACGACCGGCATAAATTTAAAATCCTATTTTCTTTTCTACTCCAAGGACTTCCGAACTTTCTTGCCCGGGCCAATTCATTCCTTTATTTTTTTTAAGAAAATATTTGGTCTCGGTCTTACCACTCCTGTCCTCATCTTGAATGCTTTTTAAAATCCACTCCGACTGCAAACTGTTTTCATTGATCAAAGGGACTTTCTTGATCGACTTGATCTGCGAAGCCATATTTTGTTTGTCGCTTAGATCCACAATGCCGTCAAGATCAAAACTAAAGCCGTTGGTTTTCGTGATCGTCGAGTTGTGAACGTCAATCAGGGGATAGACTCCCTGCAAATGCAGTTCCATGACATCATACGCCACGTCTTCAATATAGCCGTTCTGCGAGTTGATATTGGCATTAACCATCAATTTTTCCGGGGTTCCGGATAATCCGATCTGTCCTGAAAGCTGCCCATCGCCCACAAATTTGTTGCTTTCCCCAACGGGAACCAGCCAATCCAGAAAATATCCGATGCCGATCTCCTCGAAGTCAAGATTTGCTTCCAGCTGGTGCGGAGGATTAAGATCAATGGACGCCCTGGCACGAAAACCACCCCAGGAAAAATTATCCAAACGCAAGATCCCGTCGTTCAAATCAAATTTCCCGGAGACCTCCGGAACCGTTTTACGATCGATGAGTGAATACTGGCTCCAGAAATGCCCGGAAAGCCCTATGGCTTTGTTGTCACGCTCGTGAATGTCAAGGACGCCTTGAATCTGCGTGGTCATATCAAAGAACGGCGTCTTTAAATGTTCCACGTCGAGGACCGTGCCGTAAGAATGATCCTGGTTGCGTTCAACCTTGATCTTCAGATCGCCCTCATCCCAATGAACAGAAAACAAAAAACTTTTTTCTGCTACGTTCAAATGGCCTTGAAAGGGATAGACACGTTCGGCATGGGCGTTCAAACATACCATCGCCCCGGCTCCAACCAAAAAAAAGATCAACCATTTATTCACGGTATTTATGCAAATGCTAGTTGTTCACCGTTACGTTTAACCTTGATCTTCATCCCGTCCTTAAAACGGCCGGAAATAATATCCTCCGAAAGCTGGTCTTCCACGTATCGCTGAATGACCCTCTTTAAAGGGCGCGCGCCGTAGACCGGATCGAAACCCTTCTCGATGAGAAAATCCAGCGCGTCCTGCGACAAAGTAATTTCAATGCCTTTGTCTTTAAGGCGATTGGCCACCTGCTTGACCTCAAGCTCGACGATCTTGGCCAGGTCTTCTTTGGTCAGCGGCTTAAAGACGATGATTTCATCCACACGGTTTAGAAATTCCGGCTTGAACGCTTTCTTGACCTCAGTCAAGAGACGTTCCTTGATCTGGCTATAATTTTCATTTTCCGTCTGGGCGACAAAACCCATGGAACCCTGCTTGCGCAGCGTTTCCGCCCCGACGTTGGAGGTCATAATGATCACCGTGTTTCGAAAATCCACGGTGCGGCCCAGGCTGTCGGTCAGCCGGCCGTCCTCAAAGACCTGCAGCAAAAGATTAAACACGTCGGGATGCGCCTTTTCGATCTCATCCAAAAGAATGACCGAATACGGGCGGCGGCGGACTTTCTCGGTTAATTGCCCGCCCTCCTCATAACCGACGTATCCCGGCGGCGCACCGATCAAACGCGATACATTGTATTTATCCATGTATTCGGACATGTCGATCTGGATGAGCGCATTCTCATCGCCGAACATGAACGATGCCAACACACGCGCCAAAAGCGATTTGCCGACACCCGTCGGGCCCAAAAAGATAAACGAACCGATCGGCCGGCGGGGATTCTTGATCCCGGCACGCGAACGGCGAACAGCGCGGGCGATCGCATTGATGGGCTCCTCCTGGCCGATGACAGTTGTGTGCATCTGTTCTTCCATCTTCAAGAGGCGTTCGGTTTCCTTCTCCTCAAGGCGGACGAGCGGAATTTTCGTCCATTGGGAAACGATCTTGGCGATCTCTTCAGGTCCGATGGTCAGGGTAATATTGTCGCGTTTCATGGTCCATTCAGTGCGCATTTTTTCCAACTGATCGCGCACTTCACGTTCCTGGTCGCGCATCTTGGCCGCGCGCTCAAAATCCTGGCTCTTGATAAACGATTCCTTTTCTTTTTTTAATTGATCGATCTTCTCCTCAAGCTCTTTGATACCATCAGGGACGACCATGGCTTTCAAGCGCGCGCTGGCGCCGGCCTCATCGAGGATGTCGACGGCTTTATCCGGCAAAAAACGGCCCGAGATATATCGGTCGGAAAGTTTCGCCGCCGCCTCCAACGCCTCATCGGAATACTTGACACGATGATGCGCTTCGTATTTATCGCGCAAGCCCTTTAAGATCTGGATCGTCTCATCCACCGACGGAGGATCGACCATGATCGTCTGGAACCGGCGTTCAAGAGCGGCGTCTTTTTCAATGTACTTGCGGTACTCATCTAACGTGGTGGCACCGATGCACTGGATCTCCCCGCGGGCCAATGCAGGCTTAAGAATATTGGCTGCGTCAATGGCGCCTTCGGCCGCACCAGCCCCGACGAGCGTGTGCAGCTCATCGATAAAAAGAATGATCTTGCCTGAACGCTTGAGCTCATCCATGACCGCCTTGATGCGTTCCTCGAACTGGCCGCGGTATTTGGTGCCCGCGATCATCATCGCCAAATCCAGCACAATGATTGTTTTGTCGCGCAGGATTTCCGGCACGTCGCCATTGACGATCAGCTGCGCCAATCCTTCGACGATCGCGGTCTTGCCGATACCGGCCTCGCCCAACAGCACCGGATTATTCTTTGTCCGGCGGGAAAGGATCTGGATGACACGTTCAATTTCATTTTTACGCCCGATGACCGGATCCAGCTTGCCTTCTTTGGCAAATTTGTTCAAGTTGCGGCCATAGGCGTCGATCGCCGGAGTTTTGCCGGTCTTAACCGGTTCCTGGGTTCCGTAACCGGGAATACCCGAACCCAAAAGCTCCATCACCTCATTGCGCAATTTACCCAAATCCAATCCCAGATTCAACAGCACGCGATAGGCCATGCCTTCGCCCTCCTTGACAAGGCCCAGCAAAAGATGCTCGGTGCCGATGTAATTATGTCCCAATGCGCGCGCTTCCTCGGCGGAAAGCTCGAGCGCCTTTTTGGAACGCGGCGTAAAAGGAATATCGCCCAAGACCTGTGTTTGTGGGCCCGGCTGCACGAGCTTTTCCACCTCAAGGCGGATCGTCTCCAAATCCAGACCCAATTTCTGCAAAACAGCGGAAGCGACACCTTCTCCCTCGCGGATCAATCCCAACAAAAGATGCTCAGTGCCGATATAATCATGATTGAATCGACGAGCTTCTTCTTTAGCGTAAACAATGACCTTACGCGCTCTTTCAGTAAAACGGTTAAACATACTATCCTCCTAATTTCTCTCTGATAAGACTTGCCCGTTTAGTATCGCGTTCAAAGGCGTTTAGTTTTTTCCCTTCAATCTTCTGCAAGTGCGCAGGTTGAACCATCAAAAATAACTGATTGATGACCTTATGGCTCACGTCTTTTAAAATACCCGTATCGATGCCGAGGCGGACCATCGAAAGAAGTTCCGTTGTTTCCTGACTCGAGACGATATGCGCGTGTTTTAATATTCCGTAGGAACGGCAGATCTTGTCCTCCAGCATCGGACGGTTCTGCAATAAAAGCGCCTGGCGCGCCTGCTCTTCCTGTTCGATGATCTGCTTGATAAGGCCGTTGATGTTCTGCAGGATGTCATCCTCGCTATGGCCCAACGAAACCTGATTGGAAATCTGATAAAAGTTCCCGCTCGCCTGCGTGCCCTCGCCGTAAAATCCGCGGCTGGCAAAACTCAATTTTGAGATCGCGGTCAAAACTTTATTGATCTGTTTGGTCATGACCAATGCCGGTAAATGCAACATCACCGACCCGCGCATGGCGGTTCCCGTGTTCGTCGGGCAAGCGGTCAGAAATCCCCACTCCGGATAAAAAGCAAAGCCAAGCTTGCTTGCCAGCGCATCATCGATCGCGTTGATGATCTTCCACGTCTCGGTCAAATTCAAACCCGACTGCATGACCTGAATGCGCAAATGATCTTCTTCATTGACCATGACCGACAAAATCTCTTCTTTCGAAATGACGAGCCCTTTGCTTTCAGGGTTCGAGGCATGGTCATGGCTCATCAAATGACGCTCGACGAGAAATTGACGGTCGATGCTGTCCAGATCGTTGATATGAAAATTAGTACAGTCTTTGAAATAATCGATCTGGCTCACCGCTTTGTCGACAGCAACCAGAACCTCGTCTAACTCCTTCTTCCCCGATTTGTTGGGAAAAGGATAATTCGCGAGATTGCGCGCCAGGCGCACGCGTGAAGAAGTCACGATATGGGCATAAGGCCCGGTGCCTTTAAGCCACTCGCCGGTATGATTGATAAAATCGTCTAATCGCATCTTAGGTTGTTTCCTTTTTTTCTAATTCACGAATCTTGTCCCGAATAAGCGCCGCTTTTTCAAAATCCTCGCCATGGATCGCATCTTGCAGGTCCTGGCGCAGAGATGCCAGGTCATCTTTTTTCGATTTGACTCCTGATGGGAATTTTTTCGCCTTGGTAACGATCACTTTGCCAAAATGGTGATTGGAACCGTGGATCTTTTTTAAAAGAGCATCTAACTGCTCATGAAACGAAATGTAGCAATGCCCGCAGCCCAAACGGCCGAACTTGCGAAAATCGTCGTAGTTCAAGCCACATTTGGAACAGGTCAAAGTCATTGTCTTGGCGCCGGGGGAAGCATCCTTTGCCGGGCCTTTGCCCATGTCGGCCAAGCCTGCCAGGAGATCGGCCAGGCCGAACTGCTGTTCCATCTGCACGCTTTTCTGGCGCGCGCATTCCTCGCACAGATGCATTTCCGACATCTGTTCGTCGACGATCTCGGTTAAATGCACCGTTGCTTTTTTCTTACCGCAGATATCACATTGCATAAGCTACCTTTTCTGCAAGGGTCACAAGGTCACCAGTCACATGTCACAAGAAAAATCAGACGCTCTGCCTGTGACGTGTGACCTGTGACTTGTGACTCAGGCGTTAAAGCGTATATTTCACCCCATCCTTGCGGGTCGTTTCCTTAAACCATGTCATCAATCTCAATGTTGTTTCGCCAGGCTTGCCGTTACCAATCGAACGGCCGTCAAGTTTCACGACCGGAATGATCTCCGCAGCAGTTCCCGTCAAAAAACACTCATGCGCGTTAAAGATCTCATGGCGGGTGATAAAACATTCCTGAACAGGAATCTTATTTTTTTTCGCCAATTCAATCACGGCCTGACGGGTGATACCTTTTAAACGCCCATGATTAGGCGTCGAAAGGATCCCATCTTTAATAATGAAGATGTTATCACCCGTGCATTCGGTCACATATCCGTCGCTGTCGAGCATGATCGCTTCGTTATATCCCGAATTGATCGCTTCGATCTTGGCCAGGATGTTGTTTAAATAATTAAGCGACTTAAGTTCAGGATTAAGCGCTTCCGGATGGTTTTTTACCGTCGGAACGGTTATGATCTCCATTCCTTTCTGGTAAAGTTCCGCCGGATAAAGGGTGATCTTATCCGTAATGATAATGATGTTCGCGTTCCCTTTGCATTTTCTGGGGTCAAGCCCAAGATCGCCTTCGCCGCGGGTTATGATCAAACGGATATAGGCATCCTTGAATTTATTGGCCTGCAGGGTCTTGATGATCGCGTCCGCCAGTTGCTTCTTGTTCAAAGGCGATGTGATCATAAGCGTGTGCATGCTCTCCCATAGACGGTCAATGTGCTCATTCAATTTAAACACGAGCCCGTCGTAAGAACGAATGCCCTCGAACACGCCGTCCCCGTAGAGAAAACCGTGATCGAACACAGATATTTTCGCATTCTCTTTTTCAAAAAATTGGCCGTTGATGTAAATTTTCATAGAGCCTTCACCTTTCATTAATATCGTCATTGCGAGGAGCCTGAATTTTTTGATTAAGGCGACGAAGCAATCCCAAAACAAACTATAAATTTCGCAAAGCTAACGGATGAGATTGCTTCGGCCTAAAAGGCAGGCCTCGCAATGACAGTAATATTTTTAACTCTCCAATTTTCCATCCTTGATACGGATGATCTTATGCGAACATTTGGCGATCTTCTCATCGTGGGTGACGATGACCAGCGTTTGCTGTTCGCTCGCATTTAATTCCAATAAAAGCCCAATGATGGCATCTCCATTGTTCGAATCCAAATTCCCCGTCGGTTCATCACAAAAAACGATCTTGGGTTTATTGATGAGCGCACGGGCAATGGCAACCCTTTGCTGCTCCCCGCCGGAAAGCTCATGCGGACGATGAATTGCACGATCCTTTAACCCGACCCTGCCCAAAAGTTCCATACCGCGTTCTTCAAGCTTGCCGGACCTATTGACGCCATTTAAAATGATTGCCGGCAGAATAACATTTTCCAACGCCGTAAATTCCGGCAGCAAATGATAGAACTGAAAGACAAATCCGATCTCGGTATTGCGCATACGCGAGCGCTCGTTATCATTGAGCGCATACACGCTCTTTTCATTCAAAACCACTTCACCGTTGTTGGGCTTGTCCAAACCACCCAAAATATGCAGTAAGGTGGATTTTCCGGCACCCGAAGGCCCGACGATCGCGACCACGTCGCCTTCGCGGACATCCACATCAACACCCTTGAGAATATGCAGAGCACTCGAACCCTGTTGATACTCTTTGTGAATGTTCCGGGCTGACAAAATCATACTTGCATATTCCTTGTCATCCCCGCGTAAGCGGGGATCCACGAATCGCTTATTGTCTGGATTCCCGCTTTCGCGGGAATGACTTAAAACTTTATTCATATCGTAACGCCTCAACCGGCTCCAGGCTCGCCGCTTTTCCCGCCGGATAAATGGTTGCCAAATAGCTGATCACAAGAGCAGCGCCGACGATCATCAAAATATCGCTTAACTGCAACAAGACCGGCAAATGATCGATGTAATAAATGTCCTGCGGCAGTTTGATGAACTGGTATTTCTTCAAAAGAAAACTTAAAATGACCCCACCGGTAACGCCCCAGAACGTCCCGAAAATACCGAGCGCGATCCCCTGCAAAGTAAAAATTCGGCGGATCGATTTTTTAGGAACACCGATGGATTTCAAGATGCCGATATCTTTCACCTTGCTCGTTACCGTCACGATCAAGGTGCTGATGATGTTAAAGGACGCCACCAAAACGATGAGCGTCAAAATAACGAACATCGCGAATTTTTCCAAACGCAGCGCCGCAAAAAAATTGCTGTTGTTCTCGATCCATGTTCTCACCAGATAACTGTAACCGATCGCTTCGTAAATCTTGTCTTTGATCGTCGAAGCAGCGTACACATCATTGAGTTTAACGCCGATGCCGCTGACGACATTCGCTTCCAAACCAAAAATTTCCTGCGCTTTGTTCAAAGACACCAAAACCAGATTCATGTCGTAATCATACATGCCGGAGGTAAACACGCCGGCAACCTTAAGCTTGTAGCGCCATCCTTGTCCGGCGATGCCGGATGCAGGCGCGATCACAGTGATTTCATCACCGACGCGAAAACCATAATAACTCGCCAGCTGACTGCCGATGATGACCTCGTTCGCCTTGATGTTTTCAATCTTACCAGAGGCAAGATAATCATTGATCTTCGTGATCTTGGCCTCGCGGCCCGGGTCCACTCCACGCAGGATCAAGCTCATCGCACGCTGATTCGATTCTAAAAATACATTCCCGTTGATATACGGCGACATCGCCTGAATGCCTTTGATGGAGCGAAGGTCGCCCATGACCGTACTGTAATTTTTCAAGCCTGTTTCGCGTTCGATCAAAATGTGAGCGTTGGTGCCGATGATCTTATCGCGCAGGTCGCGGTCAAATCCGGTCATGACGCCGATGACGATAATCAGCGCCATCACGCCAATGGCAATGCCCGCCACCGCGACGAAATTGATCATGGACAAAAAACGGTCCTTTTTGGCCATGAGATAACGATAGCTGATCCAAGGTTCGTAGTTCATTTAATTTCTTACGATGGACGATAGACGATGGAAGATGGACGTAAACCTCAGATGTTCTCGTCCCTCGTCCCTCGTCCCTCGTTCCTCGTTTCATGCTCCACATGCGGTTTCAATAACGGGAACAAAATCACGTCCCTGATCGACGCAGAATCCGTCAAAAGCATCACCAACCGGTCGATACCGATGCCTAGACCGCCAGCCGGCGGCATGCCGTGTTCCAGCGCGCAAAGAAAATCCTCGTCGACCTCGCGCAAACCGGTTTCCACATCATCATCGAGATCTTCGGTCAAACGCTGGCGCTGTTCCAAAGGATCGTTAAGCTCGGAATAGGCATTGCCCACTTCCATGCCGGCGATAAAAACTTCAAAACGCTGCGAAATCCACGGATTGTCCGGCATGGTTTTCGCCAGCGGACACAGGAACGTAAAATAATCCACAAAGAACACCGGATTGGCCGTGGCATCTTCATCAAGCGCTTCCTCGACGATCTTCATGATCGCGGAGCGCGTGAGCTTGTCCACCTTCACGTGCATGTGGCGCTTGGCCTTGACCTTGGTCAGCATCATTTCCGCGGAATCTTCGGGATTGATATCAAATTTATCTTTGACCACTTTCGCGAACGACCGGCGTTCCCATGGTGTCGTGAAATCAATTTCCTTGCCCTGATACTGAACTTTATATGAACCCGTTATTTCTTTGGCAATCGAGCTTATCATCTGCTCGGTCAAATTCATCATATCCTCCATGTCACCGTAAGCCTGGTACACCTCGAGCATGGTGAATTCCGGATTATGGCGCGTGGAGATGCCCTCGTTGCGGAAATTGCGGTTCATCTCATAGACACGTTCCAAACCTCCAACGAGAAGGCGCTTCAGATAAAGTTCCGGCGCGATGCGCAAAAATACGTCCATGCCGTAAGCATTGTGTTTGGATTTAAACGGCCTGCCGCGCGCGCCGCCAACCATAGGCTGCAGCATCGGCGTTTCCACTTCGAGAAAATTTTGTTTTTCGAGAAAAGAACGAATCAAAGTGATGATCCGGCTGCGTTTGATAAAAACATCGCGCACCTCGGGATTAGCAATCATATCCACATAACGCTGGCGGTAACGGATCTCGACGTCCTTCAGTCCGTGCCATTTTTCCGGCAGCGGCAAAATGGATTTGGCAAGAATGGTGACATCAGAAATGCGCACGCTTTGCTGGCCGGTTTTGGTCGTGAACAACTCGCCCTTTGCTCCAATGATATCGCCGATGTCAAGATCTTCAATGAGCGAAAAAAGTTCCGGCGTGACATTATCCGCCTTAACAAAGAGCTGGATCTTTCCTGTCTGGTCCATAAGGTCCAGAAAGAAAACCTTGCCGTGTTTGCGGTTGGCCATCAAGCGCCCGGCAACGGTTACCTTACGGCCTTCCTGAAAATTGACCAAAACATCGCAAGTAGGTTCAATTCCAATGAACTTTCCACCGTAAGGATTGATGCCTTTTTTACGCAGATGTTCCAACTTGACCAGGCGGGATGCTTTGAGATCGTCTGTTTGTTCCATTGTGTAAACACCTTAAAATACTGATATATATAATAAATTAGTATTTATTATATAGAAAATGTTTAGGAGTGTCAACCAAAAGGCAGGAAGGTTTTCCGGCGAGAAACTTAATAATTGGGGCTTTTGTAAATATACTAAGCAGCTACGATACTGATGTTCGCCTGATTGGCCAGGCGGAGGGTTTCATCCAGATCAATGACCAGAGTTTTGCCGGCTTCGATCGCCAGGCAGCTGCCTTTGCCCTTGGTCATCATCTTGATCGTTTTGGGGCCGATGACTGGCACATCGAAACGGTCATCTTGTTTGGGTTTGCTGGTCTTGATGACCACTGCACCATTTTGGGCAATGGTGCAACCGCGCAGGATCGCGCGATCCGTGCCTTCCATGGCTTCGATAGCAACGATGGCTTTCTCTTTGACTACGACCGTCTGGCCGATGTCGATGGCGCCCATCAATTTGGCGATGGTCAAGCCGAACTGAATATCTTGAAGCTCACCGGCGGTCGGAGCCCTTTTGGTGAGCGTACCTTTTGGCGCCAAATAATCGCGCAGCAAAATGGTTGAGTCCAACAACTCCATACCATTGGCATGCAAGCGTTCCGCCACGGCTTTAAAAATGGTGTCGGCCTTGCGGTCCGCAAGCGCCGCAAACAGACCGCGGAATTCCTCATCCATTTCGACTTTTTCATCAAAGAGATTTTTAGGATTGACCTGCCCCGCCATGATGACCTGGCGGACACCGGCAGATCTGAAATATTCAAAAAGCTTTTTGAGATCTCCGGCATGAAACCAGGAAAAACGGCTGACCAAATAAGGAAGAATAAACGACGTATCCCCGCGGATGCCGGCCGCGATCACCTTAATATTTTTGGCTTTGGCCGCACGAGCAAAAAGAATAGGGAACTTGCCGTTTCCGGCAATAAGACCGAGGGTTTGAAGGGAGTCGGACATAAAATCACAAAGCCTACTTTAATAATTATGGCGTCAAGGAAGAATCGTCAACTAATCAGCCTCTTTACTATATTTTACATTCCCATCTTTATCAAATGTCTGCTCTAATTTTAAATTCCCATCCTTGTAAACCTTTTTCCAGTTAGCCCTACCCTGTTCATCGTAATGAAGATCTTCCCCATCAATTTTTCCATCCTTTAAAGTTACAACTCGGGACAATTTGCCATCTATATTAAAACCCTTCCAAGTACCATTTTGTATAACATTGCCCTCTTGGTCATAAAATGTTTCTTCAACAAAATTCCCTGAAGAATCATACTTTTGTCTGTGCGTTAATATCCCACTCGAATCATAAATTTTCCAATCTTTTCCATCGGTGAAATCTATTTCTTGAAACAATTTTCCATTCGGATAGAAAACTTTTTGGTTTTCGGCGCGGCTTGCGCTGATAAACAAAAATATAAAGCATATTACAAATAGAAAAATTTTCATATTGGTTCCTTTTGAAACTGCTCCTTAATTTCAGGACGAGTAAGTTTATACAAAATAAAACTTAAATAGATGATGCTGATTCCAAATGTTTGAACAAACATAAATAATGGTTCCCAAATAACAACAGTGGCGCCGTGCATTTTTAGAACTTTAAAAAATAAATCTAAATTCACCAAAGGAGCAAGAATTATTCCAGCAAGCGGGCCAACCACTCCCGCTACCGAGAATGCAATAACCGCTAATCTTATTTTCCAGTTTAATTTCCATACGCCATAACCCAATATTCCATAAAGGATAAAAAAGCCGCTCCAACGGAAGGCGCTCATCATCTCCCATAAATTCTTTTCTTGAGATAAAACGCTGTAACAGACAAAAACAATTAAGGGATAAATAAAAAGCAATAGGCTGATTAATTTGACTTCTAGTGGTGGCTTTTTCATGTGTCAGATCTGCTTATCCACAGACCCCGCGCTCGGAGGAGCGGATAAACTCGATCAAATAATCGACTTCCGCCGTCGAGCCAAGTTCCTGTTGGACCTTTTCAATGGCATGAGTTTTGATGAGGCCTGAATGGAACAAAATTTTAAATGCCTTGCGCAACATCGAGATGGTTTCCTGCTCGAATTGTGCGCGCTTCAAACCAACAATGTTGACGCCAAACACCTTGCTGGGATCTCCGTCGCACATGGAATACGGAGGGACGTCCTGTACCACTTTTGAACAACCACCGACGATGGACATTCGGCCGATACGGACAAACTGATGCACGCCGGAAAGCCCGCCGATGATCACCCGATCCTCCAACATCACATGACCGGCCAGGTGGCCTACGTTGGCCACAACGCAATCGCTGCCAATCTTGCAGTCATGCGCGACATGCGAATAGGCCATGAACAAATTGCGGTCGCCAATCGTGGTATTTCCGCCGCCTTCTTCCGTGCCGCAATTGACGGTCACATATTCGCGAAAGACATTATTGTCACCAATGGTCAAAAAGCTATTTTTCCCACTGACGTGTTTCTTATCCTGCGGAGCGCTGCCAATGACCGCGCCGGTAAAAAACTGGCACCCGGCACCGATCTTCGTGTTACCGGTGACGACACAATGGTTGCCGATAGCAACGTTAGGCCCGATCGTAACATTGCTTTCGATGATCGCGTAAGGGCCTATCGAAACGCCTTGGGCGATCTTAGCGCTGGGGTCTACAACCGCTGTTTCGTGGACAATCGTTTCCATAATCGACTACTTTTCAAAATTGTTCGGATCCAAAAAATTTGCATCAGTAAAAGATAAAACCATTTCCGCCTCAGCGGCCACTTCCCCTTCCACCTTGGCCACACCCTTGACCAGCGCGGTACGTGACCGGTCACGGACAACTTCAACTTCCATGACGAGCTGATCGCCGGGAACCACCACCCTACGGAATTTTACATTATCAACAGCCATGAAAACGGCTAGTTTACCACGATGTTCAGGGTTCGTCAAGACAACGACCCCGGCAGTCTGGGCCATGGCTTCGATCATCAAAACGCCCGGCATGACAGGCCGGGTTGGAAAATGGCCCTGAAAAAAATTATCATTGATCGTCACATTTTTAATCCCGACCGCTTTTTTACCAGCTTCCAAAGAAACCACGCGATCCACCATCAAAAACGGATAACGGTGCGGAAGCACCTTCATGATCTGCTGGATATCGACCTCCTGGCCGCCTACGAGTTCTGGCTGATAAATAAAACCTTTGGAATCATATTTTTTCTTTTGCTGCGCGATTTTCTTTAAAAGTTGACGGTTTAACGCATGCCCGCTTTTTGTGGCAAAAATATGCCCACAGATAGGAAAACCCAATAAAAACAAGTCACCGATACAATCAAGAATTTTATGACGCACAAACTCATCCGGAAAACGCAGGGTATTCTCAATGACCCCTTGATCACCCACAACCAGGGTATTGGTATAATTGGCTCCCTTGCCTAAACCTTTGTCGGAAAGTTCTTGGGTTTCTCGCTCAAGAACGAACGTACGGCAGGGAGCGATCTCGCGTTCAAAGGTTTCCTGGTTGAGCGTCAGAGAAAAAAACTGCGAACGTAAGCCCGGATGATCATAATTCAGCGTGTACGAAATCCTGAAATCATCCGCCGGTGTAATCAGAAGCGATGATCCGTCCTGTGAAACGCCGATTGGTTCCTGAATTTTGTAAAAATGTTTGGAAGCATCTTGCTCTTGGATCCCCGCATTTTTAAAAGCCTTCAAATAATCCAGGCCGCTGCCGTCCAAACCGGGCAATTCTTCACCATCAATCTCAACAATTAAATTATCAATGCCCAAGCCCCACAAAACGCTCGTCAAATGCTCAACGGTAACGATCATCGCATCATCGACGCTGATCGCGGTGCAGCGCGTGACGTTGGGGTCTGTAACAACACACTTCTCACCCAGCTGGATCACCGGTTTTTGCGGCAGGTCAACGCGGATAAAGCGAATGCCCTTATTGATTTCGGCTGGCTTAAATTGGACGTTCACTTGCGTCCCTCGATGAAGGCCGACGCCGCTTAACGAAAATGGTTTTTTAATGGTGCGCTGTTGTTCGGACATATTAATTGTCATTGCGAGGAACCCGCAGGCGACGAAGCAATCCCAAAAACTTGGCGATTGCTTCGCTCTGCGGGGCTCCCCGGCCTGCCACCTGGCCGCAGCCGGGGCAGGCGCAATGACATTCTATTGTAATTTCTTCTCGAGTTCCTCAACACGCTTTTTCAATTCCTGAATCGTTTTCACATATTTAGGCAGAAGCTGAAGATGCGCGTTGACTTCCATCATCTTATCAATGGGCCTCGCCGGATAACCAGTGACCTGCGTGTTAGCCGGAATAGATTTTGACACCCCTGCTTTGGCGGAAACAATGGCCCCGTCACCGATCGTCAAGTGGCCGGCAATGCCAGCCTGCCCGGCTAAAATAGCGCCTTTTCCAACGGTGACGCTTCCCGAGATCCCCGCCTGCGAAACGATAATGCAATCTTCGCCGATGACAACATTATGGGCGATCTGCACCAAGTTATCAATCTTCGTCCCGCGTCCGACGAAAGTTTTATCAAACCGCGCACGGTCAATGGTCACGCACGAACCGATCTCGACATCATCCTCAATGACAACGGTTCCAATCTGCGGAATTTTCTGATGTTTCCCGTCGACCGTGACATAACCGAACCCATCGGACCCCACGACGGTCCCGCTATGAATAATCACGCGATTATGGATCGTGACGTGTTCTCTGATTGTCACATTGGGATAGATAAGGCATCCCTGACCGATTGTACTGTGATGTCCGATGTAACTTCCGGCGTGAATGGTTGTACGCTCGCCAATCACAACGCCGGACTCAACAACCACATAAGGACCAAGAGCCACATGGTCCCCGAGCTTGGCATCTTTAGCCACGATCGCCGTCGGGTGGATCCCTTTAAGGGGAATAAGTGTGCTTTCAACAAATAAGGCTACAACCTCGGAGAACGCCCAGGAGGGATTATCCGCCCGTATAAAAATTTTCCCCGGGACGGACAACTCCCGGGGAACAATGATGGCTGAAGCAAGCGTCTGTTCGGCAAGAGAACTGTATTTTGGGTTGACGACAAAACTTAAATCGCCTTCTTTGGCTTCCTTAAGGCCCGAAAATCCTGTGATCTCAACCGTTGGATCGCCGCAGAGTTCTCCCCCAACGATTTTTGCTATCTCGCCGACAGATTTTTTCATACACAAAACTTCCGGACATACCTTACTGACTCTTGTAATTGTCGTTGAGTAATTTGACAACAGTGTCCGTGATGTTCATTTGCTGGTCACCGTAAATCATAACGCGGTCATTTAAGACCAATGTGTACCCTTCTTTTTTGGAATAATCACTAACGACCTTTTCAATTTCAAGCAGGATCTCGCGGACTTTTTCATCACGCTTCTTGGTCAGATCAGTTCCTTTGGCACGGCTGAAATCCAACAAGGCCTGCTTTTGCTTATCGATGTCATCCTGCATTTTCTTTTTTTCATCTTCTTTAAGAAGCGCCAGCTTGCTTTGCGCGTCACGAACCTTTTCGATCATCTTGTTGCGTTCTTCTTGAAAAGCGGTGCTTTCTTTCTCCAAGACAGCATCATATTCTTTGGTTTTCTTGTATTCATTAAAGGTACGGCTTAAATCCACATAACCAATCTTGCCATCAAATGGCTTGGCATGAACATTAAATGTGGATAAAAAAACGAATACGGCCAATAAACCTAAAATCCTAAAACGTTTCACGTTACCCCTCCTTGTTAAGCACGCCTTGTTATCCAAAAAATTTAAAAACAAAATAAAATTCACCACAAACGTAATTGTACTTCTTTAGAATTCTTTCCTTGCATCCTTACATACTTCTCCACGACTCCCCAGTCTCCCCGCTCTCCTACCGTCGCCACATAATACCCATCTGTCCAAAATTCTCCTCCCCATAATTCCTTCTTCAACCAATCATGTCGCTTGAACAACTCTCGCCCGCTTATGCTCTTGAACAATCTCACAAGTTGTCCGGGGGCATACTTCGGATGCGCTCCGCATAACAAATGCACGTGATTTTCATCACATCCCATCCGTTCAATCTCCACCCCATAACGCTCTTCAATCCCTTTGGCTATTTCCCTCAAACTCTTCTGAATTTCCTCCGTCAACAATGCCTTCCGATATTTCACCGGAAACACGATATGATAATGTATTTGGTACGCGCAATGATATCCCTTCTGTACTTCCATAGCCCATACACATTACCTTGAAAATCTACGGTTTTCAAACTTTCCCTTTCCCTGCGGCAGAGACCGCAGGGAATAAGGCAAGTTTAACCATCAAACTTGAAAGACCATTCGACGGGAATAGATTAAAATCCTCGACTGACACTGAAGTAGAATTTACCGCTGCGAGTTTGTTCGCCGGGTTCCTTATTTAAAGGATAGCCGTAATCCAAATTGACAGGGCCTATGGGAGTTTTGACGCGCAAGCCAAAACCGGCGCCTGCCTTGTAATCGCCGCCTGAAGCAAAATCTTCAACCCGTGGCCAAACGTTACCAACATCGATGAAGGTCGCTACTTTAACAATATCAACAATGGGAACAGTGTATTCAATATTGCCAACGAGCAAACTCTCACCGCCAATGGGATCATTTGTTGCAGAATCCAAAGGCCCGACCTTGCGTTCATTATAACCGCGGATCGTACGTGCGCCGCCCGCAAAAAATCGTTCAAAGATCGGAACCCTGGAATTATCTCCATAGGCATTAACAAGACCGGCATGGCCGCGCAATTCAAGCACAGTGCCCGTCGATCGAACCTTGATAGGGATATAATAACTCCCCCTGGTCTGGACGCGATAAAAATCCTTATCGCCACTCAAAGGACCGCCTGCCACATCAAAGCCGTTATTCCAAACCCAGCCTTTGGCCGGGTTAAAAACACTATCACGATAATCATAATTTAATGTAAATCCAAGTGAACTAACTGTATTTTTACCTTCTTCCGCCGCTAAATCCGCGGAAACATTGGAATCCAGATTGCTGATTTCAATATTATAAATGTTATAAGCCACACCCGTCGAAATATATTCAGAGATCTGTTTGCCCAAACGCAGCGTCCCTCCGAGGCGTTTTTCGTCGTAGGCATAACCGATGTCACGCGATTTGTCGCGCTCAAGCCTGTAAAGGTCGAACCCCCCGGAGATCGGATAATCGAATAGCCACGGCTCGGTAAAACTCAACTGCAAATTACGCCGTGTGGAACCCGCTTCTGCGCGCAACATCAAGTCCTGACCACCACCGGTAAATCGGGGCCAATTGGTGATATCAAAATTCTTCTGTTCGATCGCAACGAACCCGACCAATTGATCAACCGTGCTATAACCGCCGCCAAAGCTGAAACTTCCTGTTTTAGCTTCTTTAACCTGAACGACCAGATTTTTCATTTCCGGGTTCTTGGTGTCTTCAATATCAAAACCGACGTCTTCAAAATACCCTAAGTTGCGCAAACGTTCCTTGCTGCGGCGCAGTTTCTTGCCGTCGAACTGATCGCCCGGATACATACGCAATTCCCGACGGATAACGATGTCGCGCGTATTCGTATTACCCTGAATTTTGATTTTATCAATGTAGGCCAGACCGCCTTCAGTAACTTCCAGGCGAACGTCCACGCGGCCGTTATCAGGATTTAACGACGTGGACTCATTAACCTTCGCAAAAATACGCCCCATATCGAAATACATGGTTTGAATATTATTGATATCCTCTTCTAATTTGGCACGGCTGAAAATGTTGCCAGGCTTAATTGAGTTCATCGCCGCCCTGATCTCGTGCTCGGAGGCAATGCTGTTGCCGGCGATCGTCAAATCACCGACGTAATAACGTTTTCCCTCTTCAATATTGATATTAACAAGGACGCGCCCCTGGTTAAGGTACTCCAGCGTGTAGTTAGCCTTGGCATCAATATAGCCGTTTTGTTCATAAAAGGTCTTGACGCGATCCATGTCCTCCTCAAGGATATCTTCTTTGAGGTAACCGGAATTAAAAAGCCAGGCCGTGCGCGCTTTGATCACGCGGATGATTTTCTTGTCGGAATATGCGATATTCCCGATAATGTTGATCCTTCTAACTTTCACCTTGTAACCTTCACGGACAATAAAATGCAAACTCGCCTTGTTCGTGGTCTCATCATTAAAAGTTTCCACATCGACCTTCGCTTGGGTCAAACCTTTTTTGGCGTACATTTCCTGGATGGTATTAACGTCGTCCTTAAGAGACTTGTTATCCAGGAACTTGCCTTTTTTCGTTTTCATCTTGGTTTCCAGAGAACGCTTGTTAAAATAGCGCAGCTTGGAAAAGGTGATTTCCTCAACAATCGGCTTCTCAACCAGATTGATGATCACTTTGTATCCGCCTTCGACATCTTTTTTGTCCACTTTAACGTCAGAAAAATAACCGGTATTATACAACCGCTTTAGGTCATCGCTGATGACATTATCAATGTATTCTTGGCCTACGCGGGTTTTGATCTTGGAAAGGATGGTCGCGACCCCAATGGATTTGTTGCCCACCACATCCATGGATCTGACAATTTTGACCTGGGCAATTAACGGAGCAGCCTGTACAGCTTCCTCGCTGGAAGCGCTCTTGGCTGTCGCATTGGCAACCGCATCCATTTCTTGATCAAGAACGTCTTCTTTAGTAACTTCGGCGGATTGCTCTGTTAGTTGATCAACGGAAGCCGGTTCCTGATCATTACCTTCGGCAAAGACGGGCGTCAACGGCAGGACAAAAAAAGCCCATAACAGAAATGTAAGTGATTTTAATGATGAAGTTTTCATGTGAGAATCAATTTATTTCGTTTGATTATAGTTAGTAAAAAACACCGTGTCAATCTAAGATAGATTTTTTTAATAAATACATCTTGGAGATTCTCGCCTAGGCCTCTTGATGGATGGTTTCGAGATTACCGAACTTGACGAACTCTTTGAAGAACTTGAGTTTGAAGTTCCCGACCGGGCCGTTACGCTGTTTGGCGATAAAAATGTCAGCGATCCCCCGGTTCTCTTCGGTGGGCATGTAATATTCCTCACGCATCAAAAGCACGACCACGTCCGCATCCTGTTCAATGGCGCCGGATTCACGCAGGTCCGAAAGCTGTGGGCGGTGATCCTGACGGCTTTCTACCGCGCGCGAAAGCTGGCTGATCGCAATAATGGGAATTTGCAATTCGCGGGCCAAGGCCTTGAGCGACCGGGATATTTCCGAGATCTCCTGCTGCCGGCTTTCGCTGCGGCTGGTGGAGCGCATCAGCTGCAGATAGTCGAGAACCAAAAGCTGAATATCGTGGCTCGCCTTTAAGCGGCGGGCCTTGGCGCGCAATTCCAGGACGCTGATGGCCGGCGTATCATCGATAAAAAACGGAATGTTCGACAAACGGCTGGCCGCCTTCGTCAGCATCGGCCATTCCGACGGAGAAAGAAAGCCGGTGCGCACTTTATGCGCATCCACTCCGGCCTGTGAACACAGCATACGCTGGACCAATTGCTCCTTGGACATTTCCAGAGAAAAAAATGCGACCGGGATCTTTTTTTCGATCGCCGCGTATTCGGCAAGCGTTGAGGCAAAAGCGCTTTTGCCCATGGATGGGCGCGCAGCAACAATAATGAGATCTGACTTCTGCAAACCCGACGTCATCCTGTCAAATTCATAAAAACCCGTCGCAACGCCGGTGACGGTTTGTTTCCTTTTATAAAGGTTGTCGATAACCTCCATCGCTTCTTTGAGGATATCTTTGATGTGGCTTGCTTCCTGTTTCTGACGGGCGGTTGCGATCTCAAAAATGAGCTGTTCGGCGGAATCAACCAGTTCCTCAACATCAACGTTGGTGCCGTAGCTGCGGCTGATGATCTCGGTGGCGTTCTTAATCAGCTTGCGCTGTACGCCCTTTTCTTTGACAATATTCGCATAATGGAGGATATTGGCCGACGAGGGAACGTGATCGACCAATTGGGTCAAATAAGCGACCCCGCCGATGTTATCGATAAGCCCCTGGCTTTTAAGCTGGTCGGAAAGCGTGATCAGATCAACATTTTTGCGGTTGGAATAAAGCTCAATGATGGAAGCAAAAACTTTTTGGTGGGCAGTCTCATAAAAATAGGAACTATCGATGTGTTCGATCGCCACACCGATCGCTTCATCATCAATCATCATCGCCCCTAATACCGCGCGTTCGGCCTCGATATTCTGGGGGGGGACTTTTATTTCTTCGTCACCCATAATCGGAATTTGCCTTTAACTTCTGGATGGAGATTAATCCCGATATCAAAATATCCTAATTCGTCAGCCGGCTTTTCAATGACGAGCTGGCTTTTCTCAAACTTGTAACCTTCTTGTTCCAATGCGACAAGCATTTCAGTTTCGGTGACGGCGCCGTACATTTTTTCAAGATCGTTAACCTCAACGGCGATGGAGACTGAAACCTTGCTCAACTTATCAGCCAAGGCCTGGGCTTGTTTCTTGCGTTCTTCGTATAATGCGACTTCTTTAGCTTTGAACTGCTCGACCTTTTTGATATTGCCGGCCGTGGCCGCGACACCTATTTTGTGCGGGAACAAATAATTGCGGGCGAACCCGTCCTTCACTTTAATGACGTCGCCCACCTTGCCCAATTTTTCAACGTTTTTAGAAAGAATGATTTCCATAGTTTATTTCCTTTTTGCTGAACCTACGGGTAAAAGCCCTAAAAAACGGGCGCGCTTGATGGCAATGCTCAACGCTCTTTGTTCTTTGGCAGAAACGCCACTGAACCGGCGGGAAACCATCTTGCCGCGGTCGGTCACAAATTTCTGCAAGAGTGCGACATTTTTGTACTCGATCACAGCAAGGCTGGGGATCTGAAACCGCGTGCCGCGCGACATCCTGTGGTCACGATCGCCTCCGCGGTCGAACCCGCGATCATCGTCGCGATTATTACGGTCGGAGCCACCGCGGCGGTTCCCCCCCCTTTTTTTATCGCCAAATTTTCTTCCGAATCTTGATTTTTCCAAAATGTTCCTCCTTGATGATTAAGTGGTCAGAGTTCAGTGACGCTTTCACTTAACTCTGAACTCTGAACTCTGTAATTTATTCTTCCCAAGCAATATCTTCGGGACTGATCACGTCTTCTTGAACATCCGCACCGCCCGACGAAGTTTTCACCGCCGGAACCTCCGGGGCCGCATCGCCACCGCCATCCCCACCTTTGGGCCCGCCCAAAAATTGGATGCGTTCGGCACGCACGTCAATAGTGCTGCGTTTTTGCTTATCAGTCGTTTCCCACGAACGGGACTGCAAAATTCCTTCGACGAAAATTTGCCGCCCTTTTTGCAAATATTGATTACAAATCTCAGCTTGTTTGTCCCAAGCTGTTACGGTCACGAAACAGGTATCTTCCTTTAATTCCCCGGTCCGGTCCTTGAATCTGCGGTTCACTGCAATACGTAAATTGGTCACGGCCGTGCCGTTAGGCGTGTAACGCAATTCCGGATCTTTGGTCAAATTACCGATCAACAAAATTTTATTTAAACTCGCCATCTTGCCAACCTTTCGTTAATTCATCCCGTAAACGGTAGGATGAGTTCCGCTCGCGCCTTCGCTAATTTAAAACTTTAACTTTTTGTTCGACGGCTACTTTTTGATTGCTGACGTTGACGATCAGAGAACGGAGAATTTTTTCGTTCAACCGCAATGATTGACGAATTTTAACGGCGGCATTCCCCTCGCCCTCCCAATTCACCAGGTAGTAGGTTCCGTCCTGAACCTTTTTGATTGGGAAAAAAATTCTTTGGCGCTCAAACCAGACACTGGAATTGATCACTCTTCCTTCCGCTTTCGCAACCGTGTCGACAACCTGCTTGTTGGTCTCATCTTTAGCGTCCTGCGCTAAATGAGCGTCGACAATGTACACCAATTCATACTTTTCCATCATTTTTCCTTTTGTTAAATTGACTCATTGCTTCGTTAACACCTTGTGTCATCCAAACCTGACAACACTCAACTGCTGTTTTAAAAATCTGCGGCAGTTCTTTTTTTTCTTGCCCTGAAAAAAGATCAAGGACAAAATCCACGGTTCCCTGACGATCGTTGGGCCGGCCGATGCCGCCGCGCAAGCGGGCAAATTCCTGAGAACCTAATTTCTCGATGACCGATTTCAGCCCGTTATGCCCGCCGGCACTGCCTTGGGCGCGCAGCCGGATCTGCCCGAACGGTAAATCCAGATCATCACAGACAACTAAAATATGTTCAAGAGCGATGTTTTTTTTATTCGTCAAAGCAGCGATGGCCGCTCCGGAAAGATTCATGTATGTTAACGGCAACAACAAATAGCAGATGACACCGTCGTGTTCACTTTTGGCCACTAAACCCCAGCTCGATGAATCATTGCGGAACTTCGCATGCCACTGGTTGGCTAATTCTTCAACCACCAGATACCCCCAATTGTGACGGGTGTATCGGTATTTCTCATCAGGATTGCCTAATCCAATGATCAAACGGATTTCAGCCAAGCTACGCGTTCCTCACAAATCATTAATCGTTGGGCGTTTGGCGTCGGGCGTAAGGCCTAACGCCTGACGTCTTGCGCCCAACCCAATCACCAAATTACTTCTTTTTTTCTTCAGGCTTTTTGGCAGCTTCAGCAGGAGTGCCGCCGGCCTTAGGAGCCTCTTCGTCCTTCTTCTTTTCCTTAATGACTTCCAATTCTGCCGGCTCTGCCGCGGCCTGTTCTTCAGGTGTTATTTCCTTAGTAGAACCACCGACGGAAACCACAGCAGATTCAGGGTCCTGGGCGCAACGGACACCTTCCGGGAACTTAATATCCTTCACGTGAATAGCGTCGTGAATGCCCAAATTCGTAATGTCCACTTCGATGTGGTGTGGGATATTCGTCGGCAAACAAATGACTTCCAATTCCCACAAATGATGCTCGAGTGTACCGCTGTCGCGCTTGACGCCGATGGCTTCACCTTTGGTTGTGACCGCAACCTTAACATTGATCTCCCTGGTCAGGTCGATACGATGAAAATCGACATGAACGACGTGATCATGGATCGGATGCAGCTGGACATCGCGGACGATCGCGGGATAATCGCTCAACTTCTTTGTGCCGTCCATGACGTTCAAATGAAAGATCACGTTCTCGCCCTGATGTTGACGGGCAATGCGCTCGTAAATCTTGCGATCCGCCTGGATTGCAGCCGAATTTTGGCCAGCTCCGTAAACGACGGCAGGAATAAAATTGGCCCGACGGGTTTTTCTGACCTGACTGGTGCCGGTCTGTTTTCTTAATTGCACATCTAATTGAATTTGTTCCATGACAATTATCCTCTTTTATTTCGGTTCTTCAAATAAACTGCTAATCGATTCTTCATTATGAATGCGGCCAATCGCGTCTGCCAAAAGCTGCGCTACCGACAAGACTTTCACTTTTGGATTTTTTCCCGGATGTTTTAACGGGATACTATCGGTAATGACCACTTCTTTTAAAACTGAACAATTGCGGATACGCTCTAACGCCGGCCCGGAAAGAATGCCGTGGCTGACCGCCGCATACAAACTTTTAACACCTTTTTTCCTCAAGACCTCAGCAGCCTCGATCATTGATCCACCGGTGGCAACGATATCATCCACCATGATCGCGTTCTTGCCTCGGACACTACCCAAAACGTGCATGACCTCGGTCTTCTCGGGTGACGCCCTTCGTTTGTCGACGATGGCAAGTCCTGCGCCCAAATGTTTGGCATAGGCGCGCGCCATTTTCAGGCCGCCCACGTCCGGAGCAACGACCACCATATTCTTGAGCTTCTTATTTTGAAAATAATCACAAAGAACATTGATCGCATACAAATGATCGACGGGAAGGTCGAAAAAGCCCTGGATCTGGCTCGCATGCAAATCCATGCACAACACACGGTTGGTCCCGGCTGCCGCGATCAGATTCGCCACCAGTTTCGCGGTGATCGGAACGCGCGGCTGATCCTTGCGGTCCTGACGGGCATATCCATAATATGGTACAACCGCGGTGATACGCTTGGCCGACGCCCGGCGAGCCGCATCAATCAAAATCAAAAGTTCCATCAAATTGTCATTGGTCGGAGGGCACGTCGGCTGGATGATAAAAACATCCTTGCCTCGGATATTTTCTTTGATCTGGACCCTGATCTCGCCTTCGCTGAAACGACCGACCAAAACTTCCGTGATCGAAATACCCAAACACTTACAGATATTTTCCGCCAAAACCGGATTCGCGTTGCCGCAAAAAATGGATAGACCGTTCATATTACGCTTTCCTTCGCTTTAAAGAAATCCTTGCCGGAACCCCGACAGCCAAACCACCCTTGGGCACTTTCGTGCCTTTGGTCACGACGCTTCCCGCGCCCACTACTGCCTGCGGGCCAATCTCGACAGGCGCAACCAAAACCGCGTCCGAACCGATAAAAGCCTTGGCGCCGATACGGGTGTCATTCTTATTTTTTCCGTCGTAATTGGCGGTCACGCAACCGGCACCTATATTAACCTTGGAGCCAACTTTAGCATCACCCAAAAATCCAAAATGTTTCATAAAGGTCCCGTCGCCGATCGTCGAACGGGAGATCTCACCGAAATTACCTATCTCCACTTTATTGCCGATCGCAGTACCAGGCCTTAAACGGGCAAAAGGGCCGATGGAACATTCACGCCCGATTTTAACCCCGGAATGAATCACTGTAAAAGGATGAATGACCGTGTCGCGGCCGATCTTCACATCATCGTCAATAAATGTCGTGTTGGGGTCGACAATTGTAACACCGCTTAGCATCAGACGTTTCGCAATACGTTTTCGCAGGATCGATTCACACAGCGCTAAATCTTCACGGGTATTCACGCCAAAAGCGACGTTGGGGTCATCGGTCACCACGGTTTCCACTTTTTCTCGGCGGCTCAACAAAAGCTCGACGACATCGGTCAAATAAAATTCTTTCTTTTTGGGATTGAGTTGAACTCTTTTCAGGGTCTCAAACAAAAGCGGAGAACGGAAGCAATAAACCCCGACGTTGATCTCATTGATCGCCCGCTCCTCTTCGGTCGCATCTTTATGCTCACGAATGGCAACGATCGAACCATTGCCATCACGGATGATGCGCCCGTACGTTCCGGGATCTGGAATACGCGCGATTAAAACCGTACACGAGGCCTTGGTCTTAAGATGCTTATTGATGAGCCGACGAATAATTTCTTGATCCAATAAAGGCGTGTCTCCGCAAAGAATGAGAACCTGCCCGTGGTATCCGCGCAGATAAGGCTCAACAGAACGCACAGCATCCGCCGTCCCTAAAAGTTTCTTTTGGATGGCAACGCCGACATCGCCCGAAGGGCCGACGTAAGCTTTGATCATCTCGCTCTTGTGGCCGACGACCACATAAGTTTTCAAAGAACACAAATTTTTTGTTACATCCAGAACGTATTGAAGAACAGCTTTGCCCGCCACCCGGTGAAGGACTTTGGGAACATCCGATCTCATCCGCGTACCCTTGCCTGCCGCCAAAATAACCGCCCGAAATTCACTCATACGCTAAGCGCTCGCCTGATCAATCATTCTCTGTTTATCTCGTCATAAAAATCTGAAATTCTTTAATCTAAGACTGCCCAGCCAGGGCTCGAACCTGGAAACCGAGATCCAAAATCTCGTGTGTTACCGATTACACCACCGGGCAAATCATCTGTTCAAATTATGCAACCTTGCACGCGATGGCGGCCTTAATTGACCTTTTTCATATCAATTTCAGTAAGTCTTGACCACGAATATTTGCGAATATCGGCGCTTCAGGGCTGCTTTGATCTTGTCGGCTTGATTTTTAGATCCTACGACGGAAAAAAGCGATGGACCGCTGCCGGAAAAAGCAACGCCGGCAACGTTCATTGCCTGCAGTTTCTTCTTTATTTTCAATAGATTCGGCTTCAGATGCACAATGGGTCGTTCCAAATCATTACAAAGGAGGGAACCAACCTTCTGGACATCGTTTTTTACCAAATAGCGAGTCAGAATATTAACATCATCGCTAGAATTTGTCAACTTTAAATTGAGTGCCCGGTAAACCCTGGGCGTAAGCATTTTAACCCTTGGAACGACTAGCACATGCCACAATTTTGCCCTCACGTTTAACCGCTGAATGACATCCCCCCGCCCCGTTCCCAAAGCCCAACTACAGTCATATAGGAAGAACGCGACATCGCTCCCAATCTTGCGGGCATATTCAACTAATTGATCCCTGCTTAACTTAAGGTTCCACAATTTGTTAAGTCCCTGAAGAACAGTTGCGGCATTGCTGGAACCGCCCGCCAAGCCGGCAGCCACAGGGATCCGCTTGTGGATTGTCATATGAACCCCATCGCGGACCCCAAAATCATTCTTCAACAAAAGAGCTGTTTTATAGACCAAATTCTTGGGCCCATTGGGAACATGCGGGTGATTGCAGGAAATACTAATTTTACCCGAGGCATTACGCACAAGTCGAATATCGTCGTGCAGATCGATTCGTTCAAAAATGGTCTTAAGATTATGGAAACCATCCGGCCTTTTATTGACGACCTTCAAATAAAGATTCAATTTGGCTGGGGAACGAAGTGTAAGGGAATTCATAATCTATGTACAACAGGCATCGGATGCGAGGCATCACGGGTGTTTAGAAAAATTAATGTTGTAAAGTGTTAGCCGCCTGATTTTTTTCCAGCCGATTGATCTTCTCTAATATATGTTTTTGATCCGGCTCAAGCCCAAGGGACAGGCGCCAATATTTTTTAGCTTCAGCTTCCTGTTTTAAAGCCAGATACGCGTCGCCTATGTGCTCATAGATCACCGGGTCTTTGGCCTTCGCATCCGCCTTCATGAGCATCTTTAACGCCTCAACGTAATTTCCTTTCTTGAAATATACCCATCCGAGGCTGTCCAAATAAGCGGCATTATCGGGATCGATCACCAAGGCACGACCGACCAAATCCATCGCTTCCTCAAGATTATTGCCCTGTTCAGCGTATATATAACCCAGGGAATTTAAAACACCGTCGTGCTCGGGATTAATGGCGATGGCTTTCTTAAAAATATCAACGGCCTTATCCCTGTGATCAGTTTCCACGTAAAGCGACCCCAAAAAATACATCATCTCAACATGATCAGGCTCGATGGCTAAAATCTTCTCAAACTGGGTAATCGCCTTATCGTACTGATGCTGGGAATAATAAATCTCTCCCAAATAAAAATAGACCTCACTATTTTTAGGATTTTCCGAAGAAATAGATTTTAAAATTTTTTCATATTCAGCGGCGGCATTGTCGAATCTTTTCTGGGAGGAATAAATAAGTGCCAACAAATAGTGGGATTGCATGTCTTGGGGATTGAGGGCAGGAACCAAAACCAAATGATCGATCGCTTCCTGAAAACGCCCGAGGCGGGCATAATCAGAACCCAAACGAAGGCGAGTCAAATAACTATTGGGGTCGAGGGTAACCGCCTCTTCATAGACATCGGCAGCTTGGGGTGTCAGTCCATACAGATCATAGATAAACCCCATGGTGTGATAGCTAAGGGCCCTGGCCTTGTTAATGCGCTCCATTCTGGCATCAGCAAAAGAAAATCTGGCAGGCCAGACAGCCGAGGCCGTCACCATAAAAATCAAAACCAATGCCATTGGGATGATTCGGGTGCGCACTGATTTCCCTTGGATTCAACAGATAAAATCAGCTTACCCCACACCCAGTCTTATCGAAAAGTAAGACCGGGTTGTGGAGTGCTTCGTTTAAAAAAACGCGTTAACGAGTGGCGCGTTTCTTCAAATGGCGTAGAGCCTTACGAAGTTTTTTGCGCTTGTGGGTACGGATTTTTCTGAGTTTTCTTTTTCTGCCGCACGGCATGTTTGTTTTCCTCTAACGTGTTGGATTAAAAACAATGTGTCATTGCGCCTGCCCCGGCTGCGGCCAGGTGGCAGGCCGGGGAGGAGCTCGTAATTCTTTATTCTAGGGCGACGAAGCAATCTCAAATTGGGTCTCACATCGTCAACGGATGAGATTGCTTCGGCCTAAAAAACAGGCCTCGCAATGACAGTCCCTAATAAATAAGCTTATTGAGCGAATATTCAATAATGCCCTGGGCTCCGGATTCTTTGAGCTGCGGGATCAAATGACGAACCGTTCCCTCGTCGATCACCGTCTCGACCGCCACCCAGCCGTCCTTGGCCAAAGGCGCTATGGTTGGATTCTTTAAAGCTGTCAAAAGATCCAGAATTTTTTTAAGATTTTTTTCCTCAACGTTCATTTTGAGGCCCACCATATTATTGGCTGCCAAGGCGCCCTTCAAAAGCATGATGACCTGGTCCATTTTCTTCTTCTTCCAGGGATCTTTGACTGCTTCATGATTAGCGATAAATTGGGTGGTGGATTCGCACAACGTGGTCACGATGCGCAGTTTGTTAGCCTTAAGGCTGCTACCCGTTTCGGTCAATTCCACAATAGCATCGACGAGCCCAGAAGCAACTTTGGCCTCAGTCGCACCCCAGGAAAACTCCACATCCGCTTTCACTTTGTTCTTTTTTAAATATTCACGGGTAAAGCCGACCAGTTCGGTGGCGATCTTCTTGCCTTCCAAATCTTTCACGGATTTGATCGAAGAATTTTCCGGCACGGCCAGGACCCAGCGCACCTTGGTGGCACTCTGCTTGGAATAAATAAGCTCAGCCAAAGATTCTACTTTAGACTGGTTCTCCAAGATCCAATCCTCACCTGTAATGCCGCAATCCAGGGTCTTGTCCTCAACGTAGCGGGACATTTCCTGGGCCCTCAACAGAACCGGCTGGATCTCTTCATCATCAATGTGGGGAAAATAGGAACGGCTGGAAATAATGATCTTAAACCCCGCGCGTTCAAAGAGTTGGACCGTTGCATCCTGCAAACTTCCCTTGGGTAAGCCTAATTTTAATTTTTTCATAAGTTGGGCGTTATTATACCCACGGGTTTTTGAAAAGTAAAGCGAATTCCCTTGGGATTCTGGGGGTTCAAGACGATATTACAGGCTTTGTTTAGAAAAGGCTTGTCAAAACGAAAACCCATCGTATATAATCATGGTCATTTATTCTGCTTCGCTCTAGCAACGGATCGATGCTTGAGCTTCGCAGCAATGATTCAGAATATTGCTTCCCTGGCCCGTCTTGCGGACGGCCCAGGACGGGCGAAGCACATCGCGATCCATTGCTGATGCGAAGAAGAATAAAAACACCTCCCATTTAACCCTGATGGAAAGTAAGGTTGTATATGCTTAAATTGTTCCGCAAAGAAGGCGTTCAGAAAAAAGTCCTCTGGTGTGTTGCCACCATGATCATTATCAGCTTTGTTTTTTTCGGCACATCAGCCTCCCGGATGGATAACAACTCCTCTTATGCCGGCAAAGTCTTCGGCAAGAAAGTCTCCTTCCAAGATTTCGAAAAGTATTACAATAACACGCGTGACCAGGCCATCATGATCCATGGTGAGAATTTCTTTAAGATGAGCCCCTATCTTAATCTGGAAAACGAAACGTGGGACAGGATCATCCTCTTGCAGGAGGCCAAACGCCGGCACGTTAAAGTCAAAGATGCCGACGTGGTGGACTTTATCCAGTCCCTGCCGATGTTCCAGCGCGACGGCCAATTCGACAAGATCCTCTACAATGACCTTGTCCATTATGTTTTTCGGCGCAACCCGCGCGATTTTGAAGAAGGCATGCGCGGCCAGCTGACGGTCATGAAACTTTTTGAGCAAGTGACTTCTTCTTTGACCATCAACGAAAAAGAAATAAGGGAAGCGTTCCGGCGGGATCACGAAAAAATACAGATCAGCTACGTTTTATTCCCGCCTTCGGATTACTCCAGCGGCATCAGCGTTACAGACGAGGAAGCCAAATCGTATTTTCAGTTGCACCAACAGGAGTTCATGACCCCGCCTTCGTTAAACATTGAATACGTGAGCTTTGATTACCCGGCCGATGCCAAGGATGAGGACAAAAAAACTTTAAAAGAAAAAATTTACCCCATCAGTCAAAAACTACAGAACGGCGCGAAACTGGAAAATATCGCCAAGCAAAATAACATCGAGGTCAAAGAAAGCGGCTTTTTCAGCATGGAACAACCCAACATTGCGATGGGATGGTCGTATGACACTTTGCAAAAAATCTTCGATCTAAAGGCTGGCCAGGTGAGCGACCCCATGGAAACACCTAACGGTTATCAATTTTTAAGAGTGAAGGAACGGCGCGAAGCCTCGCTTCCGGATTTTGCCGACGTGAAAGCCAAGGTCACAGACGCGGTCAAAACCAGTAAAGGCCTTGAAATCGCCAAACAAAAGGCGGGTGATTACGTCCACAAGATTAAGGATGCTCTTACCGCTAACCCCGACGGCGCGTTCAAAAATATTGCCGAAGATCTAAGCCTTAAAGTTCATCAAACGCCACTTTTTAACCGCGGCCAATACCTGCCGTCGATCGGATTATCCAAGGAGTTTCAGGAAGCGGCTTACGATCTGACAGAAAAAGACAAGCTAAGCACGGCCATTGAAACGGCTAAGGGTTACTGCATCCTCTACCGGGATAATATCGAACCTGTTAAAGAGGAAGCATTCCAGAAGACCAAGGATCAATACGCCTCAACGCTCATCAACGAAAAACGCAACCAAATGATCATTAGCTTTCTGACGGACTTAAGGTTACGCGCTGACGTGCAGAACAACATCCCCAAACGCGCCGTGCAATAACTATAAGCTGTAAGCTATAAGCTTTAAGTTGTAAAAAAAAGAAGCTTGGGAAAAGTGCCAAGCTTCTTTTTCATTTATGACTTATAGCTTACAGCTTAAAGCTTATAGCTTATATTCAAAATTACTTAAACACTTCTTCGTAATTATCGAGAAAAGAGTGATCCACGAATTTAATCACGCCTTTTTCATTGATGAAAAACAAAGTAGGAACTCCCATTAACTGATAAGAATCCTCCAAACTCTGATCCTCATCCAACAGAACGTCAAAATCATAATGATGGCGCTCAAGATAATCCTGCACGGTATTTTTATCTTCGCCGAGGCTGACCACGATCATTTGAATACCTTTGGCAGCAAGCTCATCGCGCAGCCCACCCAGGCGCTTTAATTCTACGCGGCAGTGAGGGCACCAGGTGGCCCAGAAGAAAATGACCGCTTTTTTACCGCCGCGGTACTCAGTCATATTGACCTTATTCCCCTGAACGGTATTGAGCGTGAAATCCGCAGCCGGCTTTCCGATGAGCGTTTGCTGGATAACCCCGCTATCGCCCATGGCAAATGCCATAGAGGCACCCGCAACCAGCAATAAACCTATAAAAACCAAAACCTTAAAACTACGCATAATAACTCTCCTCACGTGCCCTTACGCACAGAATCATCGATCCATTTTAAATAATCCGCACTCCCCGCAATGATCGGCAGGGCGATCACCTCCGGAGTATCATAACTATGCAAAACTTTAACTTTAGCGACGAGTTTCTTAAAAAGCACCTTCCTGGTCTTCATGACCAACAAAACTTCGTGGGCCTCATCAATTTTGCCTTGCCACCAAAAAAGCGATTGTACACCATCCAAAATATTCGCACAAGCGATGAGTTTGCTTTCCAAAAGGCCTTGAGAGATCGCGCGCGCTTGGGCAGCATCCTTAGCGGTCACAAAAACGACAATATACGTATTTAAACTCATTAATCGTTCCTTAATATGAGTTCAGAGTTCAGAGTTCAGAGTTCAGTGGTCAGTCTAGAAGTCATTTTACCGAACTCTTAACTCCTAACTCTGAACTCTATTTCATCATCATCACCGACACCATACGTCCGGCTTTTTTGTTGTCACGGCGGAAAGAATAATAATTTTTATCGCACGACGTGCACACGCGGCAATCGAATAATTGATGGCGTTCGACACCCAGGGAAAACAATTGATCGCGGTTGGCTTTGATGAGATCCATAAATAATTTTCCATCACGGGCTACAACCGCCTTCGGAAAGTGCCTGATGAATTCATCGCCTACTTCGTAACAGCACGAGCGGATCGCCGGTCCAAAGGCCACAAAAATGTCCTCATAATCTGTCTGATATTTCGCATTCATTGTTTCATAAGTTTTTCGCACAATTTCTTTTTGGGTGCTTTTCCATCCGGCATGAACAATGCCAACCGCCCGATGGGTTGGATCAAAAATAAAGACCGGCAGGCAATCCGCGGTCCTGACCGCGACCGGCACATTTTTACGGTCCGTGATCAAGGCATCGGCTTCTTTTAAAACACCGTTCGTTAAAAAACTCTCGTCGGCAATGATCACGCCTTCACCGTGCACCTGTTTGACCCAGGCCAGTGCCCGGATCAGCACACCAGCCTCTTTAGACAAAGAGGACCTTTGCTCTTCATTCAATGCCGGATTAGATTCATTCAAAGTAAAATCGATCGCAGCATCGCTGGTAAAAGCGACCAGCGCCGAATTATCAAAAAATTTACTCAGTGACAGCATAAATCTTAATTTTTAAACCTCGGCTTTCGCTTTATCAATGATATCCTGAGGCAACAATTTTGTAGTCTTAGCACCAAGCTCTCTAATTTTCTCCGCTCTCCCCACAAGCGTATCTCCTTTTTTGCTCGACTCTGTAAGCTTATTCATCGCATCCGTGTGGGCTCTCACGGCTAAGTCTAAATTAAATCCTACTTTCTTCAAATCTTCTACAAACGAAACAAATTTATCATACAATCCACCGCCTTGTTTCGCTATTTCCATCACATGAGTCTTTTGATTTTCTTGCTTCCAGATATAGGCCACAATTCTTAATGTAGCTAATAATGTAGACCCGGTAACCAACATAATATTTCTGTCATGTGCTTTTAGAGAAATTTCCGGATCTTCTTCACTTGCTAACGCTACAGCAGATTCAAGCCCCACAAACATTAGCACACAATCTGGGGGATTGATTTGATACAGGCTCTGGTAATTCTTTTTACTCAATTCCTTAATATGGTTTTCAATGCTATCTAGATGTTCTTTTGCAAATTTCTTTTTTTCTTCGTCGGATTTTGCATGAAAATATCGATCAAGCGCAACCAAAGAAACTTTTGAATCAATAATCAAATGTTTTTTTTCTGGCAAATTAATAATGAAGTCTGGCTGAAGCCTTCCGCCGTCTTCCCCCTCAAAAGATTCCTGTTTAGTATAGTGCGTCCCTTTTTGAAGCCCTATTCTCTCTAATATAACTTCTAGCCTAGACTCACCCCAATTGCCTTGCGTTTTAGAATCTCCCTTTAAAGCTGTGGCAAGATTATTTGCCTCATCACTTATTTTCTTATTTAAGTCTATTAAATTCTCAATCTGCGTTTTTAACGCCGTTCTTCCTTGCGAATCTTGATCATAAATTACGTCGACCCTGGATCGAAAATCCTTAATATCTTTTTTTAAAGGATCTAACAGCGTTTCAAGGCTTGATTGATTAGTTTCAACAAACTGATCACTTTTTTCTTTTAAAACCCTGTTTGCAATATTCTCAAACTCAGTAGTCAGCTTGTCATTTAATTTTTCTAATTCTGTTTTTTGGTCTTGCAATTTTTGCCCTAAATTTTTAATTATCTCTTCTTGCCTAGATTTATCATTGCTTAAAGTTTTAACCTCATCTATTTTTTTATTGGCCTCTTTTTTAGCCTCACTCAACTCGTTTTCTAATCTTTGGTAAATTTCCTTCAATATATACAGCCTCTCAATCTCATCCTTGGTAATACCAACCTCGCTCTTAAATTTATACTTAGCGATAAGCCAAGTAAAAATTGAACCCACCACAATTCCTACTAATATACTCAAGACGATAGTCATTCCGCTCTCCAGATAAAGATTTAAAGTGCCTCAATTATAACCGCTAATCAAAAATTCATCAATCGAAACATCTTTACCGCCCATTGGAAACCGCCCGAACCACACGACGCCGAACTTCCGTCGAGAAGTAAAAAATATTTATTTTAAAATTTTGACGTTTATCTTGATTTCGAGTTTTGGTTTGTTAAATTACAGGTAGAATCCACATCCAAAGATATCTTAAATAAATTAAACTACTCTATCTTAGAAAGCACCATGACAACACAATATCCTTTTCTTAAAGATGAATTAGCAATTCTCGAAATCCGCAAACATAAATGGATCGAAAGTGAAAAAGCCGGCCGTGAAATCGGTTTTGCCACTGCTGCTTTCGACTGGATCACGCAATACGGCCAGGCATGGCTGAATTACCGACGCCAACAAAGCTCATCCCAAGAATTCGCCGTATCTTCCTAATTCTTGAATTTCAACAATAAACGGCAATCACCGCAGATCTTTCGATCTTTTTCCAAAGACACTGTGTATGCGCGTTCATTAATTAAGAATTCTCGGTGGCAATGCCGGCATGCATTGTTCCTGTTGTAATGGACATTTTTAAGCAGACATTCTTCACAGCGCGGTGATGGTTTGCAAAAATCTTTTCCCAAACGGACAATGAGCGCATGATATTCGTTAAATAAACGGACATCTTTTTCTAGATGGTCTGCAAATAATTTTTGAACCTCGTCGTACGTAGCCCCTTCTTCAATCAAATTGTGCCGCCGTAAGAACCGCTTGGTATACGCATCCACCACAAAAACCGGTTTTCCCAATGCGTACAGCAAAATGGAATCTGCCGTTTCCGGGCCAACGCCGTTGACGGAAAGCAACTCTCGACGCAAGACATCCATGGGCTGACGCTTCATTACAGCAAGATCTCCATTGTATCGTTCGATCAGAAACCCGACGACGTTCTTCAAACGTTCGGCTTTCACGTTAAAATATCCAGCCGGTTTGATCGCCTGCGCCAAACGTGTTCGCGAAATGCCGTGGAGAGCCGGGATCGAAAGCAGCTTTTCGCGCTTGAGATTGGCGATCGCTTTTTCAACATTACCCCAATTGGTGTTCTGTGTCAGGATCGCACCGACGATCACTTCAAAAGCAGTTTCGCCAGGCCACCAATGTTGAGGACCGAATTGCTCAAAAAGTTTGTTGTAAATTTTGTTAAGGATATTCAAGCGAATGCGTTTATTGACCATCAGAGGATGACGGAACATGTTCGAACTTGACCAAACGATCATTGGAATCAAAATAAAGGTACACGCGGTCGGTGGCGAACTTCTGAATGGGATGACGATAGAGCCACCGATCAAGGGACTGGCTTTTGTCTTCAACTATATCAGTCAAAACAGGGCTCCCAAAATCTTTGAGGATGGCATCACGGCTGGCATACCTCTGGATGGAATCGTTTTGAACAGCGGCTAACAACCGTTCGAATCTTTTGTTCTCTTCCCCAACCCATTTTTGCTGGGCGTCTTTCTCGTCGGAATAAGCCTTAAGGGTCAAAAGCTCATCCAAATGCTGAAGCTGGCCTACTTTCGCACAGCCCAGGAGAATGGAACATAATAAAAATAAAATGAGTGGTCTCATATCTTAGCGTGTTACGTTTAACGTGTTACGTGTTACAAAAATCGCGGAGTGACACGTAACACCTAACACGTGACACAAGGCGTCAACGCCTACACCCAGCGGAAATGTACAAAAATCCGACCCCAATTCTTATCATCTTTCTCAATACGATGATAACGCCCTTTGTAATTCTTCTCAAGAGTTCTTAAAACAAATTTCTTGAGCTGGCCGCTGCCCTTGCCCGGGATGATCTCAACGCATCTGGCTTTCTTTTCAATCGCCTCCTGCATGATCTCATCAATGGCATCATCCAATCGGGAACCGTCGGAATAAATGTCGTGGAGGTCTAGTTTAAGATTCATATTCCTGTCCGAAGTCAGAGGTCAGAAGCAGTCAACATCTGACTTCTGACGTCGGACTTCTGACCCTAAATTTTTTATTTGTTGATTCGCCGCTGTTCTTCTCGTAACTCGTGAATCGTCGTTCCGATCTCCCGCCGACGGGTCTGGATCTCTTTCAAACGCTGGCCGCATTCTTTAAGAATCTGCGGATCGCGAGCCTTGCCCATATCGCTAAGAATACGCGATTTAACATACGTTTCTGATTCCAGATCCTGATCTTCCTTCTCCAATGACCGGATGGTTTTCTTGATCTCTTCCAAACGTTTCAAAGCCTGTTTATGCTGCTGTTCTTTCTGCGCCAGGATCGGGTTGTCATTCGATTTATTTTTTTGCTGCGACTGACTCATCGCCTTCATCGCAAGCTTCTGCTGCTGGGCTTTATCTTTGTTCACCAAATCTATGCCGGCTTTTTTCTCCAAATAATAATCGAGCCCGCCGGGATAATTCTTGATCTGGCCGTTATTGACCTCGACCATATGGTTGGCAATCTCTTTAATGAAAAAAAGATCGTGGCTGATAAAACACAGCGTCCCTCGATAAGCCTTAAAACATTTCGTCAAGGCCTCCACACCGTCGATATCCAGGTGGGTCGTCGGCTCATCAAGTAAAATAAAATTCGGCGGATTGATAAGAAGTTTCGCCAGGATCAAACGGCTTTTCTCACCGCCGGAGAGAACGCTCACATACTTAAAAACATCGTCCCCGCGAAAATTAAAGATACCCAACAGTGAGCGCGCCTTGGACTGAGGGACACTGGTCGTGACTGCCGTCATCAACTCTTCAAAAACCGTTCTCGTCGGGTTTAAGACATCCAAACGCGTCTGGGAAAAATATCCCATGCTGACCTGGTGACCCAGCTTGCGGGTTCCGGCATCCGGCGTGATGGCATCGGCCAGCATTTTTAAAAGCGTGGATTTCCCGGCGCCATTGGGACCCACCAAACACAGCTTCTGGCCTTTGGTCAGTTCAAAATCCAAATTCTCATAAATCTTTTTCTCGCCGTAAGCTTTGGACACACCCTTGAGCGTGACCACCGTGTAACCGCTCTCCTGCGTCTGGGGAAATTCAAAATCACGGATGCTTACCTTTTCCTGAGGAAGTTCAATCTCCTCCAAACGCTCCAGCATTTTTCGTTTATTGCGCACCTGCGAGGCTTTGTTCGGCTGGGCATGAAAACGCTCTGTAAAACGCTCAAGCTGATCGCGCTTTTTCTCAATGACCTTTGACTGGCGCTCCATGCCTTTCAAACGAATCTCTTTTTGCTCCTGATACTCATGATAATTCCCTTTGACCTTGACCATCTTGCCGTCCTCAAGGATGATCGTGTAATTGGTAACGTCATTTAAAAAGATCTTGTCGTGAGAAATAATAACGAACGTGCCCTGATATTTGGCCAAAAAATCCTTAAGCCAAAGCGTTGCATCCAAGTCCAGATAGTTTGTCGGCTCGTCGAGCAAAAGAATATCGTACTGATACGCCAAGAGCTTGGCTAAAAGCGTGCGCATCTGCCAGCCGCCGCTTAATTGCGCGATCGGTTTATAGATATCTTCCTCTTTAAAACCCAAACCGAAAAGGATCTTCTCCGCCTTGTGTTCAATGTCATAAATGCCCATGCGCTCAAGCTCATCAAGAATATCGCCGTAACGCGCGGAGTCTGCCTTATGCGCATCCTCGAGGGCCTGTTTCTCGTCGATCAGTTCGCGCATATGCGCGTCACCGGATATCATCTCCTGCATGACAGTGTGTTTGGAATCGAAATGCGATTCCTGGGCCAGGTAACCCACCTTCAAATTCTTCTGGATGTTGACTTCACCGGAAGTCACCTCCATGGTTCCCCGGATGATCGAAAAAAGCGTGGACTTTCCCGTCCCGTTGGGACCGGTCAAGCCGATCTTTTCATTCGGAAAAATACTTAACGTGACCTTATCCAAAAGCATCCGCTGGTCAAAATTCTTAGAAACATTGGTGAGAGTGATCATAATCTTAGTAAAAAAATGTTTGTCCGGTTGGATCAAATAAAAAAATTGTGGTCATTGCGATCCCCCGCAGGGGCGAAGCAATCTCAAAGCATGGGATTGCTTCGTCGCCTGCGGGCTCCTCGCAATGACGATACCTCTCCATCATTATGACTTATGACTTGTGTCTTGTGTCCTTGGTCCTTTAATAATTTAATTTCTTCAGTCGTCAACGCCCGCCATTTTCCTATCGGCAGCTCGCCTAAATTCAAAGGCCCGTGTGAAACGCGTTTTAGATATAAGACTGCGCAGCCCACCGCTCTCATCATCAACCGCACCTGGCGTTTGCGGCCTTCGTGGATGGTCATCAAAAATTCAGTTTCTTCCTTCATCGTACGGATGCCGGAAATGCGCGCGGGAAATGTCATTTGCCCGTCGACCATAACACCCTGTTCCACCCGACGCTTTTTCTCGGCAATGAGCGGGCCGCCGATACGCACCATATAAGTTTTATCAACATCAAATTTGGGATGCGTCAGCTTGAACGTCAGATCTCCGTCGTTGGTCAATAAAAGAAGGCCTTCCGTATCTTTATCCAAACGCCCCACGGGAACCACGTGCTGAAGATTCGCAGGCAACAGGTCCATGACCGTGCGCTCGGCGTGCTCATCCTCTTTGGTCGTCACGTAACCGGCCGGCTTGTTGAGCATAACATATTCGAAATGTTTGGCTTCAACCAGCTTGTCGTCAACCGTCACTTTGTCCTTTTTGGGATCAACCGGAGTTGACGGCTCCTTCACGCAAACGCCGTTGACAGCCACACGGCCGCTTTGGATGACAACCATCGCTTCCCGACGGGAACAAACACCATTGTGAGAAAGAAAGACTCTTAATTTGATAGCCATAGCACTAAAGTTAGAGTTTAAAGTGTCAAGTTTTAAGTGTTAAGTGAAGTTTCAAGAAGAAAGTGAAAAGTTAAAAAATAATAAAAAATAAATGTAATTTTTGTATTTCAATACTTGCCTTAACTTTAAACCTTTCACTTTATACTTTACTTAACACTTGAAACTTAACACAAAGCGTTTAGCTCAACATGCGTTTCGTTGACGCACCACCTCATACACCACGACCGCGGCGCTGACAGCGACATTCAATGAATTCACCTCTCCCAATAAAGGGATCTTGATCTTCTCATCGGCATTTTTGCTCCAGAAATCGCTTAAGCCGTCCTGTTCGCTACCGAGAATAATAGCAGAAGGTCCGGTAAAATCGCTGGCAGTATAAAATTTCTTACCTTCTGGGAACGTTCCAAAAATCTTGATCTTCTTCGATCTTAAAAACTCAAGCGCTTCCTCGTTGGGGGCTGACACCGCTGGGACAGTGAATGCCGCACCAAGGCTTGCACGAACGGTGTTGGGGTTATAGATCTCGGTCAAACCGCCGCAGACAATGAGAGCATCCGCTTTGGCCCCATCGCACGTCCGCAGGATCGCGCCTAAATTTCCAGGTTTCTCGACAGATTCCACCACAACACAGAGCGGATTTTTACCGAGTTTCAGATCCTTGAGCGTCATCTGCGGAAAACGGCACACGCCAAGAATACCTTCATCCCTATCGCCAAACATAATTTTCTTAAAAACTTCCGGTGTGGTCTCGCAAACAATAACGCCTGCAGCGATGAACTCGTTTAACAAAGCGTCATCTTTAAAAAGTTCCGGGCAGAAATAAATCCGTTCAAAGGCGGCCTTTTTCTGCCATGCCGTCTGTACTTCCCGCACGCCCTCAACGATCGTCAAACCCTCTTTCTGACGGGCATGGCGGTCACGCAAATGCACGACCTTTTTGATGAACGCGTTCTGAGCGCTGGTGATCTTTTCAAATGCCATTTTTTAAAACCTCAAAAACTTTTGTGTTCAACGTAAAGCGATCGGTGCGCCAGGATTTGATCATTTCTTTTTTCTTCGACGGCCCAGTGGCTGTCGAAGACGGCCAATGCGCGGCGTAAGTATCCCATCCCAATTTCGGGCCTTGACGGTTAACCCAGGGAGGGTTCGGATAATAACTAAACAGGCCGTCGGGAAAACCGCTGTTTTTGATCGCCTTGTAGGTCCAATAATTCCAATGAAAACCAAATTCTTTAAAGCAGCTGACACCGTCACGAAGGTAAACGTCTTCCCCAAAAAGGCCCTGGCGGTAATTGACGCCGAATTCTCCGACGTGGATCGGCCGCTGGTATTTCCTGGAAAACCGCACATATTCCTCCAGCCGTTTTTTCATCTGCGGCTGCGCCCAAGTTGAAAGTTTCGATTTCAATGGATAATAAAGGTTAGGAACAAAATTAGCAGTAAATTCCAAAGGTTCATAATAATGAATACTGGCAACGATATTGCCGTCATCCAAATCTTCAAGACAGGCAACATCCTGCGCCCAGCGGTTGCCCTCGACAAAAAGCATGTGATTGCGGTCGATCGACCGAATCACACGAATGAGCTTTTTATAAAAGGCGTTTAAAATCTTAGACTCATCAATCACCGATTCATTCAAAAGATCATAACCCAAAACCGTTGGATCATCCTTGTAGCGGTCAGCCAAAAATTCCCACAATGCAAAAACCCGATTCTGATTGGACGGGCTCTTCCAAAGCCCGGCTTTTCCGTCGCTGTCAGAATGCCAATCCTGATTTTGCGATCCGGGCGCGGCATGCAAGTCTAAAATAATACCAAGGCCGTATTTCTTCCCCCACTTAAGGACGCGATCTAAATAAGCCACGCCATCGGGATCATATTGATATGCTTTTTGTTCAATCAAGCGATAGTGAAACGGTACGCGCAAAGAATTAAATCCGGTTTTAGCGACAAACTGAAAATCCTCTTCGCGGATAAATGTATCGTTGAAACTTTCTTCAAACCCGCGCAACGCCCTTTTACCCAGCGCTTGAGCAAATTCTTTCTTGAATTTAGCGACGGGCAAATTCAGCGCGTGGAGAATATACCCCTCCATCATGAGCCAGCCGCCGAAGTTAACGCCTCTCAAAAAGATCGGAATGCCGTCGGGAGAAATAATATCCGTTTTACGCGTTCTATAAAATTGACTCATAACCAATCGTTCCGTTTAAGAAAATCTTTTATGGCCCCTAAAAATTTTTCTTTGCAATCGATGTGCGCGTCGTTATGCCCGCCGGTTAATTCGACGAACTTCTTGGGGCCGGGGGCGGCCTCAAACAACTGCTTGCCCAGACGGATGGGAACCGTTCTGTCCTCAACGCTGTGCATGAACAGTTTTGGCATCGTCAGTAATTTTACTTTCGATTGCGAATCAAACTTAACGCTTAAGAAAAAAGTCGGGATCATGGGATAAATGATCTGGCTCATGGCCGGAGCCGACGGGAACGTGGAGTCGATGATAAGCCCGTGAACCGTACGATGCCGAGCCAAATCAATGGCCACCGCTCCGCCCAATGAACCGCCGTAAAGAACGACCGTCGTATTCTTTAAATCTTGCCTGCCTGCCAGATAATCGTACGCCGCGCGGCCGTCTTTATAAAGGCCCTCTTCCGTGGGCGTGCCCTGACTTCGCCCATAACCGCGATAATCCATAATAAACGTGTTGACACCGAGATCATGAAAAAATCTGAGCTTCAATAAGCGGTCGCCGATATTGCCGGCGTTCCCGTGAAAAAAAAGCAGCGTGCATTTGGCTGACGGATTTTTAACGAGCCACCCGTTTAACTTAACGCCATCTTCCGTTGTGAAATAAATATCCTCGTAAGGAAGGCCGAAACGATCAGGGGCGATTTCGATCTGCCGGGCAGGATAAAAAATACTGGTTTTCTCTAAATACCGGACGAGCACATAAAAAAATGCAACCACAACAACGATAGTGAGGACAAATTTCATATAGGATTTACGTTTCTGATTCCGCTTTCCGTTGAGGAAGGAGTGCCAGCATAAGGCGGATCCCTTTGAGGATATCTTCCACCGAGCAGGGCTTGACCAAATAATGGTCTGCCTGCAGCGTCATCCCCCGCTCCATATCCTTAACCTCACCCAGCGCTGAGACGATGATGACGGGGATCCATTTGTTATGCGGCGGATTTGCCCGCAAATGTTCAAGAACCTCCCATCCGTTCATGTTGGGCATGGTCAGATCCAAGATAAGAACATCCGGCGCTTCCGTTTTGACCTTTTCCCAAGCGACCAATCCGTCGGGAGCGGTTATGACGTCAAACCCCTCACGGCCGATCTTCTTGGCCATGATCTCGAGAATGTCGACTTCATCATCAGCAATTAAAACTTTAATTTTGTTCATATCATTTAGAGGTAAGAGGTAAGTGATAAGTGGTAAGTTTGGAGGCTTGTAAAGACAGATTTTTCTTACCTCTTACCTCTTTACCTCTACCTTGCAGATGAATAATTCTTCAAATCATACCGAATTTCCTTGGAAGGGATCGCGACCTTGTCGATCTTAACGCCTGCTTTGGTAAAAAACTGAAGGGCCAAAGTGTCATGGTAATCTGAAAAAACAACAACACGTTTGATCCCCGCCGTGATGAGCGCCTTGGCACATGTTGTGCACGGCATATTGGTGACATAGGCCGTTGCCCCATCCACCGCATTGCCGCGCTTGGCCGCCTGAACAAGCGCATTCATCTCGGCGTGAACCGTGCGCACACAATGATTATCAACGATCAGGCAGCCGACCTCGTCGCAATGCTCATCGCCGGGAATCGAGCCGTTATAACCGGTCGAGATCACATTTTTATTCTTAGCCAGAACGCAGCCGCAATGCATGCGCGGACAAGTCGCCCGTTCGGAAGCAAGCATCGCCAATTTCAAAAAATATTCATCCCATTCCGGTCTTTTCGTCATCACATAACTCCTCATCTAACATTTTAAGACATTCATATTAGCAAATAACTGTGAAATTGGGAACCCGAAAACTCATTCATACACCCGTTTTTATTTTATCGAGAATCAGAAGAAAAGAGTCCATCCAAAGGTCTAAAACTGAGGCCTTTTCAACTGGAGAATAAAATCTGAGAGTGACGACCCCTGCATTTATTTCAAATTCAAAATTATACTCCAGTAATCGCAAGAAGATCTGTTGAACGCCCAACGTCAAAACCTTTTGGGCGTAAATTTCTCTCTTCGCTTTAATCAAGAATTTCCTATCAAACTCTTCATTCCCAATCTTAAAATCCGGAAAACCAATGCTTTCTCGGAAACGTGTAAGAAAATTCTCACGAACAACATAAACATCATAGGGTTCCAATTTCTTTAGCGACGCTTGCAGATAATTATAACCCGGCGAACCTACTCCTCTTGCGGTAGGACTACCTCTCACAGAACTAAAAATCACATCAATACTGCAATAAGTAAAGGAAAAATACGGCATGGAAATCGCTGAATGATATGACCCGACAGCGCCTCCTCGTTTCAAGGCCTGTTGTTGCAATATATTTTTATTCACACTTCGTTCTCTTCGGTCGCCATAAAACATCCGCTATCTTCTGATCAGCGTTGATTTTTCGTGCCAAGACAAACAAATAATCGGAAAGCCGGTTAAGATAGGGAACAATCTTGTTCTCCACCTTCTCTTTACAAGAAAGTTCAACAGCCAAACGTTCCACCCGACGGCAAACGCAACGCGCCACATGGCACCAGGAAGCTGAAAAATCTCCGCCCGGCAGGATAAAAGATTTAAGCGGAAGGAGCCCGGCTGTCATGCGATCGATCTCTTTTTCCAAAAATACAATATCCTTCTCCAAAAGCTCCGGCAACGTCATGCGTGACGACTTGGGATCAGCGGCCAAAAGCGATCCAATGACAAACAGTCTATCCTGAATATGGATCAAGGTGTTTCTCGCCTTTTTATCCTTCACTGGCAGAGAAAGCAAGAGGCCCAGGCACGAATTTAACTCATCCACGGTCCCGTAACATTCGATCCGCAGATGGCTTTTATAAACCCGCCTTCCTCCGATAAGCGAAGTTTCACCCAAATCACCTTTTTTCGTATAAATCTTCATAATCTAACCACCCTTATCCTCGCTGAAGGGTAAGGGGGACACAATAAAGTGTCCTCTTTACTTGTACTTGTACTTGTAAATTGTTTTTGATTATACAGATAATCATTTGTTTTAACCAGAATCTTCTTGTATACTTTAATTATTCGACTCATGAATAAACGCGCCCAATCCACGTTAGAGTTGATTGCTGTCATTACGTTCGTGACGGTTGCTATTCTTGTTATTGGCCCCACCGTCATCCGCGGTATCAATTCCCACTTCAAACTCTGGGATGATACCATCCAGGATTCCTACAGCGATCCCATGAACAAGGCTTCTAAACCACCGGTGTCCCCTGTTTGCACCTGTTCCGATTGGCAAGGAAGCGCTCCTTCGCAATGCGACGCTTCCCCTTGCGGGCCCACACAATATTTAAGATATAGGCTATGCAATCCTCCCCACTGTGAATATCCCAGCGAAGAGTGTAAGGATGATGCTGACACCTGCTGTGATATATACCGTGCTACCGAGCGGTGCGGATTGGGCAACAAATCCAATCTTTGCGCAAACGACACCACCGATGCAACCTGTGATTGTGATTTAGGTCAACGCGTCTGGATGAAAGGATGCGGGGGGAACACAAATCGCTTCGAATGCCGTGACGACAACTCAGTCACCGATGGCAATATCAGCTGCGTACCTCAATGCCTGGGGCAATATGCAACCGTCCCTGTCACAAACCCCGCTGACCCAGCCTATAACCCGACCGTTGGGGTCATTTGCCCTGCCGGGTCTCCCGCCGGGACTCCTCAAGATGATGATCTTACTACTCCTCCGCCGCCTCCTGCTGCTTCATTTATCTACGGCCCAACAGGGTTTGGCATCAAGGTCACCTATGTCGGTACTGGTGTGACGTCTTGTAACCATCCCACTCCAACGCCGAACCCCGATAATAAATGCGAAGTCTACTGCCTGCCAGGATATGTTGTATCAGGCTCTGCCTGTGTTAACCAATGCGCATCTTCTAAAAATAATTGGACGATCAGGCAAGGTTGGATGGGCGGAGGCGGTTGTCCTGGTACAAACACTTCGGCTTGGCACATCGTTTCTACCGATCCTACGGACACCTGTGTGATGGCCTCGGTCGCGGACAATCGATCTTTTGCTTATCTGCCTCCTCAAATCAAAGATGGCAAATGGCAAATTTACCTTTGGGATGATTGCCATGACGGTCCTGTGCAAACGATGACTGGTTCTTGCACCGCAACTGTTAGAAAACCCATCAAAATCGATACCCAAGCCCTTATTCAAAAATTTATTACCCAGGGTGACCCTGGAGTCGGCATCACTTCGGATGGTGGAACTCTTACGTGCTCTGGACAAAAGTTAGACCCCGCGACTTGCGGCCCTAACAGTAATAATTGTGATGGTTTTTACTTGGGAACCTATGATGATTTTCGCGGTAATGCGGATAGCATCACAATTGAACAAACCATGACAACCATTTGTAAGATCGCTACGGGCTTCGGTATGGGAAAGAATCTGGTTCCGGTCAGCGATGCCCCCAGCAACTATGGCTGCATCAATACTACTAAAGCTGTCAGCCGTCACAACTGTAATTGGCTGAAATCCACCTCTGGCTCAGGCTGGTGCTCCGCTACAAATCAAGCCCTGGCATGGGTCAATTGCCAGGAAGTCGCTTGTAAAACCATTTGTGGAAACAACATCTGTGAAGACGATGAAAATTACTGGAATTGCCCAAGCGATTGCAAGATAACACCACAATGTAATAACTGCGGTGCCAATGAGGGAGATGGCTGGATTGAACCAAAAGAATGTGATTACGGCTTTGGAGGTATAGACGGTACGCTCCCACGGGCATATGGCCAATGTGGCTATTTCACATATAACCAACGTTACTGCGGCCATAGTGATTATGACTGTTGCTGTCATAGATGTGCCAAAATGAGCCCTAAAAGCGGAAAATTTAAATTCACTCAACAAAAAATTATTTCCTTCACTCCTTACTTTAACAGTACGACCTGTACCGGAACTTTTCCACATCAACTATGTCCCAGCGGAAGTTGCTCCGCCCTAGTTATGACGGAAATAAAAAACCATATAAAAAATAATTGCTGCGGTGGTGTCGACCCTAGTAATTTTAGTTGCGCAGATCTTCCTAGAGGCGTTAAGAATCCCGCGCAAGAAATGACCGGGTATTTTGATTGCGATAAAAAATAAATCCTACTGACTAAGGGGACACAATAAAGTGTGTCCCCTTTCCTTTTCACACAATCGCCTGCAGCCCTGCCATCAGTTGGCCTGGCTCCGTCAGCAAGCTGATAACGACGTGTCCTTCCTCTTGAAAATCAAAAAAATATCCTGGATGGACCAAGACATGTTTCTTGCGAAGCAGATCCAAGATCCACTCCTCTTCATTCTTCACCGACGGTATTTTTAGAACAGCATACCATCCTCCCTGGGCAGGCAAACATTCAATCCCGTGCATTTGAGCAAAATGTAAAACAGTGTCGTGATTACGCCGTATACGATCAAGGATCTGTTGCTGAATTTTTGTTCTCAAAGAAAACCACGCCGCAAGCGCATTCTGCACGGGTGTGTTGACCGACAGGAATGTGTCCGCGATCATCTCCAAACGCGCCAGGGCTTCCTTCGTTTCCTTTTGAGGGCCGCTGGCCACGATCCATGAAAGCTTCATCTGCGGCAAGCCAAGGCTTTTAGAAAGTCCACCCAAAACAAACGTCGGAACTTCCGTGTTATTGATCAGACTGACCACATTATCCGCTTTATCGTCGATCCGATAATCAAAAAAAACTTCGTCGCTGATGACAGCCATTTGATGTTTGCGGCACAAAACATTGATGGCCTTAAGCTCCTCTTTTGGACTAAAAGAGCCTGTCGGATTATTGGGATTGACCAATATGATCGCCCGCGTTGTCGGGGTGATCGCGTCCTCCAAAGCATCAAGGTCAATGCGCCATCGCCCCCGGAGCCCAACGGGCGAGGTCCCCCTCGAAATTTTCAGATCTAAATTCGCGGCCCGTGTTGAGGGATCAAAAACAAGCGGGTAAAAATCATATTGGGCATCCGAAAGTTCGATCAAATACTGAAATAATGGATAGCTCGGTCTGGCAATAAGCACTCGTTCCTGCGGATTTACCAGCAACTGCAACAAAAACGTGTATGCTTCAGAGGTGCTCGACGTCAAAATGATAGATTCCGGATCGACCTTGCTGGACTGCGACGTGTAATACTTGGCGACCTCTTCGCGCGCCTGGCGCATGCCTTTGGAATCCGCAACATATTTGAGATTATCAGGATTGTTTAAAGCTGTTAATATTTCTGCAGGATAGGAAAAACCGCAGCGGGTCGGATTGGATTCGGTCAGATCAATGACCGAAACTTTTTGAGAGCGCAGGCGCTCTAATTCATCGTTAAGGCGGTTGGATGTCAGTTCCCAGTCTGTCCGTCGGGAAAATTCAAATGAAGAAGGCATGGCTTAGATCCCAAAAACTTTGAGCATTTCTGCGGTCTTCTGTTTCAGGTAGGCTTCATCCTGAGAAAGGGTCCGGCTGTTATCGACCCCGCCGACGCGAAACACCCGCACGTCATGAATACCCAATGATGCCCAGACCGCTTTCAGGTAAGGGGCCACAAAATCATTGGGATCGCTGGAACCATACTCAAAGCCGCTCGTCATGATGACATAGACCGGTCTGTCCTTAAGAAGCCCGACCATGCGGGCGTCACCGTCCAGGTCCCACAATTTGCCGCGCTTGCTTACCTTATCCAGAAAATCTTTGAACGCCGCAGGAACAGCGAAATTCCACATGGCAACCGGGATGATGAGGCTTTTGGCGACAATGACCTTTTCGATCCACTGATCATGAAATTTAAAATGAAAATAACCATCCTGCTCGTCATACAGGCGGATCGCATCGTGAGGCCCGCCCAAAGCCTGGGCCAGTCTTTGCGCAAGGGTTACTCCGACGGAATACGTGTCTTTGGGGCTGGAGTTGATGATAAGGTTCATAGGTCAAGGTCACAAAGTCACCAGGTCACCCTGGCCCGTATTAGCTAATCCAGGGCGGGCAAAGTCACAAAAACCTTTTAACTGTGACCTTGTGTCCTTGTGACTATGGATTATTTTTTTGGTCCCGCGTCAGCCTGGCCAGTTCGCTTTCAACCTTCTTAAGCTTCATCTTGACGTCGTCGTAATCGGACTTGGCCACCCACTGGATGTCTTCCTTCTGTTTTTTCAAATCTGCGTTCGTACGCTTTAACTCACGCAATTCTTTGTTGACGATATCCAGCTCTTTTTCCGTCGCCATCAATTTAACCGTCAAAGAGCGGACCTCTTCTTTGAACTTACCCGTATTGATCTTAAACTCCTGCAACTCACGATCCATGCGCAGCTTCACAGAATGCTCTTCATCCAGCATTTTTTGTGCTTTTTTAAGCTCATCTTTGAGTTCATGGTCGACATTCTTGACCTTCTCAACGACTTGTATTTCCTTTTCGCGCCAGGCCTTCTCGCGCGCCAGCTGTTCGGTCTGCTCGCGGATGATCTTTTTTTCATCCTCCAGCTTTTCCAGAAGCGCCTTGCGGTCCTTTTTTAAGGCCTCGATCTCATTCGTCAACAGAGTGTTACTCTTTTCCCAACGACGGGCAATCGGTTCCCATTCCTTCTCCTTATTGGGAGGCGGAGGCGTGGGCGGCCTTTTCTTGGATATTTTATCCGTCGGCAACTGGTAAATAAAAATGACCAGCCCCATCAGAAAAACAATACTTATAATCGTGATCCAAACCAAAGACATAATAATTGATTTCGCGTTAGTAATACTGCTTACTGTCACCCCCGTGGAAGCGGGGGCCTCAGATAGATTCCCGCTTTCCCCGGCCTGCCACCTGGCCGCAGCCGGGGCAGGCGCGGGAAAGACATTCAATCAACAATTAAGTAGTAGTGTATCTTGCCGACGGAACTTTGACAACTGATTTGAAAACTATAGGCCGGAGGCCCGTGCTCGCTTAAGTTTCTTCAAATTATCTTGAGCCGCTTGAAACCCGGGCGCTTTGGCTAATAGATCAACGAGAAGTTTATGGGCCCGCTCATAGTCCTTTTTTTGAATGTAACAGATGCTCAAATTGTTAGCAACCGAAAGATTGTTGGGATCAATGGCCAAAGCTTTCTCAAGATCTTGAATTCCACCGTCGAGATTTCCGGTTTGAAGCAGACCAAGCGCCCGGTTGGCATAAATTGCGCTGTCATCGGGATCAAGCATCAATGCCTGGCTGTATTCATGGATCAACTGTGGCCAATCACCTTTGCGGCCGTAACACTGGGCACGGTCGGAATAAATACCTTTGAGCAACCCTTGATAAAAACGTTTCGCTTTGGGCACGGTTACTTTTTGAGCGTAGCCGGTCATAATATCGCGAGCTAGGGCAAATTCATTTAACGCTTCATCCAACTGTCCATTGGAAAAATAGGCCTTGGCCAAAAGGATATGCACACGGCCCACGTGCGGCTCAAAAAACACAGCACGTCTGAACAGCGAAACTTCTCCTTGCCAATACGTGTTCTGACGGACCGTCAAAACGCTCAAAAAAATGATCGCACCAATAAATATAATCGCAAGCCAGCGGCCTTCAACCTTCCAGGCCGATGCCAAGAGCCGCACCACCATTAAAATAAAAATAAAAAAACCGACCATCGGCAGGTAAAGACCGTGCTCGGCCAAAGAAACAAAAGAATACTCATTAACCAAAGGAACGATATTTAAAACAGGCATAAGCCCAACGATGAACCAACCCAACCCAAAAAGAGCTATTCTTCTTTCTCTTACAACTAACCTTCTCAAGAGAATCACGATCAGGCACGCCAGAAGGGCCAGAATTACCGACGGAATGACATGCGAAGCTAAAATATCAACACTGCGGTAATAATGTAATCCGGCGGGAAACAATAAAACCCCCGCATACACTTCAAGCATCCTGGGGATCGTCAAAAGCCGTAATTTCAGTTCTGTCAAATTCTCAAAAATCGCGGACGCAATCCCTCCAAACAATACCTGCCGGCAGACAAAATAAAAAACCAGGGCTGCCGCGATCGTTGCCAAACGATAAAATCGGCTGGCCAGACGTTCATGCTTTACTTGATCAATGGACAACCATTCGACCAACATAAGGATTCCTAACAAAACAACCGCCTGCTCTTTTGTGAATAACGCGAAGGTACAACTGATCCATGAAGCCATAAACCAAAAAGATTGATGACGATTCTGCGCACACCCCATCGAACGGACATAACAATAGGCCGACGCCAGGACAAAAAACGCGCACAAAAGATTTGATATTCCGGATATACACGCCACCGCCTCCGCCTGGACGGGATGGACAACAAAAATAACAGCGACGATGAAGGCCCCCCGTTGATCGTCTAATATCTTGCGTAAAAAAAAATAAACCAAAAGGCCGTTTCCAATATGGATCAGGATGTTGAACAAATGAAACCCGTGAGGGTTAAAACCGAACAAGGCGTGTTGCAGGCGGTAAAAAATTTCGAGGACGGGGCGGTAATACGGGGTTACAAGATCGGCGGAAAACTGCGGGATAGAAGGTTTTAAAAAAGCCTCCCCAATATTATCCCATCGTCCAATATCAGGATTGTGCAGAATAAATGGCACGTCATCGTGGACGAACGGATGGCCGACCGCGTTGGCATAGACCGCGAGCCCAAGGAAGATCAAAATAAAAATATGCCGGCATGAATTAAGGCCCAAAAACCATTCGTGGATTTGAGATCGCCCCGGTTCCTTCACTGTGAGTCCTGCATGGCGTCGATCCAAGATCAGCTGGCGGATTCCTGCTTGAACTTCAGAGCAAATTGCTTGATTTGCTCAAACTGGCCGTCGATGTTCTGCAAAAGCCCAGGGATCTGGTTAAAATCATTGCTTTTGGCGAACTGTTCCATCTTAAGGAAATTGGCGTGCATCTCTTTGGCGGAAATATTGCCGGAGGCGCCTTTTAAAGAATGCGCCACTTCTTTAATCTTATTAACATCATTGGCCTTCACAGCCTCGCCCAAAGCCTGGCGTTTTCCGACAAAATCTTCCTGGAAGATATCCAAAAGCTCCACAAGAAGTTCTTTGTCATCCTGAACACGTTCCATAAAATCTTTCAAATCGATAATTTCACTCATTCATTTTTCCTTTGTTATGTGGCGTTAACTCTTGGTTTTAATCAGCCGCTCAATTTCAAGATAGAACTGTTCCCGGTTGATAGGCTTGGACACATACCCGTCCATTCCCTGATTTAAATAAAATTCCTTGTCACCAGCCATGGCATTGGCCGTCATGGCGATAATAAGGACATGATTACCGGTTTGTTTCTCCTCATTGCGGATCCTTTTGGTCGCCTCAATCCCCGTGACCTCCGGCATCTGGTCATCCATGAGAACAAGATCATACGTTTGTTTGTTCAAAAGATCCAGCGCTTCCCGGCCGTTGACAACAGTCGTCGCGCGCCAGCCTTTTTTCTCTAACATTTTCAAGACGATCTTTTGATTAACATGATTATCTTCCGCCAACAAAATACGCAACCCCGACTGATGATGGGTGGGCAGCCCACTTGTGAGAACGACCTGTGCGTCTTTTGCCGCGGCAAGCGGTTGGTCGGAGGCAACTTCAAAAACCACATTGAACTTAAACGCACTGCCTGCATTTTCCATGCTTTCCACCCAGATCCGCCCGTCCATCATTTCAACGATTTTCTTGCAGATAGCGAGCCCCAACCCGGTCCCGCCATATTTTCTCGTCGTATATTCGTCCGCCTGCGAGAAAATATCGAAGATCGTTTCATGTTTGCTGGCTTGAATACCAATACCGGTATCCTCAACGGAAAACAAAAGCTCACAACGCTTGTCTTTCATGGACACCAGTTCCACACGCACCTTGACATGCCCTTTATGCGTAAATTTAATAGCGTTATTGACGAGATTAATGATGACCTGGCGCAAACGCACGGGGTCGCCAATAAGATATTTGGGAACACGATCGTCGAAATTCCACAAAAGATCGATCTGTTTTTTATGAGCGAGGATGGCAAGCCCGCGGCAGACATTTTTGACCAGATCCTGAACATTAAGTTCAACCTTTTCGATCGTGATCTTGCCTGCTTCCGCTTTCGAAAGGTCCAGAATATCATTTAAAAGCCCCAACAAATTATCCGCCGCATCTTTAGCGACCTTCAAATTTTCTCTCTGCTCGTCGGTCAATTTCGTTTCAAGCGTCATATCCAGCATGCCGATGACCGCATTCATCGGGGTCCTGACCTCATGCGACATTTTGGCCAGGAACAAACTCTTGGCGTTATTGGCCTCTTCAGCGACGAGTTTTGCCTGCAGGATCATCTGACGGACTTTTTTCTGTTCCGTAATGTCCTGGATGATCCCGACGGAACCGAGATAATTATTGCGGTCGTCTTTTAAAGCATTAACCGACAGGCCAACGTCTATAATATGGCCGTTTTTCTTTACGACCTTGGTTTCCAAATGAAGTTTTGCGCCTTTGGTAACGATGTTCTCCAATCGGATCTTCTTCCATTCCTCCGCCGGATAAAGAGAACTGGCCGGACGCAAATGCAGTTCCTTTTTATTCATCCCCAACAGATGCTCCGCAAATGTATTCCAGGAAACAATCTGGTCCTGATGATTGGTCACGATGATCGCCGCCGGTGAATTGTCAAGGATGACCCTCATGGCGTTTTCCGAATCACGAAGCTTGTTCTCAATGATTTTTAAACTCGTGATGTCATTTAAGATCCCGATGGAACCGATCACTTCCCCACTGGCATTTTTCAAAACCGAGATCGAAACATTCACATCCAGAAAGCTCCCGTCATGGCGAATGACCTGGGTGGCGATATCGGCCAGCATCCCAATCTCACGGATACGAAATGCCCGCATCTTGCGCCACTCTTGGGCTGAATACAGATCCTTGACCGGCTTATTGAACAAATCTTTCTTGGCCATGCCCAGCATCTTTTCCGCCATGGGATTCCAGGCCACGATCCGTTCGTTCTTGTCGGTGACCGTGATGGCGGCCGCGGAATGCTCAAAAACTACCCGAAAGAGCTCTTTGGATTCCGTTAATTCTTTCTCAGCAGTTTTTTGATCCGAGATATCCTTAACCACAACATCGAAATACTCAATCTGTTTAGTATGATCGTAAACCGCGGTCAATGAAACAGAACAAGCAACCTTCCCGAGGTCCTTATGCTTCAACAGCACTTCCTGATCCTCGATAACGCCGTCGCGAGTGGCCTGTTTAATCAGGAAATGATATCGTTCGGGATTGACAAAAATGTCCGGGGCAGCGATATCCAGGAGTTCGGAAGGGTTGTATCCTAAAATTTTGGCGAAGGCTTTGTTGACGAAGACCATCTGCCCGCGCCTGGCAGCAGAACTGCGGTAAACGCCAATCTGGAGATTATCAATAATATTCTTGTGAAGAGCTTCCAATGGATTCATAAACGAACAATAGGGCCAAAAAACATTTGTTATTTTATTTTAATGTTCACACCAATGGCGCAAAGATTAAAAATTCCGACAATAACAGCCAAGGCTACCATGCAGGATTTAATGATCTCACCCCAACTGGACTGGAAATCAACCGGAACGAGCCCCTTCGATAACGTATGGATCAAATAGATCGCAAGAAAAATAGCAAAACCCGAAAGAAAAAAAATGAGCAGGGAAAATAAAGTGGACAGGACAAGGACAAAAAGGTTATACAAAAGAATGTTGCCTTCAGAAATTTTACTGGCAGCGATACCGATGCGTTTCATAATTCAGTGGTCAGAGTTCAGGGTTCAGTGATCAGAAAGCGCGTAAACAAATCGTATTAATACTTCGCTTCAACGCCTTGAATTTCCTTCTCGACGGCCTTGATGCGGTCATCCAGATGCGGATGCGTCCGTAGAATCGCCGGAGGCTGAGGCCCTTTGGAATTCGCTTTCAAAATTTCAAACGTACGTATCATACCATTTAAATTATAGCCAGCCAAGCGCATATATTTAATTCCTAGACGGTCCGCTTCATATTCATCCTGCCGGCCATAGGCGGACATGGCGACCTTCGCAACAAACCCGCTCCCCAGGGAAGCCAGCTGCCGCGCGGTGTCGCTGGCGATCCGGTTCAGCACAAGTCGGGCGACAAAATCATACCCGAGCGCAGCCTGAAATTTTTTGACCGTGTGCCGCGCCGCACAATGGCCGATCTCATGGGCCAGGACGGAGGCGATCTCATCATCGCCGGAAAGTTTGTCATACAGACCTTCAAAAAAATAGATGTAGCCGCCGGGAACCGTAAAGGCGTTCATTTCATCTTTGGCGATCAATGTGAAATGATATTCAAAATCCTGGCGATCGGAGATCTGGGCCAGGCGCGCGCCGATCCGTTGGAGGCGTTCCACTTTTTGCTTGTTCCCGCAAACAGGGTACTGCTGCTTGAGCTGCGCGTTAAAACTCTTGCCCATACTGACTTCAGCATCAGTAGAAATAAAAATAAATTCTTTACGGCCGGTGGCGGCGTTGTAGGTGGCGCAGCCTGTGGTTATTAAGGAAAGAACTACAACGAGGGACGATAGACGATGGACGATAGACGTGAGACGTCTTACTTCTTTCGTCCCTCGTCCCTCGTCCATCTTCCATCGTAACAATCTATCTTTCAAACTTAACCACCGACTGCCACCAATCATGACTGTCCCATTTCTTGATCTGTTTCCACAGCGCGCGGGCGGTTTTGGTCTTCAAATGCCCAGGCGCGGTTTGAAAAAATTTCTTGGCGGTCAAATGGCCGTTCTCATAATATTCTTTGGCCTGGATCAGGCATTCCAAAATGTCAGCGTCGCGGGCGACGATGCTGGCCTTGGATTTCTGCGCGTCGTACTCATCGCGAAAAAATCCTAATTCCTTTTTGACTCGACTATCTAGACCGCGGACCTGATCTGAAAACACTTTCCGCTCGGCATCACGGAATTCAATATAATAATGGCCCATCTTATGCAGGTCATTGATGCGAGCCTCGTGAATGTCGTTAAAAAGAGCCATGGTCATGGTCTTGTAAGGATCGATACCCTCAAGGTGGGCGATATAAAATGCAATGACGGCCGTTCGAAAAGAATGCTCCGCCACTGTTTCAGGGTCATCAATGCCCGCCACCCACCAGCCGCTGCGTTTGATGCGCTTTAAAAGGCCGGCCTCGGCAAAAAAATTAAGAGCGGATGTAGTGGAATTGGTTTTGTTTTTCATGATTGATTGAGATATGTGGAAATGAATTTGACGTCATTGCGAGTCCCCCGCAGGGGACGAAGCAATCCCACGCTCTGCGATTGCTTCGCCCTTTGCCTATTATCGCCGATAGGGGCTCGCAATGACGCTGATTGGGACAATAATGACTTCATTTCAATCTTGGTGCACTCTATTTATTTCCTTTTTTGCTTTGCGATTTCATACGCGAATATGGAAGTTGCCTGCGCGACGTTAAAAGACATCCTCGGCTGCGCCATCGGGATGGTCACTTTGCAATCGAGATGTTTTTTAATAACATCCCGAATCCCTTTTTGTTCGGAACCGACGACCAAACCCAGCGGAAATTGAAGCTTGGTTTCAAAAAAGTTTTCTCCGTCTTCGACAACAGATCCCACAATCCAAAAACCAACGTCCTTCGCCTTCTTAATGGCCTGGGCGAGATTGCCCACTTGGCTCACCAACACATAATTATCCGCGCCGCTGGCCACCCTTAGAACTGTTTCTGTGACGGACACCGAATCATGCGTCGGCAAAACAATGGCAAAATTCCCAAGGCATCCAAGGCTACGGATGATGGCGCCAAGGTTCTGGGGATCGGTTACTCCATCGAAGAAAACCAACACCTTATTTTTTTCGACCGCTTTTTCCAAAAGCTCCGGATAGGACGTGTACACGAAATCATCGATATCGGCGATGATACCCTGAGTGTTGTGATTACGGGCGAGTTTCATGATCTGCGTGATCGGAACAGCGGCAACAGGAATCCCCCATTTTCTCGCTTTCTGGGAGATGTAGCCGTGGTCTTGGTGCCCCTGTTCAATCAAGATCCGATGGATCGATTGCGGGTTGAATTTCAGGCGTTCCAAAACTGAATTTTTGCCATAAAGTTTCATAATCGTAAACCAAAAACCAGAGAGGTAAGAGGTAAGTGATAAGAAATCAAAAGATCTAAGCATGAATACTACGGACAAAAATCTAACATCAACCCACTTACCTCTTACCTCTTTACCTCTCTTCCTATTTTTTTATCCCCAACCGCAAATAAAACAGCGGTTTTAAAATTCCCCACCAACCGGTCACGGTCATTTTCGTATATCCCAATTGTTTAGGCGGATAGATCTTCGTCACAAAAACTTCTCTGAACTTATAGCCGAGTGTGATCGTCTTGTACAGAAGATAAGGCTCAAGTTCGTAGGTATCCAGCCACGGCTGGTCGATGTTGATGCGCCGGTCTTGGAGGATCGACAGGCGAAACGCGCGAAAGCCGTTAGTCGTGTCGGTTAACTTCTCAAGCGTAAACAAAGAAAATAAAAACGGATGAAGTTTCGTCGCGAATTTCCGGTACAGCGGCATATCCCCGCCGGTACCTTTCTTGCCATAATAACGCGACCCCTGTACAAAATCATAACCGTCGTTGACGATCGGCGCCAAAACCTGCGGAATCTCATCCGGATTATCTTTATCGTTGCCGGCCATGATGACCAAAACATCGTAGCCATTTTTCTCGGCATAACGGATGGCTGTGCGGATGGCGGCCCCAACGCCGCTGCGCTTGGCATGCTTGATAGTTTTAACGCCCTTATCCGCATAACTGCGGATCACGTCCGTCGTCGAGTCTGTCGAACAATCATCGACGATCAGATAATCCACTTTCCCGTAAGCCGGGCTTTTCAAGAACCGTTCGATGACGCTTTTGATCTTGACGTTTTCATTGAACGCTACCGGACAAACGAGGGTTTTAAGATGCTTTTTCATGACTCTGCGTCATTGCGCGTCCCCGCAGGGACGAAGCAATCGCCTCCTTCTTTGGGTTTGCTTCGTCACTCACTGCGTTCGTTCCTCGCAATGACGTAATTTCTGATTATTTAACTGATACTTTAGTCCACAAGAACAGCGGAATTCGTGATTTAACTTCCGCCCACACTGACAGGCGTATCCTTGAAAACGCGCCGGATTCCCGACGACGATCGTGTAAGGGGCAACGTCCTTGGTCACAACACTTCCCGCGCCCACCACCGCATATTCGCCGATCGTCAAATTGCCCATGATGGTGGCGCCGGCGCCGATGGTAGCGCCTTTCTTGACGGTCGTACGTTCCAGCGTCCAGGCATCCTTGCGGTTGCTGCGGGGATAACGGTCATTAACAAAAATAACGCTGGCCCCGACGAAAACGTCGTCTTCTAATGTCACCCCGTCCCAAATAGCCACATGATTTTTGAGAGTGACGTGATCACCGATGACACCGCCTTTTTCCACAAAACATCCGTCGCAGATATTACAATGGCTGCCGATGGTCGCCCCTTCCAAAATATTAGCGAATGCCCAAATACGCGTGCCTTCGCCGATCTTGGCGTTGGGATGAACGAGTGCTTTGTCGTGCTTGAAGTAATTCATGGTTGATTTGAAAATAGAAAATTGTCTTTTTAAAGTTGTCATCCCCGCGAAAGCGGGGATCCATAGCAAGAAGCAAACATATGGATTCCCGCTTTCGCGGGAATGACTTTAGTTAGGCAAAGCTCAACTACCACGCAATCGCCACCTGCGCGCCTTTTTTATCGACGGATTCCTGAATGGCGCACAAAGTCTTGACCACGTCATGCCCTTTCTGGGCATTCGCGATGTCAGGCGTTTTATTCTGCTCAATACACTCAATAAAGTATTTCCCCTGAGCCTTTAAGGGCTCATTAAATCCCATGCTGGGGATGGTGATGTTCCCTTCACGGGATAAAAGCTGGAATTCACCGTACGTCTCATAGTAAACGGATGTTTTCTCGACGTGTTTATCATAAAGTTTAACGGGGCCGACGTTGTCCAGATCATCCCAGGAAACCATTTTTTTGTCACCTACGATCGTGATCTGCCTCACCTTTTTAGGATCGAGCCAACTGACGTGGATATTCACCAAAATATTATCGGGATATTCCATGGTCGCAAAACACAGGTCATCCAAATTATTGCCCAAACATTTCTGACCGCGAGCAGAAACACCAACGGGACGGCTGTTCAAAAGATAATTGAAGATCGAAATATCGTGCGGCGCCAAGTCCCACAAAGCATTAACATCGTAACGGAACGGCCCCAGATTGGTGCGCTCGGAATGCGCGTACTGAACTTTGCCGATCTCGCCGGATTGGATGTATTCCCTTAATTTAGTGATCCCCGCATTAAAAACAAAGATGTGTCCGACGAGAAGAACCTTCTTTTTCTGTTCAGCCAATGTTTTAAGCGCGAGGCATTCTTCAGGATGAAGCGCCAGCGGTTTTTCACACAGCACATGTTTATCATGCTCGAGCGCCTCTTTGGCAAAACGAAAGTGCATGTTCGTGGGAACAGAAACAATAACAGCGCTGATGTCTTTGCTATTTAAAATCTCTTTATAATCTTTGGTGGTATGGATCTCCGGATACAGCGCCTTGATGGAAGTCAGGCGTTTCTCATCCAGGTCCGCGCACATGGCGACCTTGCAATTCAACGATTGGGAAAAAACGCGGATATGGTTGGGCCCCCAATGCCCGCAACCAATAACGCCGATGGTGATCACGTAGACTCCTTTTAGGGTATAGGGGTGAGGGTTTAGGAATTTAAACCACTAAACCCTATACCCCAAACCCTATACCCTCTTAAAATTCTTACCCATTATACTGAATCCCCCGTCTAATTCAAAACCTTTATTTCCCCTTTTCCTTCCACAACCTCCCCCACCCCCGGGGTGAGGGAGGTTAAAAGAGTATTGAAATATCATTTGTTTGAACGTAGAATAACATCGCCATGAGTGTCGCACGCACAATTTTCTTATTTTTATGCACCACCCTCATTATTTTTAACGCCTGCCAGTTGATCCAAACATTAACCCCTGATCGCCCCGTTCGTTTTGCCGGCATAAAATTTTCCGGGCTGGAGAACATCCTGAAACAGGAAACTCACGTCGGCTACATCACGGATCTCAATCTTAAAGAAACCGCTCCTCTGGCTGAATACGAACAGGCCCAATACGTTTTGGCGCCTACCATCCTGGACGTCAACAATCCGGATCACCGGTTTCTCATTGTTAATTGCTCAAGCGATGCCTCTGCCTTTTCCAAGCTTAAAGATATCGGCGCGCGTCCTTTAACGCGCAATAATTTCGGCGTGATCCTGGCCATGCGTGATCAAAAAATTTCCGACAAAAATTTATCAACAAATACCCATGCCCCATGAACTATTGGCTTAGTTTGATCATCTCTTCGGTTCTGGGCTTTCTGTGCGTGAACATTTTTCGCGCCCGGAACCGTATTGACCCCGCATTGCATTTGATCGCCTCTCTTGGATTGGGGATGGCCTTAAGCGCCCACATTATTTTCTACACGCTTTTTACCGTCGGACAGTACAATGCGGGATTTATTTGGTTTCTCCATGCAGCGTTATTTTTGATTCTTCTAACCGCGTCATTGCGAGGCCCTCAGGCCAAAGCAATCGCCAACTTGGGATTGCTTCGTCGCCTGCGGGCTCCTCACCGGCCTGCCACCTGCCTGCCCTGGCTGCGCCATGGTGCAGGCCAGGGGCGCAGCCGGGGCAGGCGCAATGACAAAATTTTATGGCTTGGAATCGGCATCCTCGCGTTGCTTTTAGTCCCGTTATGGCGCGAAGCAAATTTCTATCCGTTCGGCGGCTGGGACGCCTGGGCGTGCTGGAACCTTAAATCGAAATTCATCTTTCTGGGGCAGGAAAACTGGAAAAACATGCTCGATCCCCTCATGTGGCGGTCGAACAATCAATACCCGTTTCTTTTGCCTCTGATGAACGTGTGGGGATGGAATTTTTATGGAAGTTTTTCACCGTTGGTTCCCATGTTCAATACAATCCTCTTTACGTTCCTGACGGCCATGCTTATGTTCGTAAGCCTCCGGCGTTTAAATGGAAAACTTTTCAGTGTTGTCCCACCGCTGGTTTTATTCACCATTCCCTTCATCAATACACTTTCCATCAGCCAGTACAGCGACATTGTTCTCGCATTTTATCTATTGGGAAGTTTTGTGTTCCTCATCGCTGCCCATGAAAAAAAGAACATCGCGCTCGCTATCCTGGCCGGATGCTTTTGCGGAATCATGAGCTTCACGAAAACAGAAGGCACTCTTGCCAGCGTTGTGATCGCCGGGCTTAGCGTTCCCTATTTCTGGAAAAATAAAAATACGCAACCATTGTTGGGACCTTTCTTAGGAGCTGTTGCCGTAAGCTCGCTTCCGACGGTCCTTTTTCAACTCTTTTGGGCGCCCGAAAACACATCCTTTATCAATGGCTTAACTTCCCCGAGTAACCCGGTGACGTTCGTGCGGCTTAAAATGATATTTATATTCTTGTGCGTGGAATTGATAAGTCCGAAATGGACCGGGCTATGGGTTCTTCTGATGTGCGGATTATTACTGGGCAAGATACGAAGTTTTAAAAACGGACTTGGGATTGTCCCGGCGTTTCTAGTTTTATATCTGGGCTGCACGCTGGCCTATTACTTGATCAACACGCATTACGAGATCATCTGGTGGCTTCAAAATACCCTCAACCGCGTTCTCTACACGGCCCTTCCGACGATCGTTTGGTGGATTTTTTATGCCTTGTGGTCAGAACAAAAGAAAACTACTTAGGTCTTTTGTTGCTAAGAATTTTATAACGCAGGGTGCCAGCAGGGACCTTGATCGAGACCTCTTCCCCTTCTTTCTTACCCAAGAGGCCTTTGCCGATCGGAGAAAAGACGGAAATTTTGTTCTCTTCAAAATTGGCTTCTTCTCCGGAAACCAGCATGTACTGGATCTTTTCGCCGGTGTCCAGATCCTTAAGTGTCACATGGGCGCCGATGTACACTTTATCCCCGGGAATATTTTCATTCTCGATAATGCGCACGTTGGCCAGCTTCGCTTCAAGCTCGGCGATCCGGGCCTCGTTGTGCGCCTGGGCGTCCTTGGCCGCATCGTACTCGGCATTCTCGGAAATATCGCCCTGCGCGCGCGCTTCGCCGATCGCCTTGGCGATGTGCTGGCGCTCGGTCGTCTTTAATTCTTCCAACTGGGCCTGTAATTTATTTAAACCAGCCCTTGTTAAATAAACTTCGCCGGCCATGATGGCTCCTTGATCATAATGCGTAAGGCGTCGGGGGTTTGGCGTCAGGCAAAAAATGCCCAACGCCCTACGCCTAACGCCCAACGATTTCTAATTACATCGACCCAATGGCTTTCACCATGATCGGAACGATCGCTTCTGCTTCGTCTTTGGTCAGACGTCCGAGCTTGGCAAAACGCCATTCGCCCTCTTGGCTTAAATTCTCGCGGCTTAACTGAAGCTTCTTCTCGTTGCCGTTATATGAAAAAACCCCGACGGTAATGCGGCTTCCGTCGAATTCTTTGATCTCTTTGAATGTTGAAGCGTCTAACGTTGCATCGTAAGGCATGAGTGGTTCCTTTCTTGTTGATTGCATGTAGGGGCACAGCGCGCTGTGCCCCTACATTTAAATTTTACGTCATTCCCGGCAAATTAAAGCCCGGTGTATTTTTCATTTTAAGATACATCTGTTGCTGGGACTTCTTAATGGCGGTGTTGACACTACGTAATAAATCCATTTGGATCCGATTTTTGTTCGCAGCCGACAATAAAGACTCGTCTATCTCGATCGACTGAAAACTCATAGCGCCGTTAATAACAATTTTAATGCCGCGCACATCGGCGACTTCAACTTTAATCGTCTCCATCTCTTTTTTGAGCTCGTGTTGGCGCTTCAAATCCGTTAACTGCTTCTTAACTTTATCTAACATATTAGGACTCCTTCATTCACTGACCACTTATTTTAGACCTACATCTTATACATGAAATCAGTTATTTTTTCAAGATATTCCGGAACAATCCTCATCATTTAACACTATAGGCGATATCCAGCAGCATACCAATGATAAAATTCTTAAGAAGATAAATCAGGATCACGGCAATGATCGGTGATATATCAATAGGCAAGGCCGGCAAAACACGGCGGATGCGTTCCAACAGCGGCTCCGTCGTGCGGTATAAAAACTGCACAATAGGATTATATGGATCAGGGTTGACCCAGCTGACGAGCGCGCGGATGAGGATCAGCCAATACAGAAAGGTTAAAAAAATATCCAGTCCCTGAGCAACCGCCACCAGCAAATGACTGACAACCAACATAACCACCCCTCTATTTTAAAATATCTTTGACATTCCTGTGTTCCATCAACGCATCCGGAACACCTTCCTGCGTATAATTAACCGCTTGGATCGGATACGGGATCGTAATCCCTTCCTCGGCGAAACGTTTATGAACACGCTTAATGAACTCATGCCTGATGGTTGCAGCGTCAGAAAACTCACGCACACGCAGCACCACGTTGCAATCAATGCTTGAATTGTTAAACATATGAAAACGCACAACCGGCTGAAAATCCTTGATCCCGCCGGTAACAGTTTGAAGGACTTGACAGCCGACCTCCATCAAAACGCCTTCCACTTTTTCCAGGTCGGAATTGTAATGGACACCCAGGCCAATGGCCATGATCATCTCTTTGCTGGGATAATGATAATTAACCAGTTTGGCATTCACCAGCAATTTATTGGGCATCACGATCATGTTATTTTGCGGCAGCCGGATCCAGGTCGACCGCCAGCCGATACTTTCCACGAATCCTTCTTCTCCCGACTCTAATTTAATAAAATGACCTTCACGAAAAGGCCTGTCGGTAACGATCTGAACTCCCGAAAACAAATTCTCGAGCGTCGGTTGAAGCGCAAGCGCAACCGCCAAAGAACCAATGCCCAGTGAAGCAAGAATGGGAGTGATCGAAACCCCAAAAGTATCCAAAAGAATCAAAAACCCTAAACCGAAAATGCATACCCGGGTAAAAATATGGATAAAATAGCCGGCGGTTTGTAAAACCTCGAGCGAATCGCGATAAAAATGGATCAGACCGTTGAGGAAACGATCAACAAAAATAATGGCCGCGATAATGCCAACGGCTTTTAAGCTTATCCACAAATAACCGGTGACCTGAATGTTAAAGGTCAAAAAAAGTATCCTCTCAACCAGGACACCACCGGACGCAAAAATAAGCAATGTGGTCGGCAAGTTCGCAGCACGGATAAAAATATCGTCAAATTTGGTTTTCGTCCGACGGGTAAAACCTTTGATCATAACGAAAAAAATCCTCTTGGCGATCAAAAGCAGCCCCACCCATAGACAAAAAAGAAGCGGGACCAAAAGCCAGGGAGAAATATGGGCGTAGTCGATGTAATTCATAGAAGCCCTTGATTGTGTCATTCCTATCCCCGCTCATTGTGTTCCCGCCCCTTTTGTCATACCCGCGAAAGCGGGTATCCAAAGGGGGTAAATTCCAGCGGGAATTCAGCAGGGAAGATGGATGCCCGCTTACGCGGGCATGACAGAAATTTTTAAAATACCTTAAACAAATTCCCTTCGATCAATTTTTCTTCGGCACGGTTTAAAATACGGCGTGTCCTTTGAGAAAGGACCTGCAGATCCTCCAAAAGCTTATTGGCGTTCCCCGTGGTATTCTGCAAAGATACGGCGGTCTCAGTCATGACCTTGGCTATGTCCTCAACGTCCAGGATATCCTGGCCCAAGATCGGTTCGGAAAGGTCAAACTCTTTATAGTCGGGATCAACCCCAATCTCAATGAACTTTTCCCCCAGCACTCCCTCAGTTCTGATCCCGACGCGGGAACATTTTTTGAATTGAGGTTCGTGCTTTTTATAAATGTTAAGCACGACTTTGACGCTGCGGCCTTCGATCTCTTCGCCCAAGAAAGCAATGGAACCGATAGCCCCGACGGTAACACCGGAAATACGGATCGGCGCCCCTTGCCCAAGGCCGCCCACTTCCTTAAAAAGGACCGTCACCTGGAATTTCGGTTCCGAAAACCCCCGTTCCAGGCCGATCACAAAAACCACCACCACCAAAAGAGCGATGCCGCAAACGAAGAACAGGCCGGCCAAAAATTTTTTGATGAATTCCCCTCGATCCATAATTTTCTCCTAATCAATAAACTTTCTATTGCCCGTGGGCCGCGAGCCCGAAAAATTCCTGCACCAATGGAATGGCCGAACGCTTGATCTCATCTTTGACCCCCATGATCACGATATGGCCGTCGTCCAAAAGCATCAGCCGGTCGGCAATACGAAATGAATTATCAATGTCGTGAGAGGTTATCACCGTCGTGCATTTGATCTGTTTGCTGATCTGGCGGATCATCTCCGTAATATCACGGCTGCGCAAAGGGTCAAGCCCCGAGGTAGGCTCGTCGCAAAAAAGCACTTTTGGCTTAAGCACAATGGCGCGCGCCAATGAGACACGCTTTTTCATGCCCCCGCTTAACTCCGACGGGATTTTCTCCTCCACATCTTTGAGATCCACCATCTCAAGGACCTCGCGCACTCTGTGAGCGATCTCCTGAGGGTTCATCGAGGTATGCTCCCGCAAAGGAAAAGCGATATTGTCAAAGACGTCCATAAAATCATAAAGAGCGCCTTCTTGAAAAAGAAAACCGATCTTTTTACGGATCTTCAACAGGTCTTTTTCAGGGAGCCCTGTAATAACGGCAGAATCAATTTCAACAGTTCCTTGATCTGGCTTCATGAGGCCGATCAAATGTTTAAGAAGGACACTTTTGCCGGCGCCGCTGCGGCCCAAGATAGCGACAATCTCGCCGTCCTTGATCTGCAGCGAAAGGCCGTTCAAAATGACCTGCCCATTGATTGATTTCGTTAAACCGGAGACTTTAATCATGGCCTGTCAATTCATATTCTGCTTCGCTCTAGCAACGGATCGATGCTTGAACTTCGCAGCAATTATCCCTCGAGCAGCAGAATATTGCTTCGAAGCACATCGCGGTTCATTGCTAATGCGGAGAAGAATAATACCGGTACCGGTTAATCCCGAACTTGGTATATAACCGTTCGTAGGGTTTGACGTCGAGCTTATCGACAAATATCTGAACATTGCGGTATTCGCCGATCAAGAAGATCTCTGAATCCTGTAAAATTTCGACATCATCACGCGGGTACCATTTTTTACCGTCATATACAACAGGCTCCCCGTTGCGGACCCACAACGGTTCGACAGACGCAAATGCGTAGCTCTGGACGATCCCCGTATTACCACCCGTCGATGCACAACCAGCGCCCAACATAAACATACTCACCAGCGCGAATGCCATGACCCTTGAACGCATATCTACCCCCACACCGTTAATATAATTTTAGTTAAAACCGTATTGGATAAAATCACAAAAATATACGAATACGCAACCGCCTTGGTTGTATAACGCCCCACGCCCAGGGAACCACCCTTGGTGATGTACCCCTGATAACAGCAAACCCATCCAATAATGACGGCAAAAAACATGACCTTGATAAAACCGCTAAAAAAATCCACATACCCGATGGATTTAAGCGTTTGATTAATGTAATACGAACTGGGAACGCCTGCCTGATAAACGCCGATCAAATATCCGCCGAGAATACCAATGACCTCGGACAGGATCGTCAAAAACGGCAGTACGATCAAACAGGCCAAAGCTCTCGGGACGATGAGAAACTCAACCGGGTCAACGCCCATGGTGCGGGTCGCCTGCAGCTGCTCATTGACGCCCATCGTTCCGATCTCTGCGGTTATCCCCGCTCCCGCTTTTCCGGAAAAAATAAGCGCAGTAAAAACCGGGCTTAACTCGCGCACCAGCGTGAGGGCTACCATCTGCGCCATGTATTCCTTGGCGCCAAAACGGACCATCATAACATATCCTTGCAACGCCAAAACAACGCCGGAAGCAAATGAACAGAGGATAATAATAGTGAGCGACTGGACCCCCTGCTCATACACCTGCTTTAAAACCTCGCCCATACGGATACGTCCGCGGATCATGCAGCTCCCAACCTCGACGAAAAAACTCAAGGCATCGCCGATGCTGGTTAACACGCGCCCCACATATTGAAATGTTCCAAGGATCCGCTGCATAAAAAATTACTCTTTAGGTTTCGATTTTTTTTGAAGCCAAATCTTCTCGAATTCCTGATTCACCGTGTGCTCAAAGCTCGAGGTGATGACCTTGGGTTTCTCTGAAGCTTTCCCAAAATTTTTGGCCACACCTGCGCGACTGTCAGCTTTTTTTAAAAATTCACCAACGGCCATGACGCCGGCGCCAAGCCCACGCACATATAATAGTAGCTGTTTGTCATCGGTGACAACAACGATCTCTTTTTTATTGCGCGCTTCCTCGACCTTATATTTGATAAGGTCGTCCGCGGTCTCGTACTCCGTGAAAACAACGCCGACCTCACCGACGACTGGAAAGCCGTACATCCCCGGCTTGCCGTCAAAAACCACGGTCACTTGGTTGCGCGCGCTGCCTTGGGGGCTTTGGCGTTCAATGAACGTAATGAGCGCCTGCCGGCCGTCCTCAAGGCTTTTGAAGGCGAACCCCGGGGTCCGTTTGATCACGTTGTACCCGTCGATCAAAAAATGTAACGACATACATCCCCCCCCCGATTAAGCCCACCAAGACCATAAAAAGAAAATTGATCAAGCTGATGCCCACCGCAACCCCCTGCGCCACGCCGACCTTGGATAATAAATACACCCAGCCCATTTCGCGCACGCCCAAGCCGCCGATCGACGGTAAAGCCGTTGCCACGCACACCAGCGGAGAAAAGATCAAAAAATAAAAAAAGTCCACGTCCTGATGCAAGGCCTTGGCCACCACGTAACACGCGTAAGCCGCCAGCACCTGCGCAACGCAAGACAAGAGAATGGCCGCGATCCCCCGGCTGACCTTTCCCTTCATCAAGACAATATCGTAATGCACATCCATGATACTTTTTTTGAATTTCGGCCAGCGGTCAAACAGGCGGCAACAAAACGAATAGATCCGGTGGCTGAACAACACCGCGGTTATCGTCAAAGAAAACAATGTCATGGCAATGATGGAAAGGCCGACCGCGCGGTCGGGGATCTGCCGGTAGCCCACAACGAACATGACAGCTGCCACAATCACAATTCCCGCAAAACCGCATAAACGGTCGAGCACAACGGAAGCGAACACCTTGGGCTTTTGCTTGGCCTGGCGGGAAAGGCCGATGGTCTTGACCACATCCCCCCCGACGGATGTCGGAAGAAAAAGATTACAAAACAGGCCAATAAAAAACCACTTCGCGATCGTCCAAAACGGCATATCAAGCTTAAGCGCCCTGACCAAAATATCCCAGCGCAACAGGATGAGAATATTGATGAAAAAAAAGACAACGCCCGCCCAAAGCATGTATCCCACATCCGCGCTCTGGATGACCGACCAGGTATGCTCCATATCAATCTTGCTGAAAATCCACGCCAAAAGACCGAAGCTTAAGGTCAAGCGTAGTAAAAAAGAAATGATATTGTTTAAAGGTTTCTTGGTAGCCATAGTAATGACAAATTAATAAAATCCAAATAGCAACTCTAACAAATGTCAAAAAAATTTGAAATCAGATTAAGTTCGCGCCAAACTATAATCTGTTGGGGCCAAGTCCTGAACCTCCAAACGGCCTCGATCATATTCATGCTTTAAAATGACATTTATGTATGGATGAATCTTAGGATAATCCGTCAAACCAAATGAATTATAATGGGGAGAATACTTGTAGATTAAAATTGACTCCGCTATGGTTACATCGCAATACCAGCGAAACCAGTCATCCTTTTCCGTATAATGTTCTTTATCCTTCAATCGACCCAGGTAAATGGTTAAATCTTTCTCCGACTCATCCAGAAGCAAATCTTTCTTATGTTGTCTTAAACGTTGACCAAAAGTTTGGTCTGCCGCTTGGCCAATGTATAGCAAGGCCTTTTCCCCTGCCAGAATATGAGGGTCATAAATCTGATAGATTCCGTAATCCCGTCCCGCCCAGTTGTCTTGAGCTTTTCCACTCTCATTGCGCTTCAAGGCATCCTCAAACCTTAAAGGACCTTCCCATTCAACAATAATAATCTCATCCATCTGTTCCATGCTGCCTTACCTTAATCTACTTTTTTAGTAGCTGACCTCACCCCTATTTTAAACTACCTATAAAAAGGGTTTCGGGGGCAAGCAAGGTCATCTTTGCCAAATACTTTTTGCAAAAATTAGTCTAAGCTTATACTCATCGTGTTTTCCTTTTTTTTCTTTTTCTTTTATATACCAGTCCCAAAAATTTTTATGATATGAATTAACGAAATCCTTAAGGACACCATTTTTAACAGACTCAAAAGAAAGCAACGATAACACATCAAGCCATTTATCAAAATCTTCTGCCTTAATAGAAAATAATCCGCATGGGTTAGAATTTTTTCTCGTAGTATCATCAATAAGCTTTAATTCCTCCCCATTGGTAAAAATCCCATATTTCGCTTTGGAATTTTTATTCAAATACCTCAACAAATACTTTCCGCTCTCGAAAGGCGCTCGCATTCTTTTTACCTCCACCAATACTTGTGGGGAGCTGTGTCCGGGCACGGAAAGAGACGCATCAACTCTTATTTTGCGTATCTTTTCCCCGTCTGAACGGACTGAACGAACTGAGTATTCAAACTCAACTTGTTCAGATTTTGTATCCCATCCAAGAATTTCTAGCAAAGGCACTGTAAATTTTATCATTGTATTTTGCTCCGTGCCAAACTTTCCATTAGGAAAACCCTTTATAGGCCAATTTCTTACTCTTTTTTGATAATTACGTAATTTTTTTAAATTAATTTTCATTTATCTCTCCATCCTACCGAAACTAATCTTTGAATCACTGATTTAAATTTCTGGGACACACGCCGCAAGCCAAATAATTTTTTTAGGCTTATCCGCTCAATTTTCCGCATGCGGTGGGCACAAAATCCAAGCGCAATTGTCTTTAACCTGATAAGCCTGAAAATTTATTGCTGATTTGCTATTAGTAGTTAATAACTTAAACGTATGAAAAATAATGACTTATAAATCATTTATTGATAATTTATTGATAATTTATTGATAATTTATGGCTATTATTAATCCTGGTTTAAAACCCATTGCGGCTTTCTTTTAGATCCATTGTTTCGAATGACCTTTTCTTTTTGCGACATCTCAGAAATTAAATTATGTATCTTGACCATCTTCTGTCTATCCGTTAACACATCCGACAATTTGCTTATTAACAAATCATCGATCTCTTTTCTTGTTGCCACCCCGTATTCTTTAATAAAATCAATCACCATTTTTTTATAATGATCATTATCAAAAGCGCGATTTTTAATATACGCAGTTTTATTCCCGGCAACTTCAGCTATTTTAGAAACGACAAAAACCGCGGGATAACGTCCTTCCACCAATCTTTGATTCTTCAAAATTTGATGCTCTTCTTTACTGATTCTGATCTTTTTCTGAACCCGGTCCAACAACACCACTGTTTTTAAATCCAAATCCGTTTTCTGAATAAGTACCCGCGTATAATTCTCATCGATAATCTTTCCGATAATACGCACCGTTACTTCGTTCGGTTTTTCTAATTCATAAGTCGGCAAAGGAAAATACCGGCCTCTTTGCAAAGAAAACATTTTTTTAATGCCGCCGCCGACAGTATCAATCATATTTAGATTAACCATCGCTTGCGCCAAAAAATGATTACGATAACAGGCGGACGGCGCGTCCTGCTCGATAACCGCTTCGATACTGCCCGGAATAAAACTCCCGGCATTGACAAATATTAATTCATCGGGTTTCTCGACAACAGCGATTCTTGATCTTAACTCATAATCTTGATGAGCAATACAATTATGCAGCGCCTCGCGGATAACATAAGATTCATACTGAAAAAGTTCCGTTGGAAATAGGGTATTGTCAGGAAGATACCTGTATTTGAGATTGCGGATTTTACTTAATACGGCATCCGAGTTAAGAATAAACGGCGGGCCGAAATGCTCATAATCCTTCTCTTGATTATGTTCATCCTTTAAAATCCAGCTGATTTTAGCGACACCGGGAGAAATATAATGGTCGGATTCTGGCTTTCCCAAAAGAAGAATGGCCGCTCGCGTGATCCTGTCATTAACAGCAAGCTTTGCTTTGTTGAGAAAAGAACTGTCGTCCCACTTATCCACTTCAGAGGCCAATTTAAAGTTTTTAATTTTATATTCATCTCTCGCCTTTTTAATGGCTGCTGGATCTAAATCGCCTGCGGATGCGCCTTCACATATTTGCGCGGACCAGTCTTCACCGCCCCTCTTCCATATTTTTCGTTCTTTTTCTGGATGCTCTTTTAATTTCTTTTTGTATGAACCGATTCTTATGTAATCTATTCCCTTAAATTTCACCGGAACATTTTGAGCAGGATCAATCTTCAACAAAACTACTTTCTTATTCTCTAAGGAAAATTCAAATATATAAAAATCAACTTTCGGATTTAATAATCGTGTCAGCCAATTTTCCAATTCTTCATTGCCGACTTTCTCAATTTTTGGTTTAAAATTCGTTCCGACGATTTTATGCGTCTTATTTTGAATCCCAAAAACCAAATAACCATAAGGTTGATTATGCAAACATGCTGAGTTCGACAAGGCGGAAATATATTCGCCTATTTCTTGCGGATTAATATTATCGACCTTAAACTCAACCCACTCCGTTTCCGTGGGAAGCTTTATTAAATCATTGAGCAATTTTTCTAATTCCTGTTGCTTCATATCATTACAACTTCTTTATTACAAACGACTTAATATCAGTGCCTTCATGCATTCTACATAACCTTCTTCGGCGATATAGGAGCTGCGCACCAGCGGGCCGCTCATCACGTATTTAAATCCCATCTTCAAACCCAGCTGCTGATAATGACGAAATTGTTCCGGCGTTACAAAACGCTGAACCGGCACATGGCGTTTCATCTGCGTCGGGGCAAGATACTGGCCAATGGTCAGGATCTGGCAACTGGCCTCCAATAGTTCATTCATAAGCTCGCCAATTTCCTCATCGGTCTCGCCAAGGCCGACCATAAAACTGGATTTAATAAAAATATCTTTGTTGAATACGCGCATCATCCGCAAAACTTTAAGCGACCGGTCATGCCGGGCTTGAGGGCGGATGTGTGATGAAAGCCTGCGCACGGTCTCAATGTTATGACTGACCACTTCCGGCGCGGCTTGCGCCAAAATTTTTAAAGATTCTTCCTTTGCCGAAAAATCAGGGATCAATACCTCAATTTTAACGTGCGGAGTCAATCGTCGGATCTCTTGGATAGTGTTAACGAAATGGCCGGCACCCTCATCCTGAAGATCATCACGGGCAACGGAAGTAATGACAACATAACGCAATTTCAATTCTTGGACCGCTAAAGCAACATTGCGAGGTTCTTCCCCGTCGATGGTTTGCGGGAGCCCGGCTTTGACCGCGCAAAAACGGCAGGCGCGCGTGCATACTTCACCCAGGATCATAAATGTGGCAACGCCCGCCCCCCAGCATTTGCCCATATTCGGACAATGCGCGCTTTCACAAACCGTATGAAGACGCGAACCGCGAAAAAGATCCTTCATCGATTGGATCTTCCTGGCGTCAGGAACTTCCTGGCGAAACCATGACGGCAAACGCGTCAGGCCGGACTCAAAACGTTCTTCATTCAAATGGGTTGTTTTCATGAATGATCGCTCTTATGGCTTTTTTGTAATTCCCGAAGTTTCTTTTTATATTTCAGTTTCTCGGCGAGAGAGGCATGATCGATGATCAACTTCCCGTTCAAGTGGTCGGTCTCATGCTGAATGACCTTGGCCATTAGGCCGTCGCACTTGCGTTCGACGGGACGGTTGTTCTCATCAATATAGGAAACAACAATGGACTCGGCACGTTTGACCTTGACCAGAACGTCGGGCATGCTCAAACATCCTTCTTCCATGACGTCCGATCCGGACCTCTTAAGAATGCGCGGATTGATGATAACAAAAGGCCCATCCCCCACGTCGGCGACAAAGATTTGCTCGTTAAGCCCCACCTGCGGGGCGGCAAGGCCGATGCCTTTGTGCAGCCGCATGGTTTCGATCATGGCATTGATCAAAAACCGTTCGCTGGGACCGACCTCTTTAACGGCCTTCGATTTCTTGCGCAGGCAGGGGTCGCCGTAGGTCCTAATTCTTAATCCGATTGCGTTCATCGAGTTTAATGACTTTCGCCATAAATGCCTTGGCTTCTTGAGGCTCCATAAGGGCGTAGCTGATAATATGAATGCGATCGCCTACGTAACCCTGGCGGGCGGCCGGGCCGTTCAAACAGACTTCCCCGGATCCGGATTTGCCGCGGATGACATAAGTTTCAAAACGCGCCCCGTTGTTAAGGTTAACAACCTGCACTTTTTCGCCGGGCAGGATACCCACCGCTTTGATCAATTTCTCGTCGATCGTGATGCTGCCGTCGTAATGCAGTTCGCAGGCGGTAACAGCGGCGTTAGCGATCTTGGCTTTGCACATTTCAAGCAACATAAAAACTCCTGGCTATAAGTTATAAGCTGTAAGCTTTAAGAAAAATCTGTTTTGACATTCATCTTTTTCTTACGACTTATAGCTTACAGCTTATGGCTTCATTCTATAAATGCGGTTTGATCTTCGACAACAATTGAGCCTTGGGCATCGCGCCCACCATCTGTTCCACAGGCTGGCCGTTCTTGAAAATGAGAAGCGTGGGAATGGACATGACGTTATAATTCCCTGCCAAATCTTGGGCTTGGTCAACGTCGATCTTAGCCACCTTCATTTTCCCCTGAAGCTCAGTAGCCAATTCCTCGATGATCGGCGCAAGCGCGCGGCACGGCCCGCACCATTCCGCCCAAAAATCAACCAAAACAGGAATATTCGACTTCAAGACTTCCTGCTCAAAATTTTTGTCAGTTAAATGTACCGCCGTTCCCATATCGTTCTCCTCTCTAAACCTTAACATCAGCCGCGCAGATCAACTGCTATTTCATATAGCCAATTCTATTAGTCTACGCATTAGTAATAGCACTCACTTGTCGTGCCCGTCCCCGCTCTTTGTCGTTCCCGCCCCTTTTGTCATACCCGCGAAAGCGGGTATCCAAAGGGGTAAACTCCAGCGGGCATCCAGACGGGATTACGGTGGATTCCTGCTTTCGCAGGAATGACATTACTTTTGCGTAGTTCAATAATTATTATTTTAAAGATTTTCATTATAGATAGATACTTTTTTAATGGCAAGGGAATTTTAGCAAGAGGCTGTCTGAATTGGTCTAAGTATATTTTATTGGCACCTTACATCAAGCAGCAGAGCTTGTGAAGCTTCACCAGCCACCACCGCCGCCTCCGCCACCGCCGCCGCCGGAAGAACCGCCACCACCGCCGCCGCCTGAACTTGATCCGGGAGGAGATGACGCGGAGGAAATCGCCCCGGAAAATGAGCCGCTCAAACTGGAGGCAAAACCTGAAGGTCCTGAGCTGTTCCAATGGCTGCCCGTATACCAAGTGGGCTGATAAGCCGCACCACCAACTGCAGCCGCCGATAAAACATCGGCAAACTGTTCAGACCACTGTTGTTCGACGCCTAAAGCAAGCGCGTAGGGTAAATATTTTTCAAAAACTTCCGGTGTTTTCTGCGGCGGATTTTCAAAATTTAAACGGTCTTTTTCCGCGGTCGAAAGGTACATTTTAAAACCGTCGATCTGGTCCAAAGTTTTACGACCCAACATCGTTGGCGCTTTCAAAAGATAATAAAAGGCCATATTGATGACGACAATTAAAAATGAAAGCCATACCGATAACGAACTTGCGAAGTTCGGCAATGAATCTTTAATCAACGCAAAAATATTTAAATGAGTCCCACTAAGAATTAATACGGCCGAGAACAATCCCATCGACGCTAAGAGCAAAAGAGGAGCTCTTAAGGCAGCAAACCCCTTGAAGACCGCCAAAAACACCGCTCCCGTCACACTCGTTATAATAACCGTAATAATGATCGTAATAATGTCCGATTCGTTCCCGCTTAAAACGCATACAGCCGCCACCAATCCCATAGAAGCCAATAGTCCCAAGGCAAAATACCCGGCGTTGGTTACAAAATAAGTCCTGTCCAAACTTTTTCCGAGCATGCGTTTGAGCCCACTGATCGCATCCTGGATCTGCTGATAATTGGTATCCTTGAGCGTAATCGAATCTGATTCTCCACCAGCAATTACACCGCCTGACGTTTGAGTTAAACTGTCAGCACTAAACCCTTTCACCCAACCGGAGAATATTTTCGAAAGCTTACTGTGAGTTTCAAACAGCGCTTTGGCAACTGCACGTTCTTCGTCGGAAAGATTGGCATCTGCGGCGCCGGTACGAATAAGCGTGTATTCTTTCCCAACCCCCTCCTTAATTTTTAGATACCCTTTTACCGCCATGTTAATGACCGCCGCGGTAAAAGCCTTGTTGTCATATCCCATCTGGGCCAGATACCGCGTCATGGCCGGAGTAAAATCTTTGGGAGGATAATACAAGGGAATGATTATCCCTTTTTGGGGGTCCTTGCCGAAAAAAAGCCACGCCAAAAAATAATAGATCAAAATGATGACAAACCCGACAAAACCGATAATGAGCGCTTTATTATCGTTGACAAACCACTCGATTTTGTCCATCTGCGTTGGCTCATGAACATATCCTTTAGGCCAGCCTGTGACAATGGTCAATCCTTGCTTCGCCAACAAAGAGCGATTGGAACGATAAAGAATTCCCCCATCATCGGTCCGGTCAATGGCGACATAATGATCACGGCTTCCGTAATAACCTGTATAAGCCTCTGTCTGCAGTTGCGGACTTTCCGCCGCGTCCCTGGGAAGATAAACCACGGCTTCGGCCTGATCAATAGGAAACGCCCAGCCGTTGCCTGTCACATTCCAATAAAGTTCGTCGTGGTCTTTAAAAAACCCTATCTGCCGCGTGGTGCGGTAAGTAATGGTGTAGGTGTATTCCCCCGGCGGCAAAATATAATCCGCCCTGCCAATGTAAATGCGCCGGCCGTTGGACAGCGAGGCAAAATGATAGTTGTCCGTCAAACCGTCCCGACGGATATCAATGACCTCAAAACCGACGGCATAATTATTGCCGCGTTTATCCTTATACCGCGTTGGAAAATCGCGGTAGATGCCGCGCTTAATCTGGTTGTTTTGAGCGTTCACCCTGATGGTTTCGGTGACGTTCATCGATCCGTCCGGGGCCACGCGGATATCGCTGTGGTACAAAAGTATATGTTCTACATGATCGGCATGGCTCAAAGACGGGCTGAACAATACCAAAAAAAACGAGGGGATCAACACACGGAAGATCTGTGAAAAGAAAAGTGCCATTTTAAAACTATCTTTTTAATTTTGGCATTAGTAATTCTAATTGTGTCGTGCCCGCGAAAGCGGGCATCCACTCGGAGATTTTCTGTATTCCTAAATCAGAATTTATCTTCACTTGTGGGTTCCCGCTTTCGCGGGAACGACATAAAAAAATTAAAATTTTACATCCGGAATTTTACGCTCGGTCGCATATTCGATCTCGAAATATGCCGCCGGCAAAAAATGAAACATTCCGGCGATCACATTGCCGGGGAATGACTGCACCGCCACGTTAAAATTGCGGACCGCCCCGTTATAATAACGACGGGCCATCTGCAATTCATCCTCGATTTGGGCCAAGGTCTTTTGCAGCATCATGAACTGTTCGCTTGCTTTAAGGTCCGGATATGCCTCGGCAACCGCAAAGACCGTTTTTAAAGCGCCGGAGACTTGGTTCTCAAAGGCCGCGCGTTCCTGAGGCCCGGCGTTAACCGGTTGTCCCGACCGCAAAGCCATGATGCGCTCTAAAGTATTTTTCTCATACTGCTGATAGCCCTTAACGGTCTGTACAACATTCGGGATGAGATCATACCGGCGCTTGAGCTGCACGTCGATCCCGCTCCAGGCTTCGCTCACCAGATTTTTCAGAGCGACCAGCTGGTTATACAAGCTGACCGCTAAAATGAAAACTATCGCACATATAATAACTATAATCATCAGCCCCTCATTATTAATTTATGCATTAACAATAACACTTACTGTCCTCCCCGCGAAAGCGGGGATCCATCTCATATCTCATCTGGATTCCCGCTTTCGCGGGAATGACATTGCTTTTGCATATGCAATAGACAGATCAAAAAAATAAATCCCCCCAAAATTGGGGGGATTTATTTAAGAGTCATCAGTTAAAATTTGCTATTGATCTTGTTAACAATCGTCATCGCCAAATCCATATTAGGCAGCAGGTTTTTTCTGGCCTTGATTTCGATCCGGACCGTTCTGGACGTGACCGGAATAACCCTCGCCTCGATCCTGGTGTCCTGAACGTTAGCTTCAATCTTGCCAGAATCCTTGTCCTGCGTGTTAATGGCGCCCATTTCTTTAAGCGTGGCATACGTGATCTTCCAGGCGCGGGCATAACTGGTATCGGCCTCCAGCTTTGCCGTATCTTCACTGATTGCCACCCCGCCGGCCACCCCGGCACCGATCAAAACCGCCGCGCAACCATAAAATGTCGCCAGCGAAACCAAACACATCACGATGATCAAAAATTTCTTCATAACAATTTCCTTTCCTTCCATATAAAATCAAATCTAGCAAATATTATACTGCCATTTGTTCCATTATCAATAGTATTTATACAGAGTTTGGAGATTTGACATTTTGTTTGGCAGTGAGAAGGCCCATAACTGCTTTATGGCGCTTTCGAACTGACTTGACACGATGATATTATTTTGATAAAGTTTCTTTCATATTTACTAGAACCTGTCTCATAAATAGACAACTCCAAGTCATTGCGAGGAGCCCGCAGGCGACGAAGCAATCCCATCCGCCGATATTTGCGATTGCTTCGCCCTGCGGGGCTCGCAATGACACCTGATACATCCATTTATGAGATACGTTCTAATTTTTTATTCATTTTGCCCAAAAAACATACGTTCGACCATGAGCTATTTCAAAATCATTCTTGCCGCCATTTGCCTGCTGGGAAACGTTCTATTCTCATCACCCGCCTTTTGTGAAACAAATCTGCAAACTTTAACGAACACCTCACCTCTGATAAATCCGGATATAATTGAAGTAGAAAAACAAATTAAGCAATCAAACCCCGAACTCATTCTTGAAATCGCCAGGGGAATCGATGCCTTAAAACAATATGACTTTATTCCCGCTATTGGTTTTTTTAAAAACGCTATCGACATTGCGCCCTACGATCCTTTGGCTTATATATTCCTTATTAAAACGTTCCTTACCCTGGGACAGGAAGACGAAGCCTATAAGGTGCTGGAAGAAGCCGGCCACAACCGTACGAACAACGACGCCATCATCGCCGAATTATATACTTCTCTAACTGAAATGCTTCCTCCCCTTGACGACTCTCCCTTACCTTTGGTATCGATAGCCCAGTTTAAGAACAACAAACAATGCGCTGTCAGTATGGTATTTGACGATGGCGAGCTTTCGGTGCCGACCATTATCATTCCCAAGTTAGAAGAATACGGATTTACAGCAACCATATCGATCAATCCCGGCCTTACCCCCGACGACCGTAGCAACCCTTACCGCGGCAACTGGGAAGCCTGGCGCAAAGCCAAAGAGAACGGCCATGAGATCGCCAATCACGGCATGAACCACCAACCGCTGCCTGGACTGACAACTCAAAAGCTGCAGATCGAGGTCAATGACAGCTTGGAAATCATCAAAGAAAAATTAGGGGAAGCGCCCCTGACCTTTGTTTTCCCGGAAGATGAAACCACACCCGAGATCACAAAATTTGTCGAGCAATCTCATCTGGTTGTGCGCGACCACGATTTTCTGGCTCAAGTGTACAAACGTGTATGCCTCCCCGTATACGGGGGCAAACGTTTTTCAACCCAATCTGCCAAAATGCTCACAGATATAACAATAAAACGCCGTTTATGGCTGATCAAGGAATACCATGGGGTCATCAACCCATTGATCCACAAAAGCTATAAACCCGTATCCCCTGAATTCTTTACAGAACGCCTGGATTATCTCAAAAAAAATGCCGATAAAATTTGGGTGGGAAGGTTCATCGACGTCTATAAGTATCTTAAAGAGCAAAAAGAAACGCGTATTGATATCAAGCAATCCCAAAAAGGAAAAATCATCTTCTCACTCTCAAATAGTTTGGACCAAACCATTTATTCCTATCCCCTGACGATCATCATCAACACCGCCCCTTCCCGCCCCCGCCAAACAAAAGCGGTTGATCTCTCTAATAATACAGCTATACCCGTTAAGATCGACGGCGACAAATTTTATCTGGATGTCGTGCCTTCCAACAAGACTATTAAGGTCGAATGGAAATAAGAGTCACTTATTGACCTTTTCTTTATCAATGACAAATCTCCAACCTCCGGCATCGACGATGCTTGGAGATTTGTCATTTCGATTGGTAAAGAGAAGGTCAATAAGGAATCAACAACCGTTGGCCGGGATAAATTTTTGAATCTTTAAGGTGATTGATGCGGACACATTCCTTGACAGACGTTTGGAATTTTCTGGCAAGGCCGTAAAGCGTATCGCCTTCTTTGACCACATAATCATGCGGTGGCCGGCTGGGGTTTTCAGAGGAGCGTTTCGTCCTGACAGCGCCTTCGGACTGCCAGCTTTGACGTGCAAAGCGGCTGGGGTCGAACGGTTTTTTAAGGAGCATTTTAACGTAATTGATCGGAACGGCAAAATTCAAATTCTGGCCCTTGGCCAGGCTTGCGGTCGTGATCCCAACGGCGTTACCATCCAGATCCATCAAAGGCCCGCCGCTTGAACCGTTAGACAAGGGCACGCTAATCTGAAAAATTTTCAACCCCTGGCCGGTGACGCGCACCGAACTAATAAGCCCGTCGGAAACGCTGCTTTCCAATCCCAAGGGATTACCGATCGTCAAGACCCTCTGCCCCACCACCACGCTGTTGCTGTCGCCCATCTGCAGATAAGTCGTCTTAGGCGCATCGATCTGGATGACCGCGATGTCTTTATCCGGGTCCAAATTGACGACACGGCGCGGCACATACACAGAATTGTTCTTCAATTTGACGACGACCTTGCGCGCGCCGCTGATCAAATGGTAATTGGTTACGATCTTGCCGTCCCGGCTTATGAAAAACCCGCTGCCGAGCTTGTCTCCGTCTTTGGATTCAACGGCGATCATCACGACCGCATCGGCTTTTTCGGAAAACAAATCAGCAATGACATTGGGATCATCTGAGGCAAAACCATCAATGGAGGAGAAAATAAGGAAGGAAACAAAACAGAAATTTAAGATCGGTCGCAGCATGAGGCTTAATCGCCGGCAGCATCGTCGCCGGATTTAGCGCCCGGGGCGTTCATTCGGCGGTTGAGGGTCTTTCGAACGAGGCTTAAAAGCCGCGCATTGTGCAACGGCTTGGCGAACCCCGGATAATGGACGCCATTGACCTCAATGGTCTCATGGCCTTTGTCCTTCTCAAGGTCAATGCAGACCGTCACAAAAATGACCGGAATATCCTTAAGCGTTTGATCAGCCTGCAGGTGCCGGACAAATTCCCTGCCATCCATCGCCGGCATCAAAATATCTAAAAGGACTAGATCCGGCAAAACATTCTTAGCCTTCTCGAGGCCCATGCGGCCGTCCCAGGCCTCCACAACATCATAGCCAGCGACCCTAAGCCATTTGTTAAGAACCTTGAGCATCCCCGGGTTGTCGTCGATGATCAAAATTTTCTTCGAGCTCTTTTTCATGACGTTCCCATTCTATATGCTGTTAGAAAAATATTCATCTGTTTTTTAATGTTTGACGTTTGGCGCGTGGCGTTAGGCGACAATCGCCATACGCCCGACGCCTATCGCCTAACCTTAGTCTTTTTTCTTCTTATACGGCATCCTTCCCCGCACGTCGGGATAAAGCTTTTGACATGGGTCTGACTGCCAATATTCCTTGGTGTCCACGTCCATGATCGTCATCTTTCCGCTCCAGCCGGCGCCGGTATCAATTGCCCAGACGTTGCACAAATGCACCGGATTTTCAATGTGAAAGACCGAGGTCGGCGTATGTCCCAGGAAAATTTCTTTAAATCCTCCAAAGACAAAAGACGGGTCAACACTATGTTTCTGAAATGCGGCGACGATCAGCTTGCGGTCCCAGATCAAAAGCTCGGGATCTTGTTCGGCCATAGGCTTCTCTGGATCAAACCCGGCGTGAACGAACAAACGCTCGCCTTCTAAAAAATACCGCAGGGCGTTTTCTAAAAACCGCACGTGGTCAACCGGCATTGGGCCGTTCTGATAGGAAAGGAGCGTATTGCTGCCGCCCTGGGCAAACCAGACATCCGGGATCTCTCTGGTTTTTGCCCAATTCAATGTCCATTGGTCATGATTGCCCAGGAGGTAGACGAGGCGTTTTATCTTCAAAAGATCGTCGACGCATTCCCTGACCTGGGGCCAACCGTCGCAGACATCGCCCAAGGCGATCAAACGATCGGCCTCGCGGTCAAACCCCGAACGTTCAAGGCATTGAAGCAATCCCTTGTAAGCCCCGTGAATGTCACCTATGACGAATGTTTTCATACCAAGTATTTGTTACCTATTGTTCTAATTTCTATGTTCTGTCATGCCCGCGAAAGCGGGCATCCACATTCGAATTGAAGTCGATTCCCGCTGGAGTTCACCCCTTTGGATACCCGCTTGCCTGCCTGTATTGGCTACACGGCAGGCAGGCGCGGGTATGACAAAAGGGACGAAAGTGACAAAGTTCATTTGGACAACAATGATATTCGATATATCATACTATTGCTGTTATTTTTCTTAAAAAATTTCATGAAAATTCTTCTTATCTTACGCCATGCGAAATCCAGCCGGGACGACCCCGCGCTCAACGATCATGACCGGCCGTTGAACGACCGCGGGCTTAAGACCGCGCCTTTAATGGGTCGGCTTCTGAAACGCGAAGGACTTGTTCCCGACGCTATTTTCTCATCAATAGCCCTTCGCGCCATCCACACGGCCGAACTGGTGGCCCGCGCCTGCGGATTTTCCAAAAAGATCCGAAAGGTCGAACGTTTTTATCCCGGAGATCCTGTGGATTACATTGAAACTCTGCGCTCGTCAGATAAAATGCTCAAAACCATCATGGTCGTCGGACATAACCCAGGCTTGGAAGAACTGCTTTATAACCTGACCAAAGAACGCGAACAACTGCCGACGGCGGCGCTGGCGCATCTTGAACTGGCTTTAGAACAATGGAACGATCTTTCGTCAAAAACCGAAGCCGTCCTTATCAAAGTGTACAGGCCCAAAGAAATCTTTAAATAATTCAATAATGTCATGCTGCCTACTTTGTCATACCCGCAAAAGCGGGTATCCAGACGATGCCTCTATGGATTCCCGCTTGCGCGGGAATGACGATAAATATCACATCACCAGACGGCAGAGCTGCCCCGCTAAAATCCCAAAAGCGGTTCCGACGATGTTTCCCAAAATCGCCAGCAAAAGCCCGATCGAGGCGAACCCCGGCTGGTAGATCTCGGCGACGATCGGAGCAGATGCTACTCCTCCGATATTAGCCTGGCTTGCGGCGGCGACCAAAAACATCGGTGCGCGAATGAGCCTCGCCACGCCGACCATCACTGCCGCATGAATACTGACGATCATGAATCCTGCCAGAATCAAAAGCAGCGTCGATCCGATATTAGCCAAACTCGCCTTGGCGCCGATCGAGGTCAATACGAAATACAGCATCCAATAACCGATCTTGATCGTTCCGTGACGTTCCAAATCCTTGGCAGGTGTGAATGAGCAGGCGATCCCCAAACAAGAAACAATAATGATCGTCCAGGCAAACGGAGCAATGACATCTTTGACTACCGGAAGGAATTTAGAAATAGATTGTGTCAATAAACTAACTGCCAGGGCAAAAACGACAATGGCAAACACCTTAGGAGCGCTCCAAACGATTTTCTCCTGAGTGTGCGCAAGCGAAACTTTGCGGCTCAGCTGGTCAAGGATACGGCGGTCCGAATTGTTCCAGCGGTCAAACATGGCCTGGCTGCCAACGGAAGCAACCAGAAGCCCCATCCAGATATAGGGAACGATCGTGTCCACAATGACCATGGGCAGAAAAACCGCATCCGGTGTGCCCAAGGCCTCCTTGACCGCGATCATGTTCGCGCTTCCTCCCGTCCATGAACCAGACAGCGCGCCGAAGCCCGACCAGAATTCCTTGCCGATCCAGCCTTTCAAAATGAAAAAAACAAGAGGCGCGCCTAAAACGATCGCCGCGCTTCCGGAAAAAAACATGATCAAGGCCGGTTTCCCTAAACGTAAGATCGCCTTAATATCGACGGATATCAACAATAAAAACAAACTCGCCGGTAAAAAAGTATTGGAAATCTTCGAATAAATCGGACTTTGAGGATCAATGATGCCAAACGTAGAGGCCAGCATCGGCAAAAAATAGATCCAGAACAGGGACGGAAGAAAGTTGAAATATTTTTTAAACCGCGGATGTTTGGAAAACCAGAGGATAAAGACTTCTATCCCAAGCAAAATAATGATGAGGGCTAAAGGATGATGGATCATAGATTCTTTATGTCATCCCCGCGAAAGCGGGGATCCACATATGGATTCCTGCTGGAGTTTACCCCTTTGGATACCCGCTTACGCGGGTATGACAAAAGGGGTTGGAATGACACTAATATTCAAATCTCTTTCGGGGTTATGCCTGCCCCAGCTTTGACCTTGCTTAAATCGTAAACACCGCGTTGACTTAAATATGGATTCTTCCCGACGGCGCCTTTAATAAAAAACGGCGTATCCAGGTCGACAAAATCAAAACAACCCAAACCAACAGCCATATGCGCGGACGCGGTCATGGCCAGGGACGTTTCCATCATCCCGCCGACCATCAGTTTGATGCCGTTGGACCGCGCGGTCAGAATGATCTCGATCGACTCGAAGATGCCGGTTTTCATTATTTTAATATTGATGACATTGGCGGCTTTTTCGCGAACGATGCGGATCACATCCGCGATCGATTGCGCGCTTTCATCGGCACAGATGGGAATTTTCGACAAACGCGTAACTTTTTTTAAACCATCCCAATCTTCACGCGGCACCGGTTGTTCAATCAGCTGCGGACGTACGCCGGCGCGGCCGATCAATTTTAAAAAACGTAATGTTTGCTCAGCGGAATATCCTTGATTCGCATCCAAATAAATGGCCGAACGCGGCGCCAGCCGTTTGACCGCCAAAACGCGTTTGTAATCCAAATCCTCGTCGCGGCCGATCTTCACCTTAAACGCACAGAAACCTTGCTTATAAAATTTCTTAACCGACTCTTCGGTTTCTTTAAGGTCGGCGATAACGATCGTAATGTCGGTGGCCAGCTTCCGCGGCCTGGCCCCAAAAAATTTCCACAAAGGGATTTTCTGCTGCCGCGTCAAGGCATCCATGAGCGCAATCTCAACGGCCGCCAACGCGCATTTGTTGGATCGCAAACGTTCGTGCCCTTGAGCTGAGATTTTGAAATAATCTGATACATCCCGCCCGACGAGGCTTTTCCCCACTTTCTTTAAATTTGTCGTCGTTTGCGCGACGGTCTCGCCGGTGATATGGGTCGCCACCGCGGCCTCGCCAAAACCTTTGGTGCCATCTGTCAATTGAATGGAAAACAGCACGTTCTCTAAAATAGTGTGCTCCCCTAAAGCCGTACGAAAAGGCTGATTCAAAGTTGCCTTTAAAGGAAGAACGGAAAAGTTTTTTATCTTCATTTGGAAATCATCCTGATCCCGGATAAACGTTTTAACAGCGATCCTTTTTTTGATCCTTCTCCCAAATAGAGATCGCTCACGACGACCCGGTTCATGACCCGCACGCGGTCTTCTTCCCCGTTGGGGTTCGGTTCGCGGTACGCCCAAACAGCGTGGATCGCGTAAGGACGGTTATCCACCATGCCTAAGTAAAGCAGGATGTGCCCTTTCATCGTCAAAACACTTTTTCCCCCGGCAGCCTTGCTAAAAAATTTTATTTTCTCATCATCTTTGCTTTTATCATCGAACTGCGCGATACCGATCCCAACTTTGGCCTGGTCTTTGGAATCGCGCGGTAAATGGATCCCGACCGTTGCAAAAATTTCCTGCAAAAACCGCGAACAATCCTGCTCGCCGTACATCCCTCCCCAGCCGTAAGGCTGATTCAAAAGCTGAAAGGCCTGCTTATAAATGGTCCGCGCCGTATAAGGAAGATCGCCGTCATTGATGTCCTCTTTGCCCAAATAAACGGTTTTAAATATAAACCGCCCGTCTTCCCGACGGAAAGGGATCTTCACGGCAACCGCATTAGACACGCCCTGTTTTTTTTCTTTAGGGAACCGCGTGCCCATTTGCGCGTAGTCGTAATACTGGGTCAATGGTTCATCTAAAAAGATGTCTGCCTTGGGCTTGACCACAACGGCCAAGGATTCGCTGCCAAGGTAATCCTGAATATCATTCAAAGCGCATAAAATAATGTTTTTGGCCTCCACCCAACCATCGCTTGCCGGACCCTGAATATAGAACCAATGGCCGTCAAAACTTTTGTGCAGGATGGCGACCGAAGTCCCCACCTCCAGCGCGTTATTTTGCAGCTCATCGAAATCAAGATCGCCGGAAACCGCGTATAGCCCGTCATCCATCGGTAAAAAACGTTGATTGGCGTAGTGCAGGACAAAACCGAATTGCGGCTCGATCACACCAGGCACCGACGTCAAATTCAGGTTGCTTTCAACATCCTGAAAAAAAAGCAGGGACGCTTCTTCCCCGCTTGCGGCAAAATATCCCTTGGCCTTTAATTCCTCAAATTTTAACCGTAACGATTTTAATAATTCATCGCCGGAAATTGTGTCCGGGAATTGCGTCATGTCTTTGGTGAGTTTAAGATCATTCTGAATGCGGGCGTTTAACTCAGCGATCTTTTCAGGCTCCAGGATCACCTGGTCCGGCGACGGGTGGCGGCTGATCCAAAAACCAGGCGTTTTCATGGCGCGCTCGGTGTGCGGCAAAACGCTCGGGGCGATCAAATACGTGCGCTCCTCGGCACAGGCAGGATAAAGGACGCCTAAGCAGGCCAACAACACAACAACCGTCTGACTAAAACGTAAAAAGCTCATTGAAATAACCGCTTTACCCTGGGATGGATAAAAAATATGATCGTGAGGAATACTAACAAAAATTCCTCAAGCCATGCACCGATCAACCGGACCACCGCGCCCGGATAATACCAATGGCCAAACCACAGGGCCGTCTGCTGGAAATCCTCAGTGTTTAATCCAAGATAATTAGAAATATAGACAAAGGACGGGTACTGGTGATGCACAAATACTATGGCAAGTCTAAACCAACACAACCCAAGAAAGAACTTTCGGTATTGGTCCCGACGGGTCAGGACACCAGCCACGGCCCAAAATATCAAGATCCTCAGCGCCAACGAAAGGACAAAACGCACGCAGAGGAGCCAATCCGGCAGATCGGCTTGCATAACACGGTACCAGTCGTAATGGAAGTTATCCCATAAGATCCGGTAAGTATCCAGCACATGAACCGCCAAAAAGATCCATACGCCGGCCAGCCACATCTTTTCATATTTTTTATCGCTTAAAAGTTGATCGCTTCCCATAAATACTGCGACTTTCTTCTACTTGGCCTGAACCGGCGCCTGAATGACCTGAAACTCGTACGACGCCAATTGAACTCCATCGACGGAGACGTCCATGCTGTACCGGCCCGGCTTGGGAACGGAAAGGTTGATGGTCCCCATAATATTATTTTTGAATTTGGTCAGATGCGCGACTTTAGGAGTTGAAAACTGGATCTTGGCCTGCGGCACAAGCCGGTTGCCGTCCTCATCAACAATATCCAGCCCCGCGGCGTGCGTTTGGTCCGTTTCCGAGAGGGAAAGTTCGATCGTGACCACGAACGTGAAAGGAATGGCGACGGGAAATTGCTGCGCCATCCAGTTGTCGATGCCTCCCCTTAACAGGGAAAAAGTCCCGTCGGGATGGCGGGTGGCGCTCTCGCACAGGACGATCGTTTTGATTTCCATGGCTTCGTTTATACTTTCTAATTTTTTTATTATTTTAACATATGGACTAAAGATAGCCATCTGCTTTCATGCTTTTTACGGGATTTACCATCGAAGCTTATCACGCTTAATCCCGGTCTTTCATTCAACGGTCGGCAGACCCTCCGGCCAGAATGCGCAAATTATTGTAAGCGTCTGCATTGTTATTATCGATTTCTGCGGCCCGACGGAAATATTCCATAGCCTGCGCATTGTCATGCTCACGATCAGCAGCAATGATCCCCAGATTATTATAAATACGCGACAAATAAACCCGCTGGATCCCCGGGGAAGCGCCGGTTAATTCATGGCGTTCGTACATAGAAATGCCTTGTTGATAAACAGCAACGGCTTCCCGCCATCTTTCTTTGCGTTCATAAGAAACTCCCAGCGCCAGGTAATGAACAAGAGATTTGGGGTTCTTTTGAAGGACATCCTCCCAAAGCCCGACCTCGGTTTGCCAAACTTTATTGCGTTCATGGGATGCCACGCAGCAGATGATCACAACAGCCCATAAAAAATACTGGATGATTCGAACGCTTCTGCACCGACGATAAACTTCCGAAACAAAAAATAAAGAAAACCCCGCCATCGGAAGGTACAACCAGTGATCATACATCAAACCTGCGCCGCGGCCGGCGTAGCACACGGCGAAACCAGCTTCCATAGACGTGGTTATGAAAAACCAAAAGACGGCATAGCCGGCCAAACGGTTTTTTTGGATGTTCCCTAACGCATAAACGACGAGTGAAACCAACAAAACCACAGATAAAATTGTGGCTGCGCCTCCCCATCCCGGGCCCATCGGGTAATCGTAGGAATGACTTTGAGGCCATGGAAAAATAAAATCTTTCAAATAAAGACGCAACACATTAAGCTCGGCAAAAAAATAGGTCCACTCAAAAAAATCCGCTGTCGATGTTCCTGCCGTCATTAGATCCCCGCTCACCCTCATGCGCGCGACAAACAAAGGAACTGCAATCAAAAATATCCCTCCGCAAAAAAGACGCAAAAGCCTTTTCCCGTCGGTTTTCCAGGAAGCCCCCAGAAACAATAACTCATAAACAACCAGATTAATCGGCAGAGTAAAGGCCATCTCTTTGGTCAATAATCCCATGATCATTAAAAATAATGCCCCGTAATAAAAAATAAGTCTGCGCTCAAGCCGAGCCTTAAGATACAAAAGGAACGCGCCTAAATAAAACATGGTTCCCATGGAGGCCAGCCGTTGGGAAATATAGGAAACACCCTGCGTCTGCATGGGATGGGACAAAAAAATAAGCGCCGCGTAAAAGGCGATCTGTGAGGAATGCTGCCTGAGAGGAGAATCTTTTAAACCCGACGTTTGAAAAGTTTTCGAAACAAAATGATAGATCAAAATCGCATTAATAATGTGAACAATGATATTAAAAAAATGATACCCGAATGTGTCTTGATGGCCTAACCAATAATTGAAGGCAAAACTTAAACCGGCGATAAAACGGGTATTAAAATTTTTAAAAATTTCACCGGGGTTAAGACGAATGATGGAAGGATTATCAACAATAGTACCGTAATCGTCGCATACGAATTCACCATGCAATACGTTGAAATAAATGATAAAACCGAGAACGGCAATGACGGTATATTTAATGAGTAAGTCATTCTCGATGGATGAACGAATCTTCATGGCGAATTATGATCTTCGGGCAACGACGTACAAAAGCATGCCAAAAACAGGGCCTATCCACCTGTCCGGTGAGAAACGAAATGGAAACGTGTTGACCCCGCCCTTGCCTATGACGCGAAGGCCGTTGCGTTCATGCGCGTCAACGAGTTCTTTTAAAACAAAGGGCGTTTCTTCGATTCCCGGCATGTAGAGCGGACGGATGAGCTCCCACGGTGAAAAACGGTTGGGCACAAAGGTGACCATCACGCCATCCTTCGACAGGACAGAGGCCCAATTTTTGATGATCGTATCCTGCCGGGCGGAGGGAAAATGCTCAAGAAGCCCATCGGAGAAAATGAGGTCAAAGCGATCGTTTAACTTTTCATCCAAACGTTCATTGAGAAAATCCGCTTTGAGAAGGCGGCTTTTGCCTTCGGTAACCATTCTGGCCATTTCAAGAGCGCTTTCGGAATAATCAGCCGCGACCGTCAGCATTCCGCGGCCACAAAAATACCGCGAGAAAAAACCGCTGCCGCAACCGGCATCCAGCGCCTTCTTACCGTCGACGGCATACGGTTCAAGGACTTTAAGAATTCTTTTTTTCGACCAACTGGGCTGGCTGAATTGTTTTGAGGCGGACCGGTTCCAAAATTGGTTCCAGTCGGTATCTTGAGGAGATCGCATTAAATTCCTTGCTTTAAATTTAAAAAAACTTATTTAGAAGATTATCAAATGCCTGCAAGCGTGTAAAGGGATTAAAACGACATCATTCGTAACGCAACGCTTCGATGGGATTAAGCTCCGATGCTTTCATGGCCGGCCCAAGGCCGAAGACCACACCCACGCCCAGCGAGAACACCGTTGCCAGAACGATCGACGATATCGAAACCTTGACCGCCCATCCAGCAAAAACCGTAATAAGAACGGTGGCCCCCACGCCCAGAAGGATGCCGGCGATCCCGCCGATCAAAGCCATCAGGACCGATTCTACCAAGAACTGGACCATAATATCCCGACGGGTGGCGCCGATCGCCTTGCGCAAGCCAATCTCCCTGGTGCGTTCAGTCACCGAAACAAGCATAATGTTCATAATTCCAATGCCGCCTACCAAAAGCGAGATCGCTGCGATCGACCCCAAAAGCATCGACATCGTGCGCGTGGTTGTCGCCAGCGCCGCTTTGATGTCCGACATATTGCGGATTTGAAAACTGTCCTGCGCCTCCTCGCCTCTTAAACGGTGACGCTTGATCAGAAGGTCCGAAACCGCTTTCTGGAGATCGTCCATCTCATCCGATGATAACGCCTCCACATAGATCGAATCCACGTACTCCTTGCCCAACACCCTGTTCATCGCTGTTGTCAAAGGCGCGATCACGGTGTCATCCTGATCGCGGAAGGTATTGGCACCTTTTTGCGGCAAAATGCCGATCACCCGGAAACTGATAAGGTTGATCTTAACCATTTCTCCAACCGGATTGTTGTCACCAAAAAGTTCGCGCGCGACCGTTGTGCCCAACAAAGCCACTTTATCCCTTTTTTTAATTTCCTCGTCGGTAAAAAAACGCCCTACCGTTGGTTCAGAAGCGCGCATAGCCGCATACGAGACATCCACCCCCTCCAGTTGCGTATTCCAATTTTTGTTGGCATACACCAGTTGGGCGCGCCCGGTCACGGATCCGCTGACACTTTTGACCTTATCGGAAAATTGACTGATGGCTGCCACGTCCTGCAGCGTCAGGCGGGTGACAGAACCCGACGGCAGGGCCACACCCTGAACTTTCGACGAGCCGGATCTCACCATCAAAAGATTGGAGCCCAAAGACGCCAGCTGTTGTTCAATAGAGGCTTGCGCGCCTTTACCTAAAGCGAGCATCGCAATGACCGCTCCGACGCCAATTAAGATCCCCAGAATAGAAAGGAACGACCGCATCTTGTGAGAGACCATCGCAAAAATGGCCTGGCGCGCTGAATCGAACATTTTTGTTTTCTCATAGGCAGCGCTGGAGAGTTTGGAAATATCCGGCACGGATTGGAGATCGATCGAACCTGAAGAGGCATTAAGAGATGTTTTCCGATCGTCGGCGATGATTACGCCGTCGCGCATTTGGATCACGCGCTGGGCATGCATGGCCATTTCCGATTCATGAGTGACCATAACAATGGTCTTTCCCTGACGGTGAAGGTCTTTTAAAATACCGACGATTTCTTCTTTGCTTTTGGTATCAAGATTTCCCGTCGGCTCATCAGCAAAAATGATCAGCGGATCATTGACCAGCGCCCGCGCAATGGCCACCCGCTGCTGCTGGCCGCCGGAGAGCTCGTTCGGTTTATGCGTCATACGATCGGCAAGCCCGACATCGGTCAGGCATTGGCGCACTTTATCCTCTTCCCGTCTTCGTCCGGCATAGATCAAAGGAAGCGCTGCGTTTTCGACCGCAGTCATTCGCGGTAAAAGATGGAACTGCTGGAACACAAAACCAACCAGACGGTTGCGGACAAGCGCCATCTGCTCGTCGGAAAGATTATGCACCGGCTGGCCAGCCAGAAGGAACTCTCCCGCATCCGGCTTGTCCAAAAGCCCCATCAAATGCATCAAGGTCGATTTTCCGGAACCGGATACACCCATAATGGCAACGAACTCCCCTGCCTTAATGGTCAAGGAAACCCCTCGAACAGCTTTGACTTCGATCTCCCCGATGTGATAGGTCTTGGTAATTTCTTTAAGTTCAATCATAGCTTAGGTTGTCATTGCGAGCCCCGCAGGGCGAAGCAATCGCAAACTTCGACGGATGGGATTGCTTCGTCGCCTGTGGGCTCCTCGCAATGACGCATTATCTATTACCGCGACGGCCTGCCGGCATAAACGGATTAGTGCCTGCGGCATTCTTGGGCAAAGAATATTTTTTGCTTTTGAAAATAACATCATCATCGACGTTCAAGCCGGAGGTGATCTCGATGTCTTGGTCGTCGGAAACGCCGGTCGTCACCTGCCGTTCAACAGGCTGGGCATCGGAAGGGCCGGGCAAAAGAACAAACGACTCGCCGCGGCGTTGATGAAGAACCTCGCGCGGAATCAAGAGCACCTGTTTCTTCTCTTTAATGACAAAATCCACGTTGGTGTTCATACCGGAACGAAAAAATTCGGGAACTTCTTGAAGCTTGAGATCGACCTCATAAACAGTCACATTATTGATGGTCCTGGATTCGTAATAAATATGCTCAACAGTGGCTTCAATCCTGATGTCGGGGTACGCATCGAGCGTGACAACAACGGGCTGGTTAAGTTTGATCTTTTCGATATCCGTTTCATCCACCTGCGCGCGCACGATCAGATGGTCGGAAAGAACGAGAACAGCGTCGGTGGCGGTCACCGTCTGCCCCGGCTGGACTGTGCCGACGATCACTTCCCCGTCGATGGGAGCGATGAGCGGAATAGGTTTATAAACCTCTTGCCAATATTTGAACGTATCTTCCCCCTGCCCGCGGGCGGCATCCAGAAGCGCGGCGCGGTCCGTCGAGCTCATCCAAGCCAGGATCTCGCCGGTTTTGACCTTCTGCCCCTCCTGGACCAAAACTTTTTCAATGCGGCCGTTGACGGGCGGCTTAAGCTCCAAACGATTTTTCGGTAACACCGTGCCGGGACTGGAGACCGTCACGCGGATATCACCCATGCGCGGTTTAATAACTTTGACAACGTCCTGCGATGTCTTGGACGGACGAAATTTAAAGACGGCCGCCCCCACCGCCAGGGCCGTCACGACGACAATAACAATGATGGTCAAATTTTTATTCTTCATATTCTAACGTTTCCCCTTTCGCCTCAATCCAATTGGCCTGCGCCAGAAGCGCATTGGCCTGTGCATCCAAGAATGATTTTTTCTGACGAACCAGGTCATCCTCGATGATGGTCCAGTTATCGAACGAAATAAGCCCAACGGAATACTGCGCCTCGGAGATTTTCGCGCGCTCCTCGGTCGCGGCCAGAAATTTTTGCTGCACGCCGATATTCTCGACGGAATTCTCCAATGAGCTCCATGCCTCTTGCAATCTCAGGACGACCCCGTCCTTTGTGCTGTGCTCGCTCGCCTGCAACTGACGGTAAATGCTTCTGGCCTGCTTCAATTGGGCCATCCGCAGCCCGCCCTCAAAAAGCGGCAAGGACACGCGCAAACCAACATCCGAGCCCTGATCGCCGGGCGGCCAGTCCACACCGGTCTTGGAAGCGCCGGCTTCTAAAGATACCGTCGGAGCAAAATCTCCCTTGCTCGATTTAATGTCATAAGCGGCGGCATTCTTCTGGGCAACGGTTTTCAAAAGATCAGGGTGCTTCTCCGCCAGCATCTCCAGACCGGGTTTTTGCTTAATGTCTTCTGTGACCGTGAATTCTCCCTGCACCTGAACAGGAGAAAGATCTTGCCCCTGGCGTCCCAATTCCTTCATAAGCCCTTGCCGGGCCACTTCGATATCCCTGTGGGCCCGGCGCTGCTCAAATTCAGCCTCTGACAAATTCGCCTGCGCTGTCAAAAGAGCCCCGCGGTGCTCGGTCCCTGATTCGTAACGCAAACTGATCAGCTGCACATTTTCCCGACGGATCTTATAGATGTCATCGGCAATTTTAACAAGCGCCTGTGCTTTTAAAAGGTCAATGAATGCCGTTCTTAATCGCAATCGCACTTGAGATGAAGTGAAGCGGAAATTTTCGTTGGCGGCCTTGATATTCTCGGAAGCGGAATGGGCGCTGTTAGTGGTCTTAAACCCGTCGAACAACAATTGCTCGCCGGAGATGCCATAAGAAGAACTTTTGGTATTGCCGGTTTTATCCGCCTGGGCCGTGGAAAGGCCGGCGCTTGCGGTCACCTGCGGAAAAAGGCCGCTTGCGGCAACGGTCTTTTGGGTTTTGGATTGTTCAACACTTTCGTGGGCAACGACGAGATCCGGATGGTTCCTGGCAGCCTCGCGAAGGCAATCCTGCCAGATGAGGACCTCTTGCGCCGCAGCCCCAGGGATGAACAAAGAAAGAACACAGAGAACAATAAAGATGATCTTTCCATATTTCATCATGGAGCAGCCGGCGTCCAGCGTCTTTTTACCGTCGACGGCATACGGTTCAAGGACTTTGAGGATCCTTTGTTTCGACCAGCCGGGCTGGCCGAATTGTTGCGAGGCCGACCGGCTCCAAAACCGGTTCCAATCCGTATCTTGTGGAGAGTACATACGATCTTTTATTTCTTTTTACCGCCTAAAACACAGCCATCATAACGGCTCAAATAGATCCCCAGGCAGGCCACGAGGAGATAAATATAAACATCCGCGGCTGATTGTTTGGAAACCGCCAGGCCGAAGGCCAAAGTGACAAGGACAAAGGCGGTAAAAATCCAGCCGGTTCGCAGCTTATACCCCGTTAAAAGCCACACCGGAATAAGCGCCTCGGCAAAAGGAAGAATATAGGAATACGGCGCCAGCATCCACGACGGTAAAAACGTGTCCTTGAAGGCGGCAAGGATATATCCGCTTATCCCCTCAAGCCCCATCATGAACTTGCTTAACGCAGCCACGAAAAAAAGCGATGCCATGGCAATTCTTAGGATCAGTGAAATCCACCAAAGCTCAACATGATCTTTATCCACTTTCATAAGCCCCTCCTAATGAAGCCATGACTTACGAACGAATGAAATGAAAAACGTAAGTCAACGGCTGAATTAATCCCAAACGTGAGCTAGTCCTGAGCCTGCCGAAGGACGGAGCAAACATTTGGGAGATTGGTTTGTACATCCAAACCAATTATACTTCCAAAAAATAAACCCTCTATAACATTATCGACTTTGTTATAGAAGGCCGAAAGCTCGCCGGTATATTTAGGATGGATCTGCCTTCACATCTTCCAAACATTCCCACCGCTGATAGGTGGCTAAAAGATCATCTTCCAAAGCTTCTAATTGCGCTTTGACGGTGGCGATCTCTTTGGGTTCTTTTTGATAGAACGCGGGACCGGCGAGCATCGCATAAAGTTCTTCCCGCTGGGCCTCAAGTTTTTCGACCTTAACGACCAGACGCTCCAGTTCGCGTTCTTCTTTATAGGAAAGCCCGCGCTTGTCACGCGATTTTTGCGGAGCAAGAACTTCTTTCTGCGTTTTTTCTTTCGGTTTTGCCTGCGGCTGATTGGCTTTGCTCTGACTTAACCAGTCATCATATCCGCCGGGATACTCGCCAACCTGGCCTTCGCCTTCCAGGACAATGGTGGAGGTCACAACATTATTCAAAAACGTACGGTCGTGGCTCACCAGAAGAAGCGTGCCCGAATAGTCGACGAGAAGTTCTTCCAACAGTTCGAGGGTTTCTACGTCCAGGTCATTGGTGGGCTCATCCATGACGAGCAGATTCGACGGCTTGGTAAAAAGACGCGCCAGAAAAAGGCGGTTGCGTTCCCCGCCGGAAAGGACCTTGACCGGCGTACGGGCGCGGTCCGGCGTAAAAAGAAAATCCTGCAGGTAACCGATGATATGCCGGTTTTTACCGTTGATCGTGATGGTGTCGGCCGCGCCGCAAATATTTTCCGCTACGGTCTTTTCCTCGTCAAGCCCTTCACGCAGCTGGTCATAATAGGCGATCTCAAGATTAGTGCCCAAGCGCACTTTCCCTTTTTGAGGCGCGAGTTTCCCGAGAAGGATGCGTAAAAGCGTGGTCTTGCCGGAACCGTTGGGGCCGATAACACCGATCTTATCCCCGCGCATGATCTGCGTTGAGAAATTCTTGATAAGGCATTGATCGCCGTAGCTGTAACCCAAATTCGAGGCTTTGGCGACCAGATGGCCCGACGGATCTGTCTCCTGCGCCTTCATGCGCACCAGGCCCTCAGTTTTACGCTGTGCCCTCTTTTCATCCCTCAAACGTTCGAGCGCTTTGACGCGGCCTTCATTTCTTACCCGGCGGGCCTTAACGCCTTTACGGATCCAAACTTCTTCTTCCGCCAATTTTTTGTCGAAATTCTCCCACTGGGCCGACTCCATCTCGAGCGCCATTTGTTTGCGCTCGAGGAACGTCTTATAATCGCAGGCCCAGCTGAAAGTGCGCCCGCGGTCAAGCTCGACGATGCGCGTGGCCAAATGTTCCATGAACATACGGTCGTGCGTAACGAAAAAAATGGCGCCTGAATAATTACGCATGAATTCTTCCAACCAATCGATGGATTCAATATCCAAATGGTTGGTTGGCTCGTCGAGCAAAAGCACGTCGGGTTTAAGGACCAGCGCTTTGGCCAAAAGCGCGCGGCGCTTCTGCCCGCCGGATAAATGTTCGAAATTGCTTTCCGGGTTGAGCTTCATTTTGGAAACGATATATTCCACCTGGTTGTGGATCTCCCAACTATTGGTGCGGTCAATCTCCGATTGCAAACGATCGAGCTCACGCATCAGTTCCGGCGTGTGCTCAGTGTGAAGCCGGTGGCTGACGTGATGATAATCGCTTAAAAGTTTGGCGCGGCTTCCCAAACCGGAGAGGACAATATCAAACACCTCACCCTTAATGTCTGACGGGACTTCCTGCGGCAGATGCGTGATGTTGATGCCTTTTTGAACGATGACTTCCCCGTCGTCCGGCCCAAGCTGTCCGGCCATGACCTTCATGAGCGTGGTTTTGCCGACGCCGTTTCGCCCCAAAAGCGCCACGCGCTCGCCGGGTTCCAACTGCAGGCTCAAACGGTCAAAAAGAAGCGGCCCGCCGAAGGCAAGGCTTATGTCCTGAATGCTGATAAGCGCCATAAGTCACACAGTGTACTACAGCAAAAGGATTTTATCCACAAACAATATCCGACGGGACAACTCTTGCGTCATTGCGAGGCCGAAGCAATCCCAAATCTTGGCGGATGCGATTGCTTCGTCGCCTGCGGGCTCCTCCCCGGCCTGCCACCTGGCCGCAGCCGGGGCAGGCGCAATGACGTAGGTGAGATAGTTTAATTGGATTCTAAAAGGCGGGAGCTCTTATCAGTCGATCACGACCACATGCAGAGAATCCGTTCCACCCGGCCGCCAGGAAAATCTGCGCTCCGTGATGATGACCGCATCCCCTTTGTCGACCAGACGGGCGGCTTTGACCTTCCTTAAGACCGCCTCCGGACGGGCCTGGAATTTTTTGGCAACGGAAAAAGGATAAACGCCGTACGAGAACGATAAAAACTCACAGACACGTTTATGAATGCTGAACGCCAGAACCCAGCAGCGCGGTTTAAGACGGCAGACCAACTGCGCCGTCCTTCCGGTGGAAGTCGGCGTCAGGATATATTTGGCCTTCAATTTCTCGACCGCTCGGACGACGTTCAGCGAAATAACGTCGGGAATCGTCAGTTTGTTTTGCCCGCCGGTATCGCTGATCTCTTCGCGGATCTCGGCAGACAGACGGCCGTTATTGGACAGCTGTTCCGTTGAGACCGCGATCCTGGTCATCATCCTCACCGCTTCCACGGGATAATCCCCGACCGCTGTTTCTTCCGAAAGCATGATCGCGTCCGTCCCGTCGAGAATGGCGTTGGCAACGTCGTTGACCTCGGCGCGCGTGGGGCGCAGATTCTGTGTCATGGACCCCAGCATCTGGGTGGCGGTGATGACCGGGCGCCCGGCGATGTTGGCCTTGCGGATAAGCCTCTTTTGGATGATGGGCACTTCCTCCGTTGGTATTTCGAGGCCCAGGTCCCCGCGGGCCACCATCACAGCGTCCGCCGCTTTAAGGATCTCGTCGAAATTTTCAATGGCCTCGCGGCGTTCGATCTTGGCCACCAAAAAAACGTCCTTGCCCTTGCGCTCGGCGAATTTCCTGACCTTAATGATGTCGGAGGCCTTCTCCACAAAAGAAAGCCCAAAAGTGGTGACCCCGTGCCTTAACCCAAAATCAATGAACTTAAGATCTGTTTTGGTGATCGCATTGACGAACAATTTGGCGCCGGGCATGTTAAGGCCCTTGTGCGATCTCAAGGGCCCGCCGATGACAACCCGGCAAATGATGTCGGAGGAAAAAACCGATTCAACCTTGAGCTGAATAAAACCATCGTTAAGATAAATGGTTCCGCCTCTGGATGCGCTCTTGACCAACGGTTTATAATCAACGGGGATGATCGAGACCGTCCCCAGAACGTTCCTTGTCGTCAACGTGACCTTCTGCCCTTTTTTCAAAACAAGAGGTTCGATCCCAAGCTTGCCAATGCGCATTTTAACACCGGGAAGATCAATAATGGTGCCTACGATGCGCCTTGTCCTTGCAGCGGCAAGACGGACACGGAGAATATCCTGGGCATGCTGCGCCAAATTGCTGTGCGAAAAATTAAAACGCGCCACGTTCATACCGGCCTGGATCATGTCCTCCATCGTGGTCAATGACCGCGAGGCAGGGCCTATGGTGCAAACGATTTTTGTTTTATGAAGAGGTAGTCGCATAAAAATCTCAATGGGTTTTATTGTAGTCCAAAGAAAAAATCTTCGCAACGGATATCACAAAGGGTTTTTATTGACAAACAAAATCCAACAGTGCGTCATTGCGAGGAGGCTTGTACACAATAATTTGCCGACGAAGCAATCCCAAATCGCAGTGTTACCGGATGAGATTGCTTCGCTCAACAGATAACTAAACGCGGGTTTCGCTCGCAATGACGCCAATAATTTTCATTACAATGTATTACAACGAAATATGAGAAAGCAATTCTTTGTTGGTGGGATGATTTTGAAGATGATCGACGAGGATCTTGGCAGCCTCAACCGGGTTAAGCGAGGCCAATCCCCGGCGGAGCGCTTCAACACGTTTTAATTCTTCCGGCTCCATTAAAAGTTCACATTTGCGCGTGGCGCTTTTGGAAATGTTCACCGCCGGAAAAATACGGTGGTTGGCAATTTCACGCGAGAGCACCACTTCCATATTGCCGGTGCCTTTGAATTCTTCAAAAATAACTTCATCCATGCGGCTGCCGGTCTCAACTAAAATCGTGGCAAGAATGGAAAGCGAACCGCCGTTCTCTATTTTGCGGGCCGCGCCGAAAATACGCCGCGGCACCTCCAGCGCGCGGGTGTCCACCCCGCCGGACATCGTCCTGCCGCCCGACGGCCTTTGCGCGTTATGAACGCGGGCGAGCCTTGTCAAAGAATCGATGACCACCATCACATTCGCCCCTGCGCCGGCCTCGCGAAAAACCTGACGCATCAATTCATCAGCGGTCGCGATATGATGCTCATAGCTTTGATCCGATGAAGAAGAACGCACTTCGCCGGGCACAACACGTTTGAAATCCGTCACCTCTTCCGGGCGTTCATCAATGAGCAAACAATAAAGCTTCACTTCCGGACGGCTTTTGGCAACGGCCTGGCAAATATGTTTTAAAAACGTAGTTTTGCCCGAACCCGGCGGAGCAACGATGAGTCCGCGCTGGCCCATCCCGATAGGGCAAATCAGATCCATAGCCCGCATGGTCAGCTCTTTGCTGCCGTCCTCAAGACGAATACGCGGGCTGGGATCAATCGGCGTGCCATCAAGGAACTTGCGCTCAGCATCGTCCATCTTCCTCGACGGGGACACAGGACGGACCGTCCGATGCGATTGACCACGTGAATTATAATTGTTGCGTCTTGGATTATTATGAAAATTAGCCATAACTACTTGGATGAACTACTTACCTACTTTGATCGTGGAGAGTCCGGGGAAACATCCGGGGATGTTCAACTACGCAAGAAGTGTAGCACACGGATACGTGAACGTCCAAAACAAAAATGAGGATTAATGAAATCCCAAAAGAAGCCCGGCCTGATAAATCAAAAGCGAAATGACGTAGGCAAGCCCGGTCAAATAAACCAGCTGGAACATCGCCCAGCGCCAGCCGGCTTCGCGCCACATGACGGCAACCGTGGAAAGGCACTGCAGGGCGAATACATAAAAGACCATAAGGACCAAACACACCAAGGGCGTGAATAACGGCCTGCCGTCGGGCCACGCCGCGAGAGCGAACGCGTCTTTTAAATTTTCAGCGGAGGCGTCCTGCGAAAGGTTAAAGACAATGTTCATGGTGCTGACAAAAACCTCGCGTGCGGCAAATGAACCCACCAGCCCGATACCGATGCGCCAGTCAAATCCCAAAGGTTTGATGGCCGGCTCCATCCATGTCCCTAATTGCCCGGCGTAACTTCCCTTTAATGCTTCCATCCTGCTCTGGCCCGGATGCTGTGGAAATGTCATGAGCGCCCACAATACGATCGACAACGCAAGGATGATCGTGCCCGCGCGTTTCAAAAACAAACCGCTCCTTTCAAACATCTGCAAAAGAACGGATTTCCACGACGGCAAACGGTACGGCGGAAGCTCCATCACAAATACCGGGGCCTGGCCTTTTAAAAGCGTCTTTTTGAAAATGAGCGCCATAATAAACGCGCCGATGATCCCCAAAAAATACATAAGGAGCATAATGGATGCTTTCTTCCATCCGCTGGCATTCGGGATCAAGACCGCGATCATCAGCGTGTAGACGGGTAAGCGCGCCGAACAGCTCATCAAAGGAATAACGAGCATCGTGGTCAAACGGTCCTTGGGGCTTTCAATGGTGCGGGTCGACATAATGCCAGGAATGGCGCAGGCGAACGAACTCAAAAGCGGAATAAATGATTTTCCGTGCAGGCCCACCTTGCTCATCACGCGGTCCATCAAAAATGCGGCGCGGGCCATATAGCCGGTGTCCTGCAAGAGCCCGATAAAAAAAAATAAAATGAGGATCTGCGGCAAAAAAATCACAACCCCTCCGACGCCGGCGAGGATGCCGTTGACGACGAGATTTCTGGTAAACCCTTCAGGCATGTGCGCCAGCATCCATTTAGATACATGATCGAATAACGCGTTGATCAAGTCCATCGGATAGGTCGCGATCGTAAAGATCATGTAGAACATCAGCGTCATGACGCCAATAAAAATAACCCATCCCCATACGCGGTGCGTCACAACAGCGTCGATCTTCTGGGTCATATCCTCTGCCACGGTTGTTACCAAACGCTTGGACGCCTGCGCGCAGACGGATTTGATCCATTGGTACCTGGCCTCGATCACCGTCGAACGCACGTGCGCGCCCAAATGCGCGATGCGGTCCTGGATCTTTTTAAGTTCCTCACGTCCCGTCGGAGAAAGGGCGATCCCCATATCCTGCAGCGCCCTTTGATTGGCCTCGAGCGTGGCCTGGGAAATAAGCGCGACGGATTTGAAAAATATGAAAATGTCTTTGTGGTTAGTCTCATGCTTCAATAAACGCACGATCTCATTGAGCTGCTCTTCAATGGCCGGCGCCAAAAGCCAGGAACGTTTATGCTGATAGGAAAACCCGTTCTGCAGAAGAAGTTTGAGCGCATCCACCCCTTCTTCTTTGATCGCGACCATCGGCACGACCGGCGCCTGCAAAAATGTCGACAACAGCGTCGGGTCAAGCGAGATCCCCTTGGCCGGAAGCTCATCTATCATGTTCAAGGCCACAACAACGGGAATACCCAAATCCTGAATTTGCAAAACAAGATATAAATTGCGCTCCAGATTGCCGGCGTCCACCACGCAAACCACGACGTCCGGGCGCGGCGTATCGCGGACATTGCCCAAAAGAACATCGCGGGCTATTTTTTCATCGGGTGATCTCACCGAAAGGCTGTACGTCCCGGGGAGATCTATGATCGAAATGGATTCCCCGTTGGCTAAAGCGCACGTCCCCACTTTCTTCTCGACGGTAACGCCCGGGTAATTGCCCACCTTCTGGCGCAAACGGGTGAGCGCGTTAAAAAGAGTGGTCTTGCCGGAATTAGGATTGCCGGCTAAAGCAACGCAACGGATACGTGCGGGCAGGTTCGTTTCACTCATGGGATCAGTTCCACAAAGATATGGCGGGCTTGCTCACGGCGCAGGGAAAGTTCATAACCGCGGATGCGCACTTCAATAGGATCGCCCAAGGGAGCGACACGCACCAGTTCCAATATCTCGTGATGCGTGATGCCCATTTCCTGCAAAATAAAAACACTTTGATCGTCAGTTGCAAAACGCACCACGCGCGCTTTCTGGCCGGGTTTTAATTTATCGAGTGTGAGTTCAGATGAGGTCGGGATAGCTACAGCCTGGACAAAAATTTGTTCAGCGATCTCACGGCTCAAGACAACTTTGGTGTGCCCCACCTGACAGATCACGGTGCCCTGGTCCGTGGTTTTGACCACCGGCGCCTGACGGACAAACCCCATTTCCTGCAGGCGCTTAGCCAATCCTGCGTCGGCGTTGATGTGGCTCACGTAAAACGTGGCCCCGCAGGCGACCTGGGATAACGCGTAGACCATCTGGTTCGTTTCGGACGTCACGACGAACCGCCGGAGCAATGATCGCAGCCTTTTTTCGATCCGCGTAACGACTTGATGACCAGCCGGACCAAATAAAAAACACTCACCGCGACCAAAATGATAACAATAATTTTATCTAAGTTATTCATGATCAATGTGCGTCAATAAAGGGCTTATTTATCATAAAGAATACCTGTCTGAAGTCAATAAAAAATTTTCAACGAGAGGGTTATTTCTGGTTATTTACCGGTGTTGGATTCGAAACCATACGATCCGGGCGATTTGATAAGCTCATAAATATGTAAAATCTTGCGTACCCCGTCCGTCAGAGATCGCGATGAGATCGTCGCTCCCGTAATCCCGTCAATATCCTCACGCAACAGCACTTGGTCATGAATAGTTTTACCTTTATATTGATTAAGGAATCGTTTTTTGGATATCGGACGCCCCCGTTTCTCATGGTAATCAAGAATAATGGTTTGAAGAACGGTTCCCTCGGGATTCAACCCGACGAGATAATGAATGGGTCCCCATTTGCCGTTGACCGTATCTTCAAAAGCATAACCGGCAACAGCATCTGCATCTTTCAAGATGTAAACGATTATTTTCCAGGAATGCGCCCCCGCAAAACTTATTTCAGCGCTTCCCTCGACAGAATCGATCTGCTCTTGAGAAAGGATTATTTCCCGTTTTTCGATGCTCGAGGCCGACGGAAAAATAACGCGCAGCGCCGCCTCTGCCTTAACCAGTTCTTCCGCTGAAGAACACCGGCCAAACAGGCAGAGAACGGCTGCCGCGCACAATCCCAAAATGAATAACGCTTTGAAAGGCTTGATGATCATAATTCTATCTTAGAATCCCAGCGCGACGGACGTGACAAAGCCGTCTTTCTTACCAGCCTCCAACACTTCATTGTCGCTGTCGTTGAATTGATACTCGAACTTAATCACAAAACTGTCTATCGGCCGATAATTAAGGCCGATGGTATAGCGATCCTCTTTATTGGCGCCAATCCCGGCATCGCTGTCATCGTGGATTTTTGCCCAATCATAACGACCCACCAACGTTAAGGTTGGATGCTCAAAGCCCCTGCCCAAGAACGTATCGCTCAAAAATTCCGGCCAAAAGTGATAATTAAGCTGCGAATACGCGCCCTGGAAATAATTGGCCAGATCGCTTGCCAGCGTCGGCGTTTCTTCAACGTCGAAATAGGCATACTCATTGATCCATTCCAAAGGCCCGAAGGTATTTAACGTATCCACACCGATGCCGGTGATGGCATTGTCATTGGCGCTGTCATACCGGCCCCAATAACCACTCGCGGCAACTTCATGGCCCACGGCCGGGCTTGCGGTCATTCTTCCGACGAGCCCTTTATTGTCATTATTATCCGTTTTCAAACTGCTTCTGGCGCCGCTTAAGCCGGTATCGGAAAATCCCGAATCGAGGCCGTTGACGGCATACAGTTCATAACCAAGGGTCAGATCCTCATTCGATCCGATCGTTGGATTAAATTCGCCGAAAAATCCATATCCTGCTTCCGTCCAGGTTGTCGGGATAACATCGCGGGCAACCAGCGGGCGGTCTGTTAAATCCTGAAGATCGGAATCATGATAAAGATTGTAACGGCCGAATGGGACCAAAAGCGCGCCGGCTCTTAAATTAATCTTGTCATTGATCAGATAATCCATGTACGCCTGCTCAACTTTCACTTCGCCGTCGGCATTGGGGACATTGGGCCCGCCGTATTCAATCTCCAGTTCGGAATTAAAGCGGATCCGGTCATGGACCTCTGCCCCAATATTCATGATCCAGCGATGCTGTTTGAACGTGGATTCGGAATTTTGCAGATCGAAATATTCCATATCGGCATAACCGCCCACCGACACACTGCCGAAGCCATGAGGGTTCTTGACGAGCAAACCGCCGTTGCCAGCCGGAGCGTTATGACGGCCGACGTAATCCGCCTGGAACGACTCTTCTTTAATTTCCTTTTTAATATTTTCTTTGATCGCTGCCACTTGATCGGAGACCTTCTTGTCCTGCTCAGCCTCCAGGCGTTCGATTTTGGCTTCCAAATTTTGGATTCTGGTTTCGTATTCGCCTTTTAATTCCTGCACAACTGCCTTGAGATCCGCCAGCTCATCGGCGAACGCGGGCCGCAGAGAAAACGATAAGGCCATAAAGGCCGCCATGAAAATTTTTACCAACCTTAACATAACTATACCCTCCATGATTGAATTTTAAACGCTTGACTTAAATTTGTGTTTACCTTATAGTTCAGAAAAAATGGATCAACATCTGTCAACGTTTTCACTGAACATGCCGCAAAACCTGTCCAACTTCATCTTAACCGTCACAAACGACTGGGGAGCCCTTCATCCAGCCGTCATCCATTTTCCGATCGGCCTGCTCACGATCGCGCCGCTTTTTGTACTCCTGGGCGCTTTTTTTCCGCAATCCCGCAAGAATTTTTATATCACCGCGGCATTGCTGCTCTGGCTTGGGACATCAACGGTTTTCCTGTCGGTATCGACCGGTGAAGAGGCCAGCGAACATCTAAAGCTCCCCCCCGAAATCGTCTCAACCCTGGAAATCCACAGCGAACTCGCCGAGCAAAGCCGCTGGACATTCGGGGCCTTAACTCTTCTGTTAACTTTTTACACCCTCGTTTTTCTCCCGAAGACAAAGACCAAAGGCCAAAATCAAAACGCACACCTGATATTTTTGTCAGCCTTCCTTCTCTTTTATATATACAGCCTATGCGTCCTCTATAATGCTGCGCACCAGGGCGGCAAACTCGTTCATCAGCATGGCATCAGATCAAACTTCTACAACACACCCTAGAGCCGCCTTCGCATAAAAAGAAAACCCACCTCAAGCGATCGCTTGAAATGGGCTCTGGATTTAGTATCTCGCGCCTCTGTTTTTGAAAAACTTATGTCTTTAAATATACGTCATACACTGACGTATTTGATGTGCTAATACTAACAAATATCTTTAATCTGTCAAGGATTATTTTTAGTGAAAAATACCACAGATCCGAAAGAAGCATTTATTCCGTCGATAGAAAGTTACGCCAAGAGATAGAATTTCCCTATCGTTCACAAGACAGAGCAGCTTCTCTAAGTTTGATTCTAACTTAATTATTGGTAAATAAAATTGACGGCTATCTGTACGCCCGGATGCATGCTTTTATGGACCGGACAGGTGTGGGCCGCGTTCTCGAGGATGGAACGCTTGACCGGATCAATACCGGCGGCCATGCGGATCATGACCGTTATTTTTCCGACGCGGCGCACAGGGGCCGTCACCATTTCTTTTTCCACGTCAGCGGTGGTACCGTCCATCGATACATTATTTTTGCGCGCGGCAATGCCCATGACGGTGAGCATGCACGAACCCAGCGCGGCCGCCATCAGATCCGTCGGAGAAAACGCCTCTCCTTTACCGTGGTTATCCACGGGAGCGTCGGTTAGAATTTCATCGCCTGAAGGCCCGTGCGTCAGGCGGCAACGTAAATCTCCCTCATAAACCATTGACATCTTAACCATAAGCTATTCTCCTTATTTATAAAATTTATATTACAAAAATAATGAAAGCGCTGCTGCCACGAGCAAAATGTCAACGAAACGCATAAACCACTTGCCCGACATTTTTTTAAGCCACTGGCGGGACGTCCACGAACCGGCGACCATTGCTAATCCCAAGCCAATGGCTTGCCAAACGTCGATGCCGGTTAAAAGATCGTAACGGCCGTAGACGGCCGTCTTGGTCAGATGCATTGCAACTGCGGTCACAGCCTCACTGGCCACATACGCCGTCGGAGAGAGGTTCAAACTTAAAAAAGCCACTGCTCCCAAAGACCCGGCGCTTCCAAAGATCGAGGAAAGAAACCCGACGACGATCCCGCACCAAACGAACGACCGTTCGGGGATGCTCCACTTGACCGGACTATGGCGAAGCGCCAGGATCAAAACCAGAAAAACGCCGATGGCCTTCATAACCAGTTTAGCTGGCAGCTCCACAAAGACCATGGATCCGACAATGGCGGCAGGGACTGCGCCCAGACAAAAATACAAAACCGGCTTCCATTGGATCTCCTGGTAACCGAACGCGGCCCGGGAAAGATTTCCCATCATCCAGGCGATGGTCAAAACCGGGATCGCTTTTTTAACACCGATCAAATGCGAAAAAACCGGAAGGATGATCAAAGACCCGCCGAATCCGGCGATGCCGGAGATGGTCGACGCCAGCCACGCCGTGAACATCAAAAATATCCATTCCATCAAATTATCCTTCTTTAATAAAAAAACTTACAATGTTTTGAGCATTGTAACATCCTCTGATTTTATTGTCACCTGTTAGAAATAGCTTTCGGCTTGACAAGCGCGCATCCCCTCTTTAAAGTTAACTGGCATGACAAAATCACATTCCCCTTCAATACCGACGCATGACATCCACGCGGCTTTGAAGATCCGCGATGTCCGTTATTTTATTGGTTCAGTTGGATTATTCAGTCTTGCCAGCCGCGCGCTCGCGGTCGTCATCGGCTTTCAAATTTATCAGATCACGCACAGCGCCATGGCGCTCGGATGGCTCGGGCTTATCGAAGCGGTCCCGGCCATCTCGCTCGTTCTGGTGGGCGGATACGTGGCTGACCATTACGACCGTCGGTGGATTCTGCTCATCACGCGCACAGCGAGTTTTATCTGCGCTGTTATCCTGGCGCTCTTATCTTTAAAAATTCACGCCGTGTCCATCGTCGGACTCTACGCGGTAATTTTTCTCGCCGGAATAGCCCGCGCGTTCGCGGATCCGGCCAACTCAGCGTTCGAGGCGCAAGTCGTTCCCAAACATTTAACGGTCAACGGCGCTTCATGGATCGGCAGCGTCTGGATCAGCTCTTCGATCGCGGGACCGGCCATCATCGGGTTCGTGTTCGCGGCCTGGGGCGCGGTGGGCTCGTACATTCTTATCAGCGCGTGGTTCTTGCTCGCTTGGTTATGTACGCTTTTGATCACACCCAAACATCAGATCAAACCGGAAACCAAAGAACCTCTTTTGGCGAGTATCAAAATCGGATGGAATTTTGTGTTCTCCCATCAACCGCTATGGGGCGCGATGGCGCTCGATTTATTCGCTGTCCTTTTCGGCGGTGCGATCGCTTTGCTGCCGATCTATGCCCAGGATATTTTGCACGTCGGGCCTCAAGGGCTGGGGCTTTTGAACGCGTCCCCGTCGGTGGGCGCGCTGTTGATGATGCTCGTTGCCACCCGCCATCCGCCCATCACTCACGCCGGACGCAATCTGTTGTGGACGGTCACCGGCTTCGGCATCAGCATCCTCATCTTCGCATTTTCCAAAAACTTCTGGCTTTCCATAACGGCGCTGATGTTCAGTGGGATTTTCGACGGAGTGAGCATGGTCATCCGCCGTTCAATGGTGAGATTGCTGTCACCAGATCATATGCGGGGGCGCATTTCTTCGGTCAGCTGGATATTTATTTGCGCCTCGAATGAACTGGGGGCTTTTGAAAGCGGCATGGTCGCCGCCCTGATCGGGACTGTGCCGTGCGTGGCAGCCGGCGGGGTCGTCACACTTCTCGTCGTGGGATTGACCGCCCTGGCCGCGCCGCAGCTGCGCCGGCTGCAATTCGACCCTCACACTATGCAGCGGAAATAGATAAAACCATACTACTTGCTGTCATGCTCGCCCCTTTTGTCATACCCGCGCCTGCCCCGGCTGCGGCCAGGCGGCAGGCCGGGGAAAGCGGGTATCCAAAGGGGGGAACTCCAGCGGGCACCCAGAGGAACCTAATATAGATTCCCGCTTTCGCGGGAATGACATTTGGTTGGGTCAAAAATGAAGAAAATTAAACAGATACCCCGTGAAGATGATCCCCAGGGTCGTTATCCCGAAAAAGATCCCGATGAGCGGTAACTTCATAGCTCGTCGAAGCATGATCGCTTCCGGAAGGCTTAAAGCGGAAACCGCCATCATAAAAGCCAGCGCCGTCCCCAGCGGAATACCTTTTTGAAAAAGCACGACGGCAATGGGAACGATGGCAGCGCAGTTTCCGTACATCGGGACTCCTATCAGCGTCGCGATAGGAACTGAAAATATTCCCGTTTTACTCAACACCCCCTGGATCGCTTCCTGCGGGACATAATCGTGGATGACAGCACCGATCCCAACACCGATGAGGATCCACACCCATAACTTTTGGACAATGGACGTCGCCTCTCCCCAGCCAAAATCAGCGCGGGATCTCAATGAACGGAATTCCTTTTCTTCCTCCGGCGATGCCTGGGCACCAAGCATATCCTCCTCAATGAATCTCTCCAGTTTCATTTCGCCAAGAATGATGCCTGCGACAATGCCTATCAAAAGGCCGCTTATGACATACATCACTGTGATCTTCCATCCGAAAAAACCAACCATCAGGACCACCAGATATTCATTGATCAACGGGGACGTGATGAGAAACGAGAACGTAGCCCCCAACGGTATCCCTGCTTTTAAAAAACTTAGGAACATCGGGATGGACGAACACGAACAAAACGGCGTAATGGCCCCGAAAAGCGCCGCTGCCACATTGCCCAAAACTCCCCGGCCGACGAGCCACTCTTTGACCTTTCGCTGCGACAAATAGGTCCGTAAGAACCCGATGATAAATATCATCACGAAAAGCAAAATGATGATCTTCACGGAATCATAAATAAAAAAATTCAGTGCCTGGGCAAACTTTTCTTCCGGGTTTAAACCGCATACGCTATAAACCAGCCAGTCTGTAAATTTTAACAACATATTCCGTTCCCGAATTTTCCGCTGTGGGTAGAGACGCAAGATTTTACTTGCCTTGCCGGCAGGCAGGCGTCTCTACGTGTTGATTTAACCAAAAGTGAACGCATAGACGGTGATCCCTTCATTTTGGAATTCCAAACGAAGAATATGTTTCCCAATCCCGCCTTTCAGGTCAATGATCTCATAGAGCCGTTCGCTGTCTAAAGTGATCACGCCATCGCGAACGTCTTTTCCGGCCTGATCAACATTCACCGGCTTTCCGTCGACCAAAACCTTGACCCGGTCGCCGTTATTCTGCGGGCCGAGGACAAGAAAAACTTTACCGGCTTGAAAATGGATCTCCAATGCCGAATCTTTGATGGCTTGTGCATGTTCTGCCTCGAGATCCCACGTTCCTTCATAGGTAAAATGATTGAGCGGGATCGTCGCTGGTTTTGTGAACGCGCCGGAACCGATCCGTTTGCCCTCGGGACTGGCAAAACGCGCCATACGCGCGGCGCCAAGGTACGTCTCGGGCGTGCGCGCGTATCCGGGGGTTTGGTCACTCATGGAACTCAAATCTCCGGTAACGATCTGTCCGTTTTCCTGCAATAACCGGCGGATCGCGAGCTCCATCTCGTCGTACTTGCCTTCCCCGAAATGCGTGCGCCGGATACGCCCGTTAGCATCAATCAAATATTCAGCGGGCCAGTAACGATTTTTATAATTGGTCCAAGTCTTAAAATCATTGTCCTGGGCAACAGGATAATGGATCTTAAATTGTTTTAACGCGTTTTGGACATTTCCGGTCTCTTTCTCAAAAGCGAACTCGGGCGTGTGGACCCCGATGACGACAAACCCTTGATCTTTGTATCTTTCGTACCAGCCGGTCACATGCGGCAGCGTACGCACGCAATTGATACAGCTATACGTCCAGAAATCCACCAAAACGACCTTGCCTTTTAAAGCGGCCATAGATAATTTTACGGGCGTGTTGAGCCATTGCGTGATGCCGACGAGATCCGGCGCCGGCCCAAGATCCGGCAGCCCTTCTGAATTTTCCGGAGCAACCACAGGAGTTTCTTTTTCACCGCGAAGAGCCTGCAGTTCTTTACTGACCGCGTCGTTATGTTCGATCATATTGAATAAATTCCCATAAGACGGAAACACATTAAGAATTTTGATCTGAAGAGTTTTGTCGTAATTGGTATAAATGAGCAAAGCCGCAACGATCATGATCAAACCGAATATTTGCTGGATGAGCCCCGTATATTTATTGAATTGACGCATCCGGCTAAACCACGTTGAACCGGCGAGGGATAAAAAGAAAAGCGGAATGCCGAGGCCGGTGACGTAAGCGATCGTAACGAGCACAACTCTTAAATCTACCGCCTGTGTTGCCGCTAATGTCGCGACCGTGGCCAAAATCGGCCCGGCGCAAGGCGCCCAAACCAAGCCGATGGAAAATCCCGTCGCATATCCTGCAATAAAACCGGCGCCTTTCTTTTGCAATCTTCCTTGAAAAGGACTCAGCAAATTGTTGATCATGATCTCAAATTGCGCGCCCACCGACGGAATGAGCATCGACACGCCCAAGAAACCGATCACGATCACGGCGAAAAGGCGAAAGAGATTAGGATCAAGATGGAAAATCTTCTCAAGATAAGAGATCGAAAGTGTGAATATCGTGAAGCTGGTCATGACCCCCAGGGTGATCCCCAAAGGCCTCCTCTTCCCCGCGCCCGAAGAAGCAGACAAAACGATTGGCAACAGAGGCCAAATACACGGGGCGAGGATGGTGACAAATCCGGCGAGAAAAGCAAAAAATAGAAGTATGATCATAATGTCATTATCTTAACACCTAAACTCGCACCGGCAAAACCATAAATGGGATACCCTGATGATACAATCATTTTTGGATAGTAAATTTATCCCCAACCACGTCGTTCATATATTTTCAATGGGATTATTGCACCAAGCCGCGATGCCGCGTACAATAGGCTTTAGTTGACAATAGCTCCATCGAACCAAAAGGAGACTTATGGGAAATCTTTTTGCTACCAAGCCAATTGAACATATTGTTGGGGAATCGGAAACCGGCACCGTTGCACTCAAACGCACGCTAGGGCCAAAAAGTTTAATCGCCTTAGGCATCGGCGCCATCATCGGTGCAGGCCTTTTTTCTTTAACCGGGATCGCTGCTGCGGAAAATGCCGGCCCCGCCGTGGTGTTGTCATTTATGGTGGCCGCCGTTGGCTGCACTTTTGCAGGAATGTGCTACAGCGAGTTGGCAGCCATGATCCCGATCGCCGGCAGCGCCTACACCTATTGCTACGCCACCATCGGGGAATTGTTCGCCTGGATCATCGGCTGGGATCTGATATTGGAATACGCGGTGGCCGCCTCCGTTGTGGCAGTCAGCTGGTCGCGTTATGTGGGATCTTTTTTAAAAGACATCGGTGTCACCCTGCCCGCCCAATGGAGCGCTTGCCCATTTGACCAGATCACTTTACCCGACGGAACAATCACCCACGGCATCTTGAACATTCCCGCGATGCTCATCATTGTGGTGGTTTCCATTTTATTGATGGTGGGGATCCATGAATCTTCCCGGGTCAATTCGGTCATTGTCGTTATAAAAGTAGCTATTGTATTGACATTCATCGTCGTGGGGTATCACTTCATCGACTGGAAAAACTATCATCCGTTTATTCCGGAAAATACGGGCAAGTTCGGCGAGTTCGGCATTAGCGGTATTATGCGGGCGGCTGGTATCATCTTTTTCGCGTACATTGGTTTTGACACTGTATCCACGGCCGCACAGGAATCCCGAAACCCCCAGAGAGACATACCCATTGGGATCATCGGATCATTAGTGATCTGTACTGTGCTTTACATCGCTTTTGCTTTTGTGTTAACGGGCATGGTCAATTACCAGACCATGCGCGGCGATGCCGCACCGGTGGCCACTGCTATAAATTTGACGCCGTATCCATGGCTGCAGATGCTGATCAAAATCGGCATCATCAGCGGATTTACGTCGGTCATTCTAGTATTGTTGTTAGGCCAGTCGCGGGTATTTTATGCGATGTCGCGCGACGGGCTTTTGCCACCGGTCTTTTCTGTCATTCATCCTCAATGGCGCACGCCCTGGAAATCGAATTTAATTTTTATGGTGACAGTGGCATTGATGGCCGGATTTTTCCCTATTTCCCAGTTAGGGCACATGACATCCATCGGCACCTTATTGGCGTTTGTGATCGTGTGCGTGGCTGTCATTGTTTTGCGCAAAACCCAGCCGCAACTGCCGCGGCCTTACCGGGTGCCTTTAGTCCCGCTATTCCCTATTCTTGGAATGATCGTTTGCGGCGCTATGATGACGGCGCTTAACGGCGAAACATGGTTACGGTTGGCGATCTGGCTGGCAATAGGATTGATGGTATATTTCTTGTATAGCCGGCATCACAGCAAACTGAGGCCATCAAAAGTAAACAATTCATTGCTTCTTTAAAAATTTGAATGGGTAATTATTGTCCGTTGCAAAGTGCTGCGCAGTTTTGCTAGGACTGTAAGGGACTATGTCCGGGCGAGTTCCGTAGCAAGCAGCTTACAAAAAAATTTTTATTAGAAAAAGATGCGCCGAGAGGACTGTCTGAGCCCGGATATAGTCCCTTACAGTCCTTTAAGCCCATGGCCCACTCCAAATTTCAAAAAGTCAATGTTCTTATCATTGGTGCTGGTGCAGCAGGCCTCATGTGCGCGATCGAAGCCGGCAAACGGGGACGATCCGTCATAGTGCTGGAACACAATGCCGCGATCGGTAAAAAGATCCGTATTTCCGGCGGCGGGCGCTGTAACTTCACCAATCTTCACACGACAGCCAATCATTTCCTTTCCCGGAATCCTCATTTTCAAAAATCAGCATTAGCGCGATTTACACCGCAGGATTTCTGTTCGCTCGTCAATACCTACAAGATCCCTTTTCATGAAAAAAAACTGGGGCAACTGTTCTGCGACCAAAGTTCGCAAAACATCATCGACTTACTTAAAAAAGAATGCGGCAAATACAACGTCGAGATCCTTCTTGACGCCAAGGTTACTGATGTTGCCAAAAAAGATCTTTTCTGCCTTTCGACCACACGGGGAACGTTTCAGTCGCAAAGCCTGGTGGTTGCCAGCGGCGGGCTTTCTATTCCCACCTTAGGCGCCACAAACCTGGGTTACAAAATCGCCGAGCAGTTTAATGTCAAAGTCAATGATTGCCGGCCCGGACTCGTGCCATTGACGCTTCAGGAAAAGGATCTGCGCATTCTTAAAGAACTTTCCGGAGTTTCCCTTGATACAATTGTCTCTTTTGAAAACATCAGTTTCCGTGAAAATATTTTATTTACTCACAAAGGCTTGAGCGGGCCGGCGATCTTACAGATCTCTTCCTACTGGCAACCAAAAAAACCTGTCCGGATCAACCTTCTGCCTGACGCGGATATGTCCTCTATCCTTAAAGCCCATCAAACGGAAAAAACTTCCTTGAAAAACTTTCTCAAAGACCATCTTCCCTCGCGCCTCACCGAAATTCTCTGCAGCCATTTCTTCGAAAACAAACCGCTTAACCAATATTCTTTGGAACAATTAAACGAAATTGGAAAATTCTTGAACAATTGGGAAATCGTTCCAAATGGAACCGAAGGATACGCCAAAGCGGAAGTTACCGTCGGAGGAGTTGACACCGATGAACTCTCGTCCAAAACCATGGAAACAAAAAAAGTTCCGGGATTATATTTTATCGGTGAGGTCGTGGATGTGACAGGCCATTTGGGAGGGTTTAATTTTCAATGGGCCTGGGCTTCCGGCCACGCAGCAGGTCAATATGTATAATCCACTAGTCGTCTAAAATAGTCCGGCACTTTGGCTTTAAAGGTAAGCCTTTCCTTACTAAATGGGTGTGTAAAAACAATCGACCATGCATGCAACGCCAGATGCCCAAACTTTGGGAAACCCTTACCATACTTCTCATCCCCCGCCACAGGATGCCCTTCATCTGCCATATGCACACGTATTTGATTTTTCCGGCCGGTCAAAAGATTGATTTTCAATAAACTGAATTTATCCGATTCTTTAACAACAACATACTCGGTATGGGCCAATTTTCCTTTGGCAGAATCCTGCGAGGAATGAATGACATAGTCTTCGTCCTCCTCGAGATAACTAGAGACCGTCCCTGATTTCTTTAGAAGCCGCCCATGCACGATGGCATAATATGTTTTTATTGTATTTTTCCAATCATCTTTCAGAAGGACCTGCATCTGTCCGGTTTTTGCAAAAATAAGCACCCCTGATGTGTACTGATCCAGCCGATGAACAACGTAAACGCATTTGTGCGATTTGATCTGACCCTTACGAATATAGTTGTTAAGGGCACTATGAACCGTATGTTCTTTGTTCCATTTCGCCGAAACCGTCAGGAAACCCGAGGCTTTATTCCCAACGATGATATCGCGGTCCTCGTAAAGGATCTCAAAACCTTTGGGCTGGTATTTTTTAGGTATTTTTTTTATTTCGGGCATGGTTATTTCTTAAAGAATTTCACAGCCGTCCGATAAAAATTGAGTTTCTAAAGTTGTCATCCCCGCGGAAGCGGGGATCCAAGACGAGGAGCAAACATATGGATTCCCGTTTTCACGGGAATGACAAAAAATGGAACTTCGGAAGTCTCTATTGGAAACTCCGCGTATAGACTTCCGAAGTGAATTTGTTTGTGTTCTATGCAAATAATGCTTACTCAAGAATCATCGCTTGGAATTTAATACTCCGCAAAGCGCGTATTGGATTCCTGAGTGAATCGGATTCCTTCTCAGCTTCGAAAGTCTCTATTGGAAACTCCGCGTATAGACTTCCGAAGTGAATTTGTTTGTGTTCTGCACAAACAAATTCACCAATCGCATGGGAAATAGTCCTTAAGGAATTTGCCGCACCAATGTTTACCTGTCAAGATACCATCGAAGAACGGATCACAAACCCTGGCCGCTCCGTCGACAATATCTAACGGCGGCTGAAAGTCATGAGTATCTTGTTTACGTTTAGAGAGCGCGGCCGGATCTTCATCAGTCACCCATCCGGTGTCGACGGCGTTCATAAAAATACCGTAATTCGCCAGATCGCTCGCGGAAGTGTGGGTCAGCATGTTCAATGCTGCCTTAGCCATGTTGGTATGCGGATGGCGGTCGGTCTTTGTATAACGATGGAACTTCCCTTCCATCGCCGATACGTTCACAATATGTTTCTTCCCGGTGTTGTCGCGCTTCATCATCGACGACAATTTATTGCATAGGACAAACGGCGCGATCGCATTGACCAGCTGAAGCTCGATCATTTCCGACGTATTGATCTCGCCCAAACGCAGACGCCAGCTGTTGGTCTCACGCAGATCCACCTGCTGAAGATCAACATCGAGCTTTCCTTTAGGAAAAACTTGTTCCGCTGGAAGATTATGATCATGCGCGTAAGGAACTTGTGAAAGCTTGGCCGATGCCGCCAAGCCCATGCCGACCATTTTTCCATTCCAAGCAACGGTCAGCGCATTCTTATCCGTCAGTTTAAGCGGATCAGCTAACGCCAACTGCTTCTTACATGTTTCAAACGGACGCAAAAGAGACTGAACGTTCGCCGGCAAATCTTGCACCAGCATCGTTTCATTCGCCATCAAATGCGCGTAAAATCCCGGCGGACGGCGGACCGTTTGCGCCGCATTATTGATCAAAAGATCCAAACGAGGATATTTTTGCTCAACATAGGTACAAAAAAGTTCCACGCTCGGCGTGTGACGCAGGTCCAATCCATAAATATGCAGCCGGCCCTTCCACTGATCGAAATCCTCTTCACGGGAATAACGGAGCGCAGAATCGACGGGAAAACGGGTTGTGGCGATCACATGAGCGCCGGCGCGCAGCATCATGAGCGCGGATTGATAACCGATCTTCAGACGCGAGCCGGTGATCAAAGCGACCTGTCCGTCGATAGGCGCGGTCTGAAAACGCTTCGCATAGTTTAACGCGGCACAGCTCGGACACATGGAGTCATAAAAAAAGTGCACCTTGGTAAAGAACGCTTTGCAGACATAACAATTGCGCGGCTTGACCAATTCCAGCTCTTTAACAGCGCTGGCATCCGTGATCTGTTTGGGAGCGCTAAAGACCGTTGCCTCGCGGGCACTGCGGATGCCGGTCGATGCCCGAACACGGCGTTCATGATCGTCGATCCTCTGCCGTTTAAGGCGCAGCCTGTCTTTCTTTCTAATGCGGATCTCATCACGGTCAGGACGGGAAATCTTCCCTGCCGCTTTCATGATCGCGACCCTCTGATCATTAGGCAGATACGCCAGCTGCGAACTTTTATTGACCAGATCTTCCAGTATCTCGACACATTTCTGGATCTCTTGGGCGGAATATTTCGGATCGTCGATCCTGACAGGCTTGTTGCTCGGTTCCATATGTTGCTGTTCTTCTTTCATATTTGGAGCTTCCAAAGTTATGACATTCTAACCCAAAGAAAAACCCCCTGCAAATTATTAAATGACAGGGGGAAATCCTCACCAACCCTATTCTGCTGCTTTCTCACTGTCTTTTCGGTGCCGGATCGATTCTGCCGGGATCCCGAACCACACGTCCCTAGCCTCGACTTTCGTGTCTTTCAATAAAACAGCGCTGGCACCGATGATCGCATTGTCCCCGATCTCGCATCCGGGCATAATGGTGCAGTGAGATCCGACGGTCACATTCTTTCCAATCTTCACTTTCTTTAACTTTAATTTTCCCCGTTCGACGATATGACCGATAATGATGGCCCCGCCTCCGACGACCGTATTATCCCCGATCTCAAGCAAGGTAGCATCATAAACATATTTCGAGTTAAACTGAACATTTTTTCCCAACTTGGCCCCTAAAAGTCGAAAAAGCAGATTCGCAAATGGTGTCAAAAGGATGAAATCAATAAAAGTGTAATTGATCATTAAATATAGAGAACTTATAAAAGCCCACTTAAAGGCTTCGAATGAAAAAATGGGGTGAACACCTTCCTTTAATCTCAAATTAAAGATGGTCCGGAATAACCCCACCAATAAAACCAGCGTCAACCCAAAAATAAAATAACCTAAGGCTAACGTTGTCCCGATACAAAACAATCGAGGTAATAACTCAAATGATCCGCTCCAATTCCAAACCTTGAGCAACAAAGCCAGGCCGGGCACCATGGCTGCGCCGAAGAACACCGAGCCCATCACATACATCAAAAGACTAAAAATCAATTGTCCTAATGTGGTTAAAATCCAGTTCATATCGTCTCCTTTAAAAATATTTGATTGTACCAGTCACGGATCAGACTTACTATTATTCTGAAAAACAAATTTCTCACAACCGGCTTTCATGATAGAGTTAATATAATAAACATGAATCAGGAGGATATTATGAAAACGGAATGTTTAACATCTCTTAAAATCACGTTAGGTATTATCGGTGCGTTTCATTTCCTCGTTGGTCTTTTCACATTAATCCCTTATATCCCCAAAAATCAGATTGCTGCTATTGTTTACAAAGCCACTATTGAAACATCCCCGCAATTCATGCACGTTGCCGAGATGGTTGGCTGTTACATGTTTGCCATTGGATTTATGACATTACTTGCCATGCGCGATCCTCTTAATAATATCATTATCATCAAAGGTCTGATAGTCCTTCTGTCTTTAAGACTGATCTCCATTATCCTTTTCAGTAGTCATGCCTATGAGGTTTTTGGTATTCCGCCATTTCGTTATTGGCTAAATGCCGGCGCTATTTTTATACTCCTTGTTTCATTGATTTATTTAAAACCAAAGCCTGCATAGGTTATAGTCAATTAAATCCTGGCTGCTTCCAAATAAAACAAAGCAGGATTTAATTTATTCAAACATTCTTCATCATAAGAAACCAGATAATGGGTTCCTACTAATTTTCGCTCTTCATATCCCTTCCTAAAAACCTCGTTCAAGGGATCTTGTTCATCTAATCCGCATAACATGTATTGGTAATTTTGCTCTCGATAACGAGCATAAATGGACTCGCATAATCCGGCAAGAATATCGGAAGAGTTGTTCTTGACGACAATGGTATGCAGCGTCACATAATTTAATTTTTCTCCCTCATCCGGCAACAAAAATCCGCTTCGCAAGAACCCCAAAGCGTTGATCCATGGTTTTAAAATTTTTAAACGGTTTGAATATCCCGCCACTCGTGTTTGTTTGAAGCATTGCTGGTCCCAAATACCGGTCAACCCTACCAATTGTTCGCCTTCAAAAGCCAGAAAGTAATCCTGAACCATTAATCCATGATAATAATCCGACTGGACCTTTGAGAAATCATAACAAGGATAGAACTGTTTGGATCCTGCTTCTTGATCAAAGAAATCCTGCATCATCGAAACATCTTCTTTCCGGGCCTGCCTTATATGATACAAAGAACTTTTAGGATTTCTCCTTTTTCTAAGAGAAACCGTATGGGTGATGTATCGGCCGTGCGGGATATAAAAAGGGACCACGGAACGCAGGCGCTCACGGCCCTTGAGATGGATCAAAGCATTCATAATGTGGTTATCCGAAAACACGATGGTTTGCGAAAACCCTTCTAACAAGACGATATGCTCTTTAAAGTAGGAACAGATATCAAAGAGCACAAAAGTTTTTTGGTAATCAGGATCAATCCTTAAATCACTGTGATATCGTAGAGACGTTTTACGTCCATTCAGGAATACATTTCTTTTGCCTACGCTAAAACATGCGGCCATTCGATTATTCGACCGGTCGCGGCAGACATAGGTCTCAGGCTGTTCATATTGAATCCGTGCTCCTAAAAAATAATCCGGTTCACGTTCCATGGCCAAAGAAATATCTCCGGCAAACGGGATACGAATAAGACCGCAAATGCCTTTATTATCCTCTGGCTGCGCTAACATGATCTGAAAACGTAACGATTTCATATCCCCAATAAAGGTTTTAAACGGTTTCTGGGAAATAAAACCGGCACTTTGGTGGTTGATTCTTTCGCTGTCGATTGACTGCTTAAAAATTGAACCAACTGTTCACGAAAACCCGTGGATAAAAAAGAAACTCTAAGCGGATTCAACTGTCCGATATCCACCGCCTGTTTGTAATATGGATTTTGATAAAGAGATTTTTCTAGATCATTGATAATATTTTGCCAATCTTCCTTTGCGCCCCGGCTCTCAAGAGTTTTTTCAATGAATAAGGTGTAACCAATGCTCGTCTCATGCTGTGTTGGGTAAAGAAATGCCAGGCTGATGTCCGCTACGTTCCTTTTTAAAGAGAATTTTAGAGACTCCAGCACTTGATGCTCGGATAACTTCTCTCCGACCAGATCGGACTGCTGATCTTTTCTTCCTACAAACCGGAAACAAGGCGTATTCTTAAAAAATCCTGTCACCTGGATAAGATCTCCGGAAGCATATCGGTATAAACCGCCCGCTGTTGTCAAAATGACCTCGTATAGCTCCCCCTTGGATAATTCATGCGCTAAACAGATCTTTGAATAGCACACCGATCTGAATTCGTAAAAATGGGAACGGACAGCCAGAACCGGGTCTAACTGCGGATCAATCGGAATGGATGTGATCCCTTCGGTGGACAAAAGCCCTTTCCCTTGAATCCGTACGTCACCGAGACGCTTTTGAACTTTAGGAATCCACCACTCTGACTGCGCGTCTTTCCAACAGCTAAGTACTGATAAATTGAGCCAAAGATCTTTCCACACAAAATCCGACTCAAGCACGGCCAGGACATGGGCCCGGCGTCTTTTGTTCCAATCGTTTTGGTCATTGAGCCCATCCATGATGCGTTTCCTATTGGATCGCAGAAAATCATCTAATTGCAAAAAAAATGTCGGGCTCCAAACAGACACAAAAGACAAATCTTCCCGACGAAGTAAAGACATTACTGTCTTCATATAAAACTTCTGCGGATCTTTTTCCTGTTTCAATGTCGAAGGGACAGCCATGATCGACCCTAACAGCCAGCCGATCAACGGGTGAAAATAATCACGGTCATCTTCTATGCCGATCGGAAGGCCTGAGGCTGTTTTGCGGGTCGGTTTGGTCGCCGGCGACAGCGCCCAATAAGCTGAGCCTTGAAATGCGTCAGGATGATAACGATGCAATGACACTAACCATCCGGCAATCCCTTTTTCAAATTCCTTTTTAAGCTCAGCTGTATAAGGGATCAATTTAGAGAAGCTGGTTGTACCAGAGGTTTCTTCAAATCCGATCACCGGAGATTTAGTCAAAATATTTGTTTGTCCGTCAGCAATCTTCCCGATCCACTCTTCAAAATCTTTATATTCACGTATAGGCACTTCTTGAATAAATTCTTTGTACGAACGAATGCGTTTAAAATGATGCTTTAGGCCGAACTCCGTCTGGACATTTTCCCGAAGATAACCCTGTAAAATGGCTTCCTGCTCAAGAAAAGGATTTTGGCAAGCATTCATAAACCGTTTGTATTCGGGTTTCTGAATATTAAGCCATATCTGATGAACTAATTTTGAATTCATGGGCTGGAGAATGTCAGTGGTTCTTTCATTCCTTGCAGGATACATTCTTTAACAACAGCTAAGGCATTATCGGGGTGAATTTCTGCCATACAGATCAGCTCCTCCCCTTGATCAAAGCGGGGATTCTTTTCCAAAAAGAATTGCACATGCGGATGCATTTGCTTGTGCCAAGCTCCCTGGGCCAATTCAGATTTGAGCTGCCCATGGCTTTCTTTAAAAGCGACAACACCGCGGGAAGAATACCAGGCATCTGGATATAAAATCTTTGAACACCCATTAACGATCTCAAAAAGATCGATATGTCTTTTTTGATCATACGAAGGATAAAACCGACGGAAAAATAATGGCAGGTACATATAGGTGCGGTGGCCTTTGGACATTAAATACCAATAAAGTTTTTTATGGGACTGCGCAGCCAGCATTCGACCAAATGTATACGCTACCCCTCTCACCAATTCAGACGTGCCCCAATAGGCACGCGCTATGATCGTGTCGCCGGAAAAAACGATGTTGTATAAAGGAGTGCCGCAGCCTTTCGGATTGACCACCAGCGTCGTGAAACCCTGGATTTGGTTTTGGCTGTCCATTAAAAGACCTACCCACTGTTTGTTCAATAGGTCCTGCGAGAATCTCTCTTTGGTCATGCAGTCATAATGTTCTGACATAAGAACAAACATGCGCTCGCTTTGTTCCTTCTTAAGATCGCAAAGCGCGGTCAATTGGAATTGTAAAGTTTTGTTTTTCTTCTGATGTTCAGTCAGCATATTAAATCCAGAAATCAATATTTTTCTTAATCGGCCTGGGCCTAGAATTGGCTCCCCCCTCTTCGGCCCATTGCCTTAAGCTTTCAATATAAAGATGCATCGTATCAACAGCCGTTGACATAAACTCCGCTTTCTTAAATTTTTGCAGGTTCTTCCCCTGGATCTCCATGATCCAAACGTCTTGGTCAATTACTTTGCGCGTATAGAATGGAAGGATTATTTTAGCCACAGCATTAAACCAACCTAATTTGTAACTGATCAAGGTGTACACGATCGTTTTATAAGCGCTGATCGGCGTACAAGTGCTTGTGATGATGAGTGCACGCTCATAATCACCAAAAATGTAATCCACGCGCGTAAGATTAGGCATAAAAAATTTGTCGGTATGCACCATGGGCAATCCTTTGGGATTGAGAAGTTTTTCAGTAAACCCGATGCTATCGTTCTTCTGGTTGTAGGCAATCTCGACGCTATGCTCCGTGCGTTCGATCGTTGTCGGTACAGCGATCTTTCTCTCACTGCGGAACCATCCTTTATGGACGCTGATGGTATGCGGGACATCCATAAAATTCTCGACAAGGTTCGTCACATCATTGTCAAATAACGTGGTCATGTAATAATGATGCCACCCTGAAGAATCGCCCAAAGGCATGGCAAACGGTTCTTGGTCCGGGGGAACGTTCTTCCCCATCCAGACCCAGACCAATCCATCGCGTTCTATGAGCGGAAACTTCTCAATGATACTTTTGGAAGAGCGTTGTTGGTTTGGCCCTTCCGATGGAATTTCAACACAGCAGCCCTCGGCGTTATACTTCCAACTGTGATACGGACAAACAATGCAGTCGTCTTTGATGGTCCCCTTGCTTAAGGGCGCGTTGCGATGGCAACATCGATCTAATAGCGCCGTGACCGCCCCATCCTGCGCGCGCCATAAAACAATTGGCATTTCCATGATCTCACGTCGGATGGGCAGGGCTTTGAGCTCTTTGGATAGACAAGCGGCATACCAATAATTTTTAAGCAATCCGCATTGGTCTCTCATAAGCTCACTCCATAATTCTTATATGGATGAAAACAATCCATCTTATTAACCCCATCGATAAACATTCGCAAAGGCTCATCGCTTTCAACTAAACGCGGCCTGAACTCGATTGAATTAAAAAGATCTATATCATCCATGAGAAAATGCTGTGTTATGACAAACAATAACGGGATTTTCCATAAATCCAGCGGCGCATTGGCGCCTTTATCCATCAATAAAAATGTACGGCAAACCGTTGTTCCATCTAACTGCAAAGTATTATTAAATACCATCTTGATTGGAAAACGCGGATGAGGAACATAACCAGTCGCCATATTTCCACCCCAAGTCATAAAATGAAGATCAAAATCCCCCATAAAGAATGATACCAATCTATCCATAAAAGTCGGCCCGTTGAAAGCAATCTTATAATGCACGGCTATACGAGCATCATCCATGCGTCGGGGTCGAGGATCATTGAGAAAAGTCATGTGATGCAAACAGCGCATGTGCTCGATATCAAGCCCATTGACCGTGCAGATGTTGGGATGGCAGCGGAATTTGATCAGAGGCAGATGAAACACCCGGACCGGCTGTGTCTGTTCATCTTCAAAATAAGGAATTGGAAATTTCGGCGATGGGCCATTAAAAATCCAAACATATCCATATTTTTCCTGGACCGGATAAGAAAAAACTTTAGCGGAATTAGGAATTTCGGTTTGCGACGGGATTTTAATGCATTGTCCATTGCCGTCATAACACCAATGATGAAAGGCACACTGGATCGTTCTGCCGTTAATACATCCACGGCTTAAGTCCGCCCCCAAATGAGCGCACCGGTTATCCAGAGCAATAACACCGCCGTCTTCACTTCTAAATAAGGCGACACTCCTGTCAAAAAGTTTGACCTTTTTAATCTTGCCCGGCCGCAACATACGGGAAGGTAAAAGAGCAAACCAGGTGCTTTCTAAGACCTCGGGATTATTAAATAAACCGCGCATAGGATCCTAAAACCAATGGTTATTTTTCCATAACGAACAATTCTTGCATGGGGCAATTTCATTATAACGGCCCTGGCACATGAGACCTCTCAAACGATTGGCTCGGGGAGAATTATAAATTTCCTTGATCGTCTGCTCCTTGACATTGCCTAAAATCTCATGATTATGCCAATCGTTCACACATAACGGCATATCCCCGTTGGCAAGGATATTCCCCATCGAAAAGGAATAAGGGCAAACAGGGAATATCTTTTGGCTCAATTTCCCTAAAATTATTCTTTTGAACCGTTGGAACCAATTCAACGGTTCTAACAGCTGTTCAAATTTCTTGACGGCACCGGAGCGGTTATTAACACCATAAATAAGGACATTAAACCCTTTTCTTTTCCAGTGACTCTTGAAACTCTTGACCTCCTGATAATTGTCCTTTTGACGGATCAAGCGCACAAAAACATTGATCTTGCTCAAATCCATTGCTTCAATCTCTTTAATGTTGCTTTGCACTTTTTCCCAACTCAGGGTGTGCATGGTTTTTTCATAGGTAGCTTTATTAGTCGCGTTCAAGCTGACGGTGATGAGATCCAATCCGTTATCAATCAATTCTTTCATCCTCTTAGCGTCCAGTAATTCTCCGTTTGTGACCAATTCCGTGATCTGGTGAGGCTGCGCGATTTTTCTAAACTGGTTGATGCGCTGTGGCAATTTAGCGTCGAGCAATGGTTCATTCTTGGACATGGGCACGAGAATTTTGAACGAAGATTCTTGGGCGCATTCCTGAATGATCTTTTCCCACACTTGATCGGACATCACCCGTTCTTCTTCTTGATGGGTTGTATACGGATACGGGCACATCCGGCAGGCAGCGTTGCAGCGGTTAATCGTTTGGACCTGAATGACCGCAGGAAAAACTTCTTTCTTGTCTTTCCAAAATTCCACATTGGGATAGAGGTACAGAAAGGATCGGATTTGAAACCCGAGTTCTGTCATATTGCGGACCCGCGCATTTAAGAACCCCGTCTTCGAACGCAGTAAACCATACAATAAACTGCTGATGCGGTCCGTTGTCTTGATCATGAACGCGGTGGACATCGAAAGATCCCTCAATTCCCTATAGCATTTTTATATCCATTATTCCCCAGCATGACCCCTATTTTTTCATAAACAGCGGCATCCCGCGGGGCCCACGTGGCTAAGCCATCCACGTAACGATTAAACATACAAAATGCTGCACTGATCAGCACCGTATCATGAATGGCCCTATCATCGGCCCCGAGGGCACGGGCTTTGGCGACGTCGTCGGGGGAAACCGTTCTGCCGTCCTTCCGGACTTTATCGGCGATGACCAAGAGGGCTTTCATTTTATCACTGACGCCTGCGGTCTGATAATTCTGAATGACTTCATCCATGACCACACTCTTCTTGTTCAGCAGATGTTTTGCGACCGCGGCATGAGAACTCGTACAAAAATAGCATTCATTGCGGGAAGAGACGAACGCGGCTATGATCTCCCGCTCGGCCGGAGTTAAAGATGTTGTTCCCCGAAGCAACGCCTCGGCGAGTTCATTTAAATGTTTCGCGGTCTCGGGATAAGCGGTCATCGGTCCAATAATTCCAGGTAAACCTTCAGGAAGAGCTATGTGCGGCATGGTTATCTCCTTTTTATTGTTTCACTATATGGTATTGGTTAATGGCCAAGTTGTCGACTGACTCAACGGAGCCATTAAACCACTTGATCTTGCAATACACCTGCTCAATGCGGTTCTGATCCGTCCCCAAACCAAAGATCAAACGCCGATCCCCTTGGGCCGAAAGTCCATTGGCCAGATGGATCTCACGGAACTGAACTTTGTCTTTCCCATTCTCCACGTAATACAACCAGACTTTGGTCCCGACGGCATCTTTATTGGTGAGCTGTCCGTTGCCGATCAAACTCAACCCAACCCAATTCTGACCGCTGACTTTATTCTCATACAATTTCGGTATGCCAAACTGATCAGTGATGACTAAATCCAAATCACCGTCATTATCCAAATCAACGGCGGCAATACCCCTTGTATTGGCCCTGACATTAAAACCGACCTTATCAGCGACATCTTCAAACTGTTTGCCTTGATAATTCAAATAAATCCTCGCCGGTTCATTGGGGAATATGTACGCCCCCCGGATATCCGGCCACTGATCGGCATAACTAAAAATATCCGGCGTTGAGCGGGCAACTTTCTCAAAAAAATACCAGTAGTCGATCGGTTTCTCATACCTTTTGTCCCACTCATCGGAAACCATTCCGTTTGCCTGGGCAATATCCACCCAACCATCCAAATTGAGATCGGCCATAGCCGCGCCCCAACCAAACCGATGAGGATTAAGAGCACCGTATTGAGCAGCTTTCTCTTTTAAAATAAGTTCATTATTCTTACTGTAATTCATCCATAACAAACTTCCCTCCGCTTGCGCATGATGATAGACATTACTGACATAAACGTCTTCTTGTAAATTCCCGTCGACATCCCCCATGCTCGCATTCATGCCTTTATAGGTATCGAGACCTAAATCGTTAAAGAACACTCCCTGTTTTCGTTCAAACCTTTGGCCATTCCTATTTAAATAAAAATCATCATGACCAAAATCATTGGCCACATAAACGTCTGTCCAGTCATCATCATTGAGATCACCGGCAGCCACACTTAAGCTCCATCGTGTCTCTTTGAGGCCTATCTGATCGCTATCCAAAGCTGCAAATGTTTGACCCTTCTGATTGATCAGCAAATAATTCTTTCCTCCATTGTTGGAGTTATGCCACGATTCATGCATAAAATGAAACATCCGACGGTCGCCCTTATATTGGGGTTTAGCCAGGTCAAAAATGGAAAAAGGAACTCTTTCCTTATAATCGTGAAGGTACGGCGGAAGAACATTCGCGACAAAAATATCCAATAAACCATCTTTGTTAAAATCAAAGCCATTAGCAGCTATGCATGTTGTATTGTTTTCCTTTAAAAAAGGGACATCCACTTCTTCAAAGCTGAGTTTACCCCGTGGAATGATTTGATTCTTAAATACATGGCTCTTTTCAAAACTAAATCCGACAAATAGGTCCTGGTCACCATCATTATCGAAGTCGAGAAACATGGCATACGATGGTATGCCGAATTTTTTAGGATCATACAGATAACGTTCCAAAGTCGGGATTTCAATTTTCTGAAATTGAAAATTCCCTTTATTCAAATAAAGCTTCCCTCGCCACTCATCCGATTTTAAAGGCTGGGTTAAAAATAGGTCCATTTTTCCATCCAAATCCACGTCGGCGATGGCGACCGCATCACCCACCGATAAGATCCATTTAGCCACATGCTGGATCCTGGGATCGACCTGTTCGATGATGTTGCCTTTAGCTCCTCCCAAACCAGAATGTTCACTCGGTACGGCTTTTAACGCAAAGTTGTTGATCTGGACAAGATTTGTTCGGGGCATGCCCATTTGAAAAAGGACCGCCACAGGAATTCCCAGAATAGCGATGAGGATGGCCCGGGGGATCCACTCCCTAAAACTTTTTTTAAAATAGGGAACCCCTTTGTTTAAATTTTTGAAATGCCCGATAAGTCCGCGGATGGATGCGAATGTTATCCCGGCGTAAAAAAATGTAAAGATGCTAAATTTCATATGATAGAACAAATCAAGCAAGGCGATGCACATGCCCGCAATGATCTGCCCTCGTTTCGTGGGTGGGCTCGTTTTGGGATCGGTGATCATATAAAAAGTAAAAAGATAAAATGCCGGAGAAGTCAGCGTTCCCACAAACAACGTTCCCGGCGGGATGTGATAACGAAGGATGTAGGTCCTTAAAGCTGTTTGCAAAGTGTAAAAGAAAAGAAATGAAATGACTAACCAATACCTCTCTACTCTTAATAGAAATAACAGCAGTGCGCCGGTCACAACAAAGATAAGCATGGCCGAGGCTGTTTGGGCGCTGCCATACCACTGGTACGTCGGCGCCAAACTGATCATTTCGTTGCTGATCCATAAGCTCACACAAATGGCAAACAGCGAAGGATTAATAAAATGCTTGCCGTTAAGGGTCAATAAATATTTAGAGGCAATGGCAATAAAGATGGGTGTCCACAGAAAATAATAACCCAGTGAATAATTGAGCAGGATCGCCAAAGACAGGCAGGTGATCAGGGCAGATAATGGAAATACTTTTTCTCCTTTGATGGATCCATGCAGCACAACATCCAGCGTCAGCCCAAATGCTATGCTCAACAGGATTTGTGAAAGGCTGCGGCTGAATCCCAGGAAGACGCATCCGAGGACCACATAACAACCCAACAAAAAAGCAATTCCCCAACGAGGATCTCTGATAGGAGGCAACCGGTACGTTCCCTGCCATGTCCGGGGATCGAGAGAGTGCATTTAAAAATTTCTCCAGAAAAAGAAAAGCAATATCACCATCACAACCCAATTCCACTGGTTCGTGATGGTATTAAGGCCCTTGAAACGTTCCTCTTGGTCATCCGCAAACCATAGTCCGTCGGGGCCCATGGTTTTCCCATGCACGATCTTCCGAAACTGATAAGCATAAAAAGAATCCAGGACCAAACATAATCCGATCAATCCAAGGACAAGATCCAAATTTAAAGAGCTGTGCTTAAAGACAATCCCTGCGAAATAGATTATTTCTACGATCATGACCCCTAAACAAAATAGATTGTGTCCGATGCCTATCTTCGGCGACCATTTTTTAACACCATAAAGCAGATAAAGTTCCCCAACCGCGCGCAACCACATCAGAATGGCTATGGAAGTAAAAATAAATCGGAATTCCCCAGGAATGCTTTGTTCAAAAGCTAATAGAGTTGTTAAAGGAAAATAAATGTAAACAGCCAGGCATAACCAGATGAGTTTTGGTTTAGAGATCTTCCCTCCCATAGAACTTGCATGATTCTGCCTCCGATAAAATAACAACCCGAACAAGAAAATAACAGCCATGCAAATCATGAGGTTTGCCAGGGACGCCATATCAAGGCACTTCCTTGAGCAATGTTTCATTGAGCCAATCGCGGATCAGACCCACAATCTCCTCTTTATCTTTTCTCATCAGATATTCCGCATGCGGCCCGTTTTTGATGATGGCCAAACGTTTTCGGGTCGGTGTCCTTTTATAGAGTTCTTCGGAATGCCAGGGCTTGATCAACCAATCCGCTCCGCCGTGAATATAAAAAACCGGGCATTTGATGTGTTCAACACGATAGATGGGTTTATCTTTTTTAAGCCAGAAAGGTCCGGGTTTGACCCCCTTGCCTGCCCGCCCTTCACCGGTCAGATTATAAAAAACATCATTTTCAACATCAAGTTCCCAGAAACGATACTCAATCTTCTCGAATTCCGTAGGAGCGCTGACAGCGACCACCGTATCAATACCGTCTATTTTAGATGCCGTAATAATACTCGTCGCTGCACCCAAAGAAAAACCAACGACACCTATTTTCTTGTAATGCTGTTTCGCATCATCAACGACCGCCCGAAGATCCAAATACTCTTTACTCGTCCAATAAAATAATCCTCCGCTTTTGCCGTGTCCGCGAAAATCCATGATCCATACATCGTACTGATCTTTTAATGATCCCCCCAATTCTTTTAAAAGTTGGGAATCTTTATTGTTAAAAAATCCTGGTGCGACAATGATGACCTTTGCATGACCTTCTTGATACCGGTCATAATGGATCCAATGATGGTCTGTGGTCTTTATTTTTTCTGACGTTGTCGGGCTCATGAACTCAATGATCTTTTTTCAAGGACCTCTTTGGCTTTACGCTTGATCACTCCCAGGTCCAGTTTACCGCTACCCAATAAAGGAATGGCATCAATCTTAAAAAATAAATCCGTGTCAGGGATCCATAAATTCGGCAGTCCCTCTTTTTTCAAACCCTCGATCAAGTCCGGAACGTTGATGTCTTTGATATAAAAAATAACAAGCTTTTCTCCTTTTTTATCGTCGGGAATAGCCGTTACCACCGCTATCTGTTCGGAGGAATTGAGAACCTTATGAATAGCATCTTCAATCTTAACATGCGGGACCATTTCCCCGCCGATCTTGCTAAAGCGGCTGAGCCTGTCGGTGATCGTAATAAAACCGTCCTCGTCCATTTGCGCGACATCACCGGTCATATACCAGCCGTCTTTGATGACTTCATTTGTTTTTTCGGGTTGATTAAGATAACCCTTCATAACGTTGGGCCCCTTGATCAACAACAGACCGCTTTGATTGGGGCCCAGAGGCTGCATCGTATTTTGATCGAGAATTTTGACGGCGACGCCCGGCAGTGGAAGGCCGATCGTCCCCCGCTTCTGCGCTTTTTGAACAGCACCGTCACGGTCATAATCCGGAAGATTAATCGCAACGACCGGCGAAAGCTCGGTGCATCCGTATCCTTCCATGGGCTCCACGCCGAACTTTGTTTTGAATTCTTCCGCCAGGCTGTCTTTTAATTTCTCCGCGCCGACCGTCACCATGCGTAAACTCTTGAATTGTTCGGGCTCACAGCGACGGATGTACGAACCTAAAAATGTCGGTGTCGTCATCAAGATAGTCGCTTTGTGTTCATGGACCAGTTTTCCGATGACCTTCGCATCCAAAGGATTCACGTGATACACCGCGCCGATGCCGCTAATCAAGGGAAACCATAATGTGCCGGTAAATCCGAAGGAATGAAAAAATGGCAGAATGCCCAACATAACATCCCCATCTTTAATATTAAACACCTGATACAATCCTTCAAGGTCCGATGTGATATTGCCATGCGTTAACATGACGCCTTTGGGTTCCCCGGTACTCCCGCTGGTGAACATCACGGTTGCCAATTTTTCATGCTCCCGGCAGGCTTTAGGACCAAAAACCAGTCGGTGCGATAAAAAACGCGGGGTAACAAAAGCCGCATAAGCCGCTTTCCATTGTTCCTGTTTGGAAATGGAAGCAATGACATCCTCAACAAATATCTTTTCACAGGTCAGTTCGATGCCAGTCTTCTCAAGAAAAACTTTCGAGGTGATGACATACTGCATCGCGCACTGTTTCACGACGGAAGCGATAGCTTCCTTGGATGAAGTGTAATTAATATTAACCGGAACTTTGTTAAGGACAGAGATCCCGATATTAACCAGCGCCCCGGCAACCGTCGGCGGCAGCATGATCCCGACCGTTTTCTCCTGATCAAGCTTGGCTCTCAATTTCCGGGCGATCGCAACAGCAGAGACGAGCGTCAAACCGTAATTCATTTTTTTGCCGCTGGAATCCGCAATACAGAATTTGCCTGGATGTTTCCTTGCTTCTTTCCAGAAACTTTCTGACAGAGTTAATTTATCTTCGAGGCGGTATTGAAAAGCATCAGCGCCCAATTCCATGACTTCTGAACGGATCTCAAACGCACTGGCGGTCGCCGGAAGAGATTTCCCAAACGAGATCGTAACAGGATAAGGAATGATCTTGGGCCATTTGTGAAGGTACTTCCCTCCTTCATAACTGAAAATGCTTCCCCAGATCCGATCCAAATGAACAGGGATGATCGGGCAATCGGTTCCTTTAACGATATGTTCAACGCCCGCATGAAATTTATGGATGTTGCCCGTGCGCGTCAGCTGCCCCTCGGGAAAGATACAAACCAGCTCCCCGGCCCGGAGCGCGTCTTTGGCTTCATGCAGAGCACGGATGATATCCTTGGGATTATCTCGACGATCAATCGGAATGGCGCGCCCAATTTTAAAAAGCGGCCGCAACATGTTTGAATTATTATAAATTTCCCGGCCCATGACAAAACGGATCGGCCGCGGCACTGTGACCACAAGCAAGACCGCGTCCATGAACGACACGTGATTCGCAACCAACAACGCCCCGCCGCTTGCCGGCACGCGGTCTTTATCAATCGCCCGTATCCGATAAACCGAGTGCGCTAAAAGCCAGACGCAAAGACGAACCAGCGCGTATGGAAGTAACCGGCAAATATAAATTGTTCCTAAAATGGTCATGACCCCAAGAACAATAAAAGTATTGGCTGGATTGACTTTCAAAATTTCGCCGAAGAAATAGATGGCCAAAGAGGCGAGCAGGATCGCGGAAAAGGAAAGAAAATTATTGGTCGCAATGATTTTCCCACGCTCATTGGGAAGGCTTTCCTTTTGGATCAACGTATTGAGAGGAACAATATAAAATCCGCTGGATACACCCAAAGCAAACAAGACAAGGAAAACCGTCTGATAAGAGTGGTAACTGACTCCTAAAAGCAAAGAAAAAATGCTGATCCCGATGGCGCCGAGCGGGACAAGCCCCAGCTCGATTTTCTGGTCGGAAAAACGGCCTGCCATGAAACTGCCGATGCCGATCCCCAAAGAAATACTGATTAAAAGGATGCTTGAAAGCACGTGGTCAACACCCATCATCGTCCTGGCATACAAAAGGATATTGGGCTGAAATATCCCTCCCAAAAACGAGAAATAGACAAGACCAACAATCGAGAGAAAAATGGTTCGATTGGCTTTAATCGACGAGACATTACGGCATATCTCTTTAATCACGTTCCATTCAACCTTACGGTTTATTCCTGATGGCGGCACGTTCGAAATAAATAAACTCGTCACAATCCCCAGCACAGCCAATCCTATAAAAACAAAATACGCTTTGAAGATCTCCGCTCCAAATAACTGAAGAAGATATCCTCCGCCGGCCTGGCCCAAGATGATGGCCGCATACGACCACATCTGCATTTGACCGTTGCCTTCAGATAACTCATCCTCGGAAAGAATTTCCGGCAGAATCGCGTACTTCGAGGGGCTAAAGAATGCACTGTGAAGCCCCATAAAAAACAACACAACCAACATGCCGTACATATTGAGGTTCACAAAAGCGGCCATCCCGAACAGCAGAATGACAAGCTCAGCCACCTTGGCGATCACAATGATTTTTTTCTTGCTAAAGCGGTCGGCCAAATAACCGGCGAATGTCGAGAACAACAAGAAAGGAAGAATAAAAACAGCGCCCGCCAATGACACAAAAATCGTTCCCGCTCCATGCTGGGCAAAATAATCAATGGCGACAAAGGTCACCACAACCTTTAAGGCATTGTCATTAAATGCCTCCAGGAACTGCGTGATCAAAAGCGCCTTAAATCCTCTTTGTCCTAAAGATTTAACCAATGGGATTTCCTGATTTGTCTGAGTTGTTCTGAAGAATCAGATCAGTTTAACATTAGCGACGGCACAAAACAAGAAAACCCTCTATAACAATGAAGTTATAGAGGGCCTTCGGAAAAAAGAAGAGTCGCTTAAATTAACGGCTGCGATCCCTGCGCTTGGCAAAACAATCTTTGCAGTAGACGGGACGGTCGCCGCTTGGCTTGAAAGGAACTTCGCATTCTTTTTTACATTCTGCGCAAGTCGCCTTGTGAAATTCCATCGGACGCCCATCGCCACGACCACCTCTACCACCATCTGGATTAAAACCCATACTTCCTCCTTGATATTGAGACCTGACCGGGCTAGGCGCAAAGAACAACCGCTCCGTCAAATCATCTATTTAATCTGATAATACATGCCTTTGCCGGGAAGCCAAGACATTTTTTATAATTCCTGGAACATTCAGTCTAGAACCTGTTTCACTCCCGAAGTTCTGCTTAAGCTGGACATGACCACTGGATGTTTTGGGATCCATACTGATTCATTTCCTGGGCTAAATCAAACAACAAAAATTCACTTTTCTTTTCCATTTTAATAACAAGGGTGGATTCATGTTCAATAGCTGCGGCATCAGAATAATTAAACATCTGATCCTAAGCGAATAGTCACGGGCTTTTTTAAACGAGCGGCATAAGGATTACGTTTGAATTTCATTTTTGAAAGATCGTATTCTGTTCTCATAATTTTTCCTCCCAATATTTTTGGGCTTCTTGTTTAGTTGCTTTTCTAGCTGAAATAATCCTGATAATTGAATGGTTAAACGAATCAAAATACTGGGATCGCTGGCGGGCTAGTGTTAGACCCTGCCTATCCGGCGAGCAGGCCTATTGACCTGTCTAAAGAAGCTTTTTTCCCACAAATTCCGCTAGCCTTTCGGTATCTTTCAGGATTTTATCAGCCTCTGAACGGCTCACCAACCGTTCCTCATATTCCGCCATATTCTTCATCCGTAGAACACGGATAATGCGGTTAGCATTCGCATTTGTATCTTCGTCATCTTTTATGGATTTAAATAGGCCGGCAGCATCATTATGATTCTCGCCAGAATGCCGTTTACCCAGAAAATAAACACACATGGCATCTGCCAACGAAATAACCGCATGAATTGAGTTTATTGCCGAAGAATTCCATTCTTCACGTTCATAAACTAATTGTGCCGCTGTTAAACATTCCTGTGCCCGTTTAAGATAATTAGAATACTGTGATTTAGGCACGTCACGAGTTTTAAGTTTAGACGTCATATAAATTTATTCCTTTCTGGGCTTCTTTAATGACGTTAAGTGACTTTCGCTCTTTCCATTCTTTTTCACTCAAAAGATATGGGGAAAGACGGTTGCCAAATATATCTAAACAGCTGGAAGACAACTGATCAAGCAAAGGCTCAACCCTGTCTTTATCCTTATCTGTTTTGACCACAATCAGAAGATCAATATCACTATCAGCCTTTTCCTCACCCTTAGCAATAGATCCAAAAAGGAATAAATGCACTGTTTTATTTTGAGGCAGATATTTTAAAATCAATTTTCTTAGTTCAGTTAAGGGCGAAGGACTGGAATCTATGGCATAAACTATTCTTTGAATAGCCCGATAAGAAAAACTTTTTTGATTAACCGTCCAAACATGAGCTTTACCGATAGTCTTATAATAAACAAAATGAATTTCCGCCAATTCAGCCATCGCTCTGTTAATGCTCATGTGTGAAATTTTAAGGATGGAAGCAATTTCCCGTTCACTCATAGGAGCTTCATGGGTAAGCAAAAACCTGGCCACTTTCAAACGAACTGGCGAAGAAAGAATATCTTTAATTGCACTGTGAAAACGCATGGCTCTCCTTTGTCACTATTATGTTACAAGTGTAACACATAAACTTCATGTGTCAACCGAATTCCAAGGGATTCTAAATCCTCTCAGCGGTCAAAACAAAGCCTCTGCAAATTATTAATTCACATAGGTTTATGTTAGTTAAAAACCGGGGTCGCTGGCGGGACAGCGTTAGAACCTATTTTAAGCGATCCTATACTTAACCGCTCGCGTTGTTCCTTCCTTAATTACTATTCCAGCCTTAACCAGCGGAGCGATAAGCTGGTTGACACGCGCTCTATTAATCTTCATTTGCTTACAAATTTCTGCAGATCCGATTACGCCACTTTTATCTAACAATTCTAATAACTCACTTTGCTTAGGTGTAAGAGGTATTTGTTTCCCCCTGTGCGTCCCCTCTTTAAGGCGCTTAACGACCGTTTGGATTGACTTTAACAAACCTTTGGCAATATATTCAACCCAATAGGTATAGTCCCCATCCATGTCATGCGTCTGTTGGATCATATCATAATACTTGGCCCTGTCTTGAGCAAAAAACTCATCTAAGCCCAGCGTCCATGTGGAATCATAACCATCATGAAATAAAAGCCATTGTGACGCAGCACGAGCAACACGGCCATTACCATCTACAAAGGGATGGACGCCCACAAATTCGTGGTGAAAAAGTGCACTGCGAATAATGGAGTGTTCCGCCTGGTGCTGTTTTAACCATAAAAAAAGATCATGCATACCCTGTTTTACTTTTGATGGTGATCGGGGCGTGGAAATAACCTGATGTTTTGCATTAACAATATAGTTCTGTATATCTCTATATTTTCCGCAACGGGACTCAGGCAAAAACCCTTTAGTCATCATCGCATGCAGTTTCATAAGATTTTCCTGATTAAGCATAGAATTCTTATTCTTCAAAATCCATCGCAAAGCTTTAATACAATTTCTAACTTCTAGTTTTTGATTTTCGTGAGCCACTATATCTTTGTCTGCTGACAAAAGAGCCACCTGTGCCAGAGAAAGCATGTTCCCCTCTATCCAAGTGGAAGAATGAACACTGCGATTGAAGCTATCCCTCGCCACATTTATTCTTAGTGAAGATTTTACTCCAACTTGCTCAATATAGACTTTCTGGGAAGAAATCTTCTCAAGACAGCTAATGAGAAAAGGCGTTATTCGATAGGTGGGTTTAAACATGAACAAAGTTTAACATATTGTATAGGATTTGTATAGGATATTGTATAGGATTTGTATAGGATATTGTATAGGATTTGTATAGGATATTGTATAGGATATACATGTTGGTTCTAACGTCCCGTCAATGGTCAAAACAAAACCTCTGTAACTTTTCGTAGTCACAGAGGCTTATGTTACTGAGATAGCTGGGGTCAGTTCATTGACACGTTTAGAACGGTTTTAATGTCGTTTGACTTAGACCCGATACAACTTAACAGCTAATACACCGGGGGTCAAGAAATCCTAATTTTGAAAAACGATTTGTGCCCCCATCTACTGTATTCTTCTCTCTATCTATGAAGATATAAATTTCTCTACAACAGAAACCGCTTTAGAAGCCCCTTCTTTAAGTTCATGCTCCCAAATTCGAATAACTCTCCATCCCAACAATCGAAGTTCCTTTTGTCGTCGTTTATCTCTCTTAACATTACCCACAATCTTGGTATGCCAATAGGACTTTTTGCTCTTGGGCAAACGTCCGCATTGCGGGCATCCATGCCAAAAGCAACCATCCACAAAAATTGCAACTTTCTTATCTGGGAAAACAAAATCTGGTTTCCCCGGTAGGTTAACAGAAGTCACCTTCCACCCTTTTAATTTAGTTCTAACAAGGGCAGAACGAAGCCTCCATTCAGTTGAGCGATTGCCAACACTTCTAACGCTCGACATAATTTCAGAGCGTCTTTCTTTATTAACAGTATCCATTTTAAACCTGCACTTGAAAGCTCTCTTTTTTATCACTTAGCTTTCTATCTGAAACAGGATTAGAAAGAGACGGCAAATCAACAAACGCTTCGCCAACGCCTACGTAAGGTTTTGTTGCAAATAAACCTTCACAGCCATGAGTGGGTAAAGGCATCGGAACTATCGGATATGGTTTTAGAACCCCCACAAAAACAAGCCTTCTTCTAAGTTGGGGCGCTCCATAGTCTGCCGCGCATAAAAGCTGATGATTTACGTTATAACCAAGACCATCCATTTCTTCCAAAATAGTTTTCATTAATTTGCCATTCTCAGCACTACGAAGACCAGAAACATTCTCCATCACAAAATAAACAGGTTTTACATTTTTAATAAATCTCAAAAATTCAAAAATTAATGTGCCTCGAGGGTCATTTGTCGCTTCTTGTTTCCCAGCTTGGCTAAAGGCTTGACAAGGGGGCCCGCCAATAATCAAGGGAACAATGCCACCTTCTAACGATAATGAGGAAACTAAAGATTCAGGATTTACTTCGCGAATATCCGCATGAATGACCTCGAGCCGCTCATTAAAATTGTGCTTTAAAGTTTTTGCGCAATCATCGTTAAATTCAACCGCGCATTTAGAAACAAAACGCGCTCGACCGACCTTCGCTTGTTCTGCGCCTAAATCTAACCCCCCTGCCCCGCTAAAAAGACTAATAACTGGAAAAGCGCAATTCTTATAATAAATTCTGCCTAATCCTTGCGGTTTATTTTTTATCGCGTGTTCTAACACCGATTGAGAAACTGCTCGCGCAAGTTGCACTGGCACGGCGTTCCCAACCTGAATTTGAACGCTTGTTAATGACCCTATAAACTCATGAGTATCTGGAAATCCTTGTAATCTTGCGGCTTCCCGAGGCGTTATATACCGATTCTCAACGGGGTGAACAAACTTGTTAAAAATAAAACCTGTAACAGTTAAAGAAGGCTTTGCTGGGTCTAAACGTATTATGCGGAGATTCGGACCTCCGACGCGAGTAGGGTCTTCTTTCACATAAAAACGAAAACTTGCGTGCCAAAGTTCCTCTGGAAGGTCTTGCATTTTCTGTCCAACTTTCAAAGCATTAATACGCGCTTGGACATTAGACCCTACCTGTCGAGCAATATGATTCGTAATTTTCTTCATTCTTTCCCGAAAAAGAATATTTTTCTTAACCAATCATCTCTTAATTGCGATGAAGTAAACGAAATTATACCGTCAAAAAGATTTACTATTCGCGTATCTGGAGGCAAATCAGCCGCTCGACTATAAACCTTCTCCCCAGTCTTTGTCCACATTACATCTGAAATTGAGGCTAAATAATCATCAAAATGTTGAACAGCATGAATATTTGAAACCAACCCAACGGTTATATGCCACTTAGCTGGTTTAGGAAATTTAGAAAATGAACCAATTTTCAAAACTTGGTAAGTTCCCTTTTTAATGTCGTCTGTTCTGTCCATCCCAACGCTTGTCTTATTGTCGCTGATAGTCTCGAAACCGCTGCCGTTTGACCTTCGCGGCCAAGACGCAGGCATTGGGTTAGGCGCTCCGCAAGAATTGGTCAACCAAAAAGACCCGTTGCGATTAGATTCACTTGCATACTTACTAAACGCGTCATTCCAAGCCCCGAAATATGATTTAAAAAAAGTCGGCGTCTTGCACAAGTCAATAATTGATTCGGCAGCCCAATGAACGTCTTTGTCGTTATCCCTCTTTCCAAGTTTAACAAGATTAGGCAACCCCTTAGCCGTAGGAAGTAACAAATAAAATTCAACGCCAGCAATATGAGCCACAGTAACTTCTTGATGGGCTTTTGTTTGGCGCGGTCCCGCTTCCGTTTCTTCAGTAAGTTTTTCTGAATCGGAAACTAAAGGAAAAATTACCAAAGGCGAAGCTTTGATTTCAGCCAACAAACAAGATTTTTGTTTGCGGTCTACAACCAAAACATCGACGGGTTCGCGCCCAAATAAAATTTCCAAATCTTTATTCTTAGAATGCTCAAAGAACCATTTATAACAAAGACATAAATATAGCGCAGTAACTGAACCAATATTGCCGGAGCGAGGCTTATTAGCTTTGTGAAAATGAAATTCATTTTTAAGAGCGCACCTAGGGCAAGTATTCGTGTAGGGGTATAGTAAAATTGGTTCTTTAGGACCGCAATAAAGCCAACCGCGATTAGTTACATTGCCATAAAAATGAGCCGCGACTATCAAATCAAAAGCGGCAGCAAAACATCGCCCTAAGGAAACTTTCTGTGAAGCTGAATAAGATTCAGCCGCAGCCATTACAGCGTCTACGAGTTGCGCTTGCCAATCAAGAGAAAAGACTGGGGTTCCTTCCTCTATAATTTCTTGTATATCCATAATTGGGGGTATTTTACTCCTAATTAGCCTTATTTAAAACTAAAAGGCTATAAATATAGAAAGAGCGTTGAATGATTAATTTCTTACGGAGCTACCTTGCTTAACGCCAATATCTCGAATGAAAACTTCGTTCATCACAATAAAATTAAGCAATAAGATTAATTTGCTAGACTTCTGCCTATCAAAATTATTTACATAAAATCCATGTAGGACACTATGACGCGAGAATTTTATTTCACCCGTTTTCTTATTATAACCATGTTCGTCGAAAATCTTGTTAATTATCAAGTCAAATACCTGTTCAACTTTTAGAATCTGCCCTGAACTAACAGTTGAATTAATTACATTTTGCTTAAATTTTCTCACTAGCTTCTTATGATTTTCTTTACCATAATTCTTTAGAATATCGCGAATACAACCCTCCACCTGTGATAAGAGAACAATGGTAGCAATTGAATAATTTTCATTTAAATGTGAATTTATTGCCTGTTCTAAAATATCAAGTCTATGCGGACTGACTGTCTTTTTAGACCTCCACGCTTCTACTAAACCGCCTATTCGTTCATTTGAATAAAATTCACAAATTTCACCATCTAACTCATCGTATTTTTTCTCTTTATAAAGTTTAAGTATTGTTCTCCCAGCGTCTGCTCCCCAATCCGCATGAGGAAACCACCCTCGCTCAAAACAAATTCTATTTACCTCATTCCATGAGGCAATCAACTGCTCAAATTGAGTAAATGAACTTCTCAGCTTATTGATATGCCCTGCATACTGTTCAAACCAACTCATCGCAAGTTTAATGCGTTCAGCGTTAGACTGCATTACCCTGGCAAACGCATTAACAGACTTCGCATTTCTTTCCGCCCATTTCATTGCCTCATTGATTCGTTGACTGTTAGCTTCCAGACTTTTGAAAAAGGTATTCAGTTGTTCGCTCTTTTTAATTAAAGTCTTTTGGAACTCAAGCGATTCTTGAATAGAATTTTTATTTATTTCTTTAATTTCTTGGATTAATTTTTCTTCTTCCATAAACACCTACGCTTCAGATGCCCAATAAGAAATCCCTCGCAGGGTTTGCCCACGAAGGATTTTATTATTTTAATGATGATTGCATGAATATACCTGATTTATTCAGTTTTAAATGATAAGAGATAATACCACACATGCGTGTGGAAGTAAAGAAATTTGCTTGGGAGGATTATTTGATGAGTTTAGTAATCGAGGTTTTTAACGCTTTAGCAATCTTTTCTAAATTTTCAAGACCAATGACCTTCTCTCCTCTTTCAATTTGACCAACATAAGCTCGATGTAAATCCGCTTCAAAAGCCAACTCTTCTTGGGTTAAGCCTTGCTTGACCCTAACCGCTCTGATATTTGCACCTACTCTTTTACCAATCTCAGTCATTGGGCTGATTATATGACTGCGCTACTTTATGGTCGACTACCTAAAGGTAGCATGATATAATTTGTCAAATACTACCGAGGAGAACTAATGAAAAACTGTCCTTATTGTGCAGAAGAAATACTAGACGGGGCTATTAAGTGTAGGCATTGTGGAGAGTTTTTGGATGGTCGAGCGAGAGAAATAGCCACCGACTCAAAAGAAGTTAAGGTAAGAAGTAGTGTTGATGATGGGATGCGATTAGGCATTGGCATGTTTATTAAGCTGCCCCTAATGATTGCCCTGTTCCTCGTTGCCGTATTAGTATTTGCTACAGCTTTTTCCAATCTTATTACTGGCTGTACAGAGCGAACACAGCACCGTTCAACTGGTCTGACAAATACCCCCTACAACAACACCCAGCTAGCAGACATTAACAATATCGCACAAAAGACAGGGGAATCATCAACGGCAATTAAACATCAAATAGATGCTGTTGCCAAAGACTCTGGTAGTGTCACCAGACAAGATTTAATAGATGGTTTGAAGGATAACTACAAAGTCAAATAAAGTGTTAAATTCATCGAATTCCCCCATAATTTGAACAAATTTCTATCATTCCTACCCTAATCGGTTTAAAATAAAGTCAATTATTCTTCAAGGTGTTCTTAGTCTGTTCATAGACTACTGCACAAAAATGACAATAAAAGTATCCCAACCCATAAAACTCAAGCTGGAACGAGATCTAAATAATAAAAAGGGCTACTCTTAGAAGATAAAAATCTCTTTTGGTACCATTCAGGAACATAATGATTGCGATGGGTTATATTCATACGAATGCGAGGAAATGCTACTTTTCAGAAAGCCACTTCCTTATAACGTCCTTATTCAACAACTCTTGCTTCCTTGATGTGGGCAGGTGATTCAAGCCAGAAAGCTCTGCAACTTTGGAAATGACCCCGAACAATGGTCTCTTGAGGAGCGAATCCTCCTGAGTTTCTTTGTAGGCCTTAATGAGGTTTTGAATAAGCTCTTTTCCTATGGCAACCTTATTCCCTTCCACACCCTCAATCTTGTTGATGCCCTCTCCCCGTGATCTCAATTCCTGTATATCAGAAACCTCTACTTTCCTTCCTAGAGTTTTTTCAATCGCAGATGAGATTTCCTCGTTGGTAAAGTTCGCAAATTCAAAGTCTTTGCCTTCAAAGGGTGTGTTACTGTTATCAATGCCCCAAAGAAACCTCAATCTCTTGGGGACGTCGTAATTAACTCCCTCGAATTTGATCGGTTTCTCAGCTTCAAGAAAATGCCTGATATTGCCTTCATCATCAGAAAGAAAAAAAGGAATGATCTGCCACTTCTCGAGATTGTAACTAAGAAACGACGTCCAGTTCGATATGACTATATCAATATCCATCAATTCTTTAATGACTTTATTTAAACGGGCTTGGTTGCCCTTCGACAAGATGCCCTTCTTCTCTTCCCGCTGCAAATCAATCAACAGACTACGAAGTTTCGCTGCGTTCTGAGAAGTGGATAACATCTGTGAAACACCTCTGAAGTTGATAATCTCGATACCCATATCTTCAGGAGAAATACCAAAATACCATTCAAACAGGATCGGTAAAGTAGTTTCCTCGGTCATGCCCTCAACAAAAAGCATGACCTTGGGCTGATAATCCAGATCAAAGTCATTAACGAGGTAAAAAAGACGCTTATTCCGGTCATAGAAATAGTCTTTACTCTGCTTTTCATCATAAAAGTAATCGGCTCTAAACTTTCTCAGTATTGGTAATTTCTCTAAACTTCTATCACAGGGATCGACCTCTAATATATTTTTAGGACTAAGCCGGCATGCCTCATCAACCTCAAACACCTTTCGCTGCAGGTGTTCTTCGAGAATACGCTTCAGCATGATGGCCCACTGCAAATAATCAATGCCCAAACGCATCTTCCCTTCCAACTTATCCTTCTTATCCCATGCAATACTCCTGAACAGATGTGCCCAATCAGATGAGAACCCTCCAAGCAAACCCTCCGCCTGACGAGATATATCGATATACCAATGGCATATGAACAGAACGTCCAATCCTAAGAGTGACAATTCTGCATCCAAACGGAAATTTCTTTTTAATTCCTGCCACTCCCCATCCTCCATATTAGAAAGCTGAATCCTGCGGGAGCCTGATTTCATATGCGGGATATAGACACTCTGGACGGTCAGGAGGAACCTAAGAAGGTTATCGTGATCAGAAATCCTAGTTCGCACAAGACTCTTATGTTCTGACAAAGCATGTACAACTCTCAGACTGTGAATCTGAAATGAAGAATAGAAAGTTATCACTTTCTCCGAACTATATTCCAAAACTTCACCCTTAAAATTCGACCACGGGATGAACGGTTTCTCAGAAGGATGAAACAATTCATTACTTGCCATCAATGTGAGAAGATTTTCCTTATATTCCTTGCTGAATGCTTGAGAAGAGTATTCCCTGACTACATATTTCTCAATCTCTGTTTCTCCCTCCTGAAGGCCAAAACGTGCCGGTCGCCAATACTCCTTTCCATCTTTCAAGAACTTTATCCGCTCTTCCTCGATGATGGGGACATTCAGCCGTGCTACAGGATAGAGAAACCCTTCTTTCTCGAGTAATTCAAGCTCTTGATCGTTCGTCTTGGTGCCACGTTTTTTGCAATAATCAATGAAGTCATTCGTCTTCAGCAGGGGATTCTGACGGAACCTATCGTTCTCTATGAAGTATTTCAAAAATACGTTCCAGTTTATTTTTTTGTTCTCAGACACACTCATCTCCGATTAATATAAAAATGTTAATATAAAGTTTAGTCTACTGCAGAAGTAGATTGGAAAGAACAAAACACGCCGTAGCGAGAATTATACTGATTTATTTTAGCACATACGTCATTCGAAATGATTATGTCAACTACGGCGATTTCTATTTAATGCCAATAATCCCAAAATTGCCACACGCTGATCTCGCATTTATGCCATTAAATAGGGGCACAAACTCAAGATGGGTTTTGGGCATTTTTCGGCATATTCCAGTCCACTTGCTTCGAACCAAACCTATCACTTTTTTTCTTTATATTGTCGGATTAATCGCCAAATTATTTCTGCCCTAACTCTTTGGCCCCTTAGCAGATAAAAAATCCCCGACGGACATGATCCGTCGGGGAACGTCACTCATCCTTAAATAAACTGAGAGAGAAAATACTGGGGTGAGTGACGGGATTTGAACCCGCGACCTGAAGAGCCACATTCTTCCGCTCTGCCAACTGAGCTACACCCACCATCTGACTAACAAATGCATTGTTTCAAGTGTCAAGTGTTACGTGTTAAGTAAAACAAAAATAAATGTTTAACTTCAAACTTTCTCCTTTGAACTTTACTTAACACTTAAGGCAACCTCTAAAAATTGACTTCAAGGGATCTTAAAATTTTTCAAGCTCGTCGAGATTGGAATCTCGTTATCTGACTAAAAGTGAATTATTAGAGGTTCCCGTAAAACTTAACACAAAGCGCTAAGGTTTTTTATATTGATCGTATAGCCGCTGGCCGATATTTTTCAGGTCTTCCACCTTTTCGGGCCCGGTTTTTCCTTCATCCGAGGCGCTTAGATTACCAGAAAAATCAATATTTCTCAACTCCCATCGGTCCATCTTGATGGGAAACGAAAAATCCAGGCCCACTTCCACCCCCGCCGATTCGATCGCATCCAACAGCAGATGTTCCATGGAACCGCTGGCTGGCTCCTGCGCCTTAAGGTTCATCCGTCGAGTTTTGGCGTGGCCGCGCACCATCATATCGTTATGTTTGGAATTCAAATTCACTTCCACGTCGATCTTACCCTGGGGATTCACGACCTTAAATACGGCATCCATATTGCGCGCCGGCCAATTGACCCGCCCGCTGCCTTTTAAATGATCGCCAGCAAAAGGGACGTTGTCGCCGACGATCACACTGGAAAAATCAAAACCGGCATCCATGCTCTGTCCGGAAAGCGGAACGTTCTTGGCCGTCAAAAGGACATTATGAAATTCCACTTCAAGTTCATCATCGCTCAAATGGCTTGGAAAATAAATCTGGCCGTTCTCCGCTATTAAAGAACGAATGGACGCTTTGATCTTGCGCGAAACAGGCTGAGTATTTTGGGCCTTAACCGTAGACGGCTCCGGCGTGCCCTCATCATAATGCTCAGCCCAAATGACCTGGTTGTCCTGGCTGCGATGCAAGGTCAGGACGGGATTCATAAGCTTGACCTCGGAGAGGTGAAAACTTCTGCCCACAAAGGTCATGGGATCACAACGCACTTGGGCCTCCTCAACCCATAATAACCCTTCGACGTTAAACCCTTTGATATCCAAAACCATCGGGAATATCAAACGAACATCGACGACGGTGACAGGCCGGTGAAGCATCAGGCTGGCACGTTGTTCAATGAACGCCTTGCCGTGAAGACGCACCAAAACGATCAAACTGAAAAAGAACACTAAAAGCAAGCACAGCGCGACCGAAACAATCTTTGTAAAACGCTTCATGACGTTGCCTTTTTAAAGATGGCGTCCCTGGCACGAATCGAACGTGCGACCCTCAGCTTAGAAGGCTGATGCTCTATCCAACTGAGCTACAGGGACAGATACCCTAATGTCTTATTAGATTGACTGACCCAAGTGCCTGTTTCAGAAAAACAGGCCAGGGACAGATTCCACAATGTCTTATTAGATTGACTGGCCCACGTGCCTGTTTCAGAGAAACAGGCCAGGGACAAATTACCTTAATATTTTATTAGAAGAATTTGTCCCGTGTCCCCGAAGGCAAACGTGAAGGTTGCGCAAGCAACCGAAACACTTTGCCGAGCGGGGCAGGGACATCTTCCCTCAAGATCAATAGGACAAACATTTTATCATATCTAAAAATTTGCTTACTCTTTTATCTTTCAGCCAACTCTAAACGGAATAAACGCTCTTTAATAATGTCCACAAACCTCTTTTGGTTCTCGTGCTTAATCTTGGAATCCTTAATTACTGTTTCCATAAGATTTAAACTCTTCTCAAATTTTTCATATCGGATTTTAGATGGAATGTTTAAATAGTCCGCAAACTTATCAAAATCGCTTCTTTTTAATTTATTACTTTTACCATTGATTGTTAAGGCGGAATCCGCTTCATCCGGGATCACCAGTTTTGAGCAAACAATATCATAAGCGGGGGTCAATCGAACGGTTTCCCTATCCCTGTACGCGATCGAATAGTTTTTTAAGTGTGCATCGCCGTTGCCGATAATGAAATTAAAGACAACTCGCTCAAAAAACAACTGCACGTCATATCCGGGCGCTGTTGATATCTCTTTTAACTTGCGCCCGATCTGCTCGACGGAACCTTTATACTTGTCTTCTGCTTCCAGTATTTGATAAAAATCCTCCTGGTGTATTTTCACGCCTGATTCTCGGTCAAATCTTTTGACAGTATATGCCAAACTCCCGTCTTTCAAAGAAAGCAAACAATGAAGTGGAACATCTATTTTAAATTCTGCCGCTATATCCATACAACACTGTTCATTTTCTGGAATATTTGAGAAGGCATTAACCTGTGATTTTAAAATATATTCCCCGCCTTGGGCAACAGGGATTAACGCATTCCTTTTCTTATCAAATTTCATGGACAATTTCGGTTGCACTCCAGAAATAGATAGTTTGCCAGTTAATTTCTGGGCTTTTTGGGACATCTCTTCCAAGCCAAAATCTATCATCGGCAATTCAGAAGGATTGAACATATTTTTTATAAATTTATCACTCATTTCTAAAATTATACTGCCTTTCTGCTTCGCACAGTTACAGCGCCTATAGTATCTACACTCGTCGTTGAGAGCAGAACACCAAACGAATCTTTGCTATCGACTTTCTGAGTAGCACTGACAATATCTAAATACCAACCTTCTGGTAAAAGACCTTTAAAGAATGAGAATAATTCTTTAGATTTGTAAGGTTCTTCTCTTGGAGGCAAAGATATTGCAATAGGAATATCCTTTTTCAAGAACTCCTTATCATATTCAAAAACATAGCCATCTTCTCTTTCCTGAAGATACCCGGCTAATTCATTCCCAAAAAAAACTTGTGCTTGTCTATTGGACATAATTTTTATCTTTAGTTTCAGAGATGATACTTTCATTACGTCTTAGTTCAAGATGCACTCCCAAAAAATCTAAAACTTGGGTTAGCTTATCCAGCCGAACAGTAGTTTTTCCTCTCTCAAGTTCTCTTAAAAAACGCAGACCGATCCCGGCCCGTTTAGCAAAATCAACCTGCGTTAGGCCTAATTTCCTCCGCAAATCTTTAATTTGAAGATTAATAGTATGGTAATTCATTGCTAATAATGTAACACCTATCGGGTACAATTTCAATTAATATTTTTGTTTATTATACCTGAAAGGGATTATTACACTATTAATATACCCGGAAGGGTTCATAATTATATATTTTTGTTAATATAGTACCCTATTGGGTACATTTGTTATACATAAAAAGAGCCGCCGCCAAGTAGACAGATGCTCTATTTAATGTTCCCCAATATACTTCTATGTGTTAAGCCAAATTCCCTCGGAGTGTAAAGGATGTTTCCCTTTACTGACGTCCACCGGATACGGCAAACATGCTTCGCGGAAGCTCGAAAGCATTGATCACCGCTTGATTCTGCACGTTGCGCTTAAGGAAAATGATCGTAAAAGCATCCACAAAAACCGGCGCCCATTCAGGATCGCCGATGCGTGAAACCAAAAAATTCTGCCCCCAGGGGGTCAGGTCGTGACGGTAAAAAAAGATGGCGTTAAAATTGTACTGTTTCTCCAGTGTATGCCACAGTTCGTTGTTCTCCTGCATCGGTACATAAGTATCCCTAAAAAACGGGACACTATAGGCCTCCGGCCGGTTATCGACGAACAACTGGACCCGCGGAAAAATAGAAAAGATCAAATATCCGCCAATATCGTAATTATTAAAGATCGGGCCTTCAATATTAAGCCGATTAAAAAACTGCGCCGACCGATTGACCCCCGGCACCAGTCCCGTGTAGACCTCGGGATGGGCGAGCAAATATCCAAAACCGCGCTCACGCTGGACTCTTTCATCAAAAGAAACGAGCGGCCCCAAATGCCGGTAAGGAGAAAAATAACTGTTGATGGAAACAATGCCCTGAATAACCAGTAAAAGCCCTGCCGCCAAAAATACGGCACTCACTCTGCGACGGATAGCATCAGGGAATCGTTCGAAAAGGCTATAACAAAATAATGACAGAAACGGAACGCACACAAACCCGAACATCGCCATGCTGCGCACAGTCTTATACCCGAGCGCGCCAAAAAATAAAAGGATCATGGCGGATGTCAAAAAAATTCGCCACGAACGCTTAAAGTATGCGGCACCGAAACCGATCAATGTCAGGACAGTTAACATCTGAAAATAGAGATATTTTCCTTCTTGAGGAAATCTCTTCTGCATAAAAAATACCGACTGATTTTCCGCCAGCCTGTAACCATATTCTTTGAGGATGTTAAAAGGTACAAGCGCGCCCTTGAGCCCGGCCGGATTGATCAAGGACACTCCGACGGCAATCAACCCTAAAATAAACAATTGCCTGGCCAATCGCGGGTTGCGTTCGCACAACCAGGCATCCAGGAAGAAAACTGCGATCAGAAACCAACCCATAAAAAAGAACAGATGACAATTCACCCAGATCAATTGCAGAGAAAGGATTGCACACGCCAAAATACGCCAGGAAATCTTTTGGAACTTGAACTGATAAAGCAAATACAAATAAATGCCAACACAAAGCGCGCTGATACCTTCCGGGCGGATCTCCAAACGGTCGCTAAAGACCGGCAAGGCAAGGACTGAAAAGAAAAAAGCGCAGGAAAAATTGGAAAACTTTTCTGCCAAACGAAAAAAGAAAATAAAGGTCAGAAGCAATATCCCGACGTAAAAAAAAGAAAGCGCTGTAAACCCGCCTTTTTGATAAACCAGGTAGAACAGTACCCCGGCCCCCCAATGGTGGTTGATACATGGAAAATCCTGCTGGGTGTATGAATAAAAATTTTTATGAAGGCTCTGATATTCTCCGGAAAGGATAAGCTCGCCGTTTTTCAGGTGCCTGCCCAGATCGGCGGTGACAAGGCGGATAGGGTCAGCAAAATGAAGGGCCAAAAAGATCAGGAACAATGAGAACAGGACCGCCCGCAAGAGTTTCACGCGCCAGTCGCGCCATGAGTATCGTGCGGTGGTCTCCGATAGACGAGGGACGAAGGACGAGGGACGATGGACGTTAAAAGACACCTGATTTTCATCCATTATCTATCTTCCCTCTCCCTCTTTCATCGTCCATCGTCCCTCGTCCTTCGTCCATCTTCAACACTCATCCATCATACGGGTCGTATCTCTTACCGTGGCCTTGCTTAAGATGCGCTTGGCAAAACCCCGCGCATCCCGCGCACTGATCACCGAAAGCTCCTGGTGCATCCTGGGAAGGTACCGCGGGTCGACGCTCAAATACCGTATCCCGATGCCGACAAAGAAACGCAAATATTTCGGATCGTGGGCCATGTCCCCACAAATGGAAATATTTTTCTTAAAACGTACGGCGGCCCGCGCCACTTTGCTCAAAGCCCGAAGCACCGACGGATGATGCGGCACGTAAAGATCTGCCACCTTCTCGTTCGTGCGGTCCACGGCCAGGACGTATTGGATAAGGTCATTGGTCCCGACGCTAAAAAAATCAACGTCACGCGCCAGATCATCGATGATCTCCAGGACCGACGGGAGTTCGATCATAATCCCCAGCTTTGGCGAGGTATGATGCTCTTCCCCATCTTGCGCCAATTGACGGGCAGATGCCTGGACGATCTCCCTGGCTTGATGAAACTCATCCAGCGAAGATATCATTGGAAACATGATGCGGATATTGTGGCCTGCCCCGGCCTTGAGGATGGCGCGGATCTGCTGGATGAAGATCTCGCGGTGGCGCAGCGAAAAACGAATGGAACGCAGCCCCAAAAAAGGGTTCTCTTCTTTTTCATTGTTGTAATACGAAAGGACCTTGTCCCCGCCGATATCAAGCGTTCTGAACGTGACCTCTTTGCCTTTCATCCCCTCCAAAAGCCGCCGGTAGATCTGGGACTGCTCTTCTTCCGTCGGAAAATCGCTGCGCATAATGAAAGGAAATTCCGTGCGGTAAAGCCCGACACCTTCGGCGTCAAACTCGAGCGCGGCTTTGAGATCGCCCAATAAATTGATATTGGCCAAGAAATGAACACGCGTTTTGTCTTTCGTGCACGAATCTTTGCGGATGAGCGACTTCAGAGAAGCGATATCCTTATGCAGGTCTTCCCGTTCTGTGATCTTGTCGATGAGCTCCTTGGCGGGATTGACGTGGACCTGGCCCATGACCGCATCCAGCAAAACCGGCGTGCCGGCCGCGAGTGTCAGCAGACCTGGCTCATCGGCGATGACAAGCGGAATGTTCAAGGACCGCGCCAGGATCGAAAGGTGCGAGGTCACCCCGCCGCTCAGTAAAATGATCCCTTTGACATTTTGCGAATACAGCTTTAACGCATCCGACGGCAAAAGCTCGCGCGCAATGACCAGTTTTTGGGCGTATTCGTGATGGGTATCGCTTTTCCCGGCAAGGTTTTCCAGAAGGCGCCGGCCGACGTCTTTGACGTCGTGGATCTTTTCCCTGAGATAGACGTCGTCGATCAAACTGAATTTCTTGACATACCCTTCCACCACGGCAACGACCGCGTGCACGGGGCTTTCGCCTTTTTGGATCAGCGTAACGATCCCGTTAATGAACCCCTTGTCTTTCAGCATCAGGATCTGGGCGGTGAAGATCAAAGAGGCCACATCAAACAGCGTCGATTCAATCTGGCTTTGCAGCTCTGCCAACTGCTGCTCGGTGGTTTCAATAGCGCTGTAAAAATCGTCGAGGGAAAGGTCTTTATAGGCATCGGAAAGATACCTCGTCAGTTCCGTCAGGTTCTCGGTCATAACGATGGCCGGCGCGTGACAAACACCTTCGCATCCCACGCGGCCTTTGACGAATTTGATGTCGGTCCGGGGCTTGGCGGGAGTTGCGCTTTTTTTCGCCTCATCCAGCGTCATCAGAAGCTTCGCCGTCTCAAGGGTGTTGGCCAACTGGGACGTTATGGCACGAAACACGTAAACGTCGTCGTCGGTAAAATAATCCTTGTTCTCGCTTTGGATGACAATGACGCCGATACGGACATTGCCGCGCACCATCGGAACAGCCAGGAAGGATTCGTAACGCTCCTCGCCGATGCCGGGGAAATAACGAAAGCCCGGGATGCCTTTGGCCGACCCCTCGCAAATAGAGCGCAATTCGTGCAGGGCCCTGCCGGTTAACCCTTCGCCCAATTTCATTTTGACGGTGTTGACCGAACTGGGGTTAAGCCCTTTGGTGGCTTTGAGGATGAGCTCGTCTTGATCTGCGTAATAGAGATAGATGGAGCAAACTTCGGAGGCCATATGGTCGGCGATGAGCTCGACGATCCTTTGCAGGAACGCCTCCATGCTCGGAGCATCTTGAAAAAGCCCGGAGAGCTCGCCGACATCGCAGATGAGTTTGGCGTGATCGCGTTTCATTGTTCAGTGGTCAGAGTCCAGTGGTCAGAGTTCAGTCATTTGATAGACGATCCGATCAGTGACCTCCGACATTTGGCCACTGAACTCTTAACTCTGAACTCTGACTACTGAAAAAGTCGGGGAGCAGGGATTCGAACCCACGACCCCTTGCTCCCAAAGCAAGTGCGCTAGCCAACTGCGTCCTGACTTTCCTTATAGTTCCAAGAAGAAGTCAGGACAGTCCCGACTTCTTCTAATTTTGAGGAAAGTCGGGACGCTACTCCCTAAGAAATCCAAACCTTCAAAATAAAATCGGGGCGGGGGGATTCGAACCCACGACCCCTTGCTCCCAAAGCAAGTGCGCTAGCCAACTGCGCTACGCCCCGTCAAATGCGGACGGATTATAACACGCCTGTTCGACGATTGTAAATAAGCTTTTGGCGATGTTCTTTTGGTGATGTTCATTGAAGCGATCACTTAACTCCATTATAATAACGTCATTGCGAGCCGAGCATGCGGTTGCCTGGGGGCGAGGCGAAGCAATCGCATGATCGACGATGAGATTGCTTCGTCGGCAAATTATTGTGCACAATCCTCCTCCCCGGCCTGCCACCTGGCCGCAGCCGGGGCAGGCGCAATGACGACTCTGAGTAAATACATGAAAAGAAAAATTATTTACATTATCCTCTCTTTTATATTCTTCATCGGTTCGGTCACGTTCTACATCAACACCGTGGCCATTCCCAGCCATTTAAAAAAGATCATAACTGAGGAAACCCAAGAATTCCTCGGGCGAAAAATTTCGTTGCAAGACATCCACTTTAATCCCGTGCAGGGATTTATCCTTAGAGGCATCACCATCCTCGAAAAAGATTCACCCGACGTTTTTGCCACCATCGGGTGGGCCAGGGCCGGATTCATGTACTGGCCTTTCCTTAAAGAAAAAAAAATCATCCTTTCCTCTATCGAAATACGTCACGTTTCATTTCAACTTATTCATTACAGTGAGGATCAATGGAATTTCACGGATATCATGGAAGGCCGTTCGGCAAGCCAAAACCGGCCTGTGAAAGTTTTCTTCTCCCATGTGAACTTAAAGGATGGGCGCGTCAAGGTCATTGACCTCGAAGCCGATCATCAGTTTTCAGAATTATTTGAAAATCTGAACTTGACCATGAACCTTTCGCTGACAAAAGGCATCACGTTCCAAACCGGATTTAATATTCCTCAAAAGCAAGGATTGCTCGAAGCCCACGGAAATTTCCAGCCGCTCAGCCGCCGTTTCGACGGAGCAATCAAAGTCAGGAACCTTCCTCTGGGCCAATACCTTAAAGTGGCGCAGGTTCCTCTAACCCCCGTCATGAACGGTCTTGTCATCACCGACGCCACAATCGATATTCACTCGGGTCGGGACTGGTTTGAATGTAAAGGCTGGATCAACGCTCACAATCTCGATATGAATTTTGCGGACAATGGAAATTTCCGGATCCAATCTATCCTGTGGCAAGAAGCCCTGGTCCGTTTTGAGAAAAACCGCTTGACGGCCGAAGGCGACACGCATCTTCAAAATGTCGCGGTGAGCTTTCCCAACGGCACCATCCTTAAAGGGGACTTCGCAAGCCCCCGCTTTTCGCTGACGGCTAGCGATGACAATATTCAGGGGCGGGGTGACGTTGCGGTCCAAAATTTCTATTTAAAGTGGCTCACCGACTACGAACTACGCGGCCAACTGACGCTGGAGAACATGAGCTTCCAGAACACACCTTCTTCTGCCTGGAAGGTTGAAAGCCGCATAACAGGAAACCAAATTGGCATCCAGCTTCCCGGCGGGCACCATTTTACAAGCGACGTCATCACTCCGGTGACTGTCAACTTTAACCCGTTGGCAAAAACCGCTACGGTTGAAGCCAACGGAAATCTTGTCCAAAGTGCGCTGAAATTCAAAAAAGACATTACCATAACCGACGAGCCGGCTGCTCATGTGCATGTCCAATGGAACGGCAACAACGACCCCTCCACAACCTACAATGGTTCCGTGATATTTAAAAATGCCGAAATGCTGGGCACGGGCATCAGTGCCGTCGAGCACATCCAAGGCACAGCAACTTTTAAAAATGGTTCGGCACAAAGCGACCGGCTTTCGTTTGAAGCACTTGGCATGCCCGCATTTCTCACGGGGACATTGGAAAACTTTGCCTCGCCTCATATTGATGTCAAAGTGCACGTCGATGCTTTTGACCTGAAAGCGGCTCCCCAATTTATTCCAAAGTTTTTGACCGACAATCAACTGCGTATGGATGGTATGGCTGTGGCTGACATCGACTACCGCGGCCCTCTTGGAAGTCCCGATGACGCTGATATCCGCTTTGGCGCTTATCTGAAGAACGTTTCGTTAACAAGCGGCAAGCTTGATCAAAGCGTATCGGGCTTGTCCGGCCGTATCAATTACCGTCGGGATAACCTCTCCTGGGAAGATCTCCACGCGACCTTTGATCAAAAAGATTATCTTTTAACCGGAACATTAACCGACTTTAAACATCCGGTGATTGAAACAGCTTTGAACTCCAAAGATCTAAAAATCACAACACGTTTCGAATACACGCCGGAGGTGATCCGGTTCACAAAACTCACAGGTGTTTATGGGCTAACCGGATTCAACCTGCGGGGAACGTCCCAACCCAAACCCTCCGGCAAACCGCTTTTAAATCTTCAGGGTGAAATGGGGCTTAACCTCGAAGACCTTCCCCGTTTTATCCCCGACGGAAAAAAAATACTTGAGCCCTATCAGCTTGCCGGGATCGTTAACATTAAAGGGGAATTTAAAGGTGACGCTGTTCATTGGCAGGACTGGCAATTCAGCCTAACCGGCGAAAGCCCGCTATTCTTAATGTGGGGCGTGAAGCTCAAGAATATGAAGTTTAACGCCGTGCAAAAAAATAACCTTTTAAAACCCCTGCACATCTGGGGCGAATTCTATAACGGTGATTTCAACGCCATGGCCTCCATTGATTTTGCCAAAAAAGAAATGCCTTTTAACCTTATCATGCGCGTATTGGATGCCAACGTCACCCAGCTTAAAGCAGACACTCCGTTTAAAAAACAATCTCTCGCCGGAGGTTTATCAACAACGATGTTTCTCGACGGAACGCTTAGCGATCTTAAAAATATTCATGGCAAAGGCGGCATCGAGATCAAAGACGGCCGGCTCTGGGAACTGGATCTTTTAAAAGGCTTGGGGGGAATCCTCCTCATCCCCGAATACAAAGATATTGTTTTTACGCAGGCAGGGATGAACTTTACCACCGACCATGGGATCATCTCGACGGAAAACCTGCAGCTGTTAAGCCCGTCGTTGTCGCTTTTGGGGAAAGGCACTCTTGATCTGAACCAGGATCAGATCCTAAACTTGATGCTCAGTCCGGATTTTAACGCGAATGTCATTGCTGGATCCTCCTCGTTGAAAAGAGGAACAACGGCCATCATCACGCAGACAGAAAAATTCATGACCGTGCAGATCACCGGAACTTTAAGCAAGCCCGTCTACAAGGTCAACAAATCTCCCGTCAGGATCCTGCAAAGAACCGGCGGCGTTATCCTGGAGAACGTTTCGCAATTGTTTCAGAACATATTTTAAGCTGTAAGCTATAAGCCGTAAGCTGTAAAAAAATAGGCTGCTTTATTTTATGCTTTACTTACAGCTTAAAGCTTACAGCTTATAACTTATTCAAATATTCTCCGAAATCCATTTTAAACTTCTTGAGCGCCCACGCACGGTGGCTGATCTCGGCTTTGATGGAAGGGTTAAGCTGGCCAAATGTTTTGCGGTACTGAGGGACGATGAACAACGGATCGTAACCGAAACCGTTAGTTCCCTTAGGGGTGGTCGTGATAAAGCCATGGCAACTACCGTCGACAACGCCGATGACACCCTTGGGATCGGCGAGTGCAATAAACGAACGGTAGCAGGCATCCCGCCGGGACATCGGTACGTCTTTAAGTTCTTTCAAAAGTTTATTGTTGTTCTGTTGGTCGGTCGCGTTTTCTCCGGCGTAACGGGCGGAATACACGCCGGGACGATCATCGAGCGCTCTGACCTCAAGCCCGGAATCTTCTCCCATCACAATGCGCCCGGTATGACAGGCAATGACGAGCGCTTTTTTGCTCGCGTTGGCCTCAAAAGTTTCACCGTCCTCGACAATCTCCGGCATATCGGGATAATCAAGAAGGGATGTGACCTTGATCTTGTATTCTTTAAGGAGGCCCTTGATCTCACGAATTTTACCGGCGTTGCGGGTGGCGACTAGTAGTTCTTTCATATTTTAAAACGATGGACGAGGGACGATAGACGACGGACGCATTTCTTAATCTTCATCTTTCGTCCTTCGTCTATCGTCCCTCGTCCATCGGTAATCAAATTTTTAAATTCCCCAACGCCTTCTTCTGCACTTCAAACAGCTCCTTGATCCCCTTCTCTGCAAGCTTGAGCAAAGTATCTGCCTGCGCCCTTGAGAACGTATTCTGTTCGCCGGTGCCCTGGATCTCAACGAACCTGCCCGCCCCGACCATAACCACGTTCATATCGACCTCAGCCTTGGAATCCTCGGCATAATTCAGATCCAAAACCGGTTTACCGTCAAAGATGCCAACACTTATGGCAGCCACATAATCTTTTAAAGGAATTTTCTCGAACATCACTTTCTTCTTCATCCACAAGACCGCATCCGCAAGCGCGATAAATCCGCCGGTGATGGAAGCTGTCCGTGTTCCCCCGTCGCCCTGCAAAACGTCGCAATCGATCTTGATCGTGCGCTCACCCAATTTTTCCATATCAATAACGCTACGCAGCGACCGGCCCACCAAACGCTGAATCTCCTCCGTGCGGCCCGATGATTTTTCACGACGGATGCGCGTGGTGCAGGAACGCGGCAGCATGCCGTATTCAGCGGTAACCCATCCCTTGCCGCTGCCTTTTAAGAACGGCGGCACGCCCTCCTCGACGGACGCTGAACAGATCACCTTGGTCTCGCCAAACTCAATAAGGCATGAACCCTCAGCGTGTTTGAGGTAATTCTTGGTAACTTTGATTTTTCTTGACTGGTCAAGTTTACGGCCGTCGGGGCGATGCATATTAAATCCTTTCTATTAACGTAAGACGTGAGACGAAGGACGAAAGACGTAATTTTAACGTCTTACGTCCCTCGTCTTACGTCCCTCATATTCAGCGGTAACAGTGGTCGCGATCCCGCCCCGCGGGTTCATGACCGCCTCCACCCTCATCCAGCAGGGCTTGCAGGTTTTGACCAGATCATCCAGCAGTTTATTCACCAAGTGTTCATGAAAAATTCCAACATCGCGGTAAAAAATCAGATACATTTTGAAAGATTTGAGTTCGATACAAACCTTCAATGGTTTGTACTTCACGTTGATCGTGGCGAAATCCGGCAATCCCGTCTTGGGGCAAATGCAGGTGAATTCATTCGTTGTCAGATCGACGACATATTCGCGGTCGGCGTACTGATTTTCCCAGACCTCGATGGCCGGAGTTTTGAGTTTACGAACATTTTTTTGGAGACCTTCGTAAGAACTTTTCATATAATCCTTTTAAGGGCACAGGTCACATGACACAGGACACATTTGCCATTGTGTCTTGTGTCTTGTGCCAAGCGTTAACGTAACTTCATAAACTTATGCACTTGAGGGATGATTCTAACATTAGGAAGGCTTTTAAGGCAATCCTTTTGAAGATCCACGCATTGAGCGACAATGCCGTCTTTCATGTCGAAAAAATTCGGCTGAAGAATAAACAGCGTTTCAGGCGCCACCCGTTTCACCAAATCTACGGCGCGCAACACATCCTCGCGCGTAGTCTTTTCTGAAATAACGGTCTTGATAAAAAGATCTTTTGATCTGGCGATCTTTAAGAAATCCTCATGTTCCTGCCAATAGGACTTACATTCCGTCGAGCTGGGAAGCTTCAAGTCCATAGCGATCATGTCCACTCCGCCAATCACCTGCGCCAATTCCTTGGGCAGGACGCCGTTAGTTTCCAAATAAACCGGCATACGCAGACTGCGCAGAACAGGCGTCAGCGTGTTAATAAAATCCGCCTGCATCAAAGGCTCGCCGCCGGTCAGGCTCACGGAATGACAATGATCCCACATCGACTTGATTTCACTCACGAGGCTGTCTAACGCATACTCTTTATAATGCCGTGTGGTGTCGCCGATGGAATGCGGCGTATCGCACCAAACGCAATGCATATTGCATTCAAAAAAACGCACAAAGACCTGTGTTGCGCCTAAATATTTGCCCTCGCCCTGTATAGATTGGAATATTTCGAAAATTTTTGCATTCATAATAATTGAATTTCAAAAGGGGACATTTTATTGTGTCCCCTTTCTCTTTATTTAAAGATCCCTGATACCCGCCTGCTCAAATCCTTTGGCGCGCAACCGGCAACTGTCACACTGCCCGCAAGGGCGTTTGCCGCCAGTGTAGCACGACCATGTTAATCCGTACGGAACCTTAAGGCTCAATCCCAGGCGGATGATCTGCGCTTTGGTCTTGCGGATGAGCGGTGTCTCGACACTGATCCGATGCCCTTGGACACCAGTCTTTAACCCCTTGGCCAACACTTTGGCATAAGCTGCGAAAAAATCCGGGCGGCAGTCGGGGTATCCTGAATAATCGATCGCGTTGGCACCGATAAAAATCTTCTTAGCTCCGATGGCCTCGGCATAAGAAGCGGCAAAGCTTAAAAAAATAATGTTGCGGGCGGGAACGTATGTAACTGGAATATCTTTGGCATCCAATCGTCGATGATGCGGCATCTTAATTTTTTTATCTAACAACGCTGAGCCCTTCCACGGGAGCGCGATCTTAACAACTTCGTAAGCGCACTTGGCCTTTTTGGCAACAGCGACAGCGCACGCAATCTCTTTTTTATGCCGCTGGCCGTAATCAAAGATGAGTGCGTGCGCAGCAAAACCTTTGGCCTTGGCATAATAAAGGGTCGTGACCGAGTCTAAACCGCCCGATAATAGAACAACGGCTTTATTCATAATAGATGGAGCTGGCTGATTCTGATTCCCAAACTTCGACTTGTTTCAGTTTCAAAGGCTGGCAGGCTTTGGTGAATTCGCGATAAATGTACTTAGCGATATTCTCCGTCGTGGGATTGGCTTCTTTAAAAAAGGCAAGGTCGTTCAAATAAACGTGGTCGATGGGATCCAGGACATCCTTCAATAATTTCTTCATGACTTTAAAATCAGCGACCATGCCGATGGCATCGAGTTTTTCGCTCATCAAGGTCACTTCAATTTTCCACGTATGGCCGTGCAGGTCTTTGCAGCGTCCTTCGTATCCTCTTAATTGATGGGCCGAGGCGATATCGCCTTTAACTTTAAGTTCAAACATGGAAATTCTTTCCAGAGAGGCATGATTAGTCATCCCCGCGAAAGCGGGGATCCATTGGGCCTTGCTCTTGAGCCTTCGCATGGATTCCCACTTTCGTGGGAATGACACTGATTAAGTTGAACATCAATGATAAAAATTTATCAAAACGAACATCGCTTGACGTTAGCCACACTTTTTCCCAAAAATTTGACCGCCCGGTATTTAAAGATCTCCGGCTCGTCGCTGACTAAATATAGATGATTCACCGGTTTTAAGGCCGTGCGTAACAAACCCTTCTGAATCAAAATACTTTTGACTTCTAAAGCAACCTCTTTGGCCGAATCAATCAAAGTCACCTTGGGACCCATCACATAACCAATGACTTTCTTAAGCAAAGGATAATGGGTGCATCCCAAGATCAGCGTATCAACCCCTGCTTTCTTAAAATCTTGCAAATACTCCTGGGCTATCTTAATCGTGATGTCATGCTCGAGCCAGCCCTCCTCCACCAAAGGGACAAACAAAGGACAAGGCTGGCTTAAGATATTTAAGCCTTTTTTAAAATTTTTTAAACGTTTGGCATACTTGCCGCTTTTAACCGTACTTTGGGTTGCAATGATACCAACTTTTTGATTGTTTGTCGAGCCTGCGGCTTTACGGGCACCCGGATCGATAACCCCGATAATCGGCAGTTTATATTCCTTCTTTAATACTTCCAAAGCCAAGCTTGAAGCAGTATTGCAAGCGACCACCACCATCTTAACGCGATGTTTAAGAAGAATACCGACGATCTCTTTGGAATAGCGGATAATGGTCTCGCTAGACTTGGTGCCGTAGGGTACCCGCGCGGTATCGCCAAAATACACGATGCGCTCATTGGGTAATTCATGCAATAGCTCTTTGACAACAGTAAGCCCGCCTAAACCTGAATCAAAAACCCCGATCGGATCATTGCTATTAAGATTCATTGCTGTATTCCACAATACTCTCGGTGATCGCGTCGGCGATCTTCTGCCGGTAGTCTTCAGTCTTTAAAAGTTTCGCCTCGGTTGAATTGGTCAAGTAACCCACTTCAAATAAAATGGCCGGGATCAGCGTGTTTTTCACGACGAAGAATCCGCACGGACGGCTGCCGCGGTTCGGCGTACTGATGGATCTCGACGTATTCTGAATCATAAGGTCCGCAACCACGGCAGATTCAGCCAATTTATTCGAATACATCATGTCCTTGATGATGCGCCCCGGAACCGGTGAATTGCCGGCAATCTTCAGATGGTCAAGCATGAACCTTTGGTTAATGTCCCGCTGGGTCAGGTCCGATTCATGGTCCAGTTTACGGGAATAATAGATCTCAAGCCCTTTGATTTTCCTGGACTTGCTGGCATTGGCATGGATGCTCACGAACAGATCAGCCCTGGAGCCCGTTGCCAGTTCGGTGCGCCTCTGCAACGAAATAAAATCATCGGTGTCCCGGGTCATCGTCACTTTAAAACCAACTCTCTCCAGGCCCATTCTGAGCCGGTTGGCGATGTCAAAGACGATATCTTTCTCGACGGTACCGGCAACCCCGCGAGCGCCGGGATCTTTGCCGCCGTGCCCCGCATCGATCATAATTTCCCGGCATTTACCCGTCAAGGCCGCCACCTGAGGGATCTCCACCGGCTTTTCCAAACGTGACCCGAGAACCTTATCAATAAAATCCGGCGGAACAACGATCATGTTGTCACGGCGAACGACGGGCTCACTTAAGATCACCCGCTTATCGCCAACGATCACCAAATTGCTTCCGATCAAAACTTTGGAAGTGACGCCTTTATTGTTAAATGTAAAGACCTGAGAAATACTGTCCCACTGCCATTCGATGCCATACTTCTGACAGATCGATTGCAGGGAATTCTCTGGAGTGACGGTTTTAACATGTCCCCGGCTCCCAGCGCAGCCATGAAGGGTTAATATTAGCAAAATACTAAAAAAAATTCTAGTAGGCATAAAATTTCAATGCGGTTAGAAGTCGGAAAATAGAAAATCGATTGTTTCGTTGGGATAGAACGCTTGGATTGGATGCGGTTGGGAAACCACCGTCTAACATCCATTTTCTATCTTCTATTTTCTATCTTCCATCTTCTATTTTCTCGTTTCTAAAGCTAAAACAACTGCAGATCGGCCCTTTGCCGGCCTATTTGCGTTCTAAGCTGCGGTTTTTCATTCAACAACTGACTGTTCATATATAATATTTTAGCAAGCGCATACCCTTGGTCCAAACTACTTTCATAGTCTCCCGGCATCAGCCCCAGGAGTTTGAACATATCCCGGTAGGTCTTCGTCAGCACAAGAAAATACATGGAATTTTCCGGTCGAATGCCAAGGGCATGCGCGAAATACTCTGCGGCCTGATGATAATCATTTTTATTATAATATATAACTCCTAGATTATAATAAAACCAAAAAAAATGGCTGTTCAGCTTGATCGCTCGCTTGTAATATTCAATGGCCTGATTTTCTTTTCCAAAATAATAATACGCGTACCCGGTGATCCCGCACGGTGCCGGCTCTTCGGCATCGCGCGTGACGAAACCACACATGGTCCGGTAATAAATCAGAAAATTTTTTAGTTTTTCGCGGCTCATCTGCGCCGGACGGTTTCTAAAATCCTTCATATCCGCGGAAGACGGCAAAAGGTAATTTAAGGTCTTGACCTTAAGTGTGTTGTGATTGATCAACACAAACGACAAAAGAACGGCCAGCACGAACAAGAGGATGACTCGACGAAAAACCAAGTCAATTATTTTTGCGTAGACGCTCTGGAACGAAACCATAACCATAATACACTCCCCAAAACAATCGGATACAAGACCACAAACACATACGCCAGGGCATACCGCCACGGAGCCCCAAAACGCCATTGGATCAGATGTTCACCCGCCGGGACCCAAAGCCCCTGGGCAAAAACGTTCGTCCGGAACAATGGCGCTGGTGTCCCATCAACAAATGCCCTCCATTGGCTATGATAGTTGGCCACCCTCACTAAAAACTTCGGCTCTGAAAACGATGTCCTGACCGACACATCATTGGCGTCAAATTTCAAGGCCTCAAAATCTTTGTCAGTACCGGCGATGATCCTCGCCTTTGATTGCGGACGGCTGTTCCCTACTGATACTTCATCTGAATAAACAAAAGCGACGTTCTCAAAACCGGCCATAGAACGTTCGATACGAGCAAAACCAGCCCCGTCCTCGTCAACCCTTCTCACAGAATCGTAAACGATAAACGGCGCACTCTGGTAATTCATCAAAATCCGATCATCGAAACGTGCTATAGCTTCCTGAAACCATCGGGTGGTAAAGTATGGTTGTTTCTTTGCGGCGTCATGTCCCAATAGTTTCTCCTTAAATGCCAAAAGTTTGTTGGCCTGTTCCACAGAAGGGATCCCTGGTTCATACCGGAAATCATAAGCAAAAATTTTTTCCGGCGAGGGCGGATAAATCGCGGAGAGACGATCATAGACATCAAACGGCTGAAGGATAATGCCCGCCCAAACCAGCAAAATCCACACCCGTTGATTTCCTACAGCCCAAATTTGCCCCAGCATCCATCCTAAACTAAAAATGACAACCGCATACGTGGCATACCCCACGGTTCCGCAATGCGCGAACAACGCTGCCGCACCCACGTGCACGGCAGTAACCCACAGGGTCGCCCATCGACGGTCAACAGCAGACCGTTCACAATCCTGGATAAAAATTCTCATCTGTTGGGCACAAAAAAGAATAAAAGCCGGAAGCACTGCCAGCCACAGAAAAAATTGAACATTACGGAAATATTTAAAAAATGGCATATGCCTATATAAAAAAGCATGCACGCAAGAAGCGTCGGCAAGGCCGATCAAAAAAATCGTAAAGCCAAAAAGAAATAAAAAAATCAATAAACGGTTTAACCTGACCCACGCTCCGGCGACCAACATCAAAAATGCGAACAATGGAATATAAAAATCCGCTAATTCCAATTTATCTAAATTCACAAACTGACGGTCCATGATCAAATAGGTCAGGACCCCTCCCTCATTGACCTTATTGATTCCAACGGTAGCAGGGTTGGCATTAAATGAACCGGCGTGCCGCTCCTTTGAAAAAACTTCTCCCTGGCAGGCTGCCTGGTACCATAAAATCCCTGGGATGAGCGAAACCACAAAAAGACCAGCGCACACCAAACTAAACATTTTGTTGTGGCTCCAAAAATCCTTAACTCGGCGGTATAAGGCCTTGATCGCGGTGGCGTAAACAATGACGAAATAAAAAAGAAACACGGATAAAACGGTATAAAAATAAAAAGGGATGTACGTGATATTGATAATCATCAGGCCAAAAACAGCGCCTAGAAGGGATATTCTCCGGGGAGTTTGAATAAAAGCAATCAGAAAATAAAAAAACCAAATGGCGGGGACAATTTCTAAAAGAATGTATGATTCAAATGTTTTGGCGCCCAAAGATGAAAAAAACAACAGGAGCGCTGCCATAAAGGAAATTCTTTGATCGTGAAAAAGCCGCCGGCTGAGCAAATAAAATCCGGCTATCCCCAAAAAATAATACGCGCCCAAAAATATCCTGTGCGCTACCGCAAATGGGATTCCGCTTTTATTTAAGAACGCGATCAACCAAAAAAATGGATTAAATTCCCCAATCCGTCGGAGAAAAAACTCATTGAAATTGCCGTTTTCCCGAGTAGGGTCCCACAGGGGATAAACCCCCCGCATCATATTCTCGACATAAAACCGAATGTGCCCCAAATAAGGATAGGCATCTCCTTGAAGAGGCGCGCTGGCATCCAAAAAGAATCTAAACAGATAGCACCACACAAAGACAGACAAGACCATCAGAAGGCAGATCAAAGAAAAAATTCGATTCTCGGATGGATTGGACATAAATCTTTTAATTCTTTATGGATAAAATATTAAAAAATAAATATTATACCCTTACTTACCGTTCTCGGGTGCCACAGAAACAGCGCCAGTTGAAATCTTAGGCGTCAAAAAAATAACGATCTCGGTCTTTTTGACGCTGTGACTGTGACTGCGAAACGCCATCCCCAACAGCGGCACGTCGCCCAGGATCGGCACTTTCTTGATGGTCCTGGCTTTTTCCTCTTTGATAAGGCCGCCGATCACGATCGTGACCCCGTCCTTGGCATTGACCGTTGTTTCCGCCTCCGACGTCTCCACCACGGGGATGGCATTATTATTGCTGGTGGAAACATTACCGGTGACAGAGCTCACCTCGGGGCGGATCTTCATGGTGATAAATCCGTCGCTATGGACCGTGGGCGTGACAAAAAGTTTAACTCCGACGTCGATAAAATTCACGCTTTCTGCGGTCGTCGATGGACCCGAAGAAGGGGTTGTCGTGGCCGTTGTGACGTAAGGCTGGGTTGAGCCCACCAGAATACGGGCTTCCTTATTGTTAATCGTCGTAATGACGGGATTGGAAAACACATTGACGTTGCCGACGGTATCCAGCGCCTCCACCAAAACGGAATAATCCTCGTTGGCGATGGTGCCGATGCTAAGCTTCCCGCGCTTTTCCCCGTCCGGTACATTGCTGAGTTTGCCGGCAAGGTTCAGGCTATGATAATCAGAAACGATAGCCTCCCAATCGACACCCAGGCGATGCTCATCGTTGAGAGTGATCTGAACGATCTTCGCTTCGATCAAAACCTGGCGGCCGCGCTGGTCGATGGCATCCACCAATTTGCGAATTTCTTCAATCTTGGCCGCGGTATCAGTAACAACCAATTTATTAGACGCTTCATCAAACTTCACCTTACCCACGCCCTTGGTGAGCATCCCCTCGACTTTGGCAGCGAGCTCGGAGGCCTTGGCGGAAATCAATTCAAAGACCATGGTGAATTTTGGGACATCAATCTCTTGGACTGCCTGTGGCGTTTCCTCGGCTGTGGCCGAAACGTTATTTTCTACAGCTGCATTTTCCGACGAGATTTCAACCGTTTCCTGAACATTTTGACTCAATGCCCAAGGGCTCTCTACGGCAAAAACCGCGGTTCCAACCATTAAAACAAAAATGACAGCACGCATCTGCATATAAAGAGTATCCGACAATCTTACCTCCCTGTCAAACCGAATCTCAAATGCCGGCGCCGCAATTGTTGTGCGTAGTGCGTTTTGCGTGGTGCGTCGCGCAACGCATAACGCACTACTCATTACGCACAACCATTAACGACGAACCAATTTCGCCATAAAGAATCCTTCCATGGATGACGTCGGAAGAACCCGGCAACAATGGCGGACCTGTTGGTTAAATATCCTTCCTCCCCACTCAACGATAGCCGGATAACATTCGACATGACTTAAATCAATGGGTTCAACAGCAACCTCGCCGTCCATTTTACGCAACACCCAGTCCACGACCCCTTCATTTTCCTCAGGCGCGAACGTGCATGTCGAATACACCAAAACACCACCAGGCTTGAGCATCCGGCAGGCGTTCCAAAGAAGCCCCCGCTGTTTTTGGACCATTTCTTTAATTTTGCGCAAGCTCCAATAACCGACACTTTCCTTATCAAAACTTTTGAACCTTCCTTCCGACGAGCACGGCGCATCAACCAAAATTTTATCAAAGCCATTATTGATCTTGTCGCCCCCGCGAAAGCGGGGGCCCACTTTTGGATTCCCGCTGGAGTTTATCCCCGCATGTGGGTTCCCGCTTTCCCTGGCCCGTCTTCCAGACGTTCCAGGACGGGCGCGAGAACGACAAAAAGCGGGGACGGGAATGACACCGAGCGCATCACCACTCAAACGATACCTCCGCCCGTCGAGGCATTTGGGCTCGATGATCTGGGCGCCTAATAATTGAATAACGGATTTTAAACGGTAAAAACGCCCGCGCACCGCTTCGACAGCGACGATCTTTCCCTGATTATTCATATGCGCCGCCATCTGGGTAGTCTTGCTTCCCGGCGCTGCGCACAGATCCAAAATCGTCTCCCCCGGCTTGGGATCCAGGACAACCACCGGCAGCATACTCGACAAACTCTGGATATACACTTTACCTTCGTTCACTTCATCCAGACGGGAAAGTTCCTGCGGCTCAACGCCTTCGACGAGGAATCCATGGTCATACCAGGGTACCTCTATTAACCGGATATCTTTGCGAAGAAGACAATCCCGAACCTCCCGGGAGTTGGATTTCAGGGTATTCATACGAATGCTCAGGGCTTTATATCGATGAAAAGTTTCCAGAACAGTAGAAATTTTTTCCGGCGGGATAATTCTATTAAGCCGCTCGAGAAATATTGATGGCAGGGCGTCCATGAAATTCTCCATTATGATTGAGAATGGAAGATAGAAAATGGAAGATAGAAAACAGAAGACAAAAAATAGAAGGCAAAAAAAGAAACCAGACGATCAATATAGGCTTTACTCTTCCCATCTTTCATCTTTCCTCTTCCTTCTTCCTTCTTCTTTCTTCCATCTTCAATTCTCCATTTTCTATCTTCTAATGACATTGCCGCATTCTAGCAAAATCCATTGTTTTGCTAATATATTTCTTTTATACTTTAATTATCCGACTCATGAATAAACAAGCCCAATCCACGTTAGAGTTGATCGCTGTCATTACGTTCGTGACCGTCGCCATTCTTGTTGTTGGCCCCACCGTCATCCGCGGTATCAACGCCCACTTCAAACTCTGGGATGATACTATTCAAGATTCTTACAACGATCCCATGAACAAGGCTTCTAAACCGACTACGTCTCCTACCTGCACCTGTTCCGGTTGGCAAGGAAGCGCTCCTTCGCAATGCGACGCTTCTTTTTGCGGACCCAAACAACGTTACGAATATAAATCATGTGACCCTCCCAACTGTCAAACTCCCAGTGAGCAATGTGTGGATGACCCTGCCTGCTGTGAACAATACCGTGATACTCTATTGTGCGGATCGGGCGGATTTCCGCGTTGTACGGGCGAAACCACTGAACCACCAATCTGTGATTGCGCTATAGATCATCGTAAAATTGTGAAAGGATGCGGGAACAATACAGATCGCTACGGCTGCCGCCCTGACAGCTCGGGCACCGATGGCAATATCAGCTGCGTACCTCAATGCCTGGGGCAATATGCAACCGTCCCTGTCACAAACCCCGCTGACCCAGCCTATAACCCGACCGTTGGGGTCATTTGCCCCGGACCTCCTCGAGATGATACGGGACTTACTCCTCCATTTGTTTACGGTCCGACCGGGTTCGGCATCAATGTCGACTATGTAGGAACAGGTACATCCAGCTGCAATCAAAACACCCCTGACGCTCAATGTGAGGTCTATTGCCTGCCGGGCTATCAGCCCAATGCAACGAAGACAGCGTGCCAGCGTAATTGTCTGACGACCAAAACATTTACCTTTGGTCCAATTGGAGAAATCAACCATCATTATCGTGTCCTTGGCCAATGGGATAGATGTGACGTAACGAAATGTAATATTAGCTCCGCAGACAACCCTGGTTATTGTATTTTGTATCAACAAGGACCGACCACCATCAGATTGCGCCATGTTGCTCCCATTGATCAAAACTGTGAGGAAGGTGAGGATGATGCTTGCTTAGCATGCTGTGAAGATAACGATAGAAAAGCTTGCTATGGTGGCGAACCTCCATTCAGCGCTGGGTTTACCTATGCCGATGAAAACTGTATTGATAAAACGGTGTCCTGTGACAAAATCTGTCGCCTACAGCCAACAACCGTTAACCCCGGTGATTGGTACCTTCTCATCCGCCTCGGTGAGGGTGATAGAGTGAAAGAAGCCGGGGACGTTACTGTGACATGTTCAAAATGTACAGAACAACCGCCTGTGATGGAAGGCTGGGTTATATTGTATTCTTACAACCCTTACGATTCTCCAACAACCACCTATTGTTCATGCCCAACGCCCACAGAGCCATATTGTAGTGTTTTAAGCGGTGGTGTTTCCGCCGATCGTTTGTGTAGCATGTTTAACCCAGGTAATTTTTCTTTATCTTCAACCATATCAAATGGCACTCTCACAGTTGCGGGGTCATACACCGGACCTACTTTGGAAGGTATTTGTTGGTTGACAAGAAATCAAGGGTATGCAACCTACTCTGAATCTCTGCTACAGGTAAAGCTTCAGGATGGTGTTCCATTCAGCCTTTCCACAAGCATGGCATCAGACACATATTATTTTACTTGTCAGATGGCTCCTCTGGGTAGGCTTGGGTTTATTTCATATAAAATTCAGAAAAATTAAGGGGACAAACAACAGGTGACAGTCACCAATAAGGGACAGGCACAAAATTAAAAGGACACAATAGGATGCAACTGAGTCAGCTGCCGGTTCTGAGCCATGAGTTGTGGGCTCATGAATAAACGCGCCCAATCCACGTTAGAGTTGATCGCTGTCATTACGTTCGTGACGGTTGCTATTCTTGTTATTGGCCCCACCGTCATCCGCGGCATCAACGCCCACTTCAAACTCTGGGATGATACTATTCAAGATTCTTACAACGATCCCATGAACAAGGCTTCTAAACCGACTACGTCTCCTACCTGCACCTGTTCCGGTTGGCAAGGAAGCGCTCCTTCGCAATGCGACGCTTCCCCTTGCGGGCCCACACAATATTTAAGATATAAGCTATGCAACCCTCCCCACTGTGAATATCCCAGCGAAGAGTGTAAGGATGATGCTGACACCTGCTGTGATATATACCGTGCTACCGAGCGGTGCGGATTGGGCAACAAATCCAATCTTTGCGCAAACGACACCACCGATGCAACCTGTGATTGTGATTTAGGTCAACGCGTCTGGATGAAAGGATGCGGGGGGAACACAAATCGCTTCGAATGCCGTGACGACAACTCAGTCACCGATGGCAATATCAGCTGCGTACCTCAATGCCTGGGGCAATATGCTCCTAATGAAACTGCGGCTAGAAATACACCATTGGGGGTCATTTGCCCTGCCGGGTCTCCCGCCGGGACTCCTCAAGATGATGATCTTACTACTCCTCCGCCGCCTCCTCCTTCTTCATTTACTTACAACCCAACAGGATTCGGCATCTTGGTCAATTATATTGGGAACGGAACGATATCAAATAAATCATTTTGCACCCGCGCCCAAAAATGTGAGGCTTACTGCCTGCCAGGACTTGCCAACAAGAACGGCACTTGCACCACCTGCGGGAACGGTAAATGTGATAGTAATGAAGATTATTGTTCCTGCCCTGAGCTTGAATGTGAGCTTCCTGATATTACGCTCCCGGTACCACCAAGCAATGGAATTGTTTGGCGTTGGACCACCGCTGGCGATGCCAATAAATGGTGCCAAGCTTACGGCTACGCTTCTGGTTATAATGGCGGATCCCGCAAATGGAAAAGTCCTGACGATAACGGTTTCTGGTGGGTAGACGATACGAAAGTAAATCCTGCGACATTTACTTGCCCAACAATATTCACCACCAACGGAATAACTCACCATGTCTGCGCTCGTCTCAATCGAAACGGTTTTATTAGTAAATATCACGCTCCTACGTATTGCAGACAAAAGCCTCCGACCTGCCTTGGACCTAATACTCCCCAGGAAGAACTTGCCCAAAACGATGTCGTTGTCAGAAGTTTTACTCAAACAAGCGACTGCAACCAACCGATTAATTGCAATGACAATGAAGTATTAGCTGGTTATATCGTTCGCGGTACTTCAAATCAACCGTATGTGCATGAAGCCGCTTGTACCAAGACTGGAGTCACTTTATATGAAGGTGACGGCCCTTGCACTGGAGGCTGGCAATCGGTGGATCTCTATTGCCTCCCCTGTACCTGCGGTGGTGGTAATTGCGCTTATCAATGCCATGTCGGCACACTGACTAAAGTGGGCGATTACACTGGACAGCATTCAATAAAAGTATCCTGTTCGGCCTGCGGCAACAGAACAATCGACCCCGGAGAAGACTGCGATATTGGCACTTTAAACAATCAATCATGCGTGACCAAAGGGTTTGCCACCGGGCAGTTAAGGTGCACAACGAATACCTGCACCTTTAACACGTCAGATTGCAGTCATTGTGGGGATAATCAAATCCAACCCCCAGAAGAATGTGACGGCACTGATTTAGGAAGTACAAATACGTGCGATGAGCTGGGATTTGTAAAGGAGCCACCGGGTACAAACTCGTTGGCTTGCAATAAGGATTCCTGCACCTATGACACATCAAAGTGCAGTCATTGCGGGGATAAAATTATCCAACCCCCAGAAGAATGTGACCTTACTAATTTAGGAAATAATCCAACGTGCGAGGCCCAGGGGTTTGCAAAGGGAACCTTGAGTTGCACGAGTTCCTGCACCTGGGACACGTCGAGGTGCAGTCTTTGTGGGAATAATACTATCAATCCCGGAGAACAATGTGACACAGATCAGTTAAACTTTGAAACATGCAATTCCCTGGGGCATGTTAAAGGACCTTTAGATTGCACGAGTTCTTGCACTTTTGACACGTCGAATTGCGATCAACCCTAAAAAGAAAAGGGGACACAATAAAGTGTCCCCTTTTTCCTCCATGAATCGTCGATGCATTGATACCTGGTTCTTTAATCCCGTCGCTGCGAAGCCGCTGGCCTTCTTTCGTATTCTGTTCGGCGCATTAATGCTTTGGCAAGTCGTCCTTGATTTTCCGCTCGTCACGCAGCAATATAATCCTGACACCTTCCATTTTTCCTATCCTTTTTTTTCTTTTCTTAAGCCGTGGCCCGGACAAGGGATGACCCTCCATTATTGGGTCATGGGCATAGCGGCAGCAGGCCTTATGGTCGGGGCCTGGTATCGTTTATGCGCTTTTGTTTTTCTTGTCACTTCATTGTATGTATTTTTGCTGGATCCGGCGTATTATCAGAATCATTATTATTTATATTGTTTGCTAGCCTTTTTATTCTTGGTCATTAACGCTGACAGAGTTTTTTCAATCGATTGCTGGCGAAAAAAATATAACAATCAGGCCGTTCCATCCTGGCAAATTCTTCTTTTGCGGGCCCAGATCATCATTGTTTATACTTTTGCGGGCATTGCCAAATTAAATCCGGATTGGCTGCACGGTGAACCGATGCGGATGGAACTGGCCATGCGAAGCTACATTCCTTATGGAGAGGGAGCATTCCGGGCATGGGCAGCTCAGTGGATGACGCCTTTTTTTACTCAAGAATGGTTTGTCTATATGATCAGTTATAGCGGCATGGTTTATGATTTGAGCATTGGATTCTTGTTGCTGCATCCTAAAACCAGGGTGTTGGCTTTCATCTTGACGATATTTTTCCATTCTTTGACAAAATTTTTATTTGGGCTGGATACATTTCCCTTGACGATGATTGCTTCTTTGGTTTTATTTATGGATTTCAAACTCCCTCGCCGCGCTCAATTGCCCAAGTGGACCGAATCAAAGAAACAGTGGATTGCTTTGTTTGTTTTTTGTTATCTGTTGATCCAAATCATAGTGCCATTGCGGCATTTTTTAATTCCGGGCAATTGTCTATGGACTGAGGAAGGCCGGACGTTTTCCTGGCAGATGAAAATCTCTCAGAGAGGAATTAAAAGGTGTGATTTTTGGCTCAAAGAATCTGAAAATGAATTGCCGATAAAAGTCGATCTTAGAAAAGATTTGAATCCGCGTCAGGCAGGTGTGATGGCTCTTCAACCGAAATTGATTTTACAATATGCACATTATTTACGGGATAAATTTAAGGCTCAAGGGGTCAAAGATCCTGTTATTACGACCGAAGTTATTTTGACTATGAACGGCCGCCCCTTACAATATTTAATTGATCCGCAGGTCGACCTTGCCAAAGTCCAATATCCCTGGTTCGGGCACGCCACTTGGGTTGTTCAATTACAATGAAATCAAAAAAAAGGGGACACAATAAAGTGTCCCCTTTTTCCTTCAATTACAATTGGTGACTGCCACCTCAAAGAATTATTTCTCTAAAAGGATGGCGCCTACTTCATCAAAGGTGGTAATGCCTTTTTTAACTTTTTCCAGCGCGTCGACGGCAAGGCTTCTTGTCCCGCCCTTGACGGCGATGGCGGTCAGCTCGGCGGTGGAAGCGCCACGGACAATGGCATCTCTTAATTCATCATTGAACACAACGACCTCAAAAATACCGATACGCCCCCGATAACCCGTTCTCCGGCAGTATTCGCATCCGGTTCCCTTATAAAGAACCACGGACTGGGCAGCGGACGCATGATCTTCAGCCGCGGTCACATACATCATGCCTGCTTCGTCGCCGGCTTTCGCTGGTTTTTTCGACGTGAGCATCTCCGGTGTTATCCCGAACAAAACCCGCAGCTGATTGACCTGCTCAGCCGTAAGCGTGTACGGCGTACGGCACTGCTCACAAATGGTGCGCACCAGACGCTGGGCCACGGCGCCAATCAAGGCATAAGAAACCATATAAGGATCCAGCCCCATATTAAGAAGCCTTGTGATGGTTCCGATAGCGCTATTGGCATGCAGGGTGCTGATGACCAAATGCCCTGTCATAGAAGCACGGATAGCGATCTCAGCGGTTTCCTGGTCGCGCATTTCTCCGACGAGAATAATGTTGGGGTCCTGGCGCAAAACCGCTTTTAACCCTTCGGCGAAATTAAAATCGGATTTGGTCTTAATATCGCACTGGTTCAGTCCCGGGATCTGGTATTCCACGGGATCTTCCAGCGTGATGATATTCACCTTGGGAGAATTAACTTTGTTCAAGAGCGCGTACAAGGTGGATGTCTTGCCGCTTCCCGTCGGGCCAGTCACCAAAAGGATCCCGTGCCGGTGATACATCAGCCGCAATAAACGCGCGAGGTCCTGGCTTTCCACGCCGATGTTTTCCAACTTAAGCTGCCCCACACCCTCACTCAAGATACGGATGGCCATCTTTTCACCTGTCACCGTCGGAAACGTGGACAGGCGAAAATCATATCCGCTGGCGCCGACGTTCAGATGAAAACGGCCGTCCTGCGATTTTCGTTTAGCCATAGTATCGGTGGCAAGGCCTGCCATGATCTTGATGCGGGGCAAAATAGCAACATCGGGATCTTTGATCGTCAATACTTCATAAAGCTGGCCGTCGATACGGTAACGCACGCGCAGGCCTTGAACGTCGGGCTCAATGTGGATGTCGCTGGCGCGGTCAAGAATGGCCTGCTCAAGGATAAAGTTAACAGCCTGGCTGGTGACTGGATTTTTATCAACGGGCCTGTCCGAAGGCATCCCCCAACGGGATTTTTTGTCGTCGACTTGGGCAATTAAAGCGTCAAAACGTGCTTGTAATTCGCTCATAAGATTAATCCATCAATGATTCTATCTAGAACCTGTCTCATAAATAGACAACTGCAAGTCATTGCGCCTGCCCCGGCTGCGCCAGGTGGCAGGCCGGGGAGCCCCGCAGGGCGAAGCAATCCCAAATCTCGGCGGATGGGATTGCTTCGTCGCCTGCGGGCTCCTCGCAATGACACCTGATACATCTATTTATGAGATAAGTTCTAAATTATTCTTATATCATATTCATATAAAACTCACCAGCATCTTTAATAAATACTCAGCTTTAAATTCTTTTCTGCCATGACAGGACATGAAACGCCTTGATCGCGCCCAAAAGCATGTCCCATTTTAAAATCGGCAGGATACTCGAATAACGATCTGTCCACAAAGGATAAGCGGCGATGCGTTGTGGGTCAAACGCCTTCCATTCTTTATCGGCAACCAAATGTTCAAATTGCGTCTTGTCCCAGGTCATCACAACCCATATGGAGCTCAGATTAAAACCACCGTCAGGAGCGTCCTTATAACCCACATAAGCGCCCAGCGCCTGGCCGATCCGGGCCAGGACCGGCTCAATGCCTAAATAACGATTGGTCGCGTGAAATAAAATAAGCCCATGATCGGCTAAATGACGGCGGTATTTTTCAACGACATCTTTAGTCACCAGATGCACCGGGATCGCATCGCCTCCGAATGCATCGACGATGATCGCATCATAGATCTTGCCTGCATTCTTTTCCAAAGACAGCCGCGCGTCGCCGAAAATAAATTCATTACGCGAAGCCGAGATATCCATATAAGTAAAATATTTCCTGGCGATCCTGTACACGTCGGGATCAAGCTCGTAAAAATCATACGCCTGGGCAGGATTGCCGTAAGCGGCCAATGTCCCGGCGCCCAGGCCGATCAAGCCCACATGCTTAAACGTTGTCTGGTTCTCGATCATAATTTCTCCGACGGGAGAAGTCGGGCTGTAGTATCCCAGCGGGATCGATTTTTGCTGCCCTTCCAAAAGCTGCACGCCGTGCATGGTCGTGCCGTGCAGGAATGTGCGCATTTGCCTGCCGTTAAACACTTCATAAATTCCGTAATAATTCCGGAATTTATAAATAAACGGACGGCGCTTATAAATTTCTTCCAGGTTTGAAGAGGCCAAAGCGATGAGGGCAAGGCTCACGACAAGCGCCCAGCGGGATTGGGCAAGCTGTCTTGTGATCAGCCATAGGGCAACCGTCAAAAGAAGGATGCCAAAAATATTATAGTGAGTGAACACCTTTGGCCATCCGACCAAAAGCACCGCCCACCCTGCCATAGCCGCGATCACGAAGACATTAAATTTCTTTTCCCGACGGTCAAGCACCCGGACAGCCGCGATCAAAATCAATCCGATCAAATACTCAACCGTATTAATAGACATCAAAGGGATAATCCAGCTGGTCAAAAATCCGCCCAGAAAACTTCCCAGCGAGATCATCACATAGAAAAAAGCGAGCGAACGGCTGGATTTGGGTTTATGCGAGATCAACTCATGCTGACAATACATGCACAAAAGAAAAAGCATGATGCACAATAGAAAAACAGAGATCACAACGGGAAATATCGTCTGCTGAACAATAAAAAACAGCATTGCGCTTAATCCCAGAATAAATGGAATGCCTTTAATGATCCACTTGGGGCACCAGGCCCTTCTTTTAAAATTAAGGACAAAAGCGGCCAGATAAATGCCGAGGGGCATAATCCAAAACAGCGGCACCGGCGTCACTTCATAGGTGATGATGTTCGTGACCGACAGGAACATGACAACCCCGCCGGCGCCTAACAGTAGCCATCGCAAGACGTCGGTGCGCGTAATCACAACGTCCTCGGATTTTTCTTTTTTCCCGTCGTGATCCTTGGCCTTGATCCAAACAAACGCCAAAATGTTTAAGGTCGCAAAAACGAAATAAGCTGCCCGCCAGATCACTAACTGCTGGGACAAATCCAGACAATATTCGAAGATAAACGGGTAGGAAAAAAGTGCGGCGAACGAACCCAAATTGGATACGGCATAAAGCGCGTACGGATTATTGCGTTGCGGCAAGTCCGAGCGTGAAAGCCACACCTGCCAGGCAACGCTCACCGTCGAGAGCGTAAAAAAAACCGGGCCGACCGTGGCCAAAAGCCGGATGAACACATCAGCCACCAAAGGCAGCTGGTTTTGCGAATACGAAACAATCAGGTCCCGTCCGGGAAAAAAAAGAAACGGCAAAAGCACCAAACCGACATGGATCTTGCGATAAAGCTCGATCCCCCAGCGGTCAATGGCGTATTGGGCAAAAAAATACCCTAAAAATAAAACCGCCTGAAAAAACACAACGCACGCGCCCCATACCAAATAACTCCCGCCGTAATTGGGAAGGAATAATTTAGCGACGATAAGCTCGATCTGGAATAAGAGGAATGCGGAGAGAAACGTGATGACCTCTGGAAGCGCGATGCGGTACGGCATGAATACACCTTTCTTATGACGACATCAAAAAACCTAACATACTTCCCATCACCCCGTAAAAAATTTATATGGCTTCAAAACAATTTATTCTAACTGAAGCGTGCGACCCACGCACTCGAATTCCAAAAAAAAATCCCTGCTTTTTTATTGACCTTCTCCTTACCAATAAAAATGACAAATCTCCAATCTCAGATATCGACGATATTGGAGATTTGTCATTGGTAAAGGAAAGGTCAATAAGAACAAAACAGCAGGGAAAAAGAATTAATTATTTCTCGAAATTATCTTCCGAAAAAATGGCACCTTTTTCATCATATATTTTCCGGCTTATAATATCACCTTCATGATACAGTTCCTCCACCTTGAGAACTCCTGGCGGATCATATTGTTTTTTTACTCCGTCATAGATGCCGTTTTTATAAATACTTTCGTAATGAACAGCGCCTCCCTCATAAAAAACTTTTGACTCTCCAGAACGCACACCGTTCTCAAAATGCTCAATACTTTTTAATGGACCATTCTCATAATAATCCCGACGTTCACCCTGGTTGAGTCCGTTAACATACATTGCCTCAACCAACGGCGTCCCTTTTTTAGAATAACGCTTATATTCTCCGTCGAATTGCCCATCTTTAAACGTTGCCTTGGTCACTTTGGATCCATCTTCGTAATACTGCGCCAAGCCCCCTTGGGGAATGCCATTTTGATAAATCATCGTGGATTGCAATTTACCATTTTCATAATACAATTTCATCGGCCCGTCCAATACATCGTTGACATAGGACTTCTCGGCTTTAAGCGCCCCGCTCAGATAATATTCCTTAATAATACCGTTTTTAAGCACCACTTGAACGGGCTGCGACTGCACAACAACGGGAGCTGCTTGAACAGGTTTTGGGGCAGCTTCGCGTGCAGCAGGCTCATAAAAAGCGCCAGGAGAAACCACCGCACGGTTGATGACGTGATCAAGAACAAAAATTGTGATGGCAACTGCCACGATGATGATAAGCGGCAAATAAGAAACAGCTCTGTTATTTTTCGAAACTCTCGTAAACATTTTTTTCAATTATGGCTCTTGCCACGCAACCACTTGCAACTGCCAGGAAGTACTTGCACCAATTAAACCGTTTGGCAAGTTATTTAAAACCGACGGAACATAATAAATACTTGGAACGTTCGTGCCCAGATCAAAATAATTGGTCACCAAAGATCCGACGATCGTCGTTTGCTTCTGAACTGTGATCTTGGTTTCTCCATAGAACAATCCCATCACGTCGATACTCGCCGCATTAAAATCAATGGTTTGAGGCGTCATAACACCCAATACATTCGTCGGGTAAGAGCTATTCCCTGTAGTATATAAATTCACGTCGATACCGACATTCCCGGTCGCAAAAAGAGACCCCTTACCAGTATAATTAATGATCTTTTGGGATCCCACTATGTTCATGTTAACGTCACCACCGTCAACATACACTATACCGCTGATCGTCATATTACCGCTGCCGTCAAAGGAAATGCTGCCTTTAGCGCTGCTAGCGCTGAAATTCGAAGTGGGTGTAATGCTGGCCATTTTAGCTAAGGTAGCGGCATCACTGATAACCAAAGCATTCGCTTTCAAATAAGCCTGATACGTGGCATAACCGCCATAAGGGTCGCTAAGGCTTGGAAACGCAACGCTATCGCCCATATCATAGGTATTCGAATAACCATTATCAGAGTGCACGCTGCTGGTTCCGCTGCTAAAACCATTCGTCGAATACACCGCATCCATAGTTTCTTTGACTGCATTTCCGGCAACATTGGTTTCGCCGATAACAGCTGAACCGCTTAAACCAACAAGCCCTTTTTTGACACGCAAAACCGCATTTAAGGTAGAAACCGTCTCGCCACCAAATGTTGTTGTCCCTAGAGCAGGAACCTTGGCGCTTAAAGTAGCTGAAAGTCCCGTATAATTATTTGCAATTTTGGCACTACCACTCATGGTCATGGCCATATCCGTCGTTTGCAACCCATTGCCCAAAATATGCACAGACCCGTGAACATCCACGTTACCGTTGATCGCCTGGCCTGAAGCGCCAGCACCGGCAAAGATGGCATTATTCCACGGCGAGAGATTGACCATCTTCGCGTAGGCCTGGACAGTATACGTGGCATCGCCCACGCTTCCGACGGATTGCACCCAGGCTTGATCACTGGCACCAGCAATATTTTTCACTGAGATCACGTAGGACCCGTTGTTCACCGTGGTCGACACGTACGGGACAGTATAATAATTTGCCGTATCCGGCCCGACGGCGTAACCATTGACAGTACCATCAGACCAACTGGTCGTACTCGCATAATCTGTTACCATATCATTAAGCGCCTTGTTCATTCCTGCCTGGGCAATATAAAACGCTTGCGCTGACCGGCGTTGGCGATCGGAGGCAAAATTATCATTAAAAGCAACAACCACAAGAGCTGCCCCGGCGGCTAATAGCACAAAAATAACAAGGTAGGCAACAAGAAAAAGAGCACCTTTCTCGTTAAATAAAAAGTTCCGTCGAGGGGTTATCTTTGGAATTTCATCATTCATATTAATTTCTCAGCGTCACTTGGGTTGTCCTCGTCATAGTGATCAAACCATGCTGCGGCGTATTTTTTTGCACTGTCGCGGATATCTCAACTACCGTCGAGCTGGCTGCCTGCCGTCGAAACTGTAATGCATTGAATCTTTGCGCGATCACCCGCTGTTGCGCACCAACCGTTCTTATCAATTGCTGGTTATCCGTTCCTCCGATGGCATATTGAACCGCCGCCGCCCACACAACGCTGCCCGAGGTGACGGTCGAAGGCGCCTGAAATGTAATGGATGTATACCACGCTCCGTCAGCGGGAACACCAACAATGGTTGAGGAACCAGCCTGGCGCAAATCTTTTCTCATCCAGTCTGTGGCTGTGCGTAAATACTGGTGCAATTCTAAGCGGTCCCGACTGATCTCCCATGAATTATTTCCTGTAATAAGAACTGTGTAAAGACTCCCCAAAAGAAACACAGATATCAGAACGACCACACACACTTCAGCAAACGAAAAACCCCGTTCATTAGCGATCCACGCTTTATTGACCTTCGTCCTCTTGTTGGCCACACCTTTTCCTGAACACATATCAAGCCTCTCGAAAATACGTAGAAACTTTCACTGGAGAATCCAAAACGCCGTTGCCGTTGGCATCCTCTCCTGTGTCCAACACACCATCTAAATCCAAATCTTCGCCGATGATACGGCCATCTTTACATTGGAAGCTCACGACCACGTCAATTTTCAGCAAAGTGGCTGTTGAGGAATCAATGGTAATAGCACCCTTACCTGTGATCTGCGATAAATTAAAGGTGTTGCCCGGCGTGCCGCCGGAGGCGTAATCGGTTGTGATCAAATCGTAATTGTGATTAAGGATCTCTTCCAGCTTATCTTGCGCCTCGCCAAAGGCGATGGTCTTGCGATTGGAAAGGTCGGAAAGGATGGCACCTACAAGGAAGGTTTCAATAAGACCTAAAATAACGATTGCCAATATACTGACAACCACCAAAAGTTCGACCAACGTAAATCCTTGTTTGGCCTTAATGTTATGAATGATGCCATTTTTTTGACGCATAATCCACTCCCTTACACAAACACCCTGATTAAAGCTTAACGCAAAGCACCAGATTTGCTACAGAATATTCCAATAAAAAAACCGCTTTGATCATGCATCAAAAGCGGGCTTCTCAAGCTGGAAAGCTCTTTCAGCCCAAAATAACGGTTAATTGGTTTTCCGAGGCATTCAGCAAAGCCTCACGCTTGATCTTGACCTCCGTCGAAGAAACAGGCTCAAAAGCCACAGGATGACCGTTTAAAGATACGCTTTTAATTTTATACGAACCATGATCCAATGCTTGCGGATTTTCGTAGGTCACTGTCAATTGGCGGCCGGCGAACTGGCAGCTCACTTGGGCTTTAGCTTGACCATCACAGGCAAATTCTTCTTTCACTAATTTAGGAGCGATCAAGAGATCGCCGCCGGCGCCGCGGACGCCGAAGACCTGCGTTAATTCGGCAAGTACATACCAACTCGCCGAACCCGTCAGGTAATGATACATACCGCGGCCTTCAGAGTCGAAATACTCGGGCACGCCGGGATAGATCTTGGCGCGCACGGGGTCATTGGCCATCTGGTAAATGGAATGCAAAACTTCATAACCTTCCCGGACAAAACCGCGTGCGTACAAAGCGTACGCGTACATCACGTTCATGTGACTGAAAAAAGCGCCGTTCTCCTTGGTGCCATACGCGAACCCGAAGGCACGGCCCAAGTCCAAATAATGACGAACGCCGAAATCCGTGTTCAAACGAAAACCGCCCAACGTTTTATCTTTTAAGAAATGATCGACACTGTCTGATACTTCGCGCACTTCCTGGTCGGAGGCAAGCCCGCTCATGATCGCAAATACCTGACCGGTTAATGTCATGCGCACGTGGCCGTCCTTCTGCCCTTCCACCCGATGCCCCTGATTATCATAATAACCGTTGAACCAGCGGTATTCACGCCCGCCGTCATTGACAATGACCTTTTCTTGTCGACGGATATGATCAAAGATCCACTGCGCTTTGGCACGCAGGTCCTTGACGATGTCAACGATCGCAACTTCCGTTTTCTCGCCGCTGATTTCCGGTTGCACGGATTTAAAATAACGGCCGAACAAAACATCTTTTTTCGCCTGGATGCTGTTGTAGTCGCATGGCGACGGGCCGATAGAGTCCAAAAGGATCGAAAGTTCTTTGGCCAAGCGCACGCCGCCGATGTTCTTCGCACGTCCCAAAGTTTCCAAAAGGCCGGCGATGTTTAAAAAATTACCGGCATACATGGACATGAACGCCACACTTTCCCCGCGGTTAAAGGCCATATCCAAACCATCGTTCCAATCGGCGTTCTCAAGGCGGATCAGATTGTGTTCCCCGACGTTAAAAAATTGCACCAAATTCTGCACGAGGATGTGTTCGAGGATCGTGCTTTTATAGATCTCACCGCTGGCATCTTTGAGTTTGTTGCCGTAAGCCGGCGTCCAAAGGCTGTCTTTTTGAAATGTCCTCGACTGCTGGGGATCGCAAAAATACGTGTTCTGGTCCAAGAGAATATTGAAATCACCCGTTTGCTCGACGTATAAAAGTGTTGTTAAAAACGGCCAAATGCCGTGGTCCATCCACACGCGGGTAATGACGTTACGATCGGCGATGAACTCACCCGGACGCTCCCCGATAATGGTGGCATTCGTGCCGTCGATGCGCACGCCCGCAAAATTATTGATCAAATTTTCGCGCACCACCTCAGGTTCGATAAGGATCAACGACAGAAGGTCCTGCCAAATATCGCGCCAGCCTTTGCCGCCTTTACCGTAATCATGATCCGGTAAATAAGAACAACCGAAGATCCGGCGCAAAACCGGCTGAATGGTCACCCACTGGATCCAGGAATTAAAATTTTTATCTCCCGTCTGAAAACGTAAAGAATGAGATTTCTCATGCCAAAATTTTTTGTTTTTTCCCAAGGCATCGTCGAAATTGGCTGTTGTGTTAAACCTTTGGAAAATGCCCTGAGCCTCGCTAACGCTTGTCGCGATCCCGATCGTGATCAAATAATCTTTGGATGTTCCGGGGAGAAGGGTCTCTTCTGTAAATTGCAACGCACCCATAGCCTCTTTGCCCTGGATTTGTTCGTTGGAAAGAGCCGTCGGCTTGTGATGTTCGCTGATGGCTTCCGGATAGGAACGCCGGCCGCTTTCTCCATAAAAACTTTCCGCCGTCGGGAACGTCCCGGCTGGCAGCTGACCGTCGCAACTTGCCCCAAAAACAAAATAAACCGTATTGACCGCTTTGTGCCCTTCTTCATTAAATGCCATCGTGGGCTCGACTGCGACACCTTCGGGAACCTGCTTGATCCGTTTTAAAAGCGCGGTCACATGCTCATGATCGTGCTTGTTATCCAGCGCACGGCCGAACACAGGAATGACCGCCGTCGGAATAAATGTGATCGGAAGAGAAGAAACATTTGTGACCGACACGCGCATGAGCTCAACGTTCTCGCCGGTGACGGGAATGAAATTAAGCGCCGTTAATTCCAGTCCCACAGAAGCATGTGTCCGCATGAGCTTATGCCACAACTGCCCGATCTCAATATGCGCGGAATCCGGCACGCTTTCCCTGACCAGGGAAACGATCCTGGCATCTTTGACGTCGACAAAGAAATTGCGCACATCCTCGCGAAGGTCTTCCCGGGAAGCTGGTTTCGTTAAATAACGGAATTTGTCGATCTTGATATCGCCGGAAAGATGCGGGGTTATGGCGGATTTGACACCGGTGCCGTCGATGCCGCATAAAGGCGCATAGATGGTACGGATCTTGACCGCAGCTTTGGAAGTGAAACTGATGCCGTCGGGGAGATAATCAAAGAATCGTTGCCGTGATGTCATGAAGTTACTTTCTTTAAAGGCGGATAAACTGATTATGGAATTATAGGAGAAGCAGCCAAGAATGTAAAGAGGGGCGTTCAAAGTTTACGGTCGAAAGACCACAGTCCACGGCTGTGGACTGTTGAGTGTGGTCTGTGGAGTTAAAATAGTTAGGTAATATCTTTAAGTATCATCTGTATGTGTGGTTTTATTCTTGGCAAGTCCTGTTTAATCGTTTTCCAAACAACTTGAAGTTTAATCCCAAAATACTCATGGATTAATTTATTCCTCATCCCGGCCATTTCTTTCCAAGGAATATTTTTATGTTTATTGCGAACACTGGAAGGAATTCTCTTAACGGCTTCGCCCATGATCTCAAAAGCCCTTATGACCGCGAAAATCGTTTTGGTATCTTTCTCGAACGCCTCAAAATCCATTCCCTTAACAAATGATTCCGCTTTTTCGATGGCATCTATAATATCAATCAAATAATGTTTGTACTCACGCATCATACGTAAACAACCTCACGCATGATATTTCTACCGAGAGCTGGTTTTAACGATCCTTTCATCACCAAATCAACGCGTTTTTTCAAAAGATCACTCAAATAATTTTCCGTCTTCATGTAGTCAAAAAGCCCGGGGGTTTCGATAAATTCAACTAAAATATCGACATCACTGTCCCTTTTTTGTTCACCCCGGGCATAAGAACCAAATACTCCAAGGCCTTTGACTTTAAATTCTTGCCGAAGATTTCGCTTGTTTTTTTTCAATACTTTTTTAATTCTGTCTAAATCGCTCATCACACCCTCACTTATTGATGTTCTAAAAGGAGTATACCCGCCGATAACCGCTATTTCAACGTAAATTTATATCAAAACAACAGCATCTGTTTCTCTTCAGGATTACGGAACGCCTGGATGGAAAGGCCTTTAAATCGCGACTTCATCCCTGATTTACGCACAGCCACTTCAAAGAGTTTCCGAATCTCATCGGCAAAGATGCCTTCCCCGCTCATTCGTTTGCCCCAGGTGGAGTCGTTTAATTTTCCACCGCGCAGCGAACGCAAACGGTTCAAAACTTTGCTCTTTCGTTCCAGGAAGTGATCCTCTAGCCAACGCTCAAAAAGATCTTTGACCGCATAGGGCAAACGCACAACTGTATAAGCGGCCGATTGCGCGCCGGCGTCGTGAGCGCGTTTGATGATCGACGGCATTTCGTGGTCGGTCAAACCCGGGATGATGGGCGCCACCATCACGTTGACAGGAATCCCTGCCTTACTTAATTCCTCGATCGCCGTCAAACGATGTATGGGCGTTGATGCACGCGGTTCCATCACGCGCGCCAGATCCGCATCAAGCGTTGTGACAGAAACATTGGCCGCAACACCGTTGTATCCGGCCATCTGTTTAAAAATATCGATATCGCGCGCAATAAGACGGTTTTTGGTAATAAGCGCCACCGGATTACGAAAATCCAAAAGCACTTCTAAACACCGACGGGTGATCTCAAGCTTGCGCTCAATGGGCTGATAACAATCGGTCACTCCGCTCATGACCAAAACCTTTGGTTCCCATTTCGAACTAGCCAGCTCTTTCCTTAATAGACGAGGCGCGTCTTCTTTCACAAAAATTTTCGATTCAAAGTCCAACCCCGAAGACAAGCCCAAGTATTCATGTGTTGGACGCGCGTAACAATAAATGCAGCCATGTTCGCAGCCGCGGTAAGGGTTTTTTAAGCTGACCTCAAAACCTACGTCCGGACTGTCGTTCGTGCTGATGATCGACCTGGAAGTATCTTTATAATATTCCGTCGTGGGGGACGGCGCGTCCAACGGGTCGCACTCCTCGTTTTGCGCATAAACGATGCGCTCAAAACGGTTCACAGGATTCCCTGCTGCGCCACGGCCATCATTGTTGAAAAATGTAAACATTCCCCAATGAAGAAAACGCTTTCCAAGAGTAATTCCGGACCCATTGTTTATCCTCTCTGGCGTGGTATCTTTATTGCAAGAGCAAAACCCTTTTAGAAAAGGCCCCGCTGTCGGCGGTGGGCAAACTTGGCGAAAGCCAAGGACGCAAAGGTTCCGGCCTACGGGAGCATTCCCAAGGCGGCAGACCTGCCTCAAACAGATCTGCCCAGCTTTGTTCAGAAAAACTCTCCTACGGTTGCAGACCCGCCTCAAGAAAAAATCAAAATATTTTAATATTTCTATATCAATTGGGAGAATGCCATGCACTTATCAAAGAAAGATAAAAGGTGTTACAACACGAATTATTGTGTGACTATGATTTTTTCAGCGCTGTTCGGTTTTTTTATCATGAGCGGCGGATTCTCACCCTATACTGCTATAGCTGAAGTTGTGAATAATAGTATCAACGCTGTCAAGTATGTTAAAGTCGATGGCCGCAGGGTTGTCACAGACTATGACAACAATGGAAAGTACGACCCTTATTTTATTAAAGGCGTGGTCTACAGCCCTGTCCCGATCGGCGGCGCTCCTAATACGGCAACCATGCAAAACCCTCTGGATAATATGGATATTTTGGCCAGAGATTTAAGCGTTATCCAAATGTTGTATGCCAATACAATTCGAATTCTAAAAGGAAACGATACATTTGCTAAAGATAGCTCACCGGTAAAAATCACCGCCAAAACTTTACAATACGCAGAAAAATACGGGCTCAAAGTTATTGCAGGATTTTATACGCCCAAGCTGGATTTTACGAGTGCCACTGTGCGTTCTGACATCAAGGCGCGTTTTAATACTTTTGTAGGGAGTTTTAAAAATAGCAAGGCAATCTTATTCTGGACGATCAGCACAGACAAATTTAATGGTTCAGCTGAGGCTGCGAATATCCGCGCTTGGCATTCTCTGGTCAATGAAATGGCAGGCAGTGCGCATTCTTTGGAAGGAGTGGCCTTTCATCCAGTGGCTCTAATTACCGATGACCGTCAGTATATAGGTAACTCGGCCCTATATGCTTCAACGGATTCTTCTTTAAATAATGTGGATATTTGGGGTTTAAGCACTTATCCTGGAAACAGTTTTGGCGACCTTTTTACGTCATATAAATCATTAAGTAATAAGCCACTATGGATCTCTGAATACGGGATGGATGCCTGGTATGCGACGAATACGGCAACGCCGAGTTCAGGGTATATCGATGAAACTGTGCAGGCTGAAACGGATATAAAACTCTGGGATGAGATCGCTAAGAATACCGATGTCACTGTCGGTGGAACGATCATGGAATATTCAGACGAATGGTGGCGCCCTAGCTCAACAAATGCCTCTACGCATGATTATCTGGGCCGTACCAATTCAGCTTTTGGGGACAAATATATGAATGATGAGTGGTTTGGCTTAATGGATGTTCGTGTGGATCCTGCCAAACCATCAGGGCTGAATATTTTAACTTTTCGTCAAGTATACTCTGACCTGCAGGAGAGGTTTCTTTTACCGGTCAAATTTAACATCCCCAGAGTACACTTTATCAGTTTAAGCATCACACCTTCAGCAACTGCCGGGCAACAGGATATTAATTTTCAATTGAAAAATATCGGGAACATGGCATTGGCTAGCGGAGCAATTGTTAGGGTTAGAGTATACACAAGAAGCAAAAGTTCAACAGGAGTATATTCCACTACCTATAAGGATTATTCCAACACATTGCCTGTTTTGTCTGTAGGCCAAGAGTATACGTTCTCCTCTGTCGGAAAATGGGTTATTCCAGCGGCCCCAGTTTCTCCCAATGGTCTAAATGAGGTCAGGGCTTATATCGATTTCAGCCTTCCTGTTTATGGAGATAAAGAACCGGAACAAGCGGTGTGGACATTTGATGGGGCTCCAATGAAACTAAAATTTTTTGATGAGGTAGCTGGTAATGATATTTTAGGAGATGGTTCTTACGAAAAGCCTTTTAGAACCACAGAATATAACGTGGGCAGGGGAGTATTGAAACCAGGAGATAAAGTAGCGTGGAAGTCCAGGGAAGGGGATATTGTGTTAGCTCCAATCATGCCTTCCGTAGAATCATTAAGCAACTATTGGCCTGCCCTGGCTGGTTTTGCTGCCCAAGGTAGTGATTCTGGTAGTTCTGATGCGCAACTTCCAGTTTATTGTGATCATTCAGAAGCGCTTTCTGAAACGTATAAAGCCCTTTGCTCACATCGGAGGCTACTGGCTTTTGCTACGACTTCCATTACATATGAGACCAAGCTAGACAGGGCTTGTACTGAAAGCATAGTGGGCGCTGATTCTATCTTGGCGGAACATAATTTCGTAAAGAAAAATCCTGAACCCTATGAAGATCTGATGAATAACGACGTTCTTACAGCCATGAAACATATAAAATTGGCTTACGATAGATATTTAGGTAATCCTCAGATCAATTTAGGAGATAGCTTTGTTTTTGAAATTGTTTTTAATCCGGTGAATATTATTAAAGGAACAGAAGGATCAAAGGGGCGACCAACAGCATGTGTCCCAAGCAATTTTGCAGATTATTATAGTGAAGAAATACTTGCTGCTGTTAGGATTGTTAGAAAAGCCAAGCCGCCCCGCGAGTAAGTGATCGATTCCGGGACGTACTTTGAATTCCTTTTATCTGCTTTCCTTATTTTGCATAAAACAAATCGGGCGCTTCATGTCAGAAGCGCCCGGATTGTTTAAAAACTATTACTTGATGCGTTCAGAAAGCTGATGAATGATCCCGCCGGCAATCTCAGCTTTTGGAATCATCATTTTGCGGGTAGCGATCGTCACCCTGGTTTTGCTCTCGACAGTCTCAAGTTTGACAGACACATCGGTGCCCTGCACGACCGCCTTAATGACGCCTTTCGCTTTATCTTGCGACTTAAACTTGCCGTTATTTTCCTGAATGATCTTCACAAGTTCTTCGTACACTTTATCAAGACTGGAACTGTAATCTGCGGCAGCATCGGCGTTCCCCAAAAGGACACCGGCCGGAAGAAAAGCCACACCCAAAACTGATGCTGCCGCGTACAAGCCGGCGCTCTTCAACCCCGTCGGGCCCATACATTCCAGCATGATCAAAGTCGAAAGCTGGGCGACACTTGCAATATTTTTGAATTCTTTATTATGGAGCCCAACCTGGAACGCAGTCACGGTTGGAGGATCTGATTTTTGATAATCCTTCACAACAACCTCGCCAACGTTCAGGCGCATGTAATCGATCGCGATCGCCATATCCTTGGATTTCTTTGTTTCCTTTTTGTCATCCTTTTTGGATGCTTCCTTCTGCTCTTGAACAACCTTGAGCGAATCAATGTTGAGCTTGCCCTCTTTATCCTTGATGATCGTCATCTGCTTGACATTCACCACAACATGCAGGACATGGACCTTGCCCTGCAGCAAGGCCATCAGATCCACATCGACGCTGATCTCAGGAATGTCGATCAAAGGCTCATCCTGTGGAAATCCTTTTGGATTGTAGAGTTTCATATTTTTGATGCGCACTTTTTGCGAAAAGACCCCTAACGAAAAACCTCCCACCTTTAAAGGAGCGCCAATCACCGCCGAGCCGATGGTCGTGACCGCCGATTTTATCAAAACATCTTTAAGCACGCTCAAAACAAAAAGGCCCGCAAAAACAATGATGAGTATTTTTTGCCATTTTTTCATACCAGACTTCTCTCTTAAAAGTTGGGATCGTTAGGAACGCATTAAAATTTAAAGTGTCAATTCTAACAATTTTATAAAATAGTGTCTAGAGGCTGGGTCATATGCCACAATTGTGGAGTGATGTTGTCATTGCGAGGAGCCCCCGCAGGGGCGACGAAGCAATCCCATATTGTGCGATTGCTTCACCCCTCCGGGGTTCCCCGGCCTGCCACCTGGCACAGCCGGGGCAGGCGCAATGACCACAAATTTTTTCATGTGACCCACCCTGTCTAGACAATATATTCCCCAGAGCTATGAATCTCAACGCTTTTAAAAAAGAAAAGCCACCTCAATTAAGGTGGCTTTAAGAAATAAATGCGAATATGCCTTCAGATACTTTAAACGTTTACATCGCCTACCGGCAATATTCCTGAATGATGGACAAGAACGACGCCTTGTTGAGCGGCCCCACAAAATGGCTCGCGCCGTGGGCCAGGCATCCCTCAACGAGCTTATCCGGCTTAGTCGTCCACGATTCATCACCGAGGGTATTGCGGATCAAAAGGATGGTGGTTTCCTTGAGCTCTTTTTCCTGACGCAGTTCACGAATAACTTCCTCGGCGGAAGGCTGGGTGAACATCGCAACATCCAGCATGATCAGATCTGGATTCAAAACAATGGCGTCGGTCAGAACGGTTTCCTGGTTATTCGTCAAATGCAGGTCCAGTTTTTGAGCAACGTCCGGCATTTCATTTAAAATACTTTTTAAAAGATAAAACATTTTCGTCGCGATCAAAACCTTGAACGCCTTTTGCCCATGGAAGAAACCAGCGACCTTATCCAATAAACTTTGGATATCAAAAGGTTTCAAAAGAAAATCCTTGGCGCCCAAGTTGCGAAAGGTTGCCTCGGTCGTGCCGTAAGCGGTCGCGACGATAATGGGAATATGGCTGACATCCTCGCGGCTTTTGACCTCGTTGTAAAAAACAAACCCGTCCATGACCGGCATGACCACGTCGGTCAGGATCAAATGCGGGTGCTCATGCTGTGCGATCTCGAGGCCTTCTTTTCCATTATAAGCCACACTGACCTCATAGCCCGCGGCCTGAATTTTCTTTTTCATGATCTGCACGATCTCTTTTTCATCATCGATCAACAAAATTTTTTTAGACATCTTAACACCGCCTTTTCCTTAAATAAGTAACCACAACCTCCAACACATGCTGCAAAACAAAAAGCCTGATTCTCACGAGAATCAGGCCTTAGAATAGACTTTTTAGTCGTCGTCTTCGGCAGTCAGGCTAGCCGCGCATCAGGCCCCTATAACTTTGCGCCCTTACCTTTCGGTAAGTTTGCCTTGATCGTGAGACGTATACCCAAACCACTAGCATAAGTATATACGAAGGAAACGCCCGCTGCCATTTATTTTATCCCGTTGATAATTAATAAGATGGGACGGTCACTCTGTAAGCTCCTCCTATCCTAAGCGATGCACATCTCTTTTTATTCTGCTTCGCTCTAGCAACGGATCGATAATTGAGCTTCGCAGCAATCGCTCCGAAACTTTAGCGAAGGAGGACACATCGCGATCCATTGCTAATGCGAAGAAGAATAATTTTCCAAATGCAACCGTTCCATCAATTGATATAAAAGCCCGACCGCGATCTCAGGCTTAACTAAAAGATATTTGGCTCTTTAGAAATTTGAATGGGTAACTAATGCATTGCACAGGGACTGTAAGGGACTATGTCCGGGCGAGTTCCCTGGCCTAGTCCGGCCAGGACAAGGCCGCAGCCAGATGTTTTCCTCAACGATGACTGCCGGAGATTACACTGCTGGCTCAAACAACCTTGGCTTCGCCAAGGGAACTCGCCCGCCGTGTAATCTCCGGCAGTCCTTCCAGGAGAAAACATCTGCGCGAGGACTGTCTGAGCCCGGATATAGTCCCTTACAGTCCCCCTCGCAAGTACCCACTCAAAATTTCAAAGAACCAGATATTTCCGGGCCTTGATGGTGGCCTTGGATTTTCCCCAACCGGCCCCCCCAAAAAAAATGATGATATGTGTTAGGGTTTTGTTTCTAAAGTGCCTGTTTGGCAAACTTGGCCGAACTTCCTCGCGCTTTCTCTGACGGTTCTTTGCTGGGTATTGTAATTGACGTCGATCAATCCAAATCTGGGGCCAAAACCCTTGTCCCACTCGAAATTATCCAAAAGCGACCAATAAAGATAGCCTTTCACATCAACGCCTTGTTCCATGGCCGCATGGATATTGCTCAAATGATCCGACAAAAATTCCCACCGTAAATTGTCATCGGATGTGCAAATGCCGTTCTCGGTGATGACGACGGGAAGATCATATCTTTTAAGTTTTAAAAGCACTTGATACAATCCTTGCGGATAAATATCCCAGCCAAGAGAATTTTTCTTAACCGGATTATGGTTGCTGGTGCAAACATCCCACGCCAAATTCCCAATCCCCCATTTTTTAAGATCCACTAACTGCCGTGAATAATAATTAACTCCGATAAAATCCAAAGTTTTGTGCCGCGCCAGTTTATCGAGGATCCCGAAATTAAACCATCGATCCCTCAAATACACGGCGAGGCGATTCTTGACGCTCGGCGTACAGGCAACGACCGCCGGCATATGATGAGAAATACTGACGGAAGGTTTGACCGGGACGGACCTCTTGTAAATTTTGTGGATCAGCCGGTAAGCCTTGATGTGCGCATCAATAAGGTTGTTATAAGCCGCGTTTGTTTTCCGATATGACTTTTCCTGCGGAGGCCACCAGCCGAAAAGAAAGGCGTGGGAAACGTAAATCGTGGGCTCGTTAATGGTGATCCAATAGTGGACGTACGGGGCCAGGGCGCGCACGATGACATCGCAATAACGGATGAATTTCTTGACGGAACGCCTGTTGGTCCAGCCTCCCTCTGCGCTTAACCAGACCGGATTCGTGAAATGATGCAGTGTCACCATCGGCTCAATGCTGCGCGCTCTTAACGCAAGAATGACGTCGATGTAATGCTGTATTTCTTTCCGAGAAAATTCTTCTTCTTTCGGCTCGATGCGGCTCCACTCAATGGAAAGGCGGTGGGCGTTGTGATGCAAATTCTTGGCGAGGTCGAAATCCTGCCCAAAAAGTTCATAATGACGGCAGGCGGCGCCGGATTGTTGATGGCCGGCCTTCTTTTCCCACTCCCACCAGTCGGCGTTCGCATTGCTGCCTTCGACCTGATAAGAAGAAGTCGCTGCCCCCCAGAGGAAATCTTTCGGAAATTTAATCACGATGAAATTATATCATCGCCAGAAACAAATTCGCCCAGAAATATGTTAAATTAGTCTGTGCGTTCATTAATTAAACTCATCCAAAAAACTTACTCGATGGCCGAGCCGCATGGAGGCCGGGTGGTCCTCTACAATGCCGCTTTCCTTTCCGGGCTGCAGACGATCACGTATCTTCTGCCCATTATTATTCTGCCCTATCTTTTCCGGACGCTCGGGCCGGAAAAATTCGGGCTTATTGCCTTCGCGCAGGCCTTTGTGCAGTACTTTATGATCCTGACCGATTACGGCTTCTCCATTACCGCCACCAAAGAGATCTCGCTCTGCCATGACAATAAAAATAAAATTTCCGCGGTTTTTGCGTCGGTGATGACGGTCAAGACCTTCCTGTTCCTCTTAAGTCTGCTCATCCTGGGTGCTGTTATTCATTCCGTTCCCAAATTCAGAGACGATTGGCTGGTGTACGCGCTTTCCTTCGGCGTGGTGGCGGGGAACACCCTTTTTCCAATCTGGTTTTTCCAGGGCGTCGAGAAAATGAAATATATCGCGGCCCTCAACATCATCGGAGAAGTGATCTACGCGTCGTTCATTTTTATTTTTGTCAGCAGCCCGGATGATTACCTGATGGTTCCCTTGGTCACCTCCTGCGCGTCTTTGGCGGCCGGCTTTCTGGGACAATACATCGTTTTTCGAAAATTCGGTGTGGTCTTTAAACTCCCGCGTTATGAATATATCCATCGGCAGGTCAAAAGCGGATGGAATATTTTCATCTCGATCGTTGCCATCAACGCCTACACCAATACGCGCGTGTTTGCCGTCGGGCTACTCACCAACAACGCGATGACCGGATTTTATTCCATCGCTGAAAAGATCGCGAATATGGCCCAGACCTTTCCTCTGTCCTCTTTTACGCAGGCCGTCTTCCCGCGCTTGAGCAAGATCTTCCATAAGAACAAGCTCAAGGCGCTCGAGATGATGCAGCACATTCAGCAGATCACCATCAATATTTCTCTCATCTGCCTGCCGCTGATCTATTTTTTGTCGCCTTTGATCATCAAGCTTGTCTGCGGCGCCGATTATCCGCAGGCGGTGTTGTCGCTGCAGTTCTTGCTCATCTCGGTATTTTTTGTGAGCGCCAATGCGTTTCGCGTGCAGTTTTTGCTCGTCTGCGGAAGGACCGACATCTATTCCAAAATCCATATCAGCATGGCCATCGTCGGGATGCCGCTCATATTCTTTTTGATCTCTTCGATGTCTTATGTGGGTGCCGCGATCGCGACGGTGGTGATCGAAGGCGGGGTCTTTGCGATCACGTATTTTACAGTGAGGAAGTTAAAATTTTCTGGACGGCCACGGCGCTCATCTTAAAACTGCATCGATGCCCCAGCAGTACTGAAGCCTGTTCCACCGACGCCTTCTGCATAATCGATGTCATCTTTGTTCAGGCTTCTTCTTAAACGCTGCTTTTCTTTAAGTTTCTGCATTTGCTCTTCGGAAAGAATCTCGCTTAACTTCTGGTTCTCTTCTCTTTGGAATTTGGCCATCTTCAATTTGATGTTTTCTTTATCCGTAACAAACTCTCCCTCGACACTTTCCAAAAATGCCCGACGCTTAAGTATACTTTCCCGGACGATCGGAGCCACAGCCTTAACCTGCTCGTCCGTTAAATTGAGTTCTGTGGTCATCTTGGCAACGACATCCTCCGCGGTCAACGGCTGTTGTTCCTTCGCATACGCCGTCCCCGCCAGAACAAAAAATGAAACTAAAAGAAGTGCTATGATCTTGTTTTTCATAGAATCTCCTAATTATTAAACCCAAAAACAAGATCAATATACCATAAATAAAAACCCATCACTGATTTAAATAGCGACGGGATTTTGACCTGTGAACAAGCGCGATGAGTATTATGTATTATTGCGACGTCTGCGCCCAAACATTCCCAGCAATCCACCACCCATCAAAAACAACGATACCGGCTCGGGAACAGCCGCTACTTTAAAATTATCCAAACCGACTGTTGACCAATTGTTCGGCTCAAGAATTATATCAACATTCGTTACATCAGAAAGCACCTTATCCCAATTTTCTGGCGTTGTATGCCAAGCGTCGGCTGTCATAGGGACAAAATAAGTTTTCCAGAATAAAGCAGAAGGGATCGGTGGATCAGGTGAATAATCAAATGTTGCATTTGAACCACCACCTTGAAGCTGTATTCTCCCAAACCCACTTCCAATACTTGTTAGCTGAGTTGTGGGATCAAGCACAATAACATCATAGGAAAGCAACCCACCATTAAACTGCGACAAATCTCCTTGAAATTTTGATGGTGCAAAAACCGAAAAGGTATCATCACGAGTATCCTCGATTTTCAAAAAACCGCCGTGATTTCCACCTGTGCTTTCATGTGAAACGACTGCTCCATTGGCTGTCCAACCTTCATCATCAACATTAAAATTGCTAGTAATGAACATCGCATCCGCAGAATTTGAATAAAACAACATTACAAAAACAAACAAAGCTAAGACCACTTTTTTCATCTTTGCCCCCGAGTTTAAGTGAGGGTGTAGTCTAATATCAGGAAAAGAATCCGTCAATAGGGCACACCCGGACAGGCTCTTTTGGCTATTTGGTGGAATTCGTTGGGGTGGGAACCATTGGATTTTCAGAAAAAATAAGTTATACTCTCCCTATCCGCACATCCCCCTTGTGCTTAACTCCTATCGGAAAAAGCCAAGGGGGATTTTTTATGACAAAAATTACGATCATTACAGGTATTGAACAGAAGATTCTTTTGATCCGCGGCCAAAAAGTAATGTTGGATATACATCTGGCCGAACTTTATGGCGTTGAAACCCGCCGGCTGAATGAACAGGTTAAACGCAATATCAAGCGCTTCCCGGTTGATTTTATGTTTCAGTTGACCAAGGAGGAATATCAGAACTTGATATCGCAATTTGCGACATCAAGTGTGTGGGGAGGTTATCGAAAACTGCCGTATGTTTTTACGGAACAGGGAATTGCCATGCTTTCCGGAGTGCTTCACAGCGAGCGGGCCATTGAGGTTAATATCGCGATTATGCGGGCATTCGTGAAGCTACGCCAAATTTTGGCAACTCATAAAGAATTGGCTGAAAGAATTTCCGAATTAGAACGACGCATGAATAAAAAAGACAATGAGGTCATGGCGCTGTTCGAGGCGATCCGTAAACTGATGGCCCCACCGCCTGAAAAACCGAAATTGCCGTTCGGGTTCCATCCGTAAACCGCTTCCGTCGGTGGATGTGAACAATAAATTCTCGGCGCTGGAACCATTGGATTTTCAGCAAAAATAAGTTATACTTCCCCTATCCGCACATCCCCCTTGTGCTTAACACTACTGGTTAAGATGAGGAGGATTTATGAAATCATCGGCACATCTGCAGCTTGTTGAACAAAAAATCTTTTTTATCCGCGGGCATAAAGTGATGCTTAGCCCGCATCTTGCCGAACTCTACGGGGTTCCCACCAAAGTATTGCTCCAGTCCGTTAAGCGTAATATCGAAAGGTTCCCCGACGATTTTATGTTCCAGCTGACGTGGGAAGAAGCGGATTCTTTAAGGTCACAAATTGTGACCTTAAAACCTTCCGGTACTAGAAATCCAAGGTCACAAATTGTGACCTTGGAATCAGGGACCAACATTAAATTTTTACCTTATGCTTTTACGGAGCAGGGTATTGCCATGCTCTCGAGCATTTTAAGAAGCAAGGGGGCGATTGCGGTCAATATTGCCATTATGAGGGCTTTTGTGAAATTGCGCGAGGTTTTGGCGACGCACAAAGAGCTCGCTATGCAGTTCAAGGAATTGGAGCATACGGTAGGAACACACGATAAACAGATCGCTGCTATTTTCGACGCGATCCGCAAACTGATGGCCCCGCCGCCTGAAAAGCCGAAATTGCCATTCGGATTTCATCCGTAAGGTGTCGGTTACGACTCTTTCAGCAATTCTTTCACCTTGGCGAGCAGGTTAAATATATCAAACGGCTTAACCATATAGACGCTGGCGGGCTCGCATTGTTCGGGCAGATGCTCACTTTCAATGAGCGCGCTTAAAACAATGATCGGGGTGTCTTTATACCGCTCGTCTTCGCGGATCTTCATGCACAAGCGCCAGCCGTTCATAACCGGCATCGTCAGATCAATGATCATCAGATCCGGCTGATTTATTTTGATCAACTCCAGCGCTTGGGCGCCATCGTTGGCGGTCAAAGCCTCATAGCCGTTTTTCTCAAGCACTGCCCTGATGCAGCGCACAATGTCCGCTTCGTCGTCGACAACCAGTATTTTTTTAGACATGATGGACCGCCTCCACAACTTCTTCCAGATCCGTATATTCCACGAACGTCACGATCCCTTCCTTGGTGCCGATGCGTTTCATCACCTGACGGTCGTGCTCTACTGCCAAAGAGGTATACAAAACAAATTTCACGTCCATAGTCTTGCACATTTGGCTGAGCCGGAAAATGACCGTGTCTCCAGAAATATCCTTCAAGCCCAGCTGCACCACGGCCACATCAGGGACATCGTTCATGATCCTTTCGATAGCCGCTGTACCGCTTTGGGCAGGGATCACCGTACAATCGGAATTAAGGAACATCCCGCCCAGCTGTTCCAGTATTTCAGGGTCATTCTCGACGATGCACACCTTGCGGATACGGGTGGAAAGGCTCGATTTGCGCTTGGATGCCTCCTCGTTTTTCTTTTGGATGATGACCTGCGCTTCATGCACCAGATGATCGATCTCAAAAGGTTTGATCATGAATCCGCCGATCTCAAAATTTTTAAACAGCCCCTCAACGTTGGCACGGGCGGTCAAGACCAACACCGGATACATCGGCCTGCCGTTGGTCCCGCAGATCTTGCTGTAAAATTCGATACCGCCCATGCGCGGCATGTTCATATCCAAAATGATAAGATCCGGCTTAAACCCATGAACGACCTGCAGCGCCTGAAGCCCGTCGTTGGCTGTTTGCACATCAAACCCCTTGGCCTTGAATTGAAAGCCGATCAGTTTCGTTAGGTCAGGTTCGTCGTCAATCACGAGAATTTTTTTGAGGTTATCCATTTATAGTTTCCTTCTCTCATCAATAGGAACAATAAAATAGAAACAGCTCCCTTGGCCTACAGTTGATTCAACACTGATCTTCCCCCCATGCTGATGGATGATCTCCTTGCAGATGGCAAGGCCCAAACCGGTCCCGCCGCATTTATGACGGGATTCCCCCAGCTGCTGGAATTTCTCGAACAGCTTGACGATATCCGGTTCTTTGATGCCACAGCCGGTGTCTTGAACGCGTACTTCAATATGATTGTCCTCTGGACGGCTGATGGAAGAAATGGTGATACCGCCGGCATTGGTAAATTTAATGGCATTGTTAATCAGATTCTGCAAAACCTGAACAACCTTATCCGGGTCAAAGGCCAGCGTGGGCGCCTGTTGGTCCAGTACGGTCTTCAAATATAACCCTTTGGTTTTGGCCATGGACTCCTGAGCGGCCACGACGGACTGGATGACCTTGTTGATATCGCCGGGCTGGACATTTAATTTCATTTTCCCGGATTCCAGCTGCGCCAGATCAAGGATGTTATTGATCAAACGGTTCAAACGGTCAACATTATCTTTAACCATGCCCAGAAATTCCCTTTGATCCTTTGTCAGTTCCCCTGCCGTGTCGCTGATGATGATATCGATAGCGGCTTTGATGGAGGCCAAGGGCGTTCTTAATTCGTGAGAAAGTGTCGAGCTGAATTCTTTCTGAATATCATAAAGGACCTTTAATTTGCGATTCGCCAGTTGGAGTTCTTCATTTTTGGCCTTCACCGATTCAAACAGCTGGCGGTTCTCCTTCACAAGGTCGTAATGGTACATCGCTCCGACGACCGTTGCTTTTAATTCATCCTGATGCCATGGCTTATTGATGAAACGAAAAACCTCGCCGACGTTAATGGCCTGCTCAGCAGCCAAAAGATCAGCATACGCCGTAAAAAGAATACGGACGACATCCGGATACTGCACCCTCACCCGGCGCAAAAATTCAACCCCGCTGATATCCGGCATGCGCTGGTCGCTTAAAACCACTTTGATCTTTTCCCGCGAGATAATTTCCATGGCCTCCAGGTAATTGCGCGCAACAGCAACTCCGTAAGGCTCATTAGCGAACATGCGCTTGATCGAATTGAGCACCTTTTCTTCGTCGTCGAGAAATAGGACATGGATCTCTTTCATAACCGTTTCTCCTTTACGACTGCGGCGCACTCGGCAGGCAGCATCACGGTGAACATCGTTCCCTTACCTACTTGAGAAGTAAACGTCAACGTGCCACCGTGTTTGCGGACGATATCATAACTAATGCTCAACCCCAGCCCCACACCGCTTCCAACGGGCTTGGTGGTAAAGAACGGATCGAAAATTTTCGTGGCATCATCCGGGGATATGCCGCAGCCTGTGTCACAAATATCCACGCACACGTATTCGTCTTTAGCATAGGTCTTGATCGTAATGACTCCCTTATTGCCCTCGATCGCCTGGGCTGCGTTGAGAAGCAGGTTCACAAAGACCTGGCCGATCTTCTGAGGATTGCACGTCAGCAAGGGGACATCACCGTACGACTTTCTCAAATCAGCCTTATATTTGATCTCATTCCACACGATGTTGAGCATGCTTTCCATGAGCCCTTCCACATTAACGCTCTCCATCATCCCCTTATCCGGACTGGCAAACGCGCGCAGATCGAGCACAATCTTCCTGATCTTTTCGGCCCCGTCCTTGGACTCTTTCAATAAATTGCCGATATCATCGCCGATAAAAGTAAAATTGGTCTCTTTCCTGATCTTATCCCAGGAGGCAACAACTTGAGCGGCCTGCTGTTGATCTTTATCCTTAAGCACCTTGTCCAATTGATTGAGGATCCCCAAGAGTTTGGTATAATGCGCCACGTATTGTTCCAGCGTCTGCAAATTGCTGTTGATAAAACCAATGGGGTTATTGATCTCATGCGCCACACCGGCGGCGAGCTGCCCGACGGCGGCGAATTTTTCCGACTGCAATAATTGCATTTGCGCGTTTTTCAAATCTTCCAACGCCTGGGCCAGGCGGCTTGTGCGTTCCTTGACCCTTTCTTCAAGAGTATGGGTCAGCTCATCTAACTCCCGCGTGCGCTGCCTTAACTGATCGTTGGTGGCCATCAATGCCTGCTGAAAACGGCGGGTCATACGGATAATGATCAGCCACGACATAAGAAGCAAAATGAGCGTGGACATCAAAGACACACGCGCCAGGTGTTCTTTGCTGTTAACGACCGCCAGCGCAGCGTCGATCTGTTTCTTTAAAAGCACATTCAGCCATTCAACGGCTTTGGCATAATTTTCCTTCTCGATCTCGTACTGGTCGCCGAAAAGAATATCTATGGCTTCTTGACTGCGCTTGGCACGAATGAAATCAAAAGCTTTTTGCTCCATCTGTAAAAGTTTGATCTTATCGCTGTGCGTGCGATCCATTTCCTGCCGATAGATCTCCGGGGACAGAATAAACGCCTGCTGAAGGATGGCCGTCAATTTAGGTTCCAATTCCTGGTAACGCTTCTCCCACTTGCTATCGCCGGTGACCACGGCCATGCGGGCGCTCGTAGTCAACGCTTCATCGAAATAGATGATGTCGCTGCGTAATTTTTCAAAACGATTGTATCGTTCTTTTAAACCCTTGACCGCCTGCCCGGTGTGCTGATCATAAACGACGAGGACAACTACCAAAATACCGGTCATCACAAGGATCGCTCTAAATAAACGCGCCGCAAAATAGCTTTCCACCCTCGAAGGTTCAGGGTTGGCGGTATCGCACTGTTGTTGAGCGTTTAACGGAACATCCATATTTACCCCAGCATGTGTTTGATCTTCTCTTGCAATACTTGATTATTAAACGGCTTCTCCAAATAATCATCCGCTCCCAGGTCCTTGATCTTCTGAATTCCCTTGGGGTCGTTCATGGCTGAAATCACCAAAATTTTAATATAATTATTACTGGGCTCGCTGCGAATATACGCGCAGAGCTGATACCCGTCCAGGCCGGGCATATGAATGTCGAGAATGATAAAGTCAGGTTTGAAGGAAGCGAATTTTCTTCCTGCCTGAAACCCGTCAAAAGCCGTTTCAATAATGTACTTATTCTCTAATACTAACACCCGCTGCAGGGAATGCACCACGCCGCGGTCGTCATCCACGATCAAAATTTTCTTTTGCGTCACGGCCGGCTGCAATTCTTCCGGGATCGGCATTTTATATTCTTGAAGAAAACGAATAAAATCCTCAACGCTCACGCGGCTGTGTTTACCGGGGGTGCGGTAGGCTTTCAACTTTCCTGATTCTACCCATTTAAGCACCGCTCTATGGGTGACGTGGCAGTATTCCGCCACCTTCCCGGTCGTTAGTAATGTTTGCTTGTCTTTTTGGGCTTCCATATCTGTCTTTCCTTATGTTCCGATTGTTCCATTTGTTCCACTTTTTCCTGTTTTAAATATAACCTATTTTTCACCCGATGTCAAATATAGCTCATAACTACATTATTATTAAACAGTTACATATATTAAAGTTGCGTCCCTGTCTTTCTCTAAAAGACAAAGACTGCAACCACTTCCTCCTATAAAACAATAAACCTTTGTCCGAAGACAAAGGTTTATTGATAGAGAAAATTGATTGCGGGGCCAGGACAACCCGCTAAACAGTCCGTTCCATAACCATATCTTCCGCGGACTTAACACGAAGAGAAGGAATGTTAGAACAATCGACCTTATTTGAAAAATGATCAAGCCCGCCGAAGATAAAAAGATGTGTTTCTTTAATACCATCACAGACGGGGGACCGGATAATACCCTCTAATTCCTCCGGCGGCGTATCCTTATTGATCTAGGCAAAAATGGCCCGGTACGCGTCATTTCTTTTATCAAAAAATATGAAGGGATTATTTGCCGTGTTTCATGAGATCGTTTACACTTTTTGTTTCAGGACATCGTTTACACTCTACAATGATCTCTACAAAAAGGAGATCAAGGATGGATAAAAAAAAGTAAGACAGATGAGAATGAAA
>Ga0080064_1000149_pt1 | contig 207054 bp, 196 predicted proteins | sample Subgrocontami54m_FD_69260 | JGI IMG/M metagenome (GOLD analysis project Ga0080064, IMG submission 69260) | Subsurface groundwater microbial communities from S. Glens Falls, New York, USA - GMW46 contaminated, 5.4 m (SPADES assembly) (version 2) ...
CGGCGTCCTGCTCCGGGCGGCGCCACGAGCCCAGGTGCACCTCGTAGATCGACATCGGCGCGTCGAGCGCGTTGGCGCCGCGGCGCGCCGCCATCCACTCCGCGTCGCCCCACGCGTACTCGAGGCTCCAGGCGCGCGATGCGGTTTTCGGGGGCGCTTCGGCGAAGAAGGCGAACGGGTCGGCCTTGTCGATCCGGTAGCCGCCGACGTGGGATTCGATGTGGTACTTGTAGGCGTGCCCGCGCGCGACGCCGGGGACGAAGCCTTCCCAGACGCCCGAGCCGTCCTCGCGCGCGCGAAGCGCGTGCGCTTCCGGATTCCAGCGGTTCCAGTCCCCGACCGCCGACACGCGGCGCGCGTTGGGCGCCCACACGGCGAAATGCGCACCGGCGGCGCCGTCGCGGGACTCCAGGTGGCAGCCCAGCTTGGCGTAGAGCCGCCCGTGGGTGCCTTCCTTCAGCAGATAGATGTCGTGGTCGGTCAACATGATGTGGGTCCCACGTCCATGCCGCTCGCCCACGGCCGCTTGGGGTATGACACGAGACTGCGCCGGCCGTTCGCCGCGAAGCCTGTCCTGCAGCGAACCCGCCGCCATTCGTTTTCAGCCTAACACGTCCGCAGCAGCCAGCCAACCTCGGACCGGTGTAAATTCTCCGTGTAAGTTCTACAAACGGGGCACGGGCGCGCGGCTTGACAGGCGAGAACGCCGGCGCCAGTATGCGATCACGCTCTACGAAACACGCGCGAACCCGGCCGCCAGCCGGTCGCGCGGCCAGGATGCGCCATGCAGCTCACGATCATCATCGGGATCATCATCGCCATCGCGGGCGTCGCGTTCGCGTTGCAGAACAGCGTTCCCGTCACGCTGACGTTCCTGTTGTGGCGATTCGACGGCTCGCTCGCGATGGTCGTGCTCCTGGCCCTCGTGCTCGGTGCCTTGGTCATCGCGCTCGTGTCCACGCCCGCGGCGCTGCGGAGCCGATGGTCGGCGAACCGGCAGCGCAGCGAGATCGAGAGCCTGAAAGAGGCCAATGCTAGCCTGAGGGAACGTGTGGCCGCGCTCGAGCGCCATTCGCCTGCCGGAACTTCCTCGGTCGAGTCGACGGGCGAGTCACAAGCGGGAAGTGCGATTGGACTGAGGGCGATTGCCGCGCAGTTCGGGTCCCCGGAGCGGGAATCGCCGCGAAAAGGCTGATCGTATTCCGGGTCCGCGATCCGGCGAACTACTCTCCCACCGCCAACTTTGCTATAATTGCTCGCTCAAAAACGCGCCCGTAGCTCAGCTGGATAGAGTACCTGGCTACGAACCAGGGGGTCGTGGGTTCGAATCCTGCCGGGCGCGCCAAGAAATCAAGGGCTTAGAGAGATCTAGGCCTTTTCGCTTTTCTACGGTGCTATGCCGGTGCTATGTTGCAGGTGAATCCTGGCGTAGGTTGAAGTTGGTCAGTAGGAGTTGAATTTTCTGCTACTGACTACGACTAGGGCGTCAGTTCCCGCAGTACCTTAATCGATCGCTTCGTGCTCGGCTTGACCACGCTATTCGTGAGTCCGCGCCGGCTTGCGAAACTTGGCGCGCTTATCACGCCTGCAACGCTGTTCAAATTCCACACTGGCGTCCTTTACCTCCACGTGCAGTTCTCGGTTGCTTTCCTTACGGCAAGAGGAGGTCATATCCGCGGTTTTCGGTTTCCACGGAACGGGCAGACCACGCTAGCATGCGGTAGCGTCGTTTAGCAGTTGCGACGGTAGGCGAGAGCGGCCGCCACGTGAGGGTTGAATGCGGACGAATTCATTTTCACCGTCCCATCAAGAGATGGCGCTGCCTAAACAATTCGGCTGCAATCGTCGCCTCATCTATGATGGCCTTGCTGTCGCTCAGCCTCGCCCACGGGAAACACTGTGTTCGCGCATGCACCGCAAAGGCCATACTTCGCGGTGACTCAAGGGACATCTGGCGGCTCAAAGTAACCAACGGCAGCATCGTTGCTTCCACAAGTAAAGCAGGCGGCCCCACCCATCTCCGGGCGTGGGTCTGGCGGGACGGCCGGGAATCCGGCGCGTTCCCTCACACTGGGGCCACCGCTATGCTCGAGGTTGACGGTGCCTGGATCTCGGCCCGCCTCGCGCGCTCACCACGCGCTGCCAGATTTGCTATTTTTGGTCCCTCCTGTCCCCTTGAACGCTGACGGTGCGTTTGTTGAGCCACGTGTCGCAATCAGACTTGCGGTAGTAGACCTTGCGACCCACTTTTATGTATGGCAGGTCGTAGCGCCCGACGCATGCCCATACCGCGAGTGTTTGCTCCGTGACGCCCAGATACTGGGCGGCGTCGCTCCGGGTCATACGGCCTTCAGACTGCGACTTGAGAATCGCAGCGAATGCGGGATTGTGTTTCATGCTGCTCTCCGGTAAAGATCGCGCGCGAGCGCTGGGCGCACATACCCAGCGAATTTCAAGCCGTCTCGATTTGCGCGCATGCTAAGCCGCGCGTAGTCCTCTGGTTTGAGCGCGACCTTCAAACATTTGCGCTGCATATTTCCTCCTGTGGATGCAAGGTGGTAGTCGACTGTACGTAGCCGTGGCCACAGCTGCGCGCCAGCGCCGCAGCCCCGAGGTCGCACGGGTGTGTCAGTACTGCAGCGCCCCGCTGGGGCGGCCAAATCGGCCGGGCTCGGCCCGGCGTGATGCGGATGCGGCATGATCGTGTCCTTCGCAAAATAGTTGCCCGGCTTGGCCCAAACAATGGGCGAGGCGCGTGTCGCTGGTGGGCCGCGCCGGGAAATGCGGATCAGCGCCGGGACATGGCCCGGTCGTGTGTATGGAATCGGTGGATGTGCCTGAACCGCGGCGGCTCGCCGCCACGGTTCAGGCTTTGAGGGCGTCGGTGCGCGCATCGAACTCCGCGCAGCACGACAGGTGCCGGGCGCGCGCATTCGCGCGGGCAGCGACGCTCAAGCTCTCGAACGACAGAATGGCCAGACGGGGATGTGCCGCACAACTCGTGGAGGCAACTTCCCCGTCAGGTGCGCTGCGCGATTGTGCAACGCATCAATGAAGACCTTGCCTAAGCAAGGTTTCTGTTCCCACCATGAACCGGGAAGAAGGTGAAGTGAGCGCCGAGGCGGACACTCGTGTCGCATGCGCGACTTCGCTCACAAGGAGCGATATTAAATTGGCATTTCCATGCCGATAGCCCTATCAGGCTATCGCGGGAATAAATTTAGCCCAGCTGAATGCAATTTGCAAGCGGTTCGTTTCTTGTGACGCTGACGCCATCAGGATCCGCACACTGGGCGCAAAACAGAATCAGACCTGGCACAGCGATGACCACAGCTGCTATTCAGAACGCTGGAACTGCGGCTCAGCCATCTTCTCGAGGACCTTACCCCGCCAGCGCGCCCGGCCGGCCCGGACAAGCCGCAGCGCGGCGCCTTGCACTTGCCGGTAGGAAATCCCGAGTCCCTGCTCAGCATTGATGCGCACGGCCAATTGAACTGGCGTGCCCGGAAGATGCCTCTCCACCTTCTCCGCGATTGCAATATGCGGAACCGCACCAATTGCGCGTTCGTAGACATGCAGCCCGCATTCGTGGGCGAGCGGAAGCAGCTCATCGCGGTCCATGCTTAGATGCCGGCAGAGAAGGCCAATTAAAATCCCGACGAACCGCGGGCCGTGGGCGCCTCGAGGCTCGACACGATCACATAGACCGTGCGCCAGCTCGTGAAGGACCACCCAAGGATTGCGCGCCCAATGTCCCAGCGCGATGCGCCGGACACTTCCCCGCGCGCCACGCCCAGCGACTACTTGCGGTGGCGGCCGCCGCGCGAGCCCGTATCGTCCGCGCTCCGTCTGCCATACGCGGCGTACCATTTCCTCACATTCCTGAACGGTCATGGTGCCGCTCCAAAGTGCATCCCCACACGCAGCCCGCTCCCACGCGTACACGCGAGACCGTTGAAAATCACGGTCCTTCATGCGAGGCGCTCGCCGTAGCAATAGAAGCAGCCGTTCGCATCCTTCACGTCCTCCGTCCAGCCAACGAAATGCCACGAGCCGAGGCCGCGTTTGCGCTCGATCACATGCCCAGGCCCCTCCTCGTCGCGCGCGGCGACCGCGCGAAAGGCAACCGCGCCCTGCTTGGCACCGGCCGCCGTCATGCGCGCCGCTAGAACCTTCGCGTCACCGGGCTTCATCACGCCCCTCCCGAAGCAGGCGCGAGGTGTGAATCGCGCACACGCCGATCACTTTCCAGTAGACGGCCATCGGCGCTTTGTGCTGGGCCCAACACTTGTGCGCACGCACCCGCGCCTGCGTCTTGATCTCCAGAAGCAGCGCGCGCAGGGCACGCTCGCTCTCCGGCAGAAGCACGGCAAGCTTCTTGGCTGCGGGCAGGAGGAGGAGGGGATTGCGAACCTCCGCTCGCAAGCTGCGGTGCTCGCTCATGCCGCCACCTTGTAGCGAGCCCCGAACGTAGGCTGGCACTGTCCGAGCTGCATCTGACTCTCGACCAGATGAGAAACGAAGAAGTCTTCGTCCACCGGGATCCCTTCGGCCAGTCGCTCGAACGGTTCCGGTGGCAATCCGGCGATGAATTCCGCCAGCAGGTGCTTCTCGGCGTCGTCGAAGTAGACCATTTGCACGTTGGAACCGTCGCCCGTGTCGACAGCAGCGGCGATTGGCCGCCCGACCCGGCATACCACGGCGCTGTAGCCGGGTGTCTCCTTGCCGATGAAGCCAATCACGTGACTTGCGCTATAGGGTCCTGGATTCACGTTGCCTCCTTTGGAGATACATGAACCAACTTACAACCCGTCTTCCAGAATTCAACCGAAAGTTTCTGGTACCACTTCAAAAGAAGTCAGTTGAATTCCGTCAATTTGCGCCTACGGTGAGAGAGCATCCATCACCGCCTCGATATCGACATGAAAAGCGCGAACACCGTCATCTATACGCACCGCATATTCGGCAATTGGACGGCTACGCACCCAGCAATTGGACGGTTTCGTAACCGGCAATTGGACGCGGTGAAGCTGAGCAGTTTGCCTGGCGTGTTGATTCAGGATGTGGCTTCGGCGCTGGACATTCACCCCTTCATGCTGTCACCGTGGCGCAAGCAGGCTCGCGATGGGGTGATCGTGGACAAGGTGCGAAGCTGAGTGTGCAGATAAGGGCCAAGATCAAGCGCCTGCGCGTGCGGGCGAGTGTGGAATGCCCTACTCCGGGAACAAATCGGCGGTGTCCACGGGGTTAGCTGCTCCGGCCGCGTTGCTCAGGGCGGCGCCGACCCTCTCTCGCTCGTGACGACCTCGCCGTGCATGAGCATCATCTTCAGCACGAAGGCGCGCTCCAATTTCCTGGGGAAGCATATCTCTGAGCCTCCGGAATTCCATCACGATCTTTCCAGGTCGGCCCGGGCCGGCGTCACCGGACGGCCTTGCTGCGGTCGTGCGCGAGCAGTCTTGGTCGATTAGTCGGCACTGGGGTCAAGCACCGACCTCGGCAAGGAAACTGCTTGGGGGATTTGCCATGCACGAAGAGATATACAGCGCTTTTCGCGCGCGTGTCATCGCCACATACATGAGCCGACGTTCTTCCTCCGCGTCGGATTTCGGGTTCGGAATGATGCTCGCCTCCGCGGCGATGATCCACACCTTGTCGAACTCCAGCCCCTTGCTCGAGTGCATCGTGAGCAATTCAACGCCGTCGCCCTTGTCTATCTGGCTGGCCTCACCGGCTCCCCGCGGCAGAGCGCTCAACGTGTCGACTCGATCGAGCAGGGTGCCCTGCAGCTTGCACAGCGTATTCGCGGCAATGTTCAGCCGTTCGCTTTCGTCGCCGTCCTTGATGAATCCCTGCATCCATTGCTCGACGAGGCGGATCGTCATCTCGATTCGGCCCCGGGCGATGTTGCGGCGCCAGCCGGACCCATGTCCCATAAGGGTACTGATAATTGTCGACTCGTCAGCTTCGATTTGACCCGGCAATTCCTTCGCGCCACCGTGGAGCAAGCACGCAAATGATTCTTGGTAGTGCTGGTGCAGTCGCGTGAGGGTCGCATTCGACACCCCAGCCCAATGCAGGATGTGGTCGATGGCGTCTCGGTCGCCGGTCTGAACCGATCGCAACAGTCCCAGCATGAAGACCACCGGGACTTCGCCCCACAGGTCCTGCGAGTTGATCCTGTACCGAACGCCAGCCGCCTTGAGGCCTGCGCATACCCACCGCAGCAGTCGGTTGGTTCGCGCCAACACCGCCCAGCGCTGGGGCGGGACCGTAAGCCGGTAGCGCGGGTTGTCCAACACCTGGGTGGTATCGCCCAGGATCTTCGAAATTACCGCATTTGCTTCCTCACTGCGTGTTGGTAGGCGAGCGATTTCGATGCTTCCGCCGCGCCCCTTGTAAGCGACAAACCGTTTCTCGACCCGGTCGCGGTTCTGTGAGATCAACCGGTCCGCGCCTACTACGATTTCCTCGTGAGAGCGGTAATTCACTCCCAACACGACTTTTGCCGCACTCGTAGTGCGCGCGAATTCCTGCATCCCGTTGTAGCCCAGCGCGCGACGCCACGCGAATATTGTCTGATCGTCGTCCGCTACGACCGTGCACACCGCCCCGCGTTTCAGGTGCTCCATCGTCCACGCGAATTGAACCCGGTCGGCATCCTGGTACTCGTCCGCTAGCAGATGCGTAGCGGGGACGGGAGCAACTTCGCCGCTGCGCATTAGCCGCACCGCGTCCGCCATCAGGTCGAAGAAGTCCACGACCTTGTTGCGCTCCATCAAGTGCATGTACTCGCGGTAGAGTGCCCCGATCGCGTCATCGTCGGGCACAAATGTCAGCGAGGCTTTGCAGGCTTCGATGACCTCGAGGGCCTTGTCGGACGGGATATCCGCACCGCTGGTCTGCAATGCGCGCCGCACGAACTCCTCCTGCTCACGCGGCTTGATCAGCTTGCCCAGACGCCCGGCCTTCTCCAACTGCCTGGCGGCCAGGGCATGGAACGTTCCCACGATAGGGGCGGCGACGCGTGCTTCGCGTAGTTGGACGCTCAGTCGATGCCTGAGCTCGCGCGCAGAATCACGGGTAAAGCTGACGCACGCAACCCGGGATCCGGGGATGTTGCGCAAGATGTGCTCGGCCTTGGCGACAATAACTCTTGTCTTCCCCGAGCCCGGCCCGGCCACCACCATGCAGTGCGACGTCGTGCGGACAGCACGCTCTTGATCGTGGTTCAGACCGCTCATTGCTCCAGCCTGCCGCTGGCGCGCGACACTGGGTCAGGCCGCTTTCTTCGTGCGTGCGGCCTTTTTCGGCGCGACTTGTGCCCCCTCGTTTGCCGCCGGCGCTACCGTTTCCGTCGAGATGATGGCTCCTTGCTCGGGGTTCGTGGCGGCCGCCAGGTCCGGCCCCCGGGACCCATCGGACTCCTCAAGCACCACCGCGGCTTGCGCTGCCTCGTTGGCTGCGCTGCCGGCGAGCTTCGCCACCTCCGCGTGCGCTTCAGCCGCGGCTTCGGGTTTGCGCCGGTTCAGGTGATTGCGTAGGGAGAGGAACATGTTGCGCGTTGCCGCAACCACGCCGCGCAGCTTGCGTTTGACCTCGAGCTCGCGCCGCGCCCGCTCCTTGCCGTCGATTTCGCCATGCAGCCACAGCGTATTGATGAGCAACAGAAAGTGATCGGCCTTCTTAAGCAAGTCCAGGTGGATCTTCGAGATCGGCGTGATGATTTGGGCGTTCACAGACTTTGCGGCGCTGTAGCTCGCCATGTTCGAAATCTCAGCGTGCTTCACGATCGTCATGGCCGCCACGATCTTCTTGTCGAAGTCGTCCATGGCGTTCCGGAACGCGTTGCGGACGTGATTTTCCGGCTCGGTCACATGCTCCTCGCCGAGCAAGACCCTCCCGAAGACGCTGATGAAATGGGAATTGCGCGCCGTGATGTAGAAGGTGCGCTTGAAAGCGTTCTGTACCAGCGGGCTCCCAAACTCCACGTCCACCGTGAGCGATGCGCCCTGGAACTTGTCCAGCCAGATCTTCTTCGCCTCCAACGTGACTGCGTCGGTCATGATCGCGACTCCTCGAATCAAGATAGGCGGCCGGGCGGGACACCGGGCCGTGCGCCTATGATCCAAGCCAGCCGCCACACGAAACAACGCTACAAAACACGCGTTTGGAGCGTTATTTGCGGGGTAACGGCGCCGCCAGAGGTCTTGACAGGCCAACTTTTGGGCCCCCATAATGTCCTCGTCGCGTTGCAGTGCGACCGTGCAGCTGGCCCATGCGTACCTGGCGAGCACTCAAGTATTGCTGCTGCGCTTGCAGCAGCAACGCCCAAAATGGTGTGCCCATCCCCCATGTGGCGCGCCCACTAGCCTAAAGCGCCTGTGCAATTCCATTGGCTAGGTATTCCGCCCGGCGACAATCCGTTCCAAGGTAGGTCCGCAATCCTCTAGGCTGACGCCTCCCGGTGCGCCGAGTCCGCCTGGCTCTTCCAACTGTGTTGATCGGCTTCCCCATGTGGTCTCTGCTGAATGGGGACATCGGAAAGCCGTATCCTCTGCGTGAACATTGCGTTCACCAGCCCATCCCATTGCGGGATGAACCTCACGATCGCTCGGCCGATCGTGACGCCTGGTCAGTAATGACCGGCATATCGCAACTGCCCTCGGGGTCCTACTTCGGCCCCAAGGGGCATGTGAAGGTCTCCGAGGGCAAACGGAGAGATTCGTTTGTCCACGGACCTGCGCAACCCGTGGCGTTGTTTCTTTCACGGGCCCGCGCTGGTCCATTTCCAACTGGAGATCTGATCATGCTGAAGCGCCTCATTGTCTTGGGGTTCGTGCTGTTCGTGGTGCAACAGGTGTTCGTCGGTCTGAGCGCCGCTAACGCGGTGTCCAAGGCGATGCCTTCGCACACGGTCAAGCTGAACCAATACTGAGGTGGTCAAAGGGAAGTGGCTAAACCACTTTCCCCGACCCACGGTGATTCTCCCGTTCCTCTCTCCCGAGAGGGAGCAGGGGGCTTCACCCAAAGGCCCGTGCGGGCTTTTGGGGAAGTCCCCTGCGGGGATCGTGCGTGTTTTGCTTCTCGGGAGAACCATCATGGGTCGTCTGATCATGATCGTGGCCGTAATCGTCGCAGCGGCGCATGGTGCAGCTGCGGTCATCACCGCGCACAAGGCCACACTCGCGGAACAAGGCGCTCGGACCGAGCGCTCTGTCGACGCGAGGGCGGGCTAAAACGAGGCCGGCCGGGCAACCGGCCGGCTTCCCGAAACACCTCCGCCAGGTGTTTCGGGAAGCCGACCGCGGCTTTCTCGCTTCATCGCCAGTCGCAAGACTGGTCTGAGGGCAAGCTGGGCCAACCAGCATTTTCGGAAATGCGATCTCAGCGATGAGATCACTTCTTCAACCCTTGAGGGTGTCCGTTCCCCTCAAGGGGCGGATTCCCTCTCAGTCTCACGGAGGGAATCATGCAGCAAGCAAGTGTTGTTCTTCAGCACCAGATCGGGCTGCTGCCTCCAAGCGGCACTCCGCCTGGCAAGCAGGGGTCCACGCAATCACCGCCGGACGCGCATCAACTCGGCCTGCCTTTCGGGGCCGACTACGAGCACGGCGGGCGCATGCTCAAGCCTCGCATCAAGCGCGCACTGGAGGTCGTCAGGAAGGCATTTGAGCAACTCGCTTTTCCTCTCTTCGACTTCGCTAGCCCGGGGAACACAACGCGGCTACGGGGCGACGACGCGGTTCAACCCGCACTGGGAGAGGAACCCGAGGATCTCACGCTTCCCAAGCCGGCCTGGAGCAGTGACGAAGTCGCAAGGCTCCACGGCGTGCTCTTCGAGGAGTCGCTCAAGGCGCTGAAGCGCAAAGGTAACGCGGCGGAAAAACGAGACGTGCTGAAGTGGATTTTCGCTCCGCCCGTCACGTGGGTGCGCATGGAGCAAAACGGCGTGTGGGAAACCCGGTACATCCGGACCGATGCCACCCCGTTCTCCTTCGCATTCTGCTGCCGCCTCGAGAACCACAACCCTGATGTCTACCGCGATGCCATCCTCGCGCGACTGCGCGGCCAAGGGATCGATGTGGACCGCCGCCTCCTTGCCGAATACGCGATGGCTGCGGAGTAACCATCAACCCCACCGGGGCGCTTCCTGTCCCGGTCGGGGCATGGGGCGCCCTATCTTTTTTGAGAAAGGTGCTTCATGAAAGTAGTCAAGATGTTCGACCTGGGGCAGACGTTCGGCATTGCCACACCGGCGCCGATCCAAATCCCGGGTAACGACCAGCCGGGCCCGTTCACCCCGCCTGTCAATCCCGAATACTTCTTCAGGCGCGACCTCGTGTTTGACATGGTCAACTTCTTCGTCTGCGGAGATGTGGCCATGTATCTCACGGGGCACAAGGGTTCGGGCAAGTCGACGCTCGTCGAGCAGTATCACGCAAGGCTCAATCTGCCTCTGTACTCAGTGAACGTCAATCCGCGGACCGAAATCGCGGACCTGATCGGTCACTGGGTGTTGAAGGGCCAGGAGGGGATGCAATTCCACTATGGTCCCGTGGCGCGCGCCGCCAAGGAGGGAGCGTCAGTTCTGCTGGATGAGTACAACCTGCTCGACCCGGGCATCGCGTCCGGGCTGAATGGGGCGCTCGAAGGCAAGGAGTTCTACATCCCCGAAACCGAGGAGGTCATTCGTCCTCGGGAAGGGTTTCGGATCTTCGCCACCGGTAACCATGACGACGGCGCCGGCGTCTATCGGGGCCGTCAGCAAGGCGATGCGGCAAACGAGGACCGCTTCTGGTTCCTGAATGTGGGCTATCCCACCCGGGACGAGGAGATTCCGCTCGTGAAACGCATCTGGCTCGAAGCCGGCCTCGATGACAGTATGTCGAGTCAGTTCGCCACCGGTATGGTCGAGATCGCCAACAAGCTGCGGGCTCTGTTCATCGGGTCCTCGGATGCGGCGGACGCCATCGAGGTCACGATGAGCACCCGCTCCCTCTTGCGGTGGGCCCGTCTAAGCGTGCTCTTTCGCGGCGTGGAAAGGCGGGGTTCACAGCCGATTCACTACGCGCTTGAACGCGCCCTTACCAACCGGCCGATCAGTCCCGAGACGAAAGTAGCCATCCACGAGATCGTCAAAGACGTCATGGGGATCGACTACACGCCGCAGAAGACGGCCTGATTCGGAAAGCGAGGTGTGGTATGGACACGCAAATCAACATGGACCTGTACCGATGCCAAAACCCGGATGGGTCGGCAAAAGACTGGGCCATCGCGATCGAGACCGACGCTCAGGGCAACCTCTGGCAATACGTCGCGTTTGGCAAGGCGGACCGGATCGTGCAGTTTCAGGCAAAACAGATCGGCTCTCACGCGGAAGCGCGGCGGCACCTCGACAGAAAGCGTCGCGAGGGCTACATCTCGCTCGGCAACTTCACTGCGGCTGCGTCGAAGTTTCCCGGGGCCCCTCGCACGTCGCGACCTCCGGGTGCGAACCAAACGGTGGCCCCGGGATCTCCGGCCGACCCTGGTGATATCGAGAGCGAGGTTCTGCTGCATGCCTACGGCACCAACGTCTCCCATTCGTGGGTGCGCGTGTGCCAAGAGAAGCTGCAGCCTTTGCTCGAGGTGACCCGCGTGAGCGAGACCGAGCTGGTGCTCAAGGCCGATGGCTGTGCGGGCAACCGCATCACTGCCGTCGGCAAGAAACTTCCATGCAACGTCAAGCGTGAGCATGGCTGGAAGGGTGTCCTGGCAGTGATGGCGATGGCGAAGTGGTTTGGCCTGTCGCTGTCGGCTGACACAAACGAGGTGAAGCCAAGCGATGTGGTCCAAGGCAAGCCATTCCTGGAATTCCCGGGCGTGGACTTCCGAGAAATCGAAGACGCTGCGGCGGCATTGCAGCTGATCCCGAAGCGAATACGACTCTCGGAGCTGAAGATCACGGCGCCTGGTATCGTTTTCTGAACGAGGGTGGCTGCTCCCGCAAGGGAGCGGTTATCCAGAGCACCTGACGCGCTCGGGTGCTGCGGGTAACCAAAGTCTTTCAAACGTGCGAGCTGACATGCGCGTCAAGCATTGGGGCAACCTGATGCAGGTCAGCACTTCAAAAGGGCCCGGCGGGGTTGCTCATCCCGTTGGGATGTGCGATCGCGTCGGTTTATTAACTTGACGCTGGAGGCACACAACTTGGTTCTAACAATAGGCCACATCGTCTACAACCTGGTAACACTAATTATCCTTCTGGCAGTGCTGTCCTACGTCGTAGGACGCCCAATGAAGGCAGTAGCCGGCGCCGTCATCTATCCCGTTTTCAGGGGCTTCCTCTGGATCGGGCGGGGGCTGGTGAAGGCAATTCGAGCATGGGTCAGAAAGAGATCGGCAGCACAAGCGGCGCAAAAAAGCGAGCTCGCCACGGAAACGCACCTGAGCGAGACACAACTTTCGACGTGGGCCACATTTGTAGGGGCCGACAGAACAAAGTTGATTCGCATCGAGAAGGGCCGTGTCTCGTGCGTCCTGCTGTTCAAGGGCACGACGATCGAGCGCATTCTCCGGGTACACGATCCGGCACTGGTGAGGGAGCTTGGTTTCACCCGAAAGGGGCTTACGCCTCTGCAGGGAAGCAGCCCGCAAGCGTTGACGGTTGACGAAGCAACCAAGCGTACACGCAAAGACTGCAAGGCGATTCTGAAAGCGACCAAGGCCGTGCCCCGCGAATCGCAAGATGACAGCGGAGCAGTCGCGCCGCCTGCGCCGAAGCCCACCGAGGCTCCGTCCCAGGCTGCGCCGGTTACAGCAGAACCTGCCAAAGCGCCCCAACCACGGCCGCCGACGCCCCAGTCGTATCAGGGCCGGCTCATCAAGTCGGGCCTGGAGACGAGAACCGGGGTTAAGGAACCCTATACGTCGTTCTGCGTCGATCTGGAAGACAGCGCCAATCCCGGCGCGACCAACCGGATCTGGGGTGCGGACCTCGCGCGTGCACTGCAAGAGGTAGGCGCCAGCCCTGGCAACATGGTGAAAGTGTTGTACATGGGCAAGACGCCGGTTCCAGTGCGCCGAAAGGTTGCCGGAAACATCGTAGAAAAGACCGAGTGGAAGAAGCTCTTCAAGATCGAGCGCGTCCACTCCTGAAAAGCACCGGCTCCCACCGGTTCATCAGACTCCGGTTGGGAACTCGCTCGCGCGAGGCCGGAGCATTTTCTAAACGCCAAAGGATCGATAGTCCTGGCGCTAGAGAAAGGAATAGGCAACAAGCATCATGGCATCAGTCAACAAAGTCATCCTGGTCGGCAATCTCGGGCGGGATCCGGAGGTGCGCTACGGCGCCGAGGGCGGTGCGACCGCCAACGTTTCGTTGGGAACCACCGACACCTGGAAGGACAAGGCGAGTGGCGAGCGGCAGGAACGCACCGAGTGGCACCGCGTCGTCTTCTTCAACCGCCTGGCGGAAATCGTCGGGGAGTACCTGAAGAAGGGCTCGCAGGTCTACATCGAGGGGTCGTTGCGCACGCGGAAGTGGCAGGACAAGGAAGGCCAGGAACGCTACACGACCGAGATCGTCGCAAACGAAATGAGGATGCTCGGCAAGCCCGCGCAGCAGCAGTCCGATGGCGCGGCGCAAGAGAGGCCCGCCGCCGGCGCTAAGAGCGCGAACGCGAAACCCGCCGCCAAGAAGCCGGCTGCGGTACCCGCGGGCGATTTCGCGGACGACATTCCGTTCTAGAGTTCACCAACGGGTATCACGGAAGGAACACACGAGCGGCTGAATAAGTCGCGCTTTTCAACCCCTGCGGGGGTGCAGCCCCCGTCGGGGACTGCGCTCCCGCGATCGCTTCAAAGGAGAGCAGCATGTGGAAAGCACTCGCAAAGAGCGATAGCGCCACGCGCTCCACGGAAGGCATCCGCGTCGTTTCCCTGGGCGACATCGTCGACCTTATCAAAGAGGCCGAAGTCATCACAGGCAAACCGGGACGGGTCTTTTTCTGGAGCGTGGACGACGGCGGCAGACGCCAGGCACGGATGACCTTCGACGGCTATGTGATGTCGAGCATTCCGTCGGCTTTTGTGGTCGACCCGAGCGACGTGCTGGGCCTCTCTAGGTCCAGCATGGTGGCCGCGATGTTCAAGGGTGCCTTGTTCGCCGAGGAGATCTGAGCATGTGGGAAGCCGTCGCTTCATCCAACATCAAGGCGGTCAACTATGACGCCAAGACGAAGGAACTGCACGTCCTGTTCAACTCGAGCAGGCACTACTGCTACCACACAGTCGATCTCGGCACCTACAGGAACTTCATGGACGCGGCGTCCAAGGGGAAATTCCTCAACGCCAAGATCAAGCAACAGTTCAACGTCTCGGACCTTGGGACGTTGGACTGGAGCAAGATCATGGCGTCGGACAAGTCCCACACCGCGCGCACTAGACGAACCAAGAGAACGGCTCGTCTTTGCGATAGCCGGATTTGGCGCAGCGTCCGAGGTCCAGGAATCGCATTCTGAGCGTCAACAGGAGGGAGGCAACTCCCCCCTGTCCGATGCGGGCTGTGGCGAGCCCCTATCGGACAGAATTCAAGATGGGTAGCTGACAGCCCCATTTGATTTGCAGTCGCAAAGTCAGCACTTCAAAAACCCCGACGGGGAATCGTTCCCCGTTTGGGGGAGTGGTTCGCCCGCCATTTCCAGCGAGGAGAATCATGAGCAAGAAACTCGGGACCGTGCGTGTGGATGTGAACAAGAAGAACCTCGTTCGCAACCTCGGCGCGGTCTACAGCAATGCCAACGTGGTGCTCGGCGAACTGCTGCAAAACGCACGGCGCGCCGGCGCAACGAAGGTGGAGGTGAACCACAGCGATTCGATGGCGAGCCTGCAGGTGCTCGACGACGGATGCGGCATCAGCGACTTTCAGAAGCTGCTGATGATCGCCGAGTCCGGGTGGAATCAGGAAGTCGTCGACGCTGAGCAACCCTATGGAATGGGGTGGATGGCCACCTGCTTCGCGGCCGAACGCGTCATCGTCGAATCCAAGGGCAAGCGCATGCGGTTCAAGACCGAGGATGCGCTGGCGCTCCAGGATCTGGAGTTCGAAGAAAGCGAGGTGAGCGGACACACTGTCATCACGCTGCTCGGCTGCAAGCTGAGCAATGTCGATGTCAAGCTGCGCGAACTCGTGCAGGGCTTCCCGATTCCGGTCACTTACAATGGCGCCGAGTTACCCAGGCCCTACGCGCTCGATGGGGGCTTACCGTTCCGCGTCACGCCGATCGGCCAGGCGTGCGTCCCGGCGCTGTGCGGCCAAGTGAAATACCCCAGCACAAGTTGCGGGGTCTTTCTGCAGGGACTGCCAGTGCATACCGAAAGGTACTCTCGGCACGATCTCCAGAACATCGTACACCTGGACTCGCAGCTGTTTGCCGCGCGCATGCCGGACCGCTATCAGCTTCTGGATGCCGAACACCAGGAATGGCTGATCGACCGAGCCATGCATGATCACGTGCGGGCGGTGCTGAAGGATCTGGCGGCCAGCTTGCCGGCTGCGGAGTTCATCGAACGGTACTACCCGATGTTGCTGCAGTGGGGCGCAAGGGAGATCCTCAACGATGTGCCGTTGCTGCCGCAGGGCGTGCTTACCGTGTTCGACGAATATCCGGTGCTCAAGGGCGACGGCTCGAACAAGAATTTCTACGAAGGTGAGCCCGTGTCTCGAGCGCAGGTGGAGTCCGGTGCCGTCAGGTTGTATGCATGCCAGGATCTGGATGAGGAGAACGTGCTCGCCTGCATGTACGCCTGGAAACGCGGACTCCTCCTGGTGAGCACGGGCGTATTTGACCAGGCCCACTGGGTCCATGCGTACGTGACTGACCTCGAGAGCATGCAATTCGACCTGGAGACGGTGAAGCCGGGCCCCACGACGACAATCCATGTGGGATCGTCGGACAGCATGTGCACGTGCGAGAGCTACGTCGTGCACTGCACCGATGGCGCTGCGAAATTCGATGACGCGGCGATCTACCACCCAGACGGTAGGTTCTACGTACCGGCCGGGTGCAAGGATGCGGGCGTTCTTGGCCAGGCGGACAACTTCTGCGATGGAGACGAGGTGTACCGCGAGGAGTGGGAAAGGGATGCCGTGCGCCAGTTTCGGGCGCTCCTCGCGATGTTGCGCGGAGGGGATTCCGCCAAGACCATGGCGCTGGTGCTGGAGGACTGCCGCTTCGGCGACTACCCCAACATCGTAGGCACCACCTTCTTGGTGTCTGTCTCGACAAGAGGACGGATCAAGGTAACGCTCGCTAGCAACGCAGAGTAGCCAGGATCTGACCGGAAAAGGCGAGGGACTCCCCGCCCTTTCCAATGCGGACTAGCAAGTCCGTATTGGAAAGTCTTCGTAGCAGGGCCGGTAGCTGACAAACCGCCCGACTGAAGCATCGAAGTCAGCATTTCACAAATCCCGACGGGAAGAGTATCGCCCGTTGGGGGCGGTTCTTCCGTCGCTTTTCTGATTGAAGGGAGAATCACCGTGAAGCAAGAAGGAACGCCCAGCTCGATTCTGTCCTTTCCGGACAGAGGCAAATGGGGCGATGCACGCTGGAGGGGTAACTGCTCGGGGCATGTCTACCGGGCGCTCTTCGAGCAGCTGAAGCCCGCCTACTTTTGCGATCCGATGGTCGGATCGGGGACGTCGGTGGAGGTGGCTCGCGAGATGGGTATCGAATGCGTTGGGCTTGACCTTCACTCCGGGTTCAACGCCCTGCGCATGAGCATCCTCGAGGCGATCGGCCGCCCCGCGGACTTGGTGCTGGCCCATCCCCCGTATGCTGGGATTGTGCTCTACAGTGGCGAGGTCTGGGGGAAGCCACATCCGGACGATCTCTCGCGCTGTGAGACGATCGAGGAATTCAACGAGAAGTTGCACATGGTGCTCCTGAACGAACGGGAAGCCACACGCAACGGCGGCTATTACGGCGTAATCATCGGCGACTGGCGGAACAACGGCCAGTATCACTGCTTCAGTGCCGAGATGATTGCCCGAATGCCGCGCTCGGAGCTCGCCAGCGTCATCGTGAAGGCGCAGCACAACACGACCTCCGGAACCAAGGCATACGGGCGCATGCGCCTGCCGCGGATCACCCACGAATATGTGGTGCTGTGGATGAAACCTGCGGTAGTGCGCTCGACCATCCTCGCGCTGGCGGAGATGGCGACCCAGCACCAGATGCGGCTACGCGCGACGTGGCGCGCGGTAGTGCGCAACGTCCTCGTATCGTTGGGGGGCAAGGCGCCGCTCGAGGATATTTACGCGGAGGTGTCACGAGAAGCCCCCGCGCGCGTGCTGGCTAACGCTAACTGGCAGCCGAAGGTGCGGCAAACGCTGCAGCTTAACCGCGAGTTCGCGCGCGCAGGGCGGGGCGTCTGGGCGCTCGCCGCCTAGCCTAAGCCCAACGCCGTTCATCGGCAATTCAATAAGGGGCCTCACCAGAGGTCCCTTCGCTGTGTAGGAGCAAAATCATGCAGTCCAATCGCCAGACCGCCGCACCGCTGGCCCAAGGCCTGCGCTGTGGCAGTTGCAAACTGGGGATGCCATCTGTTGATGTTCCTGGCTTCCTGGACTGTCCTGGGCGTCCGCGGCATGAGCACGTGTCACCGTTCATGGGTATCCCCTGTCGGCTGTACGTGCCAAAAGCCGCGACGCAACCCAGTTCTGCAACGCAGGAAACCGCCGATCTCTTCGGCTAGAAGACTGAGTTCCCTTTGGGCGGGCATGGCCCCCCATAGGGTTACTCGGCCGATTTGCAATGTGCCGGTGAGGGCTCTATACTTTTCGCAGCTTGGCCGCCTGGCCGAGCGACCCGATAGTGGGTTTCCCGATGTGGCACTCCGCGAGAGTGCTCAGCGGCAAGCCGCTACCAGTTCTACAAGGTCCTTTGGACCTGGGGAAGCTGTCCCGCAACAGCAAGCACCTGCAGTACCGGTGCACCAACACGCGCCTGATCTAGCTCAGACGCATTCCACAACGCCCGAACGGGGTTCATGCATGCCCCGTGAGGGACATGCCTGCTCTTCGCTCCGGGTGTTCAACCACCTCCCCTGCGCAGGGGTCCTCCTCGACGCCTGCTCTTGCGGGCCCCGCGGTGGATCCCTGCCGGGGTAATCACTGTGAAAGGAGACGTAGGCATGAGCAAACTCAGATCAGCTGGTGTGGCGTTGTTGCGTCCCGCCGGCGGAAGCGCCGTTTCGCTTACCCGATGCTCCGATCGCGAGAGTTGCCCGTAACACGGCAGCCCGAGCGGTGGGTCCAAAGTCGGGGGCGGTCGTGAGACCGCCCTTTCGTCTTTCTACTACGGAGAGCCGGATGAGCAAAGAAGATATCTCGCTTCTTACAACGAGCAAATGGCAACTTATCCTGCCCCTACTCGGCATCGATTCAGAATACTTGGTCAATCGCCACGGGCCATGCCCGGTGTGCGGTGGCACCAAGCCGTTCCGATTCGATGACAAGGACGGCCGAGGCACGTTCATCTGCACGCATCACGGTGCGGGCGACGGGTTCAAGCTCGTGATGGACGTGAACGGATGGGACTTCAATATCGCCGCGCACAACATCCGAGAAGTGCTCGGCAAGAACGAAGCCATCGTCAAGGCGAAGCCGGCCTTGCGTGAGAAATCACGACTGCCGCCGGAGCAGGCGAAGGCAAAGATGCGCAAGCTCTGGGTGGAATCGCAGCCGGTGCGCTTGGGTGACCCAGTCGCAACGTACCTCGCCAACCGCGGAATCCTGCTGAAGGAATTCCCCGGCGCCCTGCGCACGACCAAGCGCTTGCCCTACTTCAAGGACAAGAAGCTGTTCGGAACATTTCAGGGCATGCTCGCGCTGGTGCACTCGCCGAAAGGCGAAGCGGTGGGTCTGCATCGCACCTACATCGATCAAGGCCGTAAGGCCCGGGTCGAGTATGTGAAGAAGCTCATGCCGCCTTTATGCGACCTCGCAGGGAGCGCCGTCAGGCTGTACAAGCCGGGCTCACTCCTCGCGGTGGCCGAAGGCATCGAAACCGCACTGGCGGTCCACCTCATGACAGGGTTCCCTGTCTGGGCGACCATCAGCGCACCGATGATGCCGACTCTGGTTGTCCCGTCTTGGGTGAAGGAGGTCCACATCTTTGCCGATCGGGACGAGAAGGAAGCCGGAGAAAAGGCAGCAAGCGCATTGATGACGCGGCTGCTGACTGAGGGCAAGAAGGTCAAGTTGGAACTTCCCGACTGTGTTGGGGAGGACTTTCTGGACGTCTACCTGAAGTCGGCCCGTGCCGTTGCCTGAGAACGAAGGCGCTCCGCAAGGGGTGCCTTCCCCATTTGCTTTCGACTGCGCACGCGAGAGCACATGGGGAAGTCAATCAAAGATCGCCCTGCAGGCGTGGAGCCGCAGGGCAACAACTGTTTCCGTCCCTCTGGGACAAAAGCGTCGGGCTCTAGCCCGGCATCTCGGAAAGCGGCCGTCTTGTGGCCGCAGTTCATTGCCGTCGTTCAGGTGATGGAAACGCATAGGCCTAGCTAGCCTGTGTCCTCAAAACCCCGCGGGGGATGTTCGTGCCCCGCGAGGGCATGGCGTCTCCTGCATTTCCAATTGGAGAAACCATGCAACAGGCACCAAACGTACGACAGCAGCTCAAGGAAATCACGTGCATCAATATCGACGTGCACCTGTGGTCCGGACGGGCAAGGCTGCGTCCCGAAGACATTCGCATCATCCAAGGGGAGCTGCCACCGGCGGACCTCGCGTCCCTGGGTAGCAAGAAGATCTGCAATCCGGACGCACTGTCGGTGTTTACGGCTCTGAAGAAGCGCGCGCACCGGCTCTGCGAGGAGCGGGGTATCCGCTTCCTCGGCGGCTACGCGGTCCCGAAGGCGAAGGTGAAAGAACTTATCGCCGAGCTGAAGGCGATCGGCGCCGAGTTCAAGATCAAGAAGCAGGAATTCCTGGACTCGTATGACCAGGAGATCGACGACTGGGTCGGCAAGCATGTTGGCTGGGAGGAAACGATCCGCAAAGCGGTCGAGCCCTCGGCCGAGGTGGGACGCCGGATGAGCTTCGACTTCCAACCCTTCGAAATCGTGCCGACGCGAGCCGACAAGCCGGAGAAGGGGAGCGAAGACAAGGAGCCTACCGAAGGCCGTCTTGGAGCGGCGGCAAGCCGCATGGCCGACCGGCTGTTCCACGAGGTCTCGCAGGTCGCACGCGAAATCTTCGACAACTCCCTCATTGGACGCGACGAAGTGACGCAACGCACCCTGCGACCGATTCGGATGCTGCGCGGGAAGCTGGACGGCTTGGCCTTCCTCGACCCGCGGGTATCGCCCTTGGTCAGCTCGATCGACTCGGTGCTCGCCGGCATGCCCTCAAGCGGCAAGATCTCCGGTACGGCACTCTCGGCGCTTCACGGAACGGTGTTCATCCTGTCAGATGTCAACCGCCTGAAGCAACACGGCGAAGCCATCCTGAACGGGGCAACCCGCCAGGCTGACGTCGTCGCCGAAGCCGAAGCGACCCAGGCCGAAGCGGCTGCGTCTCCACAAACCAATGCGCAAGCGTTGGCCGACGTGGGAACGTGTCCTCCAGCAAACGAGACTGATTCGACGGGTGGGACTTCCGCGCAAGCCGAAGTCGAGGCCGTCGAAAACGTCCCGGGGTCCGGCGACGAAACGCCCGCACCGCTCGCCGAAGTCAGCATTCCGGCCTTACACGAGCGTCAGCGGCGTTCTGCCGTCACACAAGGCATCGCCTTCTAGATCCTGCTGCAACAGGTTCGCACTACGTCGTCCCGTTGCAGCGGGGCGGCCCTTCTCCAAAGAGGTCTCTATGAAACGAAACGCTATGGAGGGTTCCCTCCATATCATCGCGAAAGCGCTTTCCAATGACTGCGGTGTGCAGGTGGTCATTGGTGGCAACCAGGCGTGCACGGACGGCAAGATCGTCCGCGTTCCTGCGCTTCCGGCCAACCACGACGCTGCCAAGGTGCTGGCGTTCGGCTACATCCGCCATGAACCGGGCCACATACTGTGGACCAACATGGGGCTGTGGCAAACGCTCAAGGACGATGACCTTCATCGGCATGTGTCGAACATCCTGGAGGACATCCGCATCGAGGGCAACATGATGCGTCGGTACCCCGGGGCGCGCATTTCGCTTTCGCAGTTGGTGAACCATCTTGTGGCCGATGGCTCCTTCCCCATACCAACGGGTGAGTGGTCGGAAGCCAAACTTATGCAGGCATACATGCTCTATCGGTTGCGGCGCGATGTCCTGGAGCAGATCGCGATCGGACAACTCGCCGATTCGGCCGAGACACTGCTGCGCGAAAAGCTGCCGGGCGGCGTTGTCACACGCCTCTCGGCCCTGATGTACGAAGTTGTGCATTGCGACTCCACCAAGCAGGTTATCGCGCTCGCCAAGCGCATCATCACCATGATGCAGGAAGAGGCCGACAAGAAGGACCAAGAAAGCCAGGGCGGCTCCGGGCAAGCCGGGAGCCAGAACCAGGCGGCAGGAAACAGGCAATCGGGCCAGCAAGACCAGGCCACCTCCGCCACCGATGGCGAGGGCCAAGGCGGGGGCGGCGAGGATGCAGCAGGTGACGACCCCGCGAACAAGCAAGCAAACAGCGCTGACAACGATGGCGCCGGTAAGGGCGACGAAAAGGCGGGTGGTGCGAGCGGTTCCACTGAATCTCCGAATCAATCGGATGCGAAGGAATCGAACCAAACGCAGACCCCTGCGGCTGATGAGAGCAACGCGGGCGGCCAAGGCAAAGGCGCAGGTAGCGCCAAGGCTCAAGCCGATGCAATCCGTCGGGCGCTCTCGCCGGGAGCCGGCGACGGCTACAAGGACGTGGGCGATGTGCTGAAGGAGCAACTCGAGGCACTGGCGACCGACGCACCCTACAGGCTAGGCGAGCCCAAAGCAAAGCGCGTGCATGCACGCGGCGGTGATGGGCCGGCTTTGGTGTCCAAGGTGCGTCGCGAAACGAATGCCTTGCGGCGTCGGATGCAGCACATGCTGCAATCGATCGCTACCAGCAAACCGTTTGCGGCCGACACCGGCCCGAGAATCGAACCATCACGGCTTTACCGCGTGAAATTGGGCGATCCCAAGATCTACCGCAAGCTGGTCGACGGCATCAAAGTGAATACGGCGGTACAGGTACTGATCGACCGTTCCGGCTCGATGAGTGACCAGATCGACTTCACTCTGGAAACGGCGGCCGCTGTGGCACTCGCGATGGATCACCTCCCTGGGGTGGACTGTTCGGTGGCCATCTTCCCTGCGGCTTACCCCTACAGTGCCGAGATCCTCACGGACTTCGGCGAGGGCATCCGACGCACCATCAGTGCGTATCCGTTGGTCTCTGCGACCGGCGGTACGCCGATGGCCGAGGCGCTGCTGTGGGGCGGCTTGAATCTCTGGAAAGTGAACAAGCCGCGCAAGATCGTGCTCGTGGTAACCGACGGTGGCCCGGACAACCCGCGGGCCGTCGAAGACGTCCGGGACGATCTGCAGCGGATGGGCATCGAGTGTATGGGACTGGGCATCCAGTGCCAGACCGATCACCTGTTCGCCACCTCCGCGACCGTCCACACCATTGAGGAGCTGCCAAAAGGCGTCTTCGCGATGATGCGGGAGGCGCTCTTTCAACGAAAGGTTGCTTGACGCGCCGTTTGCGTTAGAGTTATCTTTCATCACCGCCTGTGCAAACAGGCGGCTTTCTGGTGGCCCTGCCCAGGGGTCAGCAGAAAGCCGCTAAGGCAACAGGTTCTACACAGTCCATTGCGGACTGAGCAGAGGCAAGCTGGGCCTCACCAGCATTCACGGTCTCGTTCGCGAGACTTCAATCGATCCCTCGGGGAGTTCGTTATCCCCGCAGGGGACGACTGCTCACCTGGGTATTCTCAAGGAGAGCAGTCATGAGCAAGATCGCATCAGCAGTTCTCTGCATCATCGTTTCGATCATCGCGTCGACGGCTCAAGCCGACTGGTACACCCAGTCGACCTCCGGGAGCGTCTACCAACGCGAAGCGGTTCGCAGCGAGGGCCAGGTCACCCATGGCGTCGTCGAAGTGGTTCGCCCCGTTGGGGTCGAAAGCAGCGGCGGCTACGTGGGGACTGGTGCCGGAGCGGCGATCGGGGCGATCGTGGCGAACCGTGTCGGCAACGGCAACGGTCGCCTGGTCGCAACCGCGTTGGGGGGTGTCCTCGGTGGCATCGCCGGGGCCAAAGTCGAGCGTGCGCTGACGCGCGAGCAAGGACTCGAGATCCAGGTTCACCTGGATTCGGGACCTTCCATCGTCGTGGTGCAGGGTGCAGACGAGACCTTCTACGTTGGCGACCGCGTGCGCATTATTCGCGGTCCTGGCGGCACAAGGATCGTGCACTAGGCTGAATGCGAAATCGCCGGAGGCGCAAGCCGTCCGGTGATCTTCTCGCAAGGACCCCCGTTTGCGGGGTCCACCCCTTTGCCCCGCGCGGGGCACAGCGGTGGGCCCCGCACTTGGGGTTGTCAACGCGAGAAGGAGCATCCGAATGACAAGCATCGTCACGATGAATGTCCGCGACGGTCACGCGGCCCACGCCGCCAATGACCCGAGCATCACGGAAATTTCGGACGGCCACGGCGCCGCCCACGGCTGGGCCCCTGCGCGCGCCGGGGCAGAAACCATGCCACGCAATTGCGAGTGGGCACGCCTGAAGTACGCGATCGCCTGCGACAACCACTGGTCGCCGCAGGCCATCCCGATGACGCGCGACGCGCACTCCTGGAAAGATCGACAGATGCTTACCAGCGAGGACCGGCGAATGGCGCAATACCACCTGAGCTGGTTCGTCTGCGCGGACAACATGGTGGCCACCCGCATCGCACTCGGGGTGTACCGTCAAGTTACGGCCGAGGACTGCAGGCATTTTCTCCTCAGGCAGGCATTCGCCCAGACGGTGCATGCGCACGCGTACAGGAGCATCGCTGAGAGCCTCGGCGTTGACGCACGGGTGCTGGCGGGCATCTACGCCGCTAGCCCCGCGATGCGTTGCAAGCTGGGGTTCCTATGGCCGCATGTGGAGTTGCTACATGATCCAGGATTTCGGATCGGGACCGCGGCCGCCGACGAGCAATTCCTTACAGCGCTCGTCGTGTTCGGATGTGTGGCGGAGGGGGTGTTCTCCGATGCAGGCTTCGCCCAGCTGCTCTCGCTCGCATGCATGAAGAAGCTTCCGGGCCTCGCCATGCACTGCAGGCACATCATGCGCGACCGCGCGGTGCACTGGAATTTCTGGCTGTCGCTGGTGCATTCCATGCAGCTGGAAAGGCCTCAGTTGTGGGGGCCGTCGGTCGTTCAGGGCGTTCGCGCAATGATTGCCCGGGCAGTAGCGCTCGAGGACGCATCGATCGACGACAGCATGCCAAGCGATGCGTTGCGCGTGAGTACGAAAGCGCTGAAGCAGTTCGTGCGCTTTGTGGTGAACAAGCGGCTGGCGCGCCTGGGTCTCCAGGCCCAATTTCCAGGGCAGCACAACCCTTTTCCCTGGCTGGAAGGGGAGCCAACCGAGATACCCAGGTTGTGAGCGGTATTTGACCGGCGCGTCACAGCACTCGCGGGCAGGAGTTCGCGGGGGATTGCGAGTGTGATCGCCCATCAAGAACGAAAAGCGCGACCCGCGCGGATGTAGTCGGCTCAACGGCCTGCATCCAGACCTATGGACCGACCACTTTCCGGTTGGTCCCTCAAGGCCGTCTCCTTAGTGAGACGGCTTTCCGGTGGGGCGAGCAGCTCCAGCGGAAAGCCGGCACGCAAACGGAAATTCCGCTTGCGGCGCTGCCCGACACCAGTACGATGGGGTCGATGGAAGGAGAGATGGGATGTCTAGGCAAATGCAGTCCATTACCGTTCTGACCAAGGCGGCGGAACCGGATGCGTTCGACGTCTTCTGGAAACCTGGTGCGCGAAAGCAGGGCGTGGTGCGGGTATGGGTTCCCATCGAGGTGGAAGACAAGCCGATCGTGGCTGAGCTCGCCGCGTTGCACCACCTGCTGGCCGATCAAGCTGTGCTCGGCGCCGATCGAGGCGGTAATGCCGTGCGGTGCACCGTGTCCTTCGGCGCCATCAAGAAACTCGCCAAGCGTGCCGCGGGCAAACACCACCTGCACGAATACGGCCGCTACCTGGCGACGCGATGGGCGGGGATGCAGATCGAAGTCGATAAGGACGAGTCGTGGATCCAGCCCAGGGCGCTAGAGCGCCGCTGCGAGATCGAGGTGAAGGGACCGCCGCGGGAATTGGTTCTCCTGCACGAGGCAGGTGAGGTCGAGGTGACGGCACACGCCATCGATGAGTTCGCCCTAAGGCACAACATCGACGACTTCGCAAAGGCGTGGCGCATGCTGCGGAATATGGCGCAGGACCGCTCGATCAGCGTGATTGAGCGCTGCGATCTGGACGCCAAAGACAAGGCGCGCGGGACGCAGACGAAGGAGATTCTGTTCCATCCCCGCACGGGCTGGCATTTCGTGGTTACGACCGGACGAGGTGGTCGGCAGCTGGTGACAACCTACTGCAAAGGCTGACGTGGTCCAACTCCAATCAAGCGAACTTGATTCGGCCTACGACCAGGCCGAGCACGCACACCTTCGCGCCACTGGCCTCCTCGCCGAAGGCCACTTGACTGATGGGGAGCGTCTCTGGAGGGTAGTTCTTGTTCTGGCAGATACAGCGCACTTGGCGGTTGCTCGTGCTCGAGACTCTGCGCACTTTCGTCATGTCATCTTGGCGAAGCACGTAGATGGCGTTATCCTCGAACGCGGTCACGTTGCGTCGGTAAATGGCGACCTCGCCGGCCTTGAGCACCGGGTCCATCGTGTCGCCGGCAGCTACGTGGATGTCGACGCTATCCGGATTTGTGACACCCAAGACGTCGGCGAGCCATCCGGGGCTAATTGCCATGATGCTGCGAACGGGCAAGCCTGCGCCGAGCTGCGCACGCGCACTGCGAGGCAGGAAGACCAGCGATTCCGCGAGCCTCAGCAACTGGAACGCTTTCTGGTCCCCCGTGAGCATGGTATCTATCGGTATCCCCAGGCTCCGGGAGAGCCGCACCAAGTTCTCGTAATCGGGCATGTTCTCGCCGGCAACCCATTTGCGTGCGGCGCTAAGCGATACGCCATATGTCGTGGCGAGTCGGGCGGCCATCTTAGGAATTTCGACTGGGTAGCCGCGCGACACCAGTGCACCCCGCAGCCGCTTGGAAAAACGCGCACGCAGCGTCTCGGTTGGCGCACTCCTTCGGGCCTGTTTTGTCGTACTTTTCTTCTTCGGCATGTCCGCCTCGCCTGGCAAAAACGTCGAGCGCGAAAGATAGCATTCCCGGGCCGATTTTGGAATTGCACGAAGGGTGCTAACAATTACACTAGCGGTGTTTTTTGGAGCCGAGCTCACCATGGGATAGCGCCCGGGGGACTGCGTGGGCCAAGCACGGCTCCCTGTGGCCCACGAACGAACAGCGCGCACACCGCAGCTGCTCTTCTACGACCCGCTTCTCTCGGGGATCTTAGTTTCCGTCCGCCAACACCAAGACCACGTGAGTACGGCGCGGTAACTACTGCATGCAAGCAAGTTCTAGGAGGAAGGTCTAGTTCTGGAAGGACGTTTTAGGAGCAAGTTTTTGGATTACACCATTGGTATAAATAATGGTCCCAGCGGTGTTGCAAAGGGGCCATATCTTCATTGACTTAAGGGCGCTTAGCTTTGGCAACTGCTTGGGAAGCCCCTAGATATGCGGCGATGCGTGCTTTACACCATTGGTGTAAGAATCATCACCAGCGGTGTTGACAATCGGATTTTTCGGGGCGTAACATTTACGCAAGCTGTGAAATATTTCACACATCGATGTGAATGAGAGCGAAGAGGCGGAGGGGATGCGAGGGCCGGGCACAGTGGCGACGCGGATGCGCACCGAAGGGCATAGGCTCGATGCTTCCGAGGCCGCTCTCATCGGCCGGGTATGGACGGCGCCCCGCGCGCAAGACAATCACCCGTCCGTTGCCATTCCTAATCAAAGCATCTGTAGAACCCCGATAGGTCGCGGGCAACGCCGTCAGGCGCTCCCCAAAGCGCGCGAACGTGCACCTGCGGGGCAGGGAGAAGACCGAACTTGGTGATGGCCAGCGGGTTGCCCCGCTGGCCCTGTAAGACGCTCTCGTCCCCGCAGCCACGGAGTCGAGACTGGGCGATGAATCAGTGCAGTGAGAGCACGTGCCCCGCGTGTGAGTGTGGGGCATTCGGACGAAAGCGGGCAATCCCTACCTTCGCGCGGAGCGGCAATTATGCACATTGAAGTCGCGGGCCTAACCAGACGGTTCATCGCGCAGGCAACAATTCACGCTCAACAACCTCCGGCGCCATCCGAGGCCCTCGTGCTCGGGCCCGCCGATCGCACCGTGCTGCTCAAGCTGACGCACTCGGAAGAAAGGATACTCGCAGAAGCAGGGGCAATGGTCTTTCGTCTCACCATCGACGCCCAAGGTGGCCCTCCTTGCGACCAGGCCCTTCAACGCATGGCGGAGGAATATGTCTTCGTCGCGCGCGGCCTCTTCGCAGCCATGCCTCAGACTGCCCACCTGTCGCTGGGCGTCACCCAGCAGGAAGCAAAGCACTTGGCCGAGCTTGGCGTAGACGACATCGCGCGCGCAGCGGCCGAAGGGCGGCTTAGACTGACCCTTCGGCACGACCTGGAAAAGTTGCTCCGCGTGTTCCAGAAACTCGGCTCGGCGGGTCAACGCCGGTCATTTCTGGTCTTGAATTCAGGGGGGGGATCATAATGAGGCGCATCACGCAGGTCGAAGACTTCAACCGCGCAGTCAAGTTGGCCAAGCTGGGGGCGCGCCCGCCAATCATCCGGGACCTGTGCAAGACGATCGGCATTCAGGAGTCACTGCGCATCTACACCGAGGCCGTCGGCTCGTCCCCGCCCCCCGGTCCTCTACCATCTCGGCACGAAACGCTCTTCGAGACCCAGCGGCTGCGCTGGCAGGGATCGGTCCTTGCCGTAGCGTTTCGCCGCCTGGAACCGGCCGTTCCCCGCTTTGCCGACGGGTACGTCGCGGCCTACGAGCATGCCCAAGCCGTCTTCCAGGAGGAGGAATTCCTATATACGTTCGATCGGGCGTGGTTGTTGATCCGCAGAACAGCCATGGGGCACATCAAGCTGCTCACCTGCTCGGTGTGCGGAAGCGAGTACGTGCACAACGCGGCCGAACTGGTCAACCACACCCGGAACTGCCCGGTATGCGTGGTGTTGCGACGGGCACACCGCCCGGTACAAGTTGCCAAACGCGTGCCGGCGGCGAACGACGAGCGCATCGACATCTTTGTCGCCTGACCGACCGCTCCAAAGCAGAGAGACCCGCCAAATAACCCGCGTCTGAGGCGTTTTACGCGGGGGACTTCCCGCTGGGGTGACGTGATAATCACCCCAATGCGGCTTCCCAGAATCCTAACCATCCTTCGGGTCCCACGGCGCGGTCATGGGACCGTCCTCCCGCGGCCAGCAGCCGCACGCGCGCCGAGTACCCCCGTCTACCCGCCCGTTGACCAGGGCATCGAGGCGGTCGGCCTAGACGAGCTGCTGTGCTCCCAGGCCGAGCTCTTGGCCCGCATCCGCGTTGCCGCCGGAGGAACCGAGACGGAGTTTTCGCGGCTGTATCTGCCCCCCATTCAGAACTACGCGAGGTTTGTGCACCTTCTTCCGGCCACCAGCGCCGCCCATCATCGCGGAGCAGGCGGGATGCTCCGGTTCGGACTCGAAGTCGCCTTCTATGCATTGCAGGCAACCGGAGGAGTCATTTTCGCGGGCCGCGAAACCACAGAGCGGCGCCTCGTTCTCGAGCCCAGGTGGCGATACGCCACCTTCCTCGCCGGCCTTTGCTCTGAACTCTACCGCCCGCTCAACGACCTCTGCGCTGTGGACCCCGCCGGTACGGAGTGGCCCGCCTACCAGCAGTCTATGCTTGACTGGCTGCGGGAAGGGGCGCGCGATCACTACTTCGTGCGCTGGAACGCACAACCGGTAACCGGGTTTGCGCAGCGGGCGAGCGCGGCACTCGTGATCCCAAGAATTGCGCCGGATGCATGCATTGAGTACCTCCGAGAGGGCAGCCCCAAGATCATCTCGACGATGCTCGGCGCGATCACCGGGGCCATCAGTCACAGCGAGCACCTGCCGTTGCAGCACATCGTGGAGGACATGCGACAACGTGTCCTGGAACATGATGCCAAGGCCCAGCCTGACCTTTACGGGCGGCTCACCATCGGCACTCACCTCGAGCCGTACGTAATCGACGCAATGCGCAAACTCGTCAGCACCGGGATGTGGAAAACCAACGAGAAGAAGGCGCGCCTTTGGTACGGCGTGGATGGTCTCTTCCTGGTATGGAAAACGGCCGCAGCAGAAATAAGCCAGCAGCTCACTCAGGACAAGATTCCAGGCGTCCCCCAGGACAAGGAGACGCTCTGCGAACTGCTTATCGCAGCCGGAGTATTCGTGAGGAATCTCGATGGCGACACTCTGTGGACGCTCCACGTGCCCAACTCCCAAAGCGAGCTTTCTGCCACGAAGTTCGCCAATCCGGCACTGCTATTCCCCGAGATGAACCTGGCTCCCGAGCAACTTCCCGTTGTGCTCGCGCCCACCAGCGCGCCGGCGGTTGCCGCCGCGGTCACTCCTCAGGAGCCCGGCCCGTCGCCCCACACCACAGCGATTCGTGCTGCCGCAGCTGCCCCTCCGACCGCTTCTGGTTCCGCCCCGTCGTCGCCGCGGCCCGCTTCGGGCGAAGCACCCGCCCACGATGCCCAGCAGCTCGTCAACCAGCTTCCCGAAGCCAGCGCTGCGGTGGTTCGGGCACTGATCGAAGATCACAATCGAGGCGAAACAAACGGGAAGACCTTCCAGACGAAGGAGGGCTTCGCGATTGCCTACGACGCCATCGGAAGCTACGGGATCGACGCGGCAAAGCTGGTGGGCGATATCGAGCGCCTCGGCTGGCTCATGACTCGGGGCGCGAAACATCGAAAACTAGCCGACGCTACGAGTCCGTCAGGTCAGAGCATCAGCGTGATCACACTGCATGCCGCCGTGGCTCGAGACATCGGCTTTGTCACCTAGCGGAGGCTATCTCAAATGCGCACGTACGAAATGCCGTGGCGTCCCACGTATGAGGCGGTGGCCGCGGCCGCGTGGACCGTGGCAATGGTGATCATGACACTGACGGCCACGCTCACCGCGCTCCCATCCGCGCCCTTCTGGTACATGGCCGGCCTCGCATCCATCTTCGCCGCAGTGCGTTGGCGGGAAACCATCGGCTTGTGGCGCTTCAAGCTGTCACTGGCAGGCCGACCATTTGCGTATATCAAGCCGTCGCGGCTCATCCAATTCATGCGCGAAAGACCCGGCATGCTTTGGCTCGGGTACGGATTTGAATGGACACCTTTGCATACCCAGCGCGCGATCGAGATGCGAAAACGGGTGCTGGATGCCCATCTGCCGCCGCGGTGGTTTCTGCGTCTCATGGGGGTCGATCCACGTCGCCCGAGTGCAGTAGGGGCTCCGTGGATACACGGCCTGGGCGTGAAAGAGTCGAGTCTCTACATCCCTCTTCAAAGTCTTGAGGGGAATACCGGCGTATTCGGCACGACAGGCGCTGGAAAGACGCGGCTGTTCGAACACATGATCTACCAAGCGGTCAACCGCGGCTCGGTGGTCATCGTAATCGACCCCAAGGGTGATGCCGAGCTGCGCCGAAGCACCCGAGCCGCGTGTATGAGCGCCGGGCGCACCGATGCGTTTCTCTATTTTCATCCGGCCTTCGCCTCAAAATCGATCCGCATTGATCCGTTGAGCAACTGGAATCGCTCCACGGAAATCGCCAGCCGGATTGCCGCGCTCCTGCCGTCTTCGTCCGGTGACGACGCCTTCGTGCAATTCGCCTGGCGAGCGATCGAACTCGTGACAAGCGGGTTGATCTACGTCGAGGAGCGTCCGACCCTGACAAAACTCCGACGGTTTCTGGAGGCAGGCCCCGACGAGCTGATGCAGCAGGTCTTCGTCGCCTATTTCAAGCGGCACGTCTCTGGCTGGGAAACCGCGACCGCCAAGTATGTCCAGGACGCGCGGCAAAAAGGTTCGCATGCGCGGCTGTCCTCCACGGCCAAACCCGAACTGATGGGATACATTCACTATTACCAGGCCGAAGTTCCCGCTACCAAGCGCGATCAGGTCGTTGACGGGCTCCTGGCTATGACGCTCCATAGTCGGGAGCATCTTTCCAAGACCATTGCATCGCTCCAGCCGCTGCTCGTCATGTTGACGTCCGGCGATCTCGGACCTCTTCTTTCCCCGCTTGCCAGCGACACGAACGACTCGCGTCCGATCTACGACACCGCGCGCATCATCAGCGGCAACAAGGTGGTGTACATCGGCCTGGATGCCCTTTCTGACGCAACGGTCGGTGCCGCGATCGGCTCGATCCTTCTGGCCGATCTGGGCTCCGTGGCTGGTGCGATCTACAACGCGGGCGGGGCCGAACAAAAGATCGAGGTCTTTATTGATGAGGCTGCGAGCTGTCTTAACAAGCCTCTTATCGAGGTGCTCAACAAGGGCCGCGGGGCAGGCTTCATCGTAACTCTCGCCGCGCAAACGCTTCCCGACTACATCGCAGCGTTGGGGAGCGAACATCGCGCGCGAATGGTCCTCGGCAACCTCAACAATCTGATTGCCTTGCGTACTAAGGACCTCGTCACGCAGGAATACATTGTCGAGACTTTCGGCGAAACACACGTCCAGCAACTCAGCGTCTCTCAGATGAGCGGCACTCGCTCAGACACCGGGGGTGTTCATCTCACCGGCAACGTGTCCGAATCGCTCTCGGAAGAGCGCGTATCGATCTTTCCGCAGGAACTGCTCGGCATGCTGCCAAACCTCGAATTCATGGCGTCGGTGTCTGGCGGGAAATTGCTCAAGGGCCGACTGCCCAAACTGCAGGAGGAGTAGTTTGTGGGACAAATCATTCGGCTCAATGTGGACGGCCACACCGACCAGCCCGATGCGGGGCACCCGCAAAGACAATGTGTCGTCCTCACGGACAACTCCCTCAACGCGGAGTGGGCCCTCTCGAGCGCGTTGGGCGCGATTTCCCGACGCCGTTCGGCGAAGGACCTGTTCTTCTCGTGGCCAAACGTGCGTCATGCTTCGGTTGCCCTGGCGGGGTACCTAACGAATCACTTCCCCCGCGGCGACGGCACGCTGCTCGAAGAAAGTCTTCGGGCTGCCTTTGCGCGGTCCGAGAGCGGGGCAGCCGCTTCTAGTGCGGAGCTTGCCGTACCGCACGCATACTTGGCAGGGCTTCTACAGCACGCACCCAGGTTGCTGGACTATCAGGTCTATGGCATCGGAAAGAACGATGAGCCCTCAGCTTGGGAGCTTTTCAGCGCCCCACTTTCGGAATGGGCGCGCAAGGAGAAACTGACCCGACTCATCTTTGACCCGTCCACATCAGGGCAAGAACTGATCGACAGTCAGTTCATGTATGACATTCTGGCGAGCCGCGTGTTGACCCGGGCGGATCTCATCGAAGTGCGGGCAGTGATCAAGGAAGATCTCCAGTCCGGCGGCCCCTCCGACGCGATCTGAGCATGGGCAAACACATACTGCTCTGGCTGATTCTCATTGCGGCGGTCATCCTTGCCGCGCCCGCCCTCGTGCCAGCCAAGGTGATCATGCAGCGCATCAATGCGGAAGTGCAGATGATTGTGGGCGCGTTTGGTGCTCAACAGGGTAAGCTCGTGATCGACAAGGCGAACCGGGAGTACGACGCAATATTCGTGCGAAGTGGGGTCGTCGACACAGCGTCCAAGGCATATATTTCCGAGGACACCCAATCATCCTCCACCAGATATTTTCCATGGGTGAGGAGCCTCGCCGGAGCCACGAACGGCTACCTGCTCGCTCTTGCAGGGACATGCTACGGCTTGCTTGTCCGCATTCACCTGCTCGCCGAGTGGGCGCCCTTCATTGCCCCCTTTCTGCTGGCAGCTGTTGTCGACGGGATGGTCCGCCGCCGGATCAAGTTCGCCACCTTCGGCCTCATAAGTCCTATGGCCCTTGGTGTGGCCGTACACTCGGCAATTGTTCTGGCGTTTCTTCCGATTGTCTATCTAATCGCACCCTTTCCAATCACTCCGCTCTTCGTGCCGTTCTGGGCCCTTCTGATCGCAGCCCCCATCATGCTGATCATGGCCAATATTCAGCGCATCCGAGGTTAGCCGGGGAATAACCGCCGTATCGGTGGTTTTGTAGGGGCGAAATTCCGCACCGACGCGCCTACAGTCGACTCCCATGGACCGGTCTACTGAACAGCGCTCCAGGGAGGTACTGGCGAATACCCTTGCGCCGATAGCCCCGCTCATGGGCGACCCGGCCGTCCAGGAAATCATGATCAACGGGCCAGATGACGTCTGGGTGGAGCGCAGCGGGCGCATTACCCGGTTTGGCGTTCAGATCTCGGACATCCAGATCAGGAGCGCAATTTCGGTTCTCGCTCGCCTGGAAGCCAAAGAGGCGAAAGAGGGAACTGCCGACGGAATGGTGGATTCGCGCATGGAGGGCATGCGCGTCGCCGGAGTGCTTGCTCCGACCGCCGTCAAAGGCCACGCCATCTCTATCCGCAAGCACTCCCCGGTGCACTTGTCCCTGGACGACTACGACAAGGCGGGGGCGTTTCGGAGCAGGTCCGAAAACGAATCGAACGCCGAGACGAGTTTCTCACCAGATAGACCAGCGGATACAGCAGTCCTTAGAGGCGGCTCTTCCCTGAAGACCTTCTTGCGCTGGATGGTTAAGACCCGCAAGAACGTCATCGTGGCCGGGGGCACAAGTTCCGGCAAGACGACGTTCTTGAACGCCCTCATCGGTGAGTTTGACGAGGCTGATCGGGTCCTCACAATCGAAGACACGCCCGAACTTCGCGTTCGCGTTCCAAACTGGGTATGCCTGGAATCGAACGAACAGACCGGCGTCACCACGCGGGCGCTGGTGCGCCTCGCCTTGCGAATGCGCCCGGACCGTCTCCTGGTGGGCGAGGTACGCGGGGGAGAGGCGTTTGATCTGATGCAGGCCGCGAATACCGGCCACGACGGGTGTCTTGCCACCGTTCACGCCAACAGCGCCTACGCGGCGCTCTCTCGGCTGGAAAGCCTGGTACTCACGTCCGGTGTGGATTGGCCGCACGTGGCGATCCAGGCCGAGATCGCTCGTACCTTTCAGTTTGTCGTGTTCATGGCGCGTCGGGGGCACCGGCGCGTCTTGGAGGAGGTAATGGAGGTCCGCGGCTTCAGCCGCGAGACCTCTGCATACGCTGTGCAACACCTTTACAGGAGATCCGCCTCATGAAAGCCCACGTCTACAAGTCTACTGCCGTCATTGCAAAGTTTCTTCGCTCGCGATACGCGGCGCCGTTCTTCGTGGCCTTGTTCGGGCTCGCCTTCCTCATCCCGGAGGTGGCGCACGCAGCCCTGCCGTGGGAGGCCACAATCAGCTCGGTCGCCTGCTCCCTTAAGGGGCCGATTGCCCAGTCCGTCGCAGTCATCGCTGTTGTCGTGGCGGGCCTCATGTTCGCCTTCGGCGAGAGCGGCGGGATCATGAAAACCCTGCTCAGCGTCGTGATGGGTTGCTCCATTGCGTTGCTCGCCGCCAACTGGGTCGGCAATTTCAGCAGCGCGAGCGGCACCGGCGCGCCTGTGGCACTCCAAGGCTGCTAGAACGTGGTGCCGCCGCGTCGCACCCGGATTTACCGCTCGCTGATGGAAATCAAGACTATCGGCGGTGTCGAGCGCGGCCTAGCGATCATGAATGCCACGATCGCCGTGGCACTGACCCTCGCGCTACATGTTTGGGGATACGTCATAGCTGCGATCGGGCTGCACATGATCCTCGCGTACCTGACCAAGCGTGATCCGTACATGCGCCTCGTGTACATACGCTACAACACGCAAGCCCATGTGTATGACCCATGGCCACATGCGGTGCAACGGCGCGGGCAGCGGCCACACGGGTTCGGGCGAGGCTCGTTGTGCTGAAGCTCTCGAAGTTCCTTCGGAACTACGAGGCATCCGCGAGGACCTTCGCGGAACTTGTCCCGTGGATGCTCCTCGTGCGTCCGGATGTCGTCTTGAACAAGGACGGCAGCCTAATGGTCTGCTACGGCTACGAAGGAATTGACCAGGAGGGCCTCGAGCGCCACAGCGTCGACCGGTACGCCCAGCTGGTGGAACATGGATTCCGCAACTTCGACGAGCGCCTTACGGTTTGGTGGACAGTCGAACGCCGGCGAACGACGGAGTATCCGAATGGCAGCTTCAAGAATTCCTGGAGCCGGCTGATCGACGACGAATGGCGGCAAAGCTTCGCCAACGGAAAGCAGTTTCTCAATCGGCACTTCCTTTCCTTTCTCTACACCCCGCCACGCGGCGCCGAGAACTTCCTGGAAACCTTCGGGTACTTCAGCCGCGATGTTGGCCTTCCGGCACCCACCGCCCTGTTCGAGACGCTCAAGACGCAGTTCAGCCGCCGCAGCAACTTCGCATTTTCGGCAGCTCAGATCGAGCAACACATGAAGACGTTTCTTGATCAGATGCTTGCCTTCGAAGATATGGTCGCTGACTTGAAACTCGTGCGGCTGAAAAATGAGGAATTGCTCGCCTTTCTGCATGATCGGTGTTCCCCGGCCACTCATGGGCAGCCCGTCCGCGTGCCGAAGCTGCCCCTGTACCTCGATTCCTATCTTCCAGACAACCACTTGACCGTGGCCCATGACCACTTGTGCTTCGGCCCCAACCACTATGTTGCGACCGTGAGCGTGAAGGATTGGCCAGACACGTCAGAGCCGGGAATGTTCGATGCGCTTCTGGCCGTCCCCGGGGAGATCACCGCCTCGCAATGCTTCCGCTTTTCGGAACGCGGAGCTGCCAAGAAATATATCGAGGCGACCGAGCGGCATAACCGTGCGCTCATGATCAACGCTCTCGGCTATGTTATGCAGGCCTTTGGCCAGGAGCCACGCAACATCGACCAGGGCCGTGCCGCAATGGCCGCCGAAGCCGGAGAAGCCCTCGCCGGCTTGACCACGGAGAACCGCGTCTATGGCTATTACAACCTCACGGTGGTCGCGCATGGATCCGCGAAAAACGACTGTGAGGAGACGCTAAAGGCCGCGACCAAGGTTCTTCGACGCGCCGGATTTCTATCTGTCCGGGAAACGGTACACGGTCTGTCGGCGTGGGCAGGCACCATGCCGGGGCAGTGGGCCGAGCTCGTACGCTGGTTCTTCGTCAATACTGCAAACCTTGCCGACCTCAGCCCTGTTCGCACGTTGTTGGTGGGCGAGAACCGCAACAGGCACCTATCCGAACAATCCAAGCGGCCACAGCCCGCTTTGACCGTGTTCGGGACGGAGTTTGCCACCCCGTTCTACTTCAACTTCCACATGGGGGATCTTGCCCATACGATCGTGATCGGGCCATCTGGCATGGGGAAGTCCACGTTCAACAATTTTCTCATCTCCCAATTCCGCAAGTACGATCCCTCTGCGGTCGTCATCTTTGATAAAGACTACAGCTGTCGCATTCCTACATTGCTCCAGGGTGGCGCACACGTGGATTTAGCCGGGGAGCGCGGCCGGAAGGTCATGCTCAATCCAGTGCTGGCACTCGCAGACCGCGAGGACTGGGGATGGCTGGCGAAGTGGCTCGAGATCCCGCTGACCTCCAGAGGCCACGTCATGACCGCGGAGGATGATAAGAACATCTGGGAAGCCATAGAGAACGTTGCCGCGCAACCACGCGATGCTTGGACACTGCAGTCGTTCTACCCCTTCCTCTCGAAGGCGCTCGGCGAACAGCTCGGGGCGTGGATCGGCGAGGGCCAACTCGCCCGCTATTTCGACAACCGGGCGGACTCCTTTGATCTCGCGGAGTTCACGTGCGTGGAAATGGGCGGGCTCTTTCAGAACCCGCGCGTCGCCACCGCCTTCCTGGAATACGCCTTCTTCCGGATCAACAAGCGGTTGGACGGCAGGCCCACCCTGATCTACATCGAGGAGGCGTGGTTCATGCTCGAGGACGAACATTTCGCCAGCCGGGTGAACGATTGGCTACGCACCCTTCGAAAGAAGAACGCCTTCGTCGTTCTGGCCACGCAGTCGCTTGACGAAATCGCGAAGAGTCGCATTTTCGCGGTGATGGTAGACAACATTCCCAACCGCATCTTTCTCGCCAATCCCAATGCACTCGCTCACAAGGATCTGTACATGGGCAAGTTCGGATTGAACGAGGCGCAAGTGCATCGAATTCGGGGTGCGGTGCCGAAGATGCACTACTACATCACGACGCCAGTGCTGTCGCGACTGGTAGAGGCACGGTTCTCCCCGAAGATTCTGGCGATGGTTCGGTCGGACCCGCTGGCGCAGCAAATGCTCGACGAAGCGTTGCGACGGGGAGGGGATTGGCAAGGGAGTTACGTGAAGGAGATGGCACATGCGTAAATTCGCAATGATGTGGGTGTTCATCGCCTTGCTTGGCAAGGCCGTTCAGGCGATAGCGTGGATCGTGTTCGATCCGACCAACTGGGCGCAGAACATCATTACGGCAACGCAGTCTGTACACGCCGAGACCCAGCGGGCACTCCAGTACGCCGTGCAGCTGCAGCAGCTCCAAGCCCAGATGCGAAACCTCGCGCAGCTCCCCAACGCTGGGGTCCTGATACGCGATTTCACGCCGGACGTAAACAACGCCAATACCTACGTTTCTACGCTTCGCGCGCTGTATGGCGACCTAACCGGTCTCAGTTCGACCGTGCAGCAGCAATTCCGCGAGCAAGCGGCGTCGAATCTTCCCTGGGACCAATACGTCCAGCGCGAGGTGCTCTTTGCCCAGCGGCAGCAGAACTCTGCACAGTTTGGCTTCGGCGCGGTCCAGGGCGCGATGCAGCGCGTCAATGACGACTACGCTCAAATGCGTGATGCGCAGAGCAGGATTTCAACAGCGGACGGGGCGCAGGCGCAAATGCAGCTGATGAACCAGCAGTTGAATCAGCTGGTGTCGATGAACCGTGACATCCTCACGGGGATTTCTGCCATGGTCCAAAACATGTCGGAAAAGAGTGCCGCAGACGCGGCCAAACAGCAAAGCAACTTGGGGACAATGACCGAGGAACAGATCCAAAGGGCGAAGGATGCGGCGGCGGCCCAGCGGCGGCAAGAGCTCGAATCCATGGGAAACGTTCGCGAAGGGATTTACGAGCGGAGGGGCCGGCTGTGGTGATTGAGTCACAATGGGCCTGACACTCACCCCCCCGTCAATCCAGATCACGGTATTGATATGGCCGCACCTCCTGTAGCCCCGAACATTAGCAACATGCTTCCGGGGCTGGTTCGCGGGATGGAAGACCATGCAATCCAGATGGGGAGTCTGCTCCTTGACGATGCGTTCTGGCTCTTATCTGCTCTGACAGTCATCGTTCTCGCCTGGAGCGGCATCAAAACCCTCCTCAACCAGGGCGAACTCACCGACGTTCTTTCAGACCTCATTCATGCAATCATCTTTTGGGGCATCGCGGCGTGGTTCTTGCGTGAGTATCGCGACCTCATGGAGGTATTCGTCGACACCTTCAACGCGCTCGTAATGAGGCTCACCCAATCAGAAAACGCCTGGCTCGCCGGTGTCTCAGGATTCTTCAGCGCCGCCAACGCAATTTTCGATGGGATGACAGCCATGCTAAAGGGGATGTCTTGGTCCCAGATAATCGAGAATTGGGGGCAACTGATGTTCTCCGCGATCCTCTACGCGGTTGCAGCCCTTACGCTCTTCTTCGCTGGCGCCGTCTACTTCGTCGTGTACGCAGCTAGTATTCTGCTGCTAGCTATTGGTGTCGCTGTTGGCCCGATCTTCATACCATGGGTGGTTTTCGAACCAACCCGAAGTCTCTTTGAGGGCTGGCTCAGGTACATGATACAGGCCGGCCTGTATAAGGTCACTGCGGCGGTCCTGGGGATGCTGGTGGCTCCCGTGATATCGACGAACCTGAAGACGGCCACCGATTATTTCGTCGCGACCCAAGGGACCAACGATCCTGTCGCAGGCGCGGCGTTCCCGGGCATCTTGAGACCAGACTTGATCGGCCCCGCAATGGCGGCCGCCCTGTTGGCGGTGCTGGTTGTGGTTCTGATGCTGCAAGCACCGATGATTGCATCGGCACTCGCCGGAGGGAAGCTCATTGCGAGTGGGCGCTTGCCGGTGCCGAGAGGGCCCAATATCAATTCGCGTGGTGGCCCACCGCCACCGCCTCCGCCACCAGGTGGGGCGACAGGTAGTGGCGGTGCGTCCCCAGCTAGTGGCGGTAGGACTCCATAATGCGGCACAATTTCTTCCGACTGGAGTCGGGTACGCTCCGAGGCATTGAGCATGCCCTGATGGAACGAGGGAAACTTCCATTGGCCGACCGACGACAGGTTCCAGCGCCGCAAGTTACTCGGGCTTCTTGGCGTCCCGCTCTGTTCTGGGTTGTTCGAGTGTTGCATCAGGACGAACCGGTACTTCTCTGGACTGGTGGACTCGCCACGGTATCGTACCTTGCGTACCTCTTGTGTGTGGGGGTCATCCGCCTCATTGCGTAATGGCCTTAACCGAATTCTGACCGGCTGTTCCAAAATATCCCTTGATTCCAGCACCGCCGGTGGTACGGTAGACTCATATAGGAGTCTACTTATATGATTCAGCCGCTACGAAACGAAGCCGTCCTGCGCTCGGCCTCCATCGCCATGTTGCTGGTGGGGGCGGGCGCGTACCTCGTCTTGTCCGCGGGCTACATGATGGCGGTCATCGTCGGCGGGGTCGTAGGCGTGTACCTCTACTACCTGCTCGGTCCCGGTATCCTCCGCATCGTGGCCTTGGTCTACTGCGCGCTACAGGCGACGGTGATGGCTGTCATTTGGACCAAGACGCATCCGATAAGGGAGATCTGGCCCATGCTCCTTATCGCGGCAGGCCTTTGGACGCTCTGTGGGGCACTCGTCCAACAACGTCGCCGGGTACCGTCGAGCGGATCGTCTTTCTCGGGCAGTACTTCCCTTCGTCGATTTCAGGCCGCTCGGCCCCGGTATAGCTTCGCCGACGTCGTTGGTATGGACGACTTGAAGAAGCAACTCCTCGCTGCTGGGCGGGAGATCCTTACCGCTCGCAAGAAGTCTGATCCACGCAACGGAATTCTCCTGGATGGAGACCCGGGCAACGGCAAGACGTTCATAGCCGAAGCGCTGGCGGGCGAGCTAAAGCTCCCGTTTCTGACCGTGACATTCGGCGACGTCGCCAGTCGCTGGATGAATCAAACCACGGAACAACTGATGCAGGCTTTCGACGACGCCCTAGCCCAAGCCCCGTGCCTCATGTTTCTCGACGAAATAGACTCGGTCCTTATTCGTCGAGAGAATGTTGTATGGGCCGAGGCCGAAGCCCCACGAACTGTGAACGCCATCCTCACGCGCTTAGTCGACATGCGGGGCAAGGGGGTCGTAATCGTGGCCGCCACAAACTTCATCGACCAACTCGATCGCGCCGCCATCCGCGAAGGTCGGTTCGATTACAAGATTCACGTCCCTTGCCCTGACCAAGCGGCGCGCGCCGCGATATTTCAACGCACGCTCTCGGAGAAGGGAATGACTCGGCTGGCGCCTGGGACCGTCGAGCGTGCTGCCTCCCGTTGGGAGGGCTTCTCGGCTGCGCGCATTCGTGCCATCGCAGTACAAGCGGGCCAGATCGCCACAGAAGAGGGGGTCCAGGAAATCGACTTCCCGCTCATCCAGCGTGCGCTACGCAAAATTCAAGGTTCTCTGGGAAGCGCGGTTCGCGAAACCGATCCGACTCTGGACAGCCTGATTCTCGCGCCCCAAATGGCCGCGACGCTGAAGGGCCTCGCTACACGCATGGTCAACATAGAGGAAGTAGAAGGTCTAGGCGGCAGCGTACCGAGCGGTGTCCTCTTCTACGGGCCGCCCGGCACTGGCAAGACCTTCACCGGCAAGGCGCTTGCGCGCAGCGTCGGCTGGGCGTTTCTCCCGACTACCGGACAGGACCTGCTCTCGGCTCCCGAGAAGATCGACGAGCTGCTGAAGAAAGCGAGCGACCTGCGTCCCTGCGTCGTCTTCATCGACGAGGCCGATGACATCCTCGGCGACCGCAGCATGGCACCGTGGGCGAAGGCCGCCACCAACAAGCTGCTCTCCGCGATCGACGGGGCGGAGGGCAAGGTAAAGGATGTCCTCTTCATCGCCGCAACCAACCACCCCGATACGATGGACGCTGCGGCCCTGCGCGGGGGACGCTTCACGGAGAAGGTGGAATTCAAGCTCCCGGATGAAGCCACCGTGTCTGGCTTTGTGCGTGAGTGGATGAAGACCACCAAGGCCCCCTTGGCGCCAGGGCTCTCCGCAGAGGCTGTCGCGCGCGCCATTGGTGAGCTCTCGCCCGCCAACGTGAAGGAAATCCTCCAGGCAGCCGTGAATCACATGATTGCGCGCCGCGCGGACGGTGGGGACGCGCTTGTGGGCATGCCGGACATCCTCGAGGCGAAACGGACCGTGCTGGGATACTAATCTCCAGCTTCCTGGTGGCCAAGCTCTGGGCCTGACCGCCCCCAAAATCCGCTCACCCCCGAAATAACCCCTCTCCCGAGCGTTTTCTGAGGGGGATTTCCTTGCCGTTCTTTGCTGAAATCCAGACCGTGAGGCGGCGGCTGCGCGCCCCCGCCGTCAATGTAGGCCCTAGCCTACATCTTGAAGGAACGGACTGGGATGAGCCTCTTCAGCAAGAAATCTGCCGCCCCGAGTGTCCCAAGCAACGCGCCGCTCACGGCCTTCGAGCAGGCGAGAATCGAGTGGTTTGAACGGTACGGTTCCGCGATCGTCGACAAGAACCGGGCCTACGTGCTGACGGTACTCTTGGCCGCTGCAGTCTTTGCGATGGGCTACGCGCTTGCCTCCATCGCGCCCCTTAAGACCGTTGTTCCCTACGTGATCAAGGTCGCCGAAAGCGGTGTGGCGACGCCACTCAACGCAGCGGCACAGGGCTACCAACCTGGCGAGGCCGAGCGACGCTACTTCCTCGCGCAGTGGGTCAACAAGGTGCTGACTCTTGACCCGTTCCTAACCGACCGCAACCTGATCGAGGCATCCGGCCTGACACGCGGCAAGGCGATCAAGGAGCTGACCGACTGGGTCAAGGTCGAGAAACCATTCGAGGCGGTTCGCACTGACCAATCCCTCACTCGCGTCGTGCAGATCAACACAGTGAGCTTCCTTAACGATGGGGTGGCGCTGGTGCGCGTTTCCACGGAGACGCGCTCGCTTAACAAGTCGGCCAGTACCAAGCGGTACATGGTCACCATCCACTACGCCGTGGTACCGCCGTTGACAGAAGCCGAGATTTACAAGAATCCGGTTGGCCTGTTTGTGACGCACTTCTCCATTCAAGAGGAGCTCGCATGAGGCCACGTACTCGCGCGCGCTTCCTTTCTGCCGTACTCCTGGCAGCCAGTGTTGTAGGCGTGGCGCCGGTCGGTGCAGAGCAGCAGCCAGTACCCATGCCCGGGGACACGCGGCTGGTGCAGTTCAGCTTCGACCCGAACGACAGCTACACCGTGCTGTCCCGCCCGGGCGCGGTAACCGACATCCAGTATTCCCCGGACGAGCGGATCGTCGCGCTTGCTCTCGGGGACACTACTCAGTGGATGACGAGCAAGACGCCGGGCCACGTGTTCATCAAGCCGCTTCGGTCAGACATCTACACGTCGGCAACCCTCGTCACGGACAAGCGCACCTACCAGCTGACGCTGCGCGCAAGCCCTGAGAGCGGGAAGTGGTATCAGCAGGTCCGTTGGGTGTACCCGGACGAAATGATGTGGAAGGCTCAGGAACAAGAGCGGCGCCGCGATAGGGAGGAAACCGAGCGCAAGCGCTTGGATGATATCGGTGTCTCTCCTGGCGTCGCGATTGAAAAGCTGAATTTCTCCTACAGCGTTCAGGGCGAAGCCCCCTTCAAACCGGTAACCGTTTTCGACGACGGCAAGTTCACGTGGATTCGCCTCGGCCAGGGGGTACAGGAACTGCCTGCGCTATTCGTTCTCACCGAGCAAGGAGCAGAACTCGCGAATTACGTGGTCAAGGGCGACTACCTCGTCATCCAACGACTGGTACCTGCCGCGTTGCTCAAGCTCGGTAATGCGCAGGTCCGTATCAACCGCGGGGACGCGAAACTGACCTGGTTCGGAAGGGACTGACATCATGGCCGGGGACTCTCAAGTCGACGACTACGCTGCGCCAGCTCCGGAGGAGCCCCCGCGCGGGAAGGTGAAGCGCAATCTTCACCTAGTGATCATCGTTGTGTTTGCCGTAGTGGCCTTCCCGGCAATCATGTGGAAGGCCACGCGCGATCAGACCAAGGTCGAAGAAACGGCCAAAGACCAGAAGGCGGCCGCGGCCAAGGAAACGGTGAGCGTCCCGCCGAGCCTCGCGCCGATTCAATCGGAGATTGCCACTCAGAAGAAAAGCGCAGAGGACGCGGCTGCACAACTCGCTCAAGAAGCGAAACCACAGGCAGCTCCAGGACGCGAGCGCGCGGGGCAGCCGGGCTCGGCGGTGGCACCTGTTCCAGGCTCAACGCTGCCGCCCGCGCCACCTGCTTTCATGCCAGCCTCTCAAGTACGTGATCCAGCGGAAGTCGAAAGACGGCAGCGGGAGCTGGAGGCGGAAAAAGAAGCCGTACGCATCGCCTCGAGTTCAATTCTCGCGCTCACGGAGGAGAGCGACGCCGTCGGCAAGACGGTGCCTGCGAGGGCCGCGCCGCAGGATCCGATGCTGGCATACACCGCGGCCCTTGCCGCAGCGCGCCAAGCTGCCACCCCCAACCAGGGGCTGGATGCGACCAAGCTCGCGTCGCTGCTCGCGGAACAACCGCCGAAGACCACGACCAAGGTCGAGGACGATCGGGACTGGGTCAACAAGCAAGGGCAGGCCAAACCGCCACCGGCCGTGTACTCCACCCCAGCGTCATCGCCGCACACGGTGTTTCAGGGAACGATCATTCCGGCCGTGCTGCTGTCGGAAGTCAATTCCGACCTACCTGGAATGCTCACGGCACAGGTGACCCAGGACGTGTACGACAGCATTCACGGCATGACGTTACTGATCCCGAAGGGCTCGCGCTTGGTTGGCACGTACAACAACGACGTGCGTACCGGGCAAGAGCGCGTCATGGCCGCGTTCAATCGGATCATCTTCCCGTCCGGCGCTTCTGCGGATATCGCCGGTATGGGCGGTGCAGACGAGATAGGCCGAAGCGGCCTTGCGGGGGATGTCGACTCGCATTTCTGGAAGCAGTTCGGCGCGAGTTTCCTCGTGGCGGGGCTCGCTGCGCTCGTCGAAAACGCCAAGACCGGGAGCACGACCACCGTGACTACCGCCTCGGGCGGGACAGCCGTTGGCAACGCCGCCGGACAAATCCTCGTGGAGACCACGCGGAACATCCAGCAAAGGAACGCGCGCATTCCGCCGACGATTCACATCCTCTCTGGGTACAAGTTCAACGTCTTGGTGAACAAGGATCTGATATTGCCACCGCGTGATACGGGAGCAACAGGGTAATTCCGCCGACAAAACCGCCCGTTTGGCTGTTTTGTGAGTGGGATTTTCGCCAGCAAGGTTAGGACAATGACCTCATGGAAACGATGAGCTTTCGGGTGAAACGTTTAGCGCTGATGGTTGCTGGGGCCATCGGTGCTGCCAGCACCGCGAGCGTCGCAGGCGACCAAGCGAGCGCCCTCAGCGGGTATGACTTCCGCTACTCCATCGCAGGGGACTCGAAGGTTACCCCGATCCAAGTGTTCGACGATGGTGCCCAGACTTTCTTCCAGTTTCGCAGGAGCGACAGCGTTCCGGCCATCTTCCGTATCAATCAGGGACGCCAGGAGCTGACCGACATCACCCCGCGCTCGCCGTATGTGATCGTGCCGGGTGTTGCAGAACGCTTCGCTTTGCGCTCGGGCACGACGGCCATCGCAAGTGTCGATTACATCGGAGCCAAGCGCAACGCACTCGCCTTGCCCACCGCGCGCGCGGCGGTTGAGGCCGAGATCCAAGCGGCCACCGCCCGTCCTGTTGTCGAAGCGGGTGCCGAAGCCCGGGTGGCCCGGCTGCTCGAGGCGCTCATGCCCCAAACTCCAAACCGCGGCAGCCGGCTCGCCGCCGATATCAAGCCGACCGGGGCCGCGGGCGTGCGCAGTCCCGAACCCGCAACCACAAGGACCGAAGCCCTCGTCCCCTTCGTACGAGGCCGAACCACCTTGGGACCGATCGGAACCAAGATCATGAACAAGCTCGCGCTGGAAGCCGCCGGCGCGGCCCAAGTTCAGATCACCGGTCGAGGCGATCCGCACAATGCGGCCATCGCTTCTCAGCGCGCCTCGGCGCTCAAGGTCTTCTTCACCTCTCGGGGTGTCCCGGCCGACAAGATTCGCGCCACGGAGAACACCGAGGCCCGCGCGTATGACCTGAAGGACGTCTATGCGAGCGAGGTGGCGTTGCTCACCACCGCTCGGCGCCCCGCCGAGCACCTCCTGGACGCTGCAGCCAGGAAGCCGGACGGGCCCGACAGTGCGGCTTCCGCGTCCCAAGTCGTCTCCGGATTCGCTCCCTTGGTGACCACCACCGTCGCGCTGCTCAATGAGGGGAAACTGACCCGTGAGGCGGCCGCTGCAATTCTCGAATCAACACTTCTAGGCTCCGGCAAGTTCCCGCAGCTGCAGCGCGGTCCGAGCATTACGGGCAGGACCCACTGGGAGATCGCGCCTGAGGACGCGACGCTGCGAAACGCCTTGTCCAAATGGGCAGGTGAGGCCGGCTGGCAGCTTTCTTGGGACATGCCCTACGACTACCCCATCCGTCTGCGCGCTGCTTTCGAGGGGAACTTCGAGCAGGCAATCGCGGGCATTGCGAAATCATTCCAGGAAGCGGAGGTGCCGATCGCCATTACCTTCTACCGGGGCAACCGTGTGCTGCGCGTCGTCGCAGCGATGGAGCAAGGCAGATGAGTGCGACTCGCACCTGCATGCTCCTTGGTGCCGCTTGCGGCTTCCTATTCTTGACTGGGTGTTCAGCCCTGCGCTTCGAGTCCAATGCCGCGCCGGCTCCGAAGCGGGCCGAGGCGCCGCGGACTCCAGCGGCGAGGACCACCACGGCCCCGCCTCCCAACATCAGGTACTCAGAAGATGTCTGGCTCGGTGGGAGCCCGATATCGCTAGCGGCGGTTGCACTGGTGAAAGACAGCGACTCCCTGCCAGGCCCGACCAGCACCGCAACGGACGTGCTGCCGTTGCACGTGGTGGGCCCCATCAACTTTCGCTACGCGAGCGCTATGGACGTCCTCGGTGTGCTGCTCGCCGACACCGGCATCAGCCTCGTTGTCGGGGCAGAGGCGAGCAACGAGGAGTTGCAGAAGCCTCAGCGGGTGGAGGTCTTCAACCTGACGGGACCGCTGCATCAGGTGATGACCACCATCGCGGCGCAAATGAATTTCGGTTTTCGCTACACCGCGCAAACCAAGGTGCTGGTCGTCTCCGCCGCCAAAGCCTCCCCGCGCACCGACACCCGCGACGAGCCGTCCGGGCGCCCAGCCGCGACGGTGGGTGAGGACCGGGAAGGCGATTCCGCCATCGCCGAGCGCGCCGTTGTGGCCGCATCACTCCTGAATGGGGAGAACCTGAAGTGAGAAATCATACTTTCTGCGCTTGCCTCGCAGTGTGTCTTGGCCTGCTCCAAGGATCGGCCTACGGCCAGGCAGGTGCGCCTGCTGCCAAGCCCCCGGTCACCGGCGCCGCGTCGTCCACTGCGCCAACCGCCGCGCGGGATGTCCTCCTCCGACGCATCCAGATGTCCGTGGTGGACTTCGGACGCAATGTGGCCCTACTCAAAATCCCAGCCGCGCTGCTCGCGGGCGCCGGCGCGGATGCACACCGTGCTGACACGACTCGCACTCTTCGCGTGAGGCAGGGGGACGTCGTGGCGTTGGGCGGCGCTCCGTTCAAGATCGAGTTCACACCCAACGACACGCTCAAGCTCCTGGCAAACGACAGTAGTGGCATGAGCTACACCGTGCCCCTGTTGACACTGCAGGCCGAATCGGGCGCCCCCACGCTCGATCCAGCTGTGGGCGAATGGGCCGTTACCGCGGGGGCCTCGTTGCGCGAGACGCTCGGCGCCTGGGGTGCAAAGGCCAACTGGTCCCTCGTCTGGTTGACGGGTGAGCAGAGCGACTATCAGCTCATGGCCGCGCACGTCTTTCACACCGACTTCAAGTCCGCGGTGCGCGGGCTATTCGACTCGCTTCCTGGAACCGTTCGACTGAGAGCAGAGTTGCGGCCGGACAACTCGCCGCCACTCGTCTTCGTGACGCGCGATGAGGGTGTCAGGTGATGACGAACACATTCTTCAAGATCGCGGCGCCGCTACTGGCGGTAACGGCACTGGTCGCCGGCTGCGCGAACGGGCCGGCCTCGCAGGTGCGCCGCGACATCGACCAGGTGCACGAGGTCAGGCGCAAGGTCGTGGATGTGCCGGTGCAACCCGCCCCAGTGTTCTCGCGCGTAACGGAAGTGCCTGGAACCCTGATTCCGGTCGGCCCAGTGGTTGCTTCGAAGTCCAACGAGTGGCTGAAGAAGATCCGGGTGTCGCTGGAGATCCGCAATGCCCTTCCGCTGTCGGTGGTCATGGACAAATTCTCCGCTCAGGGGGTGAACTTTGTCTCAGACTTGCCGTTGGACACGTTCGCCTATTCAGGCAAGCTGAACCCCACCGATGCCGATACGGCGCTCAAGGTCGTGCTCGGGTCGGTCGGCCTGGACTTCGAGCCCGATGACCTGCGAAAGCTGGTCGTCATCAAACCGATGTCCAGTCGCACGTGGTACCTGAACATCGGCAAGCGCAAGGCCAGCTTCTCGACGAGCGGTGCGCAGCAGTCGGGAGCATCCGCCCAGGGAAGCACGACATCCCCGTTTGCCGGAGGCGCCGCGCCCGGTTCGCCGCCAGCGGGCGGCATTACGTCTACGCCCGCGCAGACCATGAGCGCTCTGGGCATGCCCGGCGCAGGTGCAAGCACGGCCACCGCCGCGGCTGCACCGGGCGGTACCGTGGTATCGGCAGCCGACGATTTCTGGACCAGTCTGACCCTCGAGCTCACCAATCGTCTTTCCGTGCTGATGCCGCGACCGACCACAGCCGCGGGGGGCCAATCACCATTGCCGTCCCCGATCCAGAACGTCCCCCCGAGGCCTCCCGGCGCAGATACCCCGCCACCAGTGGTGCCGGCCGTTTTCGGCGGTGCGCAGGGTGAGAACCAACCCAGGCGTCAGATCGGCTCATTTTCCATCAACCCCGAAACTGGCGCGATCACGGTCCAAGCCCCCCATTGGGTGCTCAGCGACCTGGACGGCTACATCAAGCGTGTCCAGGACATGTACAACACCGACATCACTTTCATGGGTGAGCTCGTGCTCGTCACGAGCACGAGGACCGATTCCGAAGGGTTTGATCTCGCGGCGTTCACCAGTTGGGCCGCCGGCCGCTACGGTGCAGTCGCCTCAAACAATGCTCTGGGCGGGGTGACTGTCACACTTCCAGCGGGCGCGGGCGGGCCGAGTGTGGTGGCTGGTGCTCAAGCGGTGGGCGGTGCGCTGCTGGGTCTCCAATACAGGAGCGCAACCGACGCGCTGCAGATCTTCAATGCGTACCTCGCCGAACTCGGGCAGGTATCCGTTGTGCAACGGCCTTTGATCACGACCACGAGCGGCGTTCCGGGCCTATTCAGCAAGAAGTTGACCGACTACTACAACACCGTGAGCCAACAGGCTGCGGCCGGGGGCACGGGCTCGGCAGCAACGGCCACCCAGAACACCTTGGTGCCCGTGGACCTTGGGATGGACCTGCAAATCAACCCGCGGGTCGATATTTCGACGGGTCTCATTCGCGCCCAACTCACGCTCAACCAGTCGATCCAGTCGAGCACCAGGACGATCCCGCAAACCATTACGTTCGGAAGCAACACCGCCACCATCAACACCACTATCCCGATCATCACCAAGGAGAATATTTCGGGCGAGGTTCTCCTTCGCGATGGTGACTTGATCGTCGTCGGCGGCCAGACAGAAGAGAGCCTCTCCGCTGACGAAAACGGGCTGCCCGGCAAGGACGCGCCCATCGGCGGGCTCTTCGGGGTGAAGAAGGCCTCGCGCAGCAAGCAGACGCACTACTTTGCTCTGCGTGTCGCAGTCAACCAGCGCAAGTGATGGCTGCCGCGCGCGTGAACTCCAGCGTCAAACCTCAGGCGGGATTCACTCTCGTCGAGTTGGCCATCGCCGTGGTCGTCATCGGCATCACGTCGATCATGCTCGCACCAGTCTTCGGTGACATGCTCTCGGCGCAGCGCTCGGCTTATGTCGAAAAGCACAGGGCGAACAACCAGCTGATTGCGGCGGCCATGATGAACTTCGCCGCCAATTCGACCCAATACGGCCGCCTGCCGGTGCCGTACACCGGGGCTGGGTACACGAACACGATCTACAACCCTGCCGACGGAAGTGCACCGGGCCTCGCGCTCACCCAGGCGCTCACCCAGTCCGGCATCAGCCCCGCGGAGATCAACGACGACGGGACCACCACTCAAAACGTCCGGATCTACCAGCGCGTGAGCAGCCTGACTCAGCAGGTCCCGCTGTATTTCCAGAGCGGTCCCCTGGTGACGCTAGCGTACGACTTTGGCGCGCTGTACCTGACGGCCTGTCCGAAAAGCGACAGCACATGCAACCCGACTGCCGCGACTGGGGTCCCCGGCACAAGCGCTGCGCTGACCGCTGTGAACTATTCGACCTGGGCCGCGACAGGCACCGATGGCCCAGCCTACCTCGTGTCATCGCTCCCAATCCAGAAGCAGATGCTTGCCACATCGGTTCAGCGGCTGGAAAAGGTTCGCGACAGTCTCCTCTCATACCTTCGTGCACAGCAGGTGACCGCTGCCGGCGGGGATTCGACCAACTGGTATCCCAATCAGGCCGGCGCGGCTGCCGCGGGCAGCCTGAGCGGAGGCACGCCGGGTACCAACCAGGGTTGTCGAGACGGCTGGTATGACCTCTCGAGCGGATCGGTACTGGTCCTTCCGACAGTAGGCCTCTCAGCGCAGGAATTCGGAACCACCGCCTGGGGCGGCAGCATCCAGTATTGCCGCGACTACGATCCCACGGCAGCCAAGACCCCAAACGCAGCGCCGCATTACGCCGCGATTCGCATCCACTCCAGCGTCAGCTCAGGAGTTGCTCCGGATGGCGGCGTTCCCGGCAATAACGTTGTCCTCACGTTCTGACCACTGACCGAATGAAGGAGCGCCTATGAGCACACAGACCTGATCAACAGCGGATCGACCGAGTACAACCTTCACTGTCTTCATGGGATACCTTTATGAAAACCCGCAACTTCAAGTTATACGTGCAACGAGGATTCACTTTGCTCGAGCTGGTAGTCGTGGTCGCCGTCGTCGGGGTGCTCATCTCCATCTTCGCGCCCAATCTCGTGAGTTCCAAGGAGGGGGCGAATGCGCAGCTGCTGCTCAGGGTACCGAGCCAGATGGCGCAGAACTGGATGCTGATCAACCAGGCCTGCGGTACGTCGAGCGCGGTGTCCGGTAGCCCGCTCACGAACACCGGCAAGACCGTGAGCGACATACTGTTCGGCGGGAGCGCCAACGTGGCGGCTGCCTACACCAATTGCTACGCGCAGTCCAAGGTTCTCCCCCTCACCGAAGTCGCTCAGCCGAGCGGTTCCGCTGGCATCTACAACGTCGGCGGCTACACCGTGACCCTCACCGGAGGCGGCACTTCTGCCTTGAGCATCGCCTACGCAACCGTGCCGGATTCGCTGGCCCTCTTGATGGCGCAGAAGTACAACCCGACCCTGGCGACGCTCGCTGCGAGCGACAACACATCGGCGGTTCTGCAGTACAGCACCGCCACGACGGGCACGCGGACGGTGACCGTTCTCAAGGCGATCAACTAGGTCGGTTCTCTACGCGGCGTATGTACCCGGTCATCGTGGTCGTAATCTCGGTCCTGCTGGCGACCATCGCGACGGAGGTCGCCGGCCGGCACTGGGATTTGGCGCGGGCGTATCAGAGCCGGGCCAAGTACATGCAAATGACGGCGCTGGCAGAAAACGTCGAGAGCTACTCGCTCGAAACGGGGACGCTCCCAGCATCGATTGCCGCCTTGAGCGCCGCACAGGGTTTCGAGCAAACGCGTTCGGTTGTAGACAACTGGCAGGGGTATGCCGTCAGCCCAGTGTTGAACGACGGAGTCTGGCAGTTCCAGCGCGCCGTGCTCTTCTCCAACGACCCGAGCAAAGGTGTCGATGGCGCAACGTATCTCGCCACAAATGCCTGCGGAACGGGCGGCTACGACACGGCGCTTGGCTGGTGTGGCGCGTCCACCAGCCGCTGGTTCCGCAAGGAAACAAGAGAGCGCTACAACATGGACATTATGACCCAGCGTGCCAGGATGTCCCGCGTGCTGCAGAAGCTGGCGGACTTCTACAACACCAATGCGAAGTTTCCCGACAAGGATGAGAGCAACAACCCGCTGGCCACTGGAAGCATCAACGCGCTCCGCACTCTTGCTGGCTACGGTGGGACGGCCAACACGTGCACCGGCACATTCACCTACATGGGGGTACCCGTGGACTGCGGCGACATGTTCGATCTGTGGGGCGGCCCGGTTGGTTACCAGTTCATCAGCAACAAGCACATCGTGCTCGTCTCCGAATCTCCGATCTTCAACAGTAGTGGAAATCGAGTAGCGGTTGGTGCCGATTTCGACAACTCGCTCCTATAGGGCATGCCACGATGAGCACGGAACTCGCCGAACGCCCCGGGCCTCAAGGGACTGCCGCCAATGACCCACGCTCCGCGGGTGCCAATCTTGCCGCGAACGACCACCGCGCAGCGCGGCCAGAGTCTGCCGCCAATGAATGTGAGGCGGACGCAGCTTCGCCACCTGTGGTGGACGACGAGCTCGTGGCCATCGCGCGCGAGTGGGGATGGCAACATCCGACCAAGACGATACTGCGCTTGGCACAGGACGCTAGGCGCGCGCGCACTACCAAGAGCGCACAGCTCCTGGTGGATCTCGGGGCCATTTCCCAGGAGCAGAGGACAAGGTGTCTTGCCACCAAGCCACCACATGTCCAGACCATTGCATGGATTACGCAGCAGGAAGCGGCCGTACCCCGAGCCATGGACCGCGTGCTGGCGTTGAAAAACGGTTACGCGTACTACGAGCCGCTATCCGTGCTGTCCGTCCATCCCTGTATGCAGATCGACGCGGTGATGAAGCGGGCCGAGGAAATCGATGCGGCCGTGATGATGATCGAGGGGTCTAAACCCGTCCTTGTATTCTCAACCTTCGCGACGCTCCTAAAGTTCGCATCGCTCGGTCGCGCCGAGAGACGTCGTGACCCGATCCTTCAGGCACTGGACACGCAGCCTGCCTTGGCGGCAGCTGCGCGCGACGAGATTTCGGCCGTACTCAAGAGCGTGCACGCGACCGACGACACCTTCGACTCGTTTGATTCATCGTCCGTCTGGGACGCGGAGGCCGCCGAGAACAGAACCGATCCAACGGTCCGGAGCATTTCACGCCTCATCGACCACGCTTTGGCACAGGGTGCGACCGATATCGCCTTGAGCCCAACACGCGACGGCAGATTGGCCGTGCACATGCGCAAATTCGGCCGCCTGATCGCGCCGAAGCATGTCGAGTCGCGCATGAGCGCCGAAGTGGCTCTTGAGGTATTACATTTCCTGCAGTCCCGTTCCGGGGCAAACCCAACCAACACGGTTCAGCGCCTCCCAAGTGACGGGCAGATCACGTATCGCTCTGCGGTAGGGGACGCCTTCCTTCGTCTGTCGTTCATTCCCCTCAACCACTTAGGGGAAATCCGCAATCTGAACTCCATCTCCATCAGATTGCTGCCTCGCTCTGAATCAAGGGTGTCCCTCAGTGGCCTCAATCTGGCTGAGAACGTGATCGATGAGTTCCGGTTTGCCATGCAACTGTCCCAAGGCCTCGTGCTTGTTGTCGGCCCGACAAACTCAGGCAAGTCCACCACTATCGCCGGCGCGATCAACGAGCATGTGGCCTTGTTTGGTGACACGCACAAGCGCGTCTCCGTGGAGGACCCCGTCGAACGGTTTTTTTCGGGCCTCGTACAAATCAATGTGCCGCAGGGAGCGTTGCTAAAGGACGAAGACGAGCGCTTTGCAGTGGTGCTGAGGGCAATCAAGCGGCATGACCCGGATTTGATCTGGGTGGGCGAAGTGCGCGACCGGATGACAGCGGACCTGTGCTTGGCAGCCGGGAGCACAGGTCATCTGGTCCTCTCGACCCTGCACGCCAAGGACGCGGTGATGGGCTTCGATGTCCTGGCGAAAACGGTCGACGCAAACAAACGTTTCCAATTCGTGGAATCCCTCTCGCTCATTGTGTCTCAGCGCTTGGTAAAGGAACTCTGCCCCGGCTGCCGAACGATCGCGGCGAAGACCAACGCGGACCAGAACGTGTTCACGCGCTATCTTGATGTGCTGGGTGACGAGGCCACGCTTCCCGCAGAGATCGCCCGGGCGAATCCGGAGGGATGTGATGCGTGCGGCGGCGAAGGCTATGTTGGAGAACTCCCGATCAACGAAGTGCTGCCATTTACTCGGAAGGTGAAGGATGCCGCACTGGAAATGTTGCACGGCGGCAATCGTCGCAACGTGCTCGCGGCGGCCCGGCGCCTGACATTGCTGGACAGCAGTCTGGCGCTAATCGCGGCCCACAGGGTCGATATCAACGACCTCCTGGTGTGATCGAATGGTGATGCGCCTCAGGGATATCAAGGCGGCAGCCGGCGCGCTGGCGAGCCAGGTTTCGGCCGGGATTCCACTTGTCCAGGCGCTCTCTCGAATGAGCCAGCTGCAACCCTCATATGCGCACTTCTGGAGGCGGGCCGTGCAAGCCACGCAGGCCGGGCATCCATTGTCGCACCGCCTTGAGGAAATCTGGCCAACGGCTCTGGTGTCGGTGGTTCGGGCCGGTGAGCAGTCCGGGAAGCTCGATGCGGTACTCAGGCGAATCGAGCAAACCGTCGCCCTGCAGATGCAGCTCCGTGGAAATCTGATGAAGCTTGCCTATCCCGCAGGCATGGGGCTCGCGGGCGTCGCGATATTCATCGCTTTCATGGTGTACGTGCTGCCGCTCCTCACGAAATCGCTTGGGGGAAAGGGGTCCAACAGCTTCTTCTTTCAGCTGTCGGCTTGGATGTCGGCGGAATTCGCCGACAACTGGTTTGCGATCGCGGTTGGCACGCTCTTGGGAATATCGGCTCTTGTCGCGTGGCTCCAGACACCCGAGGCGCGGGCGTGGCTGCTGGAACTGTTTCTCAGCGTTCCAGTCGTGAAGGACTCGCTACGTGACATGTACTTCGGGCTGTGGGCGCACTACATGGCGTTGATGGCTGCGGCGGGCATCCCCACGATCGATGGGGCTCGGCTCACCGCGTCCGTACTGCCGGGCGAGATGGGCGCGAGTGTCCATGCCTTTGCAAAGGACCTCGCGGTACGGAACAAGTCGATGTCCAACTCCGCAGATCCGGCCAAGCTCCCGCGCGACGACCTGCGCGTGCTGTGGTGGCCTTTCTACATCGCCAACGCCTTTATCGTCGCCGAGAATACTGGAGATGTTGATCGCGAATTGCTGCGCGTCGCGCCGTCCTTAATTGAAGAGGGCGTTCGTCGATTCGGACAGATTGTTTTCGCCGCCAACGTTGTCGCATTGGCCCTTTCGGCCGCCCTGATTACTGCACCCCTGGGCGCGTACTACACGGAAATCTTCTTTGCGATCCGCCAAGCGGGTCGGTGAGACCAAGACGCCGATGGCATCGAGAATTGAAGTGTTGAGTTCCGCGGGTGACCTGGAAGACCTCCGGGAGCGCAACGTGCGCAGGGTCCTCCTGGCGGGGACGGCGGTCTTCAGCTCACTGGAGGAGCCGACTCACCAGGGCTTCGTTCCACAGCGCCAGCGCGAGGCGGCCGGGGGGCTATTCGCGTCCTTGCAGAAGGAATCACCGAAGGTCCTCGTCTCGGTAGATGAGCGCCTGTTCGACGCGCCGAAATTGCGGGTCGCGCTTGCAATCGACAGTTATCTTGACTGGGGGCTAAAGAGCCGCGACAAAGAGGGGACCGTCCTGTTCGGTGGGGCCGAGTCTGCCGAGGGCACCAACGTTGAGATCATGGTGTTTGTGAATCGGCGGTTGGTCGAGTTGCAGGAAAAGATGCTTCCCCCTCCTCAGTCACACGTTTTTCGGGACACGCTGACATCCACGATTGAAGAAATCCGGGTGCGGTACCCGAATGCGCGCCTTGTTCAGGCGGGCCCACTTTCGGACTGGGGCGAACCTCAGATTGAATACATCGGCGAAACCCCGTTTCGCCGCCTGAGCTACCGGCCCCTAGTGAGGGATGTGAGCTCACGGTCGGACTATCTCCTTCCAGCGGCAATTGTAGGCGCGGGGTTGCTCTTCTACGTCGGGGCTCTTACGAAGAGCTGGGACGACTTCACAACCGCCGTTACGCAGTACAAAGAGGCGGTGTCCGACCCAGCTATTCAAAAGCAGGGCGGGGTGGATACCAATTTCCTCAACCTGATGAACGCCCGCCGGATGTACATGGACGAGCCGCGCCGCCAGACGATTCTCGCCGAAAAGGCCGCGACCATCGTGCGTGGTGTCGGGGCAGTGCAAGGTGTCCGTATCGTCGAGATCAAATTGCCTGCACCGAGCATTGGTGCGCAGGCTCAAGTCGGGGTTGCAGTAACGCCAGATGCGCAAAAACAACGTCAGCGTATCGCCCCGGACCGCGCCCCGGATGTGTGGCTCTCGATCAGCGTCCCGAACAGCGGCGACAATGCGATGAATCAGGCGAAGGAGGTGATGACCAAGATCGCGGGTAATACGGGCATGTCCGTGCGTTTGGCGCACCAGGGATGGCGTGACGACCAGGCTGCGCGAGTGTTCCAGTTGGAGGGCTTCATCCATGATTAGCCGGTCTAACAAGGCGCTGCTACTCATGGCCATCGCCTTTGCCGCCGTGCTTTGCGTGCACGGCGTGAAAGCCTATCGGATTCTGGGCGAGAAGACCTTGGCGCAGCAGGCAGTCACCGACAGCGTGAACAAATGGAAGGAGAACTACCTGGCGCTCGGGACAAGTGTGCAACGCTGGGTGCACGACTATCGGCGAGAGGACTCCGTCCAAGACCTGATGTCGCTGTTTGCGGTGGTCAATCTCGCGGACTACGGACTTTTCACCAACGCCGACACGGTCATACTCAATAAGATCGAGCCAGTCATTCAGGGCGGCCGCCCGATCGGCTTGACCAGAATTTGTCTCACCTCGACCAGAGCGGGAGAGGCCGGTGCTCTTCAGGTTGAGGCTGCGAACTACCAGGCGTTGTTCGCCGGCATCAAGCGCCTTGCACAGCGGCCCGACATCCACATCGGCACCATCGGAATTCGCGGGGACAAACCGACCCCATTGGGGTACCTCGGTGAATTCTGTGTGCAACTGAGCAAGAACTGAGGACCGCATACATGGCCGGAATTATCAACTCCCGCAACATTCGCCTCTACGGATACGTGATCATCCTGACTCTGCTCGCCGGCGCTTGGAGAGCCGGTGAGGCGATCAATCGGCGATTGGCTGCGACCGTCGTGCTCGAGGCGCCCAAAGCTGCGACCAGCGCGGAAGCCATCACGGAAAAGAACTTCTATCCGGTTTGGGTGAAACAGGCCGTCGCGACACCCCCACCGGCCGAGGAGAAAGAGCTCGATGCCCTCTTTCGGCGGCCAGAAGAACCCAAGCTCGTAATCGCTGCGCCTGAACCCCCAGAGCCCAACTACGAAGAAATGTTCAAGAGATCTGCCCGCATCGACGGGGTCGCAGATGACGGGGTGTTCTTGAACAGCAGCTTCTATAAGGCCGGCGCGGCAATTGACGAATTGGCCATGGTGACCCCACGAGGCAATCGCATCATCCCGCAGGTGGACTCGGTATCCAATGACCGCGTTACATTCCGCATCAGCAATCACAGGCTGGTGTTCATGTTCAGACGAGGTGAATAGGGTGGAGCGAATCCGCGAATTTGTGGAGAATCTCCGGGGAGAATATCCGTGGTCGCTTCGTTTCCTCGGGGCGGGCAGCGCACTCCTGGCAGCGGGCATTCTCATCACGAGCGTGCCGGAATCACCCCTTCTGAACGCCATCGGCGTTACATCCATCCAGAAGCGCGCCGCGGCATTGGCGAACGCCGTCTACTGGTCCGCGCGGGCGATGATGAATCGGCCATCGACAGAGTCGCCGACGATATTGTTCGGGAATCTCGAGGGCGTGGATCCGAGTGGCAAACTCATCGCGACCGTACCTACAGGACGTCTATGGGTGCGGCACTACCTGCATGTTGCGGACGCGACCGTGGTGGACGTGTATGGGGTTGCCAAGCTTGTGCGCCCTCTCAGAAACGAGGACGCGCGCTTCGACATCTACCGGGGCGACCAGGCCGTCGTCTGGATGCATGGTGTTCCTTTCAACGTCAAGCTTATCGAGGCAGGCGTTGCCAAGCCAGACCCGCACCCACCGACGAACATCGTAGCCGCCGCGTTCGCCGCCTATTACTGGTGTCTCACTAGGCAATAACAGATGTCTGTCTATCGACATCGTCCGCGGGTGCTGGCTACGGACACAGTCGCGTCCGGAGCCTGCGCCAGGAACCCCAAGCGGCCACGAGTAGCTGTCCATGTGCAGAGGTGGTCTTCGAACACTGTCGCGCCGCCATTTGTTGTGCTGCTGAGTGCGGTATCGCCTGGCCAGATGGCTATCGCGGCGGGCCCAGCCAAATGGACCTGGGAGGCGGGCAAGCAGACCAGCAACGGATCCATCAGCGTAGAGCCCGTCAGTGGAGGCACAACCTATTCGGGCACCCAGAACCCGAGTGGCGCGGTTGCGCGGAGCAATCAAACCGCCGTGACACAACCGCCGACTGTCATCATTCAGGCGACCGCTACGCTCCAAGTCAAGGCCCCAGGCGACGCGTGCACCGCGTCGACCATCGGAACGGCGCCGAACCAAAGCGCAGACAAGGGTACTGCTATCACGGCAAATCGGACGACGCTCCTCACCTGCCAATCTGGTGTCTGGGCCCAGCAAACGGGAGGTGGGCTGTTCGGTGGTTTCCGCTTCAAGATTGGCGGGTCTGGTGAATGGGTTGTTGGGACGGGTAGGTACAACCCTACCTCGGGCACCTTCGGCGGCATGCTCTTTTGCGATCCCACGATCTACGGGGCGAGTTGCGGGAGCAACGGCACGTGGTCCTGCGGAACCAGCGCATCGTGTGCCAGGGACTATGCCGGGTTTAAAAACGCAAGCCGAAACGTGCACGTCGTATCCATTCCCGTGTATTCGGTTACGCAATCATACTGATCGGCTTGCGTGCCCACAGTCGGGGCTTGGAGAACAAATGGAGATGAAATCGATATTACTTGGGGCACTGTGTCTGCTACTCGCTTGGGAAACGATTGCGGCCGGCCCGATACAGTGGACGTGGGAGGCGGGCAAGCAGACCAATGACGGCTCGATCACGGTCAAGTCCGTGTCCGGTGGGAGCACGTATTCCGGGACTCAGAATCCGACGGGTGCTGTCGCTAAGACAAACCAGAATGCGGTGACACAGCCACCCACGGTCGTTATTCAGGCGACAGGTGGTTCTGGAACCATCACCTTAGGGATTACGCGCGGTGAGTGGCAAGGGAATCTTGGTGGCTTCGCTGGAGCTGACGCGAAGTGTGTGGCGGAGTTCGGTACTGGGTGGCGCTTCGCGTCGTTCTTTGACGTGCTGGGCGCTATGGGCGGACTCCACTCAAACTACTATGCTCCTACGCAAGGTCCGTGGGTCCACGCTTCAAATAACTACGCTTGCCGTGACTCTCCTGGGCCCTGGACGACTTCAAGTTCCGGCAGCACCGGGGCCAGCATTGGGTTCAGCGTCAATAACGGTATCGGGGCACTTGATACCTCCCTCAACACTTCATGCAATAACACGAGGCAGATCCTTTGTGTGAAGACTCAGTAACAGACTCTCCACACCGACACACACAGGAGTAAGTAAGTATGAAGCGCATACTCTTACCGGCGATGTTGCTCGTCTCCGCACAATCCGCACCTGCGGCGGGTCAGACGCAGTGGACTTGGGAGGCGGGCAAGCAAACCAATAACGGTTCGATCACGGTCAAGTCAGTCAGTGGGGGCGCAACGTACTCCGGAACGCAGAATCCCACTGGGGCCGTCGCAAAAACCAACCAGAGCGCGGTGAGCCAGCCGCCGACGGTCATCATTCAGGCTACCGGCAATTCTGGAGGCATCAGTCTGGGTATTACGCGCGGCTCCTGGCAGGGGGATCTTGGTGGCTTCACTGGAGCTGACGCGAAGTGTGTAGCTGCGTATGGTACCGGGTGGCGTTTCGCGTCGGTGTTTGAAGTCCTGGGCGCTCTCGGGGGCCTTACCTCAACCTACTATAGCGCTTCGTCAGGTCCATGGGTCCAGGCGTCAAGTGGGAACAATTGCGGAAGTTGGACTAGCTCTGCCTCCAACAGCACTGGGTCCACGATGGGCTTCACGAGTAATAACGGATTTGGTCAAGTGGAGGCGTCGAACAACACTGCATGCAACAACACTAAACAGATTCTTTGCGTCAGGGTTCCTTGATCGTGATACCAGGAGAGTGAATATGAAGCGCGGACTCTTAATAGCGATGTTGCTCAGCGTCGCGCAATCCGCGGCTGCGTCGGGTCCCGCGCAGTGGACTTGGGAGGCGGGGAAGCAAACGAATGACGGTTCGATCACGATCAAGTCGGTTAGCGGTGGAACAACATACTCCGGGACGCAGAATCCCACTGGGGCCGTCGCGAAAACCAACCAGAGCGCAGTGACGCAGCCGCCAACCGTGATCATCCAGGCGACCGGCGGGGGGGGCGGCGCCTGTGCCGCAGTGACTCGGACAATCTATAACGGCAATCTCGGTGGACGTGCAGGGGCGGACGCCAAATGCGCTGCAGAGTTTGGCACGGGCTGGCGGTTTTCGACCACCATTGAAGTGGGAAGCTGCGCCCGCGCGGGTGATGTGGCGCAGCCTGCACCATGGGTTGACCAATATCTTGGAGACTCGAACAACAACAACTGTCAAGCGTATACAAGCTCAGTAGGCACCATTAACGGAGTAGTCCTGGGCACGAATGCACAGGGCAATTGGAGTACGGGCGGTGGAATGGGTTGTGGTTCGTCACGGCCGATCGTGTGCGTGAAGATGCAATGATCAGCATTGCCAATAGACTGGATAACAAATGAAACACCTATTGATAGTTGCCATGTCCATCTTGCTCGCGCCGGGCGCCATCGCGGCCGGGACTCCCCAATGGACCTGGGAGGCAGGGAAACAGACCAACAACGGGTCGATCACGGTCAAGTCGGTCAGCGGCGGGTCGACCTATTCGGGTACGCAGAACCCCACGGGAGCCGTCGCAAGAACCAACCAGAGCGCAGTGACGCAGCCGCCCACGGTGGTTATTCAGGCTACCGGGGGTAGCGCTGGGTCTTGCGTGGGTATTACGCGGACTTCGTATGGCGGGAATCTTGGCGGACTGAGCGGAGCTGATGCGAAATGTGTCGCTGAGTTCGGAACCGGTTGGCGCATGGGAACGTTGGTCGAGGTGGCAGGCTGCCTCAACGTGTTGCCCAACCTCCAGTCCAGTGGTCCTTGGGTCCACGGCCAGGGGGCTGGTACCAGCAACTGCGGAAGCTGGAACTCGGGTGATTCCGGCGATAACGGCGGCACCTTGTTCACTGCGTCCGGGACCGTTGGCGCCTCCCAGGTCGCCTGCAGCGGCAACCGAGGTATCACGTGCGTCAAGCTTCCGTGATTGCGATTGCGTGTGTAGTGCGGAAGGACCAAGCGCACGCCGGGCGCATGAGAGGTGATTGGTGAACCTCTTCGATACTACAGGAGTAAGTATGAAGCGTGCACTGTTACAGTCAATGTTATTGCTCGGCTTCGCGCAATCCGTGGTCGCGGCAGGTTCTGCACAGTGGACTTGGGAGGCGGGCAAGCAAACGAATAACGGCTCGGTCACGGTCAAGTCGGTTACCGGTAGCTCGACGTATTCAGGGACGCAGAATCCCACGGGAGCGGCCGCAAAGACGAACCAGATTGCGGTGACCCAGCCTCCCACGGTGATTATCCAGGCGACTGGCGGTGGCACCACTCCCTGTATCGCGATGACGCGCAATGCGTATGCCGGAAATCTTGGCGGGCGCGCTGGTGGCGACGCCATATGCGCCGGTGAGCTTGGGGCTGGCTGGCGATTCGGAACGCTGCTTGATGTTGGCGCGTGCGCCCGACTCTCTGACCTGGCGGAGAGCCCGTGGGTCGACAATTACGTTGGCTCGGGCAACAACAATTGCAACCTTTGGAGCACCTCGGCCCCCGGAGTAAATGGTATGAGGCTCAACATCATCGCGACTCCGGACCGCTGGGGGCGAACCACTAACAATTGCAGTCAAGCGGCCCCCCTGGTGTGTGCGAAGTATTGACGAGAGGGGAGGATCCCCACGGTGCGCGCGCTGTGGGCGCGAGGTGGAGGTTTGCGACCACCATTGAACTCAGCAGCTGCGCGCACGGGTGACTCACTTAGTCCTAACCCTTGGGTCGACTCGTTCATTGGAGCCGCGAGCTCCAGCAACTGTCAATGGTGGACAGACTCACCAGGGGGTACCAACAGGTTAGCCCTGAACACCAATGGACAAAACGGTTCGTTCGTCTGGACTTACATCGGTGGACAGGGTTGCGGTTCGGCACGGCCGATCGTGTGCGTGAAGATGCAATGACACTCGGCCCGCTGCCATGAACGTCAGGAGTGTGTATCACCGCGGAGGAGGAGTGAAGGAGCTGACGAAAGTGATCCTGCTATTCTTGTGCGGTTGCCTGGCAGGGCCAGGCGCGCGCGCTGGGTCTATTGCGCCCACCGACGTGCTACAGACTCGGTATCCAGCTCTCTACCGCCTGTACCAGGACTACGAGCAGTATCACCCGGGTCTTGAGCGATACGCGGTGATGCAAGGCTTTCGGTTCCCGTTCGAGAAGACCGCGACCGAGGCGCACGAACTCATCCACATCGCTTCGTACATTCACCAGGGGTTCTTTGTCGATGGCATCTATTACGAGCCGTATCTTCAAGCAGAGGCCTGGCCGCGACTCACCAATGACGAGGTGGCGCCGACTGTTCCGATGGCTCAACAGGACAATGTCTATTGGCTCTATATGCTGAAGACCCCGAAGAACCATCTGGGGAACTTGGTCGACGAGATCAATGCCTACGGCCACGTGCTGCCTTTCGTCTGCGAAAACGAGCCCGCCAGGGCGGGCAAGCAAATCATGAACACCATCGGATTCCTGCGACTGATAGAACACTTTCTTCTCTATCTGCGCAGCCGGGACGACGAGCAGTATTGGCAACTCGCCGCCCGAGTAGAGTCGCGCGGCATCTTTACGCTCGTGGTGCAGCGAGCATGGAGGGCCTTGGAAGGCTGCGGCGTGGCGGAGGCAACGGTCCCAATGGCCGAGTCACTCGCTTTCATGGCCGCTGCGCAGGGAAGCATGGCCGCTGCGCAGGGAAGAACGGGTGGGGCTGGTGGCAACTAGATCCAGACGCGCTGGCGAGATTCGTGAACTGGGCGGCCCATCAGGAGCTAGGCAGACAACCGAAATTGCACGTGGTGACAAAGGCAAGGAAGAAAGGGGCGTCTCGTCCGTGCTCACCACGCGGGGGCGTGGCGAGAGCTCTGCGTGGGCATTTCCATGAGAGAGAACCCAAATGAATGGCGATCAACTTGATAACGTTAAGCAGCGTGGGTTTACCCTGCTCGAGCTGGTGGTCGTGGTCGCCGTCGTCGGCGTGCTCATCTCCATCTTCGCGCCCAATCTCGTCAGTTCCAAGGAGGGAGCGAACGCTCAGATGATGCTCAAAGTGCCTCGGCAGGTCGCCGACAGCTGGTCGCTCATCAATCAGGCGTGCAACACTCCGACCGCGATCTCGGGCAGCCCGATCCCGGGCGCGAGCAAGACGGTGAGCGACGTGCTGTTTGGTGGCGTCGCCAACGTCGCCGCGGCCTACTCGACCTGCTACAGCCTGGCGAAGGTGATTCCGCTCGCAGACGCTGGTCAGCCCAGCGGGACCGCCGGCGTCTACAGTGTAGCGGGCTACCAGATGACTCTCTCCGGCGGCGGTACTTCCCCGATCAGCGTCGCTTACGCCTCTGTCCCTGATTCGCTCGCCCTGGTCATGGCGCAGAAATACGACCCCAGCCTGTCCGCGCTCGCCCCAAGTGATACGACGTCCGCCGCGCTTCAATACGGCACGGCGACTGCAGGGACCCGCACTGTGACGCTGTTCAAGCAGATCAACTGAGGCGGGATCTGCCGCGAAGTGCGCCGAAGGGTCCACGGAGCAGACCACCGCGGCCGACCTTGCTCGGCTCCCTAGACCGCAGGATGCGAGGACTAGCCTCGCACGTCATAGGACGCCTCCGTGGCCCCGTTCAGGGGGTCAACGCCATGCCAGGAGGGCAGGGCCTCAGTGCGCTGCTGCTAGTCGTCGGCCGTCAGGCGGTTCCCCAACTCGCGATCGTGGGGCACTAAGAAATCAGCGGGTCGGCTCCTGCTGCCTAAGCCAAGTGCCACGCATCCCCTGATCTCCCGAAGAGCGGTCCGTCGCACCGCCGCGCTGCTCGAGCAGGTGACGTTGGATCTTGTGCGCGTAGGCTTTCCCGCGTGCCGGTGTCGGCGAATGGTAGGCCGAAATGGCCTCCCACGAATTCCCGTACTTCTGCATCTCCATACGCAGGATCCAGGCGCCAACCATGACGTTGACGCACGGATCCATGAGTTCGTTCTCACCGATGCCGTAGTGCCGAAGCGCCGGCAGCCATCGCGAGTTGATCTGCATCGGCCCCCGATCGACAGAGCCGTTCTTATTCTTCCTGATGGCAGTCGGGTTCAATCCCGACTCCTGCTGCGCGATCGCGCGGAGCACGTCTGGATTGACGTAGTAGTAGCTTGCCGCCTTGTCCCAGCAGAAGGCATGCGCCACGGCCGGTAGCAGCATTGCAGCGGCAGCCGCGAAGGTCTTGGTAGCCGCAACGGCCATTACCAGCCGACGAATGCCGATGCCTTCAACAGGGCGATTCCGACGACTGTACCCATGGCCAGGTGGCCCACGATGCGTTTCCATCTCGACTCCATGATCCGTTGGATCAGGGCGCTGCGTTTGTTCCGGGCCACTGTCTGCGCTTCGCGACGCTGCGCCTCCTGCTCCCGGCATTGCCGCCGATAGAATTCCCCGATCTCCTCGTCGTCGAGCAGGGGGTCCACCAGCGCCGCCTGCTTCTCGAAGTCCAGAAAGGGTTTCTCCCGTCCATCGCCCGCACCCCGCAGCATGGCACTCACGCTCCGCGGGTCCTGCTGGGCGAAGTCCCGCATCTGCCAATTTCTGTTTTCTTCCGTCATCCGTTTCTCCTGTTCGGCTCTTGCTTGAATTCATGCTCGCACAGGAGATCGGGATTTCAACCACAAATTCAGTGGACCCGCGCCTCCACGGGCCGAATCAGGTCCAGCCAGTTCCTTCCGGCTCCGATCGCCGCAATCCTCTGCATAGCGCGACTACGGTTCATTGGCGGCTGCGCTTCCTCCGATCGGGCCCACTACCGGAAGTACTGCCCGCATTGCAAAGCCTCCGCGGCCCCCATTGCTCTTGATGGCGTGTTGGAGGAGCTCCTTGATACAGCCTTCGCGCTGGTTGACCGGCACCTTGCTGAAATACTCGATCAGGTTCTGATCGCCCGTTCCGTTTAGCGTGATTCGCAGTGTCGTCATAGGTCTAACATCCCTGGTTGATATCTGAATTCGCTCTCTGAACTGCCGTCGGTCGTAGGGCGCCGTTCTAGGCCCATCCGACTCAACCTTGCCCCACACCGCTCCATTCGGCGAAGTCGGCTGCCTCGCACAGCGGCTTCTCGTCTGTCTGTACCACCGCGACAGGTGGCGGATCGGACTCATTCGCAGCCACCGGCATCCGGCCCGTCTGCCCCACGCGAAATACCACGCTGAAGGTGTTCCCGTTGCGGATTTGTGCGAGCTGAGTAATGGCGAAGCTCAGAAGAAATTGCACGCGGGCCAATCGCTCCGCTGCTGTGAGTCTCTCAATGTCCGCAATGACGTCCGCGTGGACGTTGCGCAGGAGACGCATGCGAAAGCGGTACTCCGCAGGCGTGCGCCGCCTTTCTGTTGCTTTGGCCATGGCATCAGACGGTCGGCAGCGCGCCGAGTCGGGCGAGTTTCAGCATTTCAATGCCCGCGAGCTGGAAGCCGCGCACGTTCGCGTACACAGGGTCCTCGGCGACAACGATCTTGTGGCGCGGGAACTTGTCCTGGACGGCGTCCAGAAAGAACTGAGCGCCCCCGCCGCCAAGAATGATGTTGTCGATGTCATCGCCCGGGCCCACTTTCGCCGCGAGAGAGGAGACGAATTCCCGCGCCTTCGCCTTCGCCGACGGCACGAACGCCGAGATGTCGTACTCTTTGCCGTAAAGGGTGACCTTCGTGCCAGTGCGAACTGCCTCGTCGATCCGGCTGCGCGTCAGATTGGTCAGGGGCAAATCGTGAGCCTTCTTGAGTTGCCCGGCCAAGCTGTCCAGGATGGCCGACATGCCGCCGGCGTGGGCGCCGCAGCGTGCATCGATCGGCTTGGTTCCTCGAGTCACCAGCCAGTCGAGCGTCACGTACCCGGGATCGATCATGAGGTTCGTCCCGGCGCGCATGTCCTGCACGATCCGATGACGAATTGCGTGGTCGAAGAAACCGCCGAGTGGCTGCGGAAAGACCTTGACCGCGTTGACGTGCACGGTCCGGGTCGCGGGCTCACCCGGTAGGGAGAGCGCGCGCACGTTCGGGATGTGGTGCTTCCCGACCACGGTCTTGGTCAGGTGGGCGGTGTGTTCCGAATACGTATTGACCGGCAGGCCGAGGACGAGCAGGTCGATTCGCTCCAGCCCCATGTAGTACAACGCCGCTCGCAGGAGCGCCATGTACTCCGGAGAGCGAGGATAGGAGCGATCGCGCATTTGGCTGTGGCTCGGCTCGAGGGCGTCCGCGGCGTCCCGGCCGACCTCGTAGAACACGCCGCCGACGTCAATGACGACGGTGTCGCGCCTGGGTAGCAGACCGGCACCCACGGTGGAGCTGCTGCCTGTCTGCGGGGCGAGAGATGGGAACATGGAGGCTTCGACCTTGCCATGAGCGTGCGATCGCACGAACTTAGTGTTCCCGTAGCCAATGTCGATGCTGCGCACTATCTGGTCCATATGAGTACCCGCGTGAGGAGTTATGGCGGATGCTAGCGATGCGGCCTGGGGGCTGTCCCCCTCACAAAACCGCAAAACGAAGGGTTATTCGCGGCATTTGCTGTCCCGCAGAAGGACTCGCTGCGGGACAGATGTGTGTAAGGGATCCGACCGGAGCCGTGGCTGTCCCGCAGAAGGGCCAGCTGCGGGACAGTTGCGCATCACGGCGTTGCATGCAGAAGGACAGCGGTACTCACGCGAATGGCGAGCGCTTAGAAGAGCCTAGCAAGTCACCGGCCGCCAGATTGGGGCGGCTGCGTCGTGCCTGACAAGGAGAGGGCGCGGTAACCCGTTGACAAGAGCCGTCCTACGGCGTGCCACAAGAAGGGTTCCACGGGCATAGGAAAATGGAAACCACTTGACAGACGCTAGCTCGTGGTGATGGAATTCGCATCAAGTAGCAGGGCAAGCTGGGCCTTGACCAGCATCCACGAACGGCGCACAGCAAGAGCGTCGCCACTCTGTCGCAGTAGGACAGACACCATGCGGGAATCCCGCACAGCCTAGGAAGGCCGAGAGCCAACCGAGACTGAATCACCGCCAAGAGCCGAGTGCTCACGCGCGGAATTGTCTGGGCGCGAGTCGCCTGGACCACCTAAGCGAAGAGGCCTCCACTGGGGCCTGCTTTTCTCTCGAAGACCCACCACTACCGGCCGCGTTGCACGCGGGCGACCTCGGAAATTCCTGATGCGCGTGATGCGCGCGAATGGGGAGGTACGTCCAAGCCCAGGTCCCGACATTGCGTCGGGGGACCACCTGGGTCGCAGCCAGTCCCGATAGGACGATGTGGATCGAGGGGAACGTCACTTCACTGAACAACTACGAGTACCGGACAGCACTGAATCAGCACAGCTGAGACAGGGACGTCGGCGCATGCGTGCGTTCCGCCCTGAGAGTGCATCGGGTCCCCCTGCGGTCGCAGTAGGGGAAGGCGACTCACCATGGTCTGGGAGAAATTCGTTTGACGGGTACGAGAACCCGTCGATGTCGGTCGGTTATTCCGATCCTTCGGTAACGAAGCTGTACCTGAGCTGAGAAATCGGCACGGCGCAGGGCGACTCTTGCTAAAGGTAACCGCGTAAGTGCCTGGTACTGCCACCGCAACGTAGGTGGTGGGGTAAGGAAGTCTTCTCCGGACGGGTGGTCCCCGTCTCAGTGTTCGATGTGGGAGTGCGGATGGTGTAGGTGCGTGTGTGCGTTGTATCACGATCGGTCCCGAGTTGGCCGGGACGCGCTCGCCTGCCGATCCCGCCGTACAGGACAACAGCGGCGCCACGGTGTTCGACGTGAACATTGAGGCGCCACAGCGATAACGTGACAGGAGAAATATGAGTCGAGTTCGAGATCCGAACGTCCGCGAGCTTCGCCGAGCTGGAGGCTGGTTGAAGCAACTCATGGATTTGGTGAAGCAACATGTGGCCTATCGTGCGGCGTCGGGCCACTCCTTTACGGCCCAACGCAGCACTGCTCGGCCGACCGTGAGCTTCAAGACGCAGGCCAAGCGCAAGGAAATCCTCGTACTGACTTTTCGCCTGATCCGCGAGCTCGGATACAAGATAGAGAACGTCCGCAACTTCCGCGAGGACCACGTCCGAGCCGCGATACGACACTGGGAAGCCAAGGGCCTGTCGGCATCAACCCTCCAGTATCGGTTCTCCGTGCTCAAGCTCTTCGCCGAAGAGTGGTTAGGGAAGACCGGCATGCTGAACGATCTCACCGACTACTTGGTGGACCCGCAACGCGCGAGGCGCCACTACGCGGCAGCGAACGACAAGAGCTGGACGCAGAACGGTGTCGATGTCCAGGCGAAGATCAAAGAGATCGGTCATAAGGATCCCCGCGGCGGGATGCTTGTCGCGCTGATCTGGGCGTTCGGGCTTCGCAAACATGAAGCCATCATGGTCCGCCTGAGACAGGCCGTCGCCGGCGATATCCTAACCCTCGTCTACACCAAAGGCGGAAGGGTGCGCGAGGTCCCAATCGACTCCGACCTCAAGCGCTGGGCGATCGAGCAGGCCACACCGTTTCTCACCAGGGACGGACACCTGGGGTGGCCGGGCAAGACGCTCAAGCAGACCTACTACAGGCTGGACTACCTGGTGCGTAAGGTTGCGGGCCTCAACAAGAAGGACCTGGGCGTCACGCTGCACGGGCTGCGCCACGAGTACGCCTGCGACACCCTGGAACGCCACGGCGTCGTGCCGCCCGTGCGCGGAGGTGACCTGAATGCTCAGCCAAAGGATGTCGTCGACGCAGCCATCGGCACCGTCATGGAGCACCTGGGTCACGCGCGAACGAACATCGGGCGCGCGTATTACGGAAACAAGTGAAGGCGGCGGCCGGGCGCCCCATCGCAGACCGCGCCGGGGTCCTAAGTGGACTCATCTTCTGCCCCCGTGCAAAGGCGTCCGCCCCAGCTCCCAGCTGTCACAACCCGCGGCCAACGATGACCAGATTCACCCGCGGAACATCGCCTGAAATGACCATCTACGTTGACCCTCTCATGAACCACGGCTGGGTCATCCGCGGCCGCAAGCTGCCGAACTGTCACCTCTTCACCGACAGCGTGGATCTCGCCCAGCTGCACGCACTCGCTGAGCGGATTGGCATGCGCCGCGCTTGGTTCCAAGCGCACCCCTCGGCGCCACACTACGACCTCACGCCCAGCCGTCGGCGGGAGGCCATAGCTGTCGGCGCCATCGAAGTCGATCGCCGCCGGGCCGTCGAGATCTGGCGTCAGCGTCGCGTCGCCGTGCTCGGCCTCTCCGACGCGCCGCACTCTCCGCCGACGTCACCTCCGGCCACCGCCCCCGCCAATAGCCCGGCGAAACGACGTTTTGTACGGGGGACACGCCAGTTCTTCCCAGTCACACTGGGACGCCATCGATTGCCCTCACCCATGACAGACCTCTCCATGTCCATGGCCTGCCCGCGCTGCAGCGCCCTTTGTTCCGACACGTCCATCCGTGTCCCAGGGGACCTGTGGAACACGATCTGCATCGTCCGCGCAAAGCTCGCCGATGGCACGCTCGCCGACGCATCTGAGAACTCCACAGCCACCCCCAGCTTCCCCCAGGTTGCCTCTGGCGATGAGTGGGGCAGGCCATTCTTCTTTCGCTTCCACTGCACCGAGTGCCGGCAAGCCTTCGTGCTCGAGCTTGCCGGCGACCGGGAGCCTAGAGCTTCCTGGCGCGCCGAAGCCGTTGAGCTCTTGAACCCCCACCGTCCCTAGTAGCCTTTGGCGCCGCGGCGAGCCGCACAGACCATTCTCCGGACGCGCGCGATCCCCCGCAAAACCGCTCAAACACGCGTTTTGTACGGGGGACGCCGGCCCCTGGCATTTTGTAGCCTTTCTCCTACCAACGACTCGAACCTTGGGGGAAAGCCATGAAAACGCCGCCGGACCTACATCGCCACATCGACGCTCTTGCCACCGCTGGCGACTCCGCCCACCGGTCCGTCCTGGTCTGCGGTGAACATCACGAGCCCCACGAATACACCCGGTCCCACCTCGACGGCGACAACCTCATCATCATCGAACACAAGGTCGGCTCCACCACTGACGCGACCTCACTGCACCCCAAGCGGATCCGCTGGGTTCACCTGGGCGAGACTTTCCTTTCGCCGATCGACGGGCGTGGCGGAGCCCTCCGGGTGTGCCGCATCTGATCAACACCACCGACCGCTCGCGACCGGGGCGATCACCGGCCCGGACCCGTGACCGATCGCTGTCGCATTGATCCCATGGCTCCGTACACCAGACTTGCCGCCATCTACGACCGCCGCGCCGCGGCCGAGGACCAACTCAGTGCCGGCGCGTACAATCTGGTCATCGGCCTGTGCCTGCTCTGGGGATTTCTTCTCACTACCGTCATCGTCAATGCCACCAGTCGGGACTCTATGCAACATCTCGGGCTCGCTGGTGCGCTCGCCGGCCTTACCGCGGCCATCTCCGGGGCGTACCTCTTTCACCACTCCTCCCGCCCCCTCGTCAGTTTCATCGGTCACAACCTCGTCATTGTCCCAATGGCACTCGCGGTGAGCCTGGCCGTCCACGGTTCCCATCCGGACGCGGTCTACGCTGCCATTCGCGCCACCGCGTTCGTCAGCCTCCTCATGCTGGCCTTCGCGACCCTCGCGCCTGGCTGGTTCCGAGCGATTGGGACGACTATCACGGTCGCGCTTGCCGCACTCGTCGCAGTGGAGCTGATCGAGAGCCTCCTGCTTGGCATTCACCACGATCTCCTCGATTGGGCTGTAGCCGCCGTACTTTGTGGCTACATAGGCCTAGATTGGGCCCGCGCGAACGCCGCGCCCAGGACCCTCGACAACGCCATCGACTGCGCTGCCGAGATCTACGTTGACATCGTCGTGCTGTTCTTGCGCGTTCTACGCGTTCTTAGCCCACGCAATACTCCCTAGCCCGCGCGACCCCACCCCCTTAATCGCCGACATCCGCACCGACATGCCAGAAGACAACGTCATTCGCTTCGACTCGCAGATCCCGTTCAGCACGTGGAAGCGCCCTGGCCACAACGGCCACGACATCATTCACTACCCGAATGTGTTTGAGCCAGATGTCGAGGTATACGAATGTGCCACGGACTATCACTGCGGCGTCAACCTTCCCGCCGTACTCATGGTCCGAGCCGATCGCTTTCATCAGCTCCACGACATCGCCGCAGAGCTGCATCACCTCCAGGGCACGCAACTCCCGATTGCCGCGTTCGCGCGCGTGGTCCATCAAGAGGCAGGCGAGGGGATCAGCATTCCAGCGCGCCGTGGCCACCATCACGTGGCCACCAGCTATCTTCTGGTGCACCGCCACTCACCTACTGACTGGATCGCGTTCGCCAACGTTGGGCGCAGGCTCGGCTTCCGGCACGACATCCTGTCCTACGAGCTCAAGCGCGTTACCCTTTGGGCAAAACCACTGCCCAACAGGCGCCAACTCTACGGCCTCCTCGGGGCGAGCCTGGGACATCTTTTCGGCGGGGAGGTTGGTGACATCGCAGGCAGAATTCCCGAAGTCACTGGCCTGCAGCTCAAACTGCCCTGCGAACATGTCACTGACCGCGACGAACGCTACGGCCTCGCCAAGCTGGCCGACAGCTTTACTGTGCTCGGCTTGCACGACTTCGGGAGGTGTGAACAAGCATCGGTGAGCATGGGACTCTGACTCAGGCTCTCACAAACACCACGTCCCCCAGACGACGCAAGCACACGCCGGCGGCTCAGGCCCCGCCGGCTTGCGCCTGGGTCCTGTTACCAGCGCCCACTTCGTTCATTGCCGCAGGGAGGGGCGGATCGATATTCTTGTCGGCGTAATGGTACTTCGGCAGGCCATCACGCAGCGCGCACCACACTCGCATGTAGAACTCCGCAGCCTTGCGGTTAGGCTTTTGCTCCCGTGGCAACCACACTTTCTCGAGCCGGCCGTTGATCGCGACTCGGTGGGTGTGCTCCGGCATTCCCTGAATCGGAACGAACTCGATCGTCCCATAAGGACTGACGAATTTCGGAACGGGGGTCAGTTGCATGATGCGTTTTCTCCCAGAAAGTTGATGCCCAGATAGATCAAATGCACGGCGGCGGCACTTCTGTGCGTCACGCCTGCTTTGGCAATACCCGTGTAAGTTCCGTCACCACGGCTCCACCGACTGTCCACCCGACAAAGTTACTTTCCATCGGGCCGTGCACCAGGCGATCGAGCCACACTCTCACGATCTCGCCGCGCGCGTCCGTCTCTTGGCCGAGGATGTTTGCCACGACCGGCTGGCTTCGCCCGGTCCGTCGAACTACGGCCGCGCCGTCCCCAAGGCTTACCGTCACCTCCTGCTTTTCACGCGGCATGTGCTACCTCCATGTCATTCCCCGCGAGCACCTTGCGGAGGTCCTGCCGCTTCACGCCATAGAGCTTCGACAGGTCCTCGCAGAAGCGCCCGAGGATCGTATCCAAGTGAAGAAACTCGACGTCGTCCAATTCTGGCGTCGCCCAGTCCAGTCCGCAGCGCGAGGCCTCATGCTTGAAGGCAACCATTTGCGCCTGGTATTCGTCGATGCTCCCGCAAATGTGGAGCCTTTCGGCGACGACCTCCCGCGTTTGCTGCGGGCGACAAAGCCGCAGAATCGCCTGATCCTCAGCCGTGTAGCTCCATTGGCGGTCGTAGAGCACCGCACGATTGGCCTGGAACAGATTGTGCCCGCGCTGTGTCACGCCGAAGGAAGCGAGAAGGTTGGGGCAGTCCCCGTACCGAAACCGCGCGTTCAATTCCTCCGTGCGTTCCTTGATAGGCCGCTTGCCGTGGAACACGACTGACTCCACGCCGCGCGCCGCAAGTTCGCGCGCCAGTATTTCCAGGGTCTCCGGATTCTGCGCAAACAGGATGTTCTTGTGGCCTGCGGCGGTCAGCTCCTCCAGACGTTGAACCGCGAGCCGCTGCTTGCTCGTAAGCGGCCAATAGGTTCCAATTCCGCGCACGCCGTGCTGCGGGCAGTTGGCCGCCATGCTGACCGCGCCGATGCGCGCGAGCAGGGCAACCAGGTTGATATTCTTCCCCTTCTCTCGATGTACCTCCCGATACCACGTGGCGAACTCCTCTGCCGTCTTCAGGTAGAAACTCAAGTGCGCAGCGTCCCAGTCGCACTCGGTCAATATCTCCGTGGGGGTTGGGATACGGACGTAGGAAGCAACCTCGGGCTCTTGCGGCAGGCGGCGCTTGATGTGCGGTGCGATCGCACGGCGGTATGCATCGAGATTCGCAATGCGCGGGACTTCGCGTTTTGCCCCATCCGTTAATCCTTCCGCGAAGGCGTGTGAGATCCACTCGAAGCTGCAGAACGACTTGCGGAACTGGTCGATACCGCGCGCACACCACGCCATCGATTGAACCAGCCGCGGCTCCATGAATCCCCGGCGGTATCCGTAGGGCTGGGCTGCCGTCCCATCTCCGCACGCGAACACCATCAGGGGTAGCGTGTCCCGCGGGTAGTTCGCGATCGGGCTGCCCGTCAGCACGAATTTGCGCCGCGCCGACACTTGCCAAGCAGCGCCCGTCTGCTGGCTGTCCATATGCGCCAACGCATCGCCCTCGTCGGCGACCAACAGACCGATGCGCCGGCGCAAGCGCTTCGCGTACATCGGGCGCCGCAACCGCTCGTACGAAATGACATTGATCGTTCGCAGAGCGGTGAGCTGCGCGCGAGACTCGATGACCTGCCACGCCTCGGCGGCAACCGGAAGCTTCTTCAGCTCGTCGACCATCTCCGGTACTAGATACGCCTCGACCACGATCAGGCCGTGCTTGACCCCAGAGAGCAGAATCAACGCCGCGGAGAGTCGCCCTTTCCCGAGCGCTTGTTTCCATGCGATCACACCCCCCTTTGGGCACATCGCGGCCTCGATTGCATCGTCCAACTGATATGGCCACAGCCACTTGTCCAACCCGAGGGCAATGGACCGCTTGCGCAGCTCGTGAGCCATCACCGGGAACGCCGCGGGCAAGCCATCGTAGAGCGTCCTCCAACCTGCCTCGATCGTCTCCGCGACCTCGAAGCGCTTGCGCACCTCGTCGAGCGAAAGCTCGTAGCTCCCGCTGCCCACGCTGTACCGGTACAAGCCGCCGTCAACCGGAGAGAACTCGACTTCCTGCCCGGTCTTAATCGCGGGCGAGCCCCATACCTTGGCATCCGCAACGTGGGTCTTCCGCGCCCGTCCGACCACCTTCCCGTCGTGCCCGGCCCCATCTGTCCACACGACATGCCTGAACGGTTCGCGCTCCCGCTGCACCTGATGCGCGCGCCGCGCGATATAGCCGCGCAGGCCTTCGTCCACGATCGGAGTCCCACCGGCGGCCACGATCGTCTCCAGAAGTCGGTTAAACGATCCCAGCGGGTGTTCCTGCGCGAGATGCGCTTCCACGTCCAGGATGCCCTGCCCGGTGTAACGCACCCCCTTGGGGTAGCGGTGCAACTCGACTCCCTCGGCTCGGTAGGCCTCGATACGCTCCTTCAAGACCGCATTCAAGACCCGCGCCTCGACGAGGCCGCAGGCGAAGCGCAGTCCAATCCGGCGCCCGTCGTGAATCACCCGCACCGACGCATCGCCCGTCACGGCGCGCGTGATCACCGGACCGTCATCGTCGATACCCCTAACCACGAGCCGCGCGCGCGATGCCCCTACGCTACACGCCAAACCTAGATCCGGGGCCGCTTCGTCCAACGCGGACACCTGGAGCCGCTGGAGCGGCTGCTCCGTATCCCAGGCGCTGAATACAACCAGGCTCGTTCGAACTTGGGTCCCTTCATCGCGGAACGCCCCCGCCGGCAGGTCGATCACCGCGCGAAGCCGCCGCGCCTGGTCCTCGCCCACGCACCCTTGCGGGTCGCCGGCGACGGTCGCGGCGTAGGTGCTTGGGAGGACGGCAACCACGATCTCGCAGGCGTCCAGGGCTTGAGCGAGCGCGTACGCATGGCTCACCGCCGAGGTCTTCTCCCCGAAGCGCCCCCATGTCGTGCACGGGAAGGGCTCAAGGAGAGGTGACTCAAGATGCAGGGAAAATGGCGGGTTGATGAGCCCAACAGCGAAGCCGCTCGCGCGCGCCGCCTCCATGCCGCATGCGATGAGCTCGCACATGAAGCCCGCAGCCTCCGCCACCCGCATGACCCGCGAGATGGACGCTTCGTGGATGTCCACCCCGGACAGCGTGTGTTTTGCAGGGTTGGCGAACTGGAAGAGCCGCCCCGAGCCCACCGAGTTGTCGAAAAGGCTGACGCACTGCCCGGGACTCGTTGCCCCGAGGGCGCGCTCGATCGCGGGCTCGACCAGGCGCCAAGCGTACCCCGCGATCGCGTCGACCGTGAAGAACTGGCCCTTGTGGGTCTTGCGCGCTTCGTGCAGACCGGCAAGCGAGCCCGGCCGCGCCGCCGTGCTGCCGAGGCTTTCGATCTCGCGCAGTGGGGCGTACCAGTCGGACATTAAGCGGCCTCCCGCACTATCATGGCTGCCGCGTAGGTTCCGATGAACACCTGCAGCTGCTCCGCCAAGGCGTTCGAGATTCGGAACTCGAACCGGGTTGAGTACGTCACGAGCTCGACCTCGGCGCCTTTGTCGCCGAATCCAATACGTTCCCGGCTCGTGATTGCCTTGTTATCCCACCAGCGCCGCGCGCCCGCGCTCAGGTCCTGTGCCGCCTGATCGCGCCCAGCCCACCTTGCGAAGGTCCCGAGCGTTCGATATACGTCCATGACCCGTTCGACACAGCCGTAGGAAAGCTTGGTGACGTTGTTCAGTTTCTTGTCGAAACTGTCGGGCCAGACGCGCAGATCGAGGACAACAAACCCGGCCTTGCGTTTGATCTCCGGCGAGCGCTCCAGGCCAAACGTCCGCACCAAAGCCGTCGCCGCTTGCCGGTAGGCCTCATCCTCGCCCTTCGTGCCTCCGTAAGTGGCCTCCAGATGTGCCCATACCGCCGCGAGGTCCAGCTGCTCTGGGTTCTTTCCGAAGTCGAATTTCTCGTGGATCTCGGCGGTGTCGATCTCCAGCCGCGCCCCGGCGGGGGCGAACTGCCTTGCCGCGTGGTCGACGAGTCGGCCTACGGTGTCCTTGGCCGCCTTCCGGATTTCTTGCGCGTGGTCGTCGATGTTGATCGCCAGCACGTAGTACTCGCCGGGAAGGATGCTGCATTCCTTCTCGCGCAATGCCGCAAGCGCCTGGGTGTGTGCGCGGCACGCAGCCAGATACTCGCCCCACAGGGCAGCAAATTGTTCGCCGATCGTTGAATTGGGCATCGCTTGAATCTCCTGGGTTAGTGATTCAAGCTTACTGGGAGGTCTCTTCGTTTCAACAAGAACCTGTGCGCTTCGCGCGCCCCGCAATGCCGAGCGAACGTCAAGGAGGAGAGGAGAGCGAGCCACTTCATTCGGTGGCAAGGGGCTGCTGAGAACCCTCCATTGCCCCTCCCACGCAAACCGACTGCCGTGCGCGCCCGCTTACGCGGCCTGCGCTTCGCCCACCTCCGCCTTGTACTTCAGCTGTCCCGTGCGGCAGGCCTCGCGCCCTTGATCGCCGCGTTCCCCCAGGTACACGGGCTGATACAGCGCCCCGTCGCGATAGGCGTACAGGTAACGCACTTCGATGATTTCCCCCGCGGCGGGGATGCGCTTGTCTGCCGGGATCGTCACGCTTCCCACCGGGACCGGCGTCCCTGACGGGTCGTACACTCGGACGGAGACCGACCGCTTCGTGCCGTTCTGCCCGATCACCTCGACCGTTGCGCTCTCCACCAGCTTGAACTTCAGCTGCGCGCCACCGGAATTCGGGCAGCCCTCGGTGTACGGCGCATCCAGCGATTTGAAGACGATGCCTTCTTTGCCGCCTGCGCGCATGGCTGCGAGCAACGCGCGTTTCGTTACACCAACGAACGCCGTCAGCACCACACACGCCCCGCTCTGCGGACCCACCCCGCGCATGCACTCCGCGAGTACCCGCAGCCGCTCCCGGTAGGGCAGCGCCCGCACATCTTTGCCGCCGAACTCCAGGATGTCGAACGCCACGTAGGCCGTGCCGATGACTTCTCCGTCGATCACGGTTCCGGCGGGCAGGTGAGCGAACGCCTCCGCCAGATTGAGCGGCAACGCCACCGCAAGCCCCTTGCGGTTGATGCCGATCACGCCCGCAGTGTCCCCCGCTGTCCCCTGTCGAATGAGCCTGCGCTCGCCGTCATGCTTTTCCTGCGCGCACAGCCCATCGTCGGTGAGCAGCGCCTCCAGCTCGTGCTCCTCCACCGCGTTCAGCAGTTGCGGAAGGATGCCGGTGAAGCGTGCCTCACCCGCCGTCGCCTGGTATGCAGAACCGCTTTCTGCTTCCGTGTACCCCTTGCCTTTCTTCTCCGCGACGAGCTTGTCGTAGGCGGACTTCGCCCTCGCATACTCGACCGGCGTCGCCGTTTTCGTGCCGGAGGTCAGCGTCGAGCCGCGGCGCCCGTATTGGAAGTTCACCACCCACCCGCCTTCGCGTTCAACGAGCTGGGTCTGGTACACCTTGTCCGAACCGCCTTGCTTGTAGTACAGATTTACCGCTTCGCCTTGCATTCCTTGCTCCTGTGGTTAAAGCCGATTGGCATTAACCATCATCTCGCAGGGCACTCCGATTTCAACAACAACTTCGCAGCGTGGCGCCGCGAGTCGCAAATGACACGAACGCGCCATCACCTCCGAGGCACAGCGTCGTGGTCAGCCCTGAAGATTCGCCCTTGAACCGCGGCGGCGATGAAATGACGCACCTGGCGCTTCGCGCGCCGTTCCTCGACCGCCGCGCGACCAGCGGCCTGAGCGCATGTGCGGCTAAACGGCTGCGAGCACGGCATGTACCCGCGATTCGCCTTGTCGCTCAGCGCAGCTGCCGGCATCACCCCTGGCGTGGAAGTGGCGGCATCACTGCGTGCCCAGCGGCAAGGTCCCACATCCAGCCACGCGCGGCGGCTTCCCTGCGGCTCTGCGCGTCTTCCGTGGACAGCGTTGGTTCAAGCACGAACATCGGCAGCGGCGCGCCTCCCGCGTCTGTCAAGAGGACATCGGGCAGTTGCAGCGCACCTTTGCCTGCCGCTTCAAAGCGCATCGGCTTCATGAATGTCCGACTAGCCTTAAGCAGGTGTTGAGTGAGCAGGGCGTCGTGATGCGACCAGAGGGGCAAATACTCAGCGCTCACCCGCATCAACACCGCGTCGACCAACGCGAGGCCGCCAGAACGCTTGCCTTCGACCAGACCACACACCACCACTCGCGCGGCCTCATCGACCAACGCCCCGACCTCGAGGCAGTGCCTCTTGTTCAAGCTGGCGTATGTCTCCGGCTTCATCCAGATTGACTCGTTCAGATCGTGGCGCAGCATGAGGCGACCGCCGTATCTCACTTCATCGAACGCCTTCACGAAGCCCACAATGATCCCCAGGTGATGCGCCGCGCCGTCCACGCCGCACAGCTGCCCGATCCGCTCGCTGCGTCCCCGCGCCAACTCGGCCCGCCGCGCTTCACTGAACGGCCCTGGCATGTAAAGCCTGTCCAGGAGGAGGGTCCGTCCCCGAATGGACATGTCCCCAGCGGCCTTCATCACCATGTATCGCACCAGCCCGTAATTGCGTCGGCCGGCCATCTTCGGGTGCCAAACGTTCAAGCGCGCTACGTCCCAGAGCAGGTGGAGCACCCCGCCCAGCGAGACCCCGCGACCGGCCCGGCTCCGCCCGCTTCTGCGCTCGTTCGGCGCCCCCGCCGCCGGCGCCCTCGCAATGCGTGTTCCATCGTATCGCAGCAGGGGAAACGAGACTTCGAAGCTCGGGTGTTCCTCCTGCAACGCCTGCGCTACTTCCGGCGCGTACCCGGACAACCCCGACATCTCTGCGGCAGGCGCATACGACGGGCAGTCCGGTGCATGCTTCGGACCGGAATCGGGCATCCGCGCAATGAAATAGTGCTGGTGTTTCGCGACGTAGCACTCCACCCCATCGTCGCGGCAAAGGCAGTACAGGCGCTCCCCCCTCGCATGCACGCGCGCGAGAACGCTCTGTCCGCTACCGAAGCTTTCGTCAGACGCGAACCAACTCCGCAAGCGGTGCTGCCCGTCTACCAGAAAGACCTGTTCCAGCATGACCGGGAATCGTACCGGCCGCCAGCGACCGAATCCATGCCACAAAACCGCTCCAAGTCCTTCTATTCCAGGGCACCCGGCGAATAACCCCCCAAACGAGCGTTTTGCGGGGGCTACACCCGCCAAGAAACAGGAAATAATCGTCCCGACATCCAGGCACCCGGGGGCAACATGCCTACCAATCCGCGCGACACTGATGCACTCAATCGCTCCATCCTGCGTGAAAACGGGTTGCGAGTCGCGCTCGACAGTGCACCCGCCGTGCCCGTCACCCCAACGCGTCCGAAGCGCAACATTTCGCGGATGATGATTTTGCCCGGGCTGCTCCTCGCGATGTCAGCCGAGTATGTGCTCGTCACCCAGACCAACATCACGGGGCTGCGCTCTGCGATCGCGAACGACGAACGCACCAAAGCCGCGGGCGCCTACGCGGTCCTGGCGATGGAGCTTCGCAATCGAGCGCTCAACGAGGCCGCGCAATGCCCAAGCGCCCCGCCGGCACCCGACCCGATCCCGCCTCAGGCACAGGCCACCGCTCCGCCTGGGCCGGCCACGCATGCGCCCCAGAAGGCGGCGCAGGACACACCACCCTCAGCCACGAGGCCCCTTCCAACCGCCACCGCCGCCAAAGGCGCTGCCGAACCGCCGTCCAGCGCGCGCGCGCCGATTCTCGCCTTGGAGGACAAGCCGCACCCCGCTCCAGCGCAGGATGCCGCAGGGCGAACGCCCCGGCCTCAACCACCTGTTCACGCGACCCAGCCACCATCCATTCTGGGTCAGGCATTGCCATTCGAGATCACCCAGGCGTCCGCTGTCGGGATTTCTGACATCACGCCCGACGGGGTCGACGTTCTCGACAGTTCCGGCAAGAGACGCATCGTGCGCATCGGGGAAGCGTTGCCTGACGGCAGCCGGGTCTTGCGCATCGATCCGAAGACCGGCGTCATCGTCACCGACCACAAGGTCATCAAACTTCTGTAGGAGGAACCCATGAAGTGGCCATTCCAAAGAAAGCAGCCCATCGTCGCCCCTGTCGATCCCGCGCCCTCGGACGCGCCCAGGACGACCCTCACGACAGTTGTCGCGAGGTCCGCCAACTTCACGGGCGACCTCGCGCTCACCGAGGGTGCCGCGATCGACGGTACCGTCGAAGGCTCAGTGACGTTGCACGGCGATGCAGTTCTGCTCATCTCGCCCACTGGCATCGTCAAAGGGCGCGCCTCCGCAGCCAGAATCATCGTCTACGGCCTCATCGACGGGCAGGTTTCCGCCGCGTCCCTTCTGATTCGCAAGGGCGCCAAAGTGAGCGGCAAGGCGAGTTACGAAAACCTCGCGATCGAGGAGGGCGCCGAACTCTCCGGGCAGGTCAGCAAGACCCCGTCCGACGAAGCGAACGTACTGCCGATCGACCCGCTACGCGCTCCCCGTCCCGCCGAGACATTCGCGCGCATGGGCGCGGAACCGATTGCCGCCCTCCGCTAAGGCCATCACCCTCTCGATCGTGCACTTCCACGGCAAGCCGTGATCCGCGCTGTCACATACGTCTCCGTGCTGGGCGCGCTCGCTGTCTTCGCGCACGGCGCCACGCAGCGGCTCGCCCCTGCCTGGCAGAAGGCCACAGCCGACATGGAGAAGAATCTATCCGAGAAGCCCATCGAGCTGCAGGCGCAGGCAGCGCAGGTTCACGATGGCCGCACTCTCAGCGTCCTCGACCACGCTGGGCACTCACTGACCGTGCGCATCAGGGGCATCGTCCCTCCCGACTCCAGCAGTCCCGTGGCGATCGCCGCCCGCCGGTCACTCGAACACTTTGCCCTGGACAAGAACGTCCACGTGCGCTGCACCGGGATTCAGTTGCCCGCTGTGCTCCTTTGCGACGTGCGAACCGGTTCCCGAGACCTTGCCACAGAGCAGCTCGCCCAAGGCCTGGCCCGAGTCGATCCCAGTTCCAGCGCCTCCGCCGAACTGATCCACCTCGAGCAAGATGCCCGCACCCGTCGTGTCGGCATCTGGTCGCAGTCGACCCAAGGGGGCTCGTCCGGCCACCCCGCATCACCTGGCTCCCGACCCTCGCTTGACCGCGGTTGAACCCTCGCGCGCCGCCCCCGAGGCCACAGGACAGGTGAAAATGGCGGATCTCGACGGGAATCATGACCCGGCCCCGATCGAACCCTCTGCCGCGGCGCACCCGGCCCGATACGCTTGCTCGTCGGTGGCGCCGGCATCGCGCGCGCGCTTGTATGCCACCGAATGCGCGGCCCAGCTGCGAAATTCGCGGCGGTCCTCCTCGTGTTCGATGATCGACGCCTCGTCCGTTTCGCTTCCGTCCCAGGCGTCTTGCGCCAGGTGCCTACGCGCTGCGCGCTCTGCGTCGACTTGGTTGCCGTCACCGTCGCCGTTCAGGTATAGCGACTGCCGCCTCGCCCCGTCGACGTGCACGAGCCGGTATCCCCATCCCGAGTGCGGTTCGCGCGCCACGATCGCGACATGCCCCCGCCACACCAGGGCAAGCGGCGTGTAGTCCCCGCTCAGCGCCCGCTCGATCTTCACGCCGGCGTGCTTCTTTGCCGCGGTGACGTTCGGACCCTCACCCTCCATTCCGAAATACGTGATGCGTACCCTCGTTCCCATCGTTCACCACTCCCTTTCCGTAGATGCCACGGCGCCAAGCGCCCGCGGCACGATCTTTGTTGAACTCAGCGCCGACCTTCGCGTAGCGCGAGCCTTCATCTCAGCGATCCATTCCTTCGACACACCCAGCATCTGCCGCGTCTGCGCAAGCAGCTGCCGCTCGGTGCCGTAACGCCTTTCTCACTCTTCCCGGCCGGCATGCAGGGCCACCCCATAGCCGCCGCGTTGGTGATGCTCCGGACACAGTGGGAGCGTGTCGAAGTCCGATGAGCGATCGTGCATTCCTTGGCCGTCCCTGATGTGGTGCACCGTTGCAGGCACGTTCAGGATTCCGCGGTTGAAACACACGATGCACCCCAGGCGGGCCACCCGGCCCATGTACCGTTCTTCGGCTACTGTCATCAGGCTGCAAGGCGCGCCGCGCCAGCGGTAGCCAGACACCGCTCATACTCGTAGGTCGCAGCCACCGGACCGCTGTACAGGACGCGCGCCATCCGGATGTCCTGATTGCGCAGGCACGCCTGAAACGATTCGCGCCGGAATGCGTTGGCCGCAATGACCTCGGCGATGGTCGGTTCCGCGCAGTGCCGCGCAAGACTCACGCCGCCCGTGGCAGGGTCGCTCACCCAGGACGCGATCGCGTTCTCCAATCGAACCAGCAGCCCCGCGGTGTCCGCGCTATCCAGCGTCTCCACTGCAATCACGACCAGGGCGTCGAGCCCGCCCGCGCTTTCTCGCGTAAAGACCAAGTGATTGGTGTGCATACGTTCAAGGCCACTCACGAAGTCCTCATTTTCAATAACAATCCGACATCCGCTTCAACGCGGATAGACGGGGAGCTCGCGCATCACCGGACCCGACACATCAAATCGCACCCAGGAGAACCCACGCCGGCTCGCGAACGTCAGCACCGTGTACAAGTCATCCGGCAACAGAGACTCACTTTCCTGCGTCACACGATGAACGAAGGCGCCGAATCGCCCCTTCGCGAACGCAAATGCGTCCGCGCGACCGATCCATTCCATCGTCTGCGTGCTGACATGTGCGCTGGAGAGGACCAGCGCCACTGTCACCTTGATCTCCTTCCGGTCGACAGGATGCGTAATTCGGGCGGCCCGCTTAGGAAGCTTGACGACCTTCTTGTCCGCGCTCATGACCGCCGCCTCCGGGCCTGCCTGCGCTCGCGGTACGGCGCGAGTGCGGCGTGCCGCAGCGCGCCTTCCACGCTCTTCAGCGCCCGGGCCACGTACTTGGCAGCCCTTGGTGCTTTGACTTCCACCAACACATTCCGCGCGTGACTCAGATCCGCAATCGCGCCCCGGATGCGGCCGCAGCGAGCGTCCGCCCGCATCTCCGCCAGATCTTCACGTGTGACTTCACTCATGTTGCATCTCCGCCTGGTTGACTCCATACGTCCAACCTACGCGAGGTGCCCGGAAATTCCACAAGAGATTTCGTCGCGAGTCGTCTGATCAGGTCGAGACGCGAGCCGAACGGGTTTCGCCTTAGATAGCGCGCGCGCCGCGCCGCATGTCGCCCCGTCGCGCTGCCCACGACATGGCCGCAGTTGCCAATGTCACACGCGAACGAGAGGACATTCTTGCTGCGAAGGGCCAGAACGGCCGCTCCCTTACGCGCCACGGCTGCGCCGCAGCCACGACCATCTGGCCGGACCACCGCGCATACCGCAGCAAAGGGCAGGCAAGGAGAGAGGTGCTACCGTGGTGCGGGAATGAGCCTTTCGGCGTTCACGTGACTCGCGCTCCTGTAAGACCCCACGGCCGCCTCAAGCGCGGCCGGGCGCGCCCGAGGGGGCGGATGGGTCGCGAACATCTGCGCGAGGCTGGCATCCTGGGTGCGCGCCGGAGAGCTCGTCGAGTGCCTTTCGCATCTCCGCGAGAGCCTTCTCCCATGTACCGCCGCGCACCTCCTCGATGTCGACTACATCCAGGACCTCCACCGTCGCGCACTTGCCTTCGGCCACACCCGCCCGCACACGCAACGCGCAAGCGCTCTGGCTGTACAGCAGCAGGTGCAGCGCAATATCCATCGTGGATCCGATGTCGAATCGAACGTTTCGCTCACCGCTGCCATCCAGCAGTGCGAACACAATGCTTCCGCCGGCGAGCGCGACCACCTTTCCGCGCAAGCGCTGCTCGCAAGCCCTGAAGCACCGAGCGCCATTCAACCGGTCGGGGGCGGGGCCCATCCACATCATCCCGAAACTCATGTTGGCTCCCCGGGAGTACACCTCGGCGTGGTCACACCCCAGCGCGCCCTGCGCCATTCCCAGATCGTGTAGACGTTGCCGAAACTGAAATATACGTTAAGCAGTGCCGCTCCCATCAACCCTCTGTCCAGGAACACGATCACCAGGCAGACGTTGCTCACTATCCAGACGCGGAACCCGGCCACCGACCGGCGCGCCACGAACAGCTGTCCGACGATCCCCAGCGCCATCCCCGCGTACTTCAGTGCCCCCATACCGGTTGTCGCCCTCAGGTGCTCCCCAAGAGCCGCCAAGGCCCATTGCAGCATGTCAAACACGGCCATCCTCGAATCTCTGCATCAGTCCTTGTCCACGAACGGATTCGGGACCTCATCGCTCGAACCACCGGGGACCCGTTCCGGCAGCGTGTTGCTCGCCCGTTCCTTGGTCAGCACCGCGACGATGTCGTCCAGCACCGATTTCAACGTTTCCGCCACGATGAGGCCTGCCGCGTCGCGCGTGATATCGATCGACCCGTACAAGGAAACGTGATCCGTGCGATTCTCGATCGTCAGCCCGCCCACAGCCATCGACTCAGCCTCGTTCGCAAATGCAGTGATGCTCTGCGCGCCCATCTTTTCCCCCTATCGCAACATCGCGCGCAGTGCGCGCAACGGGAAGCTCGCCACGAACTCGCCACCCCCGGCGGCGCGTGCACCGCCGCTATGGTGCGGGATCGGCGCTGGAAGGCTCAGCTTAGTCTGCTTCACGGCGAGGGGCATGCGCGGAAAGAAATTGATCCCCGCCATTGCCTCCAGCTCGGCCACGCTCATCGTCGAATAGCTCGATGTGGCCTCGTTCGCCACGACATACGCCGCAGCCTCGCCCTGCTTTGGGTCGTAGACCACCTTGAAGAGATTGCTCGGAACCAGCACTCGGCCGTTCAGCCGCCTCACGCTTTCTCCCACGAACAACGGGCCAGTGATCACATACAAATCCCCGCGCTCCTTCGCCATCTTGCGCACCGCGGCCTCGATGCCCTCCCACAGGTTGCGGTTGTTATCCGGGTTCTGCGGGAGGATGTTCGCAAGCGAGAAGCTTTCCTGCTGCGCCGCACTGGAGGGCATGTCTGCCGACGGCGCCATGTGTCCGCGATCGAACCCCGACCGCGCATAGTCTGCAAGCTCCGCCCGCTCACCGGCGGGCAACCGGTCCTCCGGATGGAACGCGTCCACGCGCTGCACGCGCCGTGCCTCAGCCAACCTGGACCGCGTCAAGTGTTCGGCAGACCACAGCGGCGTGCGCGCAATTCCCGAGTGCATCACGCCGAAGGCGGCAAAGCACAACTCGCGGGCCTTCGGGACCATCTTCGTATTGGTGATCTCAGGTGCTTCTCCCGAGAGATAGTGTGTGCCGCAGGCCGTCGCCCCGGCGTGTGCCGGTGCCCACACGCTGGCGGCTAAAATCAGTGCAATTAGAGCCCTGAACAACATGCTTTCATCTCCTTCTAGCAACGTCATACTCGCAAATTGGCACGCGGCTTAGCACCCCTACAAAACCGCTCGGAAGGGCCTTATTTTCCCCTTCACCTCAACTCCCTTGGGGTCCAAAACCATTCTCGCCCCTCATCGCCGCCTTTCAACAAAAAACTGCTTTCCCCCGTGCAGGCCGGGCAAAACGCCCCGAAACGCCGTTTTGTTGGGTGGAATTCAGCTGCGCCGCGGCCGATACTCCACGCATGGACACCACGACACCACCCATTGGTGCGACCTCGGTGTCACGGCGGGACTTTCTGCTCGCCGGGACTGCGCTCGCTGCCCTGGCCGGCGTGCCCACCCCCGGCAGGGCCCAGCAGCCGGTCGTGAGCTCGGGCTTCTGGAATCTACCCCGAACACTTTGGCTGCGCCGCGCCGCAACTGGCGAGGAACTGCGCGAGGTCTACTTCTACGATGGGCGTATTCACGTTCAGGGATACGACCGTGTTTGCCGGCTCCTACGCGACACCCGCACCGGACAGGCGGTACGAATGGACCCAGTCCTTCTGGACATTCTCCGGGGCGTTCAGGGTTGGTTCGAGGCCTATGGTTTTCGCAGGCCCATCATGGTGAATTCGGGATATCGCTCGCCACACACGAACTCCACCACCGAAGGTGCTGCGCTCGACTCCTTGCACATGCGCGCGAAGGCCGCCGACATCTGGATCCAAGGTGTGCCCAGCGACTACTTGGCAAGACTCGGTATCTACCTTTCCGGCGGAGGAGTGGGCTTCTACCCGGGCGCGGGAAAAGGGTTCGTCCACGTCGACTCGGGGCGCCTGCGCATTTGGCGCGGATAGGGCTCAGCAACAACGCGCTGTTGCAGCGCTTCGAGACAGCAAGCAAGAAGTATGGCCTATCCGGATTTTGTGATCGATACCCGCTCGGTATGTTGCGGGGCGCAATAGCAGCGGTGAGAATAGGTCTTAAGAGTGCCGAGCAGAATGTCTCTTTCGACGCTGTGCTGTCACTCAGCTAAGACGCCGCGACGGGCCGGTTCGGCCGAACCTGCCGTTCGCGCTTGACTGCCGGAAAACTCATCGAGATATCCGGTGAGCGTCCGGTCTTCAAAATGGCGAACACGCACTATTGTTAAGGGTTGTGCGATGCCTGCCCTCACGCGCAGGGGGCCAGGCTGCGACGGTGCCCAGCGGGCAGGCGTCGTACAAGCCTCGAGGGAGGAAACCGCGGAAGGCAACGCGGTGGTGAGCGCAGGCTACGCGGCTATGGGGATTTGAGTGGCCGCACTAGGGCTCGAGGCGGTGTTGCGGCCAAGCAAGCGGAGGGCAACATTGATCACAGGCCAGGTGCCGGTGGTGTCACGGCAGACGGTTCGGTGCCGCATGGTGCAAGGAACCACGTTATCCCCGCGTAAGACGAAACTGTCTCCTATCGGCGCTGGTTGCTCAAGAGCCGACGGTCGGTTGGGATGTCCAGTAGCAGCGGCGCTCATGGCGCCTCGCGCTGCCGGGGCGGCGCGCGGATCGGCTGGCCGCGCACAAGGATGACGATGATGCTCATCGCCGCGCCACAGTGCGGACAGACGTAGGTGGGCTGGACGGAGGCGGTTGGCGCATCGGCACCGCTGGAGGCTGCAACAAGCTCAGGGGCTGCATGCAGCAGCTCACGCGCCTTGGCGAGGTTCTCTGTACGTCCGGCATTGGCGAGGAGCCCGAAGTGGCGGATGCGGTGAAAGCCCCCGGGCAGCACGTGCAACAGGAAGCGGCGCATGAACTCCTCGGTGCCGAGGGTCATGGTCTTGTAGCGCGTCCTGCCCTTGGCGCGGTAGTCCTTCCAGCGGAAGGTGACACCGCGCTCGTCCAGGGCGAGGAGCCGCCGGTTGGAGATCGCCACCCGGTGGGTGTAGCGCGACAGATAGGCCAGCACCGCCGCCGGTCCGGCAAACGGGCGCTTGGCATAGACCACCCATTCGCAGGCTCGTAGCGGCGCCAGCCAATCGGCGAAGGTCGTCGCGTCAGTCAGATGGGCGTACTCACCGAAGAACTGCAGTTGAGCGGTGTGATGCGCCTTCGCGAGTTCTTCCAAGAAGCGTCTGCGAAACAGCCGCGAGAGCACGCGCACCGATAGGAAGAAGCCCGGCTTGCAACCGATCCAACGCCCGCCCTCTGGCGACAGTCCTCCGCCGGGAACGATGCCGTGTACGTGGGGATGGTGTGTCAGGGCCGATCCCCAGGTGTGCAGGACCAGGGTTGCGCCGATCTGTGCGCCCAAATGCCGGGGATCGGCGGCGATGGTGCGCAGGGTCTCGGCGGCAACCTCGAACAACAGGTGATAGATCACGGCCTTGTTGTAATACGCGATGGCGCTGATCGCAGCGGGCAAGGTGAAGACCACGTGGTAATACTCCACCGGCAGCAGATCGGCCTCGCGGGCCTCGAGCCAGCGTCGCGCGGCGCTGCCCTGGCACTTGGGGCAATGCCGGTTGCGGCAGGAGTTGTAGGCGATCTGGGTATGCGCGCAGGCTTGGCAGCGCAATACATGTCCCCCCAGCGCCGCGCTGCGGCACTGCTCGATGGCCGACATGACCTTGAGCTGACCCAGGCTCAAATGTGAGTGCTGAGCCCGCCGCCACGCTGGCCCGTGGGCGCGGAAGATATCCGCGACCTCCAGGGCGGCACGCCCCATGGGGAGCGCCTAGACCGGGTGCGGGGTCTCCAAGGGACTGATGACTTCGCGCAGGATGTCGGTGGCCACCTGGGCATACAGAGCCGTAGTCTCGAGCTTCTTGTGCCCGAGCAGCACCTGGATGACGCGGATATCGACCTTCTGCTCCAGCAAGTGGGTGGCGAAACTGTGCCGCAGCGTATGCATCGACACCCGCTTGTCGATATGCGCGGCCCTCGCGGCGGCATGGATGGCTCGGTTGAGTTGACGGGTGCTGAGGGACTCCACCGGGTTGAGCCCGGGGAACAGCCACCCGCCCTGGAGCATCTTGCCCTGGGCCCGAGCCACCCGCCACCAAAGACGCAGGCGCTCAAGCAGTACGGGCGAGAGCATCGCGTAGCGATCCTTGCTCCCCTTGCCCTGTTCGACGCGCAGGGTCATGCGCTGGCTGTCGACATCGCCCACCTTGAGCGCTACCACTTCGCTCGCGCGCAGTCCCGCGCCGTAGGCCACCGAGAGCGCAGTCTGGTGCTTGAGGTTGCCCGCCGCGGCGATCAGGCGGGTGACCTCGTCGCGGCTCAACACCACCGGCAGTGTGCGTGGCACGCGCACCGGCTGCATCTTGCCCATGCGTTCGGTGTCGCCAACGGTGATCTCGAAGAAGAACTTCAGCCCGGTGAGGGTCGCATTGAGCGAGACCGGCGAGATGCCCTGATCAACCAGGTACAACTGATAGCCCCGAAGTTCTTCGACAGTGGCGCTGTCGGGCGAGCGCTTCAGAAACCGCGCGAGTTGCCGCACCGCGCGGATATAGTGGGTTTGAGTCTTGTCCGCGAGCTTGCGCATGCGCATGTCGTCGATCATGCGTTGGCGCAGCGGCGTGATGCCTTGCGTCGATGAGTCCATGGTTCTGCTCCTGTCGTGATCCGAGGCCTATTGCCTCGTGCCACAACATAAACAGATCCAGGCGTTCCCCTACCTACCGACCCTTCCTCGGAGCTCCCTACCGCGCGAGCGGTTTAGTCCCCCGACCCGTAGGCGACAGACGCAATTCCCGATAGCTGTCGTGCACCAGGCGCTCAGAAGGAAAATGCGGGGGAGGAAGGCCGCTGCTACGTTGCCCTGGGCTCTGCCCCCAATTTACTCGGCCGCCCCGATCGCCCAAGGGAAGGAGGGATAGGAGAGTCAATCCGGCCGCGAAGTCTGAAGTGCTTGCCGGCGCGCCGCAAGCCGGTGCCTGAACCGGCCCCGAACCGCGCCAGATGCATCTTATGTTCATTCGGCTCCCCTGGGCACCCGGCGCAGGCGGCGACCGGAGTGGGCTTAGTGGTAAATTACTGCCTTCAGCATCTTGATCGACTTCGCCACTGATTCCGCTTCCATCTCGCCAGGCTCACAGTTGGTCTGGATCTGGCAATCCTGCGGATGGCCTTGTCGCCGCGCCAGCCGAAAAGGCCGGTTCGGGGCAGGGCTTTCGGCATCAGCAACCAAAATGGCTCCGACTTTGGCGGCGCCGAAGACCCTCGAGCTTTGAAAGACTATGGCTGGACCTGATAAAGTGCGACCGAATCCGCCAGACGAGGGGAGGAGGACTACCATGAGAAAAAAGCTGCTCGGTGCCGAGCAACTAATAGCAGAGCTAAGAAGCGCAGACAGAAGTGCCACCCATGCGGGTGCACCCGCCGGTGCCTCTGTTATGTCGAAAACGCCCTTCGAAGAATTTCTCCTTACTGAGTACACCAGCATCGCCCAGGCTCATTTCAACACGGTCGAGACGCTCGCCAACTTCATCAAGCATTACATTGTGATCTCCTCGGTCCCAGTAGCAGTCGCGGTCGTTTTTCTCAACGCGAAGGAATTAAAGGCTAGCGGAGTACTCGACTTCCTCCGTGCACAACCCCTCGTACCAGCAGTATTCCTCACGGTTGTTGCAGTCATCGGAATTCTCGTATTGGGTTACATCGTCAACATCCGATGTGATGCACTTCTTTACGCACGCTCGGTGAATGGCATACGCAAGTATTTCTATAACACATCTCAGCTTTCCCTCTCGGAAGAGCTTCGGTTAAGGGTGTTACCGCGAACGACGGGCTTCCCTCTCTACTTCGAGCCCGGATACTTCATCTTTGTTGTCCTTACGTTTGCGACGGTAGGGACCGGGTACTTCGCTGCTGGATGGTATTTCTTCTGGCAAGCGAAGGGGTGGCCTGCTGGTACCTGGTTCTGGTCATTGGTGGTGGCGTGCGCAGTAGCCCACTTGCTCCTCTACGGTCTGATTGCACGGCATCGCGAGAAGGGATACTTAAGGGGACATGTGATCGGCGTTGACGTCGATGGCGTCCTGAACGACCACAGGCGACAATTTGCCAGAGTGCTCAAGACTCAGGTCGACAAGGAAATAGATCCGGAGACAATCGTTCGAATTCCGGTCCACGAAATTCCTGGAAGCACAGTCACCGAAGCTGACGAGCATGCAGTCTTCAACTGGCCCGCCTACTGGGAGGAAATGCCGGTGTCCGAAGAGCGTGTAGGCCAGCTGTTACAAAAACTGCGCAATCTGCTGGGCTATCAAGTTTGGATATTTACACATAGAGGCTGGCCGCAGGCCAGCAGCTTCCCTGTTGGACGCGATGCCGAATATTGGTCAGCGTGGACCAAAGTCAGTTGGTGGGCAAGGCCCGCCCGCTGGAAGTGGCTCAGCCGCATCGATAAGTGGCTCGCAGCTCGAGGTATCCCTGGTGTCGCGCAAGGAAGATTGATGGGTGTCATTACCAAGCGCTGGCTCGGACGCGCCGGGATTCGTTGCGATAAATTGGTTATCGAACGGGGAAATACCAATACGACCGATCCTCTACTTCTAACCCGCAATCGTTTTGTTATCGCCCGAAAACGCAAGATGCGAATATTTGTCGAGGATGATCTCCTGAAGGCGAGAAAAATGGCGGATATTTGTGAAGTCGTGTTCTTAATCGATCAACCGTATAATCAGTGCGAGCCGTCGTCGCTTCCGCCCAATCTCCTCCGCGTGGGGTCCTGGCAGGAAATCTACGAAAATGTCAGGCAGGTCCTTTGACAATCAACCATGACTCACCTGGCAAGATCGAGGCTATGCACGACGCGAGCACACGCATAGTTGCATTGCGTTCGCCGGCGAATCGACATAGAGCCTCTTAGACGACGCGTTGCGGTCCCGGCGTTAAAAGGGCCCGCAGAAGATCCGGCTTCTCAAGCGCCAAGTCCGGCAGAGAGATGTCATCGACATCTCCTTGCGCGAACTTCGCCAGCCGCTGCTTTTGTTCTAGGCTGAAATCAATGTATTCGTCGACCGTGTTTCGCGCGATGAGCAGGATAATGTCGCACGCTATGGTCTGCGATATGCGATGGATTCGATCTTGAGATTGAAGGAAATCCACGAGATTGAAAGTCCGATCGAGATAAACGGCCGTTTTGGCCTCCGTAAGCGTCAGGCCCTCCCGCGCCGCGGCCGGATTCGCGATCAACAGCCGGACCTGCGGATCGCGCTTAAATGAACGAACGGCTCGGTCGCGTTTCGCGTGGTCGATCTCTCCGTAAATCGCCACTGGATTAAGGTGTGGGTATCGCGAAACCAACAAGGGGATGTGTGTAACGAACGAGGTCCACACGATTGCCTTCTGATCGTTGTTGCGAAGACGCTCGTGGAGCACCTCGTCAAGCGCGGCGTACTTCGCCGGTTCCTCGACGTACTGCGCGTCGATCAGCATCGGGTTGGAGGCGAGCTGACTCAATCTCAATAGACGCGACAGAATATTCTCCGCTTGGGTCAGGATATCCTCACCGGACATGCTGCGGACCCATAACTCGAGTTCATCCCGCATCTCTTGGTACATCTCGAGTTGTCGGCCCTCAAGCTCCACCCCAAGTCGGACGATCCGTTTTGGCGGAAGTTGAATAGTGCCTTCCTTCCGGCGACGCAACGATATGGCGCTCACCCGATCTCGCAGCTCATCTAAGCGCGTGTATCCTCCGTTAGCACTGCAATAGCGCGCCTTAAAGCCCTCGAATGTAGAACCTGCTGTAAGCCCGTCGTCTAGGAAGTAGAGTTGGCTCCACAGATCCTCCGGCCTGTTGGCTACGGGGGTGCCCGTCATGATGATGCGCTTGGTTGATTCTCGACGTAGGGCATGCACTGCCCGCGTAACCTTCGAGGTGGGTGTCTTCACCCGGTGGCTCTCATCCAGCACTAGTGCACAGCGCTTGAAACGAAGGAGCGCCTTGAGTGAGGTGATTTCGGTCGCCACAGCTTCATAATTGATAACATAAACGGCTGCTTTCAGGCTCCGGAACGCTTCGCGTCGCGCACGTTTTCCCGAGCCGAAGATGGCGTACCGCAGATTGGAATGACGCTCGATTTCGTCGCCCCACGTGCTCTTGAGGATGTTGGGGCAGATGATGAGGGCCGCGTCGATGCTGGCCTCGCGGATTTCTTGTGAGATCGCATCGATCAGTTGTTTGCTCTTGCCCAGACCCTGCTCGTCGAACAGGGCTGCGGCGGGACGATCCTTCAGAAAGCGAGTCCCCTCGACCTGGTGAGGAAGGGCTTGGGGCGTAGCACTATGCGCAGTCACGGATCTCTCCCGAGACAAGAACATCCGGCACATGAAGCCGCACGACGGCGCGGTTGCCAAGCAGGCCAACCCTGTTGAGCGTCTTGTCCAACAGGCACGAAGCGGAGCGTGGGACGGTCACGTAGAGACGAACTCCCCGGCATGTCACGCTCTCGGCCAACACCTGGAACTGTCGGTTGGTATGAGCGGACATGAGATCGGTGGCGGTCTTTGCCTCGCCGTATGCGACGTCGAGAAATCCATTGCGAGCGCCGAAAACGTCTGGCCGGATGTCCTGAAGAAGGGGAGGAGGCGGAAGGCGATTCCAGATCCCACCCTGCGGCGTGGGACCGTCGTAGCCACGAATGGTGTAACCGTCAGACGCCATCTTGCGGGCCGCCCACAGCACGAGCCATTGATGGGTGTCCGAGCGCATGGCTAGCCCGATTTGGGCGCCTGGGGGATTGCCTCCAGCACCCGTGTGGCCTCCCGTTGCAGTGAACTCAGAATTTCCCGCCGGTCTTCACAGCTGCGAAGCTCAATGAGTTCAGTAACCGTCATTTCGGCTAAGCGACTGCGAGCTCGGTCGATCAGCGCGTAGAGCTCCTGGTTTGCCGGTTCTGTCTTCTCGAGATAGTCCTCGGCGGCGTCGAAGCCGACCACCTGCAACAAGCGCGTGGCCTCTTGCGAATCGAGAATCTTTGGCAGGCGGCGGACCTTGGCACCTGTGTTGATGCGGCCCGCCTTTACCCACCGGGCGAAGCGCTCCGGCAGGTCTGGCAGCGCTTCACAATGGGCCAGCACACGCGTGTTCTTATGAAATTCGAGGAAGTACGAGAACTTGGTCCGGTTCTCGGGGTCGGCGGGATCGTCAGTGATCGGAAAGTACAACGTGTCCATCATCTCCACGGCCGCTAACTGCTGGCGGACCTCACGCGCGGTCATGCGATACCGTTCGGCGACTTCCTCCTCGATCAAGCCGCCGTCGACGAGCGCGCGCATTTGCAGCGCCTTCTCGTAAGGCGCCCAACCCCGCACGGCCCCCAAATGAATTTCATTGAGCAAGTCTTGAATCAGCGGCTCCGGCGTGTCCGCAGGAATTAACCACGCGGGTATCCGCTCGAAACGGGCGTCTCTTGGGAACTCCTCCTGGGCGGCACGCACGGCGACGACACGTCGATTGCCCTCGGCGACCGTACCATTGGCGCGCACGTAGATCGGCTCCTGGACGCCGTTGGAAAGGACGATGGAGCGGCGTAAGGCCTCGGTCTCTTCCTGACTCGTCAACAGCAGCGTGCAGGCATCCTCGTTGCGTTGCGCCTCTTCGAGCTGCCGCATGGAGAAGCCGACTCGCGGGTTCGTGGGATCGAGTTTGACCGCGAAAGGGTCTACCTCGGTCAACTCCAGGTCAACGATAAAGCCCTGAATATTTCGCTTGTATGTCGGCATGTTTGGCGCCTCGCTAATGTCGATCGACATCGCACAGCTCAAGGAAATGGCGGAGTGCACGTTCCAGATCCTTGGCGATCTTCTTGGCCGCGGGATTGTGGTCCGTGCGAACACGCTGAATATCGTCCAGCCGCGCCTGCTCCAGCTCCTCGGTCATTTCTTTCATGCGGCGAAACAGGCGCGAGGTGACCGCCGGATCATCGGCTTCCAGAACACGTTTGGCGGCAGCGAATCCGCTCTCGTTCATCGCCTGGAAGGCATCGGAATTCGCAACGATTGCAACGAGCTCGCGAACGCTCGTCCCTAGCGGAAGTTTTCCGTCTCCGACCCAGGCCACGAACTGATCTTCCGCTGCAGGATCACTCGTGATCCACTCCCTCAGCTTGGGGTTCTTGTAGGCCTCCTCGAAGTAGCTGAACTTGCGAATGTTCGAGGCCGACGGATAATTCTGAAGAAACTTGCTTCGCATCAGTTCAAAGCTCTTGACCAACTGATTGACCTTGGATTTGGACATGCGAAATCGATGAGCGATTTCCTCCTGGGTCAACGCGAAATCACGATGCAGGCGGTATATGTGTCCGGCCTTTTCGAAGGCAGACCATGTGTTCTTGCCGGCAACGTGCATTTCGCCGAGCAGGATCGCGACCTCGCGATCAGCAATGTCTTCGGGCAGCAGGCGAGCGGGGATCGTCTGCCACGCTTTATCGTTGGGCTTCGATTGACGAAGCTTCCGGTACACGACAGTCCGGCAATTGCCTTCTACGACTCGGCCATCACGGCGCACGATAATGCGCTCAATCAGGCCCTTGTTTATGAGAACCTGCCGGTAGAGGTCCCGTACGTCCGGGTCCTCCCAAAGTATCGCCTCGAGCCGTTTCTGCACCTCCTGACCGTCGTCAAGAGACAGCGCCAGCGTGTTCACGATCCGGGGGTTCGATGGATCCAAGGTGACTTCGTCGATGTCCAGCTCGACGTTGGTCACACGCACTTTCCTGCCGTCCAGCGTGACTTCGTCCACCTCCGCCTGCGGGAAGTTCTGTCGCCGTTCGATTGCAGTTGCTTCATTCACTTGAGCTTGACTCCTGCAGTGCTCGCAACGTTCTTGAGCGCATCGGACAATTCTTGGAGGATCTGCTTCTCCTTCACACCGTCGCGGATGCGCTCGAGCTCCGGCTTGCGAAGATTCTTGAGCGTTGCCGTAGCGCCCTTCAACTTGCGGAACACGGCCGAGTCCGCCGTAGGATCCGACTTGCCAACAATCGCAAGGGCCTTCGCCAGACCCTCGCGCTTAAGGACTTCCTTTGCGCGTGGGTTATTCACGACCTTGTGGAGGTCCCTCACCTCACTTCCTTGGGTGAGTTTGTTGCCGACGATGAGGTCGGTAACGAAGTCAATGTTCGCGGGGCTCTGGCGGAATTCCTCGAGTTTTCGGTTCTTGTAGAGCTCCAGGACGTAGCTGAATTTCTTCAGTCCGTCGCCATGCTTTACGCGAGGGATGACTTTGGTACGCATCGTCTCGTACGCTTGGATCTGGCGCGTGATCTCCCGCTCCGAAATGCCCAAGGCGGCCGAGATGTCGGCCGGCGCCATTTTGAGAACCGATTTCATGTGGTGCAGATGCCCGGCCTGCTCATGCGCGCGCCACGTGATCTTGCCGGCCACGTGCCAGCTGCCCTGCAACACCGCAATTTCTCGCTCGGTGATATCCTTCGGTAAGCGAAGCGCCGGAATTCGCTTCCAGCACGGCTCGTTCGGCTGAGCGTGGCGCAACTTCAGGTATATCGCGGTTCGGCAGTTTCCCTCAGCGACTCGGCCGTCGGCGCGAACGTAAATCGGGTCATGAACTCCCTTGTTCTCGCGGATTGCCCGTTGGAGCGCCGGCACACCTGGGATTTCCAGAATCAGCTTTTGCAGCTGCTCAGCTGTGGCCTTGCCGTTAAGATGACCGATCTGCTGGCGGGTACGAGGGTTGTCCGGATCCAGCTGCACGTCGTCAAGAGGGGTCTCCTCATAGGCAACGGGAATCGCCCTCCCTTCGATGACTAACGTCCTGGATCGTGCCGAAGCCTTCGAGTCCATCCTCGACCTCCGTCGGTATCGCTCGTGTCACCGGTACCAAGTGGTACCGTTCGATTCCACTGCGATCACATTTGACCTGAAGAGAACCGATGAAGTCAAGCGAAACTGACGAAAGGGTCTGGTGATTAATCCTAAGAGGCTGATTTAACGCAGTAAAGGTCCTATCGCGACACGCTGCGCGACCGGGTGCGCTTCCGGCCGTCTTTTCGTGCGCTGTCTACGATCGTGTCGATGAGCTGTATGCAGTCCCGGGGTTTCTTGGCGACCCTAATCATATGAGCGAAGACCTCGCGGTAGGCTGTACGTTTTTGAGGCGAGAGAAAATCTAGCGGGTCTTTCCGCGCACGGGCCTCTAGACCCCGCCTCTCCCGAGACTCGAGTTTCGCGGCAAGTGCCGCTGCCTCTTGTCTCACGCCTTCCCCAACGTGCGCTGAGGACGCTGCTTTGAGGAAGTTGGCCACTGTCTTCGCAACCACGGATGTCGTGTCGTGCTGACATATCCCGTACCGGGATTGAAAGGCCACGAAGTCCACAAGGTCCATCGTCGCCTGGTAGTCGCGCCTCAAATCGTTCAATCGATTGCGGGCGACTGATCGGCTGCGACAGCGCTTGGTGAGCTGAGCTGCAATGGCAGCGAGCTTGCCCTGCAGATCCTGCCACGCCGCCGTAGCTTCGAAGTTGTCACGACGACCGTTAGGAACGATTTTCGGGGTGAGCACGTGGATCTCGCCAATGCACCAGGAATTGAAACGCGTCTCCGCGAAAAGTTCGTCGAGTAACCGCGCACTTCCGATCTGGATATTTCCGCAGCGAACGCGAATCCCTTCCGCTCCCGTCTCTCGGGGGATTGACCCAAGATAGTCGTGGTGAAGAACCCATCCCACGGCAGCCACCTCTTCATCTAATCCGTCGAGTACAAATTGTTGGAGCTCGTTAGCGTGCGAGGCCAACTTGCTCATTTGTATTTCATCGCTGTGCGGTCGGAATAGCTCGCGCGTTCCGCCACCCGCATGCAGGTGGAGCGAGCCAGGCGCTCGAACTCCATGCTGGGCGAGAAAGCGATCAACCTCAGCGCCGTAGCTAAAGTCCGATTTGAAGGCAATCGGCGCGACTTCGGACAGGTAACTGCCGATTGCCTCGCCGTTGAGCAAGGCATCGTTCTTGATTCTCACAACACCTCGCATCTCGACCTCAAAAAAGCGAGCCGGGTGCTCGCCGCCGGAAACGGCTCGTACCGACGTGATGGTTTTGATGAGGCTTTTCAGGTCATCACGGTAATGCGCATCTCTAAGAAGTTCGCGCAATCGACGGCCGTCCCACGATAGCTCGAGGACAGGATCGGCGCGTGATCGACGCGAACGGAACACGAGTTCACGGCAATAACCCAGTCCCGATAAACGCCCGACGCCACGAAATCCTCGCTTTGCTTGTCCTCGCTTGACGCTGGCCCCAAGGGCAGTCAGACGTCTCTCGAACTGATCCCTCGCAATACCCGTGCCGGTGTCGCGGACCCGAACATTGCGCCCCTGGACGTCGATGTTGATGTCGATCCGCGGCGCCTCCTGGTTGGGCTCATGCGGCCCCGCGAGCAATTCATCTATGGCGTCTGCTGCATTCTGAACGTACTCGCGGTAGATCATAAGCGGTTCCGAGTACATGGCTCCCGTCAGCAGCTCCAGCACATCCTTGCCGATCACGATCTCGTCAGATACCGGCGCTGACTTCGGGCTCGCATCCACGAACGAGACCGGCGCCCAAGCTTCTTGAGTGCTCATACCACCTCCAGATTGGCGTCTTCAACGCGCTCGTCTTCAGGCACCCAAGGCACCTCAGCGGTTTCTTTGCGTACCTCTCTTGTCCTCTCCCAGATCTTTGCCTCGTCGTACTTGGAAAGCGGTACGTAGAACGGAAGAATGGCACGTACACGCGACCGATTGGCCATCGTCACAAGTTTCTTGAATTGACTGGGAACTGCGCCGGAGAGCAATGCCAACAGCTCGTTGCGATCCTCAGCGTCCAAAATCCGCGCCTGCATAACGTATTCATCGAATTCAGCACGCCCTGAAAGCTCCTCGTACCAGACGCGGTTAAATAGAAACCGCTCCGGCCGCATCAACAGGTCATGGTAAGCCTGAGGACTGTCACCAAATGCACGCTTAAAGAATTCCGGCGACCCGCTAACGATGCCGTGTGTCGCCTGAAGAATGATCTGCATGGAGCGCAGGTAATAACGATTCCAACGCTCGCCTACATGCGAGCGGTCCTTCATGTCAGTGGGCTGGTAGCGCATGGGGAATGAATAAATGCGAACACCCAGCTGCTCGTTGAGATCGATATTCAGACGCATCCGCTCATACAAATCTTCAGGAGTGTCTTTGAAGTTATAGAGCATATAGTTCGATAAGTCGTCGAGGCCAAATTCGTGCGCATACCGGATCGCGGCTTCGTACGGCTTGCGCAACCCGAGATGGTCGAATGCGATCCGCAGTGGTTTTATGCAGATCGTGCTAAGGTCGCGCAGGTATGCCTTGTCCTTGCAGAGGATTCTGGCGTCCACGCCCTGATTGAAGTCAACACGCCGTTTAACCGGAACCTTGCCGGGGCGAGCGAGCTGTGCTCCCGGTGTGAAACCGAGATCACGGATCTCTGCAATGATATTGTGATAGTTGCTCGAGGCAACGACATTGTTGTCCATGAGCGTGAGATCTTTCTTCGCGCCGTAACGCTCTTCAATTCCCCGCACAACGGAGGTGATCGATTGCGCATCGCGCTGCGCACCCTCAAGTTTCGGCACACCACAAAAGTGACATTTGCGAATACAGCCTCGTGACGCGTATACAAAATATGCATCGTGAACAGGATAGACGTACTGCGAGCGAATCTGCTCAAGAATGGAATAGTCGGGAATTAGATCCTCGATCGGCGTGGAGTACAGATCGTCGGCGTACAGTTCTCCAGAAAACTCATCTAACTGCAAAGAGGTTGCAGGGGCTTCAGAAAGAAGTCCCGTGATGAACCGAACGCCATGCCACCGCGGAACAGCGAGAAAGGAATCGTGCATCAGCGAAGCGGCGATGCCTCCCACGAACACCTTGTTGGCCTGCTTGTGAGCTACATCGAGCGCGAAATCAATCGAGCGCTCAATCGCCTTCCACTCGAACGAAAATAGAGTGGTAACGTAAATTCGATCCCAGGCGACATCTTGGACCGTGCGGTCGCATTCACCTTTGATGAATTTGACCCGATCGCGCCTTCCATGCGAGCCGTGATAAGTCGCGATCTTCATAAGACCCAGTGGCGGATACTTGTTCTTGTATCCCGGCTCGATCAGGAGAACGTTCTTGTTGGCCATGTGCTTGCCTATTGTTGGCTGTGCCGGTGATCAATGAGAATTTCGTAGGCGCGAGCTGCGCCTTTCGTGCCTCCCAGTGCATCAAGCTTGCCGTCGCTGCTCCAGTCGAAGTCAAAATAGAAATCGCCCAAGACATTCCCGAAGTAGGTTTGCGTCGGCTCGCGCTTGATTGCTTTAGCCTCGCGGACGAGGTCACCGGCGAGCGTCGTGAGTCCGTACACCCCTACGCCTTTTGTGATCAGATGGGTGCGAGGTGCGGACCAGGCGTCTTCAAAGGTCTCGGCCACCGCCCGCCAGAAATTCTTCAGGGTTTGGGCAACTTCCCGGGGGTCACATTGCGCAAATTCGGCCTTCGATCGAAAGAATCGTCGAACCGCAAGCTTCATGAGCCTGAGCGATGCCACTCGCCTCAATCCAACGCTGGTAGTGCCACCCTTGGAGATCCGTCCCTTCCATGGCGAGTCTTCATCATCGGCCAAGCACAAGGCGATGAAGAGGCAAGGATCTTCTTTACAGAGGTCTCGCGTAAGCCGAGAACTGTGGTAGTCGATGAGACTGGTACTTAGGCCTTTAGCCTTACTGTTGATAGTCGTGAAAACCTCTCGCTCTTCCTCCGCCGACAAGCCAACAAAACACATGAAGGCGAGCTCAACTTCCACGTCGGCCAAGTGACCTAACCGGTGCTGGCAGTCCACTTGGGATAAGTGACGGCCGGTCTTCTCGATTCGTAGCACGACGGGGCCCCCGGCGAGACGGTGAATACTTGCGCCCGTCGCGGTTGAACGTAGATTGAGCGTCAAGGGGATGGTAGTCGCCCCTCGTCGCTGGATATATCGCCGAAAATCACGACTATGCGCATCATTGAATGGCCGCTGGTACCCGAGCGAGCGGTCCTCGTCATAAAGGTCAGCAAAGCTGTGGAAGGCTAAAAACGGGGCAAGCGCAGTTCCCAATACCACTTCGCGATCGCCGCAACGGCCGATGACGACCGGGATCTCAATTGGGTACCGGAACTCCAAAACGCCTCCCTTGGCTGCAAAAATGCACTGTCACAATGCACTTTCAGCTTAACGCGCCTGGCAGCGAAGGTCAAGGGTCAGGGATACTAGCCGGGCGTTTGGCAAGCGAGGGCCGTCTTCCGTTGGCGCGGGCGACACACCAGCGGGATGGATAGGAGAGTCAATCCGCCCGCGAAGCCGTAGGGCAAACTCGATCACTAAATCTGGATACCCGCAACAACGCGCTATTGCAGCGCTCGGAAATAGCTCGTGAGAATGTTTGAGCCCCGCCCAGCCGGCGAGTGCCAGGATTCGATGCGCTCGCCGGCGCGTACGCTTGCGACGACGTTCGCCTCGTAAAGAAACCGGCTTGCCCTGGTGGCTGCGTAGGCAGGAACGCCCGCCAGCCCCTCTTCAGCGGCGCGCTGTAACTCAGAGTCAAGAGGGCAGATGAGCCACAACTGTTCCTTCGCCCGGGTGACGCCGACGTAGAACAGCCGTCGCTCGGCCTCCAACAGCTCCTGGCTCGACGCATTCTCCTTTCCGGGGAACCGGGCCTCCGACAGCTCGGGCAGGATCACACAGGGCCAATCCAACCCTTTGCTGCGGTGAATCGACGTGATCAGCACGCAGTCCTCCTTCTGCCCAGGCTCCCGGATACCCTTCGCCAGAAACGCGGCCAGGCCCTGGACGCTCAGGTGCTGCCGGCCGGCAAACTCAGCCAGCGCCATCACCGTGTGAACACGATCGCGCCCTATGCCAGCCCGGGTGCTCGAGCGCTCCAGCTGCGCGAGCAGATCCAGCCGCCTTGCCACATCGAGCAGGTATTCTCGAGCCGACTCCTCCGGGCGCGCGCGCGCCGCGAACGCAAGGGCGTCTGCGGCTTCTCCCAGCCGCCGCCCCTCAAGGCCGGTGATGCGCCGACTCGTCTCGCGCAAGAGCAGTACCAACCGCGCCGGATCCTTTTCGATCTGATCCAGCAGCCTTGCCCGTACCTCGCGCTTCACATACAAGGGCATGCACGAGAGTAGGGCAGCGGCATTCACGCGCACGCCTTTGCCCCGCAGTCCGCCCGACCCAATCTGGGCGATCGCGGCCACAACGCGCCCCTCACGCCGCTGGTGGAAAGGGGCCTCCCCGACGAGCCGGTAGGCAATTCCCTCGCCCAAGAACGCGGCCTCCACCGCAACCGACGACGAGTACTCCCGCACCAGGACTGCGCAATCGGCCAGCGCCCTGCCACTTCGCTTCCACCCTTTCACGATCTCTGCCACGTCGCCGCCGGAGTCCTTGCGGTACATGCGCAGACCAACCTCCGTGCTGCGGCTAACGCCGGAAACGCACAGCTTCGGCGCCCGCTCGATGTTGTTCGAGATGACATGATTCGCGAGCAGCGCCAGCCCGTGTCCGAAACGGAAAGTCCGCGTCAACGCGTACCGTGTGAACTCCCCAAACGCCTTGCCGAAACCTTCTCCCATGAATTCGGCGCGGGCCCCTCTCCATTCGTAGAGCACCTGGTCTTCATCGCCGACCGCCATGACGCAGGCTCGCGTGCCCGCAAGCCGCCGCGCCAGCAGGATCTGAGCAAGGTTCGCGTCCTGAAATTCGTCCAGCAGGATATGGTCGTACCGATTTGCAACGAACGCCGCAACCTCCTCGTTGGACTCGATCAGATCCAACGGGTCCGTGATGAGGTCGATGAACGTTCGGATGCCGGCCTCCAGGCGCACGTTCTCGAATTCCCGGCAGAACCGCATCTCCAGGCTGTCCGGCGCCACCGACAGGCGCATGGCACCCTTCCACACGTCTGCCGCATCCAGCAACTCCCGCAATACCTCAGGGTCCTCCGGGCGTCGCAGGTTTGGTGCCAGCTCCAGATTCACCGTGGCGAGCGCCTTGCGCGCCAGCCCGAGCAAGAACTTCTCCTCGACAACCAGTTCGCGCTCCGGAAGCAACACACTCATCCGCACTAGCCGCCGGCACAGGCGCCCGCCGAAGCTGTGGAATGTGAATACCTCTGGCACCGGTCCCTGCAACATCTCCAGCCGCTTCGCGAAGTTGTCCCGCGCGGCGTGGTTGAACATCAGCACCAGAATCCGGGCAGGCTCAACCCCGCGCTTCAGCAACTCGTGCGTGCGCCATACCAGCGTCTCGGTCTTGCCAGATCCAGGCACCGCGGACACGAGCGCATGCCCATGCCGGTGCCTCACCACCGTGAGCTGCTCGGTGGTGAGCGCCTTCAGGCCGCCCAGCGCGGCCACTCCAGCGTGGTGAACGACCCGCGGTACCCCGGCCATTGCCCAGTCTCCCTGCACTCCTTGAACAGCCGCAGGCTCTCGCGAAACTTGCGCATGCCCGATGCCAACATCGATTCCGACGCCTGGTGAACCCAGCACTCGAACGGTGCTTCGTCCTCCATCGCCACGAAGTAGAACGGCAGTTCGCCCAGGTATCGCCGCATCCCTTCCGAATACATCGCGGACTGGATGTCGTAGCCCTCCCGCACGGCTTGTCGAATGAATTCCTCCGGCCGCGCGTCCCCCGTCGATTTCAAATCGAGCATCCCGTGCTGGCTGAAGGTGTCAGGCCGAATACGGCACTTCACCCCGGTTTCCTCGTCCGTCCAGTAGATTGACAGTTCCGCGGTGCCGATCTCGATCGCCTTCGCTAGGTCGATCTCCCGATAGGTGAGAACCCCGTTCTTCATTCCCAGAACCGCGGTCTCCTCGGCGTCGCTCAGGATGATTTTCCCAGCGTTCGCCTCGACGAACTTGTCGTACTCTTTCCCTTGTCTTCGCCCCTTGTACACCACGTACCGCGCCGCGTAGAGCTTGGGCTCCAGCAAGGCCGCGTGCGCTGCGGTACCAAGTCGTTGGCTCGCCGTCTCCTTCTTGTCTGCACTCTCCGCCGCCTTCAGATGGGCCGCCGAACGCAACAGCTTCTTGATCATCGACGTGCTCACGATGTCCCTGGTCGCGTGGTACTGCTCGTTCGTGTTGACGAGCGCGTAGCACCCTTCGGTCACGCCAGGAATGATGGTCGATCCACTGTCCATGTAGTCCTCCTTGTCATCGAGGCTACCTGGCGTCTCGGGATTTTCAACAACTAAATTCGACCGCCCACCGGCAATATCCCAGCACCCCAGGATAACGGCCTAAAACGACGTTTTGTGGGGTAGCTTTCGCCGCACCGCACTTGCTACCTTGGCGGCATGCCTACGGTCCTCCCACGCCGCACCCGACTTTGGCTTCTTGCCCTCTGCATCACGCTCCTCGGCGGCTGCATCCCCGGCAGTTACGCGCACAACCTCAGCACGCTCTTACGACAGCAACTCCAGGCCGCCGCGGGCATGTGCGTTTCAGATCCTGGGTTCTTCTTTCCCCAGCGACGCCCCGCGGGCGCCGCGGAGCCGATCGACGAGCGCCTCGCTGCCTTGGCCAGCGCTGGGCTACTGGTTGCCTCCAACATTGCCACCGTCGCCGCCTCACACCGTGTGCAGACCATCACGCTGGGGCGCGCGCTCGATCACCCTGGCGAGGTCCTCTACGAACTCACCACCATCGGGTCCGAACTCTTCACCGCAGAGGGGTCTCAACATGCGGGGGGCCGATTCTGCATCGGCCGGCCCGATATCGACGCCGTCAGCGTCATTCTTCGGCGCGCCTCCGACGACCGAGGCGTGCGCTGGGCCGAACTTGAGCCGTGGGCGCGCACGCTCAGGTTTCGAACGGCCTTTCCCGAGGTCGACCATATGATCGTCCCCGGTACCGCCCAGATCACCTTGGCGATGCCCACGGCAACCGGCCTGGGCGATCAACTCACCACTCTGATACGGTCGGCACTGCGACCACTTCGCCCCTGAGGCGGGCCCTTGACACGCAGAAAAAGTCGGTGCGACAATGCTCGCACTAAGCAGTCGCAAGCTGGGCGCACCAGCAATTTCTTCAACCACCGGTTCCCGGTGGGCAGGTCCCACGACCTGCGCTGAATCCAAAGCTTCCGCACTCACGACCCAACTGGTCGCTGCGCAGGCATTCTTGTTTTCTAACTCCCGGCGGGGAACGAACCCCGTCTGGGGCATTCGTTTCTCCTTCGGGTATTCGCCCGTCCCTCCGCAGGGTTCACCTGAGTCTCTCTCGCCGGGGGGACTGAGGGGACCCTGCCGGGGTTCGTTTTTGGAAAGGAGAAACGCATGTTGAACGACGTAGACGAACGCGCGGCGCTGTTGCCGCCTCAGGAAATCACGCTCGACGTGCTCCTGGAGAAGTACGCCAAAGACAGCGAAAAGACGCCGCTCGATGTCCGGCGTCGTGTAGCTCGCGGTCTGGCCGTAGTTGAGAACGATCCAGGCCAATGGGAGGAGCGTTTCCTGTGGGCCCTGCAGATGGGGTTCTCCGGCGGCGGTCGCATCATGTCCGCAATCGGCACTTCCCTCGAGGCAACTGGCATCAACTGCTTCGTGCAGCCTGTCGGCGATTCCGTCAGCGGTATGCACGAAGGCAAGCCCGGGATCTTCAACGCGGTGTTGCAAGCCGCGGAAACCCAGCGGCGCGGCGGCGGTGTGGGATACAACTTCTCGCATCTGCGGCCCCGCGGCGCCTGGGTGAGGAAGACCGACAGCATGGCGTCGGGCCCCGTGAGCTACATGCGGGTGTTCGACTCGATGTGTACAACCGTGGAGTCCGCGGGGGCACGTCGTGGAGCTCAAATGGCCGTGCTGAACGTCTCCCATCCGGACGTGTTGGAGTTTGTCACGTGCAAGCGTGACGGCTCCTTCAAGAACTTCAACGTCTCCGTTGCGGTGACTGAGGCGTTCATGAGGGCAGTCGAAGCCGGCTCCCAGTGGGAACTGGCGCACACGGCGCAGCCAAAGCAGATGCAGGGAGCCTACCAGCGCGACAGCGACGGCCTCTGGGTCTACCGAGTTGTCCCGGCCCGGGAAATCTGGGACGCGATCATGCGGTCCACGTACGACTACGCCGAGCCTGGCGTGTTGTTCATCGATCGCATCAACCACGACAACAACCTTTCGTACTGCGAAGTGATCGAAGCAACCAATCCGTGGATACGCGGCCACGCCGGAAGGCGCGGAAAACCTACTCTGATTGACTTGGAAGCCCCAGCGCGGGGCGACAGGGGCCAAGCAGGCACTCGTGCCGTGCAGGCTGAACGACTGAGTGAGTGGGCGCCCTAGAAAGGCGATGCGACAGTCTGATCTTCCCGATAGCGCGAGTTCCAAGGGGAAGAGAGAGAGCCGAAGCGCTTTCTCCGCCGGCGACGCCGGTCAGTAGCCCGCGAGGGCGAAGTAACAGCTTGGTGGGGAGCAACCGCTTCCCGACTACGGTTGCTGCGATCTAGGTCCGGTGGACCTGACGCGCTTCGTGCGTGATCCGTTCACGCCCGCCGCGCGGTTTGACTTCGACGCGTACGCCAAGGTCTGCGACATCGCTGTCCGAATGCTCGACAACGTGCTCGACGTCACCGTCTGGCCCCTAGAAGAGCAGAGGGCCGAGGCGATGGCCAAGCGCCGCATCGGGGTGGGTTTCACGGGCCTCGGTGATGCCCTCATCATGCTGGGGTTGCGTTACACCAACAAAGAAGCGCGCGTGATGGCTTCCCGAATTGCTGAGGCCAAGCGCGATGCCTGCTACCTCGCCAGCATCGCGCTCGCGAAGGAAAAAGGCTCGTTCCCGCTCTTCAATGCCGACGGCTACCTGGCTGGCTGCAACTTCGCCTCCAGGCTGCCCGACCCTATCAAAGAGCTGATCCGCGAATACGGCATCCGCAATTCGCACCTGCTGTCGATCGCCCCAACGGGCACTATCAGCTTGGCGTTCTGCGATAACGTCTCAAACGGTATCGAGCCAGCGTTCTCCTGGTCCTACGCCAGGAAGAAGCGCAACGCGGACAACTCGACCACGGAGTATCGGGTCGAGGACCACGCGTTCAGGCTGTGGAAGCATCTGAACGGGATACCCGCTGACATCGAGCTTGTCCCGTTCGATCCGAGCCGCAACGGTCGCCCCGGAGACATCTGGGTCGATGGAAGTGGCGAGAAGAAGGCCATGCTTCCCGAGGCATTCGTCAACGCGCTCGAGATGAGCGCGACCGAACACCTCGAGATGGTTGCAGCGGTGGCGCCTTACATCGACACGGCGATCAGCAAGACGGTCAACGTCCCGGAGGACTATCCCTTCGGCGATTTCGAGGACCTCTACCTGAACGCCTGGCGTCGAGGACTCAAGGGCATCACCACGTACCGGCCGAACAAGGTGACTGGTGCGGTGCTGGTAGCGGACAAGTCGGCAAAGGGAAACGAAACACCGAGTGACCTCGTGACGTTGGATGCCGATCGCCGCTTGGTGCTCAACGGTGCTCCGACTCCGGTGCTGGGAAGTCTGCGCTGGCCGGGCCGGCCCTCCCTGATCAACGGGAACCCGGGCTGGACCGATGTCGTGTCGCATCCGCAAGGGGATTTCGCAATCTTTACCGGGTTCGTCGCCAACGGCGGGAATCACGTGTTCGAGTGCTGGGTGAACGGGGCCGAACAGCCGCGTGCGCTCGGCGCCGTCGCCAAGACGCTGTCCATGGACATGCGGGCGAACGACCGGGACTGGTTGCGGATGAAGCTCGACGCTCTGGCGAAAATCCGGGGCGAAGATGCGTTCGACATGCCCATGCCCCCCACCGGCCAGGTGGTGCGCATGCCGAGCCTGGTAGCCGCCTTCGGGCGGCTGATCCGGTACCGGTGTGAAGAGCTCGGTGTGTTCGGTGGCGAGAGCCGCCCAACGCCCGTGATCGACTCGCTTTTCGCGCGCCACGACATCAGGACCGGCGTGGACGGAACGATGAGCTGGACCCTCGACATCGTCAACCCGCAAACGGATGACGATTTCACCATGGGTCTGAAGGAACTGGTGCTACCGGACGGAACGCGCCGGCCTTACTCGATGTGGCTCGCTGGGGAATATCCTCGGGCGCTCGATGGCCTGTGCAAGATCCTCTCGCTCGACATGCGCGTGATGGATCCCGCCTGGATCGGAATGAAGCTGCGAAAACTCCTCAACTTCGGGGAGCCACGCGGAGACTTCCTCGCCAAGGTTCCCGGCTCACCGAAGCAAGAGAACTTCCCCTCGACGATCGCCTACATCGCGCGGCTCGTGATTCACCGCTACGCAATGCTCGGTGTGTTGAGCGAGGAAGGCTATCCAGTGACGGACATGGGAATCCTGCAGCAGCCTAGCGTTGCTGTACCAAGGGCTTCCATCGACGTCGCGAAGATGGCCGGGAAGATCTGCAGGGAATGCGGCAATGCCAGCCTGATCCGCAAGGACGGGTGTGACTTCTGCGTTTCGTGCGGAGCACTCGGCTTGTGCGGGTGAAACGTTACCGCCCCAGAGAATATTGCATCTTACGGGGTCTCAAAGTCCAACGGCTGCAACGGCCAAGAAGGTGGCCTTCCCGCTAGGGGAGGCTGCTTTCCTCTGAGATTCTTCAATCCCAGAGGAAAGCAGCAACCTTCAACCAATTCTTACTCGGTCTGACTATGACTGAAGAATGGGCAGCTGGCCCTGACCAGCATCCTTCCACCTCCGAGCGGGGCACGTCCTCCGCTACGGGGGATTGCTCCTCTCTTCTTGATACAGGAGCAATCATGTTTCGTCGCAAACCGCCAGAAAATTTGCCTGACGCTCAGATTGACCTCGAGCTGGACATCGGCGCAGTCATCGATCCCACCAGCGAAGAAGTGCACCGCATCGTGTTTCAACGCACGCCTTTCGCGAGGAGAATGAGCTTCGAGCAAGCCATGAGCAAGAGCTGCTACGCCATCTGCATCCGCATGCTGGCGCTCATCGCCGTCAGACGCGCAAGCAAGTCCGGGGTTTGTCGGATGGTCTCTCCGCCGGCGCGGCACACTGATGATGTCCCTGCACACGAACTTGCAGAGTGGGTCCGCGTGCCCAATGACCCGCAGTCGCGTGTCGGGTGACGTCGTCGCAATCAGATCCGCGTACATCTCGGTCGGGCAAAGGCAACGCTGACTAGGCAACCGCTGAGAGGATCACAAGTAGTACGCGTTCAACCCCGACGGGGATGCCGATCCCGTCAGGGGCGACATCCGCGTCATTCAACAAGGAGATGTCGTCATGACCCAAATGATCGTCCTGCCCAACAAGCGGGCAGTAACACTCGGGCAGTATGCCAAGGCTTGGCGCCTCGTCATTGCGGTTCCGCGCGAGCAACTGCTCGCTGGCTGGGATTACTTCGAGACGGAGGCCTGGCGCATCCTGCATCAAATGCGCGAAGGATTGCAGGACCGCATCAATCTGCGCGGGGGGAGTAGACCTCGGGAAATCACCGAGCGCCGGCTCTTCGCCAAGATGGATGCGGCCGCGCGCCGTGGAGCCCTGCAATTTGAATGCAGGTGGTGTGGCCAAGCCATTCTCGCCGACCGCTACCTCCATAGACATTCCCGATTCTGCAGTCAAAGCTGCCAGCGCGCCTACGCTTCGTAAGCGCGACGGCCAGCCTAGCATCATCGCAAGCACGCTGTAGGGAACTCCTCGCATAGAGGGTTTCCCCAGACCGTCGGGGACGACGCTCCGGGAAAGCCTTCTGGCTCGATGAATTCTTACATCGCCCGCACGGGCGGTCGAATGGCAAGCTGAGCCTCATCAGCATTTCTCAACCAACCCGGAGGGGTATTCGCCCTTCCGGGCGATACCTTTTCGATTACCTACGGAAAGGAGCATCAACGTGGCAAACTGGTATGGAACCGCGCGCTCGAACTACGTGCGCATCAAGGACATGGACGGGCTCAAGAAGGCGCTCGGTCCGTTCGACATTAAGGTCGTCGCCAAAGACAACAGCGACCCCAATCTCGTGTGCTTCCTCTCGGTCGACGCTGACTCGGGTGGCTGGCCAGGATTCGGATACGTCGAAGCCGAGAACGAGGAAACAGGCGCCGGGGACGAGGTGGAATTCGATCCTGCTGCTCACATTTGCCCGTTCATGGCTGACGGCGAAATCCTCGTCATGATGGAGGCCGGGGCCGAAAAGCTGCGCTACGTCACCGGCAGCGCCCAGGCGTACAACTCCAAAGGCGAAGTCGTCTACCTGAACCTCGATCGCATCTACAAGCTGGCCGCCAAGAAGTTCAAGGCGGACCTATCCAAGATCAGTCTCTGCGAGTACTAGGGCAACAGGCATTCATCGACGCACCCGGAGGGGTTCGACGCCCTCGCGGGCATCGACTCGAAGGGCGCAATTGGGAGTCTCAATGAAAAGGAAACTCAAGATTCTCGGAGAGTTCGTCGGGCATCTGGCCATCGGCGCCGCGATGTTCGTGGCCCTGTTGCTGTTGGGCGGCGGCCTGAACATGCTCGTGCATTGGTTTGGGCCCATCATCGCCCCTAGCCCCTTGACACCCCACGCTTCGGGGTGCAAGAATTCAACCGCTAGTTTCAGATAGCCGCAAGCTGGGCGCATCAGCATTCCATTCAGTCCCGGTTCTCGGGGCGGCAGGACGCAAAGTCCTGCGTTCAATCATCAAGCTGTTGTCGCGTCGCGCGCCGTTGCGCGGTTGTCTAGCTCCGAGTCACTCACAGTGATTGCCTGGGGGCATGGCACTTCGAGCTGCGTGTAGTGGCTTGCGTGTCATGAAAAGCACATCTAACTCCAACGCGCTCCGGATCCCAGTTGGGTCCGCCGATGAGCGCACGTGTCAAACCACCCATTCGTATAACCCGCGCGAGCTACCCGCCAACTCGGAGCCACGCGCTTTCTTGGAGCATGCAAATGAAGACGATCTACGTACTGCCGAGCAAGACTGACCAGGTCGCTTTCGCCTCAGGAGTCCGTCCTCCCAATTGTCTGGTGAAGCAATTCTCGACCGAGCCACTCGTGGCCGCATACCTGGCTGGACTCGAGGCGGCCGCAGGCTATCTCGACGAATACCGTATTCTCGAGCAGACCCGCACGGCCGTGACCGTGGAGTTTCGGACGGGCCAGGACAGGCAGGAGCAGGACTTCACGTTCACCACTCAAGGCGAGAAAATCGCGTTCAAGGAAGGTCTAGCCGACGGCGACGGGTACATGCAGCCGGCCATCTACGCAGAAGGCGCGCCGGGCTATGAGCAGCTCACCGTGCTGTTCGCCGACGCGGAGTTCGCGTAGGGCCTATCACACAGGGAAATCCGGAGGGTTTCCCGCGGGAGCCGTGCCCCATCGGCTCCCGCCGAAAGCCCTCGGGCTCGATGGAACTTTCTCTGTCCAAGTCGGGCAGGTAAGCAGCAAGCTGAGCAACATCAGCATTTCGCAATCATCCCTGCGGGGCATGCTCCGCAAGGGGCTGCTCTGCTTTTTTATGAAGAAGGAGAGCAGCATGGCGTACGACTACTACGCATCAGTAACGTTTCCGGCCTCCGCGAAGGGCATCACCGAAGTGGCGGCCTGGCTCGAGGAGAATCCACACGTCCAGGAGCAAGAGGACGAGGACCTTTGCACGGTGTCGACCACGACCGCGAGCTTCGGGTCGATCGGCCTCACCAGCATCCTCGACGAGCACCACGTACCCTACGACCACGTCCACCGCGACGATATCGAAGTGGAAACGTGGACGGTCGTGGTGCGTTTCAAGCACGGCAAGAAGGTCGCCTACGAAGTCTGGCCAGAGGACACCGAGAAGGAGAAGCTCGCAAAGCGCCTCCTCAAGGTCCTGAAGGCCGGCCTCGTCAAGCGAGCCATCACGATTTGCGAACGCGCTTCGGCGCCTCAGTTCGAGATCCTCGAAAAGCTGGCGAAGGACTGGACGGCTCAAGCGCCCACAAGATCGCCGGCGTCCTCCGCAAAGCAGCGCACGCTTCACGCGCGCTAGCCGCAGCGCTGAGCCCTATTAACCCCGCGCGGGGGAACCCCCGCTGGGGGCCCTCCGCGCCTCTACGGAGACACTTCATGAACGACCAATACAAGGCGCCCACCCCATTGGAACTCAGGGCAGCACTGTATGACCTGAGTGCCGCGTGCGACCGGGACATCTTCACTGATGCCCCGCAGTGCGCTGAGCGTGTAACGCGCGCCCAACGCGCCATCGCCGCAGCGAACGCGATTCTGCGGGGTGACATTGATCGCAACAGCAGCATCCTTGTCCCGCGCAAGCTTCTCGCGACGCTCCTCGACATGTCGCAGCAGCACGTCCAAGACATCGAGTCTGGAATCGAAGACGCGATCTACCGCGCCTCCGAGAATCAGGACCTGCCCGAAAAGCGCGCTGCTCTGGACGCCGCACAGCAGCTGTACCGCGATGCAACGTTGGGGAAGGTCCGCGAGGAAAGCGAACCGCCCGTGGATTTCCAGAAGGAACTCGCGTTGCTTGGCTCAAAGGGACTGACATTCGCCCAATGTGTCGAGGCGCTAGGCGAGGACCGGGACAGCAATCCTTTCGCGAGCGCCGCCCACAAGCTATATGGGCGCGAGGGCGAACTCGAGATCGACCCCGCCACCATCGTCTCCCAGTCCAACGACGGCGCCTATGTACTCGCGTGGTGCTGGGTTTCGAACGACGAGGCGGGGATCGAGCCTACCAACGGCGACGATTCTGGGGCGGAGCGGGTCGCTACCGCATCCTGACCACAGGGAGGAACAGCATGAGCAGAACTCCCACTGATCTCCCGAGAGGGCAGAATAACCTCGACAAGTTGGCGCGCCAATTTGACTGGACCCAAATCGAGGGCATCCACGCACATGATGCAGTGGATATCGACTATAGCGACGAATGCATTATCCCCCTCGCCAACGGTCGTGAAATCCGGTGTCCAGCCTATCCGCAGCCCTGCACGTACGTCCGCATCGTCCAAGCAGGTTACGAGCTGATGTACGGGGACGCCCATGAGTGGGGCGATACGCCTGAAGAAGTGATGGGCGCGATTCTCGGACTCGCCCACGGCCGCTAGCGGATTGTCACTCGCGCGCGGTAACCGTCATCAAAACCCTTGGCGGGGTGAGTTCCCCGCGAGGGGGCTGCTCCGCCTATCCACTTGTGAAAGGAGTAAGCAGCTATGAGTGAAGCTGTAGTTTTTCTCGTGATGGACTGCTCGACAGTTCACCTGCGACTGGAAACACTGCAAGCCATCCGCGACGAGCACGTTGGGCACCTCTTGTATCCCAACCCCTACGGTGCCTTTTGCTGGGTCCCGGACGAGGCGGACTTCGGAGAAATTGACGAAGAAACGGTCCCCCAGGACCTGATCGACGTCTTGCGATTCGCGCGAAAGGAATCGTGCGATTGGATCAAATTCGACTGTGACGGCACCGAGTACGATGAGCTGCCAAAGTACGAACACGAAGGCACCGCCGGCATTTCTCAACCCGAGCTGAGCGTTGTTCAGGCGGCAGCCTGAGAATCAACTGGCTCTAAGCGCAATCAGGAAGATCTTCCAAGGAAGGTTTTCCAAGAAATCTATCTACATTCGGATTTCTCGGAAAGCCTTCGGGCTCCAGGATTCTTACCAGCTTTCGGGCTGTGCGAACGTAAGCTGGACGTCACCAGCACTTCTCAACCCGTTGGGGGATACCGTGTCCTCCAAGGGCACGGTTTTCTCCGCTACCTAAGGAGCAAACCATGTCAGCAGTGACAATCAACGCCGAGCAACGCCTCTTCGTCATCCCTGGTGTGGGTGGCTACAGCTGCGCCGGCTTCGACTACGTCTTCAAACAGCTGCGCGCACTGTCAGAAGCGCTCACGCGGTTTGGCATCGATGTCGGCGAGCTTCGTGTCGACGAAATCGGTTCGATCGCTCAATACCAGCAGTACGAGCGCGCGTGCGCCCTCATTGGCAATCGCGATATGGGCACCTGGTTCGACCCCGATACGCCGGCCAAGGTGCGCTACATCCTGGAACGTTATCGCAAGTCCGGCCAAGCGCTTCGGGTGTTCTATGGCGACACCAAGACCGGGCGGGACTGGTACGAAGAATACGACGTCGTAGGTGGCATCGGCCGCTCGACTGGCGCCATGAAGATTCCGCTGCTCGTCCCGGATGGCGAGCTCGGTGGCCCTGGGCTGCTGGACAGTTGCATCGTTCGCATGATGGACGTGCGTACGCGCAAGGAACTGTACAGGCATCCGCGGTATCACCAGGGTGAGATGGAAATTCGGGCGGCAACCTGTGGAGCGCCTTACACCCACGGCGTGTGGATCGACGGTCAGAACCACGCGAACTGCCGCTCGTACGGTGGCGCTGCCCAGTGGGTGGCCTTCATGACCGGCAACTGCATGGAGCAACCGCAGTAGGGTTGTCTCCCAAACCGCACGCTTGGGAGAACCCATCCGGTTCACAGCATTTCGCGTCGCTCGATTCGAGCGGCAGGACGGTAGCTGGGCATCCCCAGCATTTCGACACACCCCCTGCGGGGCGCGTTCCCGCAAGGGGGCTGCTCCGCACTACCCAGAAAGGAGCAGCAGCATCATGAGAGTATTTGTGCAGGCATTCGCTGTCGGCGAATTCAACAACGGCCCTCAGCACGCACGGTTTGACGCAACGGCCGAGTTCTTCCAGCGCCTGAAGCACCTCCAGGCACTCCTGGAAGAGCACAGGCTGTCCAGCGTGCGCGAGTGGCACGCGATCGCGTGGGAAGACACCGAAGAGTGGCGCATCAGCTGTGAAGAGCTCGTCGTCGAGCGCGGCACATTCTGGTTCGCCGGTTTCCCCAAGAGCGCGGACTACGAGGTCGAGACTCGGAGGATCGACAACGAACTCGAGGCGCTCGTCGCCCAGGCGCGGGCCAAAGGCAAGACGGCAGTCTTCTACGGCTTACACCAGGACGAAATCGACGAGCTGCGCGATTCGCCCCTGACCGAGCTGGAGGATTACACAGGCCCGATTGGCGTCGGCACGCGCATTCGGTCAATCTCTGGCGAAACCTCGGACACGTCCGAACGCCAAGACGTCTCCACCGGACCTGGCGCCATTGGGGTCGTGGAGAAGATCTTCCCTGATCAGGAGCATTGCTACGCCGTGGTCTTTCCGGACTCAGGCGTCAGCGTCTTCCTGAGCAAAACGGAACTCGACAACCAGATGGCCTACGAGGTAATCTAGCGGGGCAGTACCGAACGCTGGAGCCAGGGACCCGCTGCGAGTCCTTGGCCGCAACAAGTTCTTCCCGGTCCATTGCGGACCGAGCAGAGGCAAGCTGGGCCTCACCAGCATGTTTTTCCAACCCCACCGCGGGACGCTCTGTCCCGCGGTGGGGCATGGTGTCTCGCTTTCCTTTATGGAGGCACCATGAATGCAGTTTTGGAACAAATTCCCGCTCAAACTCGCGCAAGCGCAGGACCCGTTGATCCGTACGTGCAGGTGATCCGAAAGGTGATCGGCATGGCGCGGGGCAACATCAGCGTCCTGAGCACTGCGCCCGTGCGCGAGGGGAGGTGGATCGAGGTGATCATCTTCACCGAAAACGTGGATCGAAACCTGGCCCTGGAGTTCAGCCCGGGCTTCGTCTTCAGTTCCACCGTCGATGTGAGCAACAACGGCGCCAGCGAAGAGCATCTTGCCGGCCTCGTCGGGAGGATCGTCGTCGAAGTCTCCCTGTGCAAGCCGAATTACTCCGAGGGCAACAGCCGCAACGCCTACCTCTCCGGAACCTTCCTTCTGCCAAGGATGGGGGTGCCGACAGAGGAGGTGCAGGCGGTCGCCGCGGAAGTAATCGCTCGGCGGCGCAAGGATGCGGAGGATCGCACTCTTGCGCGGCTCGCCGAGGAACTGGTACGCGTGCTCAACGGCCCGCGCGCCAGCAACCTGGCCGAAGGAGTTGCAAGACTCCTGCGACCCGATCAGCTCGTGCAGTTCGCGAAAGACCTGCCGGCCATCGCGCGCGCCTCGGCGCGCTAGCAGCGTCTGATCGACCCGTAGCATCTGCCACCTCCGGTGGCAGTCCATCGCGAGCCCCGCCTGCCCGTGCGGATGCGCGGCTCAAAACCATCATCGTCGAGCATCCCTTCACCGGTAATGGACCCGCGGCAACGCGCGTCCGGCCGGTGTCGGGATGCCTCCACGATGGCAACCCGGGTTTCCGGGTTCTGTCCCTCGTCGGGGGTCGTCTCCCCGCGAGGGGAGCGGCTCCGCCGACGGTTTTAGGACCGATTATTGTTGGTTGCAATATTTATTGCATCTGTAATAATTCACCATAGGAGCCACCATGAAGGTATTTCCGATGCTGGATTGGCATTATTCAAGAACAGATCTGGCCAAAGCGTACCTGCAGCAGTTCGCCACAGGAATCACGAGCGCACTTACGCTGTTCGCGCCAAGGCGCTACGGCAAGACCGAATTCCTGCTGCGCGACCTGGCGCCGTGCGCGCAACGCCAGGGCAATCGCGTCGTCTACGCCTCCATGTGGGCTTCGCGTACCGACCCGCTCCTCGCCCTCCTCGCCGCACTTGAGGAAGCGCTGCGGCCTCAGACTCTCGCGGACCGAGTCAAGACCATCTTCGACTCCCCTGTGAAGTCGGTCGAGCTCGAGGCGGAAATGGCCATCGGCACGGCGAAGGCTACGGTCGAGTTCGACCAGAAGAAAGGCCACGCGCATGGCCTCATCCTGCAACTGCCGGCCAAGCTCGACGTCCTGATACGGCGAGCAAGGCCAGGCAAGGTTCTGCTGTTGCTGGATGAAGTCCAATACCTGGCCAAGCCGGAGTTTGAGGATCTGGTTGCAGCGATTCGGACTGCGCTCGATGTGAGAAAGGCGGACGTCAAGGTGGTCTATACGGGCTCATCGAGGGTGCGGCTACAACGCATGTTCGAAGCCATCAAGGCCCCCCTGTTTCGCTCCAGCCAGACCACAACGTTTCCGGACCTGGACCAGGAATTCGTCGAGTTCATCCTCAACACGGTGAAGAAGGCGACCAACCGCAAGCTCGACCCGCGGGCGGCTTGGCGGGGCTTCGAAATGCTTGCCAAGAGCCCGGGCCTGTTTCGTGATGCGGTCGAGGCAGTGATCATGGACAACAACGACAACATCGTCGCTGTGTGCCGCACGATCGCCGCCGAGGCCGCCCGTGGCGCGGGCTATGAAGAAACCTGGATGTCCTACAAGGACATCGACCGAGCGGTCATCCGCCGCGTCATCAACAGGCAACCGCTGTACACCGCGGCCGCATGCAAGGACATCGCTGCGCAAATCGGCGTCAAGAAGCTTACCGCCCAGCAGGTCCAAGTCTGCGTAAACCGTCTCGCCGATGCCCAGGTGCTTCTCGGCCAGGGCAGGGGCAAGTACGAAGTTGAAGATCCCGGCTTCTCAGCTTGGATCGAGAAACACATCTAGGCCGCTCGTCGCAGTCACCTGCGAGAACTGCCGCCGGCCCGTTGTCTCACGGGCCGCGTCAACGGGCTGGAGCAGCCTACGCGGCTGCTTCTCCCGACGAAATTATCGTCCGAGCAATTCGTCCGCCGGTCCGGAGCGCCTCAGCGTGCACCAACCAGCTGCGAACGTTCGGATGATTCAGGCCCCGGCGCGAGCCGGGTTCATCACCCCAGCGGGGATCCATTTCCCCGCAAGGGGGAGTGGCTCCTCGCTTCTTCTTGTGAAGGAGCTACTCATGCGCTTCAAAATCAGCCAGGACGCTCTCGACAGGTTTGCAGGCCAGCTGCGCCTCGCCGGCAACGGCGGTGCGGTCTTCCTCGCAACCTCGGGCGTGGTGTCTACGAGCTGGAAGGCGATGGCGCTGGGCGCGGTAACCTGGGTGGTATTCCAGGCCCTCGCCCTGCTCGTATCGTCTGTCCATCTTGACGACTCCTCCTAACCCGGTACGATGGAGTTGTTCAACAGGAAGGACACTTCTTCGACAACCTAAGTGGCCCCGGCAATTTCGGTGCTACTTCGACAAACTAAGAGGAGTCACGCCATGTCGTTCGACGCTGGCGTCATTGTGGCCGGGCTGGTGTTCAACATCGGCGCAACCCTGCTGACAGGGTGCGTTGTGTGGCTCGCCGCCCGATCGCAAAAGAGGCCTCCCGCCGCCGCCTAAGCGGCGCGGCCATCCGCCCCCTCGAAAGAGGGGGTTCGCCAAAGCCCACACGGTTTTGGCGAACCCAGCGGACGACCTCCTTCATCTGGCCGCGCGCGCCTTCGCTTCGATGGCGCGATCTCCACCGTCCAAGTAGAACAACGGAACGGCCTGCGCCGAAGCCCGCAAGAACCGCAAAATCTCTATTGAATTCCGCGAGACTCTCTGTAGATTGATTCACGTAGGGCGCCAATGCCGCCCCGTTTCAAGGAGCGAACCATGATCAAGAATCTTGCAATCACCGTGCCGACGATCGGCCGCATCTCCATCGGGCACATCGAGGAAGCGGGCGACAGACGTCTGCCCAAGAAGGACAATTTCTTTCGCATCACGACCCAGTTCAAGCAGGGGGGCGATTGGGTCGAGCACCCGGTCACGGCGTCCCTGCGCAAGAACCCCGACGAAAAACTGACATCGATTCCCGTGCGTCTCATGTTCGATAAGCCGGAACTTAACTTCCGCTACCGCTACGAACTCTTCGACAAGGGGACCAAGCGTCAGCTCTGCGTCGGCGACGGCGAAAAGGCCAAGCGCCTCACCGCCGAAGGGAAGATCCAGGACGTTGACTGCCCGGGTGCGGACCGCTGCGCGTTCGGCGCAAAGCTCGGCTGCAAGATTTTCGGCCGACTCTATGTGCAGATCGAGGGTCAGAAGAACGACCTCGCCACCTTCATTCACCGCACGCGCGGCTTCAACGCCACGAAGGCGCTACAGGCCAGCATCAATGGGCTCGCGCAAGGGTTCCCGGGCCTCCTAGCGGGGATGCCGCTCACCCTCAAGCTGCGCGGCAAGTCCAGTTCGCTCTCCCACGGCTCGGTCTTCTTCTACGCGGACCTCGAGCTGCGCGACGGCGCGACCCTCGCGGAGGCTGCCAAAGCGGCCAAGGACAGGAAGGAGGAACTCGAGGCAACGGGGTTCAAGCGCGACAAGTTCGAGGAGGCCTACCTCCAGGGTCTCCAGGCGAGCCCGTTCGACGAAACCTCGGAGGAGGCCGACGAGCTCGAGGAATGGTTCCTCGAGGAAGAGCCGGGTGGCGAGGGCTCATCCCGCAAGGAGGGGGCAGGGCAGGCCTCCGGCAGGTCCGAGAGGCGCGCGAAATCCCACGCCATAATCGAAGGGAACGCGGGCGCTACCGGCCTGGGCGCCCTTCGCCGCAGCGTTACCCACCAACCACCCGGGGCCGCCTCGGAAGCCGCGCCTGCTACGGCCTGATTAAGGCCACGTCGCGACGGCTATTTCCTCATCTCAAGGCGTTGCCAACGGACACCATACTGGTATCCTCCGGCCAATGCACAATCCAAGGTGCTAAACATGGTCTCTATCCGAAACACCCTCGCTATCCTGCTGGCAGCCGTCTTCCTCGCCGCTTGCGGCGCGAGTGGCCAAAGCACGGTCGAGCAGTTCTATCGCAACCTCGACAAGGGTGACATTTCCGCGGCGTACCAGGCGATTTCTCCGAACTCCCGCTCGCTCGTGCCCGAAGCCAAGGTCCGGGCCATGCTTGCCGATCAAAGCCGCCGCGTCCAGCAGCAGGGTGGTCTGCAGGCAATCGAAGCTTCCGGCTCGGAAAAAGGCGAAATCGGGCAGTACACGGTCAAGCTCCGCTTCGGCAACAAGTCCGAGAGGAGCGAAGTCGTCAAGGTCGTAAAGCTCGACGGCAAGTGGTACATCGACAAGTAGTCATGGCCCCCATCTTTCGGACCTGGCTGGTACTCGGGGTTGCACTCCTTGCTGTTCTCCCCGCGGCCAGCTCGACTCCCAGGGCGCGCCCGGCGATCGACGAAGCGCTGCTGCGTCCAGGAGACTTGCTGTTTCGCGTCGGGGACAGCCTGCACAGTGCCGCAGTCCTTTCAGCGCAAGGAAACGGCTGGAGTCATGTGGGAATCGTGGTCAGCGGGGGAGCCGGCGCGCTGGAGATTATTCACGCGTCCCCGGCTGACGAGCCTGGTGAGTTCGACGGTGTGCGCCGCGTATCCCTGTCGGAGTTTGCGCGCCACGCGAACAGTCTCGGTGCGTATCGGCCGAAGTCCCCGGCCGCAGCAAGCTATGCCGCTGCACACGCCGAGCAGTACCTTGGCCGGCCTTTCGATTCCAGGCTGGACAGCGACTCGGACGCCGAACTGTACTGCACCGAACTGATCACCGTTGCGTTTCGAGGGTCTGATCTGCCGCTCGAACCGGCGAGGACCCGTTATACCTTCCCTATGCTGGGAGTGGTCAGCGTCATCGAACCGAATGCTCTGGCAGCCATACCGATGCTCTCGCGTATTCTCTAGGAAGGCTCTGACATGACTACGTCACCCAAACGCGCCATCACCGCAGTTACCACCATCGCCTATCTTCTCGCGCCCACCGGAGCGCTCGCAGCAGACCCCCTCACCAACATTATCCAGGGCCTGCAAGGCCTCAACCGGGTCCTCTCCACGGTTGCTCCCCCTCCAAACCAACAGCCTGGTCAACCCGGTGTTGCTCCTCTCGGTGCGCCAAGACCGACAGGCCCGGTCGTGACGACCTCCCAGTGTGAAATCGTCGTCCAATACGACCAACAGGGCCGTCCGCTGCCGTGCTTGATGCCCGCAGCGAATCAGGGGACCTACCAGATCGAAGACCCCGCGTACCGACTGGCCGCCCGCCAACGTCTTGACCAGACCGTGGCCGCCTTGCAGGCAAAGCGGGAGATCGACGCGGTCGACGCCGCGCGGTTTGTCGAAGCGATCCGCCCGTTCCTGAGCGCTTTGGAAAATGAGCAACGCGCTGCCACGTCCACCGATCTTGTCATCCCTCCAGGGGATACTCGCGTCCTGGACTTTCGCTCATATTGCCTCCAGTACGGTATAACAAGTCCATCCCTCGCTGCTGGGATGACTCTGCAACCGGTCACCCCGCTCCTTCCCGCTGGCGCACAACCCATGTACGAGCGAATCATGGCGTACGCGCGGCTCAACCCCGGCGATCATCGCGCAGCTATAAGTCTCATCGACGGGCTTACCCAGGCGCGCCGCGGGATGATGCACAACATTACGCCAGCCGAGGGGCTCAGCGGCGAACAGCGCACCCTCATGGACAGGGTGCTTCCCAACGGCGCCTATCTGTACCAGCAGGCGGTCCTCTCGGCGGTCAACGAGTACAACCGTCTCCCTAGGGAACGGCAACGCCAGATCCAAGATGAACTCACGGACTTCTACCGTGCCAACGGTGATGTCGCCGGCAAGGCCGCATCACGTCGCCCGCGTCCAACCGAACTCGGTCCGGGTGTTGTCGCCAATGCGCAGGCGAACTCGCCGTTCGGCGCAGACGGGGTGAGGGTCCGCTTCCAGAACAACTCAACCGATGCGTACCGCTTCAAGCTCACAAACTACGCTGGGGCCCCTTATGCCGCGCAGCGCGTAGGCCTTGCCGGTGCGACGACTCTCCCCAAGCTTTCTCCTGAGGCTGCCGCGGCCGCATCCGCAGCCGTGTCGGATTCCGCGCGAAAGCTGGCCGACGTGACGTTCAAAGACGCGACCACGATCGTCCCGAAGCTCATCACCCACAGCGTCGCCGCCAAAGCCCTTCTTTCGACGCTACCTTGGGTCGGCTTGGGCATTGCCACATGGGAAGGGGTCACCGGCAAGGATGTCTTCACTGGCGAAACCCTGTCCCCCGCACAGCGGCTAGTTTCGCTCGCGGGCGTCATCCCCGGAGAACGGGCTATCCAAGGCCTGATCGCCCCTGTCGCAGGGCCGCTCGTCGCCAACGTCGCGCGCTACACCGCCAACACGGCCGACGTCGCCGGTGTGCTCGTTTCCGACACCGCCCAGGCGCTGGACCCGCTGCTCTTCAACAATGACCGGGTTTTCGCTGCCGTCAAGGAGAGTCTCGACGCAATCGCTCGCGGCGTCGGCGTGCCCGCGGATATCGCCGCCACCGTTCGGGCAAACCTCAGTACCAGCTGATTTCCGCTGACACCATTGCCGCAGCCGGGCAACGGCAGTACTTACCGAATATTTCCTCGCCAGACGCCATCAGGCAGTCATGCAGATCACCCGGGCCGCGGCCGGTCTCGCCGCGGACGCGCCCCCGGCGAGCAAACCGCCCCAGGGAAGCCCCCGCCTGACCACGCCGATCGGGTTCCCACGGAATTGCAACCGCAGGCATACCCAATCCCGCCCCTTTGGACCTTGCATTCCTATAGAAATTGCGGTAGAGTATTTTTGCAGTAGCAATACGAGGAGAGCGAGGCAAGTATGCGCACCCACGCGGAAGTCAAAACCGAAACCGCTGAAGCGAGGGACTCTCGCGTGCTTACGCGAGCCACGCTGCGCGCTGCGGAGCTGCTCGACGTTTCGCAATCGACACTTGCGCGAGTCCTGGGTGTCAGCGCCGCAACGGTTACCCGCATGCGCCAGGAAGCCTATCGACTCGATCCCCAGCGAAAGGAATGGGAGCTGGCACTACTCTTCGTGCGCCTGTTTCGCTCGCTTGACTCCATCGTCGGCGGCCGAGAAGCGCACGCCAAGGCGTGGCTACACAGTGACAACCGGGCCCTCGCGAACAAGCCGATCGACCTCATCCTCAAGGTGAGTGGCCTGGTGCAGGTCGTCAACTATCTCGATGCCTCGCGTGGCCGGGCTTGAGCTGCACCGGGTCGATGCGTCGATCTGGCGTGCCGTCGAGGCCCAGCACATAGTTTCGACCATGCGCCTGGTTGACAACGACCTCAACGACCAGCGCGCCCTCGAGGATCTCATCGAGACGGTGAAGCCCCCGCTCGCCGCGGGCACGCAGGGCCTGCACTGGCTGCTTGCCGCGCCCTTTCGCTATCCGACACTCGCCACCGGCAGCCGCTTTCGGGCGCCGGCGGACCCCGGGGTGTTCTACGGCGGCTACGAGACGCGTACGGCCTGCGCCGAGGCGGGCTATTGGCGATGGAGATTCGTCCAAGAGAGCGCGGGGCTCACCGAGATGGCGGCCCAGCCGATGAGCCTTTTTCAAGCAGCGGTTCGAACCCAGGCGCTTAATCTCACGCGCGCTCCTTATGCGGCGCGACGCGCGGCGTGGGTGCATTCGACGGACTACTCCCGCACGCAGGCGATCGCGCGTAAGGCGCGTGCGGCGAGCGCCGGCGCGATCATCTATGAATCGGTGCGCGACCCAAAGCACGGGCGCTGCATGGCCGTTCTCACCGCCGGTGCATTCCCAAAGGGTCAGGCCCCCGCCACGCAAACGTGGTACCTCACCATCACCCTGGCTGGGTCGACTTGGTCGCGGGCACCTGGAGAGGCATTCTCCTTCGTGCACGCTTAGAAGCCAACCCGCTGCAGCTCGATGCGCTCGATTGTCATGCCGGGCAGGCCTCGGGCTCTGTGCCCGCCAACATGGAGAGCGGATAGTACCCAACAGGCGACCGCCAGAATGTTGCGGCGACCAGAGACCAATTAACGTTCGTATCAATCGCATGAGGGGTTCGGGAGACGCGTGAACGCACCATCGGTCACAGATACTCACGAGGCAGAACTGACCCGTTGGCTCTTCACCTCTTCAAGTACGGGTCGTTTCCTTACTGCGAGGCTCGGATTGTCTCCAGGCATGCGGTTAGCCTTTCGGATCGACCCCTCGATCCTGGCGCCTCGCGGCCGCGGTCCAGGGGACATCGACGTGCTTGTTGTCGATGAAACGCGTCCACAGTACGCGGTGGCAATTGAAGTAAAGCGCGTCAAAATGCCTGCCGAGAGTTACTGGACCTCTCAGCCCAACAAACTTCAGGAGTTGGAGAAAGGCTGTACGCAAGTCGGACTCCTGCGGGAGATTGGCTTTCATCGATCTTGTCTTCTGGTTGTGGTTGTTGCCGACGGTCGTGAACAGACCACAACAAGCGTTGCATTTCGCGGCCCAACGCCAAGTCTCGTTAAGGCGGTAAAAGAGACACTAAGCAGCCTCACGTTTCATCCGGACGTGGGAGTGGTCGTTCTTGAGGTGACACAGCCGATGGACAAGAACATAGATGACGCGGGGGCTATTGCAATTTGGACACATCAAGAAGTATCCGAAATTGAGCAGTCCCCGGAACTGACGGCGGCCATCGTCACTTACTTGCAGTCGTCCCGATGAGGGATTCTTGTCATGGATTGCGCCAGCCGAAGGTTGCACGCTCAACAGGAGCATGCAATTGTCCCGTCTTCGGGATCGGCGGTGCGGCGAGTTGGCCGAAGGCGATAAGATACTGCCTGGACTGCCGGTCAGGGTACCGGCGCGCAAGCGTGGATCCCGCAATTCATTACCCTCCGTTCACGTCCGACCGTCGCACACACTGGAGGTGAAGAGATGGGCCGACTGAACCCGAAGCACACCACCATGCTTCAACGGCTGGGATTTCAGGACCAGGATCTGACGACGGCCGCGCATGACGAAATCATCTTCTGGCTCTCCAATAAAGACGAGCTCTTGGGCATCCTCAAGAAGCTCATTCCAGTACCGACATGGAATCAACAGAAAGTCGACGGGCTACGCGATAGCGCAACTGCCATCGTAGCGAGTCGGATACAACGCCTTGAAAAGGATCGCGCTACCGCGCAGGGGCCTCTCGATCTCAGTGCTGGGAAGGAGCCACGGACCCGATATTCCGCGAAACAGTTGGCTGGCTGCACAGCTAGCGTTCAGACGTTGACGCGAGAAATCGACCGTCTTAGGGCTCTTGAGCAGTTGCCGGTCCCGCCGGACCCAGAATTGCAGATTGACGAGATGATAATCGAATATCCGCTGAGGACCAACGTTGAGCGCAATCCGATGATCGTGGGGTACGCGGATCTGTGCGTGCGTTGCTCCGTACCGAGATCCCTGGAGGTCGCAGGGGGAGCGAACGAAGCGTCTTATGTGTCCGAGGCAGACCGCTGGCGGGATCCACGCTGGTTCGTCGAACACGGAACGACCGCCGTGCTATTCGAAGTCAAGAGCGAGATTCGATCGTTTGGCGAACTGATGCGCCAACTGCAAACGTATCGAACTTATTTTGGCGGCATCATCGTGGTGGTATGCCCAGACGGGCGCTTTGCCGAGCAACTTGAAGCCCAGGGCATACGCTTTGTCAAACCGCCAGCCACACGCGCGCCGAGCGGCCCGAGACAAGGCGAGTTATTGTGAGCAAGCGGCGACGGTACCGCCAGCGATCGATCGTACACACCTAGAAGGAAAGTCAACAGCATGGGGACCTTTAGCAACGTTCTGATGCCAGAGCTTGAGCATGCCGACGGATCCTCCTATCGGGTCTCTGTTGAGACAAGCATGCGCGGCTTGGCGCGGCTCAATGTAGCGTGCTTGAAGCCCGAAAGTGACGAGGAAGCCAATAGTCAGGGAGCTGACCTGACGGCAGCCGAATGCCGATCCCTCGCCCAAATGCTACTTGCTGCAGCGATCTTAGTCGAAGAAACCGAGGCGATGCCGCGGGACTAAGTGTAGGTTTCGGGCGAGCCCGTTAACAGCCTCGACAAAACAGACCCGCGGGCGCCACGAACCGGCCAATCTGCTCGCCGATTATTGCGCGAGAAGTTCAAGGAAGGCTAGGTTGACGAACAGCTTTTCGCACCCGGCAACGATTTCCTTCAGCAGGCCCATCTCGGACAATCGCTTCAAGTGGACCGAGGCCATCTGCCGATTGGCGAGGCCTGCGAGCCATCGGATCGTAATGGGGATCCCTGTACTGCTGCCCAACCGCCGCTCGTTGACAAACTTGCCACGCCGATTCGTCAAGAATTTGTTCAGCGCCTCCTCTGATAGAATCGTGCAACACGGCGTGAGGCAGTGTGCGATGGTGAACCGGACCCCGAAGTGCGGACACCACGAACTGAGAAGAGTGTTGTCCACGGACGGCCGGTTCGGTCGCCTGCGACGAACCGGGAACCGGCCGTCGGCGGTCAACGCGGTGGTGCTCATTGCGATGGCGCCTCCGTCAAGTTCTTGCCTTCGGCGCGCCAGCGCCGCTCGAATTGCGCCGGCGGCACGTACCCCAACGACGAGTGCCTGCGCTCGGTGTTGTAATAGCCAATGTACTTGATGATCGCATGGCGCGCCTGAGCTCGGGTCTTGAAATGCTCCCCGTGGACGCATTCAAACTTCAGCGTGCCATTCACCGATTCCATCGGTGCGTTGTCCCAGCAGGTGGCTTTGCGGCTCATCGACACCGTGATACCGCGCGCTTTGAGTACGTCCCGGTAGTCCTTGGCCGCGTACTGCGAGCCTCGGTCAGAGTGGTGCAGCAGGCCGGCCTCGGGATCGCGCCAACCCAATGCGACCTGCAGCGCTTCCAGCGTCAATTCCTGCGGCATCGACGGGCTGCTCGCCCAGCCGACGATCTTGCGCGCAAAAAGGTCCAGCACCAGCGCCAGGTACAGCCAGCCCTCGGCCGTCGGAACGTAGGTGAGATCGGCAAGCCACTTCTGGTTTGGCGCAGTTGCTTCAAAGTCTCGCTTCAACACGTTGGGGGCGATCGGGTGGGCGTGCTTCGAATCGGTCGTGCGTACCCGAAAGGCTCGTCGCTTGCGGCTGCGCAGATCGTGCTCGCGCATCAAGCGGCCGATGCGCTTGTGGTTGACGGGTCGTCCAAGTGCCTCGCTGACCTCGGGGGTCATCCGCCGGCGACCATAGCGGCCGCGGTGCTTGATCTGGGCACGGCGAATCTAAGCGACGACTTTCTCCTCCTCCAGGCGCCGCCCAGACGGTCCACGTGCGACGGCCTGGTGCAAACCGCTGCGCGAAACCGAAAGCAAATCGCACATCATCGCGGTCGAGTACACCTCGCGGTGCTCCATAATCCAGGCGTACTTCACATCGACTCTTTCGCGAAGTACGCCGCCGCTTTTTTTAGGATTTCTTTCTCGATCCGTAGTCGCGCGTTCTCCTGCCTCAGCCGTGCGACCTCGGCCTCCAGCTCGGTGAGCGCTCGCCCCGGCGCTCGCTTCATCAGTGCCTCACCCCTGCGCGTCCTGGCAACCCAGTTGCCCAATGTGCCTGGCGACATCTCCAGCGAGCGCGCCACCTGCGGGATGCTGCGACCGCCGTCGATCACCTGCTTGACTGCCGCCAACCGAAATTCCTGCGTGTATTTCCGATCCGGTCCAGATTTCTTCATACGTCCTCCACAAGGTCAGCATAGCAAACCTCGTGGTGTCTGTTTTCAGGGGACCAGATCACCAAGCGCTGACGGCTGAATATGCATTTTGTTGCCTCGACTGAATCAATCGGAGGGATCTCTCGCACACAAATTAATTTGCGGAAAAAGCGAGCATCCTGAAAGGCAATGGCGACTAGAAGTGCATTCAGGGCACACCTTTTCACCAAGACCAGTCGCTGCATTTTCTTCAACCAGCGGCCGTGGGCTAGTGTAATAAATTGTCTGTTTTGAAGTTCTCCTTTCTTGCCTTCCTATAAATCAGAATGCGCGGGGCAAGTCGTGAGGCGCGGATCCCGTAGCTGCGCACTTCCGGTCCAGCAAACTCCTACAGCGACTAAAGTTCGATTTCTTTTCCGCCACTTCTTGTTAAAATGAGACCCGTTTTCGTTTCGCCGGGTGAACAACGAATAAGAACGGCGTTGTCGTGATAGCACTTCCTTGGCTTCGGTGCCTGCCAATTTCTGTGTAGATTGGGGCAAATTGAACGGAACACACGTCGTCGCCAATTTGTACCGTTGCCGAGGGGAGGCGCGGTACCTGACTGACGCAGATGTGCTGCGTCGATTCTGTATCGATTCGATTGAGCGATCCGGACTAACCATAGTCGGCGAACTGTTCCATACGTTCACGGGCGAGAACGAGAAGTCGGGCGGCGTTACCGGCTGTGTGGTGCTGGCGGAATCGCATCTGGCTATTCACTGCTGGCCGGAAATTGCCGGCGTCACGCTCGACGTGTACGTCTGCAACTTAAGCCAGGACAACAACGCCAGGGCGCGGCAGTTGGTCGATGATTTCGTTCGGTTGTTTGAACCCGAGGACTTCGTGCGCCATGACGTCCCGCGCGACCAGCAGTTCATGTACGAGCACGTAAACGAGAACTACGGTTTTTTCCTTCGATCGTCCAAGTTGATTGAGGCATCACGCACGCAGTTCCAGGATCTGGAAATCCACCACACGCCGCAATTCGGCAAGCTGTTCCGCCTCGACGGCTGCTTCATGACCTCGGAGAAAGAAGAGTTCGTCTATCACGAAACCCTGATCCACCCGGCGCTTGCGGCTCACAATGCGCCGAGAAGAGTGCTGGTCGTCGGCGGCGGCGACGGTGGCGCCGCGGAAGAAGCGCTCAAGCACCCGACGGTCGAGGAACTCACGCTGGTAGAAGTCGATGCCAGGGTGGTGGACATCGCGAAGCAGCATTTCGGCGAAATCCATCGCGGCGCGTTCGACAACCCGCGCCTACGTTTGCTGATCGGGGACGGAATCGAGTTCGTCGCCGAAACGCGCGAGAAATTCGACTGTATCGTGCTCGACCTGCCCGATCCGGTAGGTCTGGCCGAACGGCTCTACGAAGAAGCCTACTTTCGCGCCTGCAAGCTCGCGCTGGCCGAAGGCGGCGTGCTGGTGCTGCATATCGGTTCGCCCTGGTGCCGTCCCGAGCGCGTGCAACTGCTATACGCGCGGCTGGCTGCGCTGTTCAAGCTGGCGCGCCCGTACACCATGTTTATTCCGCTGTATGGCAATCTCTGGACGATGGCGGTCTGTTCGGACGCGCTGGATGTCGCGGCGCAAACGCCGGCGCAGATTGACCAGTGCATAGCTGAACGCGGCCTCGCGGACCTGCAGTACTACAACGGCGCAACCCACCAGGCGCTGTTCGCGCTGCCTAATTTCGTGCGCAAGCTGACCGTCGATGCCGTGCCGCGGCCCGCGCGGCTTGGTCCCGGAGATCGGGCCACTCGCGAAAAATAGGGTCTGACAGTGCTGGTATCAGAACTCGCGGCTTCTTCCGGAATCGGGCATTAAGACCGATGGAAACTGCCATTGAGATCGCAGCAAAGGGGCGCGGCAACATTCATCAGCAGAGTAAGAACGAGCCCGAAGGAGCTCACGCCGGGCGTCGAGACAAGCGTGCGGATCAGCCCATGGCGGCCGACAATCGACATTTGATCCGCACCACATACCCGACAACAATTAGGCTCCCGTGGTTGAAATTCCTATCCTAACCTTGTATCTTTTCTTGTAGCCTTTGGGGGAGACGCAATGCCTGATGAGTTTGAGTTACTGAGGGAAGTCGATGGGACGACTCTCGACGAAATTGTTATGGCCGCTTCAGGTATGGCGCAAAGTCAGTTCAAGGCTGCAATGGTTGAGAAGGGCCAGCAACGCTATTTCATGCCTACGCAAAATTCAGACCGTTGCAGCCAGCACTGTGCGCATTGCTTTATGACGGAGCGGGATTGCTCGGATAAAGGCACTCCAATATCAGATGCGGAACTGACAAATCTTACGCAGAAGTTTGTCGACAGAGGTTACAAAACCCATTTCTATTATCAAGAGCCGATGATGCGTCCCGACTATTTTGATGGGGTGGCGAAGTTTTCCCAAACCACGTCGGAGATAAATCCAGCTTTCTTTGTACTTAAAAAAGGTCTTGTGGAGCGCGCTCGGCGGGTTGGCATAACAACCATCAGGCATTCTATTCATGGTGACCAAGAGGCTCACTGCTCGCTCACCAAGGCTTCACCAAGATTTTACAAGCAAATACTTGATGGCATTGATGTGCTCAAATCGCACGGATTCAAAGTTGATATAGAAACGACAATTTATCAAGACAATCGACATTGCATCGATTATCTAGCCAATCTACTCCAAGAAAAGGGAGTGGATGGATGGTATGTCGGAAGGGCAGTGCCCGTAGGTGCCGCGAAAGGCTGGCCTGCTTCGAAGTTCCTGCGCGGCAAAGATGCCCGTCAAGTAGCCTCTGACGTCGCAAAGGCTGCTCTTGTGCACAGAAATCTCTGCGTGAGGTTCGATGCCAATTGGGGCCCCAATTTCTTTTCGATCCGACATTACCAGTACTTGCTGGGAAGACTTCCGGGGGAGCCTTTGATAAGTATGTATTGGTGTGATGCCATAAATACCTGCGTGCTTTACGCTTCGGTCGAGACGGGTAGAGTTTATCCATGCTTTTATCATATTTCTTTCGAAGACGAGGCTATTGGCATTTTCGACCGCCACAGAGGAGATATTCGGTTTGACGATGACAAATTACACAAATGGACGCCATCGTACTTTAATAAATACCTACGCGGTATTTGCTCGAAAGAGGGGTGCACGTTTCATGATTTATGTCTGGGAGGCTGCAGAGGGGCTGCCTCGGCATTTGCGCGATTGGATGGTGACCCAGATCCCTATACGGCCGGCGCGGATTTCTGCTTGACGCACGAGTTAATGGGCACAAGACGCGACGCATTAACAGCGGGGCACCTCGTAAAGCGGAAAGCAGATGGCTAGGTACCCAAGGCCCTGTCATGTCGTTATGCAAACGCCCTTCTAGGATTCTGGTTGTCGCTGATTGGTCAAGACAAAGGCCCGGAGCATCTCCACGAGCGTGTCCCTAGAAGCTTCCTGAAGAAAAGGGCTCGTTGTCAGAGCGATAGTGCGCGCAGCGAGATCGCTTGCATTCGGTGTTTCTGACGCGGCAAGTTTTCCTGCGAGGCTTGGGTGATCCACTATGGGATAAATGTACGGTTTGGACACCCCAAAAGGCGAAGGCCAAAGTACATCAAGCGCTCCCCTGCATTGCGCCTCTGAAGCAAAGGTTAAGAATCGAAATGTGCAATTGGGCTGTGATCCCTGTTTGGGCTCATGCAATTCCAAACCCGGCAGTCCGCGAAGATGTGCACCTAGTTGCTCAAATGTTTCGCGAACGCGTCCCAAGTGGCTGGATAATCGACGCGAGGCTCTTGCACCAACGGACATCCGCCAGGGGCTGACCTTATGCAACGGAATGTCAGAAGTGAAATAATCATCACTTGCCCGTGTAATGTCGTTGCGTTGTAGCCAGAAACGGCGCGGCGCACCATAGGTTAGTGCGATGCCGAGGGGATTGTAGAGTAGATAATGGCCGACAAGCTCTATTTTACGTAGCGCTTCAAGTAAACTATCACGAAATACTATTTCATCGCTGACCTTACGAATTCCACTCAACACTTCTGAATTCTGACTGACCACACAGCCACCTTCATAAATCGTAAGTCCTTTTCCGACGGCAAAGCTGAAGATGCCCACATCGCCGGCAAATCCAACACTTGCATTCTTCCAAGTGGCTCCGAAAGCTTGAGCTGCATCCTCCACAACAAATGTGCCACTTGAGAGGTTCGTGACAATCTTGCGTATGCGCGCAACATCGGTCAGTGCGCCACCGTAATGCGTTGGAACGACACAGAGCGTATCGTCATCAACAAGTGTTGCGAGGTGATCTGGATCAAGCTCAAAACCACCTGGAGCGGTATCGCAAGGGACAACCTTCAAGCCGACATCCAATGCGGCGAGCGCGACCAGCGGGCATGTATATCCAGATATTATTACTTTTCTGCGCCGAGATACGCGCTTGAGATAGGCAAAGACAATAACCAAAGCGGCGGTGCCTGAACATGTCACCAGAACATCGGGCGCGCCGGTAACTTCAATAATTGCTCGATTGAGTGAATGCGAGTCTGCTCTCCCAAGCAGGTCGCTCAGGCAAAGCGGCAAACCGCCCGTTGGAGGCGCCTCGCGAAGTATCATCCCCTATCCCTTTCTGGCCTGTCCAGCTTTACTGTTCTGGATCAAACGCGTTGGCCCGAGCACTCGCATTGCGGAATGGGTTGGTGAGAGACGTATCTTGGCGGGCCGTTCATTGAAAAATATGGGTTCGTGTGGATGCTGGGGAAATGGGATTTGGTCGCATTGTGAATCGCTTACCCATGTGTACGCGGCCTTGCTGATTTGAACTTGCAGTTCTGCACTCACAGCTTGTGCATCGGTCGCAGCATGCGCGGAAATCCAGAATAGTTCGCTGATATTTCGCGGCTTGCTAGAATTCGCCACCGTTCTGCTCACGGCGGATACGGCTTTGCAGGTAAGGTGAAAAATAGCCATCATAACGTTGCCAGAGATCGGGATTGTGCCAATCGTTGCCGGTTACTTTGCCACGGCAATTGTGCGAACGGCATAAGCAGACAAACTCGTCATAAGATGAGCCATCGCTCATTGCATAATCGAATGTGACTTCCTCGCCGGGGGCGATGTCACGCATTGCAATGAGTACTATCTGGCCGTTGAAGCCAGCATTCGGATTGCAACTGTGGTTAAAGTAACTTGGCGGTTCGTCACACGCCAGCGAAGTTATGTAATACCCCTCTGCCACCTGGAGGGAATGCTCCCGCTGCTTTATAGGTAGTGAATCTAAGGTTTCGCAATCCACAACCCATCCACCCCATATGCAAATAACCTCTTCCTTCAAGATAAGCTGCGCGGCGACGATTCCGTGTCCGCCTTTGGTTGGTTCTTCGACCACGCGGCATTTTGGCGAAAGATGAGACGGGGTTCGCCCTATCATAATGGTGAACTCCTAGTGAAAATTCCGACTCCGGTGAACCTGCTAGACCGCGCCCACAATGGTACCACCTGCGCTACAGTCAACCGCCGATGTGGCCAGCCGCAATGCCGTGCCAGCGGCGTAAGCCGCGAAGGATACGAAATCCAACCGGTTTTTTGGAAATAATGCTAACTCGCGCCGCCGCCGTCAATCGCCAGTCAATGGCTGATTTCGCGCCAGCATGCGTCACCATACGCAGAAAGGTCTCCCGAATCGCACCTCAACCACTACCTGGAGTCGGCAGCTAACAGGCGATGCGCTGATCGAACCTGAGTTGCGGACCCGGCCGCGCCGACATTTCCACTAGCGGACGTTCGCAATGCCTCCGGAGGGAGCCTAGGCTCACACCCCTCCGAAATTGAATGAAGGGGGAGTATGCTGTTTCCTGCGGTGTCGCTGACGGATAAATGCAAACTCTATGAAGACTAGCGGTATCGGAATGACTGCCCTGGCAACGCTTGAGGGGCGCCCCGTCCTTGCCAATACGATTTTCCTTCAGGCTGGAGAAGCGCCTGACATCGTTGAAGCGTTTCAGCGAGAGTGCGAGGCCATCAAGGCGATCACACACCCTTTGCTCCCGTGCCTCCTGAACTACGCGGTTAATGCCAACCAGTTCACGCTCGTACTGGATCACACGGAAGGCGTGAGCTTGCTCGCCTACGTCACGTCGAGCACTACGCACGACCCGGAACGGCTCGCGAGAGAAAATCCACACTTCGATCTCGATCAGATACTGCAATGGGCTCGACAACTCGCTGACGCCGTTCTATTCCTGCATCTTCAAAGGCCGTTCCCTATCATTCATCGGAACCTGAGTCCGTTGACCGTTAGGATCACTCGACCTGCTGATGAAATCAAGCTGCTGGATTTCGGCTTTCTGAACTGCTTTCATCCGGCGCTCATTCCAGGAACGGCAAAGAAGGCGATTTCGCTCGGCGAGTTCAACGACCCATTGCTGGTTCAGAAGTGTTGGGCCGACCCGCGCGTAGACGTCTACAGTTACGGGATGGTGTTGCGGTTCCTCCTGTCGACGTTGCCTCCGACTGTGTCTGGAACGTCAGCGCCGCCACCGGCTGATGGCAATATTGACTTTGCTAGCATCTCTCGATCACTGAATGCAATGGCGGATCGCTGCTGCTCCGCAAGTCCTGAAGATCGCTACCCCGATATGGCTTTTGTGGTAGAGGCGATTCGGCACGTCGGCTCCAGCGACGACCACGACGAGACTCGCTGGGAACAATGTGCTTGTGGGCACAAGAACCGGTCCAGCGCCAGATTTTGCGGAAATTGCGGGCGCTCTATCAGCAAACCTGTCAGAGCGGCGGCCGCCGAATCCGAGGAGTCGCCGGTTGTATGTGACGCCGAATCGGAGGTGAGTCTCCTCACCAGTTACCGCGAGAACCGCTTTGCGGATCTCGCGGAGTACCGGATGATGGAAACGCTCTACGAGATCGAATCCGATCCGGGCTTCGAAGAACTGCTCTCACTCCCCAATTTGCCTGAAGTGGCCAAGATGCAGCATCAAAAGGACGCGGTGCTGCGGGCGCTCCAGCAGATGCGTGGCAGGGCGCTCCTCGCCGACGAGGTGGGACTTGGAAAGACGGTGGAGGCCGGCATCTTCCTGAAGGAACTGCTGCTCAGGCGGCTGGTCGCGAAGATACTCATCGTGTGTCCTTCCATATTGTTGGCGGCGCAGTGGCAGAGCGAACTGTACGAGAAATTCGGCGAGATTGCGCTCGTCTTTGGACACGACATCGATACGAGTCTCGCCTGGGAGTGTTCCCGCCTCATCACGACATATGAGGTCCTTGGCCGGCCGTTTCATGCGGAGGAATTGCTGCGGCACCGGTATGACCTCGTTATCCTCGACGAAGCGCATTTCCTGAATGACAAAGAGCATGCCGGCATTCTGGACACAGTGAAGGCGCTGCAGAAGAAGTACTTCCTGATGTTATCTGCTACTCCGATGCATCGCTCACTGGAGGAACTCTATAACATCGTCAGTCTGCTGCGCCCGGGACACTTTGCGGATCTTTCCTCGTTCAAGAAGGAGTTCATGGAACCCGAGGACGAGATGCGCGCGAAGAACGTCAATACGCTCCGGACACTTCTGCATCAGATCATGGTTCGGAACCGCCGGCAGGACGTTACCGACTATGTCTTCCCACGCCGAAGGGCTGTTCCTCGCCAGTTGACATTGGCAAGGGAAGCAATTCGGTTCTATGAGGAATTCAGGGACTTCCTGAAGGCCGCGGTCGCGGATGTCAGCAATACGGCCGTGTTGAGCGGCGTTGCCGATTTGGCCGAGCGCTTGTGCAGCAGTCCGGACGCATTTACCAAGCAGATCAACCAGCTTCGCCGGAACCGCAGGCTGCGACAGGTCTTGGGAGAAGGCTTTCTGCGCGAGATGGATGATTTCGCCGCGCGATGTCCGGATTCCATCGCGCTACCGAAACTTCAGGCGACAATCGAGATACTGGAGAAGCACCACAAAACGCGCGAGCGATCCCTTGTCTTTTCACAATTCGACGAGACGGCACGCTACTTCTACCGGCGCCTTCAGGCAACCAGTCTAGGGTCCTGTTGCTTTCTATATGACCCTCACACCAGCCTGGGGGCGAGGCAGAACGCCGTCCGCAAAATGGAGGAGACTCCGGGTGGAATCCTGGTGTGCCCGGGAGAGGCCAGCGAGGGCTTGAATCTTCAAATGGCGAACCTGATGATCAACCTTGACCTGCCCTGGAATCCGATGAAATTGGAACAGAGGATCGGACGCATCCAGCGCATTGGAGGGAAGAAGGACATCCTGATCGTCAATCTCGTCCTTCAAGGAACGATTGAAGAGAAGATCTACGAAATATGCGCCAAGCGGATTCAGATGTTCGAGGCAATCGTAGGGCATGTGGAGGAGATCCTCGGAAATCTGGAGGAAGATATCGAGGTCCTGATTCGCGATTTCTACCTGGACCGGCCGGCGATCACCGACGAGGGCGAGGAGGTTACCGCTGAAGAGAACCTAAGTCGCAGCATCGACAAGGCGGAGTCCAAGTCTTCAAAGCCAGGCGAAGAGAGTCTCAGTGAGATCTATGGCCCGGCTAACTTCGAGCCGGCCGCTGCTGAGGAGGAGGAAGAATAGGCGATGAAACCGCAAGGGAGGGGGAGCGAGGGCCGTGGATACCCGGCAATTGGAGATTGAGAAGCTAGTCGTAGAATACTTTCATGCTCGTCCGGATACAGAACTCAAGCGGGCCGCCGCCGGCACATACCTGTTGCGGTTGATGTCGGCCGAATCCAGGAGCCAGTTCGGCGGCAAAGAAGAGCTCTATTTGACGTTTGATGCAGATCGGGCGTTTTATCATCCGGACTGGGAGTTGATCAATGCGACGCATCCGTATCTGGACGTCATTCGCAATGACCTGACCAGCCGGCGCGAAGATCCGCGGATGGGGGAGGCGCATTTTGCGCCGCAGCCCGTTAATCCGGCGGGTGAAGTGAAGGTCCCGCGTATTGAAGTGGATGGCCCGGTCTCGTCTGTCGATTACAAGACCGACTACAGGCCCTACTTCGTTCTTGCCTACAAAGTGGTTTTCGAAACGGACGAACGTCAGGACTATATCCTGCGTCTTTGTTTTGACGCCCGAACCGGGGAGGAATGTCCCGACGTCGTCGGGCATCTCGCACGTCTTCCTCTGGAAGGGGGAAAGCCTCCGGCGCTCGAGAATCGCGGCGAAATCGCAGACCTCGGTCACGTGCTGAGACGGGGGCGCGCCGAGATCGGCGCACGCTTGCGCGTGGAGGCAGCCGCGATCGCGAACCAGTCTGCGGAGCAACTGGCCCGCGAGAAGGAGCGGCTCGACCATCATTACGCGCGTGAGATTGAATTGACCAGCAAGAGGGATGAGGAGGGGCGTCGAAAACTCAGGGAGAACCTGAAGAGGGAGATCGAAGACTTCGAAAGAAAGTATGCATGCCGCTCGCGCGCATCGCTCATCTCGGTTCTGTTGCTCTGGGCTCCCATTCTCAATTACCGGATCGGTGCGAGATCCAAGCGGTCAGGCTTCATAGTGGATGATTTTGCCTATGACGCCTGCGTCGACATCGTTGTCGCTGACCCCTGCCCGAACTGCGGAAACCATGCGCAATATCGTCTGTGCTGCGCTGGAAGACACGCTGTCTGTGGCGACACGTCGTGCACCGCCACGGCCACCTGCAGTGTGTGCCAGGACTCGTATTGTCCCGTTCACGGGCGCGAGTGCTCCCACTGCCAGGAGCCCTCGTGCTTTGCAGATCATGCCGCGTGTTCCTACGGCAAGCACCCGAAAGATGCGAGGTTCTGCACTCGCTGCACGCACACCAGCTTCGAGAAGAAGATCATCTGTGCGGAATGCGGGGTGGGGTGCGACTTATGCAAGAGGATCTTTCCCCAGCGGCTCGTTCAGACGTGTTCAGTCGGCGGTGAACACTTCTGTCACGGACACGACCGGGATCCGGATGGCGATATCTGCGCCGAGTGCCGGAAACCGGTGTGCAAGAGTCACGGAAGGAAAACCAACGATGGCATGTGGGCGTGCAAGCGACACTCCCAGGCTGCGACCTGCTGTGGACAGGTGTTCGGCAATTCCCGCCTGACCGCATGCGTCGAGGACGAGGCCGAGCGCCTTTGTCCCGAGCACCGCCTGTCTTGCGCGGTCTGCAGTCGAAGCGTCTGTCAACGGCATGCGGTACGGAGCTGGCAGGGCGAGCCGCTCTGCGGGAAGGACGCGGGTCAATGTGTCCGCTGCAGTACCCAGCCTACTCGGCGCATCCACCGTCGAGACCACCTTCAAAGTTGCGTTATTTGCCATGAAGCCGTGTGCCCTGAGCATGTGCAGAAGTGTGCAGTGTGCATGACGACAGTATTCTGTGCTGCGCACGCGGCTTCCCAGCCGACGTGCCAATCGTGCGGGCGGGCATCTTGCGGGACAAAGGGATGCAGCGCGAACGCCTCGGTATGCATGCTTTGCGGCATGGGCTATTGCCGCAATTGCATGACCAGGGCTGGAATCTGCACGACCTGTGCACGTCCAACGCCGCTGAGCCGCGGCGATCAAGGCGTTCTGCTGCTGGAGAAGATCGCTTCTATGCAAGACGAACAACTGAAAGAGACGGCCCAACTCATGCTGCAATCCTTCAAGAGGTGTGTCGTTCTTGCGTCGGAGAATCGCACCTATCGGGTTGTTGTCGTTCAGTATCAGCCAAGCCGCTGGCTATTTTGGCAGAGGAGAAGGAGGCTTCGAGCGGTAATCACCCGCGGAGGGAAGGTATTTTCTGCACGATTGGAGAGTGCGAACTAGCGTGCGTTCCGCAAACGCATTAAGAGGTCCGTGATGAAGCCAAGCCTGCGGGAGCTGTTTCTCGCGCCAGACGCTCTGAGCCCGGCCAACGACCCGCTGGTACGGCTGGGAGCGCTACACCACTTGCATAGGACCGGCGAGCGCGATCAAGTGCGCCGGCAGCTCGAGGCGCTTCTCAGGGATCAGGACATAGAGGCGCTCCAGTCAGCCGATCCCGATGTGAGCATTTTCCCCCTGCACGTCGCCGTCTTGCTTGCCGAGGAGAGCAGCAATAGCGGAATTCAGTGGCTGCTGAGCTTTCTCAAGGGCGCCGATCCAAGACATCAAAGGCTCGGCTTGACCGCGTTACGCAACTGCCGTCAGTTTCCTCTCGCCGTCCTCTTGGGCAATGCGGTCGCAGCCGAAGAGCTCGAATCCTCGTACAGAGCGCTCGGCGGTCTGTCTGCATTCTCGGACAACCAGGCGTGGATGTTGGCGGCGAAGAGCGATCGGGCAGAGGTCACGGCCACGCTCGAGGCATTGAAGTTTGCGGTAGAGCGCGTGAAGACGCACGTCAGATCGGATCGACGCTTGGGCTGGGGAACGGTGATCACCCGGCCCGTTCGAAAGGCGATCATAGGAATGCCTTATACGGGCTTTCTTGTCGTGGAAGAAACAGCCGGCACACTTCGAGCAGTTCCGTATCAGATGGCTGATCTGATCAACAGGGATGACGATGCCGCTCGCGTTACTGCCTCAGACTTGCTGCGCGAACCTGGGCGCACCGTCCTTGTCGCATACGATGCAGACGACCATTCGCGAGCACGGGCCGTATATGCACTGCCGTTTGCGGCAACGCGGGACACCGGCAAGCTGATGGCGCGTCTGGCGCTGTCCGGCGAAGGGGTAAGCGTCGGAGTCGTCGCCTACAAACGCGAATCCCGCGGCGGGCAAAGGTATCGCCTCGTGACTGCCAAAGGGCTGACCGACGTCGGTTTCGACAACGCCGGGCGAATCGAAGTCGGAGCCTGCGCGCTCTTGCACGCCACTTCCGCCCGCCCTTTTTTCACGCGGTTCAGTCTATACAATGAGGACCGCGGTGCTGTGCTTCAGGCCTTCTTTACGAGCAGTCCGGACCACTACGCAGTAGTAATCGGCATGTTCGAGCTGTCCGGCGGGGCAGCGAACGCCTTGATCCTGAACCCGCATTCAGGCGTGAAAGAACTTCTACGAGTGACTTCCGAAATCAGGTTAGGAACTCCGGCCTTCTGGGAAGTCGGGAAGGAAGGCAAGGTGTATGCCACATTGTTTACTGACCAATCGGTTCAGGCGCGTTGCGGAACCTGCTTCGACACAGGCTATCGTGTATGCGCCACCTGCAGCGGCACAGGTCGAGCCAAGTGTTCAAAATGTGGAGGAAGCGGAAAGTCTCAATGTGGTACTTGCGAGGGAACTGGCGAGCGGACAAGCGACTGCCGCGCTTGTCACGGGAAAGGCGACTGCGGCAACTGTGGCGGAACCGCAACGTTCGTGCTGAGCTGCAAGTCATGCGACGGGACTGGGCGTTATGCCGATAGCGGGAGACCGTGCAAGAGGTGCGGTGGACAAGGCACGTTCCTGGGCACTTGCAGAGTCTGCACGAACGGGCCGCAACCTCACGGAAAGTGCCCCCACTGTCAGGGCTCCGGTCTATATCGCCAGGTGTGCAGAAACTGCGGCGGAACCGGGCGTCGCGATTGCAACAGGTGCCGCGCGAGCGGAATCGGACCGTGCGATACGTGCAACGGCACACTTGTCAGCCGATGCGGTTGTGGGGGCCGCGCTGGAGTCCGCCTGCGTGCGCTGACGCGGGGAAGCTGACGATGGCCTGCGGCAGCGAATGCAATCTGGAGGTTAGCGAGGCCGTCATCGCGACCACTGCGGCCTTTTGCCAGAACAACCAGGCCGTGACTGGCGACCCTGTAAATGTCGTAACGGGGGCATTTCTCCACTCGGATCAAGACGTGGCGATTCTGAGCCAGCGGCTGCTCATCGCTGTGACGCGACACTACAACAACCAGATGCACCATCCCTTGGATGACGCTCGACTGCAGCCCTTTGGCCCAGGATGGACTTGGAACCTTGGTGTTCGCGTCGAACGGCAGGCGGACGGATCGGTTATCTATTTCGATGACAGGGGTGCGCCGCTAACATTCGTTCGGAGTACCACCACCGATCGCTTTCTGGCTCCCCCAGGGTCTCTGGGACTGCGCCTAAGCCCCCTTCCGGAGGACGCCTTGCTTCTTCGCCAAGTCAGCGGGCTGGCGGCGGAATTCGATCAGACGGGACGAATCGTGGCGCTGCTCCAGCCCGGTCCCCGGCAGGATAGTCGAATCGACTATGGGTATGATGATCTTGGCCGGCTGATCTCTGTCACCGGTGCCGGCGGTCGTAGTCTGGCGTTTGGCTACGATGCGGGTGGATACCTGATACGCGAGGCCTGTGATCATTCTGGCCGGCGCTGGCAGTATCACTACAACCGCTATCGCGAGCTTGCGGAGGTGCGCGATCCCGGCGGTCGTTCGCGCCGATATGAGTACGATGAGTGGAAAGGTCTGATCGCGACAGAACGCAAGACCTCCGCCAAGACGTCGCTGCGCGCGATGCGACGCGTTCTTGCTTACGTCCCGTGCGGGCAGGCAGAACCCGGTGCGGCTATCGTCACGAATTCCTACACCTCCGAAGGGCGAGTGCATCTGCAGACGGATGCCCTCGGGCAGGAGACCCGCTTCGAATACAACCCCTTCACGCGTACGACCGCGGTGACTGACCCGGCGGGCCATAGCACCGTCTATTGTTTCGACGAGGCCGGAAGCACGACCAAGGTGCGGCGCCCGGGCGGTTCGACGACGGAATATATCTTCGACGAGCGACGCAACCTGCTGGCGGAAATCGACCCTCTAGGAATTCGGACGGAATACGTGGAATTCAAGGACCCACGCAGGCTCGATTCCGAGCTGGGCTTCGGAAGGCGAGCGATAGGAAACCGCGCGAGCTACCTGCAATTCTCGGCTGAGGACGTCATATGCGGCTATGACGAGGACGGTAACCGCCCGCTCATCAGAAATGCCCTCGGGCTGACCTACCGGTTCGAGTCGTTTACTGCATTCGGCCAGGCACGCAGAGTCGTTCTGCCGGATGGCACGATGGTTCACGCAGACTACGATGAGCGCAGTGGGCTGCCTATAAGACGGGTTCGCCCTCTCGCCCCCGATCGCTCAGGGGTACTGCAGTCGATTGAGACATGGGACTACGACGATTTCGGCAACTGTGCACGGCATTGCATCTGGGCGGAGCGGGACGATGGGCAACGCGCCACCCCTGTCTGCACCGAGACATTCGAATACGACGATGTCCAGCAGCTCCAGGTGTGCCGAAGGTGGTCAGGGCAAGACGCGAACAGCGCGGCTCTCGCCTCCGAGGTTCAGTACAAGTGGGATTCCCTCGGCCGCCTCATTGAATTGATCACGTTGCGCCGAGAAGCCGCAGCGGTTGCTCCGGAGTCGATCGTCAGACGCTTTGGATATGACGTCTTGGGGCGCCAGGTTTGGGAGGTGTTTCCCGATCGTTCCGCAAGCGTTTGGGAGTACGACGTCGAGGGCCGCGTCGTCGAGAGCTTTTTCGTCCGCGACGCGAGCGCGGAGCCGCTGTCGGCGGTTCCTCCTGAGCGCAGACTCGAGCGACGGCGCTGGATCTACGATGCGGCGGGTTGGGAAATCCAATGCACCGATCCCGCAGGCGGCACAACGATTCGTCGATGGGATGCGTGTGGCCGATGCACCCTGGTGGCTGAGCCGTCGGGTGCGAAGACGGAATTCAAGTACAACCGAGACGGTCTCCTGACCGCACGTCGCACCGAGCGGGGTTACGAGGTGCGGATGCAGTATGACGCTGCGGGCAGGGAGATTTCGCGGGCCGACACTCTGGGCAGCGAACTGCACACCGTGCGGGACGTGCTGGGCAGGCCGGTTCGAATTTCCGGCAGAGCGGATTGCGGCGGAAAGGCGACGGAATATGACTACGATGAATTCGGCCACATCAAGGAAATCCGCTTTCCCGATGCAACGCACGAACTCCTGACGTACGACGCATTCGACAATGTGATCGTTCGGCATCGAGGTCGATGCGGTCAGTCCCCGGACACAACGGAACTCTACGAGTATGACGGTATCGGCCGCTTGCTGAGCGTAGGCCTCGGCGGTCCGCAGGCAATCGTCCAGAAATTCCGATATGAATATATCGACGCGCAGCGTGAGATCAGGTCATACGATGCGCTCGGAAACAGCACGCGAAGCCAGTACGACAGCGAAGGTGCACTGGTTCGTCGCTGGGATGCCGAAGGACGACTCCTCGAGTTTTCCTACGATGTGATGGGCCGGTTGATCCGCCGCTGGTCAGCCGACGGGTCCGTCGATTCCCGCTATTCCTACGAGTGTGGGGGGCTGCTTTCGAAAGCCTCGGAACCAAATGTGCTAGAGCGATGGGAGTATGACGCGGCAGGGCGGGTCGTCCGGCATCACCAGGAAGTATTTGGGCTGAACCGAACGGTCCACTACCAGTACGACTTGGCCGGTCGCACATCTGAAAAGAAGTGCGACGATTCTTGGTGGGTGCGGTACAAGTACGAGGAGCAGGTCTCATCGCGGCTGCCAAGTGAAATGTCATTCCCCAACCATACGGTCCAGTTTGCCTACGATTCGGCAGACCGTCCGATCGGCGAGCGCTGGCTCGCGGGCGGCCGCACGGCGTTCGAATACACGAGCGACGGCGCGCTGCGCGGAATTCAGTGGCTCGACGACAACGGTGGCGCTGCGTGGGAGCAGAGGTTCGAGCACGACGATCGGCAGCGTCCTGTGCGCGAAATCCGTCGGAACGGCTCCGTCGAAGCGACTTTGCTGTATTGCTACGACGCACTCAACAGATTGACGGGTTTTGACAAGTCCGAAGTCGGCGCAGCGGTCGATTCTCGTCGGTATGCATACGACGTGTACGAGAATCGGGTCGCCGGGCGCCAGGCGGAATCTCTCGACTGCACATACACCTACGACCGAGCGGATCGCGTTACTCGTGTGACGGCTGGTCCAGTGCAGCGCGACTACCAGCATGATCGTTGTGGACTTCTCGTCGGAGACGGCACCCGCAGCCTCCAATACGATGCGGCTCACCGCGTGCGTCAGGTATCCGGACCAGGACGGGGGACAAAGAAATTCTACTACTCGGCGAGCGGCGATCTCGTTCTCACCGAGGATGCCGGGGGTTCCGTTCGCAGGTTCTATGACGGGCAGCACGAAATAGTTCGTGACGGCATCTCCGACCGGTGCGACAGCTTCTGGGGCCCGCGGCCGGATTGCGTGATCGCGATACGTCACAAGGGCGGGGAGCCTCGTCGGGTCATTTCAGACGCGCGCGGCTCCGTACTGGGTATTTCAGGTTCAGGGGGCCTTAGGGAATATGACCCGTTCGGCTGGAGCGCTTCGCCGGACGCGGAAGAAAGTTTCGGCTTCGAATCCAAGCGCTATGAGCCGGCGACAGGTTTCTACTCTAACCGCGCCCGCTTCTACGACCCGGAATCGGGAAGATTTGTGCAACCCGACCCCAAGGGGTTGATCGACGGGCCGAATGTCTACCGGTACGCAAGGAACAACCCGGTCGTCTTTGGCGATCAAACTGGATTCAAAGCCCTCCAACACTCGCAGGGTAGAATCACCGAACTGTTGCTTGGCCTCGATCTTGTCCAATTTCCCGGACAGACAGAGGGCACGTCCCGGACCGTAGCTCCCGGGTTTCTCGAATGGCGTCACTATGCCAAGCATTTCGACGCACGCGGAAATCTCCTCGGGCGAAGCTATGTCGTCGAGCCAGGTTGGCTCGAAACCCGCCCGCATGTCGAGCACTACGATGCCAACGGAAGCATCGTCGGCAGGACCTATATACAAAGTCCCGGCTTCCTGGAAACGCGTCCTCACGCGGAGCATTACGATGCAAATTGGAATCGCGTGGGACGAAGTTACGTCGTCAGTCCAGGATTTCTCGAGACCCGCCCACACGTTGAGAGATACGATGTCAACTGGAATCTGGAGCGCAGGACTTACGTCCATCCTCCGGGATTGTTCGGAGGTGCATCTCACCTTCGACATTATGATGCCGGTTGGAAGAGCGTGGGCAGGACGTACGGCGATGGATTGCGACTCGCCGCGCAGCACTATGGCTAGACCCACTTGAGGGGAAGGCCTCTATACGCCAAGCAGTAACGGGGCAGATGCCGGTTCGAGAATACAAGAGAATCTGCAAGACGCCGGGCTGCGGCGCGGAGTTCATCGTAGCGGCCCCGTCTATCCAGGAGGACCGGGCACTCGGGCTCTCCGAGCCGGAGTACTGCCCCAGACATCGCCTCCTGCAAGTACGGTCGTACTCTCGGGTCGCCTGCCATCACATTGAACTGGAGATGACTCGTGAGGGCGAGGATCTCGTGCGAAAGGTGGAGGTGGACAAGGATATTGGTGCGGCCCGATCGCACGACCTGCTGAAGGCGACTTTCGACCCTTGGGCTCCACCTGACGAAGGATTTGGGCCTGGCGGCATTGGTCGGTTCCAGCGACCCGTCCGCGTCTTCGTCGAGAACGACGCCTTCACACCCAGCAAGTCGAGATCGGACTTCAAGATCGCCGAAAAGAGTGAGGCCATTCTGGCCGCACTTGAAAGCCATCAGGTGATTGTGCTGGTGGGCACAACTGGGTCAGGCAAGTCCACCTATGTGCCTTGGCTGCTGCTAACCGGGGGCGAACCAGGGGGCCTCTCGAAGTGGGCCAAGCGCGGGCCGATATGCGTTACGCAGCCGCGGATTCAAGCCACGCGGCAGGTACCCAGGTTCATTGCCAATCAGCTGAACGGCACATCCCTGGGCGTGGGTGCGCAAGTGGGCTTCTCGCATTCCGGAGCGGATGAGTTTGACAGGCGGACCCGGCTTATCTTCAAGACTGACGGAAAACTGATCAACGACATCGTCTCCGGTGCCGTCGCAAACTACAGCATCATCATGATCGATGAGGCGCACGAGCGGAGCGTCAACATCGATCTGATCCTGGGGTTGGTGAAGGATCAGCTGTATCTGTACCCGCACCTGCGTCTTATCATCGCGAGCGCCACAATCGACCACGAGACATTCGTCCGCTTCTATGGAGGGGAGGACAATGTTCCATTCATTCACTCAAAGGGCATTCAGCATCCGGTCAAGAAGCACTGGTGGGGCGACTCGGAAAATTCTTGGTGGAAGGAAGTCAACGGCGGTCAGCTTCCAGCGCGGCAGCAATATCCTCGCGCAATAGGCGATCTGGTCCTGAACATCTGCCGTTGGCTGGATGGTCTTTCCGGAACCGAAAGAGTGGAGGAGGAGGGGCACATCTTGGTGTTCCTGCCCGGTTCAAAAGAAATCGACCAGACGGTCTCGCTCATCAACGCCTTTCACCTGCCCAACGTCATCGCACTGCCCCTGTATTCGCAAAGGCCATTGGACGAACAGGAGGCGGCGTTGAATCCGCGGGCCGACGCGCATTCGGGCGTCTTCGGCAAGCGTCGGGTAGTCGTTTCGACAAACGTAGCGGAGACGTCGCTGACAGTGGAAGGTGTCAAGCACGTCATCGACACTGGATACATCAAAGAGGCATACTGGAGTCCACTCAAGCAAGTCGAGGAACTGCAGACCGTGCGTCACAGCAAGGCTGGATGCCGGCAGCGCTGGGGCCGGGCGGGACGCGTCGCTTCCGGGCGCGCGTATATGTTCTACACAGAGGAGGATTTCGACGATTTCCCCGACAACAGCACCCCGGAGATCGCGCGGGCCTCGCTGGAACAGGTGTTGCTCACGGCAAAGGCGGCCGGCGTGCGCACGAAAGGGGCGGGACCGCAGCTGGACTTTGAATGGATACCGTTGAAGTCCGACGAGGACCGTGTGCGCTTTCAACAGGAAATGTCGCGTGCCTATGCTTCGCTCGTGGAGCAGAAGGCAATCGATGCTGAGGGCGACCTGACTCCATACGGCCTGGAGATGCGGGGAATGCCGGCCGACCTGCATGTCGCCCGCCTGTGTATGGAGGCCGAGCAACACGGGATGGGAGTGGAGGCGACAACTTTGCTCCCGTTTCTGCGGCTGCATTTCGGACTGCCATCACTCTTGAATTGGGACCGAGAGTGGGATTCCTACACGAAATGCCGGGTTCGACAAAATCAGCTCGATCTCGTACTGAGCTGCAGTGATGACCTCGATCTATTCGTCAAGCTGTGGCTACTGTGGGAGGGAAAGACGGGGGACGAGCGCCAGCAATGGGCAAGCGCGATCGGTCTGAACATGCAGAACTTTCAGAAGAGCATCTGCGAAGAGCGGGCGAAGCTGCTCGAGTCGACCAAGGACTGGCGCAAAGCCGAAGATCGGCCGCCATCGGTCTCGCGGCTGGATGCATTGCGCGCCTTGATTGCGTTCTGCCTTCCGAATGAGGTCTACGTTCCCATTGAACTCAAGTCCGTGGAGGGCGAGGAGAGGGAGCGTACGCGGTTCAGGGCGCCGGACTTGCTGCAATGGCAGGCATTTTGGGAGGAGGGCGGCCTGTACCAGGAATATGACGAAGACCTTTCGTTCGAGGATTCCTACGCCGGACGCACGAGCGCTCGCTCCGGCGTGTACTGCCGCCTGGTCGGCGCGGCTGATGCGCAAACCGAAGCCGACCGCATTGAAGTGGTGCCGACCTCAATCTGCTTTGGCAGGGATGACATTGAACTGCTGGTCGTTTGCCAGCGACGCGCCAACTTCATTCACCCCGTACGGACCAAAGTCATCGGCATGAACAATTTGTGCATCAAGGCTGCATGGCTTCCCGCAATCCGGGGCAGTCTGGTCGACCGTTGTCTCCTGTACGCAAGTCTTTCTCGGTGGCGCTCCCCCCGAGAGCACGAAGCCGCCAGGGTGCGGTTGTTCTTGCCCGAGTTGCTGCCCAGGGGGAGTATCGTCACAAGCCTGGTGTGCGGGCGTGACGACGGCAAAGGGATCCCTTTGCAGATCTCCATGGATTCGCAAAGGCTTGCTCCGGTACTTAGGCAGACCAGTAAGCTGCAGCAGCCGATCAATGGGCGCATCCCGACGGCACAGATGACGGCGTTTTCGCACGAGGAAACGGCCGTGGGCAACCGGATATCCGCCGAAGTCATAGGCTACGATCTGGGAACGGATGGCCAGATTTGTGTCCTGGTAAGAAGACCGCCTAAGACCGAGCCTGCCTTCAAGCAATTCCGCAACAAGTCTGCACCGGGCGCGCTGGTCGAGGTCGAAATGGCGACCATCCTCGAAGACCCGCTTGGCAGAAGTCCGGTATTTCTGGTTCGAGAGATCACCACGGGGCTGGAAATTCCCATGGCGGACACCGATTTCTGCGGCAACACGGTGCCGCGCGCGTTCTATGGACGGAGATTCGATGTCGGAGAGCGGTTTCACGTATGGGTGGATGCGATCGACGCCGAATCTCAGCAGGTTCGATTGTCCAGAGGTCGGCAGCTGTTAGGGGAATACCTCGCCCTCCTCGGGAAACAGGATTCGCGTATGGTGAAGGTCGAAGTCAGACGGGTAGACAAGTCAGGGGTCCACCTTGGAATCTCCGGCGGTGACCGAAGTTTCTATTGCGGTTTCGTGCGCCATGCCCTCTGGCCACTGGAACTGAGCAAGGAGCGGGGAAAGGTCTACGACGCCCGGGCTCGACGCTTCGAACGGCAGTTTGATCTGGACGAAATCGAGAAGTTCGCGTCGGGCAAGGAGCCGTTGCCGCCGGAACTCGACCTTGGAATTGATTTCGACCTCTTGTTGCCGCTCGCATATGCGAGGTTTGCGGAATCATGGCACGTCGGGGACTTTTATCCGGAAGCCCGCGTCGACAAATGTCTCGATAGCGGCGGACTGCTCATTTCGCTCAATGAGGAACTGAAGGGAATCATCTGGGAATCCGAGATGGGACTGGACCAGGACGGCAGGCTGCGGAAGGCCCGCAGTTATGCGCCAGGCGACGAGATCAAAGCACGCATCATATCGATGGACAGCGAAAAGAAGGCGGTACGGCTCAGCTTGCTGCGCATTCTGCGTCCACCGACGTCCTTGGAAGCGGGTTCGCTGACCGAAGTGCGCGTGCTGCTCGTGCGGCGAAATTACAGGGACCCGGGCATGTTGGACTTGACGTGCAGTCTGGACAACAAGTACGCCGTCCGCGCCAGCGCACCTTCTTCCAAGAAAGCCCTGTTTCGCCCAGGAGAGGTCATTCAGGTCAAGGTTCTCGGTACGAATCTGACCAACCTGGTCAATGCGGAATACGTGGACCCGGACGAACGAGGCTCGCTCGCGTGACTCCGAGGGAGGCAACAGGAGGCAACAGAGGGCGCCCGGATTCTCTCAGGCAGGGCAGTCGCATCCCGCTGGGCCAGAGAATATCGGCTCTGGCTGAGCGGATGCGGACGTGTATCGACGCCGGCAAACCGCTGGATTTGAGTGACGCCGCTCATCGTGAAATCACCGAAGCATTGCATGCTCTCAGCTATGAACAGGGCTCCGCGCCGAAAGACTCCGGTCAGCTGCTAAAAGTGGCATATGGGGATGGGTCGAAGGGAGCTCCGCTCAGTGTCCGATGCCTTTCGTTGCCTCAGTACGGCCGGGTCGACGAGAAGTACTCCCCGCATGTCGGAACCCTGTCCTTCAGGCATCTCGTCTACGACGACCGGATTGACTACTATCTCATCCGGGACCGTGAAACCCGTACTCTTTCCAACGGGGAAGTGGACGAATTGGCGTACACAAGAATGAGAGAGCTTGTCCAAGATCCTGCGCTCAGGCGACAGGACTCGCAGCTTGTTCTATTACAGACAGGACTCGTGCCGTTGGTCGTCGGCGTGTACCGTGCGCTCATAGAAGAACTGATCTTTCGCCATTCCAGCAATCTTCCAATACTGGTCGTGCAGCCGATCTTCTATGCCGATGAGGACAGGACTGGAAGAGGACAAGCATGGGCGTGATCTGAGGCTTGACATGGCTACAAGCGAACCCGATCCGGGTGCGGACCACAAGCGAACCGACGTAACGCCGTTTGTGGTGCCCGATCCTTGCACCGTGCTCCACGATGCGTTGCTCTACACCCCTTGGACGGAGGAGGGCGGTAGTCTCCCTCAGAGAGGCGATTGGTCCACCTATCGGCTCGCGTCAAAGGACATTATTCTCGGAGTGGTCACGCACCGGTTCAACGCCACGACGCGCTGCTTGGATGTACGCTCATATTTCTGCGGTGAGCATCCGATCTTCGAGGAGCTGGAGCCGACCCGGGCATTGATGGCGATGTTGTTGTGCCAGGCGTACCAGACGGGGAACTCGCTGCAGATTTGCTTCGAGCAAGGTGTCCCCTTTGACGTTCGCGCACTCATCGAGCGATACACCGGTGAATGGGTGTCCGGACACTCGACAACGCTGACCGAGGAGGTCACTCGGCCGCTCTTCATCGGCATTTGCGGCCTGTCGCCTCACCTGCAGGCGTGCATTCGCGAGCAGGAGGTCGGGGCGGGAACCGTCTGTTACCACATCTTTCGTGGTACGTGGTCGTCCTATCAGATCAATTCCTTGCTCGAGCGAGGCGTTCCCCTCGGCTGGCTGTTTCATCGTTCGCCACATCCTATTGCCAGTCCAGCGTCGTACGCGCACCTCGTCCATCACCTTCGTGCCGTGTTGCTGGAAGAGTATGCATTGAAACGGCTTGAGGATCGCCAGTTCGGCGAAACAACGACAAAGCGATTGTCTCTGATCGAGGGAGGATCGTCTTCAAGCTATGTCAGCGAGCACCCTCTGCAGATCGCCGGGCCGGACGGTGCCGTACAGATCGACGCGAATCAGAAATTCGTAATATTGCCTGTACTCCCCGTTTCCACGGCTGCCACGGAATCTGCAATCCGCCAGAGCCTGGAACGCTTTCTCACGCTGTCCGACGCGCGGAAGACGCTGCTGGTGATCCCGATGGACCTTCATTGTGCGTCTCGCGAAACAGCGGCTGCTTGCGACCAGCTGCTTCGCAATTCGCAAATCGATTGGTTGGTTGTGGGCCAGACGATGGCTCAGTTGCTGTCCGAGATCGAGCAGAAGCTTGCCATTACCGCCGGACAGGTGGATGAAAACGAGGTCGACGCCGCGAATGTGGATAGGCACACAGATTAGCTCGTACATAATTCCGCGAGGCATTTGGTTTGACGGCCACGCAGGCTGTCCTCCCCTTGCCCTTCCGGCTCGCGATGCACTCGATATTGAGCGCCGTTGGCGGAAGGATGTCAAATTACGCGGCGAAGCGCGCCGCTATACGGCCTGCTGCGAGAGGATGCAGGGCATTGCACGGGATCTGGCACTTGCCGCAGCGCCGATTCCCGCCCCTTGCGTCTGGTGGACCTCCGGACAACGGGATGCCGCGACGCCCAGGGCCTTGGCGTATCTTGCCATGTTCGAGTATCTCCGTCGTTTCTACACGATCGCGAAGCGGGATTCCGGTGGCGTGCTGAAGCGTGAACGACTCCTATATCATCGTGTCGAGGCGATCTTTCATCCCCCGGACAAGCGAATGTCGGACTACCTGGCTCTGGTGGCACACATCAGGAGCGAGCCCAAGCTCCCTCAGATGTGTGCTGACGCAGCCCAGAGGGCGGAGGTTGCGGATCCGATGTTCAACGTGAGTGCGCAGGAATGCGAGGCAGCGCTCCACCAGCGATACGGGCTGATCGCCAAATGCGCGGCGGAGGGGTTGGGTCTCATTGATGTCTTCGACGTCATTTGAGGTGCCGGCGGATACTACCTTCGCGACGGCACTCAACTGGGTTGGATCTGGGAGGAAATCAACATCGCCCCATCAGCATGCGAAAGTTTCCGACAGCGTAGGACCAGCCCCCTGTTGAGATCGACTGGTGATCAAGGATTGAAGATTTCGTTGAGGCTGCACCCGTTTCAGTACCGCTCGGAGTTGGAAATCTCCTGCGTATTGACCCGCAACAAAAGAAACGTAAGGTGGCGAGTCAGGGGTGGGCGGTCCGCTTTGGACGATGAAGGGCCCTGTCTAGAACGGGCAGGGAGGGTAGGGAGCAACGTCACGCGTAGGGTGACGCTCAAAGATCGCGCTTGAAATCGGGGGCCGGTGTGTTTTGCTTGTGAGGACGCTCCGAGGTTGGGAGCCAACACAACGACACCCCGATGAAGAAAGCAAGGACCCTCGCCAGGCGGTGGGACGCGCTCCTCGCGGCGCACGCGCTGCCCGAGGCGCCCACCGAGGCGGAAAAGGCGGCGGCCTGGACGCACTTCAATGCGCTGGGCCTCGCCCCCGATGGCCTGGAATACCTCTACGAGCGTGCGCAGCTCCTGTGTCGCGGCGAGGAAGACCGCCTCCTGGTGGGCTTCGTCCACGGACTCATGCGCGGTGACATCACCCGCAGGCAGTACGAATAGGCCCTGGACGCGCTGCATCGCTCTCGCCAGGCGCGGCACCGCCGCCGGTGGGGAAGGGTTGACGCATGGGTGTGAGGGACTTGACGTTGGTGGCGCAGGAGGCAATGCGCCCAGGCGCGGCGCCCGGGCGAGCGAAGCGGAGGGGTCCTCGCCACGGGGCGGACGAGTCCCTCGCAGGATCGCAGGAGAAAAGGGTGAGTCGGGGCCTGGTGCGAGCGGATCACCCGCTTCGCGATTACCTGACGGCGGCGGAGGTCGAGCGGCTGCTTGCAGCCGCGCGCTCGAGCCCGCGCCATGGTTTACGCAACTATGCGATGCTCCTCATCGCTTACCGCCACGCGCTGCGCGCCTCCGAACTCACTCACCTCAAGCTCTCCGACATCGATTTCGCCGCCCGGGGAATCTACTGCCGGCGCTTGAAAGGCTCAGTCTCGAACGTTCATCCGCTTGCGCAGGACGAGCTCAAGGTGCTGGCCGAACTCCGCGATTGCCGCCCTGGCGCCGCCGGCGATCATGTCTTTGTGTCGGAGCGCGGTGGACCCATGACCCGTTACGGGATCTGGCACGTCGTGCGGGAGGCAGGGGCAGGGGCGGGGCTCGGCCGTGAGATCCACCCGCATATGCTGAAGCACGCCGCGGGCTATTACTTTGCGAACAAGGGCCTGGACGTCCGCTTGATCCAGGAATACATGAGCCACGTGCAGATCATGAACACCATCCGCTACACGCGCGTGGATGCGCGCCGCTTCGCCGGCATGTGGGCCTAGCCCGCCCGTGAAAAGTTTCCTTGAACCCGCAGCATTCTCAGCTAAGCTGGCCCACATTCAGAGAAGGCTAAGAACCATGTTCAGAACCCCCAGCAGATTGGCCTGGAAAACGATCCCAGAAAATATTGTCGGAGCGCTTGTCCTCATCGCACTTGCATCCGCCGCCGCGATCCCCAACAGCCTTGACGGGAAGATCATGGCTGCGGTGGCCGTGGTGGGGATTGCGGCGCTCGCCGGGGTGGTGCTGTGGGTGCTCCAGCGAAAGCGCGGCACGTCCTCTTCGAGGCTCGTCGCGTCGCAGAAGGCGTCGACCGGGGACCCTTGGGGCGAACCAGGTCTTGCGCGCGATCCCTATCCGTCCTGGAAGGCGGCCACGGTTCGTGGCCCCCAGAGTCCCGCTGTTGATATCGGCCGTTGGAGCTTGGAGTTGCTCAGCGCGCTGGAGTGGAAGCGCTTCGAGGTGGTGTGTGGCGAGTACTTTGAGACCCTGGGATTCCGAGTCGAGGTTGCCCGTGAAGGTGCCGACGGGGGCGTGGACATCCGCCTTTATGCCGAAGGCTCCGAGCGTCCGAATATCCTCGTTCAGTGCAAGGCGTGGAAGGCCTACAAGGTTGGGGTGAAGCAATTGCGCGAGCTGTTCGGTGTCATGGCAGCCGACGGTGTAGGGGAGGGGAGCTTTGTTACGACCGGAATCTTTACTAGCGAGGCGAGGGAGTTTGCCCGTGGCAAGGAACTGCATCTCATCGATGGCGAGGAGCTAATGAGGATGATCTCGCTGCTGACCCAGGGGCAGCAGGATGACCTGCTCAAGACTGCAACGAGTGGTGATTTCACCACGCCGACCTGTCCGTCCTGTGGAATCAAGATGACCACGCGAGTGAGCAAGGCGGACAGTAAGGCTTTTTGGGGATGCGTGAACTATCCGCGCTGTAAATCGACGCTTAGGGTGGCGCGAGCTTAATGGGAAATCGAGACGGCCGCGGCGCCACAAGTGCGGTGTGCATTATTGGGAAGCGGCGCTGATTTTGATGTTGCGGTCCGGTCGAGATGAGGTTACTTCAGGAACCGCCTTTCAGAAAATGCGCGAATGGGTACTTGGTACGGGAATCAGATGCGGGTTACTTGCGATCGAGGATAGCTTTCTGCCACCGATATAGTTGTACGTGGATCCACAGTACCCATTTCAGTGGAATAGCTACTACCACAGAACGTAGCAGACAAGGCTGTCTTCGCACAAGTAACCTGGCCGACGGCTGAAGATCGAACTGCGAGGCTTGGCAGGCAGTTGCCATCCAACTAGAATCGAAGCTGCATCGGCTGCCGCCCAGCGCGTCCGGGCGAATCGATCTTGATCGATCGAGCACGTAGCGCGTCGCCCTGATCAATACGCGCTTCTTGGCGGATAGAAATTTCCAACTATTGCCCTCGACGCACCCGCGCTCGGGCTACCGATCGCTGCACACGGGATCATGCGGTCTCGCAATGACACTTACGTAGTGCCTAGATACCATCAAAAGGAAGAAGCAAGATGCCGAACATAGCAGTCACGTTCAGACAAGAGATCACACGGCTTGCCCGCAGGGAAATCCGTGCCCAGACGCAGGTTCTTAGGAAAGCCTCGGCGCAGTACCGAAGAGCGATTGCCGAACTGAAGCGTCACGCTTCGAAACTCAAATCCGAAGTCGCCCGACTCGAGCGTCGGGTCGGCAAGGATGGCGCGGCCCAAGCTCCCGAAGCCGAATCGGCAAAAGTCCGCTTTACCGCAAAGGGCGTCAACGTGCATCGCAGTCGCCTGGGAATTTCGGCGGCGGACTTCGGCAAGCTCGTCGGTGTGACAGGTCACACGATTTACCAGTGGGAACATGGCACCTCACGTCCCCGCAGAGCGCAGCTCACCGCCCTCGCGTCCATTCGGGGTCTGGGAAAGAGAGAAGCCCTCGACCAGCTGGAACAGATGCGCAGGAAGGTGCCGAAGAGCGGAAGGGCCAAGCGCTAACCCGACATGACCATTCTCACATCTGCGGCACAGTCCTCCTGTTCAAGGACTTTCGGGCACAAGGATTTCGATCCCGAACTCGTCGGAATGGGGAAGGACTGGAAGAAGTGCCCGATAGGCGGCTGCACTCTCGATGAAATCACAATCGGTGTAAAGCGCAGAAGCCGCATCCCGGTATGCGTGGAGCACGGCATTCGCCTTCACGCAGGGACTTTCGTCTATTGGAACGGCGTAGAAAATGAGGTGATGGCTCGACTGCGGAATATGCTGGTGCGCTCGGATCTCGCGAAGAAATTTGTCGAGGGAAAGACGGGAAAGGTCGAGAGCGGGCGGCTCGGCTATGAGATGTCGGAGGACGCGCTCTCGTGGAACGTGTTTGTCGGACTGATGGAAGCGGGCGCTCTGGGCAAAGCGGTTAACCATCTGTGCGGAACTATGCCCTCCCGCGAACCCGATCTCTATCTCTGGGGGTTTGGAATCGTTGACCGGGCAGACTCTCCCGAGGCGTTCGTCCCCCTCAACGCGGTGAGGCGACATCTGGAACAAGGGATTCGAAATTTTGTGACCGAACCCGACATCGTGCTTGTGATTCCCGGTGAGCTCCTGGTTTGCATCGAAGCCAAGTTCGGGTCCGGCAATCCGCTCGCGCATCCGGGCAAGAACGCGGCAGGGGAGAAGCCCACGGATGTGGACGGCCTTGTAGCTCGCTACTTACCGGCCGACGCGAGGGCCGCTCGTTCGGCAATTAATCGTGCAGATGTGAAGGATCCGCTCCATAGCCAGTTGTTCCGCAACGTCGTCTTTGCCGCTGAAATGGCAGCGCGTGAGGGAATAGAGGATTGGCGCGTAGTGAACCTCGTGAGGATAACCCTGTGGGATGAGGAGAAGGGCAAGAAGCGGCCCGCAGGCTACTCGCTCGACGACCCGACCCCGGAGATTGAGCGGTATCTCCGCGCCGAGCACAGGCATAGATTCTCATTTCGGCACTGGGAAGGATTGCACGGTTCTGCCCTGAGAGATATCCCCACTATGGCACGCTACATGACATCGAAGAGCGCCCACTTCCGCCCTGCGTTCAACTTGAAGTGAATTGTCTTCGAAAGGGCGAGCGGTTCTGTCGAGCGACTCATTGTCCGAGTCCACCAAGTCCCTACCGACCTCTCGGCGCTTTCATTGCGCAAGCGGACTCTGCGGCAATATCCGCTCCCGCGGGCGCGCTTCTAAATTCGAAAACTCAACTGAGTCTTTCAGGTTGACATGGATACGAAGAGGACGCGCTGCCCGTGCAGCAGCAACAAGAACTACGCCGACTGCTGCGGCCGATACTTGAATGGAGGCGAAGTTGCCCCCAATGCTGAAGCCTTGATGCGCTCGCGTTACACCGCCTACACACTCGGGCGCGGAGATTATTTGCTGGCGACCTGGCATAACAGCACACGTCCTGCCTCACTTGAACTGGGAAGTGAGCCACGCAGCAAATGGCTGGGGCTGGAGGAAGCGACATGAACATTCAGATTCGGATCAAGCGGTGGTGGAATTCGTCGCGGGTTACAAGGTGGGTGGTCGAGCGCATCGTTTGCATGAAGTCAGCCGCTTCGTGCGGGAGGCGGGGCAGTGGTTCTATGTGGATGGGAACGTCGGCGAGAAATTGCGACCGTGAGGATGGGCAAGGGTAGGGCGCTCAGGGAAGGGTGGTGCCGAGGGCCGGAGTCGAATCGGCATGGCCACCAAAGATGATTTTCTCGAGGGTCACGGTGAAGGCGTACTGCCCAATAGCGTGCTGTCTTTTCACACGTAATTACCAGGGAGACGAGGCGCGCGCAGGTCCGTCGCCGCTAGAGCTGCGGGCGGCTGCGGCGGAGCCGCTAGAACACGTACGGCACAAAGCGGCGCACGCGCTTGGCGTAGTTGGCATACTCGGGAAATTTGGCCCCGAGTGAGCGCTCTTCCAGCATCGCCTTGACGTACAGCACCGCGAACAGCGCGGCCAGCGCAAGCCACAGCCACAACGCGGGGTGAAATAGCACCAGCCCCGCCGAACCAAGCAGCACCATGGAATACATTGGGTGCCGCAGGTAGCGATACGGGCCCGTCAGAATGAGCTTGGCCGAGGGCTTCACTTGCGGCCGGATATCGAAGTTGCCCGGGCGGTTGAACCACAGCGTCCATGCGCCGAGCATAGCTCCGGCGAACATCACCCCCGCCGCGGCCCAGGACCAGGTCCAGACGCCCCACGGCCAGGCGATGGCGGCGATTAAACCGATCTGAAGCGCAACCATCGAGAGGCCGAGCATTTGATATGCCGTTCTATTGGTTCCCTCGGTGTTCATGATTGCACAGCACCATTATCCCTTCTTGTTTCCCCGCCCCATAATTGCTTGAGGGAGGAAGGCTTGCGCCGGTCCGTCCTCGTTAAAGCTGCGGGCGGCTGCGGCGCACGCAATGATTACCTCGTGTTTTGCATGAGAACGGCGACGACCTACACGGCGTAGGCCCAAGCTCCAAGGTGACCGGATCCGCGTGGCCCCGCTACGCTGGGGCTAGTCTGCCATCACTGCGCAGTCCAGCGCAGGAAGTGGTTCTGGTGGATACATCTAACTATTTGAGGCGGCATGGTGTTAGCGGTACTTCGCTAACTTTGATTTAAGTGGCTCCCCGACCAGGGCTCGAGCCTGGGACCGACGGATTAAGAGGCGGAGCTAGAGCACGTAACCCGTTGCTTTTTGCTCGCCCCCACTCGCCAAAGCGTGCCAAGACTCGCCAATTACGTCACGCCTTCGCCACGTTCGAGACCTGGGGGTTATACAGGGAATCTCGACTATATGATCATCGCGTGTAGGCGCTGACGTTCATCGGGCACGCACTTCCACGGCCAGATGGTAACTCAACTCGTTTGCTACTGCTTCGGGCAGTGGAAGCCCTCCTTCAGAATCCGGCCTGATGAGCTGGGCGACTTCCTCCTGTCCCATTACGACGCGAAACCAACGTTCCCGATCTGCCATGACGCGGTATTGACGCTCGTCTGCTGCGCCAGCGAGGTAGGGGAGATATACGGCGATGGGTTGGCGACCCTCTGCTTTGCAGCCTAGTCTATCGATTCGACCCGTTCGCTGTTCGATCGTGCTGGGATTCCACGCGAGATCGTGATGAATGACATGGCGGCAGAATCGCTGAAGATCCACGCCTTCGCCCATCACTTCGCTGCACACCAGTATGTCGGGGAAGAACGGCGTATTGAATGCCCGCATGAGTCTTGACCGCGCATCGCGCTTGGTCCTGCCCGTCGCAACCTGCACGTTGGCGAGCGTGGTTGTTTTCGGGCCTTCCTCGCTATCGAGGTCCTGGTCTTCATTGTCGTCCACGCGGATGCCTCGCGTTTGGGTGCGCTCTGCGGCTTCCGTGAAGAGCCTACGCTCGTCGGTCGAGCACCGCTCAGTCAGAAATTCTACGAAGTCATCAAACTTGCGTCTCCACGTAACGCCTGAGGCGTCCGCACGGTCTAGCATTCGCGCAACCGCTTCGGCGGGGCCAAGGCGATCCGCTTCCTCCAGCGGAAAACAGCGCACCAGCGTTGTCGCCACGCGCAGGAACCGGCGCATAACATCGAGCAGCTCTTCCAGTTCAACATCGGTTATCCGAGCCTTGGCGAATGCCGCCGAGCGGGCCTCTAGTATTTCCTTGAGTGCCGTGTCGACGGCACGGCGTCCGGGTGACTTAGTGTCGTCGAAGTACCTTCGCTGAACCCTATTGATCAGCCGGTCAACGTCGACCTGGTTCATCTGCCGGCCGGCGGCCTGGATCCGCTTCTGCGCGGCGGACGTAAGGCGCCGTTCAATTTCTCTGCTGATGTGAACGCGCAAAGCCTGGCACGTCCGGCGATAGAACGCGAAAACGAGCACCTTCTCCCCGGCCTCCCACAGGTCAACGGCGCACTTCACGGTCGCCGACACCTTCGGGTGAGCGGATCCGCTCGCTTCCTCCATGGCACGGTCAAACTCGCTCAAGTACCACCCCGCGTGAGACAGATCGATCGCCTGCTGCCGTGGCTCGTCGTCCTCGTCCCGGCCCAAGTCGCGATTCTTGCGCGTGTATCGGAAGGCCTCGTACGATGAGCTAAGCGCTTCGCCAAGCAGGTCTTGAACGCTCCCTGTGGCGCTCCGCGCGGCAAGAAAGAATGGCAGCAGCTGAACGGGTGGAATCGGCAATCCGCCGGAGACCGCGTGTCCGCGTATCAACGTGCCGTCGATCCGCTGGCGACGCGCGATCGTGGTATCGGCCCAGCAGGCACCTTTGTTATGCCGCAGCACCCAAGGCGCAAGAGCCGCAGCCGCCGCATCCCGGGATCGTTTTGCCCCGTCGAAGGCATCAACCATTGCGCGCACTCGATAGGGCATCGAATCCCGGTCCGCCTGGCGCACACGCTCCCACCAAGCATCCATCTGCCCTTCAATGTCCTCCTCGCGGAGTCGGCGCCAGCTTCGTTGAAACGCGATGGCCGTACGTTGGCTGCTGTCGAGGAGCGCGCCGAGATTTTCCATCCGTTGCTTGGTTGCCGTGAGCGTTCCCAGCTCGTCTTCCTCCCAGCGTACGTCGCCGAACCGTTCGAGGACGCGAACCAATTCATGATGTCCCAGCTGAAAGGGCGTCGCTGTTAGAAAGAGCATGCGGTCGAACGCATGCGCCATGGCCCCGTCGCCAGTGCGCAGGTCCCGGGTGAGATCTGGGGACTGAAGCTGCCTCGCGAGCGCAGTGGCCGGATTTTTCAGGTGATGCGCTTCGTCCATGACGAGTAGCGGCGATCGCCACCGGGCCTGGGCGAGAAGCTGGTTCCACAGGCGGCCCTCTACCTTGCGCAATGCATCGCGGGCCTGCCCCAGACGCTCGCTGAGCCGCTCATCGCCGCCGCGCGCGCGAACGGGCATCTCTTTCAGAGCGTCAGCAAGCTCCCTGAGTTCGACGCGCTCGAGACTACGCGCGACGGACTTCGGCACGGGTTCATCGGTCAGTCGCCGTGTCTCGTCCTGCACCGCCCGGTTGTAGATGTCCTTCCATGCGCGGGGATCCGTCCTGAGCAAGTGTTGCCACAGCTCATCGCCCCAGTCGTGAGCCTTTTCCTCGCCGATGGCCCAGAGAAGTTCGCCAAGGAAGCGGTGGATCTGCTCCTTCACCTTAATGAGCCGGCTGGCATTTCCCCGACCGTGCCGCCGTAGCGCCTCTCCGATCAGGGCGAGCCGCACCCACTTGTCGCTTTGGCGACGCCCCATCGCACCATGCGCCAGGAAAATTAGGTGGCAGCGTTTCTTCGGCGCATCGTCCAGCAGCTTCATGAGATCAATGCTGTGGCGTGCGATGCCGAATCGCACAACGGCAGGGTCGCGGAACTCCTCAGGCGTTGCCTCCTCGCGCCGCACCGGACGGCGATTCGCAAGGTACAGATCGCAGAACGTCTTGAGATCCTGTTCCCACTTGTCGACCAGATTGGCAGGGACCATCACGATGACCGGCCCGCGCGGGCTGCGCATCGCCACGCTGTACGCAATGGCGAGCGCGACGAAGGTCTTGCCCATGCCGACCTCATCGGCAAGGATCACGCCGGGCTGACGCCGCAGCCTCTCCAGCAGTGTCTCTACTTCCCGGCGCTGGCGTTTCTGATCGGCCACCGGCACACGTTCGTTGAGCCGCGTTCCCAACAACAACTCGGGCGGCGGAACGTAGAGATCGTTCAACTGACGCATCGCTCGACCACTCTGTCCCAGAACCGGCTCATGTCCGCGGATACCAGAGACCGCTGCGTCTCCACCTGTTCTCGCAGTTTCACCGCGAGCTCGTTCAGAAAAGCCTGATAGGTTTCCCCGAACTCCGCGTTAGAAAGCATGCCGTCGGCCGGCTGATACTCCACCTCCCGTAGCATGATCAGGAAGTCGGCCAGCGTAAGCAGCGCTTCGTCTGCCCGCGGGCCAGCGCCCAGGAACTCACGCACGTAAAGCTGCGCCAGCGGCTCGATCCCGACCAGGCCGTGCAACCGCCACTCCAGCGCCTGCCTTCCCCAGACCGGGCGCTGAAGGTTCGCCCGCAACTGCGCGAATACGCGGGCCCTGTTGCGAATGCGGTGCAGAAACGTCTCCTGCAGGTTGTAACGCCGCAGGGGATCCAGATCGATCGGCGTGGCGGAGTCGAGATCGCCGTCAAAACTCTCCGGTATCTTCTGGCGCCTCGCCCACGTACGGAAGGCGGCGCTCGGATCGGTGGCCGCGAGAATCTGAAGCATGTCGTCCGCAGACATGTCATCGAGCTGCGCCGGCCTGGGCAGCGCGCGGCCATCCTCGACGTTCAGCGGCATGAAAGCACTCTGCTCGCCCCACCTCACTTCGAGCTTGTCCGGCGGTTGCGGCTGGCTCCAGGCAAGTTCTACCACCCCTTGACCGCCCGACGCGCGCCACGCGGCAACTGTGAGAAGCTCTTGCGACGGGCGAGCGCAGGCAAGGATCTGCCAGTCCGGCGGGAGTTGTTCCGGCGCAAGCCCCAGGACGATCTGGCGAACCTCTCCAGCACGGTACGTCGCCGACAGAAATCCCTCGGGCAGCCTCATTGCCCCCTGGCTCTCCTCATCGTCTTCCGGCCGCGCGCCGAGCCATTCCGCGGCCGCGGGATCGGTGACCTCTTCCATCTCTGGCCACACAGATTCGAGCGCGTTAACTTCCCGGCTGTAAACCACGCGATCGACCACTGTGAGCAGATTCGCCTCGGCATTTCGCGGATAGTTGGCGACACCCATCCCGGCGACGGTGAGGTTGGATGATCCGATCATTAATGCCGAGTATTGGCTCGTCGCCAGCGCCAGCATCTTGGCGTGCCAGCAGGGGCGAGGGTTTTTGTCACCGTCGTGGTCCGGGAGCATTTCGATGTGAACGTTTCCTTGGTACGCTGGCGGAGTCGTGAGAAGCGCCTTCGGGGCCGCTAGCCTCGGCACTGCACGCCCGTCGTTGTTGGGGATTGCCGGAACGCAGAACCACAGCTCACGCTTGCTTCCTCTCGCCATCAGCTTGCAAAGCGCAGCGACCACGCGACTCGATTCCGCTTCCAGATCGAAGAACGGCGAGGCCGCCCAGACTTCATCGGGCGATCCACCCCGCTTTCTGCAAGCTCCTACCGCTTCGTCGAGGCTGCTGCGCGCACCGATTCCGCGCCCGACCGGCGGCATGGTACATACCAGATTCTGGTGAACTGCCGAGCGGCGTCCTACCGCTTTCCACCCGCCGGTGCGCTTCCCCACTTGATCCAGAAAGGCTTCCGCCCGCTGGAGCACGTGTGGGCGTGCGTCCGCGCCCGGCACCAGCACAAGCAATCCCCGGAGAAAGTCGATTGCCTCTTGCAGGATGGTCAGAGCGGCCGCCTCTGGCGTCAAATCAACCGCCCCGGCCACCTCGTAGTTGGTCCGGTATCCCGGCTCGGAGAGGTTGGCAGATGCCACAACGACGCGGACGTGCCGGCTCCAGACAAGCAGACTCAGTTTCGCGTGTTGCTTGCCGGCGCCGATGCGAACGGGCAGCACGTCCCATCGCAGCGAGTGCTCCACCCCCGCCATGGTGTAGTCCGCCAGCACACCGGCATAGACGCTGCCCAGTCTGCTCTCGCGTTCCAGCAGAAACGCAAGGTCTTCCCGGTTGGGTTCCGACTCGATTCCAAGGAAACGGGCAAGACACTGCTCGTCGAAAAGACCTGGATCGAACGTATACGTGGTCGCGAGGCAGCCGATCGGCTCGCCCGCATCCTGCGGAGGCCGCCACAGGTCGAGCATGGCTCCGCTGCCCGCCGTCCTCTTCTTCCCGCTCATGGAAGATCAGCCTTGAACCGGCGGATCGGCCTACCGCGATAGTCGTGCAAATACCGATCGAGCTGCAATTCGGGTCGAGCCTGGCGGTACGCGAGCCGGATGAAAATCCGGCCACCGCCCAGTGGGTCGAACCAGGCGCGCTTGTCGCCCTTCTTCTTCTGCACGTCCACGTGGTGATCGCAAAGGGCGAGCGCGCACACCTCCGCACTCATCGGTTCGGCGAAAACCCTGAATCGCTCCGCAAATATGTTCGGAAGCGAAACGCTGGCAGCCGTCACCTGACGCAACGCCTCTTGCGCCGCTTCGAATCGCTCATGAAGATTCGTCACGCATTGCACAAAACCCGCGTCCTTTGCGATGTTGGCAATGACAAACCCCTGAACGTCCGAGCGCCCAGCCTCGGCTCTCAACACATCGAATGCGTCTTGCAGCCTGCGGGCCATTGCCTCATACGCACGAATCGCCTTCAGGAGCGGCCCGTAGCCAGGCACGACCGCCTCGAGCCGGTCGTGCAAGCGCTCCTCCGAGAAGTTACTGTCCTGGAACTCGTCCTGCAGGTGCCATAGGGCGGGAAAGGCGGCGAGGCTTCGCTCGTTCGCTTCCAGAAGAAGTTTCTTCAGGAACCGTCTTTCACGTACCTTGCAGGTTGCCGGCGCAAACGCATCCGCCAATTCTGCCCAACCCGGCTCTCCCCAACCGGACTTCGAACGGGGCGGCTTCTCGGCCAAACCGCGCCGCACCGCCGTGGTCCAACCCGCCAGCACGGACTTTGCGCCCCGGAGGCCGTCCAGACCCCGATCTCGAGCCCAGGCGTCCGCGAGTTCTTCGGCATTCGGCCCGGGGCCGAGATGAACGTCCACCAGGCCGAGATACACTGCTAGGCGCTTGTAGACTCCATGAAAGCCGAAGATTCGGGGCGTCTTCAAGTAGCTCGAAGCGTCTAGATACCCATGCCTATCCAGCGCGCGCCGGGTAACGAGCGTCCCCGGAACGCCCCATAGCGTTGGATCATCGCTCTTCGTCCGAATCAGCGACTCGACCACAAGCCATTCCCACACGAGGTAGGGTGAGGCGTCCCGCGGCTCGGGATCGTCCTCAAGCCCCTCAGTCACCAGGGCGCCCACGGCCATCGCAGTGAGAAACCGAACTCGTTGCATCCGCTCCCGCACCGCCGGCACCAACTGAATGGCTAGCTGATCAGCGATCTGATACAGCCCCAACGGATCGAGCGTTCCCTCGCTCGTGCCGGGCGGATCGTAGCTAGTAAGGAATGGAAACGTGACACCCATGATTTAGCCCGCCACCCATTCAGTACGCAGCGCCAGGAGCCAGGAGGCATCGCACACTCGAAGCGCGCCACGGAAGTAGCGGAAATACCTATCCCGCATCGCAGATCAACTTGGTCGCGAAATTACCTTCGTGTCAGTCATAATTGGATTGGTGCGCTTGGGATTCCAGATGAGGGCGCGTTGTCCAACCGACTCGCCTGACCACAACAACACACGGATCATCCTTACCTCCGGGTGGCTGTGGCTCCACGCATTCCCGGTAAGCATCTTGGGATGAGTGCCGGTTGATTGAAGCGTCGCAAAATGCCATGGCATTTCAGACGCAAGTGCATTCGCCATGGCCAGGATTTCAGCGATGCTTTCTCCCGCCAAAATAACGTCTAATACTGTTTTCGTTGAATCCTCCTGATGATGGCTTGGGGGGTTCAGAATTTTTGATAGTGTTTTCATTGCATCGGTCATTCGGCTGCATTCAGCATTCTTCCCGGCAAAAGCACGTGGCCCCAGTGCCTGCATGACCATAACCGCAGATCCAAGCGTGATTGCACCAATTTCCTTAGCCCATCTCCTATGCGATCGCTTGTAATTCGCATGCTCGGCAAGGACATCTTGCCAGAGTTCCGACTCGGTATGACCGACATTGCTGGCCATCAGGTCAATCATGTCCTTGCAGAAGCTCTCGGCGGAGATCCGGATATCGTTACCGCTTAGCGCGGGCAAGACGCTCCACTGTTTATTTGATTGACGGATGCATCCAGCCAGTGGGCGCTCCGAGCGCACCGCGTCCGCTGGCCAGCCCAGAACTGTCAGAAGCCGATCAACGGCTTCAGCTTCGGGCACCGATGAATTGGAGTCGTCGTGCAGCGCTCTAAATATGATCTCCCGCTCACTCGGTCTCAGAAGCTCTTGCAGCAATAGGGAGGTGATCTCTCGCGGATCTTTGCCTATCTGCTGCATGGCCACGAAATGGACATAGTCCGTGAAATAGCTACCGTTTGCCGGTTCAATACCGCTGTTGGCGACGGCTTCCATGCCGACCGTATCGCCCAGCAGCTTCCTGGTCTTTGAGTGCAGGTCTTGCACGGTAACAGGGATGCCCAACGACCAGAGTTTCCACCCGACCATGCGCGCGGGGTCCCACGGCACGGACACACAACTGTCGCGTTGTCCACGGCAAAATGCCTCGACGGCCATGAGAAATCGTGGCCCCATTTCCCATTGATGCATCAAGGCGTCCTGAAGCGAGCGCCGGTACTTTTCCTCGCAGGCAATTAGCGCCGCTTGGCGCTGTCGGCGGGCTTCCTCGATCTCCGCTCTCCGCCTCTGGCCTTGTTCAGGAATGGCAGCAAGCTGATTCTCCGTGCGAGCAATGGCTGCATTCAATTCCACCTTGAACTGTGAACGAAGCGAATCCAGGCGGTCCGGTGCCCACTTGAGAAGCGAGTCAGGCTGTGGCGCATGGATCGTCATGCCAGACCATAACTTGATGACCTTCCCCAAGTTTGCAGCTCTCGCCCTTCGAACGATATCGCCCCGAGTGCTTCGATCGCCTACGGATAGCTGCCTCAGGAGAGCGACAAGGTTTGTACGTTCCGCGTCATCGGAAATATCTGCAACTGCCCTCGCCAGCTTGAATTCAGCAAGTACCGTCACATCAAGAATGGCCAACTCGGAGGCGCTTGGCGCACCGATCAACGTCTCTCGCGCCTCGTCAAGCGCAGTCAGGTCATTCGCCTCGAATGTCGCCAATAACCTCCTCAGCTTTTCGGAAAGGCCGCGGAACTCAACAGCTTTCAACTCCTCATATCGCTGCGGTGTCGAGTCTTCCTGCCTCTCCTCCTTCATCTCTTGAAATTCGTGGTAGGCACGGGTCGCCATCCGCATGGCCCCGATCGCATCCGCGCCGCCAGGATGGCTCTGCAACTTGGCCAACGTGTCTTCCACCAGTTGGCGAACGAAGTCGGTCGCCCGTCTCTCCCGCAGCGTTACAAGTACACCCCACCCGGGTTGCGGGTACGCCCCTGAAAGAAAGAGCAACTGACGCGCCTCCGCGCCAGCAGACGAGAAGCCGATTCGATTTCTGACGCCTTCCGGTACCAGATCCCCCAAGCGCGCCGCGATTTGCGACAGATCTGCGCGAGATTCCCGTTCACGATCAGATTGAGAGTGCTCTCTTACAAGTATCAAGCCCAGATCATGACAGTCGCGCTCTTCCGGAGACGTAAACATCTTCCAGCACTCATCCAGTTCACCCATTCCCCACTGGCCGACCGGTAGCATCCAGAACAGCGACGGCACAACCGCCCCGGGGGCGCTGATCCGATGCAATTCGTCCAATGAATAGGCTTCTACTCGGTATCCCACGGTATCCTCCTCACTGCGTGTCGTTTCGCGGCGGATGGCTGCAGCGCGGAACGACCGGAGGCGGGTCGAGGCGGACAAGGCGGACAAGGCGGAGCTGGCCGCTGCGATGTACTAGACGCATGTTTCGTAGCGTGCCTTCAGATTTGGCCATTTCTTCTCTCCATGGGGCTACCTCGCGGCCTTACCAAATCTGCGCGATCAGTACGCCAGACACATCGCCTATCGCACCTGCTTGCGCCATCGATCCACGACGGCCGCAACATCCAGGTCCTCCGGTCCCTCAATCCAATGCCGGTAGAAATCAACATCATCACTCTTGGGTGTGGGATTCGGCACATCAATCTGCACTCTGGTTGGCAGAGGGGTAGCCTCGCCCAAGACGAGAGCCTCTCCACGTCGAAGGCCCGCAAGAATATTGACCAAGTCCTGCTCAGCTTCGGGGACGAGACGGCGAATGTAATCCTGATCGCCGGGATTCGTGATGCGCAGGCACAGAAACGTTCCACATTGCGAGAGCACCGTCTCCGATAGCTCATGGGGACGCTGGCTAACTACGGTCAAACCGACACCGTATTTGCGTCCCTCCTTGGCGATCCGCTCCATGGACTTCCTGGCTCCCTCGTACTTCGTGTCGGAATCGCGTGTGATGTAGGCATGCGCTTCCTCGCACACCAGCAGGATCGGAAACTCCGCGTACTGTGGGTTCCAGTAGTTGAACTCAAAGGCCAGACGCCCGATCTGCGCGGTGACGGTCGGCCGCACATCGAATGGTACGGGGCTCATGTCGATAACAGTAATGGCGGCTTTCTGCGCACCCAGACCAACGAAGTCCCGCAACAGGCCCTCGAGAGAATTTGAATTCGTGCGAAGAATGGGTCGAAGAAGGAAGTTGTACCGCACGTCATTCAGACGGCTGTCCAGTCGCATAAGGAAGCGGTCGAAATCACCATGCATCGGTCCCTTCTTTTGACCGCGGTCGCCGGTCACCATCCTAGTATTTTCTGTGTGAACTGCCGCTCGCAGATCATCCAATGCGAAGAAAACAGGCGTATCAACCGTAGTGCGCGGCAGCCCAAGTCGGTCCCCCTCTGTTTGCTTGAGGCTATTCAATGTTTCCCGGAAGAATGCGGTCTGATTATGAGCGCTCATTTCCGAGCGATCGACGAGAAGATCGGTCAATTCCCCGTACGTCATCAACCAGTATGGAATCTCCAACTGAGTCGCATCCACAATGCGCGCGATCGGTTGCGGAAACGCATCCCGGTATTCACCATGCAGATCAAGCAGGATGATATGCGCTCGGGGCATGGTCGCTACGGCCTTCTGCAAGATGGAGGCTACGGTCCACGACTTCCCCGATCCAGTCTGCCCGAGAATCGCGCAGTGGCGCCCGAACATTGGGGAAGGATCGAGATGCACGCGGATGGATGGGTTTGTCGATACGGCTCCGATATCGAAGTTCTTCTCCCGGAACCGATGGAACATCGCATCGACTTCAACGCTGGCGACAGCATGGACCTCCGCGCCGGTTGTCGGATAGATTGCAACGCCCCGCTCAAACGAGCCGTCTGCCGCAAGGCTGCCGATGGGGATCAACTGCACGGTTCGTTGTGCCGTCGCCTCGCCTACGACTTCGGCGCCGCCCGCCCTGTCGGCAGGCACCTTCTCGCGCTCGGTCATGCGAGCGATCATCGCGAGAAGCTTGACCGTGCCTTGCTCGATACGCACATAGGAGCCCAACCTGCCAATGAGAATATCCTCGTCGCCCAGCGTTACCGCCGGCACTTGTCCTTCGCTCACATCCGTGAGTTCAGCGCTGAACACCGAACCCTGAACGTCGACCACGTGACCGACAAGACTCGCCGCAGGCATGATCAAACCTCCCCAGATAACCACTCAAACGACCACTCGCGAACCAGGCCCGCGCCCTGTTCGCCGTAGAGAGACGAACGCCCCTCTGTTACGAGAATGACGCGTGGGTTAGCAGCGTACTTTTTGAAAGCTTCGTTCGACAGTGCACGCGCCAGAATGACCAAGGTGAAATGTTCGCGTTGAAGCGCCGCGTCGATCACTGCATTGACGTGTCCGTCGGCAAATCCGTACCCCGCACAGACTAGTCGATTTAGCAGACGTGATGTGTCATTCGCCAGGTACGCCCGGAATTCAGACCAAAGCGTTGCATAGGGCGTGTAGCCTGTGTCGGCCGCCTTCCGGTGTTGCGGCGGCACCATTAGCCGGCGAAATCCAGCCGGACATGGCAGCTCGGGCCGCATTCGCGTGATACGGCCTTGGTCATCCGCATGCCAACCCAGAGAACCGTGGAGTTTGTAGAGAGTGACCACGCCGGGATGCGCCGCGAACACGCGCCGACCGCGACGCATCTCGTACTGGCCTAGCACATCGAGAAATTGTGACGAGCGGAAGCTGGCCTCAAAAACTCCGCCGAACCCATCGATCAAACGCGAACCGGTGGCGTCGGCTGCGCGCTCGGTAAGACAGTCGTAATTTAACGTGAAGACTGGAATCCTGGGTTCGCGTCTTACCCCAAGGCCCCGTATAAACGCTGAGTATTCCTCCAAAGGCGGATTGAGCGGCGCAAAGACAGTGCCGATGGCGTCGATTACTCGCCTTCGCAACGTGTCATCGCCGCCGTTTCCCAGGGCTAGAAAATCCAGCGTCGCTTCCAGCGACAGACCGGCCGGATTCATTCTTTCTTCAATGGCACGCTGGTCTTCCAACGGCATACATTCCTTGATCGCCGTCCACAACCCAGCCGCGAGGGGTAACCCGCGTCCGTCCAGGTAGGACGCGCCTGCACCGAGCAGATACCCGGTCCGGCGACCTTTGATTTGCTCGAGCACCTTTGCGCGAAGGCGACCTTGCTGCCGTTCCTGCGATTCCGCTGTGCTATTGCTCATGATCGATCTCATCGTCGGTGAGTGGCAGAGGATTGCTACTTGTCCTATTCCGCCGATCCACCAACAAGATCCAGCATGCCTGCAGACTCAGGATTCCGAAGCACACACCTGAATAACATCTCGTCCTTAGGGTGCCCCCTCAGATGAAGGCAGATTGTTTCCCGAAGCTCCGCCGGTGGCGGGCTGGTAGTGGTGACAATGTACTGAAACGGTGCTTCTTCCCAGCCACCAAGCTCTTCGGTCAGGTCCATCATCATGCGGAGATACCGATTATAGATATGGCGGTCCAAGTCAGCCTCGCGCGGACTGTCATGCATCAAAAACCGAGGATGATGACCGATACCTCGACACGAGCACACGACGGCGGCAACATCAGCTAGCACCAATGCCAGTGTTTCGACCGCCTCGCCGGAAAGGCCTGCAGCCTCCGAGATCTCGAACTGCACCTCCCCTCCTGTCATTCCAAGGCTGCCTGAGTACGTGCCGGACAGCGCTCCCTTGACAAGGCCATCGTATATTTCGCCGATCTGTCTCAAACGCTTCTGGTGAGATTCCTGCTGCCGCTTCAGTTCCGACTTCTGGCGCTCAGCCGTAATACGCAGCTCGTCGGCGCGTGTCGTTCCTTTCTCCAACTGTGTGTTGGGCGTCCGGCCTTCCATCAGGTCCAGCGCCATTCTTCGCTGCGCCAAGTGGTAATCGAGGCGCTGAAGTTGGGTCCGCTGATCTACCAGTTCCCTTTCCTTTCTGTCCTTTTCCGATATGTCCGTTGCCAGCTTCCTACGCAATTCATCAAGCAAGGCAACGATCTGGCCATGATCCTTTCGCTGCTGTTGCAGGACTTCAAAGCGGCGCTCCGTCTCCGAAACGACGCGCCGATCCTCGCGCCTCTTCTGGAGATCGATGACCTTGTCCACTTCCGCCACACGCTGCTTTACATACGAGCACTCGCTGAATGGGATGTCACCGTAGACACAGTCCTTTCCCCTCAGTCCTCGGAGTTTCTGTATCGTGTCGTCCTCCTGTTCTCCGGGAACGGCTTGCTCGGTCGCCTTGGAGGTCGCATCCATCGCATCACGGAAGACCCGCCGCTGTTCATCATACGATGCAAGCCATACGCGCTTCTCAGCAAGCCGTCGATCTATTGCTTCGATTTCACGCTGAAGATCCGATACGTTGTTCGTCAGCGTCGCCCGGCGGATAACGACAGGGGACATCAAGTCCGATTCGTCGGCGTGTAGCGCTTCATCGGGCTGAAGCCCTAATTGGTCTTTCAGGTCCTGCTCCTGCGCGTTCAGCCTGTATTTCGGTTCGTTCTGCAAATCGGCGATCCATGATTCCTGTTGTGCTAATTCTTTCTCCGTTTCAGCGATTGATCGGGCGACACGGAGTTCCTCCTCCTCGATAAGGTCCAAGACCAGACGAATCAGGTACAAAGCGTGTTCCTTCGGCTTGTCGAACCTCGGGGTATCGGCTCCGCTTCGAGGGGAGCGCCAGTCATGCAGGCTCTGAAAACGCGCCTCCTGGTCGCGAGTCATCCATGCCAACAGATGCTTCCACTCATAGATCTTGACGGAATTGGGCGGTCGATTCGCGCGGAGCCCGCCGATCATAGTGCTTTGCAGATGCTCCACGAATTCACTGAAGCGATGCTGCTCGCGGTCCAGGTCAAAGAGCTGTTGTACGGTAAGGCCCTGCGCCGCCTTCGATTCCCGAGCGTGCCCCACCGGCCGGAGTACGCTCCAGTCCTGGCCCGCGGCCGTCACCTCCATGCCGACCCAGCCTTGTGGAAAAGTACTCCTAGTGCGGATCATCGCACCCGGGTTGCCGAACGTGGATTCACCCAGGCAATAGCGAATCAGGCGGCATAGGGTTGTCTTACCAACGGAATGCCCGGACAAAGTCACAGGGTGGGCATCGTCTATCCCGGCCTCGTCGGAGAGTTCCACGCCCCAGACGATGTTGAGTCCGCGGTGAAAAGGAATATCGCGAAGAGGTTCGTTTCGCTTGTCAGGCGACTCAAAGAGAAGCAACCGTCGGATCCACAAATGCGGCGGGTCAATATGTGTCGTTTGGGGTATTGCGCTCACGTTGCGACTCCTACGCGACCATCAGGGCGCGGAGTTCTCTGGTCAAGTCTTCCCTCATTGCGCCGAGCTTCGCAGTTTCGGCGCGCTCTAGCGAATCTTGCTGGACCCTCTCCAGGTTGTCCGCGGCCTTGAGGAATAGCGGCATGAGCGATTTCAAATCGGATGGTAAAGGTGGCAGACTCGTAGCCTTGGAATGGGTTGTCGCACCCGAGCCGGGGTCGGTGCGCACAAGTTCCTTGCCTTGGAGCGTCTCCCGGATTTGGCGTGACCGGATGCGGTGGACCTCTGGAAATTGCAGCCAGTCGAGACCATGCATAGCCTGGCGGTAGTTTTCCCGCAAGCCATCCTCCAACAGTAGGGTTTCGCAACATTTTGGGTACGAAGCAAGCAAAGCCGCATCGCGATAGAACTCGAACTTCTCGCCCGGTCTTTCACGAACCAAATACGGGATCAGGGCGTATGCGAAAGCCTCCCGGCCGTCCCAAGGGAACATCTGTTCATCTTCGAGATAGTTCCATTTCCGCTTGCGTATTCCAAACCAGGCTGCCAGCAGAGATTCCTCCCAGTCGGGGTGTGGAGGATGAAGGTGCGACGGCCAATCGCCGCGATCAAGTTGATACATCGACATCATCGTTCCCGCGGCGTCCATGGGCGGCCCGGGTAGTGGGTCGACGCGGCTCTGGTACGGCTGGGCGGTACGGATGGCCTCGACCATAGCGTCGTAGATTTCCAGGATTACTCGCTTGGTGCGGTAGTCGCCATTGAACTTGCCCTCGTCCTTTCGACGGATGATGGGGAAAGTCTCCATGATGTACGCCACTGCATCGCGCGGGGTCGGGAAGCTGCCTTTGAGCCGCGCTAGGTCTTCCGCAGTCTCGCCCTCCGCACGGCGCCAATCGCCGTTGGACTCCGCCGGCAGGTACACGTGGAAAAAGGCAGCGTCCAGCTCGCAGCGGAGCAGGAAGCGGCGTTCCTCGTGCCAGCGGAATGGCGGGCCGGACCATCCGCACTCCTGCGCGAGTGGTTCAAGGTCCCACGCCGTGAAGGTAAGTTCCAGTGTCCGCGGTGAAACCCACGCTCGCAGCTCCTCTGCCCCTGCTGTCCATAGACAACGCGAGCCAAAAGTTGAGGGCGGGAGCACAGGCAACTGTTTGAGGATGAAGAAGTTGAGATGAAGACCGCCCATCTTTTGTCGCACGGCGAAATCAAGGACGAACGCGCAGAAGTTCGCGTAGAGCGATAACTCGAGGTTTCGAAAACTTGTCCGCAACAGGACCAGCGAGTTTCCGACCGCCGCTGGAGGGATGACCTGTGCAATGAGGCTACGCTCGTTCGTGGCGTGGGAGATGTCGCGAACCGTCAGCATTGAGGTGAGTCCGGATACCTTTGCCTCGCTCACCCAATAACGCGGCAGAACCACGAAGTGCGGGTCTTGGTGCTGCACAGCAGTCGGAGTCTCTAGGGCAGTCGATTCTCGTGCTACATCTCGGCCTTCGTACGTTCCAAAGCGATGATCGTATTGGTGGGCCATCTTGGCTTCGTAAAGGGCGACGTAGTGACCTCGATCCGCGTTCTGAAAAACGTTTCCCGCGAGTCGAAACCCTTCGCCGACGAGCGTTCGGGCCTCATGAAAGAGGGTTGCATCGTTGGTCATGTGAAACATCGTCTCAAATGACACCTGCCAAGGGTTTTCCGCATTGACGCCCTCCCGCACGAGCACCGGAACCCGTCGATAGACCGCCTTCGTGATTTCAGCTTCGTGCCTTGTTCGGAAGATCGGGCAGGTTTGCGTGTTCGGATTGAGCAGTCTTATGTCAGCCTCGGTCAGACGAAAGACGCGGTCTGGATCCTTGAGGCTATCCACATTCCAGAGTTGGAAGGCGAAAAGCGCTGAGTCAATACGGCCCAGGGTGACCAGCGAAAACTTCATGCGCCCGTGACCAATACCGGGGAAAAGATTCTCGCGATTCTCGAAGTCCAAGATGCTTACAAGGCGCCTTGAACGCACAACGGTTGCGAAATAGTCCATCGTAGATTCATCCGTCGCGATGCCGGAAGGCACGATGAAGCCAGCACGCCCTGCAGTACCGATGATGGCGTTCATCTGCTCCGCGAACACGGCGTATAGATTGATATCCCCGCGTCCGCAGAGTGGGTAGCGACGGCTGTTGCGCAGGATGTGGCTTTCGCCTTCGGCTTTTCGCGAGTCGACGAGGAACCGCTTGTAGAGGCCCGGGTCGCCGGCCTTCAGCGCCGCGATGAGCCGCTTGCGTGCGGCGGCGTTCGCCGTGCCTGCGATCTCCGGGCTGCGCTCGGCAAACCATTCCTTTTCCTGAATCTTTACCCGCTCCCATGGCGGATTGCCGAGAACACAGTCGAATCCGCCGCCGGAGAACACCTCCGGGAAAGCCAGATGCCAATGGAAGAATTGGTACTGTCCGGAAATACGCTCGACTTCGGCAGCTTGCGCCGGCGTTAGCGCCTGCGGGTCCGCGTCGAGGCGGCGTAGGGTATCCGTAGTGACCGGTTCGAAAGATTCGCCTGCATGCTTCCCCCAAACGAAAGCCGCACACCAAGCATCGGCAATCTGCTGACGGTGCCGATACTCGGATGACACAACGAGCCTGCGAAACTGATCTGTCTTGCGCTGTATCTCGTCGATTGTGTTGTCCGGAGCTTCGGCAATTCCGCGCGTACGAGCTGTGATCGAGTTGTACTCGGCTCCAGGCTCGGCCACCATCAAGTGGACCATATCCATCTGGCCTTCACGCTCCTGCTTGTTCCGCTTCTTCACGGCAGTACAGACTTTCTTGTCGTCACCCTCGATGGCAGCAAATGCGTCGTCCGGCAATCCTGCGGCGATGAGTTCGGGCGTAGCGCCCAGCAGGCTGTTCCCAACTCGGATGTGATGGTCGAGGAACGACAACGGCTTGCCGGGTTCCAGGGCTTCAAGCCACAGGCTCACGCGGCATAGCTCGGCGGCCATGAGGTTCACGTCCACGCCGTAGATGCAACGGCCGATCACGTCGCGCAGGGCGTGCTGGTAGAGGAGCGGCGACGGCTCGCTCTCGCCTTGGGCCAGCGCGCGCACGCGGGCCAAGTGCCGCGCCAGCCGGTGCGCCGCGCCTACGAGAAAGTGACCCGAGCCCACTGCAGGGTCGCAGACCTTTAGTGCAAGGATGGCCTTCTCAGCCTCAACGCCAGTCTTGCCCTTGATCGCTTCCTCCACCACCGGATCAAGGGCGGAGTCAAGCAGGCACTGCACCAGGGGGTCGGGCGTGTAGTATGAGCCGGAGGTCTTGCGCTCGTTGCCGGCGAACTCAGCGAAGGTGAACCGAGCGCCGTCGGCGCTAATCTGCGGGGTGAGCGCAAGCAGGCTTTCGTATACGCCGCCCAGCTCCTCGGCGCCGAGGTTTCGATAGTCCACGGGGCGCAGCACTTTGCCCTGGCGGGTGAATGCAAGGTTGCGAAGAGCTTCGAGCAAGTCGTGATTTGTCAGCTCAGCGTCGTTAAGCGCGTCGGTGGAGCCTAGGCTCCAAAGGAAGCTTCCGAGCGCAGGAAGGGCCAGGTGCTCGCGTGCAGCGGCGAAGGCCGCGTCGCCGGAGAGCGCACCGACGAGGATCTGGAACTGGCACCACAGGTCGCCGTGGCGGCTGCCCTTAATCTTCGCAGCCATCTCGCGCAAGCGGGCGGTGCCGTAATACTCTGCGAATCGCCCGCGCGCGGCGCGCGCGGCGTCGGCGTCGTCGCGGGGGTGCAGTAGCGGCTGACCGTCGAGGGTGCGGTCCTCGGCCACGAACAGGAAGATCAGCCGATAGACCACGCGCAGGAGCTGGCCATGGAAGTCGGGGAGCGGCACCTGTCCGGTGCGCAGGGCGTCGCGGAGCGCGGTGTTCTTCGGGTGGCTGGTAAAGCCTTCGCCAAGGGTCTGCAGCGCCCTTTCCACGCCGCCGCGCAGGTCGCCGAGCGCACGGGTTCCCTGCTCTTCCGCGACCTTGGTCCACTGCTCCAGCCAGCATGTGTCCGGCCGCTCGCCATCGCGCTGCACGAACCGGGTGGCGTGTGCCATGAGCCAGAGCAGGACGAAGTCGGAATAGACCTCACCGGCGAACATGGCCTCGAGGTCGAACTCGAGGAACGATTGGCGGGAGAGAGCCTGGTTGTCGCGCAGGACGCGCAGGCGCAGGCCATTGGAAACGATCGCCCAGAGGTGCCCGGGGCTGCGGTTCACGAACTCCTGTACCAAGCCGTGCGGGTTGGCGGCGGCGGCCCCACGCTGGCCGGCGGCGCGGCGGTCGAGGGAGAGGCCGCAGCCGACGAGATGCACCGGCACGGGACCGAAGAAGCGACTGATCGCGTAGCTGCGACCGCCGATCTCGGGTCCGGCGCTAGTGGGCAACAGGCCGAAGCCCAGTTCGCGCAGGAGCGGCAGGCTCCACTTGTCGTTGGTGAGCCCGGTTCCGGCTTCGCCCGCGGGAAGGTTTACGGCGGCGGCGCGGAACTCGGCCCAGTGTTTTCTCAAGCGGTTCCACGACTGGATGATCACCTCGTTGAGGCGCTCGCCCTGAGGGAGGCCGTAGTCCTCGGGCCGTGTGCCCTCGAGCTTTTGCTTCGGATCGAGTACGCGACGCAGCAGGTCGGAAGGCAGCAGGCCGCCCTCGGAGCGGATGGTCTGGAAGTCGGTGGAGCGACGAGCCATCGTCGTCAGTCCGCCAAGGGTTTAAATTGGCGTCGCGGGATTCTATTCCGAGCGTTCACCGCTTGATTCAAAACAACCCATGCGGCTAGCGAAATCGGTTCGAGCCTGTTTCCTGCGTGCGTTCGCCCAACATGGCCTCTAGCCTTGGGGGCTTTCAAGTACTGCATCACTGGACGTGCGGGTCCGTTGTAGATGACCCGAAACTTGCCCTCGTCGCTTAGTTGGAGACCAATGAAGTGATCGCCGCCGTGTTTGATCGAGAGGCAATCGGTCTGGAATGTGGCCTTGATCTGCACATTCCATTGCGGCTTGACATAGCTGATCGCATCGATGTTCTTGGTCCTGGATCCGAGAAGATCGAGACAGAAGGTTTCTGCAGCGATCAGCTCACCGATGTCACCTACAAGACGCCCGTCTAGGGCAAAGGTCATCTCTTGGGTCGGGTTCTTTTGTTCTGACTTGGCGAGGTGTGACTGATGCGCTAGCCTGAGTTGCTTTCGTCCTGTAAGGAGCGCCTTCAGCGCGCTCGCAATCTGACTGCTCATCACCTCCCACGGAATGGACTCCAGCAGCGCCTTGCCCGATTGATATCCGGTCAGCTTCAGAATATCCGAGCGTATTTCGTTCTTCGATTCCAAACTGGTTCGATCTGTGCGAGTCATGCCTATATCTTCGGCAACAGGATGTAGGCCCCGAGGATATCGACTGGGAGCACGGGTTGGATGGTCACGCGCCCTTTAGTGCGCGACGCCTCGCGCACACGCTCGTGGGCGGCAAGCTGGGCCGCCGCGCGTTCCTTGGCGACAGCTCCGAGCGACCGTTGGAGTCTCGGCAGCGCCGGCAGCAGCAATCCGAGCTGCTGGTCAATGGCAGTCGGGATAAGATTACGCTCGGGGCGAGCGGCAAGCAGGCGTTCGCCGTCTTCCGGTGCAAGCCACTGCATCGCATCGGCCGCACCGGTACAGGCGAGCGGAACAATCTCCTCGCACAAAATGGTCTGTGCGCCGGCGCCGGCGATCTGCAGGTGGTAGCGGAAGCGCGCCACGAGTAGCGTCGTGCGGGTGTTCACTGCGGAGGTCGAAACGACCCCGCAACGTGCGGCGATGGGCCGAGCATCGCGGGCCACCGGGTCGAGCGCCTGGTCGAGGGTCCAGCTTGCAAGGCCCTCAATCACGGGGCTGGTGCGGCCGAGGTAGGCCTCTCCTTCCTGGAGCGGAAGGTCGAAGCGGCCGGTGAACGGCTCGTCGCGGCCGATGGCTTGGCGCAGGGCGCGCGGGACTTCGTTACTGAGTTGGAGGGTGACGGCATTGCCGGCGACTGTTGCCGGGACGGTCGCAGCCTGCATGACTGCGTGGAAGAAACGGGCAACATCCTCGCTGCGACCAATAGCAGTGCGCACGCTCTGCAATTCCGTTGCGACCGCTTCGGGGCTCAGGGTGTGCTGAGCGAAGCGCGAGCGGCTGGCTTTTTCGCGGTCGCGCGCGTTTTCCCATTCGGCGTGGATGGCTTGCTTCTTCGGATCGAGATCGTCGATGAAGTCGAGCGTCATCTGCTTGGCATTTCCCCGAGTCTTTTCCTTGAACAACGCGCCCTCGAACAGCGCTTCGGCGATCTGCTCGCTCGAACCAGGCACCGCGACGGTGACGCCGAGGTCACTCTTGATGCTCTTGTGCTTGCGGAGAAGCACTTCGAGAATCACACCGTCAATGGGATTGTCGGTGCCGTAGTAGGTAACAACGCGAATCTCGGTCTTCTTCTGTCCAAATCTGTCCACGCGCCCTTCGCGCTGCTCGTGGCGCGTGGGATTCCAGGCGAGGTCATAGTGCAGCACCGCGTTGAAGTGCTGCTGGAGGTTGATGCCTTCTGACAAGCAGTCGGTGCAGACAAGTACATACTCGCGCGAATCGGCGACGAGACTGGCGATGCGCGCTTCGCGCTCGGCGGGAGGCAGCAGGCCGGTGACCGATTCGACTCCAATTTTCGCGGGCAGGGCTTCGCGCAGTTGGCGGGCAACGTAATCGGCGGTGTCCACGAAGCGGCAAAAGACGACAGGCTGGTAGCCGTCCTTGAGCAACGCTTTAATCTCGCGTAGCGCGCCTTGGAACTTGAGGTCGGCTTCGGCGGGGAGCGCTTCGGCGCGACGGGCGAACTCCAGCAACCTCCGGCGTGTGCCCTCGGCGCCACCTTCGGTATCGGAGCCAGGGCTGAAATCCAACGTAACGGTGTCGTCGTCATCACCCTGGTCAAGTACGGTTCGACGGCCAATTTCATCCACGTCTGCGTCCTCGGCCTGATCCACAGCAGCGCGGTTTCGCAGGGTGGCAGCGGCCGCAGCAGGGCTGGAGGAGACACAGCGCAATAGAGCAAGTGCGGACCAGTAGCGCACGCGGCGATGGCGCTGGCCGCCATCTTTCTCCGCCACATAGTCGCGTGCGAAATCAAGGATATCGTCAAAAAGTACGCGGTATTCCTTGCTGAACGCGTAGGTCGCTTCCTTGTCCTTGCGCTCGGCGAAGGCGGTGTCGGTTTCAAGATAGTGGCGGATATCGCGCCGTCGGCGCTGGACGAGATGTCGTGCAAGCTTGCGACGGATGCCTTCGCGTTCCGCGCGATCCAAGTCGGCGGGCAGATTTGCAAAGTCGCCATCGAGCAGGCTCAGAAGTGAACGGAAGGCATCCTCATTGCCGCTGTGCGGCGTGGCGGTGACAAGGAGGAGATGCCTGGATGCGCCGTCGGCGATACGACGCAGAAGATCGAAACGCTGTTGTCGTCCGCGACCAACGCCGCCGGCCAGCGTGCAGCCGTGCGCTTCGTCCACAATGACGAACTCGGGGCACTTCAGTATGAAGTCCTCAGCGCGTCGCGGAGTCTTGATAAAGTCGGTCGAGACGATCGTGTATCGGTAGCGATCGAATACCGACACACCGAGGGGAAGATCCCGCTCCAGGCGCTGGATCGTGCTGCTCAGTACGAGCTCGGCCTCGATATGAAATTTTTCGGCCAATTCGCGCTGCCACTGCTCGGCCAAATGCGGCGGACAGAGCACGGCCAGGCGCCGAATCTCACCACGGTCAAGCAGTTCGCGGGCAATGACACTGGCTTCAATGGTCTTGCCGATCCCGACATCGTCAGCAATCAGCAAGCGCACCGGGTCGAGCTTTAGAGCCATCATCAGCGGGACAAGCTGGTATGGTCGCGGCTCCGCCGCAATACGGCCGAAGCTGCGAAAAGGACCGGCGGCGGCACGGGTCGAGAGGCGCGCGGCGTCGCGCAGGAGCTGTCCCGAGGCGAAGTCTCCAAGATCGGCATGGGTGGGCAGTCGGAAGGTGGCGGATTGGACCGGCTCCACTGCCGGCAAGATGCCGGTGACTTCCTCATCAAGGCCGCCGACTGGTCGCGCCACCAGGAGGTCATCGGTGGAGTCGGGTAGCACGACCCACTCGCGGCCGCGCGCATGGATGAGCGTTCCTGGTTTGGAAAGGATGGCGGTGCTCATGCGTGTGGCGTCCCGAAAATATCCGGGTGGCGGCGAAAAATCCCGTTCCAGTCGGCCTTGTGGTGGAAACGGATCACGATGTACCCCATCTCAATTAGCCGCTGGTTGATGGCTTCATCCGCACGGATCTGATCCGGCTCGTCGTGAGGCGGGCCGTCAATGTAGATCGCGGCATTGTGTTCGCGGTAGAAGAAATCGGGCTTCGTTGAACATGCCTCGATGAGGTACTGAGCATCGCTGGGCGGGCGCAGCATTGCGTCGTCTACCGTATCAAGCCACCGTTTCTCCAATTGGCTGTCGCAGCGTTTGCGCAGCGCCGCCATGCGCTCAGCCCGCGACCCGGCCCCACCGGACGGGCGACATTCGGCCTTTGCCAGTTCAGCCAGCAGATCTCGGATCAGGAATCGGTCGAGGTCCTTGTGGTCGGGTTGATTGCCATAATCGAGCAGGCATTCATAGCAAGCCTTGCCGCAGGTGTGCGCGCCTCTGTCCTCCAGCGTATTCGGATCGAAGTGGCAGATCTCCAGTGCGCGCCGAGCCAGCAGCGGCAGCACTGCAGGGTCTTCGACAATCTGGCGAAGCACGCCGGCGCCGCCTTCGGACGCCTCGTAGAAAAGAACCTCCTGGCGGTCTTGTGCCGTAGGCATAGGCTCGCAGGACAGTTCCCGTGGCTCGAGCTGGAAATGCTTAAGGATGGATTGCCTGAATGCAGCTTGCAGACTCGCCATCTCTGGAACTGAGCGAGGTGGTTCGAAGCGCATTACCAGCGCATTCTTGGTGTCTTTCACATACGGGACGACGCGCTGGATTCGTGCCTGTGCAGTTGCGTCATCCAGGTCCTCGTCATCGGCCTGGTTACGCGACCAGTAGCCGCGCTCAAGATCTAGGTTGAACCCTAGGGGTTGGTTGCCGCGCTGGTTCGACCAGCCGAGGTTGATGCGGTAAAGATCGGTGGCGTCGCCGTAGCTCAGTCGCAGCGCGAGCGTGTCGCCGCAGAATATCTCGGCATCCTTGCGGTCGAGCTTTCCCCCAATTTCCGGGAAACGGTAGGAAGTGACGAGTCTGTAGCCGAAGCGCTGGCGCTCCTCTTCGTCGCAGGTGATGCGCTGAGCGAGCTTGAGGGTGACGTTCTGGAGTTGGACAAGGTTCTCAATCCTTGACGGTCCATCAAGAGCGGCACTGCAGCGGTCGCATACCTCAGCGAGGTTGTTGCCCTGCTCCAGGTGCGCGTAGCCGCAACTGGGGCAACGCTTCATGGTCGCTGTCACCAAGGCATGCGTTGCCTCAATGTCGTCGGAGCCAAAGTCGAGGTTGACCTTGTAGACGCGGTAGCGGGCGCCCTCGTGGTAGATCAGTGCGCGCGGGCCGAACTCCGAAATCGCCAGGAAACGCGGCCGAGAGACGAATTCGTCGCGCCCCCTACGCTGGCGGCGGCCGGGCACGAACGCCGAGAGTGGCAGGCGCGGGAAGTTGTAACCGGGAAGAAACCCTTCCGCAGCGAAGTAGCGGTAGGAGTAGAAGTCGCCCTCGTAAATGCCTTCGGCCTCGGTGAGCAGCCGAATCTGGCTTTCTGCCTGCGCGCGCAAGCGGCGCGAATGAGTGCGCTCGATTTCCGGTCGAGAGTGGTCGCCGATGATCTTGTGATGCAACTCGCGCTGGCGGATAGCCGAGCGGTAGAGGCTGCGCCAGCGTTCGCAAGCCGCATCGAAAGCACGCTCTACCTGATCAAGTGTTTCCCGGCTCCAGTCGTCGTGAAACCACGCAGTTGCAGACAACTCGTCGCGAATGCTGGCGATGAGTTGATTGGCCTTGGCGAGCGCGGCAGCACGATGCACCGGATTTCGCAACTCCCGCGCGACGGCATCCTTGACCGGCAGCGGCAACTTGCCATCCGCGGGGGTGAGGTCGACTACTGTTGTGAGCGTCTTGCCGAGATCCGGCTTCGCAACTTCCAACCAGATCGCATTGAGGTGCGAGCGGACCAGATCGCGATTGCGCAGGTCAATGCGCGGCGGCGCGACGGCGCCCGCGACCATCTTGCTGGGCTCGCGGAAGAAGTATTGGTCGTGCGGGCTGCGGCCGGCACAGTAGGTGAAGACCAACGCCGGCTGCCCACCTCGTCCGGCCCTGCCACTGCGCTGCGCATAATTGGCTGGAGTCGGCGGAACGTTGCGCAGGTTGACGAGGTTCAACTGTGCAATGTCCACGCCCAATTCCATGGTCGGCGAGCAGAAGAGCAGGGGCAGGTCGGCGGTGCGGAACCGCTCTTCTCGCTCCTCGCGATCTTCAGGTGTGACCTGAGCCGTATGCTCGCGCGCTTCTAGGACGCACTTGAGATCCACGAAGCGCTGATAACACTCGACGAAGTAGCGGTTGACCTCGGGTGGGATCTCGCCTGCCTCCAGCAGGCGGGTGCGATCGACCGGGCGAATTTCGCCGTCCGCCGGAAGCCAGCGTAAAGCATCTGCATTGATCTGATAGCCCGGATCTTCGCCGTCGCGGCCACTGCGCACCTGCTCGATGATGCCGTAGCGCTTCAGAGCGAGAAGTAGAAAACGGATCGCTTGGTCCACCTCGGTGCGCCCGAAGTTCTGTCCTGGCGTGATATGGGGGGTAAGGGAACGTTTGAGGTAGCGCCCGTAGCCGCCATATGAAGAGACGAAGAAGCCCGTGCGGTCCTGTTGTCTCCTCGGGCGGGGATAGGCGACAACCGACTTGACGAGCTCGCGAGCATCTTCAAGGTACCAGACGGTGTCCTCTAGGATTCGCGGCTTGGTTTGTTCAACGAGATCGAGCTGTTTCTGTGGGTCGAGGACATCCACCTTCACCGCGACGGATCGGCGCATGACGTCAAGCAGGGTGCGGAGAATTTCCTCCCGCAACTCAACCGAGCAGGCACGCAGTGGTGCGGGGGTCTCAATGAACTCCTCGCGATCGCGGTCCACCGCTAAATTGAAGCCTGCATCCCAGAGCGCGGATTCGCTAAGCAGCCCGTCATCGCCGCGCAGCCCTTCATAATCGAACGCCAGCAGACCGCAGTCCTCGAGGTTTGGTGCTGTAACACGCCAGCCACGCTGCAAATCGCGGTACAGGTAGTAGTCGATGACGCGACGCAAGGCGTCATGGGTTGCGTTTCTTGCGGGCCCTCGGACGTCTGGGTCGGCAGCGTATTCGTCGAAACGAAGCTGCATCGCTTCGAACACATTGCGTGATAAATCGCCATGCGTGAGGCCTTTCTTACCTTTGTCTCGGGTCGCCTTGTGCAGCGCCGAGCGCAACAGGGCAACCTGGGCGAAATCGTTGAAGTGCCCCGCCTGGAGCGATGCGTCCTGCCGGTTGTCCGTGAAGCTCAGGAGCTTGCGGGCGTCAGGCTTGAGATCTTGGTCGCGCTGGAGTTCGATCAGCGAGCGGACGGCCAGAATGGTCGTGGCGGTGCTTCGGTTGTCAACCCCGAGCGTTGCCAGCTTCGGTCGCTCAGAGCGCTGGCTCTTGGTATAGGCAACGCCGCAGGAAGGTTCGAGGCAAAACAGGAAGTTTCGTCGAATGAGCGCCGCCGGTATGCCCTCGCCATCGGAGACAATCCGGCCTTGAGGATTGACGAATACCGGTTCGGGCACGTCGCCTCGCGCGTCGGGCCGAATGCGCTCTGCGTCTTGCTTGGTCGTCTCCTTGATGAAGGCCGGCAATCGACTCAGCAGTTCGTTTCCTTCTGTCCGTGGCCATGGCGCGGACTCCGATACGTAGAGATAGGCATCGCCACTGCCGTCATCGCTCGCTTCCCTGCGGTCCTCTCTTGGGAACAGCACCCTGCCATGCTCGTCAGAGGCAGCCTTTACCCGGTAGTAGGCAGTGCCGCATTGCCGGCAGAAGACCAAAGGGAACAGCGGTTTGTCGGGTTCGCCCGGCTTGGAGCCCTTCTTGGCCATCTCTAGATGGCGTTTGTTCTCCACCTCGACAGTGGTCCACACCGTATCGCCACGAGTGAAGAATTGATGTAGCCGAAAAGCAAAGATGGGAAAGCGGTTCGATGCACTGCGGCGCAGGTTAGAGCCCTTTAGCAGAAAACGACGCAGTACCCCGGCGCAGCGCGCGGGGTCGGATGATGTTAGTTCCGCCAATTCTGCCGCGGCACTCTGTTGCCCCTCCAGTACGTCTCCTTCTAGGCGGCGTGGCAATTGCCGAATGAGCTGGCCCGTTCCGCCCTCTGCGCGAACGCCGAATGTGGTTTCAATCCAGGACGCCAAGGGATGGAGACGGAAGCCCTCGTAGTCTTCGGGCGGCGCTGAATCCGAATCGATGGTTCCGCGAACGCTCTCGACGACTGTTTTGTCCGTAAAGTCGAGTTCCGGCGTTGCACGTTCCAGGGTTTCGCCGATCACCTGCGAAGCATTAAACGACACGCCGAACAGCGTCTGCGCGACCTTGGCGACTTCACCTTTCTGGTCCTCCGTTGTGCCAGCGCTCGCCATCGTGGCCGAAGTACCCACATAGACCATGTCCCGACCGCCAAAGGCCTGGCGACAGCGCCGGATGAGAAGCGCAATGTCCGCGCCCTGGCGGCCGCGGTAGGTGTGAAGCTCGTCGAAGATCAAGAACCGGAGGTCCTGTGCAGCACGCACCAGTTCGCGGTCTTCGGTGCGCGTAAGCAGCAGTTCCAACATCATGTAGTTGGTAAGCAGGATGTCGGGCGGATTACTCCGGATTGTCTCCCGTTCGGGCCCCTTCTCCTGCCCGGTGTAGCGGGCGAAGCGCACGGGCGACTGTCCTTCCGGGTAGCCCTTCTCAAGGAACTTCCTGAGTTCCTCGGTCTGGCTGTTCGCCAGGGCGTTCATGGGGTAGACCACAATCGCCTGAATGCCTCGGCCGGATCCGTTGCGCAGGACGTGGTCCACGATCGGCACGATATAGGTCAGGCTCTTGCCGGAGCCGGTGCCACTAGTGAGCACATAGGACTTGCCTTCCTTCGCCTTCAGGATGGCTTCGCGCTGGTGGGTATGGAGGAGTAGCTGCTTGCCGGTGTGATCGGTATCGGACTTGTCAATTCTGAAGATGCGAGCACACTCATCGTGCAACGTGCGCTGCGCAGTGAGGTCATCGATCGTGCCTCCGGGCAGGAAAGTCGGATTTAGTTGGAGAAGTGGCTCCGGCCAGAACGCGCCTTCGCCTAGCGCGTGATCCACATGCTCGGAGATCCGGGCATCGCGAATCTTGATGAAGCTCCGCGTATAGCTCGCGTAGTCGGAAACCAGGCGGTCACGTAGATCGAATACGTTCATTCCGGCATTCCTAAATGGGATGCCGTATCAGTCGGCCCATTTTGGGAAACCAAGCGCCGCATATTCGCGGAATAGTTGCCCGCAATACCGATTGCCGCGTGCGGTCGATCGATACCCGCGCGAGTGCGTTCTTCCATCTCCTCCGCCACGTGGTCTCCCCTCAACCTTGGAAAGATACCACCTTGGGAGTAAGAACAGGACTACGGCTAATAACCTGCGTCAATGCGGCGTGTGACTTGGGTCAAATGGTATCGCAGCGCTGCGCCACTGCTCCGGTATCTTTTTTGACCAACAGACCGGGAGCGGGCTCTCGCTCGGAGGCACCGGCGCGGTACCGCCGGCCGCGCCTCGGCGAACGCCAGAATCCACTTAGCCGACTCATCGTCGACCGCGTACCTAGAGGTCGAATGGGTTGCATACGCGCTGAAAGCCGAGCCAATCGTCGAGCACTCGCTCCGCGGTGGCCCATTCATCCTCCGGCACGCAAATAACTCGCCAAGTGCGCCCGGAGCCATCGTCAAAGTCGATCCCACCCCATGTAATTCTCCAAGTGATTCGAGGATACCGATGTTGTAGTTGTAGCTCCGTTACTACTGAGACGATGTCATCATCTGGACGTTCCAAGGCAAGCGTGTGCTCATCGCCATTGGATAGGTTTTCCCAACGAAGCACGCCCCCGTAGGGATGATCCTCGATATCAAGACTGATCTTCTTCGTTTTGGTGCGTTCGGGCACGGGAATGTCACGATTAGTGCGTGGCGAAGTAGTGTACGCTGATTCAGATTCGTGGGCGTGCGAGCCACGCTCCGAAAGGAATTCGGCGAACGTATTGCTACCCTTCGGGGGGCAGCAGGCGTGTCTCAGGAAGCATTCGCTGACCGCTGTGGGCTGGCCCGGTCCTACATGAGCCGGATAGAACGCGGCAAGGCGAATCCGTCGCTCGACGCGATAGAAATCCTCGCGGGCGGACTGAAGGTGCCGGTCAGTATGCTGTTCAAAGACTGATTCTTGACTGCCGCCACCACGGCCGGTACGACAATTCCTTCGGGGGCAGCTGCGTCCAACTGCAAACATCCGCAAATATTTGGGTGAGCCCTCGATAGTTTCCGGTCATGGCAGGAAGGGGTGTAGTCGGATGCGAGGTCCAGAAATTGGGTCCCCCACCATGCCGGCCGTTTTCCGCCCCCGGGGTAGGGCGGCACCCCCAGTACCCCCACACCCCCCGGAGGGGTCATCGTCGCGCGATCGTTCGGCCAAGGCGCCAGCCGGTTGAGGGTTCGGGCAGGACGTATTGCCGTCGTCCGTTTGCTTGAGTCGATTGACCCCTGCAGGGTCTGGTTGGTCGTGGTCAGGTTTGAGGACGCCTGGTGGGAGCGGCGCCAGCGCCGGACAAGAACGGCCAAGCCGATAACCTGCCGGTGTCTCAGAGTCTCATTTTGAGACTGAACGGCCTAGTGCTACTAGCGAACTCTGGAGTCAGGGGTAAGCGCCTGACCGATTTCATGTACGTATTGGGTGCTGTAATGGAATGGACGCCCACTTCCCGACACGGCATCAAAGTGCCAAATTAGTGGGTCTCGTATGGCCACTAAAGTCGAAAGGGGCGTCCACTATGAAGATTACGACAATCGGCATTGATTTGGCAAAGGCAGTGTTTCAGATTCACGGCGTGGATCAACGCGGCAGGGTTGCGGTGCGCAAGCAACTGAAGCGCTCGGAGATGGCGAGTTACTTTGCCAACCTGGGGCCGTGCTTGATCGGCATGGAAGCTTGCGGCAGTGCGCATCACTGGGCGAGGAAGCTGTCAGGATATGGGCACACAGTCAAGCTGATGTCGCCGCAGTTCGTGAAGCCCTACGTCAAGACGAACAAGAACGACATGGCCGATGCCAAAGCGATCTGCGAGGCGGTCGGCAGACCGAACATGCGGTATGTATCGGTGAAGACGGTCGAACAGCAAGCGATCCTGTCAGTGCATCGGGCGCGCGCCGGGTTCGTGAAGGCGAGAACCGCCCAGGCGAACCAGATACGGGGCTTGCTGGCAGAGTTCGGGGTCGTGACACCCCAGGGGAACCGCACGATCACAAAGCGCATGCCGGAGATTCTGGAAGATGGTGAGAACGGCTTGCCTGGCACGATGCGCAACCTACTGGCGCGACTGACGGAGAATCTGAAGGCGCTGGATTGCCAGGTGGTTGAACTGGAGCAGCAGATCCAACTGTGGCACCGGGAGAACGAAGCGAGCCAGCGGCTGGCCGCGATACCCGGCATTGGGCCGATCACGGCCAGCGCGATCGCGGCCACCGTGGGCAATGCCAGGGACTTCAAGAATGGACGGCAGCTGGCGGCGTGGCTGGGCCTCGTACCCAAGCAGAATTCAACCGGGGGCAAGCAGAATCTGCTTGGCATCAGCAAGCGCGGCGACACCTATCTGCGCACGCTGCTCATTCACGGGGCGAGGTCAGTCATCCAGTTTGCAGAGAGAAAGCCTGATGAAAGGAGCTGGTTACGCCGGCTGATGGCCAGGCGCCACAAGAACGTGGCGGCGGTCGCGCTGGCGAACAAGAATGCTCGAACCGTCTGGGCACTCCTCGCCCATGATCGAACCTTCCGGCCTGACTATATGCCCGCAGACGGGGCGGCCGTGGCGTAGTCGAGTCGGTCGGGTAAAGGCGCTAACAGGAAAAGCAGCAGGTTCAAATTCAAGGAGGTGCATTTCCACCGATTGCACAGGCGATCACGAAGTGATGGCAAGACGGTCAGACCGTGAGTAGCAGAACCTGCCAGTAACACCGCACTCAGAGTGCACCGTTGTGATCAGGAGCTAATCAGCCGATTCCATCAGGGATAGAGGCGACAGCCTCACCAAAAAATCCGGATGTATAGCTGCAATCTTTACCTTCGATCCATCTTCGATTGAAAGCCTGGCAAAAGTGGGCGTCCATGTATATTGCCTGTGGGGGGAGATCACATTACGCCTCACCGGCCACCTCGCAGCCCGCTTATCCACAGGCCGCACCAAAGTCGTGCGTTTTGATCGAAAATTCCCAGATTGGGAATGATTGGCGTAGTGATACTAGCCATTGGCGCGCCCCGCTGGCGGTGCTCGCTACGCTGCGCTCCGGCAGCGGGGCGCGCATCGTGGCGCAAGAACGCGATGGTAGAGTGATTGCGAACTGTGGTTCGATTGAATTACGAGACCTGAAAACCGATTGGCCCAACCTGGGCAGCGGATATTTATGAGGGGTAACTTTAGGGGTAACTGCTTACTGAACTAAAGCCAATATCAAGCATTCATGCGGGTCTTAAGCTGTTATTCGGTAGCCGCCGCCGTTTTCCCCCTAGAAGGGGAGGTCGTCGTTCGGGAGCGGCCCCGTTTCCGGCAAGGCTCCCCCTGGGAGCGGCAGATTCGTGACCACGAACAGGTTCAGGATGTCATCCCGGTCCATGAACATGACCTGGCTGCGCTTCGAGGCGTCCAGCTTGTTCCCGAGCCAGTTCCGCGCCGCTTTGGTGATCTCGCCTCCAGCAACGATAAAGGCGTGGTCCACAAGAACGCGCTTTCCGATCTCAGGGTCAAAGACCTCATGTCCGAGCATCATTGTCACCTGGTTAAGGATCTCCGCGATGTTCGTGTTGCTGTCCTTGCTGACGCCTGCGGCATCGAGTTTTCCCTTCTTTGCCTGAATGCCGAAGTACAGGACGTGCTGAGTCGGCAGCGTGAACTTCATCCATATGTCTTTGCCGTACTCCAACGCCTTGTCTTTGTGCCCGGCAGCCGTGATGCGATGGAAGCCAAGCTGCCGAAAAACGGGCAGCAATACTTCCTGAATCAAATCGTCTTCCGATGCGCCATCAAGATACGCAAGCAGTTGCTCGCGTTTCTTGATCTCTGACGCAGAAAATGGACGGTGCGGGCTCGTTGATATGCCCGCGACCGTCTTGGTTGCGATATGCCGCAGATAGCATTGTTTGTCCGGCGCGTAGAACGCCTCAAAGCCTTCTCGGGCGAGTTCGACGTTCAGGAGGGCCAGCGCGCCCGGCCTTTCAGTCCCCTCGTGTAACGCATCGCCCTGATCCATCAGCGCCCGGATGACGCGCGAGAACGTGTCAGGCGGCGTATGAGCATTAGGCTGGGGCTCCGAGAGGATCTTTCTAAGCGTGTCGGCGACCCAGTAGTTTCGCGTCGAGCCGTCATGCGCGTAATCGGTGTCGCAGTCCTGAAGAAACCGCGTCAGGGAACTGCTGCTACGGTAAACAAAGAGGCTTTCCTCGGCTTTGAAATTACCGCAGATCATGTCCGCAATGGCCATGAGACTGCGTTGTTTGAATTCCATGAGCTAGCTACCTTGGTGCATATTGGAATACTGCCAAAGCGCCATATCCAACTCCCGGACAGTGAGGCGGTGCTTTGCAGCCACGGAACGGCAGAGGTGAACGTAGTCCTGCCAGAAGGGGATTGTGTACTGCGAAGGCTGATCGACGCCGAGGCTCCACAGGGCTCTGAAGTCCAGGATTGGATAGGTCCGATCGACGCAGAAATGCAAGATAACCGACGCCGTCGGGAACTGGACGCCTGAAAGGAGCGTGAGCGCCCCGAGCCTCGACTCTTCGCACTTTGCGGAGAAGGAGAAGGCCGTAATTTCACGGACGAAGGCGTCCGGGTTCAAGAGGGCGAGGCGGGCCCGGCGCCTTGACTTCCATTGACAGATTTCGTGTAGTTGGGAAACCGTGAGGTAACCCTGCCGTGGAGCGATTTGATGGTACTTGTCCAGATTCGCTTCGCCGCTGAAGTCGTACTGTTCCTGGTAGTGCCTGAGCTTCCCGGGCGGAATGCGTAGCGAGTGCTTGAGGGTCATGAGGTCGTTTCCGCCCTTCTGGACGCTGATAATTCAGTGGGGTTTCCGCACCCATTCCGCAAGCGTCAGGGGAAGAAACTGCGGGGCCTTGCGGAAAAACCCGTAATTTTGAGCAATTGTCTTGCTCGGATTTACGACAACAATATCGTAGGAATAGCACCTGTCCGCGGGAACGCGCTTTCCTTCATAGAACGCCGGCATTCGCGTGCTGTCCGTGTTATACCAGTCCGCGTAGTTGAAGAGGGACTTTGCTTCCAGGTCCGATGGGGGCATTGAATAACCGATAAATACCAGCCGGTCTATCTCGGATTGATTGCGCAGTATGCCGAACGCTTTCTTCCATCTTGGCGCGAGAGGCATCTTCGTCGTTCTATAGGCAAATTTTGTATAGGTCGGCCAGGCCAATGTTCCTTCGCCGATTGCGCCATGCAAATGTATGATCCGCTCCCCCGTACTGAGAGCGAGTCTTTTTGCCGCCGCCTCCAGGAGCAAGTCGTAGTTGAATGTCAGAATGAAATCGCGCCCCCAATCGATCCGGCGCATAAAGTCCAGAATCGTCTTGCCCTCGATATGCCAATTTACACTGCTGACGCGAGACTTGAGGTAGGTACGCAGCGCATTTCGAATCTCTTTCTCCTCTTCTCGAAAGACATTCTTCCCAGACCCTAAGGAATCGGGTAAAAATTTCAGCGATGACAAAGTGGACATGAACAATTCAAAACTGACTTCCCGCTGATTCAGGAAGTTTTGCTCTCGCAGATGTTCAATCATTGTTCGCGGCGGTCCGCCGCCTTTGTCGACTGTCGCTTTAAGCATGGGATTCAAGGAATCCAACATTTCCACGTCGGTTGCGATGCCGCATGTCCTGGAAGAACCAGCGCCAAGGATATAGACCGTCCCCATGCTTAGCTCGCTTACATTGACACCTTTTTCGACTCGCGCCCCTGTTGCAGGAACCACAGTGCTCTCTGGATGCAGTGCCAAAGATAGCACGCCGGTTTGGTAATCCAGAATGAAAAGAAGCGCTGAATGTCCAAGCAACCCAAGAATTGCGGCAGCCTCATGGTGAACCCGCCGCAGGTGTCGGCAGGCCGGGCTTTATGCGCGGGCGCGCACCGGGCCTATGGTCCCGGCCGCAGCCTGCCCCTGCGGAGGCAGGGGGTGACGATCCCTTTCGCTCGCCGCGCTGGCGTTCGCGCAGCGGGCGATAAATTCCAAGTCGAGGCGGGCCGTTCGGCCGAGAATGAATCGAGGCGGACCGTTCGGTCCGCGGTGAAGACAGACAAATCGATAAGCGGAGTTTTCAACGCGTCGGCGCGGAAGAGCCTGCGCGGTAAATTCCGCGCACGGGGGGCGTTGCAAATACATGCGGAAATGTTGACGCCGGGGCGCGCTTGAGCGTAGATTCCGCAAGTAACGATAAATGGTGTGTTAGACCTGTCTGCAACGGCCCGTCCACAAGCCGGCCAAGGGAGAGTGCGGCGAATGCTTGCGCGTTTGTTGTCGGCAATCGCACTCTCGATTGCCTTCCAGGCTGTTGCTCAAACCAGCGATTCCCCCGCGCCGCTTCTAAAGAAGGGCGAGCCCGTTACGTGGTGGTTTGTGTATAAGTTCAACGCCAGCGCATTCCCAGGATGCAAAGGAACAGCGGAGCGCGTTTGTCTCTTCGGCGGGAATGTCAAGGACTACCCCGCGCCCTTTAGTCAACGCTTCGCATACGCAAGCGATAAGAACGAAACCTTGCGGGAAGGCTCCGGGTGCGCGGGAGACTCGGTGGCGGACCCGATCGGCGCCACCTTTGATGAAATCTACAACGGCACGCTCAATTACGTCATTTGGAATGATCAGCCATATGGAGACCCGAAAATTGCGGGCTGCACGGATGAAAAGGGCAACTGCGGAGCGCCCTGGGGGCATTCCAAAGGCGTGTTGGCCTGGGACAAATCAGGATCGGGTTTCGTCATGCAGGTTTCGACCCCGTCATGGCCCGAGTCTGGAAGCAAGAAGCACCCGCGCAAGGATGGGAATTCGCTTGGATGCGTCACGGATAACAACGTGGAAGTGGCTCAGCACTTCTTCGCTCTCAAGCTGAGCAAGAGCGGCGTCCTTTCGGTATTACGGGGATTGAGGAACGCAAGCGCCGTCACCGACCCGGCCAACCCCCAGGTGGCCAACGTGGCCGGTTCGCCCGCGGATATCCAGGCGGCTGTGAACGAACTCGGATATCTGGAGCACGGCAGGAACGTCGTGCGCGAACCGCTTGCTTCGGACGTGGAACTGATTTCCAAGCCCTCCGAATTGAACGTGCCGCCTTGGCAGATGATGTCGTCTTTACTCGGGGGTGTGCCTTTGCGCGCCGCGACGTGGTGGGCCTATCCGAAGATCTGGTCCACGACGCACGCGGCGGAACCAGGTTGTTGGGACGCGTCCTTGAAGCCTGCCCCCGGCCCGGTGGAAATTGCGACATCAGGTCACTGGGCAAACAAAGCAATTGGCCTGGAAGGCGCCAAGGGTCCCAAGTCGAATCACGCCAAGTTGGGCGTTTCGCTCTCGGGATCGGCCCAATACGTGATCTTTGGCGATCTTAACCAGCAAGGGGCCTTGGCGCAAAACTACGCGTACCCCAAACAGATGTGCTCGAGCAGCCAAAACGGCCGCGGAGGACTGTTTTTCGTGGTGAGGAACAACAAGCTGCATGCCAGCGTAAGCGCGCTGCTCAAAGGCCAGTCCGCACCGGGAAAATAGGCGGTTGTCAAAGATAAACTGGCCAGGGAGGTCAACATGAAGCCTACGGCGGAGTGCGCGATAGCGGTAAGGCGAAGGTTTGTCGCGGTTCTTGGAGGAGTTGTGGCGTGTTTCACGGCGGGATGTACCTCTCTCGCCCTTCAATCGAGCGCTGTGTCCGTTGGCGCCACCGTTGGGCCGGTATTGGAGCAGCAAACGCTGGATAACCTGGGACGGTTTATCGATGACAGCCGAGCCATTCCCTCTCACGTGCTGCTCACGAGCGGAACGGTTGAGATCATTAATGCAGCGGTTCCGGCGGTAAAGAGCACTTTCGTCCACGCGGCGACAACTTCAATGACGAGGGACGTAAATGTTCCGCTGACTTTCCAATGGAAGGAAAGCTGGTCTATCACGCCCGTGTCAACCGGGCATGATTTGAAAATGCTCCAGGATCACTACAACGAGGCCGTGAGCAAGAATAGGGCGGAGGATGCCGCTCAGGGGTGTGTTTCTGCTAACAAGGACAAATGGCTTTGCGTTGACCCCAAGCTTGTGTCCACGGCCGCCCGCGCGGTTCCGCTGGTCTATAAGGGAACCTACCATGGACATGAAATCTGGGTTGTCTCCGAAGGCTTCTCCAGCTTCGTGTTCGACATTAACACCAAGGCCACCAACGCCGTCACGAAGTCCTTGAACACCTTGCAGTTCCAACTGATTCAGTAAACGCCAGGTCTGCCGGCCATCCACTCGCTGCGGCGCAGCGCGCCCTTGGTTATCTGCGCAGCTTGTAGAATGAAAAAGCTATCGCGGCATGAAAGGCAGCACGCGGAGGGCGAAAAGCCGGGACCGGCCCTTCGCCTGCTCGTTCCGCGAGGCTCTTAGAAGCCACGCGCCGCTGGCGTGGCGCGTCCGGCTACTTGTTCCGAAGCCCTTTGCGGACCGTGTTGATCGGGGCGTCAGGCGGAAGACCGAGGTTCTTCTTGATATTCCCGAGCTGCGCATCCGCGCGCACACTCTGAAATTCAGGATAATCCTTGCGCAGTTCGCCTGCCGTCGAGTCGGCGCGCTCCCGCCTGAAAGTGCCTTTTTGCGTTTTGGTATGTTTTCCCAATGCCATGATGTGCCTCCGCGTTTCTGTAATCTCCAACCATATACTACATCGCAAAGCCGCACGCCAGGCGCGGCGAGCCTATTCGCTGATGACGATTTCCACGCGCCGATTCTTGGCTTCGTCCACACCCTTGCCCGTTGCAACAAGCGGTTCAGCCGCTCCCTCAAATGAGGTGGTTACGCGTTTGTTGGGTATCAGCTTCGAGAGAGCATCTTTCACAGTGTTCGCGCGGTGCGCCGCAATCTCCATGTTGTAGCCTGCTGAACCGGAACTATCCGCGTGTCCGATGACATGGATTTTTGTTTTGGGGCTCTTCTTGGCGTAGTCGGCGGCCTCTTGGAGAGTCATTTCGGCAGCAAGCCGAAGTTTTGACTTGTACCAATCGAACCTTTTCCATTCGAAGAACACAACGAATTTCTTTTGCTCAATCGGCGCCGGAGGGGGTGTAGGTTCAGGGGGCTTGTAACAGCGCAACCCTTTTAATTTCTGCTTTTCCGGGCATACCAGCGGATTGATGATGTGGTCGAAAGCAAGATCTCCGTATCCCCAGATTAGCGTTCCGAGAAAGACGATAACGGCCACCCAGACTTGAGACAAACCTGCGGCGCGCTCGTTGTGCTCAAGTTTTGTGAGAATCGCCTCCTGAGAATCAACGGCAAAGTGGGCCTCGAACAGGCCCTTGGCATGCCACGTTCCAACAATAGCGGTCATCAGTCCCAAAATAGTGACCAACGAACCGGAACGGCCAAAATCTAATGACTCGCCGGAAGCGGCGGAGAAGAATAATCCCCACAACGTAATTACAACTACGCCAGTGCCGACAATCCAATGCTCCTTTTCAGCAAACCAGGCCCTGCCATACCGCCGGGCGCGCGGCAGCCAGATCTTTTTTCGGGAATGTGGACCACGCGGCGCGGGATATTTTCCGGAGGCCATATGGGCATTGAAGAATTTCAGCAAAAGGCATTCCCCGGCAAATAGGATCAAGACACAGAGGCCAAAAAGCGTCGCGCCAGCATGCCAGCCGGTCATCAAGTCAACGATGGAATCCGTCATGGGGATTGCGGAGGCGGCTGGCGCGCTAGCGTTTCTCGCAGGGCATGATCAACGCTGGTACTTGAAGCGCGGACGCGGGACAGATGAAGTATTTTGGCTAACTTACTGTGATCGTCAATTTTTAGAACTATCCGCCATCCATACGTGTCGGCGAAACGGTATCCAGCGACGCCATCCTTTTCCGCGTAAGAGTAAGAAAAAGGGCTTTTGCAGAGTCGATTGTCAATGAAATCGCGCAGCGCTAACAGTGCGATTACCCCAGGATGCCTCGCATACTCGTGTGCAGGTTTATCCTTGAGCGCTGCCTTGAGGGCGGTCAGGTCCTTTGAGAAATCAACCCCGGCCGGATCTGACAGCAGGTTATCGGAGATAGATGCCATCATCGCATGCGCGCTGGGCTGTTCGGGCGTTACCTATCGCCGCGTGGGGTAGGTCCTTCTTCACGCTCCTTGCGAATTGCCTCTCTCCAGTCATCAAATAGAGGCTTTATCATTTCCTCCATCTGAGCACGGGTGTAGCCCTGGCCCGCAGCCATTTCAGCCTCGCGCCTTTTGAGTTCCGCAATGATTTCCTTTTTCTCGTCTTCGGTCAGAGGTTTCGCACGGGGCGGAAACCACGACGTAAGCTGTGCGCGCACAGCTTTAAGAAAAACGGACATAAGACTTTTCGGCTCTTGCACTGCAACCTCGGCGAGTTCTCGTTCTTGTGTTGCCCGCTCGCTTTCAGGCACTTGATGGTGCGAACGCCACGCTCGCACCGCCGCAACTGCCGCACTCACGCCTGCTAAGCCTATGCTCAGCCGACTTGATTTACGGGTCTTTTGAAGCGTCATTGCCTTACGCAGCCCACAAATATGTGAACTGGCTCGTCAAGTAGTGACCCTCACTCTGAAACTTGCCGGAGTGCATGTCAATGGACGGCGTCAAGCAGCATGGCCGGCCGGCCATGCTGCTTGACGCCGTCCAGGCGTTACAGCAACGTCCGTCTCCAGACGTTCCCGCGGATAGTTACTTGACCCTTCGGCGACTACTCGGAAGGTGTTTGACTTCAGCCCTGGCCCGAACTCCGCCGGCCGTGAGCATTGCGCTCGTCGCAGTTTGCATTGCCTGCCGCACAGGGTCCAGATCCAATCGCGCATAGATGGCCGTGGTGCTCATATCCTTGTGGCCGAGGGACTTGCCGATGACTATGAGGCTGGTCCCCGTCGCGGCTTGCCAGCTGCCCATCGTGCGTCGGAGATCATGTAGCCGGACGTCTTGAATGCCGGCTCGCATTCGGATACGGTTCCATCCCTTCTTCGGCTCCCGCAGGTGCCCAGATTTTCCTTCGCCAGGGAATACGTATCCATTGGTCTTTGTCGCCTGCCGGGTCACAAGTATGTCTACAGCTTCAGGCGTGAGGGGAATGGTTTGCGCTTCACCGTTCTTAGTTTCTGGGATATGCCAAGTTCTTTGGTCAAGATTGACGTCCGCCCAGCGCATTTCCAAAACATTGGTCTTGCGAGCTCCGGTGAGAAGGCTGATCAGGACGAAGTCGCGGATGGCCGCATTAGGTTCGTCCCTCACAGCATTGAAGAAGCGCGGTAGCTCCTCAGCCAGCAGGAACCTAGATCGAGAGCGTTCCTTAAAAGGGGTTACATCCTTGGCGGGGTTCTCGGTACCCTCCAGCATGGTGCGGTCTATGCGCTTGTTCTTGATTGCCCAGTTGATGACCGCCCGTAGCAGTTCAAGGGCCCGGTTGGCTGCGTAGGGGCCGCGTTGTTTGCCCAACTTCGCATGCCACTTCTGAATTTCCACCGCATGAAGCTGCGATAGACGCCGATTCTCCCAGTCCTCCATATACCGTCGGAAGTTCGCCTCTGCCTCTTCCCATGTTTTTGTGTGTAGCTTGGCGTGCCCCTCGAGGTACTCACGGAACAGCTTCCCAAAACTCCATTCCCCCTTGCGGATGCGCAGGTCCTCAGCGGGGTTGCTGCCGGTCGCAATGGCACCGTTGATCCTGGCAGCCTCATTGCGGGCTTGCTCTATGGTCATGTCCGGGAACCGTTTAAGGGTAATGCGCTCCGGCCCTGTCCCCTTAATCCAGCGGTACACAATGAACGTCTTCGTCCCGGCGCTGGTAACTGAGAGCCCGAGTCCCGATGTCTTACTGTCGTAATGGTAAGCACGCTTGCCCGGCGCGGGGGAGGGCAGTTTTTCTAAGGCGTGCTTGGTGAAATTGAACTCGCTTTGGGCCATTTGACCTCCGGTGCTATGCCGGTGCTATGAAAACGGTGCAATTACAGCAAAATGAGCATAGCACGGAAAAAGCGCGGAATGGCGTTAAATAGGCTTCCGTAAAGGGTTATCAACAAAGAGACCATTTGGTAAAACAACGGGACATCTGGCTACGAACCAGGGGGTCGTGGGTTCGATTCCTGCCGGGCGCGCCAATTCACATTCAGGTCAGATGCGAAAGCGCCTGGCCTTTTTTCATTTGCATGGGTACTTTATGGGGGCTTTCTTCCCGCAAAGCCTCCCGTGCAATCATTGCAAGGCTTCGGTTCGTGCGATGGCGCTCGTCCGAGATGCGGTTCAGCGCCTCCAGCAACTCGGCAACCTGGGCCACCGAGTAATGGGCCGTCATGTTGGGGCGGGTATGCCACAGAATGTCGGCAATCGTTTCTTCCCGTACTTCAGCCTCCCGCAACCGCATTCCGACCGTATGGCGCAGGTCGTGAATATGAAGACCCGGTACGCCGGCCTCTCTTCGCGTCCGTTGCCATGCCGTGTTGTGCATATGGTCTCGATCCCGCCTCCCCGGTAATCCACTGGCGCGCGTCCCATGCTTGCGCGTTCGCATTCGTCATCAGGTCCACACACGGATCGACGCGGCTGATCTGCTCGTTGCCATCGACGCGCCCAAGCGTATTGACGACGAATCGCAGATCATCGACAGCCGCCTCGACACCGACTGAGGTCAGGTATTCGCTGGATATCTGCGCATAGGCAAGCGGCAGCGTTTGCCCGGCGCTGACGAGAAGATAGAAACGCTCATCGGTCAGAACGAAACGGAATCGTCCCTGGCCGCGGCCGGCGACTGCGAAGAGTTGTTGGCCGATTATGAGCTGCGCCGCGGCCTGTATGGGTTCGTCCTCTGATTGGGCGGTCGCCTTCAGGCTTTCAAGGCGCTCCAGCATCCTGTCCGAGAGGTTTCCCCGGTAGGACAGGTAGAGGGAATCAATCGCACACCGCAGGACACGGCAGGACTTCCCGCCCTCGATGTAATTGTGAGGTGCTCTGTTAGAAGGTGGCGCACCCGAGGGCGCCACTTCGCGGCCTCCGTCCTCGCTAGAGCTGCGGGCGTCGGTCCGCGAACCGGCGCCCGAAGGCGTTCCCGCTACAGGGTCACTCTCGCCAGCAACGTCGGCTTCGTTCCTCTCCGACATAAAGTCCCCGGAATCCGCGGCGGACATGCCACAGTGGCTTTCCGCAACGGATAGGAACTATATGTATCAGAGCATCGGATATCCACGACACGAAATCGCCATTTCATGTCTCAAGGGACGCCTGCCGGCGATTGATGAACCGATTCACACCCGCCCATGCGTCTTCGCCCTGGGAATCGTACAGCTCCAGCTCTTCACAAAGGAAACGGTAGCGCTCGTCCTGGGTGAGCTTGCCCAATAGGCCGCTTGTATGTCCATTCAACGCCCCTCTTGTAGGCGTAACGCAGCCGAGCCTCAACCGGGGAAAGCGGCATTTGGGAGCCGAATTCCAGAAAGTGGCCGCGTAGGATTCTCTGGCTACTTGCCGCACTGCGAATAGCAGATACGAACTCCGGGAGTTGGCCTCGCACCGGTTCAATGATCGACTGCTCTCGCATGACCACCACGGCAGCCGCACTCAAGGGTATCGAACAGCGGGAGAAGGAAGAAAAGCGGCGCGCCAGACAAAAGTCCTGCAAGAAGCGAAAGGCCAAGTTAGCTGGAGAATAGTCCTGTAGCTCGCCAATCACGTCGCCGCTGCGCGACCATTTCGATTATGCTATGCGACGCAGAACCATTTTGGGAGGGAGTATGCCCGACCCGCTCGGCACCGCTGCGATAGCGAAGCTCATCGGGAAAGTTCTTGACGAGCTCTATGAAGCTGGCAAAGGACTCTTTTCCTCGCGGCTTGCCAGACTCAAGAGTGACGCCGTGCGAAAGAAATTGGGCAAGCGTGCCGCGACGAGTGAGCTGGTGCAGACGATATGGCAACTGGACAAGCCGGTACGGATCTCCGAATTCTATTATCCATCCCGCATCAGGTTTAACCCTGAAATCGAGAAAGAAGTCTCCAGTCTCAAACACTTTCCCCGCAAGGGGAACATCGTCATTCAAGGAACCATCGGCCAAGGAAAGTCAATATTTCTTCGTTACATTTGCGCACAAGAGCTTCGTGGAAAAGGCACAGACCGAATCCCCATTTTCGTCGAATTACGATCTATCGAACCGAGCGGCGGCCTACAGACTGCCTTACTCCGCACACTCGACGAGTATGGGTTTGACATAGACGAAGACCTTTGGAACTTCTATTCCACTTCCGGGAAATTTGTCCTGTTGTTGGACGCATTTGACGAACTCTTACCAGAGTGCATCCCTGGCGTCATCGAAGAACTCGATCACCTCGCAGCCAAGTACCCCGATCTTCAAGTCGTCGTTACATCTCGTCCCGATAGCGATATTCAACGCGATCGGAACTTTCGAACATTTCGTATCGCACCGCTACGACCCCAGGACCACAAACCTTTTCTAAAGAAACTTCTCGTACAAGACCGAGATGTCAAAAATCTCCTTGAGGCAATTGAGGCCAGTCCCGCTCGCGTTGCCTTGCTCCTAACTACACCGCTAATGCTGACACTGGTGGCAGTGGTGTACCGTGCCGAACAAGCTATCCCACCCGAACTGCCTGCATTCTTCGAAATGCTTTTTACCACGCTGTTCTCGCGGCACGACAGGACAAAGAGCGGTTTCATCCGGAAGAAATATTCCTCCCTGACTGAGCGCGAGATACAAACTCTCTTTGAAGCATTTTGCTTTATGACTCGATACCACCGGATGTCGACTAGCTTGACGGACCAGGAATTCGCTCGCGCACTGCAAGACGCCATTAAGTATTCTGGCATCGACTGCGAGGAACACGCATTCTATCAGGACATAACCAAGATCGCCTGCCTAATGCAGCGGGAAGGATTGAAGACAAAATTTGTTCACAAGAGCATTCAGGAATTCTTTGCTGCCTCCTTTGTAAGGCGAGCGAATGATGATTTTGCCGCACGATATTACGCAACACAGAGGACTGGGCCATCCCTATGGCGACAAGAAAACGCCTTCCTGATGCAGATTGATCCATATCGCTATGGAAAGAGATTTTTCCTACCAGAGATCGCGGCAATAGAGGCCTTTTTTGGGATTAGTTTCAATGCGGGAACGCCCGTTGCCGACGAGCGAATACTAGCTCTTACTGCGGACAAAAGTGAATTGCAGGTAACCGTCGATGAATATGCTGATACGGAAGTGCTCTTGAACTATCCGACCAACGCCGGGCCGCTATTGCGCCAGGTGATGAGTAAGGCCTCCTGGACATGCATCGCGAACATTGATGGAGTCGGTAAAGATGACCTGGATGATGTTCTCAAGCACCTAGAGAAACTAACCGAGAGGGATTACCGTGGTTCGGTTCTTGCCTTTATCAAAGATGCAAATCTGATGGACCAATTGAAGAGTGACATCGACGAGGAGTTTGGGGTGCTGAAGCGACGGTTCGACCAATTAGTAAGTATCGTTGAGCTAGAGGAATCGAAATCAGGGCTCTTCGAGGGGTTACCTAGACCGATCAGACCCAACAAGAGTTGAACACTCCCTCAGGATCACGGCCTCCTAAAGAACATGGAACCCTCGCATCTTCTCTTTCCAGAGCACCGTAGCTATTACGCAATGGGCGCATTCGAGGGCTCCCGGGATTCATACGACGACGGCTCCTAAATCTGGACTTGGCGTCTCCGTCACAACCTTGAGATATGACGTTGGCCCCGTTCTTGGACGGTTTTGAACTAGAGTTTCGTCACTCCGAAAGCCGCATTTCCCGACCTCGATTGGCGTATTCGCTCGGGGTCAGGTGGCCGAGCGAGCCGTGCGGTCTTTGCAGATTGTAATCGTCTTGCCAGCACTGCAGGGTCGCTCGAGCATGCTCGAGCGACGCGAACTCGTTCACGTTCAGGCACTCGTCGCGCAGGCGTCCGTTGAAGGACTCGATCAGCCCGTTCTCCACGGGCTTACCGGGTCGAATGAAGTCGAGCTGCACGCCTCTGCGCCAGGCCCATTCGTCCAGTGCCTTGGAGGTGAATTCCGTGCCGTGATCCACGGTGATCGCCTTGGGTAGGCTGCGGGTCACAGAGACACGCTCCAGGGCCTGCGCAACGTCCTGACCACCGAGGGAGAAACCGGTCTCCAGCAACACACTCTCACGACTCCACTGATCGATCACCGTGAGTACCCGAAAGCGCCGGCCGTTGGCGAGTTGGTCATGCACGAAATCCATGCTCCAGTGCTGATTGCATGCCTGCGGTGTAGGCACCGGCCCGCGGTGCAGCGCAGCGCGCTTGCGCCACCGGACCCGCAACCGCAGCTGCAGGCCTTCGAGGCGATACAAGCGATGCACCCGCTTGCGGTTTACCATCCAACCTTCCCGACGCAGCATGATGTGAATGCGCAGATAACCGAAGCGCGGCCGTACGTTGGCGATGTCCCGGATGCGCATCCGCAGCCCCGATTGATCCTGCGCCTGGCTGCGGTAGTACCACGTTGCCCGCTGCAGCGCGGCGAGCCGGCAAGCCCTCTGGCGACTTACCTGGAAGCGTTCGTGGATCCACACGGCGATTTCGCGGCGTCGGGCCGGCCTCAGATCTTTTTTTTAATGACTTCTTGCAGGATGTGCCGATCCAGTGTCAGATCGGCCACCACGCGCTTGAGCCGTGCATTCTCGTCTTCGAGCTGGCGCAGCTTACGAAGCTCCGTCACCCCCAGACTCGCATACTTCTTCTTCCAGATATAAAAGGTCGCTTCCGCGATCCCCATCTGCCGGCACACATCAGCGACCGGCGTGCCTGCCTCGGCCTGGCGCAGCGCGTACGCCACCTGCTCCTCGGCGAACCTAGACTTCTTCATCGCTTCCCCCTTCCCTTACAGTAGGGCCCGCGAAGCGACGTTACTCTACTTTTAACCTGTCGCGAAAAACCGGGAGGACGTCACAAGAGTAACCTTTATGAAAGGGAGATCTTGTCGTGAAGAAGAAGCGCTTTTCAGTGGAGCAGATCGTGTCGGTGTTGAAGGAGGCGGAGATCGGTACGCCGGTGGCGGACCTGATCCGCAAGGTCGGCGTCTCGGAGCAGACGTTTTACCGCTGGAAGAAGGTCTACGGCGGACTGGAACCCAGCCAGGCAAAGAAGCTAAAGCAGCAGGAGGAGGAGAACGCGAAGTTAAAGCGCCTGGTGGCCGATCTGTCGCTGGACAAGATCATGCTTCAGGACGTTCTCAAAAAAAAGTGGTGAGGCCCTCGGGGCGACGGGACATGATCCGGTACCTGGAGACGCACTACGCGGTGAGCGAGCGGCGTGCGTGTGCTCTGGCGGCGTGCATGCGCTCGACTTACCGGTACCGCAGGCGAAGGGATCCGCGCACGGCGTTGCGCGCGCGGATCCGTGAGATTGCGCACGAGCGGATTCGCTATGGGTACCGACGCGTCCATGTGCTGCTTAGCCGCGAGGGCTGGAACGCGAATCACAAGCTCGTACACCGACTCTACCGAGAGGAAGGGTTGGCGCTGCGGCGCAAGCGTCCCAAGCGCCACGTCTCGGCGGTGCATCGCGAAGCCAGAATCCGGCCGTCGCGGCCGAACGAATGCTGGAGTATGGACTTTGTGGCGGACCAGCTCGTCAGCGGCACACGCTTTCGGGCATTGACGGTACTGGATGTATTCACCAAGGAATGCTTGGCAATCGAGGCCGGTCAGAGCCTGAAGGGCGAGCATGTCGTGGCCGTACTCAAGCGGATCGCCGCGCAACGAGGAATGCCGAAATCGATCTTCTGCGATAACGGCTCGGAATTCGTCGGGCGCGCACTCGACCTGTGGGCGTATGTGAATCGTGTCAGGATCGATTTCTCCAGATCCGGCAAGCCGACCGACAATGCCGATGTCGAGTCGTTCAACGGGCGGCTACGGGATGAATGCCTGAACTCGCACTGGTTCGTTTCGATGCAGGACGCGAAGCGGGAAATCGAGGCTTGGCGCGCGGACTACAATGAGAGCCGGCCTCAAGAGGGTCTCGGCAACCGCACGCCGCAGGAATTCGCTGTTGCGGCCAGCACATGTGCCGGCCGCAACAGCGACGGGTCGCCGGAAACTAGCGATCGATCTGGTACAGAGTTGGGGTGACCCTCAATCGCGCCAAAGATCTAATTGACATCGGCTACGCGGTCTATATTCTCTTTCGAAATAGGCCACGGAGCAGACGTGCATAGAATTCGATGCGCCTTAGGGGAGTGAAGTATGGACGATGTTGAACGTTTTCTTAGCGCATTGGACAAGACGCTCCGGGGTCGGATGCACCTTGTCAATATCTGGGACAGTTGCGAAGAAAACTTGTTGACCCCGAAACTGCTGAGAGCTTTCTTGAAGCAGGCGGCAGATCTATGGAAATCGAGAAGAGGTACAACGGTTATTGATCCTTGTATGGCTCTGGCGAAAACCGGCGAGCGAAGAAATGTGCGTGGCAAGTTCGCGTTCCTACGTATTGCCACAATTTCCATGGGCAGCTCGACGGCAGGGCACGGCACCTGGTCCCGAATTGATCGTTGGGATAGTTTCTATCGGTTCCATCTTGCGGTATCCTTAAAGAGTACGCCCATTCCTGGCGTACCCATACTCTCGAATCCACCACACCCTCGCAGCAAGATGAGTATTCAGCGAGACTTGAACCGCGTCATCGCGCGACCGGATTGGATTGCGGAAAACGCTACGTTGGGGCTTCCTGTGCATTTACCGGCCAATTGTTGGGTGGCCGATACTCCTATTGTTGAAGCTGATGAAGATATGCATTGCGCGAATTTAAATCGCGACGAACGAGGGTTGAAATATGATTTGAACGACCACCTGGTCGCCTATGAGTTCGATTTTGCGTCTGCGGTTGCCGCGGCCAACACAGAGATAGCAAGACCCACATTTGCCGATGGTGGAAATGATCGATTTAGAGTGAAAGATATCAGCGGCGAAGGGCGAATGCTGGCGCTGAACCAGTGGGGATCCACTGTTCACCTAGGGAAACTGGCCGTGGAAGCAGGGCCTGATCGGATGCATGGGGCTTCCGAGCGAGTTACATGCGGCTTACCGATTGCCGTCCTTAGCGGTTTGCGCATTCTCTATCTGGGAAGAGTAACCGAGCCACGGGGGAACACAGTTCATGATGATAATCAAGCATTTGTGCGCGTCTTGCTCCGGAAGCGAAGCCGCGCGTCGATAAAACGTAATATCCTTTCCTATTTGGTTTAGGACATCGTCGTGGTCCCCAAATCGTCAAGAAAGCGCTTAAAGGTAGTACGCGTATCGGCGCCAGAAGTCGCTTTAGCAGCACTAGAGGAATTTGAATCTGCACAATGGGCAAAATGGATTGAAACGCGTATTCACGCCGTATATTCCCCAGGCAATCCTTATTCACAGTTTGCGTTTAAGTTTCCCGACCTTGGTATTACGGAATCGGATTCCATTTTCGATTCATTGGCGCAATTATTGAGGCAACTTTCCCCACTCGCCCGAGACCAGTTCAAAGAGGGCTTGGCTGAGTTGGCAGGTCGTTGGCGCGAAGGTAACGAGCCAAAAGGAGCGTATGCGGTTCTTCTTGAGTTTATTGCCCTGTCCCAAGCATGGCAGGCGGTCCCAGTCCTGGTCGACAAAGCTATCGCGCGGGAAATAGAAACGGCAAGCCTGTACGATTTAATTGCTATTCTAAAGGGCATGTCGAATGCGCCAGTGGCATTTGCCGAGTCATTGCGCTTGGCCAAGTTCAATGGGGTTCCGTCCGCTTGGGTTGTCGACCTGCTGGAGGCCGCCATTCAAGCCGCTCCCAGAAATTGGTTGCTTTCGTTTTTGGATCTCAAAGATCGTCTGGAAGCTTGTGCAGTTGAACTAATGCCTCAACGCTATGGCCCGGCTGAAATCGGTCAACGAATATGGGAATTTTGTCGCAATGGCGTAGTGACCAAAGAAGACCTATTGAAGGGCTTTCCGACCTTGGCTACGCTTTCGGAAAAGTCGAAGATTGTTGACGCAATTCGCCTATGGGTCTGCAACGAGGAACCCGATGCACACTATGCGTTCGAGTGGGTAAATAATGAATTCGAGGACGAGAATTATCGCCAAATGCAGCTTGATGAATACTGGAACGATGCCGTTTCCAATCCCAACGATTTATAACCACACTAAATTGTGGCGCAGGAATGAAGAAGAGCGAACGTCTAGCACGATTGGAGCTCGCAATTACTGGCGCGGCTGCATTAGCACGACAAGTGGCACCGCTGTGGAAGGATCAGCGCGATGCTGCAGATGGCTGGCTCATTCACTACGCGGTCGATGTTGATGTCATCATGCTCCACCTCAATCCTGAGAAAGAATCCAAGTACGCGGCAGCATTTCCGGGTTTGGATGAGGTTTCCGGGACGCAAGAGTTGTTAGCTAGGCGCTTGGGCGAATATCTCATGCAGGAATTGCCTGGCACATTTGGGGGAAGTATCACCCGCCATGACGTAGCTGGAATTGGGCTCGAAGAACGAGCACTAGCGCCGCTGTTACTTATCCCACCGCACGCTATTGAACTTGATCGAGTACTACTCCGGCTGCAGGCGGAAGCGAAAGCGGGAGCGGACGAGATCAACAACGAACTTACGAAATTGGGCCTTGACCCGTCTCGAATTAGGAACTTGAATGAATTGACAGATGAACTCATTCGTCACGCACTGGCTACAGTAACTTTCCTATCTGGAGGTTCTGGCGCTACGGCGGCACTTGATCGATTCGGTCGGCTGCGCGGCAGACTATTAAATCTTCGGCGCTATAACGGTGTCGGTGGTGCGTTTCCTCGGGTACCTATTGGCGGGGATGCGAGCTACGCTGAGTTTTTCGATCTTTTCGTAGAGTGGCGGCAAGCATTGATGGCCAATAGTGCTGACAGGGGAAAGCGCAATATCGCGACTGACGCATGGAGCTTAGCCAGTATTCAGTTCATCAACAGGCGCATCGAAAAGGATCGCAGGCGTTTGATTCTCATTACGGGATCGGAAAAGATTTTCCAAGCAGCGGAGGCCGTACGGGGCGGAGAGACGGCATTTCAATTCGCCTATCTACGCCACCCAATAGCTGCTGCCGGTAGGAAGGATTTTTTTCGTGCTCGCTCTATGGAGAATGAACCCCATAGAGCGGAATTCAGATTATTGGAATGGCTCAATCTGTTCTTTCCAACGGCGCTATATCGCGATGGTCCGCAGGGTATCGCGAAGCTTGAGTATGACCGTCTCGACGAAAGTCTCTCTGCAATTTCGAAACCGGCGGCGTTGCGCGAACTTGCGACAGTTTTGAGCTTACGAAGTAAAGATGCTTCCGCTGAAGGCGATGTGATATCCCAGTGGTGTAGTCAAGTGCGAAGCGTAGGGATACATCATGAACTGAGCATGGAGGCTAATTTACAGCGGCTACGTGAACTGATTGAGTCAGTAGGCGATGTTGGATTCAGTCAGGGAAAAGGAACACCCCTCAATGTAGGCGCGCTTATCGAAGGGTTGCGTAGACGAGTGCAGGTGCGCATCTCCAATTCACTTCGGAGTATCTACGTGGATACTGGGTGGCTGGCGATCATTCATCTGCGAATTGAGGGTACAAACCAACAGCAGTTCCGTGGGTTACCCGCGCTTCGCTTCGAACCTCAATTTAGCATTGCCCAACGCCACTGCGCTCGACTATTTGATGTTATTCATGAGAGTAGCCACCATGGGCACGAAATTGACCTGGCTACGATATATGAAGATCTGCGGACTCTAGATGATATTAATTATCACGCAATGTTGGTTCATGGCTTGGTATATGCTGCGACAGGGAATTGGGGTGCGACACATACGCTTTCTTTGGTCGCGCTTGATGCTGCAAGGGAATTGCCAGACGAATTGAAGAACGGGCGACTGGGGCGCGAAGCGGCATACTTGCATGCGATTGCGACGAGGCGTCTAGCCCGCGAAAGTGTGGACTTGGAGAGTGCCAGAGAATTCCTACAATTGGCACGTTCTCTGGAGAATCCCGGTGCGGCTATTGACCCACGCTTTGTGTCTGAGGAATTGGCTCAGGATTGTGCGGAGATCCAGTTTCGCTTGTTCGCCGAATCAGAACCGGCGCGTATCGCCGGTGTGGCAGCTGATCTGAACAGTCGCTTCGATGCTTGGTGGGCCATCGGTTTCAAACTCGCGACAGTAGACGCAATGCAGTTCGAGCGAGTCCAAGATGACCATCCGATGCAAAGATGGATTCAACGTCAAGCGGCGACTAATTGCTTGCTGCTTGCCATTTTGCAGGTCAAGTTTAATCCGGACAGTAAGCAGCGCCTTTGTTCAGATGCAATGTCGTTGGCAAGAAAGTTTTCTTCTTGGGGATTGGCACCTACGCTTTTTTCAGACACAGTCACGAAATCTGTGTACCAAGACGTAATCTCCGACTTCATTTACGCAGTCGCCATCGCAATTTTCTCAAAGGATCGAGAACTAAAATCAAGAGCATACCTTTTAGCGGAGGCATCAATTCCGTCGACAATGATGCCACTAGATACAATTCGGTTTCCTCAACTCAAAGAGCTAGCTGCGGTCCATGCGACGTGAGAATAGCAAGGGGGAGTGTGCCTATGGGAGCGCGATTTAGCACACGAGGAGCGCGATACGACGGTTCGATAGTGGAGCCATTAACCGAGCGGCATCCGTAGCGACCACGGGTTCCTGGACTTGACAGGCGTAGGGAGCCGAGACGCGCAGGGAGAATTCGCATTCGATTGAATTTATGTGTAACCGTCCGGTGAAGGCCATCTTGTTGGAGCAGTAGTTGGAGCCCAGGATGGTGTCCACCAAGTCGAGCAAGTGGACACCAAGATGGACAGGCGGGGGATGGTGGTGGCGGGCGAGCCG